>Ga0207865_100003_pt1 | contig 398902 bp, 377 predicted proteins | sample HigsolmetaAR204D_FD_184836 | JGI IMG/M metagenome (GOLD analysis project Ga0207865, IMG submission 184836) | Ionic liquid and high solid enriched microbial communities from the Joint BioEnergy Institute, USA - AR20-4-D (SPAdes) (version 2) ... | reverse complement strand
GAGCCGATAAAATCGTGTCTCGGAAGCTGCGGCTGGCACATTCAGGCGTGAGAGCCGATAAAATCATATCTCGGAAGCTGTGGCTGGCACATTCAGGCGTGAGAGCCGACAAAATCGTGTCTCGGAAGCTGCGGCTGGCACATTCAGGCGTGAGAGCCGATAAAATCGTGTCTCGGAAGCTGCGGCTGGCACATTCAGGCGTGAGAGCCGATAAAATCGTGTCTCAGAAGCTGCGGCTGGCTCCAACCAGTGCGAAAGACGAACCAACGGCCTACGGACAGGTCGTCGATTCCAAAATCAACCAGTATACATGATTCGGTCTTCATGATATACTGTTTGTTACGCCAAGGAAGTTTGACAGACAATCGCCGGCGGCTGCAAGGCCGCGGGAGGAAAGTCCGGGCTCCACAGGGCAGGGTGCTGGATAACGTCCAGTCAACGCGAGTTGAAGGCTAGTGCCACAGAAATGGACCGCCGATGACGTGACGCTTGTCACGAACAGGCAAGGGTGGAACCGTGGTGTAAGAGACCACGAGGACATATGGCGACTTATGTCCTGGTAAACCCCACCTGGAGCAAGACCTAAGAGGAACGCACGCAGCTTATGCTGCAGTACTGGCCCGGTACGCGTTCGGGTTGGTCGCTTGAGCCGTACAGCAATGTACGGCCTAGATAGATGATTGTCACTTCAAAGTGGGAGGGTGTTCCCCGTGATTACCACAGAAGTACAGAACCCGGCTTATGGCAAACTTCCTTAACCCCATCATACTAATGAAACTGGGAGCCGCATCATGCGGCTCCCATTGTTCTATCATGGACCTCGATGGAATACCTATGACCGGTATTTCTGGATGATTCTCTCCAGCCTGCGCATCAGGTTATCTCCCCAGTTCAGCGCGGATTGGCCGTTGGTTGCGGCGCTTAAGGCTCTTGCCACATCGATCTGCCCGTAGCCGAAATAGATGTCATGTCCCGATTCGCCAAGATCGTCGCAGGTGGAGCGTATGAGATCCATTACCTCTTTGTTGGAGAGCGAAGGATTGACGCTGCGGATCATCGCAGCCAGCGCGGCCACATGGGGGCTGGCCATGGAGGTGCCGGACAGGGCCGCATATTGATTGCCCGGATAGGTGCTGGCGATGCTGACACCGGGGGCGGCTACGTCGACATATGTGCCATAGTTGGAAAATTGCGCGAGCTGACCGCTTGAATCCGTAGCGCCAACGGCGAGCACTTCGTCATACGCTGCCGGATATCCGGGAGACTCGGTATGGTCATTGCCGGTCGCCGCGACCAGCACGACATCACGATCGTAGGCATATTGGATCGCATCATGCAGAAACTGCGCTTCCGCGTAGTTGCCCAGGCTCAGGTTGATCACCTTGGCGCCATGGTCGGCAGCCCAGATGATCCCTTGTGCGACGGCGTAGGTGCTGCCCGCCCCCGTGCTGTCCAGAACTTTCACCGGCATGATGCGGGTATGCGGCGCCATACCGGCTATTCCTTCGTAATTGTTGATCTCCGCGGCGATGATGCCAGCAACATGCGTGCCGTGTCCGACATCATCATCGGCATCCGAGCCTTCCGTATAGACGTTATAGCCTTCCACCAGCTTGTTCTTCAGGTCGGGGTGATCCAGGTCGACTCCGGTATCGACGACGGCGACAATCACCTCTTCTCCTTGTTCTGCTAACTTCCACCCAGATTCCGTGCGCGTCGCCGGCAGGTTCCATTGATAGTCCGCATACAGGGCGTCGTTCGGCGCTTCATTCGTGACGTACATATAGTGCGGTTCGATGTATTTGGTGGAGTATTGGTCCCGGAAGTAGGCCAGCATTTGCTCATAGGTCATCGAATTGGAACGGAAGATGTACGCGTAACCGGTCTTCTGCACCCAGCTTGCATCGATGGCGTTCCGGATACGGCCGAGTTCATCATCGCTCAGCTCTTCGGTGAACCGCACGACGATATCGTTTAGATAATAATGACTGACATTTTCATTTTCCTCTGGATGATCGACATCGACTTTGCGCAGCGTATCGGAATCCGCCGATTGGATGCCGAACCTTGCATCACTCGGATAAGGCACAAGGCGCAGATTCTTCCGTTGTTCGCTCTGAATCTGTTCGATAATCTGCTGCTTCACTGCGGCGAGCACGTACCCGCCGTTCATCCCGTCGGCTTCGTCCTGAATGGCGGCTACGAAGTACGGTCCTTCATCGGTTGAGATGCGCGGTGACTCGTAGGTTCGCTTAGCCTTCACCCGATCTCTCGCCAACTCGATGTATGGGAGAATTTCCTCGGGGAGAGCGGACAGGTCGCCCTGTTTGAACGTTTGATCGCCGCGTGTGGCTTCCAAGTACCGCATGTGCGGATGCTCCTGTTGCATCGCCTTGAGATGTTCTGCGCCGTTCTGATGGCCATCGCGGTCAGACCATTCGCGGATCATCTGCTGCATATCGAGTTTGCATTGGCTGCGGCACAAATGTTCCGTCCTGAGCACGTCCTGCTCCAGCAACTGCTGTTTGTACTTCATCTCCGCGGAGCTGCTTATCTGTACCTTGCCTTCTTCTCTGTCCTGGCTCGTCTGTGGAATGGCCAGCACAACGAGCGCCAAGACAAATGCCAAGCCAGCGGCAATTTTCCAGTTGAAACGCATGTTGCATACCGCCTCACTTTCGTGGAATGGAATTACTATTATTGTTCTTACAATCGGCTGATATTTATGTTAGGATAAAAAATGGATTTGTCCGAAATTGACATCCTTTCTTTACCTACAGGAGGCATCCGCTGATGAATCGAGATATCAAGCAATTGAGTGAAACGACGCGCACAAAACTGAAGCAATCGATCGCTCTGATGGAATCATTCCTCAACAACCAGTCGCTTCCGACACTGGCAGGAGCAGAGCCAGATCCGCAAGTCAAGGAGTTTTATGCAGGCTTTCTATCCGATCTGCGCCATTTGCTTGTGTTCTGCGAAGTGTGCGACGAGAAGCTGGGCATAGCCTTGCGCAGGCCAAGTTTCAATGAGGATTCAGCGGAGCGCATTCTTTATGACATCTACCATCGCTGCGTGAACAGCTTCTTCTATCCGAAGAACGAGAGTTATTCTGAAGACGGTCGTTATGCGTATAAAGGCGAAGATCTGATCCGTTTCCGCAAGAAACCGGTCAAGGAAGCCCGGAACATCATCCTGTCCTTATGGAAAATCTTCGAGGAACTTCGTGAAGATCTTGCCTATTACGAAAATGACTACGTGAATGAGAAGCGCATTCGGGGCGAACGCGTCTGATGCGCGCGGAGAATGGCCGGCCTTCGCCAGGCGGATCAACCGAATAACTTACTTGCTTAAATAAGGCCTCATCCAGACGGCTGATCTTCGTTTCATCGAAGAGCATCGCTGCGCGGATGGGGTTTTTCTATGGTCATGGTTGCAATGATTTCATGGCCTGATTAGCGAATCCAGCGTATAACATAAGCCTCTTATGGAGACATTGATTAAGGGGTGATGATGATGCCGCAAGTCAAGTGCAGTGTGGCAAACTGTTCCTATTGGTCCACGGGCAATAATTGTTCGGCTGACATGATCATGATCGATATCGACAAGCATGCTGACTCCAGGTTCAAAGCCGAATTCGCAGGAGAAACTTTCGATTCGGAACACACCGACTATGCCGCCCAGTCCAAGGAAACCTGCTGTCATACTTTCAAGCCCAAACACGAGTAAAAATCAGGTGATGCAGATGCCGGCAAGCAAAGAACAAGGGAAGAAAGGAACTGCCGATAAGACGAGGGACAACAACCAAAGCGAATTCGCCGCAGAAATCGCAGATCCGTCGATGATCGAGGACAAGCATGAAGCCTACGCGGGAGACAACGATACCAGCGCAGGCAATCATTCGCTGGGTATGATCGCGCTGGCCCTATCGATCGCTTCCTTGTTCGTGCTGCCGCAATGGTTTGGGCTGGCCGGCATCGTCCTGGGCGGTGCGGCATGGCTCACTGGCTTCAGAGGATTGGGGCTATGGTCGATTATCATCGGTTCTATCTCTCTGATTGCGTATATCGTACTTGTCCCATACTATTCTTGAAGCGCTAGGTTGAACATTCGCAGGCAAGCGCCTCCCATCCGGAGATGGCGCTTGCCTGTTTGTTTTCATGCGGCGTTAAGGGCTGTGTATGGCAGGAGGAAGCAGCAGTATGGTATATCCGGGCAAAAAAGTGTACAATGGTAGCCGGAATGTCGAAGGACTAAGACGTGAGGAAAGGGATTCATATGACTTATTTTGACTATAGCGCGACTACGCCGGTTCATCCTGAGGTTGCTCAATCGATTCAAGAGGTGTTAACACGCTATTATGGCAACCCTTCGTCTCTGCATCGCCTGGGTGTTGAGGCAGAGCATCTCGTGTCCCAAGCGCGCGAACGTATCGCCGATATGCTAATGGTTCCGAAGAATTCCATCATCTTCACATCGGGCGGTTCGGAGAGCAATAATCTGGCGATCAAGGGTGCGGCGAGCAGGCTGCGCAAGCGCGGCAAGCATATCATAACGAGCAGCATCGAGCATTCGTCCGTATACGATACCGTGCGCCAGTTGGAGCCATACGGATATGAGATTACAGTTCTGCCTGTTGATCGAAACGGCCGGGTGCAGCCGGAGAGGGTGGAGGAAGCGATACGCGATGATACGGTGCTCGTCAGCATCATGTATGTGAACAACGAGCTCGGCTCGATCCAACCGGTCGAGGAGATCGCCGCGATCCTGAAGCGTCATCCGAAGGTGCTGTTTCATGTGGATGCCGTTCAAGCCGCGGGCAAGATCCCCGTTGATCCCGAGAAGCTTGGCGTTGACATGCTCAGCTTGTCGGCGCATAAGTTCCAAGGGCCCAAAGGGATCGGCATCCTCTATAAACGTGAGGCCGTCCGTCTCGATCCGCTCATCAGCGGGGGAGGACAGGAATTCGGACTTCGCTCCGGGACGGAGAACGTTCCTTATATCGTGGGCATGGCCAAGGCGTTAAGGCTTGCCGTTGAGAATCAACCAGCCGCATGGAGAAGGGTGTCGGAGCTGAAGAAGCGGCTCGTTGCGCAGCTCACCGGTGTGCCGGGTATCGAGATCAACAGTCCAACCGATGATGCGCTCTCCGTTCCGCACATCGTCAATCTGTCTTGCACCGGGTTGAAATCGGAGGTACTCGTCCATACTCTGGAGCAGCGCGGCTTCTATATATCCTCCCGGTCTGCGTGCTCGTCCAGCGAAGATAAGCCAAGCCGCATCCTGCTTGCGCTCGGGCTGACGGAAGAACAGGCGAGAAGCGGGCTTCGCATCAGCCTGGCGAAAGATCATACGCCGGAGGAAGTCGATCAGCTCGCATCTGCGCTGAAGCAATCTGTTCAGGAACTCAGGCAGATCTTGCGATGATCGAATGATCAAGGACATTTCTTGGAGGTAACTATGCAACCGGAACTTATCTTGCTTCGATTTGGTGAATTGACGCTTAAGGGCAGGAATCGCACGAGGTTCGAAGATATGGTGATCTCGCATATCCGCAATCTGACGGGCGACTATCCGCAGATGAGGATCATCAAGACGTTCGGCCGCGTATACATTCAATTGAACGGGGCGCCGTATGAGCAAGTTGCGGCGCAACTGAAGAAGGTGTTCGGATTGCGCAGCTTCAGCCCGGTATTGCGGGCGGAACTGGACCTGGCCGATATCCAGCAGACGGCGCTGAAGGTGATGCAGTCTCTCAGCAAGAAGCCCGGCACGTTCAAGGTGACGACACGCCGTTCCTACAAGGACTTCCCGTATGACTCGATGGAGTTGAACCGCCATGTGAGCGCCTATGTCCTGAGCCGCACGCCGGGCCTTAAGGTTGACGTGCACGATCCGGATGTCGAACTGTGGGTGGAGGTGCGGCAGGAGGGCGTATATGTGTTCTCCGAGATCGTCTACGGCACGGGCGGATTCCCGCTGGGCAGCAATGGCAAGGCGATGCTCATGCTGTCCGGGGGTATCGACAGCCCGGTCGCCGGATGGCAGGCGATGCGCCGCGGCCTACGTATCGAAGCGGTACATTTCCACAGCTATCCGTATACGAGCGAACGGGCGAAGCAGAAGGTCATCGATCTGACGCGCAAGCTCAGCGAGTACGCGCGGGAGATTCGCCTGCATATCGTGCCGTTTACACGCATTCAGACGGGGCTTAAGGAAGAAGCTCCTGAGAATCTGCTGATCACGCTTATGCGCCGGGCGATGTTTCGCATCACCGAGCGTTTGGCCGAGCGCAATGACGCGCTGGCCATCGTTACCGGAGAGAGCCTCGGACAAGTGGCGAGCCAGACGCTCAGCAGCCTGAACACGATCGAGCGTGCGGTATCAATCCCGATCTTGCGGCCTTTGATTACCACCGACAAGATCGATATCATCCGTTTGGCAGAGGAGATCGATACGTATGCGATCTCGATCCTGCCCTATGAGGATTGCTGTACGATCTTCCAGCCGCGTTCGCCCAGCACCAATCCAAACCTCGGTGTCGTGGAAAGAGTGGAGAGGCGTCTTACCTGGATGGAGGAAGCGATCGAACAAGCCGTTCAGGAGACGGAACTTCTGGTTATCCGCAGGGGAGCTCAGGACGAACCGTCCAATTCGCTCTTCTAAAGGCCAGTCCGCATTCATAAACATGAGTAGAGCTTGTATAAGGGGTGCGAAGCAAGCTGCCATGCAGATGAATGCGGGAGTGGATACATGTTGGAATGGGGAATTATCCTGGCGAAGATCATGTTGATCAATCTGGTGCTGAGCGGAGACAATGCCGTCATCATCGCCATGGCCAGTCGCAATCTGCCTGAGCACCAGCGCAAGGCCGCGATCTGGTGGGGAGCGATTGGGGCAGTCGTGCTGCGGATCGTTCTCGTGTTTGCTGCCCTACTGTTGCTGAGGATTCCTTACCTGCAAGCGGCAGGAGCGATGCTGCTCATGTATATCGCCATCAAGCTGCTGGAGCAAGAGGAGAATGCCGAATCCAATGTTCGTGAGGCATCGAGCTTGTGGCAAGCGATCTGGACGATCATGGCAGCGGATTTCATCATGAGCCTTGACAACGTCATCGCCATCGCAGCCATTGCCAAAGGCCATCTCGTGCTGATCATCATCGGTGTCCTGCTGAGTATTCCGCTGATCATCTGGGGAAGCACGCTGGTCGTGAAGCTGCTCATCCGCTTCCCAGCGCTTTCGTTTGCCGGCGCGGCCATCCTCGGCTACACGGCGGGGGAGATGCTCCTTGGCGATCCCAAGCTGGATCGTTGGATCTCGCTGATGCCGCAGCATGTGCACGTGACGGTTCCGCTGTTGTGCATGGTGTTTGCGCTCGTGCCAGGTTTCCTCAAGTTTCGCAGCGGGAGGTAGGTTGTCAAGCAGGAGGTTCGACATACCGACTGGTAATTTTTCCTCGTATCCTGTAAACTAAGATTGGAAGGTTGGCGCGGCGGGCAGCGGCGGATCGTTTGCCCGATGAGGTTCATGCCCTTGTACGGAGGCAGGCACTTTGCGTCAACGAATAAGGCGAAGGAGTTATCAGGATGCGATCGAATCGTTTGTCACTTGGTGTCATCATCATACTGCTCGGCGTTTTCATCCTGCTGGGGAAGCTCGGCGTGATCACTTTCGTCTGGAATGTGTTCTGGCCGATCTTCGTACTGGCCGCGGGTCTCTTGTTACATATGGTTTACTTCTCGCGAACGATGCCTGCCGGCGTCTTGATTCCTGGCGGCATATTAGTGACTTACTCGCTGATGTTTTTCTATTGCACCATTTTCGGCTGGAATGCGATGAGTTACCTGTGGCCAGGATTTATCTTTGGCGTGGCGGTTGGCCTGTATGAATATTATATGTTCTCTGATGATAAGCCGCGCGGTGCGCTGATTGCATCGTTGATCGTAGGCGCCGTGTCGATCGTGTTCTTCGGTTTCACCCTGATTCAGACGAATGCCATCTATGTGATCGCAGCAGCGCTCATCCTGATCGGCCTGTTCATGATCCTGCGCCGTCCGAGGACATGGTAAGACAGCCAGTGAAACTTTCATTGTCATGATGTTGAATATGCTATATAATAATAGGAGGCGTCGGCGGTTATGTCCGGCGCTTCTTTCATGGATACCGCAGGAAATCGTATAAAATATGGCATCTACATTCAGATAAATTCGCACAGGCAGGAGGACGCAAGGGTGACCCGGAAACGGTCGGCATCCGGCGGTTTCTGGACTCTGTGATCACAGAAAGGATAAGGAACATGCATAATAGAGAATTGATCCGCAACATTGCGATCATCGCGCACGTCGATCATGGTAAGACGACACTTGTCGACAAGCTGCTGCAGCAATCTGGAACTTTCCGCGATAATGAGGCAATCGCTGAACGGGCGCTGGATTCCAATGATCTGGAGCGTGAACGCGGAATTACCATCTTGGCGAAGAACACTGCCATTCGCTATAAGGACTACCTGATCAACATCGTTGATACACCGGGACACGCGGACTTCGGCGGGGAAGTTGAACGGATCATGCGGATGGTGGACGGCGTGTTGCTCGTCGTCGACTCCTTTGAAGGCTGCATGCCACAGACGAAGTTTGTCCTGCGCAAGGCCTTGCAGAATGGCCTGACTCCGGTTGTCGTGCTGAACAAGATCGACAGGCCGAATGCACGTCCAGCGGAAGTCGTTGACGAAGTGCTGGATCTGTTCATCGAGCTGGAAGCCAATGACGATCAACTGGACTTCCCGGTGGTGTACGCCTCGGCCCTGAACGGTACTGCGAGCCTTGATCCGGAGCGCCAAGATGCCAACATGGAGGCCCTCTATGAGAAGATTATCGAGCATATCCCCGCACCGAAGGGAAACATCGAAGAGCCGTTGCAATTTCAGGTGACGCTTCTCGATTACAATGAGTATCTGGGCCGCATCGCGATCGGCCGCGTCAATCGCGGCATCATCAAGCAGGGTCAATCGATCGCGGTGATGACACGAGACGGCAGCATCAAGCAAGGGCGCGTCGAGAAGCTATTCGGCTTCAGCGGTTTGAAGCGAATCGAGATCGAGGAGGCTGGCGCAGGCGATATCGTTGCGATCGCCGGGGTGAAGGATATCAATATCGGCGAGACGCTGGCAGATCCGGCTCATCCGGAAGCGATGCCGCTGCTTGAGATCGAAGAGCCGACGATGCAGATGACATTCCTCGTCAATAACAGCCCTTTCGCGGGTCGCGAGGGCAAGTGGGTTACCTCTCGCAAGCTGCGTGAACGCCTGTTTAAGGAGATGGAGACGGACGTTAGTTTGCGCGTTGAGGAAACGGACAGCCCGGATGAATTTATCGTCTCGGGCCGCGGTGAACTGCATCTGGGCATCCTGCTGGAGAACATGCGCCGTGAAGGCTATGAACTACAGGTTTCCAAGCCGGAAGTCATCATCAAGGAGATCAACGGCGTGAAACACGAACCGATGGAGAAGCTGATCATCGACGTGCCGGAGGAAAGCATGGGCGCCGTCATGGAAAGCCTCGGCACACGCAAAGCCGAAATGCTCAACATGACCAACAACGGCACGGGCAACGTGCGGCTGGAGTTCATCATCCCGGCGCGCGGCCTGATCGGTTACCGCACGCATTTCCTGACGATCACGCGCGGTTATGGCATCATGAACCACGCTTTCGACAGTTATGCACCGTATCAAGGCGCAGAGGTTGGCGGCCGCCACGAGGGCGTGCTGATCGCCAGCGAGTCGGGGGTTGCCACAACCTATGGCATCCTCTCCGTGGAAGACCGCGGCATCCTGTTTATCGAACCGGGGACCGAAGTTTATGAAGGCATGATCGTCGGCGAGCATAACCGCGACAATGATATCGTCGTCAATGTATGCAAGGAGAAGGCACTCACCAACGTGCGCTCGGCAACGAAGGAAGAGACGGTGAAGATGAAGGTGCCGCGTATCCTGAGTCTGGAGCAGGCGCTTGAGTATTTGAACGACGATGAGTATTGCGAGATCACACCGAAGTCGATCCGTCTTCGCAAGAAGGTTCTCGATAAGGGCGAGCGCGCCCGCTATGAGAAGCAGCGCAAGATGGCGGCTAACGCGGCTGAATAAGATCAACCCAAGGAGGTCGTTCGCATGACAGGGCAAGATACCGGCGGCTTGCAGCAATGGCTGGCGGAGCACACGTGGTTCACCTATCTGTTCATGGTCATTTCCATGATCTATATCTTCAATGCGGTGTTTCGTCCGCGCAAGTTGCCGCTGCTCAAGGACTTGATCGTCTATGTCCTGATCCTGCTCGGCGGCTGGCTCCTGTTGTTCTTCCAGACGAAAGTCGGATTGCCGATCGTTCATGGCTTCGCCGTGGCGATCGTGCTCATGCTGACCGTGCGCATCCGTTCCTGGTTTACCAAACGCGGTCAGAAGGGCGGTGCTGGCTCTTCCTCCGGTGTGAGGCAGGAGCCGGGCCGCGCAGGCCAGCAGGTGCAGCAGGTTCAGGCCATCCATACCGAAGAAACGGACAGGTGATGCGCATGAGGCTTCAGGACGCCTTGTTCAATTGGTTGCAGATGGCCATCGTCGTTGAAGGCAGGCCGGATGATCGCTCCGCGCACGATACGTTGGATTTCTTCAGGGAAATTCTGCAGCAGGATCATCAGATCGATCAGTTGGAGATCATCGGCCGTGATGCGACGATGATCCATGTGCGTTATGGCAATGCGGAGGGAAGCAAGATTCAGATGTTCGACCGTGAGAGCGCCGAACAGCTCTTGCACGACATCAACTCCAATCCGAAGTACAATTCATAGCGAATCTAGGTGTACGTTATATGGCAGATCTGAATACGAGTCCGCCCTTATCGCGGAGTGTCAAGCATCAGACAAAGCGCAAAGCGAAGAAGAAATGGCTGATCATTGCCCTTTCTGTAGTCGCTGTTCTCCTGACGGCAGGCATAGTGTATGGGGCGATTCTGGCTGACAAAGTAGGTGATGTGATTGATCAGATCACGTTACCCGGGAGCGATACGGTAACCAAGGATGTCTATGGCAATGAGGTGGTCAAAGGCCGCCCGGACCGAGAGGTGCGCAACATCCTGGTGCTGGGTATTGATAATCGCCCGAAATTTGGCAGCCTGAACACGGACGTGATCATGCTCGTGTCACTTCGTCCGGATACGAAAACCGCCGTTGTCACTTCGATCCCGCGTGATACATACATGAATCCGACGGGCTGGAAAGAGGGCAAGGCGAATTCCTTCTATGCCAAGGCTAGAAAAGAGAACAAAGACAAGGCATATGAATATGTCAAGCAAATCTTCTCCGAGTTCTTTGAGGTACCGATCGACTATGTGGTAGAGGTTGACTTCAAGGCGTTTGAGGAAATCGTCGATGCGCTGGGCGGTTTAACGATTGATGTCGATATGGACATGCGCTACCACGATCCGACCGACGGAACGAACATCAATCTGAAGAAAGGCATCCAACTGTTAAACGGCAAGGAGACGCTTGATTTCGTCCGCTATCGCCAATCGAACGACGGCACCAAGCAGTCCAGCGACTTTGAGCGCAATGCCCGCCAACAGCAGGTCGTATCGGCAATCGTCGACAAGGTGAAATCGCTGGAAGTGGTCGTCCGGGTATTCGAAGTGCTGGATGCCGTTGGCGCCAATGTGAAAACGACGATCCCGCGAGATGATATGCTGTCTCTCATTCGCACTTACGTCGGTCTTAAGTCGGAGAACATTCAATTCCTTCGCCTAGAAGGAACCTGGAAGAGTCCGTATGTATGGCCGAATAAAGACAGTCTGGCATTGATCCGTCAGACATTGAAGGCACATATAGCAAACGATTAGTAGCAGTATCCGTCTTCCTTATGTTATACTTTGGGTATTAGTCAAGATGGGAGGACCCCGACTGGATGGCAGAAACCATGACCATACTTTCCGAACCGATCCTGGAACAGCTCAGGCAGCATGAGAACTTCGTCATACTGAACACGATCGACAGCGAGACCGGATGCATCACCTCCAGTGCGATCTCATGGATCACGCCGCATTCGCCAACGAAGCTGCGCATTGCCATCGATGCGAGATCCCGGCTGATCGCCAACGTGAAGGCTGACAATCGGGTAACGTTGTCGCTGTTTGCGGCCGGATCCTTCTATGCGGTTCAAGGCACGGCAACCGTCGTTCAGGACAGGCTGGAGGACGTGCCGATCAAGCTCGCATGTGTTGAGGTTGATGTGGAAGCTGTGCGGGATGCGATGTACTACGGTTCACGCATCTCCGTGATGCCTGAGGTTGAGAAAACTTATGACAAGCGTGCGGCTGACAAGCTGGATGCGCAAGTCTTCGCTGCATTGCAAAAAGCCTAGTTGATTTCAACTGGGCTTTTTTGCGTTCTTTCGGCATATATGAAGATATGATTAGCTGCCGGAGCGTGTTTGGTTCTGCGCGCCGTCAGGCTGTTCATCCGGTTGAATGATGTCGCTCGGAAGCTGCGGCATGATACGGCCGACGATATCCGCCAATTCATTGGCGAATCCGGACACCGGTTTGCCATCCTTGATCTGTCGGGACAATTCATTGATACGCTGATACAGATCCATGTCCGCCGTTACAATCGCATTCACACCGTAAGGGTCATTGCGCAGAGCCTCGGCTACGGCATATTTGATCGCGCCGACCTCGGAAGCGTCCAGTTTGCCATCTACGTCGATACCGACAATCGCTGTATTGCCGAAGACCACACAGGTCGCTTCATTCACATCCGGCACGCTTGCAGCGAGATCAGCCAACCGCTCAGCCACCTCCTGATGATTTTTGATCTCCTTCTTTGGCGGAACGGTTTGCTTGACCTTTATCTGTCTATCTTGATCATTTGAAGGAGGGGAAGTTTCATCATTATCCGGGTTACCGCATGCCGTAAGCGTGAGCATCAAGCACACCATGATCATCCACCAGAATCTTATCATGTCAATCGTCCTTTCTATCAACGATTCCGCTTATAGTTTGGCCTCAAAACGCATTCGTATGTATCGTATTGATCCCATATTTTATCCAATTTCAGGAGGGACGCCTATGAAGAAGATCTTCGTGTTGGATACCAACGTATTGCTGCATGACCCCAATGCGATCTTTGCGTTTGAAGACAATGAGGTCATCATTCCTGCAGTCGTCTTGGAAGAGATCGACAGCAAGAAGCGAAACGTGGACGAAATCGGCAGAAATGCCCGCTATGTGTCGCGCATGCTGGACAGCTTGCGGCAGAAGGGCAGGCTGCATGACGGGATCATGCTGGACAATGGAGGCGTCATCAAAGTTGAACTGAATCATCGCAGCTTCCAGAAGCTTCACGATACTTTTCTTGAGATCACAAGTGACAACCGGATCATCGCCGTGGCGCTCAATTATTGGCTGGAGGAAAGCGAGAAGCCCGAACCGCGGCCGGTAGTGCTTGTCAGCAAGGACACGCTCGTCCGTATCAAGGCTGATGTGCTTGGTCTCACCGCGCAGGACTATATGTCCGATCGGCTCGTGGCTGCCAGTGATCTGTATCCGGGTCATCATACGATGCTCGTGGACGCATCTGTCATCGACCATTTCTATCAACAGAAGAATCTCAAGGTGGAGGATCTGCAGCTTGACTACCGTCTGTATCCCCATGAGTTCATCATCCTGAAGGATGCAGCGGGAAGCAACAAGTCTGCGCTGGCCAAGACGAATGTGGACGGCAGCAAGCTGGAACCCCTGTACCTGAGCAATGAGGCGGTGTGGGGGATCAGCGCGCGCAATGCGCAACAGAGGATGGCGCTAGAGCTACTCCTCAATGATGATATTCCGCTGGTGACGCTGACGGGCAAGGCGGGAACGGGCAAGACGCTACTGGCTCTGGCTGCTGGATTGTTGAAGGTCGAGGACGAGCGGCGTTACAAGAAGCTGCTCATCGGCCGGCCAGTGGTCCCGATGGGCAAAGATATCGGCTATCTGCCTGGCGAGAAGGAGGAGAAGCTTCGCCCGTGGATGCAACCGATCTATGATAATCTGGAATATCTGTTCGATACGAAGCGAGCCGGTGACATCGAGAGAATCCTGGCCGGCATCGGCAGCATCCAGGTCGAGGCGCTGACGTACATCCGCGGCCGCTCCATACCAGGCCAGTTCATTATCATCGACGAGGCGCAGAATCTATCCAAGCACGAGGTGAAAACGATCGTATCGCGAGTCGGCGAAGGAAGCAAGATCATCCTCATGGGTGATCCCGAGCAGATCGACCACCCTTATCTCGATGCATACAGCAACGGACTGACCTATGTGGTTGAGCGATTCAAGGAACACCCGATCGCTGGCCATATCACGCTGGAGAAAGGCGAGCGTTCGCAGCTCGCGCAACTGGCAGCCGATCTGCTGTAACTTTACGCCCTCTGGGTGACGTTGTTCGCGTCTCTCAGAGGGCGAGTTTGTATATGGCGTGGATGCGAAGGAATGGCTTGATTGGTTGGTATCACTTGGATGGGTCTTTATACCTATAACGACCGTGAGTATCCGTTTAGCTGTCGGAAGATTGTACGCCGATCCGCCTAATTGGTCACCACAAGTCCATCATGATGTGCTATGATAATGAAGGGAAAGAATGACCAGGATCGAGATTCTTCAGGCAATTGACCATAAATGGGAAAGGAATGTGCCCTGTGCCGACCAAGAGACTGGTATTGCTGGCCGCTTCTGCACTGCTGCTCGGCACGCTGATCGTTTCACTTCGAGGCATCAGCTATACTCCAGCGAACCAACAGTTGACAGAAGATCCTCTGTCCAAGGCAGATCCATTGGAGATCTCCGGATCCAGAGATACCATCAGCTTGCGGGTAGTGGTCAGTTTATCCGATGAGGCTTATCGAACATTGCAAGCGCTTAACCGCATGTTCCTGCGTGAGAATACCGACATGACTGTGAGATTGAGCAATATGGAAGCGGATGCACTCGACGAATATTTGCAGCGGGCATTCCGCCTGGGGGAAGTGTCGGACATCATCATGCTTGATAATGAGTTGGTCAAGCAGTATGCGGCACATGCCAGACTGCAGCCAACCGACGATTACTATACGTCAGTCACGGAGAGCGAATTTCTGCCGATCATCACGGAGCAATTGAAATGGAACGGTTATCTATGGGGCATTCCTTTCCAGATTGAACCTTACATTCTCGCCTACAACGAAGCTGTGTGGACGGAACTCACCGGGGATACCACCCCGAGAGATGCACAATGGTTGTGGACCATGTACCAATACAACGGACTCTATGTGGATGATCAAGATCCGATGGCTTATGCTGCGTTGGCCTATATGCTGGATCGGAATTGGCAATTTCCTGTGCTTGATGAAGGTGAAGAGGCTGAAGAAGCGAGTGGCGGGCCAGCTATTGCGGAGGGGATTGCTGAAGAAGAGGCGGAACGATCAAACACGCCATCAGATGATCCTGCGAAGCATGATGCAAGTGAACAGGAAGAAGCTGTAGCAGCGATGGCGGAAACTTGGCCGCAAGCGCGGTTGTTGACCACCCGGGCGAGAGATATGGTTAGAGCAAGCGCGAGCGATGCGGCTCCATCCGAAGCTAGTTCACTCGATGCTCTGGATGCGCTGACGGGAGCGATTAGCGGAGAGGCTGAGACTGAGCCTGGGGATAGAACGATCAGTTTGGCCGAACGGTTCGCCGCTGATTCCGTTGACGATCCGTGGGAGCGATTACGGCGTGGAGAGCTGGCAGCGATCATCGCCCCGCTGCATGAATATGAATCCCGCAGATCTGCGCTGATCGCTGCGGTTCTGCTGCCGATGACGGACGGTAATGACGGGGCGCTGCTTACTGGCAAGAGCTTCGTATTGTCTGCTGAGACGACCGATCAGGAAGCGGCATTCCGCTGGATCAAGGCGATCCTGGACAGCTACCACGATAAGGTGAGCGCGAGCGTGGCCGGTGGGTATCCTGCGGATGCAGAAGTGTACAAGCTGTTCATTAATAACCCGACATACGGGTTGCTCCGATCGGCGGTCGAGAAGGGATATACCTTGATGCCCGACCCGTACATCGAGCAGAAGCTTTCATTGCTCCGCGAGCGATTGCCGCAACTGGTGCATGAGGATGTGTCGCCTCTGGAAGCGATGCTCGAGATCTATGTCATGTTTGAAGAGGCAGGATGGCTGTCGTGATCTGGCGACGCATCCTGCCTCTTCTGTTTAGCGTTTTAATACAAATGAGATCGTCAACGTACCATCCTGAATATCGACTGATTTGGCCTGGACCTTGAACGGCATATCCAACAGGTCGGGTTGGAAGTTAAGATCAAACTCTTCATTCAACGCGCGGATCGTGGTGTCCGGCAGGTCGAAGCCATTGTAAACAAGTCTCGTCAGGGTGAATGCGATGACGTTATCTTCCTCCATAAGCTCATAGTTTCCGTTGATCTTCACCGACGTGTCATCCTTAACGCCGGATACAGAGAAATCATCATCCGCAAAGCTGAAGGTGAAGTTCTCGAAATCAACCGGATTATGCCTGCGGAAGAAATCCGTCAGTTCCTGATCGGTTATCTTAAGCACGAAACGGCCGTTTTGCAGTGACAGCTTGCCGTTTGCGATGATCTCTTCGGGCAGTTTATTGATCGTGACGGACAGTTCATTGAGGTAATATTTGAACAGCGGCAATCCTTTCGTTTCCCACATCTTGGTCAGCGACAGAATCTCTTCCATAATCGCTTCTCCGTCCTCGCGTTCAGCGAGCTCCTGATCCAATTCTTCCTGCAGTGCGACGAGCCGTTCCCTCTGGGCGATGTATTCTGCTTTGACCGTGAGCAGCAGCTCGCGATCTTCCTCCAGTCGTGTGATGAGACGTTTCAGTTCCTGATACTGCAGTGCATGCTCCTCGAGGATTCGTTGTTCATGTTTGAAGATGAGGGACAGGTAGTAGTAGGTTTGCAGCGCTTCGTAGAAGTTGTCCACGCGAAAGATGAACATCCATAGATTATCCCTTTTGCCCTTGTAATAGGAGCGCAGAACCTTGGCAGCCTGCTGGCGTTTCGCAGCCACGATGGTTTCCTGCACCGCCGCCTGTTCGGTCACTTCGCTGATCTCCTCGGTCAGTTCCGCTTCCTTAATGGTTAGGCGTTCGAGTTCCTGATCGATCTCGTAGATGGTCAACCCTTTGTTTAACAGTTCCCGAATCTCTTCGAGATCGAGAGAGGATGTTTCTTCAGCTAGTACAGTTCGCGTATGGTACAGGTATGAAAAGATGCTGAAATGCAGAATAAAGCCCAGCATCAACCATCTTCGAACGCGCATCCGTTTCCTCCTCTCCCAGTTGCCCTGACGCTAAGGAATGAGCTTCATAATTTCTTCCCAGGACACTGTCGATTCTGGGATAGTCCGGGTGAATGTTACCTGCTCATTGATGTGATCCCATGTATGTCTGAACTGGATATCGTAGGTCTCCTCGTGGCCGATTGATGATTCGACGGCGAGGCTTAGCGAGATCTCCACTGCGGACAGATATCCGTTATCCTGCAAGGTTGCCCGGATATAGGCATCACGGCCTTCAGGCAGGTGAACCTGTAATGGATTGTCTTCGGTGGTCGACAACGTCTCCTGAATCGCGGCCGCTTGTGTCTTCGTGATCACTCCGGCAGCCTGCCACTGGCTCAGCAAGTCCGGCAGGGCTTGCTGAAGATGGTCTGTGAACGTCTGCCACCGGCCTTCATCGATCCGCACCTGATACGTATCTCCCGCCGATTCGTCCTTCGTCAGTTCGAACCACTTGGCATCCATCACGTCAAGCAACTTCGCGAGCGAGTCGAGCGTGAGTCCTCCAAACTTGCCGGTGAACGCAGGTGTTGGTATCTCGAAGAATTCGTCCTCCGTGTTGATAAGCGGAACGTGAATGTACAGGCTGTCAGCATTCTGAACAACGGGAATCACAAACGCGCTGGAGCCTTCCGATGACTGAAACTCAAGGGTGGCTTCACGTCGATTCTGCGTTGTATCCGAAGCGCCGCTCCACCTGATCTCCCCTTGGCGCAAAGCATCCACGATAACGGACGTATATGGCTGATTGGCAGCATCGATCGGCAACTTGCCGAGATTGAGGCTCATCCTGCCTTCGTACGTATGGCTTGTGATCTGTTGTTGCTTAGCAAGCGCTTCCTGCAGCTTGCTCTTGGCATCTTCGTGTTCTTTGGAGCAGCCGATGGCGAGCAGCGCCAATACCATCAAAGTGATTAGTGTTGCTGCGATGCGAGGGTAGTTTCGTTTCATGATCAATTTGTGCTCCCTTCTGTTAAAACCCAATCTTATTATAATGTACCATGTCTTTTTTGTCTTGTGTGAAAGAAGCATCGTATGCCAGGCATCTTGGCGGATGTCGCGAGCCTAATGTGCGGTAGCACGCGGACCTGGATGAAAGCCATGTCGATTTATGTCTTGGTGTAAGCCGCATCGGTGGCATATAATCAAGATACGATCAGAGAGGTCAAGCAGGGTTTGTACCATTATAGTTCGGACGGAGGTTTTTATGACGGATAGGCGAAACTTCCAGACAACTGGAAGAGATGAGAACGCGCTGCTGCAGGAGGTCATCTCGCTGATCAACGCACAGCCTGATAGGTCCATCATCTTCCGGGATTACATGGAATTGTGTCTGTATCATCCCGAGCACGGATATTATATGCAGGAGCGAAGGAAAATCGGCAAGGAAGGTGATTTCTACACCAGTTCGTCGATCGGCACCGTAATGGGCGATATGCTCGGGGACATGTACATACGCTGGGCGGCAGATTATGCGGATCAGGAGCCATTGACCTTGGTCGAATGGGGAGGGGGCGATGGCACACTGGCGCGGCATCTGCTGGAGCGTGTTCAACTTAAGCAACCATCGCTTTATATGCGAACCGAGTTGATCATGATCGAGCAGTCGGCTTATCATCGCCGGCTTCAACGGGACCAATTGGCTGAGCATCGCGTTCGCTGGATGGATGAGCGCGAGTGGCATGACTTGGCTCCGTGGCGACGCGTGTATCTGTGGGCGAACGAGCTGCTGGATGCGCTGCCGGTTCATCGGGTGATGATGGCTGAGCATGGTTTGCGGGAAATTGCCGTCACCTGGGACGAGTCGAGCGGACAACTTAAGGAGGTGCTCAGGCCGCTCAGCGCTGATGTTCAGTCCTATGTGGACAGGCACGGCATCCGGCTGGCAGAAGGACAGATTACGGAGGTCAATGTTGCCGCGGAACGCTGGATCAGACAGCTCGGTGAGCATATCGCCGATGGGCATGTAACGTTGATTGACTACGGGGATGAGGCTGCGGAGATCTATGCGCCGCATCGCATGCTTGGCACGCTCATGTGCTATCGCAGTCATCTGGCCTCCACAGATCCCTATGTGCATGTCGGCGAGCAGGACATCACCGCACATGTGGATTTTACGGCTTGCCGGCGGGCGGCTGAAGAAGCTGGATTCGAGGATGTGCGGCTCGAGACGCAGGCGGCATATCTGCTGCGGGGCGGGGTACTTGACTGGCTGCAGGATAACTACGATCCCGATCCATTCAGCCCTGCGGCGAGGAGGAATCGTTCGATCCGCCAATTGCTGGTCAGCGATCAGATGAGCGAGCTGTTCAAGGTGATGACGGCAGTGAAGCGGGAACAGCGAGACGGTTAGGCTAAGTAAGGCCAAGATGTGTTGCTCGGCCATATCGATGGACTGTGGGCAGGGGAACGAGGAGAGTACGAAAAATCGTACAAAACTGCAGGATCGAGCGCTGAAATCGGGGAATGTGTACGAAAAATCGTACAAAATCGCTGGATCGAGCGCTGAAACCGGGGAATGTGTACGAAAAATCGTACAAAACTACAGGATCGAGCGCTGAAATCGGGGGAAGTGTACGAAAAATCGTACAAAATCGCTGGATCGAGCGCTGAAATCGGGGAATGTGTACGAAAAATCGTACAAAATCGCTGGATCGAGCGCTGAAATCGGGGGAAGTGTACGAAAAATCGTACAAAATCGCTGGATCGAGCGCTGAAACCGGGGAATGTGCGCGAAAAATCGTACACGTCCTTGGCGCACTAACAGGCGTGCACAAGAAGCGCTTATAAACGTCAAAAAAGCCTGCGTTATGCAGGCTTTTGATCATATCAAGCTGCCGGGCGTCCTAATGGATCGAGCGACAGCCTCTGCGTTGTGTTCATGCAGCTTATCAGAAGAATGCTCCGTAAGTCAGTCCGATCGTGGCGACGATAAGATACGCCCAGAACGTCAGTATGTAGGCCTTTTCGGACAGATTCATATATCCAAGCAATACGAAAACCGCCGTCTGGAAGAAGAACAGCAAGGACATCTCGACCAGACCGTAGGCGAGAGACAACAATCCAATCAGCAAGCAGAAGAAACCGAGCACGCGAAACATGCGTGGCATATGTACATCCCCCTTTCTCATGAGCCCCGTTCGTAATCATGGTTCTACACAATCTATCCAACATTATACCTGCATGCTGGCAGTGTGTAAACGTGAATCAGTGACGAAAAAATGAATTTTTTGCACACCCTCCTGTTGTCTGAAGTTAGGTTACCCGATCCTCCACATTTCTATGTGTGATTTCAGCCATTCTATGTATGGAGCGAATTTAAATTGGTTATACCAAATAATAAATAAATAGATTCTATGAACTCTAGTATGGGCATAGAGATAAAGTAATGTATGAAATCACGAAGTGGAGGTTTGGCATAAAATGGCAACCGTTAGACAAGATGCATGGACTGCAGACGATGATCTCATATTGGCTGAAGTGACTCTGCGCCACATACGGGAAGGCGGCACGCAACTGCGGGCTTTCGAGGAAGTGGGTGAACGGATCGGGCGAACGGCCGCAGCCTGCGGTTTTCGTTGGAATAGCTGTGTGAGGAAAAAGTATGAGGCAGCCATTGCAATCGCCAAAGCTCAGCGTCAGAAGCGCAATCAGGCGCGCAAATCCGGAGCATTGACAGACGGGGAAGCGCAAGCAAGCGGCGCGCTGCCGGAGCCGGGACGCCATGATCCGGTGAGCGAACAGTCGATCTCGATCGATGCCGTGATCCGTTATCTAAGGCAATGGAAGCACACATATCAGGATATGTCCAGGCAGATTAAGTCGCTAGAAAAAGAACTGCGCGAGACACAAGAGAAGCTGGCTAAAGTCGAGAAAGAGAAGGAAGAGTTGGAGAAGCAGGTCAATACTGTCCAGATGGATTACCGTACGGTGAATGACGATTACAAGACGTTGATTCAGATTATGGATCGTGCGCGCAAGCTGGCTCTGTTGGAAGAGTCGGATGAAGATAAACCGCGTTTCAAAATGGATGCCAATGGCAATCTGGAACGCATCGACTGAGGCGGTTACCCAGCAGTCTCAGCGGGAAGATGAATCATCGGCATACATGAACGGCGAAGATGCACAAGATGGACAGCATCCCAAAACAGCCTCTTTCGTCATGGAAAGAGGCTGTTTTTGGTGAAAACGGATAAGCAGCAGGCTCTAGCTCATCCGCTATGCAAACTCTTGGAATCTTGCGGACATGGCTCTATGAGCATGACGAAAAGCGTGGTTTCCCAAATCTCGAACGATATGGTACAATAACATACGAAAAAATACCTAAACAAACAAAACTGGAGGTCATGGTGATGGAAATCCGTTATGCCGTCAGTCCAACCGATGTTAAGAAGTATGATACCCAACAACTGAGAGACGCGTTCCTTGTACAGAATCTGTTCCAAGAAGGCAAGCTGACGATGGTTTACAGCCATTACGACAGAATGATCGTCGGCGGCGCGGTGCCGATCGATGAACCGCTTATTCCGGATGACAAGGAAACGCTGAAGACAGATTATTTCTTCGAACGCAGAGAGGCAGGCTTCATCAATATCGGAGGTCCTGCGATCATCACAGCGGACGGCAACAAGTACGAGCTGAACAAACTGGACGCGTTGTACGTCGGCAAAGGCACGAAAGAACTGAAGATCGAAAGTGCGGACAAGTCCAATCCAGCCCGCGTCTATATGTGCTCCGCTCCGGCTCATGCCGTCATCGAGACGCGTAAGTTGTCGCTGGACGGAGCAACACCGAGACACATGGGCTCGGCTGAGACCTGCAACAAGCGTACGATCTATCAGATCATTCACGAAGGCGGATTGCCAAGCTGCCAACTGATGATGGGCGTCACGATCTTCGAGCCGGGCAGCGTTTGGAATACGATGCCGGCGCACCTGCATGATCGCCGCATGGAGGCTTATCTGTACTTCGATATGGACGAGCAGGCCAGAGTGTTCCACTTCATGGGCGAGCCGAATGAGACACGCCATATCGTCGTGAAGAACGAGGAGGTTGTGCTGTCGCCGAGCTGGTCGATCCATTCCGGGGCAGGCACTTCGAGCTACACGTTCATCTGGGCGATGGCTGGCGAAAACTATACGTTCACGGACCAAGATCCGGTGAAGATGGAGGATCTGCGATAATCGCAGCCTGATCATTCGCTAGCAAGGGAGGCGGCCAAATGCTGGCAGTTACCAGACAGCGCATGATCGTGGAGATGCTGCAGGAGAACGGCGCCGTGAAGGTGTCGGAGCTCAGCGAGCTCCTGCAGGTATCGGAGAAAACGATCCGTGAAGATCTTGAGAAGCTCGAGGACAAAGGTATCCTGCGCCGCATTCACGGCGGCGCGGTCCTTGCCGATGATGATGGGATTCCTCCTGTTCTCGGCTCAGCATCAGCTCAAGCCAGCGTGCGGCTCAAGGAGAAAGAAGCGATCGCAGATCATGCGATTGCCCATATCCAGGAAGGGGACATCATCGCTTTGGACGGTGGAAGCACCACGCTTCAGATCGCCGTTCGACTGCGCAACGAACCGCTGACCGTGGTGACGAACGATGTCCTGATCATCCGCGAATTGGCCGCCAAAGAGCACATACGCTTGGTCGTGCCGGGAGGATATCGCCATCGCAACCTGCTCACGATCCAGGGGCAGTGGGATTGGCTCAGGAAATTGAACATTCACAAGCTGTTCCTGTCCACGACAGGCATTCATCTAGAATACGGATTGACGATCTTTACAGAGGAGCATGTGGCGCTCAAGCGGCTCTTGCTCGAATGCTCCAGACAGATATTCTGCGTTGCGGATCACAGCAAGTTCGACAAAGGGGCTTTGCTGACGTTTGCCACTCTGGAACAGGTCGATACCATTATCACGGATTACGGTCTGGCACCGCATGTGGCAGAGAAGTACCGCGCGCACGGCGTTCATGTGGAAATCGCAGTACAGAATTCGCAGTGAAGATGAGGGGAGGACAACAGTTAACATGAAACTATTTGATCTCACAGGCAAGGTCGCCGTTGTCACAGGTGCGGGCAAAGGGCTTGGACGCGGCATGGCGGTTGGACTTGCGGAAGCAGGGGCTGACATCGTGCTCGTGACCAACAGCACTCCAGCAGAGGCAGCGGCAGAGGAGATTCGCGCGCTCGGCAGAAAGGCGCATGTGATCGTCGCTGATCTGAGCGATGAGAGCAAGCTGCAAGGCATCATCACAAACACCATCGATACTTTCGGTAAGATCGATATTCTCGTGAACAACGCCGGGATCATCCGCCGCACGCCGGCTGCCGATCATCCAGCCAAGGACTGGCATGATGTCCTGCAGCTCAATCTCCATTCAGTCTTCTTCCTGTGCCAGTATGCGGGACGAGAGATGCTGAAGCAGGGTTCGGGCAAGATCATCAACGTCGCTTCGATGCTCAGCTTCCAAGGCGGCATCAACGTGCCTGGTTATACGGCCAGCAAGCATGGGGTGGCAGGAATTACGAAGGCGCTGGCCAACGAGTGGGCAGGCAAGGGCATTCAGGTCAATGCGATTGCCCCTGGTTATATGGCGACGGACAACACGCAGCAATTGCAAGATGATCCTGTGCGCAGCCGGCAGATTCTCGAACGCATCCCGGCGAACCGCTGGGGAACGCCGGATGATCTGAAGGGACCTGTCGTCTTCCTGGCCTCAGCCGCTTCTGATTATATGAACGGCCATGTGCTGTGCGTCGACGGCGGTTGGATGAATCGTTAACGTGAAAGATCGAACGGAGCAGCGGTTGAGCTGCGAACGATGAGTTCTGGCTCCATATGGATGGATAACGGGACGCTTTCTTCATTCATGAGATGAAGGAGCGTCTCTGTTACTTTGTTTGCAATTTTCGCTATGTCAACGCCTACGGTGGTAAGCGGCACTTCAAGCGTAGCGGACTGCGGGATGTTGTCATAGCTGACGATGGACAGCTCCTTCGGCACAGACAGCTTCAGTTCCTGTGCCGCTTGCATGATGCCCCTCGTCAGATCGTAGCTGCCGCTGATGATTGCGGTAGGCCGCCCTTCTTGCTGGAGGATTTTCTTCGCTGCGAGATAGCCGGAGTGCGTCTCCATGTTGTCAACCGGCACAACGCAATGGCGGATGCCGAGGTTCGCCGCCTCCTCACGGAACATGCGAATCTTCTCGACTTGCAGCAGGTCATAACGCGACGGCTCGCCGATATAGGCGATATCTCGGTGTCCCAACTCATACAGGTGGCTTACAGCCAGCTTCGTGGCCTGATCGCGCCGCACGTCAATCGTCGGATACGGGACATGTCCGGCAACGCCGTAGACGAGGATTGGAATGTTCGTCGGGTAACGGAAGTCCGGCGGAACTTGCTCCTCGTGGTTATAGAAGATGAAGATGGCATCGACCTGAAAACGGTGGAAAGCGGCGATCGCCGATTCGGTCCGGTTGATCGAAAGGAGCGTTGTGTACGAGCGATGTTCAAGCTCTTCATTGATGAGTGTGATCAGCGTGCCTGTCGTTGCCCGTTCCACCGATGGCCAGACGACACCGATCGCTTGGCTCTTCTTCGATACGAGCCTGCGGGCGGCGATATTCGGTTGGTAGCCCATCTCTTCCGCGATGCGCAGCACCTTCTGTTTCGTTTTCTCTTGAACGAGCGGACTGTTGCGCAGCGCCTTGGAGACGGTGGAGAAGCTGACGCCGGCTCGTTCGGCAATATCCTTGATCGTGACTGACATGTTCAACCTCCTGCCAGGAATCGTCGTTCCAGAATCGTGATTGACAGTTTTATTATACTTCAATACAATTAAGATTGATATAACAACGTTGTTATTGCATACCTTCTTCAAAATGACTTGGTTTCAGCCTGTTTCAAAGTTTTACACTCGCCTCTGCGCGAGCATGGCAGTTCGTCGTCTTGAGCTTGGCTGCACATCATCATCCGGATGGGAGTCCTGTCTTCATGCAGCAAGAGTCCGTATCGCCGCCAGAGACGGTCAGGTTGTCGAACATTTTAACATTTTTTGTGCCATTGGGTCTAGCGGCAAGCCTGATCACGCTGTCCCATGTCATCATCAACTCCGTCCTGTCCCGGGCTGCACAGCCTGAGCTGGTGATCGCCGCGTATCAGATCGCGCTGAGCATCTTCACAATTACCGAGCGGCCGGCATTTCTGCTCAGGCAGACGACTTCTGCGCTAAGCGGAGACCGCTTGTCGTTCCGGGCGATGCGGAAGCTGACGTTGTTGCTGATCGGATTCACGATGCTGTTCGGCTTCCTCATCGGGTTCACGCCGCTTGGCGAATGGCTGTTTCGCCTGATCTTCAACACCGATGATGCGACCACGCCAGCCGTGGTGAATACGTATCGCGTCGTCATGTTCGTCACCGTCTTCTCGGCGATGCGTTGCTTGTACCAGGGCATCATCATCCGCAACATGCAGACGAAATGGCTGACGATCGGCATGGCGATAAGGCTGTCGACGATGTACGGCGTCGGGCTCATCTTCATGGCCCGCCCGGAACGCATCCATGAGACGACGGGCGCTTGGCTGTTCCTCATCGGCATGGCGGTTGAGGCGCTCGTCAGTTGGCTGGAAGGCAGGAGGATCTACCGTGCGATGCCGGAGCAGGCGAAGGATGGTTCCATCCGGAATGTGCGGCAAGTGCTCCCGTTCTACAAGCCGTTACTGTATTCATCTTTCATATCGGTGATCGTGTCGCCGTCCGTTAACGCTGTGCTTGGCAAGACGGACCAACTAGAGGTTTCCATCGCTTCCTATGCCATTGCGTTAAGCGTTGTCAATCTGGTGAACAGCTTCTTCACCTACATCCACCAGATCGTGTTGAATTTCCATCAGAAAGACCCCCGGGCGGTATTGCGCTTCACCCTCGGAGCGGGCATGATACCGGGCCTTCTGGTTCTCTTGCTCTCGTTTACGCCGCTGGGTCACTGGTTTGTGGGCAGCGTCATGGGAGTGCAAGGGGTACTTCTGGAAGGGAGCTTGTCCGCACTTCGCGTTATGGGGATAATCTCGTTTGTATTTCCCTGGGTGGATTACTGCAACGGCTTATGCATGCTGAACAAACGGACGAGACTAATGCTATGGTCGCAGACGAGCAATGTGGGCATGACGCTGGTGACACTGTTCGTGCTGATCTTCGCGGCGCCGCACTGGAACGGAATGGTTGGAGCTCTGGCCTCCTCCTGCGGCATCACCGCCGAGTTGATTGTCGTTGCTCTGCTGCTGCGTCGCACCCTGACTGTACGGACTGCGAAGACGGTCCAAGCATCGAATCCCATCGTGAGGAGGTAACCGTTATGCACATCGATTTGACTGGCAAGGTCGCGCTGGTCACCGGCGCGAGCAAAGGAATCGGGCGGGCGATTGCGCTTATGCTCGCAAGGAGCGGCGCCAAGGTGGCGGTGAACTACCATCGCAGCGAAGCGGAGGCTGAGAGAGTGGTCCGTGACATTCACGAGCGCGGAGGCGAAGCGATGCTCGTTCGCGCGGATGTCACGAAGCTCGATCAGATCGACGCGATGGTGTCTCAGGTAGAGCAGCGCTATGGCAAGATCGATATCCTCGTCAACAATGCCGGGCATATGATCCGGCGCATGTCGAACGTGGAGATGAGCGAATCGCTGTACGATGAAGTGATGGATCTGAATGTGAAGAGCACGGTATTCGTCACGAAAAGAGTCGTCCCGGGGATGATCGCAAGGCGTGAGGGAACGATCATCAATATGTCGTCCGTAGCCGCGCATACGGGAGGCGGAGGCGGCTCCTCCGTTTATGCGGCGAGCAAGGCGGCCGTGATTGCCTATTCGAAGGGGTTGGCGAAGGAACTGGCTCCGTACGGCATCCGGGTTAATACGGTATCTCCGGGCTTCATCGGCAATACGGATTTTCATGCGACGGTATCAACGGAAGAATCCCGCCGTGCCGCGATCGCCGGCGTACCGCTCGGGAGGCAAGGGGAACCGGAGGATGTTGCCGGTGTCGTGCTGTTCCTCGCCTCCGGTCTGGCTTCATACCTGACAGGGGAGACGATCGAGATCAACGGCGGTTCTTATATGCGTTAATCGCATCCATACAAAAATCTATAGCAAAGGTGAGAGGTCAATGAGCTTCAAAACGATTGCAGAGCAACTGCGAACAGGTACGTTGTCGGCATCCGTCGGCGATGCGAAGGTATACGTCCAGTCTGTGCTGGAATATGAAGGAGACAAGCTGGTGATGGTTCGCCAAGGACTGGAGAGGAAGCTCGTCGTGATCGGCGGCGGCAACCTGTTCCGCGATCTGCATGGGGAATCTTTCGATGGTTTCAAGGTGTGTCCAACCAGCCATGAGAACCGGCTCGTGCTAAACCGTTACTTCCCGCATACGGCGCCACAGGCATTCGGCAAGCAGATGGCCACGTTCGGTCTTGGCGACCGTCTCGGACTGGCCAGCCCAGGCCACATCAAGACGATCCGCGGCCGTGACGTTAAGCCGATCCTCGCACAGCAGAGCATCCGCGAATTGAATCTGACGGGTCGCGATTACAAGCAGGTGATGGACGCCGCCAGCTATGCAGTCATCCAGGAAGGTTATACCGGCGGATTCGGCGCAGATGGCGACCATCTGAAGCTGGAACAAGACATCCAGATGTCGCTGGATCTGGGCTTCACGATGCTGACGTTGGACTGCTCCGACCACATCCGCAACGATGTGGAAGGCATGAGCGAGGCGGAGCTGGACGCAGCCTATGCGGCACTCGACGAAGCGGTGCGTAAAGCTTATGAGGACCGTTTCCTGGACAAGACATTCTCCATAGGAGAGTACAGTTTCAGCTTCGACAGCGCCAGCCTGAAGAAGAATGTGCTCATCTACGGAGATGCGATCCGTTACATGCTGTTCATCTATGACAAATATATCAAGAATGCTTCTCGCGCCGTAGACTTCGAAATCTCGATTGACGAGACGATGACGCCGACAGCGCCTGAATCGCATTACTTCGTGGCGCGCGAGCTTTATGATAAGGGCGTTGATATCTTCAGCATGGCGCCAAGATTCTGCGGTGAATTCCAGAAGGGGATCGATTACATCGGCGACCTGGCTCAGTTCGAGAAGGAACTGGCGTTGCACGCGGCGATTGCGGACCACTTCGGCTACAAGCTGAGCATACACTCCGGCAGCGACAAGTTCAGCGTATTCCCGATCATCGGCAAGTATACGAAGGGCAGATTCCACGTGAAGACCGCCGGCACCAACTGGCTGGAGGCGGTGCGCACCGTGGCGAAGGTGAATCCGGGCCTGTATCGCCGCATGCATCAATATGCGCTGGAGCATTTCGAAGAAGCGAAGGCTTATTATCACGTCACAACCGATCTGTCCAAGATCAAACCGCTGTCTGAGGTGGATGATGCCTCTCTTCCGGATTATATGAACGAGGACAATGCCCGACAGCTTATCCACATCACCTACGGATTGCTGCTTCAGGCCAAGGATGCTGAGGGCCGCTTGCTGTTCAAGGATGAATTCTACAAGACGCTGATCGACCAAGAAGAGGCGTATGAGCAATCGCTCGCTAACCACATCGGGCGCCATCTTGACCTGCTTGGCAAATAATTCCGTTGATTCCGGGGCTGTTCAGCAAGTCAGTGAAGACTGACTGCTGGCGGCCCTTTGTGTTTGAATCGGGAGGAATCGGGCGGCAACAGAAATTGTGAACAATTGCAAAACTCTGTCAATGACATTTGAACGGAGGAACGAGGCATGATATTTTTATAGAGACGACGTTTTTTTGAAGCATGTGATCATATTTAGTCGAGGAGAGGAGTCCACATGGCCAATCAATCCATGAACAAGAAGAAACCGCAACGCCGCTCGGCGAATAACCGCAATAACATGAAGCCCCTGGTTGGAATTACGCTGGCCTTCGTCGCCGTCATCGTTCTGCTCGTCGCGCTCACCACGATCAAGAATAACAACCCGACGAGGCATGAGTTGCCGTCACTGGCTAATCAGCAAGTGCTCGGAGATGAATCCGCTCCTGTAACGGTCATCTCGTTCGGCGACTATATGTGCCCGCATTGCATGAATTGGGACAAGACGGTATTCCCGAAACTGCAGAAAGATTATATCGAGTCAGGAAAAGTGAAATACGTATTTATCAACACGATGTTCCAAGGCTCTCAATCACAGCTTGCTTCACTCGCATCGGAATCGGTATTTGCCCAATCGCCGGAATACTTCTGGGATTTCCACAAAGCGCTGTTTGATGCACAGGCCCAATACTCTCAACAAGGCAACTGGGTCACGACGGAACTGCTGTTGAGCCTGGCTGAGCAGCATGTGCCCGGCATCGATCTGAAGAAGCTTGAGGAGGATCTGGCGAACGGGACCTTGCTTCCTGAGTTGGCAGTGGATACGTCTCTGGTTCAGAAATATAACATCAACAGCACACCGACGATTATGATCAATGGCATTATCATGAAGAATCCATTTGATTATGATGACATCACCAAGCGGATCAACAAGGAACTGGAGGCGAGCCAGAAGTGACGAAGGGACGGCTTGACGGGGTGAGGCCTTATCTGCTGTATGCCGCATGGCTCGTCTCGCTGGTCGCGACGCTCGGCAGCTTGTACTTCAGCGAGATTCGCGGTTTCATACCATGCGAATTATGCTGGTTTCAGCGCATCTTCATGTATCCCCAGACCATCTTGCTTGGCATCGCGGCGTATACCGGGGATACGCGCATCAAGCGCTATGTCTTGCCGCTGAGCATCATCGGCGGATGCATCTCCATCTATCATTACATGTTGCAGAAGATTCCCGGATTCGGCGGTGCCCATGTCTGCAAGAGCGGCGTGCCATGCAATGCCCAATACATCGATTGGCTGGGCTTCATCACGATCCCATTCCTCGCGCTGGTGGCATTTACGCTGATTACGATCATCCTTCTGCTGGTGAAGCATCAAGCAGACTAATCGGTTGGCAGTTCGGCTCCTTTCCATTGCGGATGGATGTGAAAGGAGCCTTTTGTTACATCCAATGACATGTGCGCGATTAGCGCACCTGGCTGCGCCCGCGGCTCTTGCGCAGACGTGTATGCGAACCCGGATCGGACAACGAGAGGAGTGAACGTATGAGGATATGGATCGTTGGCGCAGGTTCAATCGGCCTGCTGTATGCCGCCAAACTGCAGTTGTCGGGGGCGTCTGTCAAGCTGCTCACGAGAACGGACGAACAGGCGAAGGCGATAAACGAGCAGGGAGCCAAGCTTACGGCTCAAGACGGCGAATTCGTCGCCCGATGCTCCGCCATGACTGTGGATCAGGCGGAAGCAAGCCTCGCTGATGGTGAGGCGCCTGATTGGCTCCTGCTGACCGTCAAGCAGTATGGCTTGCCGCAGCTTGCCGGTTTTCTGCGTAAGGCCGGAACGGCTTGGCCGATGGCCAATCTGCTGGCGATGCAGAACGGCATCGGACATCTGGAATCGATCGCACAATGGTTTCCTGTAAGCCGCCTGTATGGAGCGGTCGTGTCCGAGGGGGCCGAAAGGACTGGGCCGCATGAAGTAACGCATACCGGATCTGGCCAGACGATCATCGGTCCGGCCGAGCCTGACCGATGGAGCAGCCGCGATGTCCAGGATAATCTGAAACTCTTGCAAAAAGTCTTGCAGCATGCAGGATTTCGTACGGTTTTGTCGAACAGATTGAAAGATGAGATATGGCGCAAGCTGATCATCAATTCGGTGATCAATCCGCTGACGGCGCTCATGGAGATTAGGAACGGAGCATTATGGCGTCATGAAGCTTTGGTCGTTGTGATGAGGCAGTTGTTCGATGAAGCGCTTGCAGTTGCCGGCTTGAGCGGTGTGCAGTTGGAAGCAGACGCGCTCTGGGATGCGCTGCGGGAAGTATGCGACAGGACGGCGGGCAATCATTCGTCTACCCTGCAGGACATGAAGGCTGGCAGGCCGACTGAACTGCCGTGGATCAACGGAGCGATCGTGCGCCTGGGCGAACGGGCGGGACTTACGGTTCCGACACATGCGCTCATGATGCGGCTGCTAGAGGCCAAAGAGGACTTAGGTTAGGAAGCGGGTGTCAGCATGCAGTTTCTGGTCAATCTGGTGCAATGGATATTTGCATTGGCAGCGATCATACCATTTGCCACGTTTTTTATCTTATATTTTACACTGAACAGGTTTATGGAGGACAAGAAAAAAGCGAAAACGCTGACGATCGACATCACCACCCTGCTCCTGGTCTTCGTCGTATCCGCGATGTTCAATACGATCATTCGGCCGGGCATGAGTTTCCTCTGGATCATCCTGTTCGCCTTTCTTGTTGCATTCGGACTTGCGGGCGGAATGCAGACGAGAAATCAGGGGAAGGTCGACCTGCAGAAGACGTTCCGCATCATCTGGCGGATCGGATTTCTCTTGCTCAGCCTGCTCTATATCATTCTCTTGCTGATAGGCATCGGCCAGTATTTCTTCCGTGTCTGATGCGGGCCGTTGTTTGATACATACGCCATCAATAGCAGTATCCCCCCGACGGAGCCTGGACTCCGGCAGGGGGATTATACTTTTGACGATATGACGCTATGCGTGTACAATCGAATAGGAAGTCATCTGCGCTGGCATCGGCGTCTGGAGGCGCGATGGTCAGCGGCATGAGAGGTATGGCTACAGGTTCACCTGCGCATCTTGTAATTAAGGAAGGTTAATGATGAGAATAGAGACGATTCCCCAGATCCATTCCAATTCTCTAGCGAATGATTACATACAGGGCAGCTCCAAGCTGTCCCATCGCTATCACGGTTATCCCCAGGATGAGTCGGCTTGGAGTTCGCGCATCGATTATCTCGCGCGGAAACCGCTTGCGGCAGACCGTCACCAGCTCGCCGACGCGCTATCGGCATACAACAAGAGCATCGGCAATCACGAATCGGCTCTTAAGCAGATTGAGCGGCTGCGTTCGCCAGATTCGGTGGTGGTGATCGGCGGCCAGCAGCCTGGTTTGTTCAGCGGCGAGCTGCTCGTCATCTACAAGGCGATCACGATCCTCCGCCAGGCGAGAGAGGCGGAGAAACGATTGGCAAGACCCGTTATTCCGGTGTTCTGGATCGCTGGAGAGGACCATGATATCGCCGAGGTGGACCACATCCATGTGTTGCGTTCCGACCTAAGCGTGCATAAGCTGCAGTTGAACCGCTCCGATCAAGAGCGGGTTTCGATCAGCCATCGCCCGATCTCTCGGGAGCAGTGGGAGCAGGCGATCCGCAGCCTGGCGAGCGAGTTGCCTGATACTGATGCCAAGGCCGGTTACATTCGCCAGTTGATGGAGCTCTGCGGGGAATCGCGGACGCTCAGCGAGGCGTTTGCTCGCATCCTGGCATGGCTGTTCGGGTCGGCAGGGCTCGTTCTGATCGACAGCGCTGATCCGTCGATCCGAAGACTCGAGTCAACCATGTGGAAACAGCTTATCCTGCATAACGACAAGCTCCGTGAGGCATATATACAGGCGGCGTCCGAACTGGCGGCTACCGGCTATTCGGCACAGGCCGAAGTGCATCCGGATGGTGCCAATCTGTTCTATTACCATCAGGGCAGCCGCCTCCTCCTGTACCGCCGGGGAGAAGGATACGGCGATCGGCAAGGACAGGTCCATCTCACGCAGGAACAACTGCTGTCCATCGCGGAACAGGAGCCGGACAAGATGAGCAACAACGTGCTGACGAGACCGCTCATGCAGGATTATCTGTTCCCCGTGCTGGCGGCGGTACTTGGCCCTGGCGAGATCGCGTATTGGGGGCAGTTGAAGGAAGCCTTCGAACTGCTCGGCATGCGGCTGCCGCTCTTGATCCCAAGAGCCTGTTATACGCTGCTTGAACCGTCCGATCAGAAGACGATGGAGCGTCATGGTCTTTCGATCGAGGATGCGCTGTATCGCCTTGGCGAGAAGCGGGAAGCGTGGCTGAACAGCCAGGAGACGTTCGACGTGGAACGCGCATTTACCGATGTGGAAGATGTCGTCCGTCGCGCATATGAACCGCTGATCGAGAGTGCCGGAACGGTCAGTCCGGTGATGAAGGCGCTTGGTGATACGAATCTGTCGCGGATCATCGAGCAGATTCATTATTATCGCGGCAGAATCGAGAAGGAGATCGCAAGCAAACATGAGGTTGGGCTGAGGCAGTTCGATAGTCTCGGCGCTTCGCTGATGCCAACGGGCGTGCCGCAGGAACGCATCTATAACGTATTTGCCTATTTGAATCGTTACGGCTTAAGATGGATAGAGTCTCTGCTATACGAGCATGAGCCGAACCCGCTGGATTATCGGCATCATTATGTCGTCTACCTGTAAAATGGCGAGAAAGAGTGAGAACATGAACACATTGGACAGAAGCATCATCAGAGATATCGCGCTGGCTCCCCAAGGTCATTTGAAGATCGACTGGGCAAGCGCCCATATGCCGGTACTGAACAAGATCCGTCAGGAGTTCGAGAGAGACAAGCCGTTCCAAGGACTTAAGGTGACGATCTGCCTGCACCTGGAGGCGAAAACCGCTTACCTCGCCAAGGTGATCCAGGCTGGCGGAGCGGAGGTAACCATCGCTGGCAGCAATCCGCTGTCCACGCAGGATGATGTTTGCGCCGCGCTGGTGGAGGACGGCATCACCGTTTATGCGAAGCATAATCCGGAAGCAGAGGAATACAAGCGCATGTTGGTGCTTGCGCTGGAGACGAAGCCGGACCTGATCATCGATGACGGCGCCGACCTTGTGACGATCCTGCACGGCGAGCGTCCCGATCTGCTGCCGCAGATTCGCGGCGGAGCGGAGGAGACAACGACCGGCATCATTCGCCTGAAGGCCCTGCAGAAACAGGGCAAGCTGCAACTGCCGATGGTTGCCGTCAACGATGGGTTGTGCAAGCATCTGTTCGATAATCGCTATGGTACCGGCCAGTCGGTATTCGACGGTATCAGCCGCACGACGAACCTCGTGATCGCCGGCAAGACCGTGGTTGTTGCCGGATACGGCTGGTGCGGCAAGGGTGTGGCGATGCGCGCCAAGGGATTGGGGGCGAGCGTCGTGGTGACCGAAGTCGATCCGATTAAGGCGATTGAAGCGCATATGGATGGTTTCGCGGTCATGCCGATGTTGGATGCGGCGAGAATCGGCGACATCTTCATCACCGTCACTGGCAACCGCAGCATCATCCGCAAAGAACACTACGAAGTGATGAAGGATGGTGCGATCCTGGCCAATGCCGGCCATTTCGACGTGGAAGTGAACAAACCGGATCTGAATGAGCTGGCGGTTTCGAAGCGTCAGGTGCGCACGAACATCGAGGAGTTCCGTCTGGCTGACGGGCGCAGGCTCTATCTGCTGGCAGAAGGACGGCTGGTCAACCTCGGAGCGAGCGACGGACATCCTGCGGAGATCATGGATATGACCTTCTCACTCCAGGCACTTGGGCTCAAGTATGTGAACGATCACTATGAGCGGCTCGGCAAGCAAGTGGTGGAAGTACCATACGAAATTGATGAACAGGTGGCGCGTTACAAGCTGGAATCCCTCGGGATTCGCATCGACGCGCTGACACCGGAACAGGTCGCTTATCTGGACAGTTGGAACTGATCGTCCGATCCAGCGTTTGTGACAGTAGAACGGCACGGAAAAAATTAGATATGAAGCAAAAAATCCTGCTAGACCAGCAGGATTTTTTATTTTTTTGTCGAATTTGCATGTGAGTGGTGGAAAGTGGGGTAAAGTGGAGCAAAAGGGTGGCAAGGGGGTGGACGAACATGTTTATGGGTGAATACCAACATTCACTGGATGAGAAAGGCCGCATCATCATTCCGGCCAAATTCCGTGATGCGCTCGGTTCCCAGTTCGTCGTTACCCGTGGCCTTGACAACTGTTTGTTCGTCTATCCGATGGAGGAATGGGCGAACATGGAGAAGAAGCTCAAAGCCCTCCCACTTATGAAGTCCGATGCCCGGGCTTTCACCCGCTTTTTTCTGTCGGGTGCCGTTGAATGCGAACTTGACAAGCAGGGAAGGATAACGCTGCCGACCGTATTGCGCGAGCATGCGAAGCTCGTCAAGGACGCGGTCATCATCGGCGTATCGAGCCGCGTGGAAATATGGAGCAAGGAAGCTTGGGAGGAATATACCGCTAAGTCCGAAGCATCCTTCAACGAGATTGCGGAGAAACTGGTGGATTATGATCTCGACCTGTAAAGGAGGGTTATCGGTGTTTCATCATGTTACGGTCTTGAAGCAGGAAGCGGTGGACGGACTCGCTGTTAAGCCAGATGGTATCTATGTGGATTGCACGCTCGGCGGAGCCGGCCATAGCATGGAGATCGTGAAGAGGCTGGGGGAGTCAGGAAGACTGATCGCCTTCGATCAGGATGAGACGGCAATCCGCCATGCGCAGGAAACGCTGAAACCCTATATGGACCGGGTGCAGATCGTGCGAAGCAACTTTCGTTACCTGGAACGCGAGCTTGAGAAGCTCGGCGTTCAGGGGGTCGACGGCGTGCTGTTCGACCTCGGCGTGTCGTCGCCGCAACTCGATGAGGCGGAGCGCGGGTTCAGCTACAACAAGGATGCGGAATTGGATATGCGGATGGACCGCAGCATGGAGCTCACAGCCGAGATGATCGTCAATACGTGGGATGAGGATCGGCTGGCGCGCATCCTGACCGACTACGGTGAAGAGAAATTCGCGCGCAGGATCGCGAAGCATATCGTGCAGACGAGACAGCGAGAGCCGATCCGCACGACCGAACAGCTCGCCGAGATCATCAAGGAAGCGATCCCCGCCGCGGCGAGACGAACCGGACCGCATCCAGCGAAGCGAAGCTTCCAGGCGATCCGCATCGCGGTCAATGATGAGCTTGGCGCATTCGAAGATGCGCTGGCTGGCGCGATCGAGGTCCTGAATCCCGGCGGCCGCATCGCTGTGATCACCTTCCACTCGCTTGAAGATCGAATATGCAAGCAATTTTTCGCGAAGCATACCGAGCGCTGCACCTGCCCGCCGGACTTCCCGATGTGCGTGTGCGGCAAGCAAGGAGTGCTGCGTTTGGTCAATCGCAAGCCGATCTTGCCTGGACCGGAGGAATTAAAGGACAATCCGCGGGCGCGTTCGGCTAAGCTGAGAATCGCTGAGAAGTTGGACAAAAGCCTGTAACAGGCATGGGTAAAGGAGGAATCGATGATGGGATATTACGTACATGGCAGCACAGCCTTGGAACAACGCAGGCAAGAGCGGGTCGTATACAAAGAACACAGAAAAAAGGTTTACCGGCGCAGTGTCGTTTCTCCGCAGGAGAAACTGCTCTGGCTGTCCGGCATCATCGTGTGTGTAGTGGTTGCGGGTGCCATCCTGTTCCGCTATGCGCAAATCTATGAGATCAACACCCGCATTCAACAGATGGAACAACAGATTCGCAAGATCGAGCTGGAGAACAGCACGCTGAAGCTGGAAGTGGCGAAGCTTCAGGATAACAAACGGCTCTTGGAGATCGCCAAGGAACTCGGTTACGTACCGGCGGATTCCATTATTGAGATTTCAATCACGTCTCCGATGACGGATGTAAGCATCGCGATGTCCGGTCAGGAGTGAGCAGCATGTCACGCAAAATCAAGATTCGTTCTTTCGTCATCGGGGGCTTGTTCACCCTCTTTTTTGTTATTGTGGGCATCAGGCTTTATTATGTGCAGGTTGTACAGGCATCCGATCTGAGAGAGAAGGCGGAGCGCGTATGGTCGGCGGACAATGTGCTGCCCTCCACCAGAGGGGCCATCTATGACCGCAACGGCAATGTGCTTGCCTGGAACGCTCCTTCTTATACGGTAGCTGTCAATCCGAAGGTCATCAACCAGCTTGGTATCGCCGATAAGGTGGTGAACGGACTGGCGCCGCTGCTCGGCATGGACAATGACGCGGGCTACCGCAAGCTGAAGCAGATCGTCACGAAGAAGCGGGAAGACGGCAGCTATTATCTGCATGTGGAGGTTCGCAATGAAGGTTGGAAGATCGATAGCGACGTTGCGGACCAGATCAGCAAATGGATCAACGAGAACGGCATCTCTACCGGGGTGTACCTGCTGCAGGATCAAAAAAGATACTATCCCAACGGCTCGCTGGCGTCCCATGTCCTCGGATATACGGACAAAGACGGCAATGCGATCATGGGCATCGAGTATACGCTTGACGGCATCCTCAGAGGCCAGGATGGCAAGATCCACTATGAACGTGACCGGCTTGGTTATGAGTTGCCCAAGGGTACGGCTCTCTACGAACCGCCGGTAAACGGCAAATCGGTCAAGCTTACCATCGACCAGAACATCCAGCATTACATGGAAACGGCGCTGGAGGAAGTCTATAACAAGTACCAGCCGATCAGCATCACGGCGATTGCAGCCGATCCGAAGACGATGAAGATCCTCGGGATGGCGAATTACCCGAATTTCAATCCGAACACATACTGGAATATCAAGTCACAGGCGGACTTCTATAACCATGCCATTTCCTCCGTTTATGAGCCAGGCTCCACCTTTAAGATCGTCACGCTCGCAGCGGCGGTGGAGGAAGGGTTGTTTGATCCCGATGAGACGTACATGTCCGGACGCATCCGTGTGGCCGATGCCTATATCAATGACCACAACGGCGGCCGCGGCTGGGGAGAAATCACCTTCCTCGAAGGCTTCCTGCGTTCGAGTAACGTGGCGTTCGTGCAGCTCGGGCAACGTCTGGGCGGAGAGAAGCTGCGCTATTATATCGAGCAATTCGGTTTCGGAGTCAAGACCGGCATCGAGTTGAGCAGCGAAGCCAAGGGCGATGTCCGCTTCAATCTGAACTATCCGACCGAGGTTGCGACGGCGACGTTCGGTCAAGGACGGGTCACCGTGACCGGCATTCAACAGTTAGCGGCCGTAAGTGCGATTGCAAACGGCGGCAAGCTGCTCAAACCTTATATCGTGGAAGAAATCATCGATTCCGATACGGGGGAGACGATCGAGAAGTTCGAGCCTCAGTTCATCAGGCAGGTCGTCAGTGAACGGACGGCTCGGGAAGTGAGCGAATATCTGGAGCAGGTCGTCTCCAACCAGAATTACGGGACTGGACGGAGAGCCTACATCGAAGGTTATCGTATCGCAGCTAAGACCGGTACGGCACAGAAGGTTGTCGACGGCAAATATGCGGATGACAGATACGTGCTGTCCTTCGGCGGCTTCGCTCCGGTTGATGATCCGAAGATCGCGCTGATCGTCATCGTCGACGATCCGAAGATCGACAGTTACTTGCAAGGCAGCGAAGTCGTGGCACCTGTGTTCCGCGAGATCATGGAGAAAAGCCTGCGCTACCTCGGCGTCGAAACTGAGAAACCTGAGGTGTCGATCAATTCCGTACAGATCCAGAGTACGCTGCCCTCCCTGACCGTACCGGATACCGTCACGATGGATCCGCTTCGGGCAGGAGAAGTGATGGAGGCGAAAGGTCTGAGCTACGTCATCCTCGGCAACGGCAGCAAGGTGCTCTCTCAATTCCCGGAAGCCGGTACGCGAATCGGCAGCCAGCAGCGCATCATCCTGCTGACACAGGAGAAGTCAAACGCGCTTCTGCCAGATATGAGCGGATGGTCGCTGCGGGATGCGATGGAGCTGGCCACTTACCTCGACATCACGGTCCGGGTAAGCGGTGAAGGCTATGTTGTTCGCCAATACTGGCAGGCAGAAGGGGATGGCCAGGTGCTGCACTTGGAGCTTCAACCGCCTGTAGTAGCAGCGGATACGCGGGAGGATGATCAATCGTCCGGCGGAGAACCATCAGATGGCGGGGCATCGTCAGACTGATCGAGCCATGCGTTTCTCCGTCTGACAAGTCAGGCGCCTGCCCGTCAAACCGTCATTCTAACCTCGTCCCAAGTTGAATATGCTGTACAGAGGACGAAGCTAAGGAGTGACAGGTTGATGAAAGTATCAAATGTGACCGTGAGGCGGCGCCTGCTGGCAGCAATGATCATTTGCTTCGTATTGTTCATCAGTCTGATCATCCGTCTGGCCTATGTACAGTTGGTGATCGGGCCTGATATCGCAGCCAGGGCGGAGGAGTCATGGAGGCGCAATATCCCCTTCATGGCCAAGCGCGGCGAGATCATAGACCGCAACGGAATCGCCCTGGCCTATAACATCAGCACGCCGTCGATCTGGGCGTTGCCTGCACAGGTACATAATCCCGAGGACACGGCTGCGAAGCTGGCAGCAGTGCTGGACATGTCGGCAGAAGATATCTACAAGATCATCACCAAACGGTCGCTGATCGAGGTCGTGAGGCCCGGCGGCCGCAAGATATCGCTGGAGAAGGCACGGGAGGTTCAGGCGCTAGGGCTTGCGGGGATCATCGTCGGAGAAGATAACGACCGATATTATCCGTTTGGCAACCTGGCTTCGCATGTGCTTGGCTTCACCGGTATCGACAATCAGGGTCTGGCCGGACTGGAACTGAAGTATGACGAATACCTGCGCGGCATCCGTGGCAGCGTTACCTTCCTGGCGGATGCGGCGGGACGGGAGATGCCTGGCAGCTCTGAGGAGTTCGTGCCGCCGAAGGACGGGCTGACTCTGCAGCTCACTCTGGACAAACATATCCAGGCGATCATGGAGCGGGAACTTGACCAGGCGATGCTTCAGCACCGGCCGCAGAGCGTGATCGGCATCGCGATGAATCCGAATACCGGAGAGATTCTGGCGATGGCCTCGAGACCGGATTATGAGCCTGGCAATTACCAGGCATATCCCGCTGAGGTGTACAACCGCAATCTCCCGATCTGGATGACGTATGAGCCGGGATCGACCTTTAAGATCATCACGCTGGCAGCCGCGCTGGAAGAAGGTAAGGTGGATCTCCATCATGACCGCTTCTACGATCCGGGCTGGATCGAGGTAGCGGGTGCGCATCTGCATTGCTGGAAGCGCGGCGGTCACGGCAGCCAGACCTTCCTGGAGGTTGTGCAGAACTCCTGCAACCCCGGCTTCGTTGTGCTCGGCCAGATGCTGGGCAAGGAGACGCTGTTCGACTATATCCGCAAGTTCGGCTTCGGCACGAAAACCGGCATCGATCTGCTCGGCGAGGAGAATGGCATCCTGTTCGACCTTGACAAGGTCGGTCCCGTGGAACTGGCCACGACCTCGTTCGGCCAGGGCGTCTCGGTTACGCCGATCCAACAGGTGGCAGCGGTTGCTGCGGCGATAAATGGCGGCAAACTGTATAAGCCTTACGTCGCCAAAGCCTGGATTCAACCGGAGACCGGCGAGATCATCCAGGAGAATGAACCCCAACTTGTTCGCACCGTCATCTCCGAGGAAACATCTGCGAAGGTGCGTGAAGCGCTGGAAAGCGTCGTCGCCCTCGGGACAGGCCGCAATGCCTTCATCGACGGCTACCGTGTCGGCGGCAAGACGGGGACGGCGCAGAAGGTGAAGAACGGCGTCTACGCGAAGGATGAACATATCGTGTCGTTCATCGGCTTCGCGCCGGCGGATGATCCGCAGGTGATCATCTACATCGCGGTCGATGATCCGCAGGGCATCCAGTTCGGCGGGCTGGTCGCCGCACCGATCGTCCGTAATATTATGGAAGACACTCTTGTATATTTAGGAGTAGAGCCGCGTCAGGAACAAATGGAAAAAGCATATAAATACCCGGATACTCCGATCGTTGAAGTGCCCGATCTGACAGGAATGACAACAAGGGAAATCTACGAGATGCTGCGCTCTGATCTACAGATCGTCACGTCCGGAAAAGGCAACTATATCGTGAATCAGGCTCCCAAAGCGGGAACGCGCGTAGAACAGGGCTCGGTAATCCGCATCTATCTTACCGAGGAGCCTCACGATCATACGCATGATTGACCTCTTCCGGCGTATACCATGAACCGCAAATCGGCAATGCTGTTAACGACTCAGCGGCATCGCGCGAGGCGGTACCAGGAGGAGAGGCGTATGCTGCTCGGGGATTTGGCGAAGCTGCTCATCACTGCTTCGGTCGAGGGGGATCTGGCCACGCCGATCCAAGGCGTGCAGATCGATTCACGCAAAGTGCAACCCGGGGACCTGTTCATCTGTCTGAGAGGCCATCGCGAGGATGGCCACGACTATGCGAGACATGCCGAGACGAGCGGCGCTGCCGCACTCGTCGTGGAACGGGACGTGGACAGCCGGCTGCCGAAGTTGTTCGTTAAGGATTCGCGCTATGCGATGGCGGTCATCGCGAGTGCTTGGTACCGCTACCCGAGCGAACAGCTTAAGGTGATCGGCGTCACCGGAACGAACGGCAAGACGACGATCACCTATTTGCTCGATCAGATCTTGCGCGATGAAGGGCGCAAAACCGGGCTGATGGGCACGATCCGCGTCAAGATCGGCGACCGCACCTACGAATCCAGCAACACCACGCTGGAATCTCTCGAGCTTCAGGCGCATCTGCGCAGGATGTGCGACGCAGGCGCGGAATATTGCGTGATGGAGGTGTCCAGCCATGCGCTGGAGCAGGGACGGGTACGCGGCACGCGCTTCCGCACCGCAGTGTTCACGAATCTGACGCAGGATCATCTTGATTACCATCTGACGATGGAGCAATACCGCTCGGCCAAAGGCCTGTTGTTCGCCAGGATGGGCAATACCTTCAGCGACAAGCTGGAGCAACTGCAGTTCGCGGTGCTTAATGCGGATGATGAAGCATCCAAGGAATACGCGAGGCTGACCAACTCACAGGTCATCACTTACGGAATCCGGGAGCCGGCGGATGTTCGCGCCAGCGACATCAGCATCACCCACGAGGGAACAGCCTTCACTTTGAACAGCTTCGCGGGCAGCGTGCCGATCCGTCTGAAGATGTTCGGCATGTTCAATGTCTACAATGCGCTCGCGGCTGCAGCCGCGGCGATCATCGAAGGAATTCCCCTTGAGCGGATCGGACGCAGCTTGGAGAACGTGCCTGGAGTGGAAGGGCGTTTCGAGCCGGTTTACGCAGGCCAGGAGTTTCTGGTGCTGGTGGATTATGCGCATACGCCGGACAGCCTGGAGAATGTGCTGCAGACGATCCGGGGATTCGCACAGGGGAACATCATCACGGTGTTCGGTTGCGGCGGCGACCGCGATCGTACGAAGCGTCCGATCATGGGAGAGAAGGCCGCGCTATACAGCGACTACGTCTATGTTACCTCGGATAATCCGCGCTCGGAGGACCCGGAGCGTATCGTACGCGACATCATGCGCGGCATCAACAGCCTACCGGATCGCGCTGTCCATGCCGAGATCGAGCTGGATCGGCGCGAGGCGATTCGCAAGGCGGTTGCGCGCGCAGGGGCAAAAGATGTAGTATTGATTGCGGGCAAAGGTCATGAAACCTACCAGGAAATTCGCGGCGTGCGTCATCCCTTCGATGACCGCGAAGCCGCCAGGGAAGCAATAAGGAGCTTAAAGCCATGATAAAACGTACTATTGGGCAACTTGCGGAGATGATCCGCTGCGAGGCGGACATCGCCGATGCGAATGTGGAATTTGCCGGTGTATCGACGGATTCGCGCGCTGTGCAGCCGGGGAACCTGTTCATTCCGCTTATCGGCGAGACATTTGACGGACATGACTATGCTGCACAAGCAGTCGAGCGCGGTGCTGTTTGCGTCCTGTGGCAAGCTGATCGGGAAGGAGCGCCGTCCGGCATACCGGTCATCCGCGTCCAGGATACGCTGGCTGCTCTGCAGAACCTGGCAGCTGCCTATCGCCGGCAGCTGCCTGTGCGTATCATCGGCGTCACCGGCAGCAACGGCAAGACGACGACTAAGGATATGATCGCCGCTTGCCTCGCAACGACGTATAAGATGCACAAGACACAAGGCAATCTGAACAATCATATCGGACTTCCCCTCACCTTGCTGGCGATGGATGAGGATACGCAGATGGCCGTGCTGGAGATGGGGATGAGCGGTCTCGGCGAGATCGAACTGCTCTCAAAGATTGCTTCTCCGGAAGTAGCCGTCATCACCAACATCGGAGAGGCGCATCTGATGCAGCTCGGGTCCCGGGAGCAAATCGCCAGGGCCAAGCTGGAGATTACCGCCGGGCTGCCTGCGGACGGGCTGCTCATCTACAATGGCGATGAGCCGCTGATCGAACGGACGCTCGAACAGTTGAATGTGCCGAAGACGATGCTCAGATTCCGTTTCGGTGAGCAGGCAACCAACGACTATTACCCGATCGCTATCATGCAACATCAACAGCAGACTTCCTTTAAGCTGAACGTGCCGTTCTCACCTGTCATCACGATTCCGCTGCCGGGCATGCACAACGTATTGAACGCGCTGGCTGCTGTTGCAGCTTCCAAATATATGGGCGTGGCGGAAGCGGATATTGTGCGTGGACTCTCCGAAATGCAGGTGACAGGCATGCGCAGCGAGTTTCTGCAGACAGCCAGCGGCGCTACCCTGATCAACGATGCGTACAATGCCAGCCCAACCTCGATGCGCGCAGCGCTCAAGATGCTGGAAAGTCTCAGCAACCGAGGCCGCAAGATCGTCGTGCTCGGAGATATGCTGGAGCTCGGTGAGAGATCTGAGGAGTTCCATCGCGAGATCGGTCAGCAGCTCGATCCGGACAAGATCGATTATGTGCTAACTTATGGAAATCTGGCTGCATATATTGCCGAGGAAGCTGCGAAGCGGTATCCTGAAGGATATGTGCGTTCATATACGGACAAGGAGAAGCTGGCTTCGGAGCTTGCTGCCATGATGACAGAACAAGACATCATCCTGTTCAAAGCGTCGCGGGGCATGGCGTTGGAGCAGGTTATCAAGATGATCCTATAACGGTATGTTGGCAATTCATGTTTGCGGGAGGCAAGGATTGTGGAACTTAAAGCCATTTTATTCATGATGGGGACATCCTTTGTGCTAGGTATCATATTGAGTCCGTTGTTCATCCCGATCCTTCGCCGATTAAAGTTTGGGCAGCAGATCCGCGAGGAAGGACCACAAAGCCATCAGAAGAAGTCGGGTACGCCGACGATGGGCGGGACGATCATCCTCCTGTCGATGCTCCTCTCCGTGCTGTTCGTGTCCAGATGGAGCGGCGAGATCGATTACAAACTTTATGCGCTTCTGATCGCCACTTTGGGCTACGGTCTGGTCGGGTTTCTCGACGACTATATCAAGATCGTCTTCAAACGCTCGCTGGGTCTGACTGCCAAGCAGAAGCTGCTTGGCCAATTGATCGTCTCAGTCGGCGTGTGTATCATCCTCGCGATAAACGGTCACAGCACGGATATCGCCATCCCCCTGACGGATGTATCTCTGCCGCTTGGCTGGCTGTACTATCCGCTTATCGTGTTGTTCATGATGGGCATGAGCAATGCTGTCAATTTTACGGACGGGCTCGACGGGCTCCTGTCCGGGACCAGCGCCATTGCCTTCGGCGCATTTACTGTGCTGGCGATGCTGTACAGCCAGCCTGAGGTCGCGCTCTTCTCGGCAGCGATGATCGGCGCGGTGCTTGCGTTCCTCGTATTCAATGCGCATCCTGCGAAGGTCTTCATGGGCGATACTGGTTCGCTCGCCATCGGCGGCGGAATCACCATGGTCGCCGTGCTGCTCAAGGAGGAAGTGCTGCTCCTCATTATCGGCGGCGTGTTCGTCATCGAGATCCTCTCGGTAATCATCCAGGTTATCTCGTTTAAGACGACCGGGCGCCGCGTGTTCAAGATGAGCCCGATCCATCACCACTTTGAATTGTCAGGCTGGTCCGAATGGAAGGTCGTTATCGTATTCTGGCTGGCCGGCCTGGTTCTGGCGGTGCTTGGACTATTGATCAGCAAGGGGTTATAACACATATGAAGCATCCACGAGAATATGCAGGCCAGCAGGTTGTCGTGTTGGGTTTGGCCAGAAGCGGCCGCGCAGTTGCCAAGCTGTTCCACGACCTTGGGGCCGAGGTGATCGTCAACGACAAGAAGGATCGAAGCGAATGTCCGGAAGCGGATGAACTGGAAGCGCTGGGTATTCGGGTCATCTGTGGCTATCATCCAGATGATCTGATGCATAACGGCGTCAGCCTCGTCGTCAAAAATCCCGGCATCCCCTACTCGGTTCCGCCGCTCAAGCGAGCCCAGGAGCTCGGGCTTGAGATCGTAACCGAGGTCGAGATCGCCTGGCATATGACGGACAAACCGATCATCGGCATCACCGGTTCCAACGGGAAGACCACGACCACAACCTGGATCTATGAGATGCTGCGCGCGGCGGGGCTTGCTCCGATCGCCTGCGGCAATATCGGGCGGGCGATGTGCGAGGTCATCCTCGAGGAACAGACGGATTACCGCTGGCTCGTAAGCGAGCTGAGCAGCTTCCAGTTGAAGGGGACGGTGCACTTCCGCCCCTATATTGCATGTCTGATGAATGTCTCGGAGACGCATCTGGATTACCATGGCAGCATGGAGGATTATATCGAATCCAAGGCGAAGCTGTTCGCCAATCAGACCGCCTCGGACAAGGCTGTCCTCAACTACGATGACGAGGTATGCCGCAAGTTGGCTGCGCGGGTTCAAGCCGATGTGACTTTCTTCTCTGCGTTAAGCAGGCTAGATCGCGGCGTGTTCGTCGAGAACGGCGTCATCGTATACCGTGATGGCCAGGGGCTCGTACATCGCGTGCTCCCGGTAAGCGAGCTGGGCATCCCCGGCAGCTACAATGCAGAGAATGCGCTTGCCGCTACCGCTGCTGCGATAGGAGCAGGTGTTCCGCTCGACGTGATCGCACAGGTGCTGCGGTCGTTTCGGGGGGTTGAGCATCGCCTCGAATACGTGGCGGAGAAACGTGGCGTCAAGTTTTACAACAATTCCAAGGCAACCAATGCTTCAGCAACGATCAAGGCTTTGGAAGCGATTGAAGAGCCGATCGTACTGATCGCAGGCGGACTCGATCGCGGAGCAGAGTATGACGAGCTTGTGCCGGTACTGCGCGAGCGCGTCAAGGCGCTTGTTCTGCTCGGCCAGACGAGAGAGAAGCTGAAGCGCGCCGGCGAGCAGGCAGGGCTGGCTTCGATCGAGATGGTGGAAGGCGAGCAGCCCGAGGAAGTGATCCGCGAAGCCGTAAGGCGCGCCTCTGCTCTGGCGCAGCCGGGCGATGTTGTTATGCTCAACCCGGCCTGCGCAAGCTGGGATATGTTCTCATCCTATGAGGAGAGGGGACGCATGTTTAAAGAGTCGGTGCATAACCTAGAGTAAGGAGCTTGTTCGGCCTTATGCCAGGCAAGCTTCAAATCTCGCATTAGAGGTGTTTGCTCCGATGGCTAAAGTTCGAACCGCCCCTGACATTACGATAGCAGCGAGTACGATGTTTCTGCTGGCAATCGGCGTGATCATGGTGTACAGCGCCAGCTCGGTGCTCGCATTTCACGAGTTCGGCGACTCTTTCTACTATTTTAAGCGTCAGCTCATCTTCGCCGCGCTGGGCGTAGTGGCGATGCTGACGGTGATGAATGTGGATTATCCGATTCTCAAGAAATATGCGAAGCATATCATCCTCATCTGCTTCGCGCTGCTCGTGATCGTCCTCATACCGGGTATCGGCGTTGTTCGCGGCGGCGCGCGCAGTTGGCTCGGCATCGGGTCGTTCGGCATCCAGCCGTCCGAGTTTATGAAGCTGGGCATGATCATCTTCCTCGCCCATTACTTGTCGGACAACCAGGGCAAGATCACGAATTTCTTCCGCGGCCTCTTGCCGCCGCTGGCCATCGTTGGCCTCGCCTTCGGCCTGATCATGCTACAGCCCGATCTTGGCACAGGAGCCGTGCTGGTCGGCGCTTCACTCATGATCATCTTCACCGCCGGAGCGCGCATCCGCCACCTGATGTTGCTTGCGTTGATCGGCCTGGCAGGCTTCGTCGGGTTGATCCTGGCAGCGCCGTACCGGCTCCAGCGCATTACCGCGTACCTTGATCCGTGGCAAGACCCGCTGGGTGCCGGTTATCAGGCGATCCAGTCGCTGTACGCGATCGGTCCGGGCGGGCTGGTTGGGCTGGGTCTGGGTATGAGCCGCCAGAAATACAACTATCTGCCAGAGCCGCAGAATGACTTTATCTTCTCGATCATCGCAGAGGAACTTGGATTTATCGGCGGTACGTTCGTCATCTTCCTGTTCCTGCTGCTCGTATGGCGAGGCATGCGCACAGCGGTCACTGCCCCCGATACGTTCGGCAGCTTGCTCGCTGTCGGCATCGTCGGCATGTTCGCCGTGCAGGTGATCATCAATATCGGCGTTGTGATCGGCTTGTTGCCGGTAACCGGCATCACGTTGCCGCTCATCAGTGCGGGAGGCTCGTCCTTGACGCTGATGTTGACCGCCGTTGGCATCTTGTTGAATATATCCCGTTACGCGAGGTGAGAATATGCGCGTCGTATTGAGCGGAGGCGGCACCGGAGGCCATATCTATCCGGCGCTTGCCATAGCCCAGCACATTCAGGATATGGAGCCCGGAAGCGAATTGCTCTACATCGGCTCCAGCCGAGGGCTGGAAAGAGAGCTTGCGGCGAAGTCGAACATACCGTTTGAAGCGATCGAGATCACCGGTTTTCGGAGAAGTCTGTCCCTCGAGAATGTGAAAACAATCCTCCGTTTCTTGCAAGGGGTCAGACGCTCGAAGAAGCTTCTGAAGCAATTCCGGCCGGACATCGTAGTCGGTACCGGCGGCTACGTGTGCGGTCCTGTTGTTTATGCTGCGGTGAGACTCGGCATACCAGCCGTACTGCATGAGCAGAACGTCATTCCCGGCCTCACCAATTCATTCCTGAGCCGTTATGCGGATCTGCTCGCGGTCAGTTTCCCCGATTCGGAGCGCAATTTCCCGAAGGCGAAACGCGTCTTGTACACCGGCAACCCAAGGGCTTCACAGGTGGTTCTGGCGGACGCCACTCGGGGCCGTGAATCGCTGGGAATGGATCTGGAGCCGGGCGAGAAGCTGGTCGTTGTTGTAGGCGGCAGCAGAGGAGCCCTTAAGATCAATGAATGCATGGCGGAGATGGCACAGTTGATCGCCGCGGAGAAGCCGCAGGGGCTTAAGTTTTTGTTTATCACCGGTGACAGCTACTATGAATCTACCGTATCGAAGATAGGTGATACGATCCGGCAGTCAGCCGATCGTCTGAAGGTGGTTCCGTATGTACATAACATGCCGGAGGTGCTGGCGGCTACGTCCATCATCGTCAGCCGCTCCGGCGCTTCCTCGCTGGCTGAGATTACCGCACTCGGTCTGCCCTCCATCCTCATCCCATCGCCGAATGTGACGAACAATCATCAGGAAGCGAATGCCCGTTGGCTGGAGCGCGAAGGGGCAGCCAAGGTCATCCTGGAGCGCGATCTGAACGGACGCATCCTGCTTGATGCGATCAAACGAATCGTCAGCGACCCGATCCGTTATGAGCATATGTCATTGCAATCGAAACGGCTCGGCAAGCGTGATGCTGCGGCGGTAGTTTACGAAGAGATGCGCAGGTTGCTCGGGCAGAGGTGACGGATGCTCTGGGCGATTGTCACACTCACATGGCGATTGACATAAGCTATCGTATAACGCGTGACAACACCACGAGCACATCACAGAAGTGCGGCACTTGCTTAATCAAGAGTTAGACCGGTCAGTTATGCCGGTACAAAGGAGGTTTCCCTGATGCGCGAGTTCCTGGCTGAATTGCAAGAGGCACGTTTGGGAGATGTGCTGATCGATGAACCGATGCGTAAACATACGACCTGGAAGATCGGCGGTCCTGCGGATTGTTTGTTCATCCCCAAGACAAAGGAACAGTTGGCGGAAGCAATCGGGATCATGAGTCGGCACGGCGTTCCGTGGACGGTGCTGGGCAGAGGTTCAAATACACTGGTAACGGACAAAGGCATACGCGGCGTCGTCATCAAGCTGGGCGAAGGGTTCGACTGGGTGCGCTTTGAAGGGAATACGGTGCAAGCCGGCGGCGCATACTCGTTCGTCAGCCTGTCCATGATGGCCGCCAAACAAGGCCTGACGGGGCTGGAATTCGCCGCAGGGATTCCGGGATCGGTCGGCGGAGCGGTCTATATGAATGCCGGTGCGCACGGCTCGGATGTGTCACGGATATTAACAGGTGCTGAAGTTGTGCTGGAATCAGGTGAACTGGCGTGCCTTAAAGCGGGGGACATGAAGTTCTCCTATCGCCATTCCGTTCTGCAGGAGAGGAGGGGAATCGTCGTCTCGGCTGCTTTCCAGCTCGCCTACGGTGACCGCAAGGAAATCGCGGCGGCGATGGCTACCTACAAGGACCGCAGGATGAAGACGCAGCCGCTCAAGCAAGCGTGTGCGGGCAGCGTGTTTCGCAACCCGGAGAACCATTACGCGGCAAGATTGATCGAGAGCAGCGGGCTGAAGGGGAAGCGGATCGGCGGAGCGGAGGTGTCTACCCTGCATGCCAATTTCATCGTGAATACCGGCAACGCCACAGCGGAAGACGTTCTCACCCTGATCAAACTGATCCAGGAAACGGTGAGCAAGCAACATGGCATTCAGCTCATCCCGGAAGTACTGGTGGTGGGTGAGCGGTAAATCGGAGGTGGGACTTTGGAGAAATTGGTCATTGAGGGCGGCAGGCCGCTGCAAGGGAAAATCCGTGTGCATGGCTCGAAGAACGCGGCTTTGCCGATTCTGGCAGCCAGCATCATGGCTCAGGGCAAGCACGTGATCAGCAACGTTCCGAATCTGCTGGATATCGATGTGATGCTCAGCATCTTGTCTGCGCTCGGATGCCGGACGGAAAGACACAACGAACATGTGGTTATCGATACTTCGCACATCAAAACCTCGCATATCCCAGAAGATCTGATGGGACAGATGCGTTCCTCGATCTTCCTCATGGGACCGCTCCTTGGAAGATTCGGCCATGTGACGGTGACACAACCGGGCGGGTGCGCGATCGGCGAACGAAAGATCGATCTGCATCTGCGCGGTCTCGAAGCGCTGGGGGCTGACATCCGCATCGATGGCGGAACGATCCACTGCTCAGCGAAGCGCTTGCGCGGTGCGGATATCCTGCTCGACCTGCCGAGCGTCGGGGCGACGGAGAACATCCTGATGGCCGCTGTTCTGGCAGAAGGCAGAACCGTGATTCGCAATGCGGCGCGTGAGCCGGAGATCGAGGATCTGCAGAACTATCTGAACGCGATGGGGGCCAAGGTCAGCGGTGCCGGCACCAGCACGATCACCATCGATGGCGTGGAATCTCTTCGCTGTTGCCAGTACGCGGTCATTCCGGACCGAATCGTGGCCGGTACGCTGATGGTTGCCGCGGCGGTCACCCGTGGCGATGTGACGCTGACCGGAGTTTGCCCGGAGCATCTTACAGCCATAACACATGTGCTCCGCCAGGCAGGTGTTCAAATTGACATATCCGGTGATATAATGAGAATATCGTGCCCTGCGCGGACGCGTGCCATTGACCGAATCGTCACACAGCCTTATCCTGCCTTCCCGACGGATATGCAACCGCAACTGATGGTTTTGTTCTCTCTATCCTACGGAACGAGCATTATCAAAGAGACGATCTTCGAAGGCAGATTCAAGCATGTTGATGAACTGAACCGCATGGGTGCCGATATACGCGTGGATATGCATTCCGCGTTTGTGCGCGGCGTACCGCGTCTGTATGGGGCGACCGTTGAAGCGACCGATCTGAGAGCTGGTGCGGCGCTTGTGATCGCTGGACTCGCCGCTGTCGGCACGACGATCGTGGAGCAGGTTCATCACATCGATCGCGGTTATGACCGCATCGAGGATATGTTCGCCAGTCTCGGAGCGCGGATTGGTCGGTTCTCGAGCGCTTCGGCTGAGCGAAGCATCGGTTAAGCAACAGCCCGCTCTTGCCGTCCGTCGGTTCCCGTCAGGGTGGGAACCGGTGGGCGGTTTAAGCGAGTCTGAAGCTTGGCCTCATCACATCTACGAGGTTGACAAGCCCATGTATGGGCTGCAGCTTCCAACCGTATCACTCATGCGCGTTAGGTCGAGTATTTCAATACCTGGTGGTGGACTAGAATGGCTGCACGCTCGCAAATGCCGGTTATGCGTGAGGCTCGGCCGAAGAGCCGCAGCAAGCGAAGCAGAAGATTGGGTTTCTTGCTCATGCTCTTTTTTATTACTATACTCTTGCTTCTGTTTTTTCATTCCTCTTTCAGCAGGATTACGCTTATCGAGATAGAAGGCAATCGCCATGTCACGAATGAGGAGATCCTCGCTGCGAGCGGCATCGAGCTCAACGATCATTTCTTCGTTACAACCGCCGATACGATCAGAAAGCGAGTTGTGAGAATCGGGATCATCGAGGAGGCCGTTGTCACCAAGAAATTTCCCGGTTATGTACATATCCAGGTGAAGGAATATCCGGAGGTCGCTTACGAGATTAGCGCAGAGGGCAAACCACAGGTGCTGCTTGCCAACGGTGCAGCCTTGCCGCTTGCGGATAGCAGCGTCGTCAACAAGCCCATCCTGACCGGTTGGGAGGATCAGGAGATGAAGAAGAAACTGACGGAGACGCTGGCTGGCATATCGCCGGACTTGCTCACGGATATTTCTGAGATCAAGCACGTACCAAGCCCGCCCGCATATCCGGACAAGATCATCATGTATACGCGTTCTCATTTCCAGATCGAGACGACCATCGAGAAGCTTCCCGAGAAGATCCTGGTGTACAGACCCATCATCGAGGATCAGCTTGAGCAGAATGTCACCGGAGGCATCATCTCGCTGCTTGAGATCGACCGGTTCAGGCCTTATCCGGAACTCTCCGAGGCTCGTGAGGAGTCCGGCGGGGAGGAAGCTTCGTCGGAAGGCCATCCATAGAACCTAGGATGAATTGGAAATCAGAGGATGCATAAGCACAAATTACATGGAATCAGGTGACGAAATCCGACACGATTCCCAAAAAACAGACTACTCAATGGTTGGAATTAATGCTATTATTGTGATTATGGTATTAATAGTCTATTCTGGGCTAATTGATAATTTTGATTTCGCTTTTACCGTTTCTGATTTTCGGCAAAAATCTTAATTTTTTTATCCATAAAAAAAGGTTTAAAAAAAACTGTGTGGAATATTAAGAGAAGGCTTTGTTCACATAGCACTTGTACGCAATACTTACATGGCAATTACTAGCTGACATAGACAAATCCGAAAGCGATTTGGCTCGTCATGGTACTAGATCATAGATATGGGAGGTGCCTCGGGTTGAGCAGCAACAATGACATCATCGTCAGTTTGGACATTGGGACATCCAAAGTTCGGGTTATCATCGGTGAAGTAAACAACGGAACGATTAATATAATCGGTGTTGGATCTGCTGACTCGGAGGGAATTCGAAAAGGTTCGATCGTGGATATCGACCAGACGGTTCAATCCATTCGCAAGGCAGTGGACCATGCTGAACGCATGGTTGGCATAGAAATCTCGGAAGTGTATGTAGGCATCGCTGGCAATCATATCGCCCTTCAATCCAGCCATGGAGTAGTAGCCGTATCGAATGAGGATCGGGAGATTGGCAATGTTGACATCGATCGTGTGCTGCAAGCAGCACGCGTGATTGCGGTTCCTCCGGAACGGGAGATTATCGGGGTGATTCCGAAGCAATTTATCGTGGACGGTCTGGAAGGCATCTTTGATCCTAGAGGAATGATCGGCGTCCGGTTGGAGGTCGATGCGACGATCATCACCGGTTCTAAGACGGCTGTACATAATCTGCTCAAATGCGTTGACAAAGCGGGACTGAAAGCGGCGGATCTCGTGCTCATGTCGCTGGCTGCCGGTGAGATGGCATTGTCCAAGGACGAGAAGTCCATGGGAACGGTGCTCGTGGACATCGGTGCCGGTTCCACGACGATCGCTGTTTATGATCAAGGCAATATGGTTGCAACTTCAACCTTGCCGATCGGCGGGGAATATATTACGAATGACATATCGATCGGGCTGCGGACGCAAACCGATGTGGCCGAGAAGTTGAAACTCAAGTATGGCTGTGCGCTCATCCAGGATGCAGCCGCCGATCAAACCTTCAAAGTGCATCGTATCGGAAGCAACTCCGAGAAGGAATACAACCAGGTCGATCTCGCCAATATCATCGAACCGCGCGTGCAGGAGATCTTCCAGCTAATTCGTCAGGAAGTGGCGAGACTCGGCGTGAAGGAGCTGGCTGGCGGGTACGTGTTGACCGGCGGCACAGTTTCCATGCCTGGCGTGGCTGCGCTTGCCCAGAATGAGCTGAGAACGTCCGTGCGCATCGCAATTCCTGATTTTATCGGAGTCAGGGATCCGTCATATACATCCGGAGTTGGCATAATTCATTATGTGATGAAGTATATGCGCGGGGTTAAATCCAGCAGTTCTAGAAAAGCTGTCAGCAAGAAAGCCGGCAAGCCTGATGAGCCGGGGCTGTTCGCCAAACTGCGCAACTGGCTTAGCGAATTTGTCAACTAGCGGATATTAGTGAGGGGGAAAATGACGATGTTGGAATTTGATCTGGATTCGAATCAACTCGCGCAAATAAAGGTGATCGGTGTTGGCGGCGGCGGGAGCAACGCGGTAAACCGGATGATCGATTCCGGAGTGAAGAATGTTGAGTTTATCACGGTGAATACCGATGCGCAGGCGCTCAATCTGGCCAAGTCCCCGGTAAAATTGCAGATCGGTGACAAGCTGACGCGCGGTCTGGGTGCAGGTGCCAATCCTGAGATCGGGAAGAAGGCTGCAGAAGAATCGCGCGAGCTGATCATGAACGCGCTGCGCGGAGCGGATATGGTGTTCGTCACGGCAGGTATGGGCGGCGGTACCGGAACCGGTGCGGCGGCCGTCATCGCGGAGATCGCCAAGGAATGCGGTGCGCTCACGGTTGGCGTTGTGACTCGTCCGTTTACGTTTGAAGGACGCAAGCGTCAAACCCAGGCTGAATCAGGTATCAGCGCCCTGAGGGAGAAGGTTGACACGCTGATCGTGATTCCGAACGACCGACTCCTGGAGATCGTGGACAAGAAGACGCCGATGATCGAAGCGTTCCGTGAAGCGGACAATGTGCTTCGCCAAGCAGTGCAAGGCATCTCCGACCTGATCGCGGTGCCGGGCCTGATTAACCTCGACTTCGCAGACGTGAAGACGATCATGTCCGAACGCGGTTCCGCGTTGATGGGCATCGGTACGGCTACCGGCGAGAATCGCGCAGCAGAAGCGGCGAAGAAGGCCATCATGAGCCCGCTGCTTGAGACATCCATCGAGGGTGCGCGCGGCGTGATCATGAACATCACCGGCGGCTCGAACCTCAGCCTGTATGAAGTCAATGAAGCAGCGGATATCGTCATCTCCGCTTCCGATCCGGAGGTTAACATGATCTTCGGTGCGATCATCGACGAGGATATGAAGGATGAGATCAAGGTGACGGTGATTGCGACCGGCTTTGAACACAAGTCGAACGCACCGGCAGCTCAGAGCAAACCGGCTGCGGGTACTGAACGTCCCGATCCGAGATTGTCCAATCTGAAGCCATTCGGATCGACTCCATCGGCGGACCAATTGGACATCCCGACCTTCCTTCGCAATCGAGGAAGAACCCATGATTGATCGTTCGACGCACAGGGAACCATAAGAATACAGGGCCTCACAAGAGCCTGTGACAGAAGGCTGGGCAGAAAACTTCGTTTTCTCCCAGCCTTTTCTTATCCATGCAACTTATGATCCCGAAATATTCAACTTCCATGGCGTCGACCCTTGCTCAGCCCGCAAGCTTCTACTCCGCCAGCCTCAGCCTCCAATCGACAAAAAAAGTCCCGTACAAGTAGCAAGTTTAGACAGACTTTGAAATAGACTTTATATATACTGGTTTCATCTGAATACGAGAGGGTGGCAAGCTTGATTGTCTACTTGGATCTCGTGTTTCTGACGAACCTGCTCATCGATGCTGCGCTCCTCAGGATGACCGCCTGGTCGCGAAGACTATCCTTCCGCTGGTGGCGCCTGGTGCTTGCTGCCGCATTGGGGGCATTGTATGTGGTCATGATCTTCGTCCCGTCGCTGTCTTTTCTGTTTACAACGTTGATCAAGCTGCTGTTTTCAATTGCCATGATATTGACCGCCTTCGGGTTTGATCATATGCAACATTTCCTGCGCAACCTCGGCGCTTTCTATCTCATCAGCTTCTGCGCGGCCGGCTGTATGTTCGGCCTTCACTATGTCCTGCAGAACTCCGGTGAACTGTTGAACGGCATATGGTTCAGCCAGACCGGGGCGATGACCTTTCATTTTCAGACAGGGCTACTCTATGTGGCATTATCATTTCTTGGCGCGTTATGGTTTTATCGCAGCGTTCAATCCAGCCGCAACCGCCAGGAAGCAAGGCAGGCTTACATTGCAGAAGTGGAGGTTGTGGTGGAGGATGTGCGCATGGCTTGCTCCGGATTAATCGACACGGGAAACCGATTGTTCGAGCCTCTGACGCGCATGCCGGTTATGGTAACGGAATCGTCGCTGTGGGAGGATCATTTCCCGCCGGATTTCCTCATGCGAGTCAGTCAAGAAAGGGCGGAAGAGATCGTGCAGGAGCTTGATGGTCTTGAGGTCAGGTGGCGGGATCGGCTTCGCTTGGTACCCTACAAGGGGGTTCATCAAGGGACCCGATTCATGTTGGCGCTGAAACCTGACAAGGTGATCGTCAGGTTCCAGGATCAGCAGTATGAATCTTCGAGGATACTGATTGGCCTGAAGGGGGGGCGGCTGAATAACGAGCAAGCCTACCGGGCGATCATCCATCCTGAACTTGTGAATCTGTAACTGGCCGGGTCGAAATCTGCCAATGATATTCCAGTACGGGAGGTAAATCATGCTAACGAAGCTGAGGCTGAACTTGACGCTTTATTATTATCGGCTATTGTTCCTGCTCGGTTGGAAGAGTGAGGAAATCTATTATATAGGGGGCAGTGAAGCGCTGCCGCCGCCGCTCACGCGGGAGGAGGAAGAATATCTCCTCGGCAAGCTGTCTTCGGGGGATGCAGCTACGCGCGCCCTCCTGATCGAACGCAATCTGCGGCTGGTCGTCTACATCGCTAGGAAGTTCGAGAATACGGGCATACATATCGAGGACCTCGTATCGATCGGCGCCATCGGCCTGATCAAGGCAGTCAATACGTTCGATCCGGACAAAAAGATCAAGCTGGCGACCTACGCATCCCGTTGTATCGAAAACGAAATTCTGATGTATCTTCGTCGCAACAGCAAGGTGCGCACCGAGGTATCCTTCGATGAGCCGCTCAACATCGACTGGGACGGCAATGAGCTCCTCCTGTCCGATGTTCTGGGAACCGACAATGATACGATCTATCGCAACATCGAGGAGCAGGTTGACCGCAAGCTGCTGCACAAGGCGCTCGACAAGCTGTCCGATCGCGAACGCGTCATCATGGAGCTGAGATTCGGCCTGACGGACGGCGAGGAGAAAACACAGAAGGATGTGGCGGATCTGCTTGGCATCTCGCAGTCCTATATCTCGCGTCTGGAGAAACGGATCATCAAACGGCTGCGCAAAGAATTCAACAAGATGGTGTAACAAATCGGAGCAATCAGGTCCGCTCAGGCGGGGGTGTACGCCAGAATAAAAAGACCGACCAAGGGGATACTTAACAGTAATGTTTCTCCTTGGGAGGTAATCACGATGACACGCAACAAAGTGGAAATCTGTGGTGTGGATACCGCTAAGCTGCCCGTACTAAGCAACGCCGAGATGAGAGAGCTGTTCGTACAACTGCAGCAGCATAATGACAGGGCGGCAAGAGAGAAATTGGTAAACGGCAATCTGCGTCTGGTGCTGAGTGTCATCCAACGGTTCAACAACCGGGGCGAATATGTGGACGATCTGTTCCAGGTAGGTTGCATCGGACTTATGAAAGCAATCGATAATTTCGATCTCAGTCAAAACGTCCGCTTCTCCACTTACGCAGTTCCGATGATTATCGGCGAGATTCGCCGGTACTTAAGGGACAACAACCCGATTCGCGTGTCCAGATCGCTGCGCGACATTGCATACAAGGCGCTGCAGGTTCGCGATCAGCTAACGAACCAAAATTCTCGTGAACCGACCGTACAGGAAATATCCGCAGCGATGAACGTTCCGAAGGAGGATATCGTATTTGCGCTGGATGCCATCCAGGATCCAGTGTCACTGTTCGAGCCGATCTACCATGACGGCGGAGACCCGATCTATGTGATGGACCAGATTAGCGATGAGCGCAACAAGGATGTGTCATGGATAGAGGAAATTGCGCTGCGCGAAGCGCTGCACAAGCTGAATGAACGGGAGAAGATGATCCTGTCGATGCGCTTCTTCGAAGGTAAGACACAGATGGAAGTGGCCGATGAGATCGGCATCTCGCAAGCTCAGGTGTCGAGGCTAGAGAAGACGGCCATCCAGCAGATGCAGAAACACGTCCGAACGACAACCTAGGAGCACGGGACGTAACCATGAATCCGACACCGGGAGCCTATTCGGCTTCCGGTGTTGTTGTGTTTGGCGGCTTGCGGCGATTGCTTACTACGAAGGCGTAGCCATCATAGATGCGCCTTGAATATGGAGCTTATGCTCGTGTTTTTCGCAATCGCATGGGCCAAAAAGCGGGTCATATATCCTTGTTCGCACATATATTAGAAACAGGAAGACAAATCAGGCAAACTGGTGGGGCGAAAGCGATGAAAATATCCGACTTCCAGACGAAAGATGTCATCAACATCGTGGACGGCAAGAAGCTCGGGCAAGTGAGCGATCTGGAACTCGACCTCAGGCAGGGGCGGATCGAATCGATCGTGATTCCCGCGTCAGGCAAATTCTTCGGATTATTCGGCGGCGGGACAGATCTCGTCATACCGTGGAAGAGCATCGTCAAGATCGGCATGGATGTCGTGCTCGTGAAGCTGGATGGTGCAAGGATGTATCGAGATACCGTGGACGAGGAAGAGAACACAGATTATGCCAAACATATACGCAGTTGACGTGCCGGAGACGGACGGTTGCTCGTGATTCAAACGCAGCAGTTCGAAAGATGCGTGCGGCAGCTTGCAAATCAGTGCTTTGGACGGCTTGTATGCTGCCGCTCTTATGTAATATGATAGTAGGTATCGAAACTTTGCCGATAATGTAGAATGCTGGAAAAGGGGGGCTGAGGCGTGGAGTGTTTGGTGAAGCGTAAGGAGGCAAACGGCGTCGAAACGTATCGAATCGCCAGTTGGGAAAGGCAGTTTGAACGTCTCAGCGCAGGCTTCTCGACGCGCAACGGAGGCATCAGCAAGGGCAGCTTCGATTCGCTGAACTGCGCCTTGCATGTGGGGGATGATCCGCAGCACGTGCTGGAGAACCGGAAGAGACTGGCGGAGGCAGCCGGCTTCTCGTTCGATGCATGGACATGCGGCGAACAGGTGCATCATAACGGTGTCGCGGTCGTCACCCGCCAGGAACGCGGCAAGGGAAGAGATAGCCGGGAATCGGCGCTGCAGGACACGGATGCCCTGATCACGAATGAAGCGGACATCATGCTGGTCTCCTTCTATGCGGATTGCGTTCCGCTTTATTTCTACGATCCGATTCGGCAAGCAGTCGGTCTCGCCCATGCTGGCTGGAAGGGTACTGCGAAACGCATCGCCGAGCGAACGGTTGAACAGTTCCGCGAAGCATATGGAAGCAACCCGGAGCAACTCCATGCGGTCATCGGACCTTCCATCGGAAGCTGCTGTTACGAAGTGGATGGCAAGGTTATCCGCGCGATGCAGGAGTCAGGCATCTCGGATGGATGGACGCCCAAGTCTGACGACAAATTCATGCTGGATTTGCGTGAAATCAACCGACAAATTCTGATCGAAGCAGGAATTTTGCCGTCTCATATCGAAGTAACACATTTATGTACCCGCTGCCATGTCGAATCGTTCTTCTCCCATCGCAGAGATGGCGGGCGAACGGGGCGCATGGCCAGTTGGATCGGCTTAGTCTTATAGAATGATCTAGATCACCCTACATTCATGTAAGGCAGGTTAAACCTTCACCACAGCAATCAGTGGATGGCCGCCCCGTCTACAAGGAAGGTTTTTCGCGCCGATGGGGAAGTCCGAATCTGCGTGGATATGCATCATGTTAGAACCATCCCATGTGAGAAGAAATACCAAGCTGCGCCGGCGGCCTTAAGGGTCCCGATCCAGCCAGGTATTTCTTTAAAAGAGGTGAGCATCGCACTTGAATTTACAGGAACGTATCGCTGATGTTGAAAGAAGGATTCGTGAAGCCTGTGCACGCAGCGGACGGCAACGTGAAGATGTGAACCTGATCGCCGTCACCAAGTACGTGTCGCTGGCGACCACGAGACAAGTCCTCGAACTCGGTTTGCCGCATATCGGCGAGAACCGCTGGCAGGATGCAAGGCCGAAGTGGGAGGAGCTTGGGTCGCTTGGTACCTGGCATTTCATCGGTCACCTGCAAACGAACAAAGTAAAGGATGTCATCGGCAAGTTTGCTTATATACACTCACTTGACCGCTTGTCCCTGGCGACGGAACTGCAGAAGAAAGCTGAGTCTCTGGACTTGACCGTACGCTGTTTCCTGCAGGTGAATGTATCGGGTGAGGAGAGCAAATATGGGCTTAACCCGGCTGATTTGATCGAGTTTGCCAAACAGATCAGAGGGCTGGATCGCTTGCAGATCATCGGTCTGATGACGATGGCGCCGCTCGAAGCAGACCCAGAGGCCACACGGCCGGTATTTCGCGGTCTTCGTGAATGGAGAGATCGGCTGAACGAGGAAGCCGTCTTTGCACAACCGCTGACGGAGCTGTCGATGGGGATGTCCAATGATTTCGAAGTGGCGATTGAAGAAGGAGCAACCTGGATACGTCTCGGCTCGGTTCTGGTCGGTCACGAATTACAGTAGCAAAGGAGGAATCATAATGGGACTCATGAACAAAATCTGGTCATTTATCGGATTGCAGGATGAAGAAGAAGTGGTGGAGAGAGAACGCTATGTGGAAGGGGAGCCGGAGTACAGCTACCCGGAACAGCCTAGGCTCTCTGTCAAGAACAACGTTGTAAGTTTGCATGCGCAACGCGGCCAGAAGATGATGCTTTGCGAGCCGAGATCGTATGAGGAAGCACAAGAGATGGCGGATCACTTGCGTTCGCGCCGCTCCGTTGTCTGCAATCTGCAGCGCGTACGTCCTGATCAGGCTGTGCGTATCGTTGACTTTCTAAGCGGTACAGTATATGCTCTAAACGGAACAATCTCGAAAGTTGGTTCCAACATTTTTGTCTGTACCCCTGAAAACGTGGAAGTACAAGGCACGATCACAGAAATGCTTCATGATGAGGGCAGTTACAGCGCGAAGAGGTGATACGTTTTTGAACATATTTTCCATCATTAACGTTGCTTTTCAGATCTATTACTACATGATCATCATCTATATCCTGATGTCGTGGATTCCCAATGCAAGGGCAAGCTTCGTTGGAGAGATGCTGGGCAAGCTGGTGGAGCCTTATCTGGCGCCATTTCGCCGCATCATCCCGCCGATCGGCGGAATAATCGACATCTCTCCGATCATCGCTTTATTTGCCCTTTTTCTCGTGCAGAGAGGTGTCATCGTCGTCGTTGATTTTATCTTCTTCTAGAGCCGGGTTGGGATAGAGAGCATGAGAAACGATCTGTATCAACATTATCATCCTGATGAGAAGCCCTTTATCGACAAGTCTGACGAATGGTTGATGAAAGCTGCCCATGAGCATCAAGTGAAGAGGACGGACTTTCTCGACCCGCGGCAGGCTTTTATCTTGTCCAGTCTGGCGAATCGATATGACGGGGTGCAGGTGGTCTATAACGGCGGGTATCCGGAAGCGGAACGCAAACGGGCCTTGATCATGCCGGAGTACCGGGACCCCGAACTCGAGGGCGCCGGCGTCAGTCTGCTGTCCATCACCTCGGATGACAGCAGATTCGCTGAGCTCGATCACGGGGACTTCCTCGGGGCGATCCTCGGCCTAGGAATCAAGCGTGACAAGCTGGGAGACATTCATCCGGGCGAAGCGGCATGCCATTGCCTGATCGCGTCGGAGATCGCGGATTACATTCATCTGAACCTGCGACAGGTGCATCGCGTTCACGTTTACACGGAGCTGCTGCCGCTTGATCAGCTCCAGACCGTGCGGACAGAACTGGACGAGATGACGTTTACGGTGGCGTCGATGCGTCTTGACGCCATATTGGGCGATGTGTACAAGCTGAGCCGGGCGAAGGCGCAGCAACCGATTCAAGCAGGGCATTGCAAGCTGAACTGGAAGGTCGAGGAGAACCCTTCACGCGAGCTTCAGGAAGGGGACATCGTCTCGTTGAAGGGCTTCGGCAGGTTCAAGATCCTCGCCGTTGAAGGAGCCTCGAAGAAGGGACGAATCCGGGTGAAAGCAGGCAAATTTCGATGAACCTGGCCGGATATTTTTCGGCTGCCAGCAGGATTTGTGCCATTTTGTGTCGAATATCAGAGTGCATATCTATCGACATACGTAGTTTCTGATACCAAGGGAGGTGCGACTGATGCCATTAACGCCATTAGATATTCATAACAAGGAATTCAGCCGCAAGATTCGCGGATACGACGAAGATGAGGTCAATGAGTTTCTTGATCAGATTATCAAGGACTACGAAGCTTTGATTCGCGAAAACAAGGAATTGCAGGCTCAGTTGGAAGCGATTCAGGAGAAGGTCAACCACTTCAAGACGATGGAGGAAACACTCAGCAAGACGATCGTTGTCGCCCAGGAAGCTGCCGACGAGATGAAGATGAACGCGAAGAAGGAAGCACAACTGATCATCAAGGAAGCTGAGAAGAACGCCGACCGGATCATCAACGAATCGCTCGCCAAATCGCGCAAGATCGCCCTTGATTCCGAGGAACTGAAGAAGCAGGCGATGATCTATCGGACAAGATTCCGCTCACTTCTTGAAGCTCAGCTCGATCTCTTGAATTCAGAAGCCTGGGATTCGTTTGAGACGTTGACGAAGGAACTGGACAAGGAGACAGACGACTGACGGAATCATCCATATCTCTTACATAGAATGTCCCTTGCGCAGTACATCTGAGTGAAGGGACTTTTTTTGTTGGAAAGCGGCGGTGTATATCCGAAGCAAGGCGTCACTTGTGCGGACTTCACCATCCATGTACCGGTGTGGATCCGCCCATTATGGCGGGATGTTCGTGCCGTTATATTGACGTGCGGATGAAAATCCGATATACTCCACAATAATACGATGCATATGATGTTCAAAGCACCAAAGCGTTGACTGGGACAGTAGGCGATTCCTAACCAGAATCAGCGAGTCGGGGATGGTGGGAGCCCGATGCTGGAGAATGGCTGAAGATCACCCAGGAGCGGCTTCGCGAACAACTTCAGCGGCTTGCGGCCGCAGGGTCAAGTTCAGTAGCGAAGGACGGGCGATCCCGTTATCGATCACAGAGCGGCGCATGATGATGCCGCCAAGCCGCTTGGCACATGCTTCCATCTGCGGGAGTTGTCGTCAAGCTCTGTTTCAGGCTGGCTGCATAGATGCGCAATTAGGGTGGTACCGCGAGTAAAGCTTCTCGTCCCTTTGTGGGATGAGGAGCTTTTTTAATTACATGCCAAAGACAAGATTAGGAGTGTGTAGGAGCATGGATTATGGCAAAACGCTGAACCTGCTGCAGACCGAGTTCCCGATGCGCGGCAATCTGCCACAGGCGGAACCGAAGATGCAGGCATGGTGGAAGGAAATCGACATCTACAGGAAGGTGCAGGAGCATCGCAAGGGCGGGCCCAAGTTCATCCTGCATGATGGACCTCCATATGCGAACGGAGATATCCATATCGGCCATGCTTTGAACAAGGTGCTGAAGGATATCATCGTCAGATACAAATCGATGCAAGGCTATGATGCGCCATATGTGCCGGGCTGGGATACGCACGGACTTCCGATCGAGCAAGCGATCGCCAACTCGGGTAAGGCTGACCGCAAGAAGATGAGCGTTAGCAAATTCCGCGAAGCATGCAGACAGTACGCGCTGCAATGGGTGGAGAAGCAGAAGGCGCAATTCCAACGCCTCGGCGTTCGCGGCGATTGGGATAACCCGTATCTGACGCTTACCCCAGCGTTCGAAGCCCAACAGATCCGCCTGTTCGGCGAGATGGTGAAGAAGGGCTACATCTACAAGGGGCTGAAGGCCATCTACTGGTCTCCATCCTCGGAGAGCGCGCTGGCTGAAGCTGAGATCGAGTACAAGGAGAAGACCTCTCCATCGATCTATGTCGCCTTTGACGTCAAGGACGGCAAGGGTGTGCTGCCGGAGGACGCAGCAGTCGTCATCTGGACGACGACACCTTGGACGCTCCCTGCCAACCTGGCGATTAGCGTTCATCCAGAGTACGACTATGTGCTGGTCGAGGCAGACGGACGCAAGTTCGTCGTTGCGGCTGAACTGCTGGACAATGTCAAGCAGACGATCGGCTGGCAGCAGGTGAGCGAGCTCAAACGATTCAAGGGCTCAGACCTGGAATATGCGACCTGTAAGCATCCGTTCTATGATCGTGATTCGCTCATCATCTGTGGCGAGCACGTAACCCTGGATGCGGGTACCGGATGCGTGCATACCGCACCGGGCCACGGCGAGGACGACTTCGCGATCGGCGCCAAGTATAACCTCGACGTCCTCTGTCCAGTGGATGAGCAGGGGAACTTCACGAAGGACGCACCGGGCTTCGAAGGCATGTTCTATGACAAGGCCAACAAGGTGATCACGGAGAAGCTGGAAGCATCGGGCCATCTGCTCAAGCTCGGCTTCATCCAGCACCAATATCCGCATGATTGGCGGACGAAGAAGCCGATCATCTTCCGCGCAACGGAGCAGTGGTTCGCATCGGTTGACGGTTTCCGGCAAGCGATGTTGGATGAGATCAAGAACCTGAACTGGACGCCGAAGTGGGGCGAGATTCGCCTGCATAACATGATCGCGGAGCGCGGCGATTGGTGTATCTCCCGCCAGCGCACCTGGGGCGTGCCGATCCCGATCTTCTATTGCCGCGACTGCGGTGAGCCGCTCGTCAATGACCGGACGATCGAGCATGTGGCGAACATCTTCGAACAGCATGGCTCCAATGCCTGGTTCGACCGCGACGAGAAGGATCTGCTGCCGGAAGGAACGGTCTGCGCGAAGTGCGGGCATGGCGAGTTCCGCAAGGAAACCGACATCATGGACGTTTGGTTCGATTCCGGTTCGACACATGCCGGCGTTCTGAAGACGCGCGAAGATCTGGCTTGGCCGGCTGATATGTACCTGGAAGGTTCGGACCAATACCGCGGCTGGTTCAACTCTTCGCTGATCACATCCGTGGCTGTGAACGGCAAGGCGCCGTACAAGGGCATCTTGAGCCACGGCTTTACGCTCGACGGTGAAGGCCGCAAGATGTCCAAGTCTCTTGGCAATACCGTTGATCCGAACAAGGTGAGCGATACGCTCGGAGCCGACATCCTGCGTCTGTGGGTCAGCTCCGTCGACTACAAGGAAGATCACCGCATCTCCGATGCCATCCTGAAGCAGATCACCGAGGTATATCGCAAGATCCGCAACACGCTGCGCTTCTTCCTCGGCAACCTGGACGGTTTCAAGATCGAGCGCGATCGCGTCGCTTACCAGGATATGAATGAGCTGGACCGCTTCGCCGTCATCCAATTGAACCGGATGGTCGACCGTGTCATCCAGGCGTATGAGTCGTATGATTTCCACATCGTGTATCAAGCGATCCATCATTTCTGCGCCGTGGAGATGAGTTCCTTCTACCTGGATATCATCAAGGACCGGCTCTATGTCAGTGCGCCGAACGATCCGCAGCGGCGCGCGGCGCAGACGGTCATCTACGATGCGCTCACGACGATCACGAAGCTGATCGCTCCGATCCTGCCGCATACGGCTGATGAGGTATGGAAGTACATCCCGGATGTTGATTCGATCAGCGTGCAACTGGAGGACATGCCGAAGGTGGATGAATCGGTATACGATGCTGAGCTGGAACGCAAGTGGGATCGATTCCTCGATGTGCGCGAAGAAGTGTTCAAAGCGCTTGAAATCGCGCGCAAGGACAAGGTGATCGGCAACTCGCTCGGCGCGAAAGTGGACATCTATCCGCTCACACCGGAGACCGCGGAGCTGCTTGCGAAGTTCGACCGTCTCGATACGCTGTTCATCGTCTCGCAGGTGCAGGTGCATGAAGCGTCTGCTACTCCGCCGGAGGGCGCCTTCCGCGACAGCCTCGTGGCCGTCCATATCGGAGTAGCCGAAGGGGAGAAATGCGAACGCTGTTGGATCGTCACACCGGAGGTTGGCAAGCACGAACATGCTGATCATCCGACACTTTGCCCTCGCTGCGCAGATGTCGTGGTGAAGCATTTCTCATAACCATACGGACACCAATGACAACAAGCTTTTTCGTTCGGGACCTCTCGCTTGTCCTGAATGAAAAAGCTTGTTTCATTCCATGCTTATATTGTAGATGCATTGTCAGGGAGGCTTGGAGCAGGTGACAGAAACCGGGAAGCAGCCGGATGCAGGCAAGATGGAACAACGCGCGACCGAGCCGGGGTACATACAGGAGCAGATTCAAGCGCTGATCGATGGCTTGAAATACAAGGAGATCGCCGAATACGTGCAGCTTATGAACCGCCCCGTCAAGTTGATCTGGAACAACTTGTTGTCCGGCATCGCGCGCGGCGTTGGCATCGCCCTCGGCTTTACCGTGTTTCTCGTGACATCGCTGTATATTCTCCGCGCCCTCGGGGCGCTTAACCTGCCGATCGTCGGCGATTATATCGCGGATATCGTCAAAGTCGTACAAGCCCAACTGGAAGGACATTCCATCAGATGACGGCGTCAGGACCGGCCTCCTCATCTTCATCCCGCGGAAGTACCTCCAGGCTTCGGTCGCCTTCCTTGCTCCGGATATAACGGTAGTACTCCTCATTGCGGACGATGGTTACCTTGTCACCATACAGATCGGAAGCCAGGAAACTCTCGATCGGCTCAACGTATCCTTCCCGTTCGTCTTCCTCCGTGTACACCTCGTCATAATCACCGACCTGATGATCCTCGGCCATGGCGGGACTGTCGGAGTTGCCCCAGGAGGATACGATCTGCCAGGCATCCTCGCCATCGAAACCGGCCTGATCATGATCATCGAGACTTGTCCTGCCAAAGGGAGGATGCAGGAAATCCTCTTCAGCCGGCCTGCGCTGCGACACGTTTTCCTCGGCATGTTCCAGGCAATACGGTGTGGACGGGACTGCCTTGAGCCGTTCGTAAGGAATATCCTGGCCGCAGATCACGCACCGACCGTATGTTCCGTTCTTCATGCTTTCCAGTGCGAGCAGCACTTGCTCAAGGAGATGCTCTCGGTTTTCCAGGAGCGCGATATCCTTGCCCCGTTCGTAGATTTCGGTTGCTCCATCGGCAGGGTGGTTGTCATTGGTGGAAAGTTCGCCTGTCGCGTCACGCAGGGAATCCGCCAGGCCAAACTCATGATTTCGCTCGATCAACTGTTCAAGCGCTTGTTTCTCTTCAAGCAACCGCTGCTTCAAGTGTTCCAGTTCGCTTAGCTTCAGATGATTCATCATCTCACTCCCTTCGCCATTGCACTCATAGGTTGTGCGGCAGAAGGCCCTTTGTTGCAAGGTAATTCCTTGAACGAAAGGGCCGGGAATGGACATCGATTTGAACGCTGTGTTACAATTGTTGGCGTAATGCAGATCCAGGCCAGATGAGGAGGAGAAGTTGTTGTTGTATTTTTTGGCAGCTGCCATCGTGATCGTGCTTGATCAAGCATCGAAATGGGCGGTTGTTCATTATATGGAGCTTGATCAATCGATATCAGTCATCGGTGAATTCTTTGCCATCTATTCTCACCGCAATCGCGGAGCTGCCTTTGGCATCTTGCAGAATCAGCGCTGGTTCTTCATCGTCATCACGCTGGTCGTCATCGCTGGCATCATCTGGTTCATGGTGCGGACGATTCGCAGCGGCAAACGTCATCCGTTGCTTATGACCGGGCTGTCTCTGCTGCTTGGAGGCGCGATCGGCAACTTCATCGATCGTCTGGCGACGGGCGAGGTTGTGGATTTTCTGAAGTTTCATTTTGATTTCACCTTGTTCGGGCTTGATGTCGATTATACTTATCCGATCTTTAACATCGCGGATATCGGCGTCGTCATCGGAGCAGGGTTGCTGATCCTCGATGCGCTGCTCGGCAGCCGCCATGATAAGAAGGAGATGACGGCATGAAGGCAGGGATCAACACATGACAGACATCCAGAATATGCAGCCTGATTCGGAAGATCTGCTGATATGGCGCGTAACCGAAGAAGATGCGGGAGAACGCATCGACAAGCTGGTCGTGGATTCGCTGGATGATGTATCGCGGACTGCGGTGCAGCAATGGATCAAGGATGGTCTGGTCACGGTTAATGGCAGAACCGTGAAAGCGAACTACAAAGCGGCATCCGGTGATGAGGTCGCTGTAAGCGTGCCCGAACCGGAAGAGTATGATGTTCAGCCGGAGAATATCCCGCTGGATATCGTCTATGAGGATCAGGATATGATCGTTGTGAACAAACCTCGTGGCATGGTCGTGCATCCGGCGCCGGGACATCACTCCGGTACTCTGGTGAACGCCCTGCTGTATCATTGCAAGGATCTGTCCGGTATAAACGGGGTTATGCGCCCTGGCATCGTGCACCGCATCGACAAGGATACATCCGGACTGCTGATGGCTGCCAAGAATGACCGTGCTCATGCATCGCTGTCAGCACAGCTCAAGGACCATTCCATCACGCGCAAATATCTGGCTGTTGTCCATGGCCGGGTTGAACATCTGCAAGGAACGGTTGATGCGCCGATCGGCCGGGATCCGAAAGACCGCAAGATGTTCACCGTAACGGACCGCAACAGCAAGCATGCGGTGACGCACTTCGCAGTGGTCGAGCACATCGGCAATTTCACCTTGCTGGAGCTGGCGCTGGAGACAGGGCGCACTCACCAGATTCGCGTACATATGAAGTTTATCGGCCATCCGCTTGTCGGCGATCCGATGTATGGCCGGGAGAAGGATAGGTCCCGATTCATCGATGGACAAGCATTGCATGCAGCAGTGCTTGGCTTCGTACATCCAACGAGCGGCGAGTATATGGAGTTTGAGGCGCCTCTGCCGGAGGATATGCAGGCTCTGCTGACCCGGTTGCGTGCAATGACATGAGATTGGACACTTGCCTGCTCGCATCTGATACCGTGGATGGCCTGGCAGGTGTGGGTTCGCCGCATGGTGGTCAATTGATCTGCGATTCGGAAGGCCGTTAAGGATGCTTCATCCTGAACAATATCTAGGTATGATAGGAGAGATAAGATCATGTCCAACATGGAACAAACGATGGAAGTCATCAATTTTATCAAAAACAGCAAGAAAACGACTCCGGTGAAAGTATATTATAAAGGAAAGCTGGCGGATGCATCGGGCAAGTCGAGCGTCAAGGTGTTCGACCATGCGGATGGCGGTGTGATCTTCGGCGATTGGGCGGAGGTCAGCGCGCTGCTCGAGGAAAGCGGATCGTCGGTCCAGGATTATGTGGTGGAGAATGACCGCCGCAATTCGGGTGTACCGCTTCTCGATCTCAAGAACATCAATGCACGTATCGAGCCGGGTGCCATCATCCGCGACAAGGTGACAATCGAGGACAATGTAGTCATCATGATGGGAGCAGTGATCAATATCGGCTGTCATATCGGTGCAGGCACGATGATCGATATGAACACCACCCTGGGCGGCCGCGTACAGGTCGGCAAGATGTGCCACATCGGCGCGGGAGCCGTTCTCGCTGGTGTCATCGAACCTCCTTCAGCACAGCCGGTCGTTATCGAGGACAACGTGGTCATCGGGGCCAATGCTGTTGTTCTGGAGGGCGTGCGTGTTGGTCAAGGCGCGGTTATCGCGGCTGGCGCTGTCGTTATCGAGGACGTTCCGCCGAATGCGGTCGTTGCCGGAGTGCCTGCCAAGATCATTAAGATGGTGGACGAGAAGACCAAGTCGAAGACCGTGATCGTTGAAGGGTTGCGCGATCTGGGGAATAACCAATAAACGCATGACTAGCCTGTCATGTTGAAAGGAGCATGCGTCATGAGCAAGTTTGCAGAGATACGCAAGGAGCTTCATCGGATTCCCGAACCGGGATTCGAGGAGTTTAAGACGCAGGCGCTGTTGCTTGATTACCTGCGCAGTCTCCCCCAAGAGCGGCTTACGATCAAGACATGGCGCACAGGCATACTGGCCAGGATCAAGGGGACGGTCGGCAAGCGGCGCATCGCTTATCGCACGGATATCGACGGGTTGCCGATCGAGGAGGAAACAACGTATGATTTCCGCTCCTTGCATCCGGGATATATGCACGCTTGCGGCCATGACATGCACATGTCGATTGCGCTCGGAATTGTGACGCACTTCGTTGAACATCCGATCGAGGACGATGTGATCGTCATCTTCCAGCCGGCGGAGGAAGGACCCGGCGGTGCGGAGCCGATGATGCAAAGCGAGGAATACCAAGCCTGGAAACCAGACCTCATCCTGGCGTTGCATATCGCGCCTGAGTATAAGGTTGGGCAGTTGGCGACGAGGCCTGGCATCCTGTTCGCGAACACGTCTGAACTGTTCATCGATCTGAAGGGCAAGGGCGGACACGCCGCTTACCCGCATCACGCAAATGACATGATTGTAGCCGCATCGCAACTGGTGCTGCAACTGCAGACGATCGTCTCCCGCAACGTCAATCCGCTCGATTCCGCAGTCATCACGATCGGCAGGATCGACGGCGGGGTGAGGCAGAATGTCATCGCCGAGCGGGTACGTCTGGAAGGGACGATCCGCACGCTGTCGGAAGAGTCGATGGATGCGGTGAAATCGCGGATCGAAGCGATCCTGCGAGGCATCGAAGCGGGATATAACTGCGAGACCACGGTGGATTACGGCTCGATCTACCATCAGGTTTACAACCATGATGAGCTTACCACGGAGTTCATGCAGTGGATGCGAAGCGAGCAACGGTTGGCCGATGAGCGGGAACGGATGGAGCTGATCGAGTGCACCGAGTCGATGACTGGCGAGGACTTTGGCTATTTCCTGAAAGAAACGCCGGGATTCATGTTCTGGCTGGGCGTGGATTCACCGTACGGGCTGCATCATTCGAAGCTGGAGCCGAAGGAAGAGGCGATTGACCTGGCGATCAGCGTCGTGACCCGGTACATCACCTGGAAGTCACAGCAAGGGTGAGCGCATGTTGCCGGTCTGTCTGGAAATCGCGGAACCGAATTGCCGCTGAGCGCGGGGCCATTGAATCAAAGGTTGGGGTGAAGACAGGATATGTTTTCATCCCAGCCTTTTTTCGATCCGTCTGGCATCGAGTATTTTCGCCGCACGGATGTGTGTGCTATGATGGTCTAACAGAATCATCTTTACATTAATGGACGGTGTTAAGCGATATGGAACAATGGATTCACCCGCAGGTGAGAAACATCGAGGTCTCCGGCATCCGCAAGATGGCCAATCGCGTCGCTCAATATCACGATGTGCTGTCATTGACGATCGGCCAGCCGGACTTTCCGACCCCACAGCATGTCATAGAGGCTGCCAAACGGGCGATGGATAGCGGCAAGACGGTCTACACGCCGAATGCCGGTCTGTTGGAACTGCGCCAGGCCGCGGCCGACTATGTTCGCATAAAATACGGACTTGAATACAATCCTATCAGCGAAGTGCTCATCACCGTTGGTGCCAGCCAGGCTCTGGACATGGCGCTGCGCACGATCGTGACACCGGGCAGCGAGGTCATCCTTCCCGGACCGGTATATCCGGGCTACGAGCCGTTGATCCGCATGTGCGGCGGTGAGCCGGTGCATGTCGATACGACAGGCACCAGCTTTAAGTTGACCGCAGAGGCGATACGGGAGAAGATCACGGATCGGACGAGAGCCGTCATCCTCGCTTCACCGTCCAATCCGACTGGCGCGGTATTCACGCCAGAGGAGCTTGATGAGATCGCGGAGGTGCTGGCGGACCGTGATATCTTCGTCATCTCCGACGAGATCTACAGCGAGTTGGTGTACGGCAGGCCGCACGTCTCGATCGCCGCTCTGCCCGGCATGAGGGATCGGACGATCGTCATCAATGGCCTGTCCAAATCCCACTCGATGACCGGCTGGCGCATCGGTTTCGCCTTCGCGCCGGAGACGATCGCGCGGCATATGGTAAAGGTGCTGCAGTACAATATCACCTGTGCCAGTTCGATCAGCCAGTATGCCGCCCTCGAAGCGGTGACCGCTGGAATCGACGACGCGTTGCCGATGCGAACATCCTATGTGGAACGCCGCGATTATGTATACAAGCGGTTGGTTGACGCCGGTTTCGATGTGGTGCTGCCGGAAGGCGCGTTCTATATATTCCCGTCGATCCGGAAGTTCGGACGCACGTCGGAGGCATTCGCCTATGAGCTGCTCGACCGGGAGCGCGTGGCGGTGGTGCCGGGAAGTGCCTTCTCCCCTTACGGAGAGGGGTATGTGCGAATATCCTACGCCTGCTCGATGGATGTGTTAAGCCAGGCGATGGACCGGATCACTCGATTCGTAAGTGAGCTGTAGGTAGATCCGTAAGCATAACAGATAAGATGCCTTAAACTGGTTCGCCAGGAGACTGGATGCGCAGAGGGACAGCACTCCCGTACATCTGTCGCAACTTGTCCGTACGACAAGAACGATGTCTCCTCTTCACACGAAAATACTTGACAAGGCATCTTCATCGTGGGATAATCCTATTGATCAAACAGAACCTTTAAATACAGTCCCGTGAGGCTGGCAAGGTTTGCGATAAGGTCGTGTTCAATGCATGACGCTTGCATCGTCGTGCTTGCATGCGGTCATTTTGTGAAGCTGAGCATAAGCTCCTTGCCAATCCGGCAAGGAGCTTTTTTCATGCACGGACGCGAACAATTGCCGGTTAACGACGAGATCCAATTGTAAGGAGGCGCCAATGGAATGGTAACGGAAGCCCGTCATGAGTTGATGGACGAGACGTCGATCAGAAGAGCGTTAACCCGTATCGCCCATGAGATTTTGGAAAGGAATAAAGGCGTCACAGATTGTCAATTCATCGGGATTCGTACGCGCGGCATCTACCTGGCGAGGCGGATCGCAGAGCGCATCCACGGCATCGAAGGCGTGCAGGTGCCGGTCGCGGAACTCGACGTCACGCGCTATCGCGATGACCTCGCTCGCGGCGCACAGACCGCCGACCTCGAGAATAGCATTGTCCCGCTCGATGTGCACAACAAGACGGTCATCCTGTTCGACGATGTGCTCTATACCGGGCGGACGGTTCGGGCTGCGATGGACGCGTTGATCGATCATGGCAGACCGCGGATGATTCAACTGGCCGTGCTCGTCGACAGAGGCCACCGCGAGCTGCCGATCCGCGCAGACTATGTCGGCAAGAATGTTCCCTCTTCTAGACAGGAACAGATCATCGTTAAGCTGCAGGAAAAGGACGGCATCGACCAGGTCGTCATTCAACAAGGGGGACAGAGAGCATGACAACGACGCAACTTACGCAATCGAGAAGCCTGCTCGGGCTCAAAGGAGTCAGCAAGCAGGAGATTGAATCGATCCTGGACAGGGCCGCTTACTGGGAGAACTACCCGGTCAAGGTAACCGATGAGCTCTCCGGCAAGTTTATCGCCAATATGTTCTTCGAGAACAGCACGCGCACGAGATTTTCCTTCGAGGTGGCGGAGAAGCGGCTGGGCGCCGAGGTGCTTAATTTCTCGGCAGCCGTATCCAGCGTGCAGAAGGGCGAATCGATCTATGATACGGTACGGACTCTGGAATCGATGGGCATAGACGCAGGTGTCATCCGCCTCAAGCCGGTCGGCGTGCTGGAGGAGCTGGCGCAGAAGATCAAGATCCCGCTGATCAATGCGGGCGACGGCAATAACGAGCATCCGACTCAGGCGCTGCTCGACATGTATACGATGCGCAAACATTTCGGCGAGATCAAGGGGCTGCATGTGGCGATCATCGGCGATATCCTGCACAGCCGCGTAGCACGCTCCAACCTGTGGGGACTTTCGACGATGGGGGCCAAGGTAAGCTTCTGCGCCCCGCCCAATATGACTGCGCCTGATCTGGATGGGCAGGTTGAATATGTGTCGATGGAGGAGGCGCTTCAGGCTGACGTGGTCATGATGCTGCGCATCCAGCTCGAACGGCATGACACCGGATTGATCAAGAGCGCGGAAGACTACCGCGAGCAATATGGCCTGACGCTCGACAGAGTGAAGCTGATCAAGCCGCACGCGATCATCATGCACCCGGCTCCGGTGAACCGCAATGTCGAGATCGACGATGAAGTGGTGGAGCATGAGAAGTCGCGTATCTTCACCCAGATCGCGAACGGCGTGCCGATCCGGATGGCTGTAATCGAGCGGGCGCTGCAATAACGATGAGGGCCATCATAACCTCAAGCGCAGCTATGCAAGCAATATGCAGAGACAAATGTGATCAATCAAGCAAACGCAAAGAACGCCGCATACACACGGACTCCGTAAGGAGCAAGTAACCAGCGGCTGAATAAATATACAATAAGATAATCAGGAGGAAACCATGGGAATATGGATCAAGGGCGCCAAGGTGCTTAATCGCCACACCAATGAGCTTGAACATAAATCCGTATTGATCGAACAGGGGAAGATCGCAAAGATCGTTGCAGCAGGCGAAGAAACGGTTGACTCCGGTCATGAGACGATCGATGCCCAGGGCCACCTGCTTGCGCCAGGGTTCATCGACATGCACGTTCATCTGCGCGATCCTGGCCTGGAGTACAAGGAAACGATCGCGACCGGCACGCTGGCAGCAGCACGCGGTGGATTCACGACGGTGGCCTGCATGCCGAATACGAAGCCGGTCATCGACCAACCGGAAACGGTCCGATACGTCTATGACAAAGCCCAGCGAGAAGGCGCAGTGCGCGTCCTGACCTACGCCTGCATCACCAAAGGCGAACAGGGCAAGGAGTTGACGGATTTCGCTGCGCTGAAGGAAGCGGGCGCCATCGGATATACGGATGACGGCGTAGGCGTGCAAAGCGCCCAGATGATGAAGGATGCGATGCGCCTCGCTGCTTCGCTCGGTCAGCCGATTATCGCCCATTGTGAAGACGATACGCTGGTCGTGGGCGCTGCCGTAACCGAAGGCGAGTTCGCAAGACGCCATGGGCTGAAGGGCATTCCGAACGAGTCGGAAGCGATCCATGTCGGACGGGATATTCTGCTTGCCGAAGCAACGGGAGTCCATTATCATGTATGTCATATCAGTACGGAGCAGTCGATTCGCCTCGTGCGGTTCGGCAAGGAGCTCGGCATCAAGGTGACGACGGAAGTATGCCCGCACCACCTGCTGCTCTGTGACGAGGACATCCCGGATACCCTGGACGCCAACTGGAAGATGAATCCGCCGCTGCGCAGCAAACGCGATGTGGAAGCTTGCATCCGCGGCCTCGAGGACGGCACGATCGACATCATCGTAACGGACCATGCGCCGCACAGTGCGGAGGAGAAGGCCAGAGGCATGGAGAAGGCGCCGTTCGGCATCACCGGATTGGAGACGGCTTTCCCGCTGCTCTATACGAAGTTCGTCGCCAGCGGACGGTGGACGCTTGGTTTCCTTCTGGAGAAGATGGCGTTAAAGCCCGCTGAAGTGTTCGGCTTGCCATACGGCAGGCTGGAGGAAGGGGCAGTTGCCGATCTGACGCTGATCGATCTGGACACAGAGCGGGAGGTCAGAGCGGAGGACTTCCTCTCCAAGGGGAAGAATACGCCGTTCATCGGCTGGAAGCTGAAAGGCTGGCCGCTGATGACGATCGTGGATGGAAGAGTAGCCTGGAAGCAGGCTTGATGGATAGCTTAACGTTTTGCATATGACACTCCACACAGAGAATGAGCAGGAATCATGGAAGCAGATCGAGTGAAGGGATGATAAACATGCAGGCAAGATTGTTATTGGAAGACGGAACGCTGTTTGTGGGCAAGGCTTTCGGCAGCGAGACGGAATCTTTCGGAGAAGTGGTTTTCAATACCGGCATCACCGGTTACCAAGAATTGTTGTCCGATCCTTCCTATTGCGGACAGATCGTGACCATGACCTACCCGCTGATTGGCAACTACGGCATCAGCCGCGATGATTTCGAAGCGACGAGGCCGCTTATTCATGGATTTGTGGTGCGCGAGCATGAGTTGGTGCCGAGCAATTGGCGCGCCCAATATACCCTTGACGAGTTGCTGAAGGAATATGGCATCCCAGGCATCAGCGGCATCGACACGCGCATGCTGACACGCAAGATTCGCCATGTGGGAACGATGAAGGGCGTGCTGACGACCTCCAACGCCAGGATCGAAGAACTGGCTGAGAGGCTTGGCGCGTATGAGTTCATGACGGATCAGGTTGCCCGCGCCTCGACGAAGACGATCTTCTCCAGCCCGGGCAACAAGGAGCGCATCGTGCTCATGGACTTCGGCTCCAAGAGTGGGATTCTGCGCGAGCTGACGAAGCGCGGCTGCGATGTGGTGGTTGTCCCTCACGATACGACCGCAGATCAGATTCGCCGCCTGCATCCGGACGGCATCCTGCTGTCCAACGGGCCTGGGGATCCGAAGAACGTTGGCTACGCGGTTAAGACGATCGCTGCCCTGCTCGGTGAGTATCCGATCTTCGGCATCTGCCTTGGCCATCAGCTCTTGTCCCTGGCCTGCGGTGCAGACACGACCAAGCTGAAGTTCGGCCATCGCGGCGGCAATCATCCGGTTAAGGATCTCACGACGAATCGCTGCTATATCACTTCACAGAATCACGGTTTCACCGTGATGGAGAGCTCCGTTGAGGGGACCGGACTGGAGATCACCCATATCAACAACAACGACGGCACGATCGAAGGCGTTCGTCATACGAAGTACCCTGCATTCTCTGTCCAATATCACCCGGAAGCATCTCCAGGACCGAATGATTCCAGCTACCTGTTCGACGATTTCCTGGATATGATCCATGAACACAAAGCCAGCTTGTCTGAATTGCCGAAGCAAGCGCAATTCGCGGCTGCTGCTAACCGGAAGGGAGAACTTGCATATGCCGAAAAATAAAGATCTGAAGAAAATACTCGTCATCGGTTCCGGTCCAATTGTCATTGGACAAGCGGCTGAATTTGACTATGCTGGAACGCAGGCCTGCCAAGCGCTGAAGGAAGAAGGCCTGGAGGTCGTGCTGATCAACAGCAACCCTGCCACGATTATGACCGATACGAATATGGCGGATAAAGTATACATCGAACCAATCACGCTTGACTTCGTGGCGCAGATCATCCGTCAGGAGCGCCCGGATGGCCTCTTGCCAACGCTTGGCGGTCAGACAGGCCTGAATATGGCCGTTGCGCTTGCTAAGGCGGGCATCCTGGAGAGGGAGAACGTGAAGCTGCTCGGAACGCAGCTCTCCGCGATCGAACGCGCCGAAGACCGCGACCTGTTCCGCGCCTTGATGCGCGAGCTGGATCAGCCGGTGCCGGAGAGCACGATTGTCACCACGGTGCAGGAAGCCGTTGACTTCGCGAATGAGATCGGTTATCCGATCATTGTTCGCCCGGCCTATACGCTGGGCGGCACAGGCGGCGGCATCTGCCATGACGAAGAAGAGCTGCTGGAGGTAGTGGCCAACGGTCTGCGCTACAGTCCGATCGGCCAATGTCTCATCGAGAAGAGCATCGCCGGCATGAAGGAGATCGAATACGAAGTCATGCGCGATGCCAATGACAACTGCATCGTTGTCTGCAACATGGAGAACATCGACCCAGTGGGCGTTCATACAGGCGACTCGATCGTCGTCGCACCAAGCCAGACGCTGTCGGACCGCGAGTACCAGATGCTGCGCTCGGCGTCGCTGAAGATCATCCGCGCGCTGAACATCGAAGGCGGCTGCAACGTGCAGTTTGCGCTTGATCCGCACAGCTTCCAATACTATGTCATCGAAGTGAATCCGCGCGTCAGCCGCTCCTCGGCGCTTGCGTCGAAGGCGACCGGCTACCCGATCGCCAAGATGGCAGCGAAGATCGCGATCGGATATACGCTTGACGAGATCGTCAATCCGGTAACCGGTCAAACCTATGCCTGCTTCGAGCCGACACTTGACTATGTCGTATCGAAGATCCCGCGCTGGCCGTTCGACAAGTTCAAAACGGCGAACCGCAAGCTCGGCACGCAGATGAAAGCGACTGGCGAAGTGATGGCGATCGGCCGCACGTTTGAAGAGTCGATACACAAGGCGGTTCGTTCGCTCGAGATCGGCGTGCACCGCATCTATCTGAAGGACGCCGAGGCGTTGGACGATGAGACGTTGCGCACGAGACTGGTGAAGGTGGACGATGAGCGGCTGTTCCTGATCGCAGAGGCGTTCCGCCGCGGCTATACGGTGCAGCAGGTACAGGATTTGACGAAGATCGACTGGTGGTTCCTCACCAAGCTGCAAGGTCTGGTGGAATTTGAGAATCGCCTGAAGTATGAGCCGCTCACCGATGAACTGCTGCTCGAAGCTAAGCGCAAGGGCTTCACGGACCGGGCGATCGCGGAACTGCGCGCTTCGTCGAATCCGGGTGCACCTCTGACGACCGAGCAAGCGGTTCGTGAGCACCGGCTCTCGCTGGGCATCAAGCCGGTATACAAGATGGTCGATACCTGCGCGGCTGAGTTTGAAGCTTCCACGCCGTATTACTACTCAACCTATGAAACGGAAAATGAAGTGATCCATACTGACAAGCAGAAAGTTGTTGTGCTCGGCTCCGGCCCGATCCGCATCGGCCAGGGCATCGAGTTCGACTATTCGACTGTGCATGCCGTCTGGGCGATCCAGCAAGCCGGCTATGAGGCGGTCATCATCAACAACAATCCGGAGACGGTATCCACCGACTTCAATACATCCGACAGATTGTACTTCGAACCGCTGTTCTTCGAGGACGTCATGAACGTCATCGAACAGGAGAAGCCGATCGGCGTCATCGTGCAATTCGGTGGCCAAACGGCGATTAACCTCGCCGGGAAACTGGCGGCAGCCGGAGTGCGCATCCTCGGCTCCAGCCTCGAAAGCATCGACACGGCGGAGGACCGTAAGAAGTTCGAGGCGCTCCTGTCCAGCCTGAACATCGCACAACCTCCAGGCACGACGGTTACTTCGGTCGATGAAGCGGTAGGTGCTGCAGCGAAGCTCGGTTATCCGGTGTTGGTACGTCCTTCGTACGTGCTCGGCGGCCGCGCGATGGAGATCGTGTACAACGATAATGAGCTGTTGAGCTATATGAAGGAAGCTGTCAAGATCAATCCGGAGCATCCGGTGTTGATCGACCGCTACATGCTTGGTAAGGAAGCTGAAGTCGACGCGATCTGCGACGGCGAGACGGTGCTGATCCCTGGCATCATGGAGCATGTGGAACGCGCCGGCGTTCACTCTGGCGACTCGATCGCCGTCTATCCGCCACAGACGATCTCGGCAGAAACGAAACAGCAGATCGTCGACATCACGGTGAAAATCTCGCGTGCTCTTAACGTTGTGGGGCTCGTCAACATCCAGTTCGTCATCTATCAAGACCAGGTCTATGTCATCGAGGTTAACCCGCGTTCGTCGCGTACGGTGCCGTTCCTGTCCAAGGTGACCAACATTCCGATGGCGAACCTGGCGACTCGCGCCATCCTCGGTTCGAAGCTGAAGGATCTCGGTTATGAGACCGGACTGTGGAAGGAAGACAAGTTCGTATCGGTGAAGGTTCCGGTATTCTCATTTGCCAAGCTGCGCCGCGTAGAGCCAACGCTTGGACCGGAGATGAAATCGACCGGCGAGGTGATGGGCCGCGACGTGATTTTCGCCAAAGCGCTATACAAGGGTCTCGTCGGCGCCGGCATGAAGATTCCGCCTAACGGCACGATCATCGCAACGGTGGCAGACAAGGACAAGGAAGAAGCGGCTGAGCTTCTCAAAGGGTTCGCAAGCCTCGGCTACCATATCATGGCGACGAGCGGCACCGCTGAAGCTCTGGAGAAGAAGGGCATGTACGTGACGAGAGTAAAGAAGCTGAGCGAGGGATCGCCGAATATCCTCGATCTCATCCGCAGCGGTGAAGCTCATCTGATCGTCAATACGCTGACCAAGGGCAAGACGCCGGAACGTGACGGATTCCGCATTCGCCGCGAGGCGGTCGAAAACGGCGTCGTCGTGATGACTTCGCTTGATACGGTGCGTGCGCTGCTGCAGATGCTGGAGACGATCAACTTCTCCTCCGCACCGATGCCTGTTCAAACGGCGCTTGTTTAATAGAGTAGATCTCCATGCCGCTGACGCAAGCCTCGCAGGATGAAGATGGAGTCAGCGGCAGGAGTTTGGTATGGAAAACAGCCAATAATCACCAGGGATACGACGTATCTCCAAGTGAATTGGATCGATAGAAGGGGGTTCCCTGCTTGAACAAAGTCGCAGGGCAATTGATCGTGGCGCTCGATTACCCAAACGCCCAAGCGGCTGAGAAGCTGCTGGATGAGCTGAAGGGCATACCGTGCTACATGAAGGTCGGGATGGAGTTGTTCTATGCAGCCGGTCCGGCTATTGTCGAACGCTTGAAGCGGGATGGTTACCGGGTATTCCTCGACCTGAAGATGCATGATATTCCTAATACCGTCAAAGGCGGCGCTCGGAGCATAACGAGCATGGGTGTCGACATGTTCAACGTCCATGCGGCAGGCGGCCTGAAGATGATGGAGGCAGCACTGCAAGGCGTGGAGGCGGCACGACAGTCCGGCACCGCGCAGAGCGATCCGGTGGTCATAGCGGTGACGCAGCTTACGAGCACCGATCAGCGAATGCTAAATGAGGAGATCGGCATACCTGGCTTGGTGGAGGATGCCGTTGTACACTATGCCAAACTGGCGAAACGGGCAGGTCTTGCTGGTGTGGTGGCTTCGGCACAAGAGGTGGTGCGGATCAAGGATGCTTGCGGCTCTGCGTTCGTTACCGTGACGCCTGGGATACGTCCGCAAGGCGCAGAGGTCGGGGATCAGTCGCGCATCATGACTCCCGGCGATGCGATTCGCCAGGGAACCGACTACATCGTTGTCGGCCGGCCGATCACCGCCGCTCCATCACCGCGGCAGGCTGCCGAAGCCATCCTGGCCGAGATGGCGAACGCCTCAGCGGAGTCCAGATGAACCGAACATGGAAATATGACTTTCACGTAAGGAGTGTGGAGAGATGCAAGCAACAGAGTCCAGAGCGCGTGACATAGCGCAAGCGCTGCTTAGGATCGGCGCGGTCAGTCTGAATCCGAAACAGCCATTTACCTGGTCGTCGGGTTTAAAATCGCCGATCTATTGTGACAATCGACTGACCATCTCTTATCCGGAGATTCGAGAATTGATCGCGGATGGATTCGTCAGCCTCATCAAGGAGCATTATCCAGATGCAGAGCTGATCGCTGGCGCGGCTACCGGGGGGATCCCGCATGCGGCGCTGGTTGCAGACCGGCTGAAGCTGCCGATGGTGTACGTGCGCAGCAAACCGAAAGGGCATGGCCAGGGGCGCATGGTGGAAGGTGTGCTCAGAGAAGGTGCGAAGACGGTCGTGATCGAAGACCTGATCTCCACCGGCGGAAGCTCGCTCAGAGTGGCGAATGCCGTCAACGCTGAAGGCGGGCATACGCTTGCTGTGGCGGCAATCTTCACCTATGAGTTCGAATCGGCTGTACAAGCGTTCCGCGACGCGGGCATCGCTTTGCACACGTTGAGCAATTACTCCACACTCATCCAAGAAGCAGCGGCGAGCGGATCGATTGACCAGGAAGAACTTGCGCTGCTCCATCGCTGGAAGGAAAGCCCGGAAACCTACGGCTCGGATCTCTAAGCGTGATAACTGTTACTTTTGGCCGTCCTCTAAGGACGGCCTTTTTCGGGTATGTTGGCAGTGATGAACCATCGCCTGATGCCAGAGTCTGGAACGCCAACTGTTATATCGGCCTGTATCCTTAAGTCACATCCATGCATGTTGGTGGTTGATTGGCGTGATGGATCTTCGGTCAATGGTCGCCATGTTGCCTAAGGGGTCGTCAACTTTTTTTCATGAGAACTGTAACTTTTTCCTGTCGTTCTTCGTCATACATAGAGGTTGAATATTTATAGGGGAGAGTTGGGAATGGCCTGGTTTCGTCGCAAGGGGAACAAGACTGACGAATCGCTACATAAAGAATCGCTACATAAACAAGAAGCTGCAGCAGGCGCCAGTGCTGTAGGTACGGCTGTTGTCACCAAGTCTGAATGGAAGCCGCCTACCGAGAAACTGCTGGAGGTTCGGGGCGTCGAGCGAATCTTCCATGTCGGTTCGTCGGAGCTTCATGTTCTAAAAGGCATCAATATGGAGCTCGGCTGGAAACAGCTCGTCATGTTGCGCGGCCGATCGGGCTCCGGCAAGACGACGCTGCTCAATCTGATCGGGGGATTGGATACGCCTACTCGCGGTGAGATCTATTTTCAGAATCAACCCTTCCATGAATGGAATGACGATCAGAGGACTGCCGTCAGGCGCAAGGAGATCGGATTCATCTTCCAAACCTATGCCCTTATGCCTCTGTTATCAGCCTACGAGAACGTGGAGCTGTCGCTCCGCATGGCTGGAGCGCCGCGGGGAGACTGGGATAAGAGAATCAAGCATTGTCTGGAGCTGGTGGGCTTGGGCAAGCGCATGCACCATCGCCCCTATGAGCTGTCCGGCGGTGAGCAGCAACGGGTAGCCATCGCCAAGGCGATCGCGCATCGGCCGAAACTGATCCTCGCCGACGAGCCGACGGCAGAGCTGGATTCGCAGATGGGCGCCCAGGTGATGCGTGTCTTCCGAGATATCATCGAAACGGAGAATATCACGATCTGCATGACTACACATGATCCGACAATAATGGAGGTTGCTGACCATGTCTATCAAATGGTGGACGGAAAATTCGTCTCGTAACGCAATTATCAGAAAAGGATGGTTCCTTATCCTGGTACTAATCATGATGGCGTTCAGCGGCTGTTCGCTCTTGCCAGAGGAACAGTTGGAGGAGCAGCTTCCGACGATCACGCCGCCAACGATCGCCAAGAAGCCCGAGTACACGGTGACGACGGGAACGATCGAGACCAAGGTAAGAGCTGTCGGCAAGATCATGTCGATGCGCGAGGAAGAGCTGTTCTTCGTCAGTGACGGTTATCGCATCCGCGATATCTTCGTGCAGACAGGCCAAGAGGTTCAAGAAGGACAGGTATTGGCTGAGTTGGACACGACTCAACTGGAGAACCAACTGCGCCAGAAACGCTTGCAGATGCGCAACGATGAGCTGGATATGATCGATATCCTGCGTAGGGCTGACGAAATTCCTCCTGATGAGCTCGAACAGGCGAAGATCAACTTCGAGACGAAGCGTCTTGAACTGGTCGAGCTGGAAGAACAGATCGAACGGGCCAAGCTGGTTGCTCCTTTCAGCGGCACGATCGTCTCGATCCTATACAGCAAGGGAGATCAGGTTCAGGCCTACCAACCGGTGATGGTGATCTCCGACCTGAATCAGCTCGTGGTTGCTGCTGAGCTGAGTTCCAGTGACAAGGCCAAGGTAGCGGTTGGCATGGAAGCTATCGTCGATATCAACGCCAACGGCCAATTCAAGGGCAAGGTCGCACGCCTGCCTGTCGAGAAGCAGGAGCAATCTTATAACCCTTGGGACCCATGGTACGGCGGAGGCAACAGATCGGACCGGGAAACGATCGACGATTACATGGTTGTGGAAATCGAGGACTTCCCGGCCGGCGCAACACGCGGTACGCCGCTCAGCGTGCAGGTGATCACGGAGCGCAAGGAGAACGTGGTTGTCATTCCTCCATCGGCTCTGCGCTCGCTGTCCGGCCGCTATTATGTGCAAGTGGTCGAAGAGGACGGAACGAAGCGGGAAGTGGACGTGGAAGTTGGCCAACAGACCTCGACACAAGTAGAAATAATCAAAGGATTGGAACCAGGACAGAAAGTAGTGGGTAAATAATGGGTATGCCGTTGTTACGTTTTTTGTTCCGCAAAATGTGGAATACGCGATGGATGACATTCACCACCCTGCTCGGCCTGATTATCGCGGTGGCATTTACGAGCGGTATTCCCATGTATTCGGACGGGGCGCTCAAAAGGCTGGTCTCCGAATCGCTGCAAGAGCAGAACGCCGGCTTGCCCGCAGGATCGCTGTTATTCCGTTATCAGGCGGTGGGCAACACCCGTACAGATATGAACGCGTACAAGTCCGCCGACTCCTACATCCAAGAAGATGTGCCTGAGATGATCGGCTTCCCGTATTACACGTTCGTCGAGACAACTGGCTTAAGGGCGACGAGCGTGACGCCTGTCGATCCGACAACGGTTGACAGCAGCAGGAAGCGCAACATGGCCGTCGTATCGATGAACAACATCGGCGAATACATCGATCTGACGAATGGCAAGATGTTCGCTGACGAGAAGACGGATGACGCGATTGAAGCGATCGTGTATGAGGAAGCGCTCAGCCGCAACAACTTCCGGGTCGGCGATGAATTCTACTATCAGTTGTCGACCAGCAAGGGCGTACAGATGGTGCGCATCAAGGTCGTCGGTTCCTTCGAACCGCTGGATGTCACGAATCCTTACTGGTATCAAGGGTTCGAGCCGATGACCAACTATTTCATCATCAGTGATAAGGTGATGCAAGAGGAGCTCATCGAACGGATGGGCGCATCGCTGAACGCTTCGAACTGGTTCTACGTGTTTGACCTGCGGGAGATCACGACAAGCCAGCTCGCTCCGCTCAGCTCGACGCTGGACAGGATCGATATCGAAGTGTATCAGAAGCTGGAAGGAACGCGCATGACGATCTCCTTCAAGGAGATGCTGAGCGAGTTCCGCTCACAGAGCATGCGGCTTCAGATGCTGCTGTTTACGCTTGCGGCGCCGATGATTGCGATGGTCTTCTACTTCATCGCGATGAATTCGCGCCAATCGCTCGATCGCCAGCGCAGTGACATCGCCGTGCTTCGCAGCCGTGGCGCCAGCACGGGCCAGATCGTCTGGGTGTACCTCTTGGAAGGCATCTTGCTCGGAGGCCTCGCGCTCATCATCGGCCCGATGCTCGGATGGTTCGTAGCGAAGAGCATCGGAGCTTCCGATGGCTTCCTGACCTTCGTCAACCGCAAGGCGATTCCAGTTGACGTGTCGTTGAACACCTTGATCTATGCCGGTCTGGCGGTGCTTATCGCCGTTGGCTCGGCGATGATACCGGCGATCATGTTCGCCCGTTCGACGATCGTTGGGCTTAAGCAGCAGATGGCGAGAGCCGACCGCAAGCCGCTGTGGCACCGGTTCTACTTCGATGTGGTGTTGCTCGCCATCTCCGGTTACGGATGGTACATGTTCTATGAGAATCAATACATCTCGATGATGACTGGCCTGACGAATGAACAGCTTCAGGTGGACCCGCTCCTGTTCTTCGTTCCAGCGGTCAGCATATTCGCCTTGGGGTTGTTCTTCCTGCGCCTGTTCCCGTGGATTCTGAAGCTGTTAAGCTGGCTGGGCGGGAAATGGCTGCGCGTGCCGCTCTACCTGACGCTGACGCAACTGTCCCGTTCGGCGAAGTCGTATTACCCGCTCATGATCCTGCTCATTCTGACGTTGGGCATGGGGGTTTACAACTCTTCGGCAGCGCGCACGATCGACCTGAACTCCACCGAGCAACTCCTGTACCGTTACGGTTCCGATGTGATCGTCAAGACCGTATGGGAAGGCTATAGCGCCAGCCTGCCGACGAATCCGAATCCAGGCGGCGGTGGAGGCGGTGACGGCAATAACGGCGGCGGAGGCGGTAGCGGCGGGGATAATCCGAATAACCCCAATCAGCCGAACAACCCGAACAATCCAGGCCAGCCGCCTGCTATGCCGCAGATGTTCTATCGGGAACCGCCATTTGAGATCTTCAATACGCTGGATGGCGTGAAGTACGCTGCCAAGGTGCTCAGAACCAATACCAGCGTCGTCGTCTCCGGCCGTTCCAAAGGCCAGGGCGAGTTGCTGGGCATCCAGAACGACAAATTTGCGCCTGTTGCATGGTGGCGACTGGACATGTATCCGAAGTATCATCCATACGCCTATCTGCAAGCTTTGGGGCAGTTTGAAAATGCGGTCGTCGTCTCGCAGAAGTTCGCGGATGAGAATCTGCTCCAGCCAGGAGACACGATCTCGCTGGTGATCCAACAGAACCGTCTGGAATTCGTTATCGTGGGTACCGTGCCTTATTGGCCGACGCAATATCCTGATCAAACGCCGTTCTTCATCGTGAATCTGGATTATATCTATGATCAGATCCCCATGATTCCTTATGAGGTATGGCTGAAGATGGAGGATGGGGCATTGCTCACGCCAATTATCGAAGGTCTGCAACAAAATGGTATCCAGATCTCGTCTATTATGGATGTAAGGAGAGAATTGGTAACGGAGGCAAGACATCCTTCTCGTGGAGGGGTATTTGGCATCCTGAGTCTTGGTTTCCTGATCTCGGTCATCATCTCCTTGATCGGCTATCTGTTGTACTGGTTCTACAACCTGTCCAGCCGCGTCGTGCAGTTCGGTGTGCTGCGCGCGATGGGGCTGTCGCGGAGGCAATTGACCGGCATGCTGCTTCTGGAGCAGGTGTTTACCGCCGGGTTGTCGATCGCGCTTGGCCTGGGCATTGGACGGCTCGCGAGTCACCTGTATCTGCCATTCCTGCAGACCAGCGAGAATGTGCAGCAACAAGTGCCGCCGTTTAGGGTGGTCTTCGATGCGAAGGACGATATCGCGATCTATATCGTCGTCTGCTTCATGCTGCTGATCGGTGCGGCGATGCTGTTCATGCATATCAGGCGGCTCAGGGTACATCAGGCTGTCAAACTTGGAGAGGAGCGATAACCGATGATTCATTGCGAAGGTCTCGTCAAGATTTACAAGACCGACGTCGTGGAAGTCGTCGCTTTACAAGGCCTGAACATCGAGGTCAAAGAAGGCGAGATGATGGCGATTATCGGCAACAGCGGCAGCGGCAAGTCCACCTTGCTCAACATCCTCGGCGGATTGGACCGTCCGTCTGCCGGCCAAGTGCGAGTCGGCGAGTGGGATCTGCTTAAGATTACCGACAAGCAGCTTGTTGAATACAAGCGGCATACGGTCGGTTTCATATGGCAGAACAATGCCCGCAACCTGCTCCCTTACCTGACGGCTCTTGAGAATGTAGAGATGCCCATGATGCTGAACGGCAAGTATGATCGTGCCTATGCGAAGCAGTTGTTAGAATGGGTTGGGCTGAAGGATCGGATGAACAACAAGCTCCATCAATTGTCCGGCGGTGAACAGCAGCGTGTTGCCATCGCAATCTCGCTGGCCAATCGGCCAAAGCTTCTGCTCGCCGATGAACCAACTGGCTCGGTAGATACACAGACGAGCGACATGATCATGGGAATCTTTCGCAAACTGAACCGCGAGCTCGGCGTCACGATTGTCATCGTCACGCACGATCTGTCTCTTGCCAGCAAGGTGGATCGTGTCGTAGCGATTCGAGATGGCTTGACCAGCACGGAATTCGTCAAGCGCAATCCGAACCTCGACCTGTCTGCAAGCAGTGAGAGACGATCGATTCGAGACGTGCATGAGGAGTACGTCGTTGTCGACCGGGTGGGTCGTCTGCAGGTGCCTAAGGAAATCCTGACGGCGCTGAATGTTCAAAACAAGGTGTCAATGGAATTTGACGGAGAGAAGATTATCATCAAAGCGCCTAATCAACTGGAGGGAAATGGAAATGAGGAATCATAGGGGTATGAAAAAATTGATCATGATCGGCTTGGTGCTGACCATGCTGATTCCTGTCCTGGCCGCATGTTCGAAACAGGCTCCTGCGGCAGATAATACGGTGCGTACGCTGCGTTTCGCCAGCAGCAGTGGTTACATCGGTACGAATGGGAGTTATTTCAGCGAATACACGGATCTGTTCGAATACGAACATAAGAACATCCAATTGGAGTATGTTCAAACGGTCGACCAATCCAGGTATTATTACGGTTCCACGGGCGAAGAAGAAGTCGATCCGCTCACCGCTCTGAAGGAAGCGATGACTGGGCCGACTCCGCCGGATGTTATCTTGGTGGATTACAACCATCTGCCAGAGCTGATCAACGACAACCTGCTCCTGTCGCTCGATGAGCTGATCATGAAGGAGAAAGACTATAACGTTGACAGCTTCGTTCCTGCAGTGATCGACGGCCTTAGGAAACCGGGGAATGGCACGCTGTACGCGCTTGCGCCAATGTTCTATTCCTCTGCGGTGATCTACAACAAGCAGTTGTTCCTGAACAAAGGCGTTGAATTCCCGACGGATAACATGACCTGGGATGAAATGTTCGATCTTGCACGCCGTGTAACTGTACAGGACGACCAGAATCCGGTATACGGCTTCAGCTTCAATACGTATTATGGCGGCATCTGGGATCTGTATTATAACATGTCAGTTTATACCCAACCGCTTGGCATGAACTGGATCGACGTGGATACGCTGCAGATGACGGCGAATACGCCGATGTGGAAGGAAGTATGGAGCACATTTGTTGACCTGTACAAGGAAAAGGTGCTTCCTCAGGAGCCGGACTACAGCATGCCGCGCAACGGTTATTTCGACTGGGATGTATTCCTTTCTGGCCGCGCAGCGATGACGATTGTACCTTACAGCTATCTGTATCAAGTCGTTGAAGCGAACAAGAGTGCAGACCGCATCGAGAACTTCGAGCCGATCGACTGGGATGTCGTAACGCTGCCTACGCACGAAGAAGCGCCTGGAATTGGAAGCAACATTTCCTATGAAGGGATCTTCGCGATTAACGCCAACGCGGAGAACCAGGATGACGCATGGGAATTCATCAAATTCATCACCGGCGAGGACTTTGCTCGTGTCAAATCGAAGAGCAGCTATTATCTGCTCGCAAGGCAGGATTACATCAAGCCGATCGATGGCGTCGAGTACAATCTGAACGCATTCATGGCACTGTCGCCTCCAGAATATTCGAGCATCGAGCAAGAACTGTACGAGAAGCTGCCTGATTACTGGAGCGTGCAAAGCATCGGCCAGCAGAAGTTGTATGAGGTCCTGACCAACGGCAAGGATATCGAGCTCGCCCTGCAAGAATGGGAGACGGAAGGCCAGATGATGATCCAGCAGATGCTTGAGCAGAAAGCGAACGGTGGCAGTGAAGGCGGCGATGTTGGCATCTTCATCGACAGTGTACCCGCGGAAACAACAACAGAGGCGGTTGCAGGATAATCTCCTGCATACAGCAGACAGCTTACAGCAGACAGCCGCATTCGGGTCTCCCGGATGCGGCTATTTGCTTAATCATGTTTCCTAAGCATAGAAGTTAATCTGGCGCAATACGAGGTCGTTATATGATCGAGGTGAAAAGAAATGAGAAATCATCGGAGCATGAAACGAATATGGATGTTTGGCCTGGTGCTGGCCATGCTGATCCCGGTTCTGGCAGCATGTACGAAGCAGGCACCGGCAACGGACAATACGGTGCGTACGTTGCGTTTCGCCACAAGCGACGGTTATATCGGGGACAATGGAAGTGCATTCCGTGAATACACGGAGTTGTTTGAATTTGAGCATAAGAATATTCAATTGGAGTTTCTCGAAACGATCAACCAGAGCAGATACAGATTTGGATTATTGCCGGATGAAGTGGAAGTTGACCCCTTCACTGCACTGAAAGAAGCGATGACAGGGCCGACACCCCCAGATATTGTCATACTGAACTACGATGATCTGCAGGAGCTGATCAATGAGAATCTGCTCATCTCTCTTGATGAGATGTTTATGCAAGAGAAGGATTTTAACATGGACAATATCGTGCCGGCAGTCATGGAAGGCTTGCGCAAGCCTGGAAACGGTACGCTGTACGCAGTTTCGCCAACGTTCTATTCCTCTGCGGTGATCTACAACAAGCAGTTGTTCTTGAACAGGGGCGTTGAGTTTCCGACAGATAACATGACTTGGCAAGAAGTCTTCGACCTTGCCCGCCGCGTCACCGTGCAGGATGAGCAGAACCCGGTATACGGCTTCAGTTTCACTAGTTATGATAGTGGCCTTTGGGGGCTCTACCACAATATGGGCATGTATGTTCAGCCTCTGGGATTGAGCTGGATCGATCCAGAAACCTTGCAGATGACGGCCAATACGCCGGCATGGCAGGAGGTATGGACAACACTCACGGACCTGTACAAGGAAAAAATCGTTCCTCAAGATCTGGCGATCAGCAGGGAAAACCCCGGTCCATTTGACTGGGATTTGTTCCTGTCGGGCAGAGCCGCGATGGCCATCGTGCCATACAGCTATCTGCATGAAGTCGTAGCCGCGAATAATCAGGCGGAACGCATCGATAACTTTGAAGCGGTCGATTGGGATGTGGTGACCGTTCCAACTCATCCAGAAGCTCGCGAGACCGGGGCCAGCGTGTACTATTCTGCCATCTTCGCCATCAACGCCAATGCGGAAAACCTCGAGGATGCATGGAGGTTCATCAAATACATCATGGGCGAAGACTATGCGCGCATCAAATCGAAGAGTACTTACTACCTGGTGGCAAGACAGGATTATATCAAGCCGATCCAAGGAGTGGAGTACAACCACGACGCGTTCTTGAAGCTATCTCCACCTGACTATACGGATTATGAGACGATACTGTATGAGAAGCTGCCGGATTATTGGAGTATTCGATACCTCGGGCAACAGAAATTCAGTGATGTGATATACAACGGCAAGGACGTGCAACTTGCCCTGCAGGAATGGGAGACGGAAGGCCAGATGATGATTCAACGGCAGCTTGAGGAAAGGGAGAACGGCGGAGATGGTGAGGTCGGCATCTTCGGCACGCTGACGGATGAGAAGTTGAAACTCCTAGAGGCTTCAGGCGAGATGATCAACATTGAGACTACGGATGAAGTTGCAGTGGATGAGACAGAGTAGAAGATGTTTCCCGCAGCCGCATTCGGGTTCGCCCGGATGCGGTTTTTTGCGCATTTCGACAACATCTCTGACCGTTTTTTTGTGATATAATAGAGTACATGTGAGGAGAGTGATCAGGTGAAAAGAAGAGTTCATAGTGATGAAGTGAAAGCAGCAGCTCTGCAGAAGCTTAAGGAACGTGGAGTGTCGATTGAAGATATTGCAGAGATCGCCTATGTCATGCAATCTCCGTACAACAAAGAATTGACGCTGCAAGACTGTGTGGCCAGTGTGGAGAAAGTGCTGAATAAACGGGAAGTGCTGCATGCGCTGCTCGTCGGCATCGAGTTGGACACACTTGCGGAGAAAGGATTGTTGTCCGAGCCGCTCCAGTCGATCGTGGAGTCAGATGAAGGACTGTTCGGTTGCGACGAGACGCTGGCGCTTGGTTCGGTGCTTGGGTATGGCAGCATCGCCGTAACGACATTCGGGTACTTGGACAAAGACAAGATCGGCGTCATCAAGCGTTTGGATACGAAGAATGGCAACGGTGTTCATACATTCTTGGACGATCTGGTGGCCAGCATCGCAGCATCGGCATCCAGCCGAATCGCGCATCGCATGCGTGATGAAGAGGAGAACGGACAAGCACAGGTGAATGCTGGATAAGCGTTGAGCAAGATTGGTTCCGTACGATTCCATCCAGGTTGTCATCCATTTGATCTGTTCTGATGAGGAATGGCCTGTTGCGGGACGATAACGGAAAGATTCGGACGAGTTCAGAACTTCTATGCTAAGACGTTCAACAACTGGGTATACTATCTCGTAAGAAATGGTCAACGGAGTGGTCAATTGCATGAGATGGGTATACTGGAGCAAGCTGTATGATAGCAAGTTTCAAGCGTCCTGTCTGGCCAAGCGGATGGAAGAAGATTGGTGGATCTACGGATATGACTGTCCCGACCATGTCGAGGTATTCCGCTCGCGCAAGGGCCGTTTCGGAGTACGTTTCACGGTGTAACGCAGCCGTAGGAGCCGCCGTCACACGCTGCAAGTCCTGTGTGGCGGCGGCTCTGACGTGTGGATGCTCCGACGATGAAGCAGGAGATGGTTACCTGTTACAGAATCCAAAATGACACGTCTGCCTCTTGACCAACTGGGCCTATGTATAGTAAGATATTTGTTGTCGCCGTTTACGGTGATATTACCAGTGTCGCGGGGTGGAGCAGTCCGGTAGCTCGTCGGGCTCATAACCCGAAGGCCGCAGGTTCAAATCCTGCCCCCGCAATTAAGGGCCTTTAGCTCAGTTGGTCAGAGCGGTCGGCTCATAACCGATTGGTCACAGGTTCGAGTCCTGTAGGGCCCACTCGAATCCCATTCAATGACTTCGGTTCACCGAAGTTAAGGCTGTCAACATGTTGCATGTTGGCAGCTTTTTTGTTGTTGATCCCGCGTTCCACACTTCGTTGACAGGAAATTTCCCCTCCTGTACTTCTCTCTTTCTGCTTATCACCAACCCACGCACCGGTTATCCGGTCTGCTCCGTTCTTCACGTTGACATAACGGAACCCTAAGTCGAATCGACGAACTTTCCTTGTTTTCCTATCGATAACGGTATGACGATCTGTTATCAGTTGACCCCCGGTGCATGTTCCACATGAATAGCAAGAAGAACGGAACCTGACGGTTGTCTTATCCACAAGCAACCTCTTCGAATATCCGAAAGGACGGATGAACGGTTCCTCCTGTCTGCATGGTCTGATAGATGAATGACGCAGATGACAGATGTCATGTGAAGTTCCTGACACTGTTCTCTAACGGCGGACGGTTCCATTGTGTACGATCATGGCAGAGCATATGCAATGGAGGTTATGGCGTTATGGGACCGATCGTATTTGATCATGTGGTGAAAAAGTACGGGAACAGAGAAGCTCTGAAGGGGCTGTCCGTCACCTTCCCCAGCGGGCAGGTCACTGCACTTCTTGGGCCGAATGGTGCAGGCAAGACGACTGCGGTTTCGATCCTGCTCGGCCTGAGCAAGGCGACCAAAGGAACGGTCAACGTTGGGGAGTATCAAGCCGGTGACCGGATATTGCGGCAGCGGATGGGAGCGATGCTGCAGGAAAGTCCGGTGGCAGATGGCTTGCAGGTTCGTGAGATGCTGAATCTGTTCCGCGGATATTACCGGGAACCCTTGCCGCTGGATCATCTGTTAGTCATCTCGGGGCTCGAACAGAAGGCGAATCGCCGGGTTTCCTCCCTGTCAGGAGGCGAGAAACGAAGGTTGTCCTTCGCCCTGGCGATGGCGGGCAATCCCGATATCATCGTCCTGGATGAACCCACGACCGGGATGGATGTGGAGTCCAGGATGAGATTCTGGGAAGTGATCAGGGTCTATGCCATCCAAGGCAAGACGATTCTGTTCACCACGCATTATCTGGAGGAGGCGGATACGGCAGCCGATCATATCGCCGTGATTGCGGACGGGCGATTGGTCGCCGAAGGGACGCCGCAGTCTCTCAAGGCCGCGATGCCGCTTCGCAAGATCACATTCCGGATAAGCGGTGAACTGATCAGTGAACAGCAGTTGCTCGCATTGCCAGGTGTCCAGGAGGTCAGAAGGGCAGATGATCTGATGGAATTGTTCAGCGTGGATACGGATCGCCTGTTGCCCTTGCTGCTGCAAAGCGGCATACAGATGACGGACATCCAGATCCATGCAGCCAAGCTTGAAGAAGTGTTTCACCAATTAACCAGAGGAAGTGCAGAAAGTGGGGGGAGCATCCGATGAAACCGTTCGTTGCCCAGAGCAAAGCGGAAATTCTAAGACTGGTTCGCAGCCCGTTCTTCCTGCTGTTTTCGGTCTTGATGCCAATTGCCTTTTATTCGATCTTCGCATTCCTGAATGGTGCGGACGCCGAGATTGGCGGGACCACGTGGGGAGCCTATTCGCTCATGTCGATGACGGCGTTCAGCCTGATCGGCACGGCAGCGGGCCAGTTCGGCATCAGACTGTCCTATGAACGCAAGGATGGGCTTATCAAGCTGATGAAGTTGACTCCGCTGTCGACAAGCGCCTGGATAGCGGCGAAGATCACGGCGCATCTGCTTGTCCATACCCTTATCATCGCAGTGATGTTCGGGTATTCGGCGATTGTTTTCGATACGGAGTTGCCTGGGTGGAGGTGGTTGGCGAGCGGTTCATGGCTAATTGTCGGCAGTATTCCTTTCCTGGCGCTGGGCATCTTGCTCGGCACGATCAGAAATACCGATGCGGCCACTGCGGTATCCAATCTCGTCTATATGGGACTTTCTATCCTGGGAGGCTTGTGGATGCCACTCAGCACTTTCCCGAACTGGATGCAGAAGCTTGGGGCGCTGTTGCCGTCACACGCTTATGCGAGTACGTCCTGGAGCATCGTGGCGAATGGGTCCGCTGCTTGGATGGATGTGCTGGTCTTGCTTGGATATGGAGCGGTATTTCTGATGACGGCCGTATTTGTGCAGAGTCGTCGTGAAAATGCTTGAAGATCATACTGGATTCCATGATAATAGGTTCATAGATTCGCAAGCGTTATCAAGATGAACGGGACTTCCCAACGTAGTATCGAAATTCATTAACCATCGATGACAGGTTCCTGGTCTGGTCTTCCGCCATTTCGGTCGTGTCCAGACAAGGTATGTGTGGATATGTGATGCTAAAGAACCTTGGATCGAGAGTGAGTGCGTCGAATGGACAAATGGACGAAGACCTGGGATTATTTATTGCTGTTGAACCTCCTGTTTCCTCTCTACTTCATGTTACAGGAGCCAGCCTCAAGGCTCATACCGGGGATCATGTTGCTCGGCTTGATGGCAGGCTTGCAGATCACGTACACCAGGTTCGGTAGATTCCCGGAAGCGACGGCACTAGGGCAACTGCTGATCGTCATCCTGCTCGGCCATATCTATCATCCGATGTACATGTATGTGATCTTTCTGCTGGTGAGCATGTATCTGAAGCTGTCGATCCGCTGGATCATCGGCTTCACCGTTGTCTTCGCGGCCAACTCGGTATGGTTGGTCATCGACTCCGATTATCTATCGCATTGGCAGTGGCTCGTCATCATGCTGCCGCCGATCTTCGGGGGCGCGATATTGCCCTACATCGTCCATATCTCGGGAAGATACCGGGAGATGGCTGAGCGGCTACAAGCGGCGACGAAGGAGATGGAACGGCTGGCTCAGCAGACCGAGCGGCAGAGAATCGCGCAGGAGTTGCATGATACGCTTGGCCATACGTTGTCTTTTCTTGCGCTGAAGGGAGAAGTGGTGGAGAAGCTGATCTTGCGTGCCCCAGACAGAGCGGCTATAGAAGCAAGAGAGATCCAGCAGACGGCGACAGCGGCTCTGCGCCGGATGCGCGAACTGGTCAGCGACATGAAGATCGTGCGACTGTCGGAGGAATGGGAACATGCCCGCAGTTTGTGTGCAGCGGCGAATATCCGACTATCGGTTGATGATCAATTGGCCGCACAGGGAGTGCAGCTCACTCCATTGCAGGAATCGGTGATTGCGATGTGCCTGAGAGAAGCGCTGACGAATGTGGTCAGGCACAGCCGGGCAACCGCCTGTTATATCGTACTGGCTGCAGATGAGTCGCATATTCGATGCCGGATCGAAGACAATGGCAGAGGCATGGATATGCAGCCCGCGGATACTTCGGGCATGGGAAACGGGATTGCCGGTATGAGGCAACGGCTGGCTCTGCTTGAAGGTCATCTTCATATAGATACTGCTCCAGGCAGAGGCATGAAGCTGGAGATGCTCATCCCGATCGTGCGCAAACAACATGGAGGTGAAGCGTGAAGATGGTACGCATCTTGCTGGCAGATGATCAACAGATGCTGCGGAGTGCATTGGCGACCTTGCTTTCGCTGGAGGAGGATATCGAGGTGGTGGCTCAGGCTGGCAACGGAGCCGAAGCTGTGGAGCTGATACAGCGGCATCAACCTGATGTATGCGTGCTCGATATCGAAATGCCGGTGATGAGCGGCATCGAGGTGGCCGAGAAGCTGAAGGAGCTGAACTCTCCCTGTCACATCATCATGCTCACGACTTTCGCAAAGTCGGGATATTTCCAGCGTGCCATTAAGGCAGGTGTGCGGGGGTATCTGCTGAAGGACGGCCCGAGCAGCGAATTGGCTGATGCGATTCGCAAAGTGGCTGCGGGTGGCCGGGTGATCCACCCCGAGCTGTCTCTCGCGATCTGGGAGCGTTCCAATCCGCTCACTCCCCGCGAGACCGATATTCTCCGTCAAGCAGCGAAGGGAGCTACGCTGAAGGAGATCGGTGAAGCGTTGTACTTAAGCCACGGTACCGTGCGAAACTATATGTCCGAGATCATCGCCAAGCTGGAGGCGAAGAACAAGCTCGATGCCATCCGCATCGCCGAGGAGAACGGCTGGTTGAACTGAGTGTGTTCAAGGGTCGTTTGGGTGCGTATGCGGACATAATCACGGATCTGGCGATGAATCTCTCTCGTCATCGGAACCGCCCGTACTTCCATGCATATCTTCCTCGATATTGTCCATGACGCCTTCTGTGATTTCGGACAGAGGATCTAGAGACGAGGACTTGACTTCTTCGATCGGGTAGCCGAAAGTTGTATCCGGTTCTTGGTGTTTGGACTTGGGCATATTGGATCCTCCTCAACCAGGGTATGGACATAGATTCTCCTGAATGACCTGGCACTATTCTCGATGGATGCGTTCCGGACAGGCAAGGGCTCATGTATGTCCGGAATAGGTGCTGTGAATACTATGGTTCAGCGATGGAGACAGGAGGGTGAAGCGCGTATGGAGATCCACACGAACAACTATCGGATCGCCCCGCTGAATGACAAGCAGGAAGTGTTGGAGCTGCTGAAGCGGGCGGAGGCATCTATCGCCGAGATGACAGGACGCGATGTAACGTTGATCGCCTATGAGAGGAACGAGGCAGCGGAGCAGACGAACCCTACATGAACGTGGGACGTTGGGCTGCCAGTCGAAGTAGCCTGTGTCATAAGTTTGGGTCGCAATAGAAGGGGGATCTGACACCATCAGATCCCCTTGATATGATAACCGGCATCGACATGCAGCACTTCACCAGTGATGCCACGCGACAGATGGCTGAGCAGGAACAAGGCTGCATCGCCGACCTCATCCTGGGTGACGTTGCGTCTGAGCGGCGCTTTGGATTCGATAACGGACATCATCTCATTAAATCCGCTTACCCCTTTGGCAGCCAGGGTGCGAATGAGGCCGGCGGATATGGCGTTGACGCGTATCCCATCCTTGCCCAGATCTTCGGCCAGGTATCTGACGCTGGCTTCTAGCGCTGCCTTGGCCACGCCCATGACGTTATAGTTCGTGACCACCCTCTCCGCTCCGAGATAGGATTGGGTAACGATACTTCCGCCTTCGGTCATCAGCTTTCGCGCTTCTCTGGCAACGGCGACAAGCGAATACGCGCTTGCAGACTGTGCTGTCAGATATCCTTCCCGCGACGTTTCGACGAACTCCCCCTTCAGATCATCCTTATCCGCATAGGCAATCGAATGAACAAGCCCATGAATCACCTGGGCATGTTTGCCTATCTCCTGAAATGCCTCACGGATGCTCTGGTCGTCCTCCACATCACAAGGCACACAGGCCAGCGGCTTGATCCCTTCCTCGTTCAACAGTTGAAGCAACTTATGGTAGGAGCGTTCCTTCCTATAGGTGAAGATGAGGTTGGCATGTGCACGGTGCAGAGAACGGGCAACTCCCCACGCAAGGCTTCTTTCGTTCGCAACCCCCATAATCACGATGTTCTGTCCGTTCATCATCGTTATGATCCTCCGTGCGTTTGGTTTAGTATATGGTATTAACATCAGGTGCTAATTATATCGACAATACTTGGGAATGTCAATGTGGCGAACGCTCCAGCATCTCGCTGTTGATCCATCATAGCTCTTAGATTAAGAAGAGTGCAGGAGTCGATATCAGAAAAGTCTCAAATGCGCCGTCCACTTTCATATTGGACAACAGGCAACAGCGATTCTTGAATCGAGCCAATCGTGCCATACCTTCCTTAGTAGATCAAGGAGTACAAACGGTGACGCATGGCCTTATCCCATGTCCGTTAGACGGCATGCGATTGCAGCGGGAACTGGAATAAAATACATGGATAAATCATGTTGACAATGGTTCGAATCCTTGCTAATATATTTTCTGTCGCCACTCGATAAGACATATGCATACGACCTGTTAGCTCAGCTGGGAGAGCACCATCTTGACAGGGTGGGGGTCAGTGGTTCGAACCCACTACAGGTCATATCAAGGAACCCTTGAACATTCAAGGGTTCTTTTTATTTGGCACGAGCTACTTCCTAGTGGCCTCATATGGCCCCGTACCAAACTGTGCTGCAGGTTGATCATCTTATGCGCTTACGTACACGCAGAAAGACGCCCGGAATGGAGCGTCTCTCGTGCATAGGTTATTCGGTTAATTGGGCTTCCAATTCAGCGATTAATCCAATCAGAAATTTCTTCAATTCTACCAATCCTTTCTTGTAATTTTCATAAGTATACCAAAACTATGAGGTCGCTTCCAAGGCGCGATCGGCTTATTCAAGATAAGTGAATTTTCGACAAATTTCGTGACATTCTGTCACTACAGCATGACGAAGATGTTCGAGATAATAAGCTTGAATGTGGTGAGATCAATGGCCATATAACTAGAGCGTCAATGTCCATACTTCAACCAATTTTCTGAGTGATATCGCAATTTATGTCTGAAAATGTCGAGAAATTGTCGAATAGTAATGGTGTGATCGTCGTTCCCATCAATTTTCACTAAACATTACGGATGTTTGTTCTTAAAATAAGACTATTAGCATTGGATGAAATCAGGTGAAGCAAGTTTATGAACAGACGGTTCATATTGGCAGTCTTGTTCGCCATGGCATTGGCCGTCTTGGCCACCGCACTGATCTGGTGGTTGCGTCTGGAACAGGATAAACGCCATAAGATGCAGGGGGATGAAAGCCCCCTGCTTCGTTTCGTTCTTCAACATCTGTGGGACCCGTCCGGAGGCATCTACACGAATCTGCGCGATGATCTGGAACTTCAGCCGGATATGGCGGGTAACCACCAGATGTTGTCGGAGTCTACTGGCCTCATGATGGCATATGCGCTTCGCACAGACCGCAGAGCCTTGTTCGATACCCAGGTTTCTTTCCTTACGGAACATCTGATGACCGATGACGGACAGATCCGCTGGGTATACGAGAAGCAAGGTCCATACAGCGATGTGCATGTCAATGCAAGCATCGATGACCTGAAGATCATCGGCGCTTTGCTTGATGCAGCGGACAGATGGCAGATCGAGCGTTATGAGCGACTCGCCAATCGGCTGGCCGGCGTACTATTGACGCAAGGGGTGAAGGATGGTTACTTGGCTGACTATTATGACTGGCGGTATGGCGATAGGGCAGACACGATCACGTCGTCCTATCTCGAACTGCAAGTGCTCGGCAAGCTGGCAAGCCGCGACCCGTCATGGCAGCCGATCTATGAACGGGCGGATGCCTTGCTGAAGTCGGCGCACCTGTCCAATGGTCTCTTCTACAAGACGTTTGTGATCTCAGATCAAAGCTGGATCGAACCTAAGGAGTTCAACATGATCGATGTCCTATATGCTGCACTCAACCTGATGGATGGCGGCGGGGATGTTTCAAATACCGTGGATATGATCGAGGGCTTGTGGCAGAAGGATGGCAAGTTGTTCGCATCTTACGATACCCAATTGCAAATCGTCGACGAATCGATCTCTCCCGCTGTCTATGCGCTTGCCTGCCGGCTGCTGGCCAACGCAGATCGGATGACAATTGCGGAGGATATACGCGAGGCATTGAAGCTCATGTCCGTGCAGGATGAGGGGTCTCCTTATTACGGCGGCTTCGTCGAGCCAAACACGTTGGAAGCCTACTCTTTCGATCATCTACAAGCTTTGTTGGCGGAATCAGAATGGGAAGCGGAGTGGTGAATCAATGGCACAAACACATCCTGTTATCAGCAGAAAAGAACGCATCAAGCACCAGAACGTCGATTCCAGGAAAGCCAAACGTGAGCAGGAAACGGCCAGATCCGAACTCTATCTGTACTTTATGATGGAATTCATCCTGCTTGTCATCGTGTTTATGTACATGGCATTTACGATCACGATGTATCCGCTCAACTACCTGTGGGTCGTCGCCTTCCTGATGATATCGATCATCGGCTTCTTACGCGGGCTTATGGCATCGCTAATCAGTTCAATGTTCGTCATCTTCGGCTACGGTTCTTATATCCTGTATCAGCTCTACGTCGTGCAAACGATGGCGAGCATGGAGGTGAACGATCTGATCTGGCTCCTCGTCTTCCCGATCGGCGCTATCGTATCGGGAATCCTCGGAAGAGAGCTCGATGCCTTCATGAAATCTTATCAGTATCACCAGAGGATGGTGAACGAGTTGGTCACAGTCGAAAGCGTGACGGGTTTCTCGAATGAACGGCAGTTCCGGACCGAGCTGAATATCGAGATCTCCAGATCACTTCGCTATGGCCATTCGATGACCGTTCTTTTGATGGAGATCGCATATTTCCCTGAGCTGGTCAAGGACTATGGTAAGGACAAGACCGATCAGCTGCTGAATCAGGTCAGCGAGAAGATCGAGTACGTGTTCCGCGATGTGGACAAAAAGGCTTATCTCGAGCATGGGTTGTTTGGCCTTATCCTGCCCGAAACCAACGTCGAGAATGCGGACATCGTCATCAAACGGATCAATGACCAGATTCGGAGTGTCCGCATCGAGTCAGCAAAGGGAAAGAAACAGATCGAGATCCAGATGCGATACGGTTATTCCGGCTGTCCGCAGAAGTACCAGACGGTGCAGGAACTGCTGGAAGATGCCAACAGGATGTTGGATCTGTATGCGGGTTAAACGGCTCCTCACACTGGTCATCCTCGTGATGATCGGATCTGCCGCATATGGCCGGCTGTACCCGTTGGCCGCAGTAATGCAACCGGCTCAAGGTGCTTCGGAACGGGGGGAGGGCCGTGTACTGCTCATGTACAACTCCCCTGAGCCATCCGATGAAGTTAAGGTGATGGAAGGGTTGCTGCAGCATTTTGCCGTGAAGACAGAGTCATCGCATTCGGCCAACATCGGCGATCTGTACTTGGAGGATTATGATTCCATCATCTTCTTCGACTCCGGCCGAAACTTCGGTTCGGACCCGGAAGGGATGAACCGAATGATCAGGCATCTGAACATCCCGTATATGGTGTTTCATTCTGGGACAGTCGACGTGTCGTTCACAGGCATCACGCTCGAATACCGGGATGAGGTTTACTCCACGATGCCGATCCGTGTAGCTCCGGTTGAACCCCATGAAGACGGAGTCGTACTGGCTGCGGTATCGGATGGGCGGGAAGAGAGGCCGTTGATCGTGAGAAACGGCGATGGGTGGAATGTCTATGGCAAGTTGGAGAGCGGTCTGGTCAGTTGGATCATCGCCGATGTGCTGCATGATTTTCTCGGTGAGCATCATGCGGAGAGACACAAGGGCCTATACATCGTGCATCATGTCAATCCGCTGACGCCTCCTGAGCAGTTGCGCAAACTCGCGGATCTGCTGGGCGGCCGCAGCATTCCCTTCGCCATCGTGGTGGAGCCTGTCGGCCGATCTCCCGATCGTGACCGGTTGTATGCGGCAGGGGATGATCCGGAGTGGGGAGAGGCGATTCGCTACATGGTGGAGGCAGGCGGGACGGTTGTGCTGGATGGCAGCGAGCTGGACTCGCTGGAACCGAAGGAGCTCGCCAACCGGATCGATCAAGGGATCGCCTTGCTGTATGAGATCGGTGTGTATCCGATCGCTCTGTACGCATCACAGGATACTGTCCATCGTCTGCAAACAGCGCCGGAGCATGCTGACTTCACGACCACACTGGAATATTCGAGCACGCGAACTGACGGCAGCAGATCGGCGGACATCCCGTATGCGTCAGCTGCCGCAGATGACGCCATCATGTACCCTGCATCGATCGGAATTGCCGTAAGCGATGCGGCTGCATCACAGATGATCACCCGAGCCAGTGCCTTGCTGCTTGTTCGCGATGCATGGCTGGGGATCGGGCTGGATGCGGCTCAGCCTTATGAGTTGGCGGAGTATGTGGTCGAGCATTTCCGCGAGGAGCCGATCCTGTGGACAGATATCCGATATGACGCCCATAAGGTGGATGCCGGGTTTATCAGGGTAGAAACTGGCGGCGACGGGCTGCTGGAGGTTCAGATGCTGGACAAGGCCCGCGCCTTGGAACTGGTGAGGATCGATCGGAACAGCAATGTGTTTGGAACGGTCACTTATTATTCGACCTGGATATTGGTTGCGGTAGTCGGCACATTCGTCGTTTTGTTCACCCTGTTTGTCGTCCTCATGCGCTTGCGCAGAAGACGTCGACTTTTCTCGGAGAAGGAGCTGGAATAGATGGCCGGCAACATCCTGTTTCTCGTCGCACTCGCCAGTATCTGGGTAATGCTGCTGTACCACATGTTTCTGATGTTGGGAGGATATTTGCACTCAGAAAGGATGGAGAGGCTGAAACAGAAGCCGAGGCCTAAGCGGGCTGATGATGAGTGGCCGTTCGTATCGGTGTTGATCCCGGCTCACAACGAGGAGATCGTGATCCGCTATACGCTTGATGCGATGCTGCGGCTCGATTATCCGCATAACCGGATCGAGATCATCGTCATCGATGACAATTCTGGCGATTCCACCGGAGAGATCGTCGATTCCTATTGCGCGAGGGACCCGCGCGTGCGCTGCCTGCATCTGAAGCCGCCGCATGCGGCCAAGGGCAAATCCAACGCGTTGAATCAGGCGCTGAAGATTGCAAGAGGGGAGTACATCGTCGTCTACGATGCTGACAACACCCCGAACAGCGCGGCCGTCAAGCATCTCGTCGAAGCTGCGCTGGATGATCCGAAGGCTGGCGCCATCGTTGGCAAGTTCAGGGTGGTCAATGCACGGAAGAATCTGCTCACCCGGTTCATCAACATTGAAACGATCAGCTTCCAATGGATGGCGCAGGCTGGTCGTTGGCACTGGTTCGGCATCAGCACCATTCCCGGCACCAACTTCCTCATCCGCAAATCGCTCATCGAAGAGATGGGAGGCTGGGACGACAAGGCGCTCACGGAAGATACGGAACTTAGCATCCGGCTATATGACAACGGCTATCACATCCGTTTCTACCCGCTGGCGGTGACCTGGGAGCAGGAACCGGAAACCTGGCGCGTCTGGCTCAAGCAACGCACGCGCTGGGCGAGGGGCAACCAATATGTCATCATGAAGAACTTGCCCCGGATCTTCGGCAGGTGGAAGGGCCGCATCGTGTTTGATCTGGTCTATTTTTTCTTCACTTACTTTATCTTTCTTGGCGCGGTCATACTCTCTCACTTGCTGATGCTCCTGAACATCTTGGGTGCCATCAACATCACGCTGCCCGGTCCTTTCTTGCTTGTCTGGCTGCTTGCTTACATCCTGTACATCGTGGAGATCATGGTTACACTTGCTATTGAGAAGACGGAATTGACCTTCCGCAATTTCCTCATCTTGTCGCTCATGTACATCTCGTATTCGCAGTTGTGGCTGTACCTGATCTTCCGCTCGGGCTGGATCGAACTTCGCGCCAGGATACGCCATGATGAACTGAAGTGGGACAAGACACAGAGATTTCAGACGAAGGCCGCCAAGGATTATTCGAAATAGACAAAGGGATGAGACGATACATGCAGAAGAAATTCGCAGTTGTTCTGGCAATCATGCTGATCGTGGCGGGAATCTTGCCGATGGCTTCGATTCATGCGGAAACGGTGGAAGTGACCGGTGAACTCATGACGGAAGCAGCCGGCCATACGGATGAACCGACAGAAGCCGGTGACCAGGTGGAAAACCGGTTCCTCTTCCAGCAAGATCTCGTGATTCAAGGTGTAACAAATCGCCAGGACTATTACTTCGAGGTGCCAGAGTCGCGCAAGGTGGCAGTGGGGTCCTTTATCGAACTGGACTTCAGCCATTCGCCCGCACTGATTCAGGATCGTTCGACGATGACCGTCATGCTGGACGACCTGCCGCTAGGCAGCCAATATCTCGACAAGACCAATGAGCAGGACGCGAAGTGGCGGCTTGCGCTGGATGGCGCGGAGTTATCAGCCGGATTCCACAAGCTGTCGGTCGTCATTCATATGGAAACATCGGATAACCTGTGCATGGATCAGAATAGTCCGGCTAACTGGTTCATCCTGCAGAAGGAAAGTGTCGTGCATCTGGCGTATACGCCGATCTATGAGCGGGGCGACTTGTCTTGGTACCCGTCTCCTTTCCTGGAGAAAGGGAGTCTGAACCCGTTCAATACCACGTTCGTCGTTCCTGATGAACCTTCTGAGTACGAGCTGCTTGGCCTGGCGAAGCTCGCCCGGTATTACGCTAGCATCGTATCCAATCTGGAGTATCACGTTTACCGGGAATCGGATCTGACCGATGAGGTGCTGAGGTCCGGCCATCTGATCTGGATCGGCTCACCCGATTCATGGCATGGACCCGGTTCGGAGGTGCTTCTGGATGCGTCGAAGCAGTCCGGAGGCGGTCAGGCGGAAGCAGGGGCAGTATTTGTCGAACCGTCCAAATGGAATGCCGCCTATGAAGTGTTGCTGATCACGGGCCAGGAGGAAGGGCTCAGCAAAGCGGTGACCATGATGACGGATGAATCCTTGTACAGCCAGCTATTCGGCAGCTATGCCAGTGCAGCTAACGTGAACCTGGCGCAGAGGCCAGATCAGGTGCCGGCTTCATCCCGCGGTCTGGGCGCCGTTACGCTGGAATCCCTCCATTACAATGACATTGTGGTCGAAGGCACGATGGTTGGCGGAGCGCGTATCTCCTATATGGTTCCGGCAGAATACGATATCTCCAAGGGCGGGAAACTGCACTTGAACTTCACCCATTCCAAGGCGCTGAACTTCGCCCAATCGCAGGCGACGATCAGAATCAACGACATCCCGGTGGCCGGCACCTATCTGAGCCAGGAATCGAGCGAATTCGGCGTGCTTGAGGCGGACATTCCGAGTTCGGCGTTAAGCAGCGGCTATATCAATGCGGATATTACCTTTCAGTTCAGTTCCTCCAGCGAAGCCTGCTCCGGCGGCTCGTATACCGGCAACTGGGCAGTGATCGACAATGATTCTTACTTCAGTTTCACCACCTTGCCGAACCGTGATCTGAAGCTGGATAACCTTCCTTATCCGTTCGTATCGGGGACGGCGTTGGATGATACGACGATCCTGTTGCCGAGCGAGCTTACGTCCGAGGAGCTCAGCATGTTTGCGGCCATCATGGGGCTCTATGGCGGACGCCTGAGCACGTATGAGGATATTCGCCTCCAGATGATGCCGGATGAGATCACGGGAGAGGAAGATTGGCTGGACGGCAATCTGATCGTGATCGGCCTGGCGGACAAGCTGCCTCTCTGGTTCACTGAGGAGGAGACGATTCCTGTTGGCTATAAGGACAACGGATGGCAATCCATGACCGATGCAGTGAAACTGGTTGACAACACGAGATCGGACGCCGGCATCATCCAGTTGTTCCCATCCGCGTATAGCAAATCCCGAGATATCCTGATGCTGTCCGCAACTTCCCCGGCCAGGATGAATTCGCTTGTGTCCGTCATGCAGGATTCCCAGTCCCGTGACCAGATGCAGGGCCAGGTGTTGATCGTGGATTCGCACGAGAGGATGCATGTTTTTGAGACGGGTCAATACGAACCGGCTCGTTCCATCTGGAGCGATGCTACGGATATTTTGACAACCGAGAACATGCCGGTGCTTCAGAAGCTGCTGTTCGTGGGGGCAATCGTCGTTGTGCTGGTCATCTTCGCGCTGATCGTCTGGTTCATCGGCAGACGGAGAAGAAACTGATCATGCAGAAAGCTATGGATGTTGAGTTGAAACTGGGGTGAGATCATGATTCGAATCAGCGTCAAAGGCAGAACGGTTTGGCTCATCATGATCTTCGCGATAGCGGGTATCTTGCTTGGCAATGATCAGGTGGACGCGGAGGTGCAGGATATTGCCGATCACGATGCGAGAAGTCTGATGGAGATCTGGCTGTCAGAAAACTTGGCGAAAGGGTTTGAGGACGGTACGTTTCGTCCGGATCAACCCGTCACGCGGGCTGAATTTGTTGCATTCATGAACCGGGTATTTGAGATGCCTGATCGTTCTGAGATCATCTTCAGCGATACGCCTGCGGGTAGCTGGTATCTGGAAGATATGCAGCGCGTATATGCAACTGGCGCAATCTCCGGTTTCCCAGATGGCACGTTTCGGCCAAGCCAGCACATCACGAGACAGGAAGCGGCTGTGATGCTGTACCGTTATTGGATGGGGGACAAGAGCGAGACTTCGGCCGCGTCCTCCAATCGCATAGCGGATCTGTCGCAGGCAGCAAATTGGAGCCAACCCGCGATTGCAGGACTCGCGGAAGCGGGCTTTATCGCACGCGGAGAAGCGTTTCGTCCGCTCGACCCGCTGACCCGCGCAGAGCTTATCGTCATGCTGGATCGCTTCTATACGGCGAAGGAGAAGATGCGCCCGGCGGATGTGAGCAGCCTGTTTACGGAAACGTTCGAGGACAAGCGGATCGTGGGCAGGCAGATCATCGATTCGAAGTCCGTTCCCGTCTGGAACATCAATGAGACTCCTGGGCAGAAGCATGCCATCCAAGGCGGTGCGCTGGAGCTTGGGGGAGCACAGCACATGCAGCTCGCTAAGCTGAACAACTTCGATACCTCTGCCATGGACAGTTATGTGATGGAGTTCACCATCAATATCCAGAGGATGAGTAATGAGGGGCACAGCGGCCGGCCGATGGCGGTGATCATTCCGAGAACGAAGGATGCGAGCTACTCCAAGTATTATGCCGTGACCTATTACATGGAAACGACGTATATGGGGAATATCGTCGCCAATCTGTTCAAGACCAAATGGGCGATCATCAACACGAATGCGCCATCCGGGACGTCTCCGCTGGTGACCGGCTACTACATGTTGCGGGAGAATGTCGACTACATCGGCCGCCTCGTCATCGAGAATACCGATGATGGCGCTGTCCATATCGAGTTTTATATCGACGGGCCGACTGACCCGGCATCCAGCTATGCGCCGGTTGTGACGTATACGGACTTTTCTCCGTTCAAAATCACCAAATCTGCCGCCGGTCCCGCCTTCGGCATGGTTGGCTGGGCAAGTGATTACTGGGGCGAGGCGCCGACGATCCAATATGATGATCTGCGGATACTGAGTATCGATGAATACCGGAAGTGGGAGAGATGGCTGAAGCGTTACAGCGCGGCGGAACCGTCAGATGTGGCTGACCATCCGTGGCGTGATGAGCTGAAGTACCTGATCAACCGCGGTCTCCTGGAGGTGCAGGCGGGCAATAAGCTGTACCCAGATGACCTCATATTCGAATCGGAGTTTGCGTCCATGCTGGAAGCCTGGAGCGGCAAACATATCGAGGCGAACACGGACGCTGTGTTAACGAAGAAGCAGGCCGCCAACATGATCTATGAGATCCTTGGCAAGCCGGGTACGGATATGAGGTACCGCAGCATCCTGGCTGCTGGATCAGACGAATCGCCCGATCCAGCCAGCCACTATGCATTCGAGCAAGGAATCCTGGGACTTGAGGCCAAGGGAAGATTCGAGCCTGGCAAACTTCTGACCAGGGCAGAAGCGGCGCTTGCGCTGTTGCGCGTGATGGACGAAGGATATCGACTGCCGCATGGCAGCATAAAGCTGCCGTCGATCCTCTCATCTGGAGCCGTTCTGCAGCGTGACAAACCGATCACGATCTGGGGAACGGGGACGAGCGGGGATACAATCACCGTCAAGTTCAGGCAACAGGCCAAACAGGCGACCGTCGTGGATGGCAAGTGGTCGGTTGTGCTTGATCCCGAGCCATATGGAGGTCCCGATACGCTGTCCGTAACCGGGATAGCCGAGAGTATTACGCTGACCAATCTCCTCGTCGGTGAAGTGTTTATCGTCGCCGGTCAATCCAATGCGGAGATGTCAATCTCGGAAGTCAATGATACCGATGACATCTATGCGAAATATTCCAACCGTTCAACCTTGCGCTATTACTTCGCCGATCAGGTGATGGCGGTAAGCCCTAGGTTCGATGACGGAGGCTCATGGAATAACGCCTACTCGTGGGCCATCGATGACTCTTCGGCGATCGGCACGTTCTTCGTCAACAAGCTGCTTGAACTGAATGAGAACCTGAGCAAGGTCCCGATCGGCGTCATCAGGGTCACTTACGGCGGCTCGACGATCGAGCTGTTCCTGCCGGATACCTTCTTCGCATCGATCGGCTATGAGCAGCCGCATGACGATCCCATCATGTCCGGATACTGGAATGGCTTCATCCATACGATCGCCCCATATGCAGCCAAGGCGGTGCTGTATTACCAGGGCGAGAACAGCACCCAACTGGGCTACTCGTATGAGTCGTACCTGCGCTCGTTGATCGAAGCATGGCGGGATGAATTCCATGATCCTGAGCTTCCGTTCTTCCTCGTCCAGCTTGCGGGCTACGGTGACAACTATTATGAGACGGACATTGACAGTTGGCCGGTGATTCGGGAGATACAGATGCGCGTGGCGAACACAGTTCCGGGTACGGCAGTTGTCACCGCTATCGATCTGGCTGATCCAGACCCGCTGGAGATTCATCCTCGCGACAAACGGCCGATAGGGGAGCGGGCGGCCTATCGGGCGATGGAACTGCTGTATGGCGATTCCAGTTTCCAAGATATGCGAAGTCCGGAGATGCGCGAGTACCGCCTGGATGAGGGCAAATATACGATCAGCTTCGATCATCTGAGCGATCATCTCGTCTTGAAATGGGGTTCCATCGATATGGCGGGCAGCGGTTTTGAAATCCTGAACAGTGAGAGGCGCTGGGTTCCGGCCTTCGCCGAGCTCAGTGAAGATCGCCGCGAGGTGGTCGTCTGGAGCGCGGATGAGCCTGCGCCGCTGGGCGTCAGGTATGCTTGGCGCAACTACCCGGCAGTAACGCTGTTTGCGGCTTCAGGTCTGCCGGCGCTGCCATTCAATTCAACCAAGGACCTTCAGCACCTGCCGCCTACATACGGCACCGATGAGCATCACATTCGGGTCAATCACCACATGCGCAAAAGTTATGATGGCATCGTCAATCTGACGAGGGGTGAGCAGTTCCGCATGGTGGAACCCTTGGATGGCGATGTGCTCTGGCATCAATATGCGGTCGCCGGGCAGTCGCCGGGTGACGAGATCGTGCTGTTGGCACGTCTCAGCAACGGGTATGCAGAGCGAGGCACGAACGAAACGACCGTGTATATGCGGGGCCACGGTATGAAAGAAGGCGACTGGATCCGCAATAACACGCGAGGTTGGACAGCGAGCCAAGTGTTCAAGGTGCTGGATGACGATACGTTTGAGATCTGCGCGCCTATTCCTGGCCAGTCTGCGGGCGACGAACTGGAGAGGTATGCGAGCAAGCGTACCGTCACAGCGCTGGGGATCGACGAATAAGAGGAGGCGATGCCGGACGAAGTGCCGACATCGCCTTTTTGTGTGGCAGTTAGCGGATCATAATACGAAATACGCTACCCGCACATTCCTCCATTATGCTATGATGGAGAAAATGGGCAATAGAAACGTGCGTGCGTTTACTGCCAAGGTGATCACGCACAATAAGATGTACCAAATAGGAGGAAGAGGAGAGACCCCTATCAGCATGTCGATCAGCCAAACCCAACCCGCCCCAGTGGCCGCTAGAGCCGTATTTCCTGTCGTCGCGGCGATCAGCGTCATTCACTTCCTGAACGACACGATGCAGATCGTTGTTCCAGCGGTTCTGCCTTATGTTCGGGAGTCGCTTGTTCTGACGTTTACCCAGGTCGGATTCGTCTTGTTTATGCTCAATATGACCTCATCCGTGCTGCAGCCGATCGTTGGCCTGTATTCGGACCGGCATCCTTCCCCATACATGTTGCCGTTTGGGATGTGCTTGAGCTTGCTCGGCATGATCGGCGTAGCGCTGAGTCCCAGCTATGGATGGCTGCTGTTGTCGGTCATCCTCATCGGGCTTGGCTCCGCCTGCTTCCATCCCGAGGGCTCGAAGGTTGTCCATCTGGCTGCGGGCAAACGGCGGGGGCTTGCACAATCGATCTATCAAGTGGGTGGCAACACCGGCAGCTCCACCCAATCCTTGCTTACGAGATATATCTTCCTGCCTTTCGGACAGATCGCCGCGTTGTGGTTTACCCTGGTGGCTGGACTAGCGATCGTCGTGTCCTGGTTCGTCTCCAGATGGTATAAGGCCAATCTTCACGTGCGGCAGCGCACTGCGGTGAAACCGAAGGAAGCCAGCCCTGCCAAGGCCAAGAGCGAGACGAGGAGCATCGCGCTCAAGGTCGTACTCTTGGGCATGGGCATCCTGATGCTGCAGATGATCGCCAGGTCTACCTATATCACGATGCTTCAGAACTACTACCAATATTATTATGCCGAGGTTTATGACACGACGTTGCTCGCGGCGCAGCTTCCGCTGTTCTTGTTCGGCCTGACGGGGGTCCTTGGAACGCTGGCAGGCGGGCCGCTGGCGGATCGTTTCGGCCCCAAGAAGGTGATCTTCATCTCGCTCACAGGAGCCGCTCCATTTGCGATGTTATTGCCTTTTGTCGGCAAGCTGTGGGTAATTCCACTGCTGGCCGTGATCGGATTTATCATGAGTCTCGGTTTCGCCGTGATCGTCGTTTATGCGCAGATGATCATGCCTGGCCATATCGGCATGGCCTCCGGCCTGACAGTTGGTCTGGCTTTCGGCCTGGGGGCGATCGGCGCTGTCGGAATCGGTTACTTCATCGATCTGTTCAGCTTGAGGCCGGTCGTGATCTTCGGCAGCTTCCTGCCGCTGTTTGGGTTGTTCGCCCTGAAGCTGCCGGATGTAGAGAGGTAACCGCGAACGTCGGGCGATGCTATGCTCGCTCACGGGCCAGGTGGAGAACCGATCAAGGTTGTTGATCGGCCCGGATATTCACGCGGAGTTGATATGTGTCAGTCCGGCGGGGGAAGACGTTCACTAGCATCACATCGTTCCAATGTAAGAAGGGGCCGTCCATCTGGACGGCCCCTTGGCATGTATCAGTCTTCCACGATTTCCATGCGGTTCTTCTTGAACATCTTGGACAAGATCTCGTATACGATCGGCACGACGATCAGCGTGAGCAGTGTCGAGCTGATCAAGCCGCCGATAACGGTAACGGCCAATCCCTTCGAGATGAAGCCGCCGCCGCCTTCGGCGCCGATCGCCAGCGGGATCAGGGCGCCGATCGTAGCCAGCGCCGTCATCAGGATCGGACGCAAGCGAGTGGCACCCGCTTCGAGGATCGCATCACGCGTCGGCAAGCCGTCGCGTTCCTTGTGGATGATGCGGTCCACAAGCACGATCGCGTTGGTAACGACAATCCCGATCAGCATGAGGATACCCATCATGACCGGCACTGAGATCGTCTCGCCCGTGATCCAGAGAGCGGTGAAGGCACCGATCACCGTAAACGGCAGTGAGAACAGGATGGCAAATGGCGCCAAGCCTTCGCCGAATGTGACGACGAGGATGAAGTAGACGATGAGCACGGCTGCGAGCATCGCGATGTACAATTGCGAGAACGCCTCTTTGATATCTTTCGTGACACCGGTCACACCAAGCTTCACGCCTTCCGGCAGGTCGAGATTGTTGATCTTCTTATCCAACTCCTTGGAAACCTGCGATACGTCTTCCGTCACGATCTTGCCGCTGATGCTGGCGTAGAATTGGCCTTTGCTGCGGTCCAGCTTGTTGGCTGTTACGCCCTGTTCGACGGTTACGATGTCGCTGAGCTTGACCGGCATTCCGGTCGGAGTCGGTACCTGCTGATGGATCAATTCGTCGAAACTCTTCGGCGTTTCCTTGTTGCGCTTAACGATGACATTTATCGTCTTGCCATCCTTATCGATGGTCGTGATCACTTCATCCTGCGTATTCGGATACAGCATCATCGCGATCTGCATCGTCGAGAGCCCATAGAGCAGAGCGGTATTCTGATCAACCTTGATCGTATATTCATCATATTGCTTGGACAGGCTGGATGATACGTCCTTGAGCATGTCCGACTGGCTCATGATCTCTTCGATCATGGCGATCGCTTCCTCGATTGCATCGAGGTCCTCGCCGTACACGGTATAGCTGTGCTCGCTGCTTGCGATCATCGAGCTGAAGTCCTGGCTCTTCCATGTGCCAGCTTGTCCAAGTGCTTGAATCTCCTCCAGCACCTCGGAGGTGACTTCGTCAAAGCGCTGCGTGTCCGGATCGAAGATGACGTATACCAGCGCGCCATTGGATCCTGCGCCGAGCATCGCGGTGAGTTCGTTGGCGGTGCCGCCGATGGAGAGCTGAACGATGTCCACATCTTCACGGGACATGAGCAGTTCTTCAACGACCTCGATATTGCGCAGCACATCTTCCCGTTGCTCGCCAGGCTTCGGCGTATAGGTCAGATACATGACTTTCTCTGCTTCGTTGGCCAGGAAATTCACGCCGATTAGACCGAAGTAGACGGGCAGACAGCTTCCAGCAAGCAAGATAAGGGCGATCAAGGATGTGATGATCTTATGTCGCAGCGATGCGTCCAAGATGCGCTTGTAGGCGCGTGCGAGCGCACCGTGTTCTTCCTTGTGACGCTTGCCCTGCTCGGCGGCCGGCTTCTCGCCATAGAGCTTCTTCTTGAACAGCGTATGGGCGAGAGTTGGCACGACGGTAATGGCGACGAGCAAGGATGCGCCTAGGGCGAAGGCCATCGTCAGTGCGAACGGAACGAACAGCTCACCAACCATGCCGCCGACGAATACAAGCGGCAGGAATACCGCGACGGTTACGAGCGTCGACGAAAGGATCGGCTTGAACATCTCGATCGTCGCCGATCGGATGAGTGCGCGTCCTTTCAGCGTCTCGTCCTTCAGATGCAGGCGGCGATAGATGTTCTCGACAACGACGATCGAGTCGTCGATGACGCGGCCGATCGCCACAGTCATCGCGCCAAGCGTCATCAGGTTCAGGCTGATGTCCAAGGCGTACAGAGCAAGCAACGCGATCAGGATCGACAGCGGAATCGAGATGACCGAGATGATCGTCGATTTGATATCGCGCAGGAACAGCAGGATGATCAGGACGGCGAACCCGGCGCCGAATAGCGCTTTGCTGATCATGGTGGAGATCGAGTCCTCAATCATCTTCGCCTGGTTGAGTGTAATGTCGATCTTAAGTCCTTTGATGTCCGCTTCAAATTGCTCGACCAGTTTCTTCACTTCGTTGACGACATCTACCGTATTCGCATCTTGCGCTTTGGTGACCTGGATGGTTATCGCATCCTGGCCATTGGTGCGGGAGACGGACTCGACCTTGCCGATCAGTTCGATCTCCGCGATGTCGCCCAGGTTGACGAATGGAGAAGGGTTCGTCTCCGAAGGCGTGACCGGAATGATGATCTGTTTCAGCTCGTCCAGCGTTGTCACCTTGCCGTCCACCACAACCGCTTGTTCCGCTTCCTCGAACGCGAACAGACCAAGCGGAACCTTGGCATCGCTGATCTGGATCATCTGTTTGACCGTATCTTCAGTCAAGCCGAGGGATGCCATGCGCTCTTCGTTGAAGGTCAACTCGACTTCTTCGATATGTTGTCCATACATGGCCACGGATGCGCCTTCCATGCGCCGCATTTCCGGCAGGATCTGGTTTTCGACGACCCGGGTGAGATCGGTGATGTCCATGGTTTCGCTGCTGATGCTGAGCGCCACAACCGGCATCGCGTTCATACTGAAGCGCGATATCGTAGGTTCCATCACATTATCAGGCAGCTTCATCGATTCGATGGCGGAGCGGATCTGTCTCTGCGCTTCCTCCATATCCTTCGAATAATCGTACTCGATTTGCAGAGTGGCCATATTCGAGTAGGAAGATGAATTAATCGATTTAACGCCCGGCAACAGGCCGATCGTGTCTTCCATCGGGATGGTGACTTCCTCCATCACCTGTTCCGGCGTTGCGCCTGGATATACGGCCATCACGACGACATATGGAATCGAGATGTCGGGGACCATCTCTTTCTTCATATTCGCCCCGGCATACATGCCAGTGATGGTCACGATGAGGGTAAGCAGCCATACGGCCAGCTTGTTTCGGATAACAAAATTGATAATCGAATTCACGAATCCACCCACTCCTCTTTGACTAGTTGGTCATCTTTCTTTATAATAATGACCGATAGGTCAAGTGTCAAGGAAACGGGAAACTCAGAAGAGGTGAAACGGGTGTCCAGAGAAACGATGATAATCGAGAAGGCGATCGAGCTGTTTGCGAAGAACGGCATCGATGCCACTTCCGTTCAGGATATCACCGAAGCTTGCGGCATCTCCAAAGGTGCCTTCTATCTGTCCTTCAAATCGAAGGAAGAGCTGCTCAACGCCATCGTCGATTACTTCATGCGGGATATCGTGGCCAGGATCGATGAAGTGCTCAGGCAACCAGTGCCAGTACGGGATCGGCTCTTTCAATATTATTTGTTGAATTTCAAGATCTTCTTTGAATATTCCACATTTATGACGATTTATATGCGTGAGCATGTCAAGCCGGTCAATGAAGAGATCGTCAAGAAAATTGACGAGTTCGAGAGGATCATCGACGACTCGCTCTTCGCCCTGATCGACGAAATCCTGGGGGGAGAGAAGGAGTTGCGTTATGATCTAATCATCACGATCAAAAGCTTCGTCATCGCTTATGTTGGCTTTATGTACACACACCCAAGGAAATATGACGTGGAACAACTGGCGAATGTTCTGGTTGAGCGCACTTTGGCTCTGGCCAAGCATGAGGAGCCGATCTTCATCACGCAGGATATGTGGAGAAGCACGCCTAAGGTGATGACGCAGCAGATGCCGACGATCGACATGATCGAGATGCTCGCGCAGGACGCGTTGAAACGGTATGGCGACGATGTGCTGATCAAGGAGACGCTGTCGCTCTTGCTGGACGAGATTAAGCAGGAGGCGCCTAGGCATGCGCTCATCAAAGGGCTGCTCAGCAACCTGCAGGCATATCCTGATATGTCCTGGCTCATCTATTGCATTCAATATGTAGAACGGCATAAACGCAAGGCATGATATTCGATCATCATACCTTGCGGAGAATCGAAGTGATGGATGATGATTAAGGCTTATCCAATCGAAGAATGTGATGAGCTTCACATTGTCCATACTATAGACAGGCTAAACTGATATACGGATCATAACCGGAATGGTTTCATGAACAGTGGATGAGGTGAGGCGATTGGCAAGCGGAGTGAAACGAAGATATGTCCCGACACAACACGGCGCGTGGGCGATGCTGGTCGTGCCGTTCCTGTTCGGGATGGTGTCTGGCGGGGCACGGGTTATGCACATCTTGCTCTTTGCCGTATGGCTGCTCACGTATCTGTTCTCTTATCCCGTGCTGCAAGCGTTCAAGACGAGGAAGTGGGGCCAGTATCGTGAGCCTATGCTGCTCTATGGCGGTTTGCTTACGGTTAGCGGAGTCTCATTAGCACTGCTTCGCCCCGAACTCCTCAGATGGGTCATCCCATTTATCCCGCTCTTCGTGATCAACTGCGCTTACGCGAGAGCGAATAACGAGCGTTCCTTCTTCAACGATCTGGTGGCGGTTGTGCAGTTCAGCCTGATCGTGTTTGTCTCACATGAGCTCGGCGGGAGAGGGGACTTTGCCGAAGCTGCTTGGTTGTTTGCGCTGAATCTGTTGTATTTCACAGGCACGATCTTCTATGTGAAGACGATGATCCGTGAGAAGCGCAACAGAGCTTTTTATTGGTATTCGGTTGGTTATCATGTCCTGCTGCTGGCAGCGGGCATCGTCCTGTTCCCGCCGCTGATCTGTCTGCCGCTCGCGGTGCTGCTCATACGCGCGGTGCTGATGCCACGCCGCCATATGACGATCAAGCAGATCGGGATCATGGAGTTTCTTTATACCGTGTTGTTGGTGATTACGGTAATATGGACATATGGGTAATCGAAACTCAAGTCTGATGACAGGAGCTGAGCCGTATGTGCCGCAATATCAAGCCGCTATTTAACTTCGATCCTCCGGCGACAGAGGAGGAGATCAAGGCTGCGTCGCTGCAGTTTATCCGGAAGGTATCCGGCTTCAACAAGCCATCTGCGGCCAACGAACAGGCGTTTTATCAAGCGGTGGATGAGGTTGCTGACTCGGTTCGCCGCTTGCTCGATTCGCTGGTGACAAGTGCCGACCCGAAGAATCGGGAGCAGGAGGCGGCCAAGGCGCGAGCGCGTTCGCTTGCGAGATTTGGCGGATAAATGAATTAAGGTTGGGAAGGAAACCATCATGGTTTCTTCCCAACCTTGTTTTATGTCGGCTGAACCGCTTATAGGGCTTTGTCGTCCACCGAATCCAGATATTGCTCGATCGTCTTCACGACGGAATCGACGACGCCATCCTTGAACGGAGACTGTAGGCCGCCAGCTTCGACGATTTCCAGGAACGAGCGGGAACCTCCCAGCTTGCAGATCGTCAGGTAATCTTTCCAAGCTTCCTCGTGGTTCTCGCGGTCCCGTTTCCAGAACTGGAAGGCGCACAACTGCGCCAGCGTATAATCGATATAATAGAACGGGCTCTGATAGATATGGCCCTGCTTCTGCCAGAAGCCGCCGGCTTCGAGATACGGGATGCCGTCGTAATCGCGATGCGGAAGATAGATGGCCTCCAGCTTCTTCCATGCCGCTTTCCGTTCCTGCGGTGTCCAGTCGGGATTCTCATAGACGAGATGCTGGAATTCGTCTACCGCCACGCCATATGGTATGAACAGCAGGCTGCTGGACAGATGGGCGTATTTGTATTTGTCCGTATCCCCCTGGAAGAACAGTTCCATCCAAGGCCAGGTGAAGAATTCCATGCTCATGGAATGGATCTCAGCGCCTTCCATCGTCGGGAATGCATACTCGGGAACGGACAGATGACGGCTCTGATACACCTGGAAGGCATGACCGGCCTCGTGGGTCAGGACATCGATGTCGCCGGACGTGCCGTTGAAGTTCGAGAAGATGAAAGGCGATTCGTAGTCCTCGATGTAGGTGCAATACCCGCCGTATTCTTTGCCGGGCTTCGCTTCAAGATCCATCAGTCCGCGATCAAGCATGAAGCGGAAGAATTCTCCGGTTTCCGGAGACAACTCTTCGTACATCTTCCTTCCGTTTTCGATGATCCAAGCTGGCGGACCCTTCGGCGTGGCGTTGCCGGTCAGGAACTTGATGGATTCATCGTAGAACTTCAACTTATCAACGCCGATGCGCGCCGCTTGCCGTTCGTACAGCCGGTTTGCCACAGGAACGATCGATTCGCGCACTTGCTTGCGGAACACCTTGACGTCTTCGGCATCGTACCCGATCCGTTGCATGCGGATATACCCGAGCTCGACGAAGTTGCGGTAGCCCATGCGGACCGCGATCTCATGCCGCGTCTTGACCAGCTCGTCGAAGATGCGGTCGAACTGCTCGCCATTCTGCTCATAGAAGCCGTATTTCGCTTCGACGGCTGCCCGGCGGACGCTGCGGTCCGTGCTTTCCTCATAAGGTTCAAGCTGGGCGAGCGTATAGGTACCGCCCTGGAACTCGATCTTCGCCGAGGCTTTTAACTTGGCGTATTCGCTTGCGAGCTTGTTCTCCTTCTGCAAGAGATCCATCACTTCCGGGGAGAACGCCTTGATCTCCAGTTCGGCCAATTGCAACAGTTGCTTGCCGAACGCTTCCTCCAATTGCGGCCTGAACGGGGAAGAGAGGATCTGATGATAGTACCGGGTTACCATTTCCTGAATCTGCGGCTGGACTTCGTCGAAGTAATCCCGTTCCTTCTGGTAGAATGCATCGTTGGTGTCGATGGTCGATCTTATGTATGCCAGGTTGCCCTGCGTAGACAATTTGCTGCGGAACGCATTGATCTCCTTTGCTGCTTGAATAGCTTCATCGCTTGTTGCTGCCTGACGAAGCCGCTCGAGCAGAACCTCGAACTTTGCCTTCTCCTCATTTATATCTGGTCTGGTATAGACATACTGGTCAAATGTTAGCATTCAGCCAACCTCCATTCGCTGGTTTATGGAAAACAGATTGTATGACTATCATACCCGATGGCCGGGTAAAAGTCACCCGAAGCAGGCGTCGCCTAAGAGAACAGGCTGCCCTCGTCGAGAGCAGCCATGTGTTCATTTGGCGAAGATATGATTGCCGATGCGCGTCGTTTGCTGACGTGACCAGATCCATTTACTGGTTGCTGTCTTGGGATTAAAGTAATACAAAGCGTTGCCTGATGGGTCCCATCCCCGCACAGCGTCGAGCGCGGCGCGGTAGGCGGTGGCATCCGGCTTCAGCCAATATTGCCCGTCGGTTATTGCGGTAAAGGCGTTGTTCTGGAAGACGACGTCATAGATCGTATCCGGGAACAACGGCGACTGTATGCGGTTCAGCACGACTGCGCCTACCGCGACCTGGCCGATATACGGCTCGCCTCTGGCTTCGCCGTAGATAATCTTGGCCAGGACATCCATCTCGTAAATGTTCAGGCTGTACTTGCGCAAGGCTTTCCATGTTGCCTCGCCGATGATGCCGTCAACCTTGAGGCCGTAATCGCGCTGGAAAGCACGGGTCGCACTTGCGGACAGTGAACCGTACACCCCGTCAAGCGGGCCATCATAATAGCCAAGTGCTTTCAACCGATATTGGGCGTCCCAGACGTCGCCATTCGAGCTACCGATCTTCAGGGTCACCGATGCATCTGCGGTCTGATGCGGATTCATGCTGATCGACGAACAGATGGCGATGACCATCAGAATTGCAGTCATTGCGATGCGTCTAAACATAATCCCCCTCCTGGAATAGATTATAGGAGGGGATCATAATACGGTTCAACGCAAAAAATATGGAAAGGAAAAGGAAGTCCTTCCAATCATGAGGCGATCAGTGGATGGATTCCCTGTCCGTACGTTCGGCGAGAAGGTTGCGGAGCTGGTTCTCCAGATCAAGGATCTGTTCTGACTGATATTTGATCGTTTGCTTCAACGAAGAGATATACATGATCAATGCACAGGCAAGTGCGCCGAGGATAAAAGCAATCACGATATACATAACCGGCATCTCCTTCCATCATCTGTCGTTCTTACTATATAAATATAATCCAACCGCCAACGGCAACCCTGCTTATCCATAATGAAGAACGATCTAATATTAAATACGTATTAACGGCTTCAGCGTCTCATAGACTGGCGTGCGCGCTAGTCGTACTTGTCCTCATCAACGCGAACCGTGTTCTCGATGATCAGGTCCGCTTCCGTTTCAAAGTTCAGGACAAGGGGGGCGGGCAATCTGTCCACGATGTCCCGGCAGGTGTCCGTGTCGAGCAATTCTTCCAGCGTGGCAGGGCGGGGATCGAGTCCGTTCACCCATTCGCGGAACACGTCGATGAATGCATAGAACGAATGCTCGAACTGGTCTGCGGCATCCTCGGAGTGCTCCATATCCGCCTGTCCCATCTTCGTCCATTTGCTGATGGTCTGCTGGAGAGCTTCTTCCAATCTCGCGTCCATCCAATGTCTCCTTTCTCTGGCTTGCGGCCTAAGATGTGCGTCTATTGTTCTATTATACAAATTTCTGGCGACCGTTGGAAACGGCGGTTCCGTTGGGGGAGAGGACCGGTTCGGTTATTCACAAGATTTTCATCCGTTTCTGCCGATTCCGGTCGTTCGAACGTGTGCCTTGGTTCAATATGCGATATAATAGGTATGGTTCGAATGTCCAGAGTTGATTGAATGGGAGGCTATTATAGATGGAATATCATCGCATTACGAGCATCGACGATCCTCTGTTTCGGAAGATGCACGGACTGATGCAGCAAGTTTTCCCGCCCGAGGAAGTATTGGCTTACGAGCTGTGGCAGGAACCGCTGGCGGACCCGGGCATCAGCGTATATGTCGCCGTACACGAGGGTGAAGTGGTGGGGGCAACGGAATATCGCTATTATCCGGATCTTCAGGTGGCGATGACGGACTTTACGATCATCGGCAGGGCAGGATTGGGGATTGGACCGTTCCTGGCGGAGCGCCGCCTGCGTGATCTCAAGGAAACGGCTGCCAGTATGAACAGCAAGCTGCTCGGCATGTTCGCCGAGATCTACGATCCGTATCAGGCTGAGGAGCATGAGTTCGGCGGCATCAAACCGATGGACCCGTTCGTCCGCAGGGAAGTGCTCGCGCATCTTGGCTACAAGAAACTGGACTTCACCTATGTCCACCCGTCCTGGAAGAATGACGGGGAGGCGGTAAGCGGCCTCGATCTCTGCTTTATGCCGATCGAATATGAGGGGAGCGAGCTTCCAGCCAGTCTCGTCGTCGATTTCCTGAAACGTTACTATGCATTTCTGACCAACAAGCCTCAGGAGTGGCTGAACATGGTTGACCGATTGACGAAGCTGGACAAGCTGCGCCTTCTCCCGATATGACATACAGCAGCAGGCATCCGAACATGGCTCGGATGCTGTTTTATTCCTTCTGGTTGTAGGACATCCTACATGTAGGATTTGGGAAAGGAAACATCCCGCAAGGCTCGATATCAGTTCATGAACTCGGGATCAGCTCGCTGGTACCGAAGAGAATAGCAGGGCAGGTGTCGGAATTGGGTTCGTTGGCATTACATACCGATAAATATGAGATCAACATGATGTACGCGCATTGGTTGAATGGGACGCACATGCGCAAGGCGGTTTTTGATGTTTATATCCGCAAGTTGCCATTTGACAATGGCTATGCGGTGTTTGCGGGGCTGGAGCGGATCGTTGAATATTTGCAACAACTGTCTTTCACCGAGGAGGAGATTGCTTATCTGGCAGAGGCGGAGCGCTATGATCCGGCTTTCCTCGATTATCTGCGCCAACTGCGCTTTACCGGCGATCTGTGGTCGGTGAGAGAAGGGGAGATCGTGTTTGCGAATGAGCCCTGGATCAGGGTGGAAGCGCCCGCAGGAGAAGCGCATCTGATCGAAACAGCACTGCTCAACATGATGAACTATCAAACGCTCGTTGCCACGAAGGCTGCCCGCATCAGACAAGCGGCCGGCAACGATACGCTGCTTGAATTCGGTTCACGCCGCGCGCAGGAAGTGGATGCGGCTATCTGGGGGACGCGTGCGGCATACCTGGCCGGCTTCGATGCAACGTCGAACCTGAAGGCAGCGATGATGTTCGGCATCCCGTCTGCCGGGACGCATGCCCATGCCTGGGTGCAGATGCATGATTCGGAGCTCGAGGCGTTCCAACGATTCGCTGCTGCCTTGCCTGAACAGACGACGCTGCTCGTCGATACTTACGATACACTGAGAAGCGGTATTCCGAACGCGATCGAAACGGCGAAGCGGCTTGCTGAACAGGGCAAGAAGCTTAATGCCATCCGGCTCGACTCAGGGGACCTCGCTTATCTCTCGATCCGTGCACGGGAGATGCTTGACGCTGCAGGTTTACACGATGTCAAGATCGCTGCCTCCAGCGACCTGGACGAATTTACGATCATTCATCTGAAGACGCAGGGGGCGCGCATTGATCAATGGGGAGTCGGCACAAGGCTGATCACATGCGAGGGCCAGCCTTCGCTTGGCGGCGTGTACAAGCTTGCGGCGCGTGAGCGGGAGGATGGGACAATGGAGCCGGCGCTCAAGATCTCGTCGAATCCAGCGAAAATCTCGACTCCCGGCATCAAGAACGTTTATCGCATCATCAGTGAGGATACGGGTAAAGCGATCGCCGATTACGTCTGTCTGGCAGATGAGGGGGACTTGAGCGATGCGCAGGAAATTAAGCTGTTCAATCCCGAGCATCCTTATCTGTCGAGGAAGGTTCGGAGGTTCCGCGCGGTGCCTCTGCTCGGCAAGGTGATCGAGAACGGCCGGTTGATCAGCCCGCTGCCCAGCCTCACCGACAGCCGGGCTTATCATCAGGAGAGGAAGACGGAATTCTGGCCGGAGTATATGCGCACGATGAATCCGGAAGTCTATCATGTCCATCTGAGCGAGCAGCTCTGGACGTTGAAGCGGACGCTCATCGAACGTTATTCCATCAGGAGGTAGCATGAGAATCTAGCTTCACGGATCGCCATATAGGAGGTACATAAGGTTTGGACTGGCAGGATATTATTTTTAAGTTTATTGGCGGACTTGGCATATTCCTGTTTGGGATCAAGTTCATGTCGGACGGCTTGCAGAAGACGGCCGGCGACCGGATGCGCAGCTTGCTGGCGAAGTATACGTCGAATCCGGTGCTCGGATTGTTGGTGGGGATCATCGTCACCGCGCTGATCCAATCTTCGGCTGGTACGATGGTGATCACCATTGGCTTGATCAACGCCGGGCTGCTCACATTGAGGCAGGCGATCGGCATCATCCTCGGCGCGAATATCGGCACGACGCTGACGGCGTTTATCGTCGGGATCCGGATAGACGAATACTCGCTGCCGATTATCGGCATCGGCGCGCTCATCCTGCTCTTCGTGAACAAGAAGAAAATGCGTTACATCGGGCAGATCATCTTCGGGTTTGGCGCCCTCTTCCTCGGCCTGTCGACGATGAGCAGCGGCCTGAAGCCGCTGAGCGGGCTTGAGTCATTCACCGATTTCATCGCCAATCTGTCACAGACTCCGATACTCGGTGTGTTCGTCGGCACGGTATTGACTGTCATCATGCAGAGCTCCACCGCCACGATCGGTATCCTACAATCGCTCGCGCATGAGGGGATGATCGATCTCTATGGGGCGTTGCCCGTCCTGTTCGGCGATAATGTCGGCTCGACGATCACCGCAGTGATCGCCGCGATCGGGACATCGGTGGCGGCCAAACGCGCTTCGGCAGTGCATGTGGTATTCAACATCACGGGGGCAATCCTGTTTATGCTCGCGTTACCTCTTGTATACAACGCGGTGCTGTGGCTGGGCGAAGGCGTCAATATCCGCATGCAGATCGCCTATGCGCATGCATTGTTCAATGTGACCAATGCCCTCATCTTCCTGCCGCTCACTCCGCTGCTGGCTCTGCTGGTGACGAAGGTGATTCCGGGCAAGATGCAGGAGATGGAATTCCGTCCGAAGTATCTCGATCCGCGGCTGCTGACCAACCCGTCGATCGCGCTGGGACAGGCGAAGCATGAGATCATGCGCATGGGAGGCATCGCCCGGGAGACGCTGACCGATGCGACGGACTTCTTCTTCAACAAGGATGAACGGGTGGCCAAGCTGGCTTTGCAGAAGGAACAGCTCGTTAACGAACTGGACCGGAAGATCACCGAATACATGGTGCAGATCCAGCAGAACGATCTGACGGAGGACGAATCGGGCAAGGCGTCCATTCTCATGCAGACGATCAACGACATCGAACGGATCGGCGACCATGCGGAGAATATCGTCGAGCTGGCGGAATTCAGCCATTCGCACAAAGTGGATTTCTCCGAGGATGCGGTGCGCGACCTGCGCGAGATGTTGACGTTGGCTGACCAAACGGTAAGCAAAGCGCTGTATGCTTTGGAGCATCAGGACCAGGCGACTGCGGAGGAGGTGCTCCGCTGCGAATCGGAGCTCGACCGCATGGAGCAGATCTTCCGGAAGGCGCATATCAGCCGCTTGAACCAGGGCTTATGTTCGGGCAACTCGGGCGCTGTATTCATCGATATGCTGAGCAATCTGGAACGGATCGGCGATCACAGCAAGAATATCGCACAATACATACTTGGGATGGAGAGCTGAATGAAGAACAAGATCGGTTTGATCATCGACCTGGATGGTACGATGTATCGCGGCAATCAGATGGTCGAGCATGCGGATGAGTTCGTCGCACAATTGATCAAGAGCGGCATCCCTCACCTGTTCCTGACGAACAATTCATCTCGAACGCCGCATGTCGTCGCCGAGCATCTGAAGGGCATGGGGATTCCCGCGGAGCCGGATAACGTCTACACCGCTGCCCAGGCGGCCGCGCGCTACATCAGCCGTGAGCAAAGCGGGGCAAGGGTATACGTCATCGGTGAGCATGGGCTGCTGGAAGCGGTGCAGGAAGCGGAGCTTGAGGTTGTGCAGGATAAGCCGGACTACGTTGTGCAGGGCATCGACCGAAGCTTCGATTACGCCAAGCTGGCGGAGGCGGTGCGGCATATTCGCTCCGGGGCTGTGTATATCCAGACGAATCCCGACCTGCTCTTGCCGTCGGATAACGGCTTCATGCCGGGAGCAGGATCGATAGGGGCTGCGATCCAAGCTGCTTCGGGCCGTTCTCCGGTGGTGATCGGCAAGCCTTCCGCCATCATCATGAAGGATGCCATCGAATTGCTCGGCCTGACGCCGGATCAGGTCTGGGTGATCGGTGACAATGCCGCGACCGACATCAGGGCTGGCCAGGCCGCGGGGTGCAAGACCGCACTGGTGCTCACCGGACTGACGACGCGCGACAACCTGTCCTCCATGATTGAGGGAGCCGGAGTGGAGCCGGATCTTGTCTGCGACAGTCTGCCGATACTGCTGGAGAGATTGCTTGTCCAGGAATAACACGAGGCATACAAAAGCCGTACTGCCCGGAAGCTTAGCTTCTGGCGGTACGGCTTATGATTTTTTTGATCGATGCTGCGGCATCGATGAGCGATTCCATCATGATCTTCTTCTCTTCGGCCGACAGCTCCCGGTCGTCGTCATAGAAGGCAACCCGGTACAGTCGTTCAAGGAACGCATCGTCAAACAGGCTTTGATCAGATCGATAGGCAGCACGGCTCTCACTGATCCGCTCAGCCCGGCCGAGCAAATAATCGGTCGTTGTGCCGAACAGGTCAGCCAGTCTGACCAGAAGTTCATCATCCACCGGACGATGCCCGGATTCGATCCTGGAAAGCACGCTGTTATTGATATTGAGTTGAGCTGCCAGTTCCAGTTGTGTCCAACCTTTCCGTTCTCTGAGGCGTTTGATTCGTTGTCCTGTCGTTTTCATCCATACCAACCTTTGCGTTTGGATCGAAGCGGCATCCCGCAAAGAATGCTTGCTGCCAACCTCATGATACCACCATTCCATTTGGCTAAATTCGTATCTTGCGAAAATAACAAAATATCGATTGACTTTGCTTAAATGGAAAACATATAATGAAATATGGAAGTATTCCTACTATTTACAATGTAAGGCGGGTTGAAACATGGCCGTATTAGTCGAAGTATTGCTTGCGGCGTTATTGCTGGCACTGATCATATTCGTCGTTGCACTCCTGGGATTATGCCGGAAAGCCATCTCGCTGCTGGAAGCGAAAACGACCAATGAGAATCGGGTATTCGTGAAGGAGACGGGGGTAGAAGCGTATTCCTACGCCGAATCGATTCAACAGGAGTCGTGCAAGGCAGAGCTGTTGGAGCACGCTGTTGATTACATGCGCAGGCAATATCAGCAGCGGCGTTTCCCGTTCGATTATGAACAAGCGCGAGCCGTGATCGAGCAGGCGTCCTGGCGGCGGGACTGCCACCGATCCCCGCATAGACAGGATGAAGGCCTCACCGATCAGTGAGGCCTGTTGACCACCATATGTTTCATATGTTTCTCGCGATATTGTCCAGGTGTCATACCTTCATGCTTGCGGAATGACCGGATGAAATTCTGCGGGTTATTATAGCGGAGCTTCGTAGCGATGTCCTTGATGGTCATGTCCGATTCGGACAGCCATTTCTTCGCCATGTTGAAGCGATAGGCCGCCAGATACTCGCTGAACGAGTAATTCGTCTCTTTGCGGAACACGCTGCTCAGATAGTTGGCGTTGTAATGCAGTTCGGCGGCGCATTGCTCCAGCGTTAGGTCTGTGTCGTAATACTTCTGGATCATGTCGATCATTTTCTCCGAGATGTTGTGATATTGAGCGTCCTGGCGGTCGCGGAAGATGCTGATCATCGGCCCGATGATATTGGAACGGAACCAATGTTCGATGTCCGAGGCCGTTTGCAGCTTGGTCAGATGTTCGAAGAGCGAGCTGTTCGTATAATGAATCTGATTCAGGCTGATGCCGGCTTCCTGCATAACGATGAGCAGGCTGTTAAGCAGTCTGGCCAGCGAGATCTGATATTCCTGAGGCGTCAATTCGGCTTCGAGCACGGCAGACAAGAATTGCCTGAGCATCTCGCTCGCTTGCTCATGATCCGCCAGTTTGATGGCGTCGATCAATTCCAGTTCGATATGTTGCGGATAGTTCAGGTTCAGATAATGTTTCCCCGCACTGACATCCTCATACTGGATGATGATGCCTTCCCCAAGCTTAATGCGCAGCCTGAGCGCGTCCAATCCCTCGCGGTAAGCGCGCGGTGTGCTCTGCCAATCCGTGTACGGCAGGCTGATGCCGATGCTGACTTTCAGATCCAGATAACTGAGGACCTGCTTCTGTACGTTCTCCGTTACGCCAAACAGGAACTTGTTGAACTCATCCTGATCGTCTTCCGCACGGCCAACGATGGTCACGATCGTCTGGTCGATGATGACAGGAGACAGGCGCTCCTGAGCAGGAATCAGCTCCTCGATCATGTTCTGGATCGCAAAGTGCAGCAGATCCATATCCTGCTCTGTATAGCGGGTATGCTCCAGCTTGTCGATCTGCAACGTAAATACCGCCATCGTCTTCCATCCGTGCACCTGTTCCTCATACCCATATTGGACCAACTTATCGATCAACTCGTGGCTCCTCACATTCCCTAGGCAGAGGCGCATCAGGAAGAACGTTCTCACCTGCGAGATGTGGTGCCGAACCTCGTTCTCAAGCCGCGACTTCGATTGGAAGAGCGAGGTGACCTGTTCGCCGATCACCTGAAACTCGTTGATGCTGCGTCGATTCATGTCCGGCACCGAATCGCCGAACAGGCGCATCAGCCCTCTGATTGGCGAGTACATGCGACGCGAGCCGAACAGGACGGTGATCATCGAGAGAAGGAGGAGGATCAGGCATACCGCCAGCGTATACTGACCGATCTTGTTTGATTCTTTCGTCAAGCTGGCGACGTCGATCTTCGATACATAGATCCAGCCGTTGAAATCCGATTTAACATAGATAACGGACAGCTTCTCGCCTTCATGTTCCACGGTGTACTGGCCGAATCGTCCGGTCAATTGCTCGGCGGACAAGTAGCCGAGCGTCGAGATCGGTTCGCCGATTCGCCCCATATCCGGATGCATGAGGATGGTCAGATTTTCATCCAGGATGAGCAGCTCGGAGTTGTTCTCCGTTTCAAATTGCTGGAATTCCTGTAGGCTGCAAGCCGGCAGATTGGCCATGACCACGCCCGTCTTGGTCAAGCTGTTTACTGGCAGCTTCTTGATCATGCTGATCGTATAAGGGCAGCTGATGCTGGTGGCGCTTTCCTCGGTGTAGAACCATTCGTTGGGATTCAGAATCCAAGTGTTATCGCTCGGATAGTTGACGAGCCCTGCCAATTGATCGCCAAACGGATATTCATCTAATCGATAGAGTCCGGAGTTCTTGATCAGCCAGTTGTTCTCCAAACTGATCACAACGACATCCTCCAGCTTCGTATCGAAGGACTGCATATTCCTCAGTTCCTGGCGCAGGTCGTTATACAGCATGAAGTGATCGACCGTCAGCTCTTGATTCATCGCTTCCTTGAGCACAACGGAATTGATCACCTGATTCAAGGTATGGTTGACAGTTGTGAGGATTTGCTCTACATTTGCATTTGTCTGCATGAGCAATTGAAGCTTGCCTCTATTGACGTGGTCTTGAATTTCGTTGGATGATGTTATATAAGAGAAAATACCGATGAAAATAACCGGTATCGTAGAAAGCAACAAACCGAAGATGGTCATCTTGCCAAGGAAGCTCAAATGTTTCATGCGAACCATCACCTATTTTCTGTCAGAATGTTCGAATACTGCGATTTGATGAGCTTTTGAATTTTATCATAACATGAAAGCGTAATCAATTGTTCACTACAGATAATCATTAGCTCAGATGATGATCAGAATATGAGTTATTCTAGGGGGAAAGCTTGCCATGACCATCAAGTTGAAGTGGATGAGATCAGGTCGGTTGCACGGTACGGTTGTCAGTTTGCTCTTGATTGTATTGCTTGCGGCTTGCGGCGGGATGAATCATTCGTCATCGGCCCGTCCGGTGAAATCTGAGATAACGATTATGGCACCGTTGCATTTCCCCAATCCGCCATCTGATGAAATCATCGATGAAATCGAGCGGTTAACGGATACGGAACTGAAAATAGAATGGGTGCCGGACGGCATCTACACGGACAAGATGAATACAGCGTTGACGACGAATTCGTTGAAATCCGCCACCTTCGTCAAGTATACGGACTATATCCTGGTGAAGAACGCCATCCGCAGCGGCGCTTTCTGGGAGATCGGACCTTATCTGGATGAATATCCGAATCTCAGCAAGCTGGATCGGGACATCCTGAACCAGGCGGCGGTGGACGGTAAGATCTATGGGCTGTATACGGAACGTCCGTCCTCCAGGCAGGGGATCATCCTGCGCAAAGACTGGCTGGACAAACTCGGGCTGGATGAACCGTCAACGCTCGATGAGTTGTATGAGGTGCTCTGGGCATTTTCCAATGATGATCCCGATGGCAACGGCCTGAATGACACCTTCGGCTTGACGGATCGCAATGATCTGATCTTCGGCGCTTTCAAAACGTTGAGCTCTTACTTCGGTACCCCGAATAACTGGGCGATCGAAGGCGATAAACTGATCGCGGAGTTTGAAACGGAAGCCTACATGGACACGATGCGATTCATGCGGAAATTGTATCAGGAAGGATTGATCAATCAAGATTTTGCGGTGACGAGCAAACAGGTGCAGCGTGATCACTTCATCCGCGGCGCCGCCGGAGTCTACATCGGCAGCATGACGGACGCACAGCGGCTGGCAGAGGAGACGATGAAGGTGAATCCTGAGGCCGAGCTGACGATCGTCAACCGGATCTCTGGCCCGCAAGGGTTCAAGATATGGTCGATTCCGAATTACAACGGCCTGTATGTCTTCTCCAGGAAAGCGATCGCCGATGAAGAGCAGCTTAGAGCGGTGCTTGGTTTCTTCGACCGATCGATGGATGCCGATGTCAGCAACCTCATGCGCTACGGCTTCGTGAACCGGCATCACGTCATGCTTGACGACAAGGTTTACCTGCCGCAGGAAACTTATTCGCTGCGCGTCTCTGAGGTGAATCAGTTGCATACGCTGATGATAGCAGACCTGAGCAATCCGAACCTGCTGCCGGTGAAGAATTACGAACCGCTCACAGAACTGGCCGAACGGCTGAGCGAAGATAACAATCAATTTCTAGTTGAAGATCCGACCGTCTCTTTGGATTCGGCAACGTATGACGAGAGAGGCTCGGAACTCTACAAGATAATCACCGATGCGACATTTAACTACATCCTCGGCCATCTGGATGACGAAGGCTTCCTGGCTGAAGTCGAAAGATGGCGCACAAGCGGCGGCGACAAGATCAAACAGGAATATATGGAGTCGTACCATTCCAAGCAATTACGAGGATAACCGGCATCAGTTAGGTCGAACGGCATTCAATATTCGACAGACGCCTTTTATGGGCGTCTGTCTTTTTATATGGGTGATATGGGCCATGTGTCAATAGATCCGATCCATAATCATTTTCTCATATTCATAGGCAAGTCGCCTGATGATCGGGCGATTATGAGCAAATGATTGTATACGTTATCAAAATTACGAGGTAAGGTGGAATCGAGATCAACTCACTACGAAATGGAGGTCAAAGCCGTATGGCGAGAAAAAGTCTCACACTCTTGCTCAGCGTGCTGATGTTGATGAGCCTCGTGCTTGCAGCATGCGGAAAATCGAATGAACCTGCGCCTAGCAACACGGGTAGCCAGGGGGGAAGCAATCAGCAAAACACCAACACAGGATCAGGGAACAATGACCAGAACAATGAACCTGAGCCGCCGACGGAATTCACCATCATGCTTCCGCTGAACACGGCGGATCAACCGACGGACGTGATTCTGAAAGAAGTGGAGAAATTGACGAACACGAAGCTGACATACAATTTCTTCCCGGCAGACACGTACGAAGAGAAACTGAGCGCTTCGTTTGCAACCGGTTCGTTGCCTGAAGTTGTGTACATGAAGAACCAGGCTACGTTCATCCAGATGAAGGAAGCGATCCGCGACGGTCAATTCTGGGAGATCGGACCGTACCTGTCCGAATTCGAGAACCTGAGCAAGCTGAAAGAGTCGATCCTGAAGAACACGATGGTCGACGGCAAGCTGTATTCGCTTTACATCGGCCGCCCGCTCGCCCGTCAAGGCATGATCTATCGCAAGGACTGGGCGGATAATCTCGGGCTGTCTGCTCCTAAGAATGTAGATGAATTCTATGAAATGCTGCGTGCCTTCACCGAAGACGATCCGGACGGCGACGGCATCAAGAACACGATTGGCCTGACGGACCGCAACGACTTGGTATATGGCGCATTCGATACGGTCGCTTCTTGGTTCGGGGTTCCGACGAACTGGGGCTTCAAGGACGGCGAACTGCGTCCGAAGTTCATGTTCGACGAGTACATCGAAGTGATGGATTTCTTCAAGAAGATTCGCGAGAACGGCCTGATGAACCAAGACTTCGCACAAACAAGTAAGACAGACCAAGTTAACCTGTTGACCAGCGGCAAGGCTGGCGTCTATGTCGGTTCGATGCAGGATATCAACAGCCTGTACAAAGATACGCAAGCGAACAATCCGAACGCAGAACTGACGGTTCACGCGCTGATCGAAGGACCGAACGGCAAGCTCGCTACCTGGGCGATTCCGGGCTACAACAACGTCGTGCTGTTCTCCAAGAGCGCGATCAAGGATGAGAACCAACTGCGCAAGATTCTGGCTTACTTCGATAAGATGATGACTCCAGAAGTCTCCAACCTGATGTATTGGGGCATCGAAGGCGTTCACTATGAGGTTGTTGACGGCAAGGCTAAGGCTTCCAGCGATTCTGACCTGATCAACCGCGATGTCAAGGGTTACAAGGACAGCGTGATCGGGGAGTCTGAGACGAACGGAAGCTTGCCGCCGTACATCGATCTGCCTGCACGTGAATTGGCGGAACAACTCATCCTTGAGAATGAGAAGATCGCCGTTCACGACCCGACTGCTGCACTGGATTCCGCAACGTATACCGAGAAGGGACTGCAGCTTGACGAGATCATCAAGAACGCTACTTACCAATACATCTATGGTCAGATCGACAAGGATGGCTTCCAAGCTGCGATCAACGATTGGTTGAAGCGTGGCGGCGAAGATGTGATCAAGGAGTACAACGAATCCTATAAAGCGGCACAATAATCTGCCTGTCAGACTGTTTGAAGGAAAGGCTGTTGAGCACTTCAACAGCCTTTCCCCATAATTCGCATCAGGGGCGGAAGAAACCATACTTGGCTGGGCCAAGTCCTCCACTAAAGGTGAATCAATTCAACCAAGAAAGGACGAATGATTATGCAAGAAGCTTCGGTTCAACCGCTGGGGCCTGTCCCGAAGAAGCAACGAAGCGAGCTGATGCGGCGCATCATACGGAATCGATTGCTGTACATCATGATCCTGCCGGGCATGCTGTACTTCGTCATCTTTAAATATCTCCCGATGTTCGGGCTAATTATATCCTTCCAGGATTTCAAGCCTTACAACGGAATCTTCGGGAGTGAGTGGGTCGGCCTGAAGCATTTCGTGCGTTTGTTTACGGAACCGGAATTTCTGATGATCCTGAAGAACACGTTGATCCTGTTTGGGCTCAATTTGATCTTCTACTTTCCTATACCGATCATCTTGTCGCTCATGCTGAATGAGGTGCGCATCTCTGTCTTTAAACGAACCGTTCAAACCTTGGTGTACATTCCGCACTTCATGTCGTGGGTTATCATCGTGTCGATCAGCTATGTCATGCTGACCATGGATGGCGGTATCGTCAACAGTTTGCTCGAATACTTCGGGTTCCAGAAGATTAACTTCCTGCTCAGTCCAGAATGGTTCCGGCCTATGTATATCATTCAGGTCATCTGGAGAGAAGCAGGATGGGGTACGATCGTTTACCTGGCAGCGATGGCGGCCATCGATCCGCAGCAGTATGAAGCTGCACGCATCGACGGAGCTGGCCGTTTCAGACAGATATGGCATATCACGCTTCCGGGGATACGCGGCGTTATCATCGTGCTGCTCATCCTGAAGATCGGCGATATCCTCGAGCTCGGGTTCGAGCATGTTTATCTGCTGCTCAACGCGATGAACCGCAATGTGGCAGAGATCATTGATACGTATGTGTATACCGCGGCTCTGAAGCAGGGGCAATTCAGCTATTCTACGGCAATCGGCTTCTTCAAATCATTCATCGGTCTGATCATGGTGATCATCGCGAACAAGCTCGCTCGCAAGATGGGCGAAGAAGGTGTTTATTGATGCGGAAGAGGAGGAGACATAAGACATGGTAGAAGATAGATCATTTGGATCAAGATTATTTTCCGTCGTCAATTACTTTCTGCTGGCCGTGATCGGTTTGCTGTCCTTGCTGCCATTCTTGCATGTGCTCGCGGGCTCGTTCACGACGAACGCCGAGCTGGCGTCGAAACCATTCATCATCATTCCGGAGATTTGGAGCCTGGCCGCTTACGAGTTTGTCTTCTCGACCAATACGATCATGCGGGCGATGCTGGTGTCGATAGGCGTGACGCTGGTTGGCACCGCCTGGAGCTTGCTGCTCACTTCCATGACCGCTTATGGTTTGTCGAGAAGGGATCTGGATGGCCGTCGTGTATTCAACTTCCTCATTGTCTTCACGATGCTGTTTACAGGCGGCATGATCCCAACGTTCCTGGTCGTCAAGGAATTGGGGTTGATCGATACCTATGCTGCGCTCATCATCCCAAGCTCGATCAGTGCGTTCAATATGATCATCCTGAGAAACTTCTTCCAGAACCTGCCTGATGGCTTGGAGGAATCGGCGAAGATCGACGGAGCGAACGACTTCGGCATCCTGTTCCGCATCGTGCTGCCACTGTCGCTGCCTGCGCTCGCCACGATCTCCTTGTTCTATGCGGTCACTTATTGGAATACTTACTTAAGCGCGATTCTGTATATAGACACCGCCAGCAAGTGGCCGGTACAAGTGTGGTTGAGACAGATCGTCGTGCTTGCGAGCGGACTGGACGGCGCGACGAGCGAAGACGTTCCTCCGCCGGATCAGGCGGTCAAGATGGCGGTCATCATTGTCGCGACGATTCCGATCATGATCGTATATCCATTCTTGCAGAAGCATTTCGCCAAAGGGGCCTTGCTGGGCTCCATCAAAGGATGAGCATCTCCGAACGGCCATGGGTGCATGTTTGCCCCATGGCCTCATACTTCTGCCTGAATCGGGAATCCTAGTCACTGACCACCATGATCAACCATAGTCGACAAGGAGGCGCGATGATGGCAGAAGCGATGACATTGACGAAGACAGAGGCGGCTCGCAGCCAGAAGCTGAAGGGCCGAGTCGCGGTCGTAACCGGAGCTGGATCTGGCATCGGCCGGGCGGCAGCGATGAAGCTGGCAGCGCACGGGGCCCGGGTGTGTCTGCTCGATCTGAAGGACGAGCGGACGGAGGAGACCCTGGCGCACATTCGGGAGCTGGGCGGAGAAGCGATCGCCGAGGATGTAGACATCTCCGATCCGAAACGGATCGAGGCAGGGATCAACGCCGCTTATGACAAGTGGGGGCGGCTCGATATCGTGTTTGCCAATGCGGGAATCAACGGCCGAGTGGCTCCGATCGAGGATCTGACTCCGGAGGACTGGGATCATACGCTCTCCACCAACCTGAAGGGGACCTTCCTCGCGGTGAAGTATGCCATTCCGCACATGAAGCAGAATGGCGGCAGCATCATCGTGACCAGCTCGATCAACGGCAGCCGCAAGTTCTCCAGCTTCGGGATGAGCGCCTATAGCACCTCCAAAGCAGGACAGGTCGCTTTTGCGAAGATGGCTGCGCTGGAGTTGGCCAGATACCGCATCCGCGTTAACGTCATCTGTCCTGGAGCCATCAGGACGAACATCGAGGAGAACACCTTCAGGTCTCCCGAGCTGAAGAAGATCGAAATACCGGTTGAATATCCGCAAGGCAGCCAGCCGCTGGAGCATGCGCCGGGTGAACCAGAGCAAGTGGCAGATCTTGTCCTGTTCCTTGCATCGGATGAATCCAGCCACATCTCGGGTACGGAGATCTTCATAGACGGTGCCGAATCCCTTCTCTGACCGATCTCTCTGCCAGAAAAACATCATTCATAGCCATGTTGACATTCGCACTCAAGCCGAACATGAAGCTTATGCGGTACCAGCCGGCAGGCTTCATGTCTAGTCTAATCATGGTATGGAAAATGGAACGGACATAGACGAAACCGACGATCGTCGGTACATCTATGTCCGTTTGGTTTATGGGGAGCAGGTTCTATCCGGTCGTCTTCGTATAATTGGTCAAGATCGGCAACACTCGTTCCTCTCTTATCATCGCGGAATGGCAGAGCGGGCAGATCGGATCGCCGTCTGATAAGGTAAAGTTGTCTCGCATCCAACCGTTACATGCCTCATTCGTACAGGACCAAACCTCAGTTGCAGCTTCCGGGACCGGTTCTTCCACACGTCGGAACAATGATCGTCAACTCCTTCCTCTATATCCTATTATGTGATGGAATATCCTCCTGTATGCACAGTAATGGCAAAGGTTCGCCTGATTCGGTACAATAGAAAGAGGACATCTGGCTTGGCATCTAACAGCACTTCGCTGTGGTCCCGATCCATACATGCACTTGATATTTATGGAGATCATGGCTGGAATCATGGGTGGAAGCCGCATCGGATTCATGGGAAAACATCCCGACAGGCCGCCTGTGATTGCCCGAAATCTGATGATGAAACCCGGGAAACGTCCGGTTGGATGTACTCCGATGTTCTCCATTCAGCTCAGGCAGATTCATCTAACATGGCCGCATCAGCGACATAGAGTTCTGAATTGATACGAACACGATCAGCAAAGGAGCGGATAAGAGCATGACAACCGATATCCAGGCAGGACAGATCGTTCAATTCTCCTACAAATCCGGTGACTATATCGGGCGCGTTCATGAATGGCGGAGCGGCAAGGCAGTCATCGAGGTGATGGCCGTGTTGAAGCACCCGAAGCAAGGGGATCTCCATCATCACCGGAGAGCGGGTGAGCCGGTGATGTTCCATCAGCGCAAAGCATTGGCCGAGCGGGAGAAAGCGCTGGTGCCGATGCCATATATAAAACCGTATGACGGAGTAGTTCCAGGGTATGCGGAGTCACTGAGGGCAGCCCTTGCAGCGGAAATCGCCTACCTCCGAGGTTTGGGCGACGATGCGTATGCGCAGCAGGCGCTGGCTCATCTCATGGAACTGGAGCGCGATTATTCCGTCATGTACAAAATATAAGCAAAGCGGGGGAGCGTTCGTGAAACTCATCTCGATTGAACCAACACCAAGTCCGCACACGATGAAATTGAATATTGACGAAACATTGCCGCCAGGCAAGAAATACACCTACCTCAAGGAGAACCTGCAGCATGCGCCTGAACCGATCCGCAGCATGCTGCAGATCGAGGGAGTCAAGAGCATCTTCCAGACGGCGGATTTCCTAGCGGTCGACCGCGTGCCCAAGGGGGACTGGAAGCTAATCCTCGAGAGAATCGCCGAGCTGCTTGGCGGCGACAAGTCCGCCGCAGCCATCTCCCAGGCTGGAAGCGCGGGGGGCTTCGGCGAAGCGCAGGTGTATGTGCAATATTTCCGCGGCATCCCGCTTCAGGTGCGCGTGAAGAGTGAAGGGGAGGAAGCGCGCCTGGCGATGCCTGAGAGGTTTAATCAGGCGGTGATGAAGGTCGTTCAGTCCAGTCCGTCCCTGCTCAAGGAGCGCAAGCTGGTCGACAAGGGAGTGCGCTACGGTGACATCCACGAGATCGCGGAGCAGATGATCCAGGAACTGGATGCGACCTACAGCGATGAGGAGTTGGAGCGGCTTGCGAAGCAGGCTGCCGAGCAGGCGGCGGATGCCGAGGAGAACATCGAGCTAAGCGAGCTGAGCCGCGAGGAGATCGCGAAGCTGTTCGCCAGCGACGACTGGCGCAAGCGTTACGCGGCGCTGGAGCATCTGAAGCCGACGGAGGAAGACCTCCCGCTGCTCGCCAAAGCGCTGCATGATGAACACGGGTCGATACGCCGTCTCGCCGTTGTCTATCTGGGGGATATATCCGGCAAGAAGGTGTTGCCTTACCTGTTCGAGGCTCTGAAGGACAGGTCCGTGCAAGTGCGCCGCACCGCAGGTGATACGCTCAACGATATCGGCGATCCCGATGCGCTGGGACCGATGAGTGAGGCGCTGCGCGATCCGAACAAACTGGTGCGGTGGCGGGCAGCGAGATTCCTGTACGAGTATGGCGACGAGAGCGTCTTGGATGCGCTGCGCGCAGCGGAAGATGATGAAGAGTTTGAGGTAAGCCTGCAGGTGAAGATGGCGATCGAACGCATCACGAGCGGTGAAGAAGCGGCTGGCTCCGTCTGGCAGCAGATGACGCGGAGCAGGCAGAAGTGACATCGGAAGTGATCTTGATCATAGGCGGCGAACGTTCGGTTCTGTATCTATTTACATGGAGGGATAGACTATGACAACGATCGCGATCATCGGCGGAGGCATAACCGGGCTGACGGCCGCTTATACGTTGCAGAAGAGAATCAGCGCAGGGGAGTTGGATGCGGAGATCGTGCTGATCGAAGGGCAGCAGGAGCTGGGCGGCAAGATTCGCTCCCTGCGCAAGCAAGGTTATATCATGGAGACCGGGGCGGATTCGATCGTCAGCCGCAAGGTTGGCGGCATGCCGATCCTGGATGAGCTGGGACTCAAGGAAGATGTGGTGTACAATGCAACCGGCAAGTCTTACCTGTACATCGACAATGAGTTGAAGCTGATCCCGGAGGATACGCTGTTCGGCATTCCGCTCAGCATCGAGTCCTTGGTGCGAAGCGAGCTGATCTCCGCCGAGGGCAAGGTCGCGGCGCTTAAGGACCTGTATACCCCGAACGAAACGTTCACGAAGAACGACTCGGTCGGCAGCTTCCTGACGTATTTCCTCGGAGAGGAACTGGTGGCAAGACAGATCGCTCCGGTGCTGTCCGGTGTCTACTCCGGAAGCCTGAATGAGCTGACGCTAGCCTCGACGATGCCATACCTGCTCGATTACAAAAATGAATACGGCAGCATCATCCGTGGCCTGGAAGCCAATAAGGAGAAGTTCAAAAGCAGCGGGGGAGGGAAATTCCTGTCATTCGCCCGTGGGTTGTCGCAATTGGTGGAGCGAATGGCGGAGCGAATCCCGGATGTCAGCGTCCGCAAGGGAACAAGCGTAAGCAGCATGAAGCGAAGCGGTAACCGATACGAACTTGTGCTGTCGAACGGGGAGTTGGTGACCGCCGATTATGTCGTGCTCGCAGTTCTTCACACCCATGCCGCGAAGTTGCTGAATGACCGGCTGCTCGATGAAGCCTTCGCGGAGATGGCGACCGGTTCCCTCATCAGTGTCTATCTCGGTTATGACGTGTCTGATGACATTCTGCCGCAGGACGGCACCGGATTCATCGTGACGGGTGATAGCGACCTGAAGTGCAGCGCATGCACGTGGACCAGCCGCAAATGGGCGCATACTTCGGCTGAGCGCCGTTTGCTGATGAGGCTGTTCTACAAGAGCGCCAGCCCTGTTTATGCCGAACTGTCGAAGCTGCCCGAAGTGCAACTGCTTCAGGTTGCACGAGAGGACATCGAACGCTCACTTGGCATCAGCGATGCGCCTGTGGTATACGCGATTACGAGATGGGAGGAGACGATGCCTGTCTATCATATCCGCCATCATGAGATCGTGAAGCGGCTTGAAGAGGATTTCCAGCATCGTTATCCAGGCGTTGTGCTTGCTGGCTGCTCCTACCATGGTGTTGGCATTCCCGACTGTATGCTGAGCGGAGAGCGGGCCGGCAATCTCTTGTTCGAGCTTGCCAGCGTTGCATCGAAAACGTCCTCCTGATCATCAGATTAGCCACCAGACTTCTGGCAGTCTGAAACATCGCCGTAATTTCCCCTCATAGACGAACCGCGCGCTGTTTCCAGCGCGCGGCGCCAAAATTCCTGTCATTCAACCGGCAACATGTCAGATCTCGCGGATGCCCTGTTCATCGATGGCATAGCGTTGATGCTGCTTGATGAATCGCATTTCTCCTGTCTTGCCGATAAAGGATTCCATATCATCGTCATAATGCATAAGCATCAATTTCCTCTGGATATGCGCGGGAAGGCTCAAGAGTTCCTCCAGCGACGTATGTACGACCCCGGGGCCATGCAGTTGGCAGTCGTGCAAGATGAGCCTAAGATCACGTTCTTCATCGAGTCTGGCCAGCAGGTTCGGAGCGAATCGCATATCCGCGCTGTAGAAAATATCCCGATTGATGATCAACGAGTAGCTAAGCTTATCCGGGATGTGTTCGGTTCTTACGATCTCCACCGCAAGTCCGTCCGCGATATGACAAGGCTCCGTTTCCTTCAGCAAGCGAACGTCGAAATAATCCTCCAGCGAAGCATGTTCCGCATCTTCCATCCCTGCTTTCAGACAATGATTCCACAGTTGATCGACGAGCTTCTCCGGAACGAAGAGCTGGGGTTTGCGTCTGAATTTGTACAGGAACTGAAAGGCGATCTCTTCCAATCCTCCGACATGATCGCCATGCAGATGGGTGATCAGCACCCCGTCCAATTCGCCAATCGATATGCCCAGTTCATGAAGCGATAAGGGTGCGGTGATTCCGCAATCTATGAGCAACGCATACTGGTTTGTTTTCCACAGGGAGTTATTGTTGTAGTATTTCTTGGCGAATGCGTTCCCTGTTCCGATCATGATTAGCTGCAGATCCAAGATTGACCCTCCTCAAGTTATGTCGAGAAGTACATTCACAACCCGCTGGGCGATGACATATCGTATAACACAGTTGGCAAAAGAGGTGAATGCGGTGCCGATTCAAGCAGTGCTGCAAGGTGCTGGACTTCTCTCCGGGCTCGTTACGCTCCATTTGTCCGACTCTGGCCAATGCGTCGACTGCAAGATCAAGCTCAACTCTCTGAAGGCTCCTCCTGCACGTTGTGAAACAGATCAGTTTTTCTTTAATTTAACATCTTTCGATGCAGAAAAAAAGCAAATTTTGCTCAGCCAGGTGAAGCTTCTGACGAAGGACGGCGCGATCCATCCGGGACAATGGAGCCTGTGGACAGACGTGGAATCCGCATTTGGCCGGTTCGATTATGGATTGATCTGCTCAGAGGCTGGTGGACGGCCCATGAAGCCTGGCGATACGCTCAGCTTCCGGCTGTGCTTCGCGGATGGAGAGTCCGTCTTTCAGGCCGACAGCTTCATCGACGCACCGGCATCCACGATCAACGGATTCCAAGCTGCGCTTCTGATCCGCTTTCCCGGCGGCGTACAGAAGCTGGCGGGAGGTCAGTTCGAATATATCGCAGATAACTGAAGCATGGGTCCGCTGCGTCGGGAAACTGCCCCATCTGTTCCCCGAACCGCTTACACCACTCCTGATCCGCTTGATAAAAACGAACAAATGTTCTTATAATAGAGGCAGGGGTGATGGTGATGGACGGTTTTGATGCTGAAGCCAGCGTATACGACTATATCGTGAATGTCTACCTGATCAAGGCATTGGACAAGGATCGTAAGCAGTTGCGCCAGCTCAAGCTGGCCAGAGCCTGGGATCATGCGGTGGATGATTGGCTGTCGCGCCTCACCAAGGAGACGTCACTGATCAGGAAACGGATGGCGAAGCATGGCTGCCGCATCGTTCTGGAGGAGATTGCTCCCGGCAATAACGTACACGTGATGTATGTATACCGGCGTTATGAGCATCATTGTTACATGCTGCCGTATGTGCTCAAGGCGCGCTGTGAAGACAAGCTTCTGGCGCTTATGAGACCATTAGGCGAGCCTGTAGAAAATTTATCGTGAAGGCAACGCAACTCTGAGCTCGTACTCGCGTATAACCATTCGAATAAACGCACGTGTAACGGAGGTATTACATACATGAAGTGGAAACGAACTTTGCTGCTTGTGCTGATACTGGCGGTGGTCGGGACAACGGCAGTTATGGCGGAAGATCTGTATGAAACGTTCAAGGCGAAGAAGTTGTCCATAACCGTCAATGGCAAATCGCTAGACAAACCAGCACTGCAAGTGACAAACGGCAGTGTGATGATACCGCTTGACCAAGTGAAGGACACCATTCAGGCCATGGTGGAGCAAAACGGTGACAAGATCACCATCTACAAGCCGAATGTCCATATGCTTCTGATCATCGAAGGCAAGGACCGCGTCGTTCATTTCGGCAGTGTCACCAACGGCAAAGGCAAGAAAGTCGATTTCACCATTCATACGCAAGTGGATAATCTGCGGAAACCGATCAAGAACATGAAATTTGAAATCTTCGACCCGAACAACAAGTCCGTGCACCAGACGATCTTCCCGATCAGCAGCGAGGATGCGGACAACGGCATCTTCTGGTTGAATGTGCCGGTTTCCGTCCAGTTCGATCTCAAAGGAGATTACACGATCAAGGCCTATATGCAATTTGAAGAGCCAGGCGAATACTTCCTGGTTTCCGAGAAAGTGATCCAGTCCAAATAACCGATATGCGTCATCGAGCTGCCAGCACAACTATGTCATGGCAGCTTTTGATTTTGCTTAGGCTTGTTGGCATTTCCATGCAGAAATCATTTGCTTATTATGCTGAAAAAATGGTACGATACTCGAGAAAGGAAAATGAATGAGAAATGAGGGTTAGCGATGAGTGACCACGAGCATCATCATCATGATGAACACGAAGATATTGTTGTGACGATGACGGATGACGAAGGCAACGAACGGGAAATGGTGCTTGCATTCACCTTTGACGTGGAGGATCAAGTATACGCCGTGTTGCTTGACTATAACAATCCGGAAGAAGAAGGCGTCATCATGCGTTTGGAAGAAGAAGACGGGGATACCGTCCTGGTCAATATAGAGGATGATGATGAATGGGATCGTGTCGTATCCATCTACAATGAGCTTGCCGAACAGGAGCAAGGCTGATTGGACGACCGTTTCCTCACAGGGTGAACACAGACGAAGAAACCGAGAATTGCGGATTGATTCCGCATTCTCGGTTTTTTTGGTGAATGGCAATGATGTCATTCGTTTCGAGTCGTGTTTATTTACGCGGATTAAAATACATGACTCGTCCGTTGAACAGGCGAACCTCGGCCTTCAGCAGCCGTCCGATGTACTTGCATAGTTCGTTCGCCTTTGACTTGTCTCCAATCTCAGAACCGCTTGGCAACACGATCTGGATGTAAGGGACGCTCCGATCTTCCTCCTGTCTCGTTCCGACACCGATCAGGATGTATTTGTAATTTGGTTGATTGCCCTTCAGGTATAACCATTCGGTTTCACCCTCGGATCTCCGCTCAATCGTATAGGGAAATGCCATCTCCGCGTAATTCCAATTCAATTGCTGCCCGGTAAGCGCAGTTTGGTTGCGATAGCGATCGAGCACCTCCAGGACATCATCCAGGGTAATGCTCTCGACCGCTGAACCTTGTACCAGTTGAATATAAGCGCTTTGACTCATCTCCACAACCTGCCCCTCGTCTGATATTTCCGATATTCTGGATATCCATCTATCATCATATCATCGATGAAAGCGGTTTACAATGCGTGATTTGACCGCTGAAAGAGTTACAGCGGCTGATTCGTCAGGAGATCGGCGTGGACTCCACGATCACCTTGACCTGTTGGATCGTCTTGTCCTCAGGCCCCTGAACCGGCAGGCCGACTTCCAGATGCTCCTGGATATATTCGATGTTATCCTGCGTGATCACTTCGCCGGGGAGCAGGATCGGGATGCCCGGCGGATAGATCATGATGAATTCGGCGATGATGCGTCCCGCCGCCTCTTTGAGCGGGATAACCTCCGTATCCGCATAGAAGGCATCGCGCGGCGAGATCGACAGATGCGGGATCTCCGGCACCTTCACCTTCACCTGGTTGGCCGTGCCTCTGCCCGCATACTCGCTTGTGAGCTGGCGAAGCGCTTGGACCAACAGACCAACGGTGTCTTCATCATCGCCTGGCGTGATCAGGCACAGGATGTTGTACATGTCGCTCAGCTCGACCTCGATGTTGTGCGTTTCTCTCAGCCAACGCTCCACGTCATAACCGGTGATGCCGAGCTCCGCCACATGAATCGTCAGCTTCGTCGGATCGTAGTCGAACTTGGCTTCCGAGCCGAGGATCTCTTCGCCGAAGCAATACAGCCCAGGCAGTTTGTTGATCTCGGCACGTGCATACTGAGCCAACCGAATCGCGCGTTCGGCCATCTCTCTGCCGTGCAGGGCCAGTTGCTTGCGTGCGGTATCGAGCGACGCGAGCAGGATGTAGGAGGTGGAGGTGGTCGTCAGCATGCTGATGATCGATTGAACGCGTTTCGGATTGACACGGCCTTCACGCACGTTCAACACGGAACTCTGGGTCAGCGATCCACCCAGCTTGTGCACGCTTGTGGCCGCCATGTCGGCACCTGCCTGCATCGCGGAGAGCGGTAAGTCTTCATGAAAATGCACATGCACACCATGTGCTTCATCGACCAGCACCGGAATATTGCGTGCGTGTGCGAGCTGGACGATTTCCTTCAGATTGGCACACAGACCATAATAGGTAGGGTTGATGACCAGCAGCGCTTTGGCGTCCGGATGGAGATCCAGCGCTTTGCGCACTGCTCGTGTGGTGATGCCGTGCGCGATGCCGAGCCGATGGTCCATCTCCGGAGAGATGAAGATGGGCTTGGCGCCTGCGAAGATGATCGCGGACATGACGGATTTGTGCACGTTGCGGGGAACGATGATCTTGTCGCCCGGCGAACATACGGATAGGATCATCGTCATGATGGCGCCGCTCGTGCCTTGAACGGAGAAGAAGGTATAGTCTGCGCCGAATGCCTCGGCAGCGAGCTGCTGAGCCTCCATGATCGCGCCTGACGGCTGGTGAAGGTCATCGAGCGGGGCGATGTTAATCAGATCGATCGACAGCGCGTTTGGTCCGATGAACTCCTTAAACTCCGGATTCATGCCGGCGCCTTTCTTGTGTCCGGGTATATGAAATTGCACAGGCTTGCGCTCCGCATGTTGGCGCAAAGCAGTGAACAACGGTGTGCGGGTTTGATCCATAATGGCATAACGTCCCTTCGCGATAAAGTTCTGCGCTGATAGTCGAACTGCACGTTGTGCTTAGCCTTGTCTGGCGCGTTATTCTTGTGAAACAAACAAGCATGAGTATACCAAATAGTGCGTTTTTGATTCAATAGGGTTGGTGCAAATGGGTAAAAATAGAACAGCTCGGGTAACATACGGTATTATCATCGTAAAAGGGCTGAGGCCGGATGTTGAAACCGTTCGCTGCGAAGCAAATATTTACTCCATTTGTCCTGCGCTTGCTTATCATATTATTTTGTGTCGAGTTCGCGAAGGGTGCGTTGCTCGTGACGGTTGTGCCTGTATATATGAACGCGGTGCTCGGCTTGTCTGCCTATGTGGTCGGATGGGCCCTGGCTCTGCAATATGCGGGGGACAACCTGTTCCGCACGCCGATGGGCTGGCTGATCGACAGGATCGGGTACCGGATTGGCATCCTCGCCGGCACCTTCCTGGCCGTGTTGTCTGTCCTGATGATGGCATTCGCGAAGAATGGCGGGTGGATGATCGCTGGAACAACGTTGCTCGGCATCGGCACATCCCCTCTCTGGCCCAGCGTCATCACCGGGGCCACGGAAGAAGCGGGAGAGCATGCCCGAGGCAGCGTCATGAGCGTGATCTATGTTGCCTGGCTGTCAGGAACGGGAGTTGGTCCAGTCGTCATCAATTTCTTCATTCATGACCGCTCTTATGGTCTGGCATTCTGGTTCCTGATCGCACTGCTGGCATTTGTCTTCTGCGTCTCACTGTTCTTACCGGACAAGTCGGCGGCAGCAGGCAGAAAGGCACCTCGTCCTGGAGGCAGCCCAGCATCACTGCGCCAACGGAACTGGTGGGTGAGGTTCACCTCCTATATCTACAAGGTGCGCAGCACGATTCATGTTAACCCGCTGTTTTATCCGGCGCTGTTCCTCCAGAATGCTTCGATCGGCTTGCTCGCCCCGGTGCTGACGCTGTTTGCCAAGGAAGTGCTTCATCTGTCCAATGCGATGTACAGCTTGTTCCTGGTGTACGGGGGAGGCATCACGATCCTGCTTCTCTATCCTGTGGGCAAGCTGGTTGACCGGTTCGGCACGAGGTGGCTGCTCCATGTCGGCTTTCCGTTGTCTTCCGTCGCGATCGCATCACTTGCTCTGCTGCGCAGCCCTCAGTTGATCTGGCTGATCGTCGCCGTGATTGCTGTTGGCTATGCGCTGATCATTCCGTCGTGGAATGCGTTCATCGCGACGATCGTGCCCGAAGACCGGAAGGCGCTCATCTGGGGGTTCTTCCTGTCGATCGAAGGAGGAGGCATGGTCGCCGGTTCTGTCGTCTCCGGCCTGTTGTGGGATACCTTCGGGCCGCATGCGCCGTTTATCGCCAGCAGCGCCTCATTATTGACACTATTTGTTCTCCATTTGTTCATTTCCATGCCGAAGAAAATTGTGGTACGATGAGTCTTGTCCTATTCTTTTTTTGAAAGTGCAGGAAGATTGTGTCTTGACAGCGGAAGGTTAGCGCTTGTATATCGACAAGAGGATCGCGGTGATGCGGCCGCCGTATGGCCGGTAACCGGCGATCCTGTGCTGCTCGCTGTTCAATATATAGGGTTCTTATCTAATCTGGGCTTTCCTAGTGCAAGTGTCCCAAGGAGGAGTCACATTAAATATGAAACGTCTTGGAATCATTTTTTTGATGCTGCTTAATGTGTTTATCGGATTCGGCATCATTATCCCCGTCCTGCCTGAGCTTGTCTCGCCGTACCACTTGTCGCTGATGCTGTCGGGTTACTCGCTGATCTCCTTCGTCATGTCGCCTATGTGGGGAGCTTGGTCGGACAAACATGGCCGTAGGCCGATCATATTGATTGGCATTACCGGTTATGCGATCAGCTTCTTCCTGTTCGGAATTGCTGAGTCGCTCTGGTTGATGTACGTGTCACGGCTTCTGGGAGGATTTTTCTCAGGAGCGGTTATTTCCTGTGCGGTAGCTTACGTGGCAGATGTGACGGATGAGAACAATCGGACCAAAGGCATGGGGTTGGTCGGAATGGCGATCGGGCTTGGCTTCGTGATTGGTCCGGGAGTGGGCGCGGGATTGAGCCTGCTCGGATATTCGATTCCGTTCTTCGCGTCTTCGGCGTTGGCGCTGATTACGTTGTTTCTCGCGGCGCTCTACCTGCAAGATTCCTTGTCAATAGAGGAGCGTCAGGCCAGACAGCAGAAGCGGGAGGCAGCCGGGAAGCAATCGCGCTGGACTGCTTTCAGAGGTGCGATGATCTACTTGTACATCCTGTCCTTCATCGTCTCGTTTACCATGTCCGGCTTGGAGTTCGCACTGTATTATTACCAGGCTGAGCGAATCGGCATCACGCCGTTCGAGATGGGGATGATGTTTATGACGAGCGGCATCATCGGGGCGTTGGTGCAGGGAGGCGTCGTACGCCGCTATATCAAGAAGGGGGACGAGCCGCGCTTCATCACGATCGGACTATTGCTGTCTGCGGCGGGCTTCTTCCTGATCATCTTCTCCACGAGCTTGTTGACGGCTACGCTGTTCCTGACGGTGTTCTCCGCCGGCAATGCGCTGGTTCGCCCATGTGTCACCTCGCTGATCACGCAGAAGACGCCGGTGGGACAAGGAGTGGCGAGCGGGCTCAGCTCTTCCATGGACAGCCTCGGCCGCATCACCGGTCCCCTGGTTGCCATGGGCGCCTTCTATATGCTGATCCAGCTCCCATTCGTGCTTGGTGGCGTCGTCTGCCTGATCGGCTTGGTACTGCTGAGCCAGTTCCTTAGAATCGATCGGAAGCAGGCTCAAGCTCCTGTTGCTTGATGTGCGGAAGCGGGGGCTTCTCCAGCGTAAACTTCCATCGCCTGCTGATGGGCTCGCCATCTGTTTCTTACAGGCGGGGAGAGAGTAGGACTTCGCCCACCGTTGGTTGATGTGCGGAGTGTATGGCACAACACGGCCAGGGGCGAACGCTAACGGAACGTCGTTCCGCTATTTATGGAAAAATGGGCGTATCTCGCATGGTAACAGAACGTGGTTCCGCTATTGACCCGAATCCGCCGTCATTTCACCGGAAAAGTGGCAAATAACGGATCTGTGTTCCGTTAGCACGGCTGATATCTGCGATTTTCGCGGAATAACGTACCTGTGTTCCGTTAGCTCCGGGCGGTACGAATTGCTTGGCATATGGTAGATAGAAAACGGTGCGACAAGCTTGGCAAAGATGGACAAGCGGTACGGCAAGCATGGCAGACGGTGGGGGATGCAGAGAGCGGTGCGGCAAGTATGGCAGAAAGCGGGCAGGCATCGGTCTGAACGAAGGCGTCGAAGCATCTATGCAGGAAGCGGCTAATGCCTCATGCTGCTTTCCTGCACATCGCGTACAGGATCGATTCGATCGCCGGATACCTGCCCCGACATCGGCCTCAGAACGAAGCGCGGTACAGGGGAAGCAGGTTGCGGAACGTCTGCTCGGCGACGGCGACGAAGCGTTCACCATCGCGCAGCAACGGATCATGACGATCGATGCGCAAACCGCACAGCGCCTCCGTCTTCTTAATGTGAAGCAGCTTATGAATCAACTGCTCATAATCCTCCTCGGTTATGCTTGAGAGCGGCGTACCTTCAGGACGCATATGATCGAGTGACCAGAAGTAATCTCCCGGCAGTTCGCTGATCAACTGTTTACGATTGCGGCGCAGTGCCTCGGCTAGCTTAGCCTTGTGCGCCGGACTTTCGTAGATGACCGCGAACTGGACAAATACATGCGTCGACCACAGACCGATCTGGAAATGCGGCAACGACTTGTATCCGCGCTTGCTACTGGCGAAAGCCACCCAGGTATCGTCCGGCGGATGGACGGTGCGTCTGGCATGCTTCGCCACATGCGCATACATTTCCTCACCGCATAGTACGGACAGCGTCGGCGCCAACAGCTCGCCCAGATGTTCCAGCTTCGGGCGAACGCGGGCGATCAGCTCCTCCATGCGCGGGGCAAGTCCCGGGATCAGGAATACGTCAAAGTCTGCTTGCGTAAAACCTTCAAATATTCTGCTCATTCTATTCCTCCGAAAGGCATAATGATCACTCTTTAACATATCAAGCTTGCACTCTGCATGCAAATCTCCGCATCACGAGTTCGACCCATCCGGCAGTGGACATCCCCATCCATCATTTCATGGCAGCACCTGCCCCAAGAGGCACTGAAAAATGCATCCACAGACGGAAAAATAAACATTAATCCAAGTTGCGTATTCATATTAATCAGTATAAGATATGGTTAAGAGGGCAATTATCTGAATATTTCAGCAATATACTTGGATCTGATGTTGATATGCACGTTGATTCCGTATACCGTCCATATCTCCGAATGTTTGAGTCTATCTGATTTTGGCAAAGCTGTGTATAAGCCTACCATTTTCTTGAAGAATTCTTGAAGAAGAGTGACATTTCCCCAAGATCATGACTTTCACAACATTCATCGAGACCGTTTGCATCTCTGTCCTGTTGAATGAGGACTCTCCAATTGCAGATGTGAGGTGCGGTCTTCGATCGGGTTCTTGGCAGTTGTGCGAACGCTGGTAAGCTTCATGTGAAACGCTCTGATCAATAGTTCCCAAAGGGAGGGATTGCCGTGACCAAAAGCTATGAAGTGGAATATTGCAACCTCGAGTTGCGTTTCGACCGCCGGCAAATCCAGAGATTCATCAAAGATTTGATACAGGAAGGTTATTCGTTGTATTGGAGCGAGAACGATGCGTATTTTATGATCTCCATCAGATCCGGCCGCAAGCTGATCAAGTTGAAGTTCCAACGGATGGCGGATCGTTTCAAAATGGTGGGAACGTATTCGTTTCGCGACGAGAAGCTCGTGGAGCTGATGGAGAAGATGATCGGCGATACGAGAGGCCATGCGGTTGTCAAACGGTTTCGGGATCGCCAGATTCTGATCGAGAATATCATGTTCGGAGAGATCATACGTACGGTTGAAATTACAGGCGTCGAGCATAAGGTAATTTTCCAGAAGGAACCGATCATTACGTTTGAAACAATGATGGAAGCCTTCAAATCTCCTCGAGCAGAGGAACGGGCGAGAGTTGTCCGCATGGAGCTGGACTACGAGTTGTCCGTGCTGCACGAACAACTGGCCAGCGGCGACGCGGAAGCGATCGCACGGACGAAGGCCAGACTTGAGGAATTGCGTCGGGAAGCGTTGCAGCTTGAACTTTAACAGGTTGCACGCGCAATATGCTCGACGTTGCATCCGCTGACTGGGAGCTGCTCAGTTCCGCAGTCGGCGTTTTTTGTCTATGGGAAGTGAATACACTGAAGGGTGTGTTGATGCACTGGCCGCAAGCCAAAGTATTTCTTTACCATCCGTACAAAAGCATTTCACAAATGACACGAAAATATGTAAAATATATCTTATGTGTATGACAAAAATAACGAAAAGTGGGGCGAGACTATTGGCTAAACAACAAATCGGTGTTATCGGTCTGGCGGTTATGGGCCGCAATCTGGCGCTCAATATCGAGAGCAGAGGATTCTCTGTATCCGTGTACAACCGTTCACCGGAGAAAACCAAGGAACTGATCGCGGAATTCCCGGACAAGAAATTGGTCGGTACATATACAGTAGAGGAATTTGTCGCATCTCTGGAACGTCCGCGCAAGATCCTGATCATGGTTAAGGCGGGATCTGCAACTGATGCCACGATCGAACAATTGCTTCCGTACCTGGAAGAAGGGGACATCGTAATTGATGGAGGGAATGCGTACTTCCCGGATACGCAACGCCGCAACCGCGAACTGAGCGCACGCGGCATCAACTTCATCGGCGCGGGTGTCTCCGGCGGCGAAGAGGGCGCTCTGAAGGGGCCAGCCATCATGCCGGGCGGTCAATATGAAGCGTACAAGCTGGTGGAGCCGATCCTGACGAGCATCTCGGCAAAGGTAAACGGAGATCCATGCTGCACTTACATCGGTCCGGACGGAGCAGGTCACTATGTCAAGATGGTGCATAACGGCATCGAGTATGGCGACATGCAGCTCATCTGTGAAGCTTACCATCTCCTGAAGGAAGTGCTCGGTCTGAATGCGGATGAGCTTCATGAAATCTTCGCAGAGTGGAACAAAGGTGAGCTGGACAGCTATTTGATCGAGATCACCGCCGACATCTTCACCAAGAAAGATCCGGAAACAGGCAAGCCAATGGTGGACGTCATCCTCGACTCGGCAGGCCAGAAAGGTACTGGCAAATGGACGAGCCAAAGCGCGCTCGATCTCGGAGTTCCGCTGTCGATCATTACGGAATCGGTGTTCTCCCGCTTCCTGTCTGCGATGAAGCAAGAACGCGTTGCGGCAAGCAAGCTGCTAAGCGGACCGAAGACGAAGCCTGCCATCGAGGACAAGAAGGCGTTCATCGAACAAGTCCGCAAGGCGCTCTTCGCCAGCAAGATCTGTTCGTATGCCCAAGGCTTCGCCCAAATGCGCGCGGCTTCCGAAGAATACAACTGGAATCTGCAGTACGGCAATATCGCGATGATCTTCCGCGGCGGTTGCATCATCCGCGCCCAATTCCTGCAACGCATTAAGGATGCATACGACCGTGATCCGAACCTGAAGAATCTTCTCCTGGACCCGTACTTCAAGGACGTTGTGGAGAACTATCAAGACGCATGGAGACAGGTTGTGGCGACTGCGGTTGCCAGCGGCATTCCGGTTCCGGCTTTCGCCAGCGCGCTCGCTTACTACGATTCCTATCGGACGGAGCGTCTGCCTGCCAACCTGCTGCAAGCACAACGCGACTACTTCGGCGCACATACATTTGAGCGCGTGGACAAGGAAGGAACGTTCCACTTCCAATGGTTCTGATGCTACCGATCGGCATCCAGGCCATGAAGAGCTTCTTTCAGGTAAGACTTTAGCCGTTCCAATTCCTGATCATAGAACGAGTTGCGATGCAAGAGCATCATCGCGACTTCTGCGAAATATTGAAAATTCTCGATTAAGCGTGGCTGAGGAAGGGTCATCAACACCGGGTCCTTGTCAGCCACCTTTTTTTTGATATAGTCGAGCACCCAGATCACGTCGTCGCGCCTCAACGTATGGCTGGGACTGAGAATTTTATTCAGACGATCCCGGTTGGGGTTTGGGTTGAGAGCATGCTGCATCGCAGATTGATCAACTCCTTGAATAGAGCTAGATGGGACTTGCCCAGGTGAGAACCATGATGCGAAGCATCTACTAATTGGTCTACTAACCACCTTACTCTATATTGTACCATTTTATACCTGTTATGGGTGTCGCTTATTCACACTTTTTCGGGGCTGTGTTATGATAGGGTATGTTATGCCCCATACCTGGAGGAGATCGATTCCGCATGACAATAAACAAGAACATCATACTAATCGGCTTTATGGGGACTGGCAAGACGACTGTCGGCCAGAGGCTCGCTGACATGCTTGGATGGACGTTCACTGATACAGACAAGCAGATTGAGGAACTGGCAGGCAAGTCGATTCCAGAGGTATTTGCGGAACATGGAGAGGAGTACTTCCGCCAGCTTGAGACAGAAGTCATTCATCGGATCAGTTCACAAGACCGGCTGGTCGTATCAACCGGTGGAGGAGCCGTACTCAAGGCGGCCAATCGTGAAGCGATGCTTCGCAGCGGACTCGTCGTCGCGCTTAAGGCTGACGCGGAGACAATCATCAGCCGGGTGAGGGGAGATACGAACCGTCCTCTGCTTGCAGGAGATTTGGAAGGCAAAGTCAACCAGCTTCTGCAAGAGAGAGCAGGTGCCTATGACTTCGCCCACGTGACGATTGATACTAGCAATATGGCAGTAGAGGATATTGTACGGGTTATTCTAACTCATACCACTTGAGCATGCCGCCGACCATGTTTTTCAGGCCGTTGAACCCCATGTGTTCCAGATATTCGCAAGCGCGCTCACTTCTTCTGCCGCTGCGGCAGACCATGATAATCTCGCCGTTCTGCTCAATCTCGGACAAGCGCATCGGCAAGTCACCGAGACGGATATGCTTGGCGCCGGGGATCATGCCTTCGGCGACTTCTTCGTCCTCGCGCACGTCAATGATATTCAACTTCTCGCCGTTCATCAGGCGGTCTTTAACCTCTTTAGGTGTTATTGTATCCAAGTGATGGAACCTCCTCCAAGTGAGTGTAATCGTTCTATTACTAGGATAGTGGAATGAAACATGATGTCAATACCGACCGATAAGGAGTGAATCAGATGAAAGCCATAGTTACCCCTACTCCGGTGCTGAAGGGAGAGATGAATGCCCTCTCATCGAAGAATTATACCACCCGGTATATGCTGGCAGCGGCATTGTCCGAAGGGACGAGCCGAGTTTACTATCCGGCCCGCAGTGAAGACAGCGAAGCGATGCGCCGCTGTATCCGTGATCTGGGAGCGATCCTGGAAGAAGACGATGAGAAGATGACGATCACCGGTTTCGGCAGGCATCCGAAGGATGTGCGACAGCTCGATGTGGGCAATGCCGGCGCGGTGCTCCGTTTCCTCATGTCCGTAGCTGCATTCTGTCCGAACGTTACGTTCATCAACCGCTATCCGGAATCGCTCGGCAAGCGCCCGCACGGCGACCTGATTGAAGCCTTGGAATCGATGAATGTCAAAATCGATCACCATGATGGCAAGCTGCCGATCACCATATACGGCGGCGCCCCGCGTGGCGGACATATCCGCGTATCTGGCAAGATTAGCTCGCAGTACCTCAGTTCGCTTCTGTTCATGACGCCGCTGCTTCAGGAAGACAGCGAGATCGAAGTGCTTCATGATCTCAAGTCCAAGGTTGTGGTCGGTCAGACGCTGGAAGTGCTGGAGCAGGCAGGCATACACATCGAAGCGGCTCCGGATCTGATGCGTTTCCGCGTTCCTGGTGGACAACGATATGAAGCCAAGGATTACATCGTACAGGGTGATTATCCGGGATCTGCGGCGATCATGGCGGCTGCTGCCGTCACCCAGTCCGACGTGAAGATTCACCGTCTGCCGGAGAACAGCAAGCAGGGCGAACGTGCTGCGGTTGATGTGTTGAAAGCGATGGGTGTCCCGCTTATGCACGAGAACGGTGTTGTACATATTAAAGGCAGTGGCAAACTGCGCGCGGTCGAGTTCGATGGCGACGAGTTTACCGATGCGGTGCTCGCCATGGTGGCTGCAGCCGTGTTTGCCGAAGGTACCTCGCGCTTCTACAACGTGGAGAATCTGAGATACAAGGAATGCGACCGGATCACCGACTATCTGAACGAACTGCGCAAAGCCGGTGCCGATGTTGAGGAGAGACAGAGCGAGATCATCGTGCATGGACGTCCGGAAGGTGTCGAAGGCGGAGTGGAGATCGATGCCCACGTCGATCACCGCGTGATCATGGCACTCACCGTTGTTGGTCTCCGTTCGATGCAAGGGCTGACCATTCGTGATGCGCAGCATGTGGCCAAGTCCTATCCGAATTATTTTGATCATCTGCGGGCACTTGGCGCGCAAGTTCAACTGATCGACGACTGATGGCAGGTCTGTCTACTTGTTTACATGAGATCCTGTTGTGATGGGTGTGTTAGCAGCAATGATCTCGGGTCGATATAGGTGGGAATACAGGCAGGTATGAATGGAGGTTGCGAATATGGCGTTTGAGAATCCGAGCAGGGACGAAATCAAGCAGATACTAGCGGATTGCAAGAATATAGCAGTGGTCGGCCTGTCCGAAAATCCTGAGAAAACGAGCCACATGGTGGCGAAAGCCATGCAGGAGAGAGGCTACCGGATTATCCCGGTGAATCCGACGGCTGCAGGCAAGGAGATTCTGGGCGAAACCTGTTACGCCTCACTCAAGGATGTGCCAGAGCAGGTCGATCTGGTGAACGTGTTCCGCCGAAGCGAGTATACGCCCGAGGTCGCTGAGGAAGCGGTGCAAGTTGGCGCGCGCACGCTGTGGCTGCAGCTCGGCATCTACAATGAAGAGGCGGCCGAGATCGCCCGCCGGGGTGGCTTGAACGTCATCATGGACCGCTGCATCAAGGTGGAGGAAGCGGTGCTGCGGCCGCGGGGTTAAGAATAGGCATTCCAGACAGGAAGTGCTCAGTTCACCAACAGCTTACCAACATAAATAAGAAGCCCTCCGGGACACAATATGAAAGGCTTTATGACGGATGATCCAGTGAAGCACGAGCATAAATAAATCGTCCGCCATGGAGACCAGATGATTAAGGAGGGCTTCAGCTTTGTATAACCAGCAATCGTACCAGACAGCCAACTATCGCGGCAACCAGCCGGGGCATGACCAGTACCTGCGTTCTGATTCCCAGCAACCGACAAGCTTCGGTATTGGCGGGACTACGTTTGCTTCCGGCACGTTCGGTACGCCTGTCGTATCCCAGTACAAGGGAATACAGAGAACGTATCAACCAACTGGCTTCGTGCAATCTGTGTATGGCCAGAACCAACCGCAATCGTACAACTCGTTCCAGTCGCCTTCGTCTTACCAAACAGCCAACTATCGCGGCAACCAGCCGGGACATGACCAATACTTGCGTTCTGACTCCACACAACCAAGCAGCTTTACTAGTCAGACGACATTCAGCAATCAGTATCAACCGACATTTACTAGCCAATTCGGGGTAACTGGCAACCAGTATCAAAGCCAGTTCTATCAACAACCGCAATTCCAGAGCACACAGCAATTCCACAACAGCAACTATCAAGGAAATGTGCAGGGTCACGACCAGTACTTGCGTTCTGACTCCTCTCAACCTAGCCAATTCGGAAGAAGCGGCTTCTAATCGCATGCAGCCGGCGAACCCTGAGAGGGTTCGCCTTTTACTTTGGCGTGAGCGAGGATGGCATTCGTCGAAATATCGCCTCTCGGCATGATTAAAATCCATTATCGATACCACTCAGACGATCGCGTTAAGAGGATGGATGTATTGCGAGTGGAAAAGGTCCATCGCGTCTTGAAGCTGTTCATTGATTTGCCTTTCCATATAGAAAGAAATCCTAAGCAGTCGCCCGCGTTTTCAACAATTTCTTTACAAATCACCTGTTACGCTTTACCATTCATATATAGATAGAGGTCGAATGTACATAGAGAGATAATGCTAAGTGTTGCATAGCTGATGACGGATTCAAACAGAGGGGGATCTATGCGATATCATGCTATCGGCGCTGCTCCGGGCATCGCATTCGGTTCAGCGTACAGTTTGCCGCAGTGGGAGTATGAATTGCCTGATCGTATCATTGATGCTGCCCAATTGGGGCATGAGATGCAACGGTTGTATGAAGGCGTGAGCATCTCCAAGGCGGAGCTCGAGGAACTGAAACAGGAAATTTCCGCTTATTTGGGTGAAGATGAACTCAGGATCTTCGATGCGCATATCGCCATTCTGGAAGACCCGCAATTTCTGAAGGAAATTCAGAATGTGATTCGCCAGCAATACAAGGTGGCCGAAGTGGCTGTCAAGGAAGTGATGGATCGATTCAGTCATCTGTTCGAGCAGCTCGAGGATCAGGTCATGCAGGACCGGTCTCTCGATATTCGCGATGTCGGCAACAGGCTGCTCAAGCATCTGATCGGCGCTATGCATGTCATCGAACCGCCAACGGATACACCATTTATCGTGGTGGCCAAGGAGCTGACTCCATCTCAGCTCGCGCATCTTGATCCAAAGCATCTGGTCGGCATCGTCATCATGACCAACAGCGCCAATTCCCATACGGCCATTATGGCCCGTGCGCTGGGAATTCCTTGCGTGGTGGGATTGGAAGGGAGACTCACGACCCCGATTCAGACCGGCGCCAAGCTGATCATCGATGGCGAACGCGGCATCATCGATGTGGATCCTGACGAAGAGACGATTGCCAGGTACATGCAAGTTCAAGAGGAGTACCGCAAGGCCCAGCTTCATCTTCGGGCCATCGAATCTCTGCCGGCATGTACCGTTGATGGGCTGCAGCTTCAACTTGACGCGAACATCGGCTTCGCAACGGAAGTGAACGATGATCTGCTCAGATATGCGGAAGGGATCGGCCTGTATCGCACGGAATTCGAATACCTGGACCGTACGACCTGGCCAACTGAGGAACACTTATATCAGACGTACCGAACGGTAATATCCCGATTGCAGGGCAAACCATGCACCATGCGGACTCTGGATATCGGAGCGGATAAGCAGTTGCCTTACCTCGACATGTCTGCCGAGGACAATCCTTCTCTTGGCATGCGTGCCATCCGGTTTTCCTTACAGCATCGTGACATCTTCAAATCGCAACTGCGCGCCATTCTCAGAGCCAGCGTCCACGGACCGGTAAAGATCATGTATCCGTTTATCTCTTCATTGAATGAGGTTCGCGAAGCCAACCATCTGCTTGATGAAGTCAGGCGGGAGCTGGCAACCGGGATGCCTGAGTTGCTCGCTATCGCCAGCCATGTGGAAACGGGAATCATGATCGAGCTGCCATCCGCAGTCTCGATCATTGATCTGCTCCTGGAGGAGGTTGATTTCGTCAGCATCGGCTCCAACGATCTTGTACAATACATGCTCGCTGTGGATCGCATGAACACCATGGTGTCACAGCTATATGATCCGTACCATCCTGCGATCATCCGTGCTTTCCGTGCCATTGCTGAAGCCGCGCATAAGGCTAATAAACCGGTCAGCGTATGCGGCGAGTTGGCCGCTGACCCCGAATACTTGCCGGTGTGGATCGGACTGGGGATCACAAGACTTAGCATGTCCACGCATGCGATCCTGCCGCTGAAGCGGAGAATCCGTGGCCTGTCAGCTGACAGTTGCCGAACACTGGTGAAGGAGCTCCTCACCTGCAAGACCAGCGAAGAGATCAGGAAGCATGTGCAGGATTTCAATGTCCTCGTTGAATCAAATAGATAAGGAGTTTACCAATTGAAGAGCTGGATGAGATTAATACCCGCTGTCATCTGGATGATTGTCATCTTCATCTCCTCGCATCAACCGGGAGAAGCAATCGAGGAAGGCGTTCTGGTATGGGTGCAAACGCTCTTTCCCTTTGTCCGGGATTTGAACTTCGGTCATTTTATCGCTTATTTTATCCTGTCGTTTACCGTTTACTATGCCCTTGGTCCGAAATGGTTGAACTGGCGAGGCAAGCTGCTTAGCATCCTGATCTGCGTGTTGTACGGCGTAACGGATGAATTCCATCAGATGTTTGTTCCCGGACGAACTCCCGACCTGATGGATATTCGCAATGATGCGATCGGTGCCGCAATCGCGATGCTGATCGTCAGCATTAAGCCTGTTCATCGCTTGTTTGTGCGGCTTGCTGAAGGCAAAAAGTACTAGACCCGCATAAGCAGGATATTCTCTCTTCCAAGTCGAATTAGTATAACGAATTGTATTGTTCGGTGGAGGAGAGGATAATTTTGCAACAATACACTTGTACATGCGGTGAACAGATGACCTTGCAGCTCAGAACGGTCATCTATTCGGGTACGATCGAAATTGTCAATGTTCCAATTCTGACTTGTCAGACTTGTTATAGAAGCGTAGTATACGATGCTGTCAAAGGTGATTTAACCTCTCTGATCGAACAGATATCCAGGGTTGACGGCACACCTGCGGAGATACGTTTTGATGAGCGCAATGAACTAGCTTTCTTGCTGACGAAGGCAACAGATAAAGAACTGCTTCATGAATCACTCAGAGACATCGTGGAAGAGCGCATCAATGAATTGCTTGATATCATGCTGCTCGCTCAATCATTGCAGAATCAGCAATGGATCGAAGAGACGAGGGGCAGGCTGAAACAGATTACGGAGCATTACATGATCAAACGATGATGGCGGTTTTCTGAAAATACGGCTGCAGCCATTGCAACATACGTCATTTTGTCGTATGATAACGGTAACCGAATTTGTACGTTTTTTCACGTATCATTCTAAATAGTAACGGAGAGAATCTCATGACAGTAACGATTTATGATGTTGCAAGAGAAGCTGGAGTTTCGATGGCTACCGTATCTCGCGTAGTCAACAACAATCCCAATGTCAAACCGCAGACGCGGAAGAAGGTATACGAGGCGATCGAGCGTCTCGGCTACCGACCCAATGCGGTAGCGCGCGGCCTGGCCAGCAAGAAGACGACGACGGTAGGCGTCGTCATCCCAGACATCTCCAATGCGATCGTCGCCGAAGTAGCCAGAGGCATCGAAGATATCGCCAATATGTATCATTACAACATCATCCTGTGTAACGCCGACATGAGGAAAGAGAAGGAGATTCGCGTGATCAACACCTTGCTCGAGAAGCAGGTGGACGGCCTGTTGTTCATGGGCGGCCTTGTAACGGAAGATCACATCCAAGCTTTCCGCACGTCGAGCGTTCCGATCGTGCTCTGCGCAACCAGGGATGAGAAGCAGGAAGTGCCTTCGGTTGATATCGACCACAAGCTGGCAGCCTATGACGCTGTACAAGCCCTGATCAAGCGCGGCCATCGCAAGATCGCTCTGCTCAGCGGACCGATTGAGGACATGTCCTTCAACTATTGGCGCTATCAGGGATATCGTCAGGCGCTCGAGGATGCGGGCATCGACTTCCGTGAGGAATATGTGCGCAGCGGCACCAGCCGTTATGAAACAGGGCTTGAGCTGGCGAAACATTTCCTGGAGCTGAAAGAACGGCCAACCGCCATTCTCGGCACCAACGACGAACTCGCGATCGGCGCGATCCACACGGTGGTTGACCATGGCCTGACGGTACCTGGAGATTTCTCGGTCATCGGGATCGACAATGTGCGAATCGCCTCCATGGTACGTCCGCGGCTGACGACGGTCGCTTCTCCGATGTATGATATTGGGGCTGTTTCGATGCGGCTGCTCACGAAGCTGATGAAGAACGAGCATGTCGAAGAGCCGCGAGTGGTATTGCCGCATGAGCTGATCATGCGCGATTCCGTAGCGCAACTGTAAGATCATACATGTATAATCGCGTGCACGAAGGCACGCGACCATAGCATTGAACATCAGGGCAGATAGAGGCGCGCAAGCTCCTTGGTCTGCCTGTTTTTGTTTGTAATTTCCTCTCTTCGCGGCATCTTTCCAAGCTGCTCAAGGTCATCCAGCCAGGTGGACGGCAACTGCCTTCCGTAGACGGGTTGCCATTTGCGAAGCCATTCCTCGGGAAAGGAACCCAGAGAGTCATAGGACAAGCTGTCCACGAGGGGATGTTCGCAGACGGTCAGCCACAGGAGCGTCCACGCGCGCGGCACGACCCGCCAGATGTCGTATCCGCCTCCGCCAAGCGCCACCCATCTGCCTTCGCAGAACGTATCTGCCGCCTGTTTGATGAGCATGGGCATGCGGCGGTAAATATCCATGCTGCAATACACGTGAGCAAGCGGATCATACGCGTGCGCATCGCAGCCGTGCTGGCTGATGATGATGTCGGGTTTGAAGTGGGCAACCACCCGTTCGAGCAGTTCCGAGAAGCATTCCATCCACGATTCATCTTCTGTATAGGGCTCTACGGGCATGTTCAGGCATGCGCCGAAGCCTGCGCCTTCGCCGCGCTCATGCACGGCTCCGGTTCCCGGAAACAGATATTTGCCCGTCTCATGAATAGAGAAGGTGAAGACATTCGGGTCGGAGTAAAAGGACCATTGCACGCCGTCGCCATGATGCACATCCGTATCCACGTACAGCACCCGGCAATCGTACCGCTCGCGTATATGAGCGATGGCGCAAGATGCATCATTGTAAATGCAGAATCCGCCGGCCTGATTGCTCAGCGCATGATGCAAACCACCTGCGAGATGTACGGCTCTTGTCGCCCGGCCCGACATGACCTGCTCGCAAGCTTCGATAGTGCCTCCGACTGCGATCGCGGCGTATCTGTGCATGTTTTCGAAATAAGGGGTGTCACCTTCACCAAGACCGAAACGGTCGGCTTTGTCCAGGCTCGCTGCCGAAGGGTTCGGTGCGCTGAGCTCACTTACGGCCTGGATATATTCGTGAGTATGGATACGTGCGATCTGTCCGTTGTCCGCGGGAGTGGAACGTATGATGCTCTCGTCGTCCAGCGTGCCAAGCAAGCGCATCAGATCATGGGTCATCACGAGCCGCTCCTGACGGAATGGATGTTTATCATGAAAGTGATATTGCAAGCTCTCTTCGTTAAAGATGTAAACGGCGTTTCTCCTCATGCGATAACCTTCCTGATCTAGATTAATACATATATCGCTGGCGGAATCTGACGCGATCGAACTGTTCCACCGAGCTGAGCGGGACTTCTGGACCGATCTTGACCATCAGGCAGTTGGCGGGATGCGAACAGATCTCCGGATCATCGGTCGCGTACCAGATCATGCCAACGGACTTCATGAGCCGTTCCATCATCCTGCGATATTCCCACACGTCAAGACCGCTAGATTTCAAGTCCCAGTGCCAATAATATTCCGTCGTGAATACGATGACGTTGTCCAGTTGGCGTTCGCGGAAGGCGAGCTTCAGCATGCGTTTGCCGATCCCGTACGAGCGGTAGGGAGGTGCAACCTCGATCGCGCCTAGCTCGATCAGATCATCCATTCCGCCGTCCGACCAACGTTCCAGCGGGTCCGGATAGTGGAAGGTGACGTAACCTATGATCGTGCGGTCATGGACAGCAACGATGATCCGCCCTTCCGGCAGTTCAGCGATTTCTACCAGCGCCTGGTGCTGCTCCATCGGCGGACGGAAGGCGTCCAACCCTTCATGCATGCTCCATGCCGAGAGCTGGTCGGGTGGGACTGGACCGCAGATCAATAATTCGCCGTCTGGATGAGGGCATTTGTCTTCAAGATAGATTTTGCGATGCTCCATCGGACTCAAGCTCCTTACAGGACTATGTATCTATCATATCATAATCATGTTATGCTGTTCATATTTATTTCATCTAAAGTGCTTACAATTCCAGAATTCGATGTTATAATTACGTATTGTAAGCGTTTCATGTGACATATATCATAGTAGAACGGATTGAGCAAGATATGAGGAGGGAATATTGACAATGCTGACTGAGGAGATCATCCAACCATCGCGCCATGATGGCAATCTGCAAGATTACGAGCAAGCGAGACAGAATTTTGACTGGAAAGAGATAGAGAAGCATTTCACCTGGTACGAGACAGGCAAAGTCAATATGGCGTATGAAGCGATTGACCGTCACGCGGCGTCCGACAGGGCTAATAAGATTGCACTCATCTATAGTGATGATACGAGAGAAGAGCGTTATACGTTCAGTGAACTGAGCAAGAAATCGAATCAGGCCGGGAATGTCCTGCGCAAGCTGGGCATTCAGAAGGGCGACCGTGTGTTCATTTTCATGCCGCGTACTCCTGAGCTGTATATTTCTTTGCTTGGCGTGCTCAAGATAGGCGCAATCGCAGGCCCATTGTTCGAGGCGTTCATGGAAACCGCCGTTCGAGACCGACTGTCTGACAGCGAGGCTGTTGCGATCATCACCACTCCAGAGCTGCTGGGGCGGGTACCTGTTAAGGAACTTCCGCATCTGAAGCATGTGCTTATCGTCGGAGACAACCTCCAGCTCGAACCGGGACAAGTTGACTTCAAGCTTGAAATGGCTGCTGCTTCAGAAGAGATGGAGATCGAATGGCTGGACCGTGAGGACGGGATGATCCTCCACTATACATCGGGTTCCACAGGCAAGCCCAAGGGCGTGTTCCATGTTCACAACGCGATGATTCAGCATTATTATACAGGCAAGATCGTGCTTGATCTGAAGGATGACGATATATACTGGTGTACCGCTGACCCAGGCTGGGTCACCGGCACATCGTACGGCATATTCGCGCCATGGCTCAATGGCGTCACCAACGTAGTGCGCGGAGGCCGGTTCAGCCCGCAGAACTGGTACAGCACCATCGAGAAATTCAAGGTCACCGTCTGGTACAGCGCGCCAACTGCCTTCCGCATGCTGATGGGCGCGGGGGAAGAGGTGATCAAGCAATACGACCTGTCATCTCTGCGTCATGTGATGAGCGTCGGCGAACCGCTTAATCCGGAGGTCGTCAAGTGGGGACTTCGCGTATACGGTCAACGCATCCATGACACATGGTGGATGACGGAAACAGGAGCTCAGCTCATCTGCAACTATCCGTCCATGGCGATCAAACCGGGCTCGATGGGTAAGCCGATTCCTGGCGTCGAAGCGGATATCATCGATGATCAGGGCAATCCGCTGCCGCCTTACCGCATGGGCAATCTGGCGATCCGCACGCCTTGGCCGTCGATGATGCGCAAGATCTGGAACAATCCTGCCAAGTATGAGGAATATTTCCGCATCCCCGGCTGGTACGTCTCCGGCGATTCGGCTTACAAGGATAACGATGGCTACTTCTGGTTCCAGGGGCGCATTGACGATGTGATCAATACATCCGGGGAACGGGTCGGCCCATTTGAAGTGGAGAGCAAGCTGGTCGAGCATCCAGCCGTAGCCGAAGCTGGCGTTATCGGCAAGCCGGACCCGGTGAGAGGGGAGATCATCAAGGCGTTTATCTCGCTCAGAGCCGGATATGAGCCTTCTGAGGCACTTAAAGAGGAGATCGCCCAATTCGTGAAGAAAGGACTGTCAGCACACGCTGCACCTCGCGAAATTGAGTTCAGGGATAAACTGCCGAAGACACGCAGCGGCAAGATCATGCGCCGTGTACTCAAAGCTTGGGAACTGAACCTCCCGACCGGAGATTTGTCGACAATCGAAGACTAATGGAAAGCCAAAAGGCGTTATGAGGAATTTCCTCATAACGCCTTTTTTATTGGCCAGGCCTCTTGGGCTTATCCTGTCAGCGTTTATTCCACATAGACCGGCTGCGACGGGCTGGAGGAGCCCTTCTGATTGACCGCAACGACCCGGTACCAGCCGATCACCGGGAAGGAGATATACTCGTATGACGTGGAGGTCGTCGAGCCGATCTTCTCGTACGGACCATCTTCCTGGAGTGAATAGTAAATCTCGTATTTGGTGATCTGCTCGTTGCTCGGATTGGCGGTCCAACTGATGATGACACCTGTTCCGCTGTCGTTAAACTTAGCTTTGACATTGCTTGGTGTAGATGGAACGGGTGCCTGAACGCCGCTGTCCTGATCGGTACCGCCTGGCAACGGATCGGTGTGCCATTCTTCATTGCCGTCCTGCTGATCGGATGGTTGGCCAGGGGGCACGGAGATGCCTGGATCATACGCATCCGCATGAGATTTGAGCAATGGAGTCGGCGCCGATTCCTTGCCGACGACATCGACGGCGGTGATGTAATAGACGGCTCTGTCCGGGTTGTAGACCTTGTCTTTGAACACGGTCTCCGAGCCGGCATACAGGATCTGCGCTACCTGATACGGCATGCCATTCGTCGATTTGTACAACCGGTAGCCGATCAGGTCCGCGTTCGGTGAAGCGCTGAAGGTGATCGTGACTTCCCCGGTTTCCGCATTGCGGTTGATCGAAGCTTGACCAGGCGTTGACGGAACCTGCCCGTCATCGGTGCGCGGATCGACGACAGACGGCGCGTCCAACTGCGCGTCAACCGGGTAATAGAAGCTGATCGGCCGCACATTGCCTTTGCTGTCCTTCGGCCTGCCGTTGGGATATTCCTCATACTTCTTCTTAATCTCCTCGATGAGTGCGGCGATCGAAGGATTCCGCTTGACGAGCAGCTTGGTTTGAACAAAATCTCGCGGCGTGTCTGGATTCGGAATGTAGTTCAGGCCTTGATATTGGACAACTTCCATCTCCACCAGCGCGTCATCCTGTTTAACCGGAATGTATTTCTTGTTGAAAATATCGGTGTACAGTTTGCCCGTTTGCCGCACCAGATCGCTTGGCAGATCGCCGGATACGGATGAAACGGTCATTTCGACGATGTTGGCCGGACGGGGGAAGTCTTTGGTTGCGAACAATTCCGGCTTCAGGTCGATCGCTGCGTTCATAATTTTCGCCCAGATCGCCCTGGCCCGGCGCTGGCCTTCCGTGCTCAGTGAAGCCTGTTGGTCGTAGCCGATCCAGACACCGGTGGTGACGTCAGGGTTATACCCGACGAACCATACATCGTAATAGTTCTGCGTAGTACCGGTCTTACCGACGATGGTCGTCTTATCCCAATGGGCGAAATCGTTCAGCAAGCTGCGGGCGCTACCGTTGCGAATGACGGTGCGCAGCATATCGGTCATCAGATAACCCGTTTCCTCGGAGAATACTCGCTCCGGAGTAACCTTGTGCTCATAGACAATATCACCGTCGATGGTCGTGATCTTCTCGATCAGATAGGCGTCCTTGAACTCACCATAATTGGCGATCGCCGAATAAGCATTGGTCAGCTCTTCGACAGTAACACCGTACTTCATGCCCCCGATGACGCCTGTTGCGGCTTTGTAATCGGACTCGTCGATCGTGTTGATGCCCAGTTTCTTCGCGAAGTTCCAGGCGTTTTCGATGCCGACGACTTGGTTGAACAGCTTCAGTGCTGGCACGTTGTAAGACTGATTCAACGCTTCACGGGCTGTCATCAGACCGTTAAATTTCAGATTGACGTTGTTCGGGATATGGAAGCCTTTGCCGCCGTCGGGCAAGATGATCGGCGCATCGTCGATCACCGTTGCTGGTTGGATCCTGCCTTCCTCCAGCGCCGGAAGATACGCTGCGATCGGCTTCATCGCCGAACCCGGTTGGCGCTTCATCTGCGTCGCATGGTTCAATTGCTCGATGTTGTAGTCTCGGCCTTCGATCATCGCCAGTATCGCGCCGGTCCGGTTGTCGATCATCATCGCACCGACCTGTTCGACGCCTTTCTTCTCATCATCCGGCGAAAAGTTCTCCGGATTGGACGCTATTTCTTGCAGCGCCTCATAGATGTCCTTGTCAATCGTGGTATAGATCTTGTAACCGCCGTTTAACAGCTCGTTGTGAACGGAGTGGTACAATTCGTCATTGTCCTTCAATTCTTCCGCTGTAAGTCCCGGGTTCTTCTGCATCGCCAGGATCTCCGTTGCTCTGCGTTCAACCTCGAGCATAAGGAACGGATATGTGTTGTATGCCTTCTGGCTCGGCGGAGCGAGCGTTGCTTTCAAGTCGAAAGCCAGCGCTTCGTTGTACTCCTGCTCCGTAATCTTGCCTTCCTCCAGCATCCGTCTAAGGACAAGCTTCTGCCGCTTAACCGCTTCATTGAAGCCCTCTTCTCTGAATGCCCCGGTTCCGGTGTAGGCAGAATAGGCAGCCGGAGCTTGCGGCAAGCCTGCCAGATAGGCGGCTTGGGCGAGGTTGAGGTCCTTCAGTTCCTTGTTGAATATCCCCTTCGCCGCAGCTTTGATGCCGTACATCTGATAGCCGGTGTTGCTTGCCCCGAAGGATACCTTGTTCAGGTACCCGACCAGAATTTCTTTCTTGGACAGGATGCGTTCCATCCGCAAGGACAGCAAGATCTCCTTGAACTTCCGGCTATGCGTCCTGTCACGGGAGAGGAAGACGTTCCGCGCAAGCTGCTGGGTGATCGTACTGCCGCCGGTTTGCGTATCGTCATTGGTGACGAATTGGCTGACTGCCCGAAGAGTTGCGCCGATATCGATCCCCTTGTGCTCCATGAACTCATCATCTTCAATGGACAACAGCGCATCGATTACGATCTGCGGCACTTCGCTGAGGCTGGTAATCGGCTGACGGTCCACTTCAGATCTTAGCTGCCCCATCAGTTCAGGTTCACCATCGCCATCGGAGTCGCGGAAGTATATGTAGCCAGTTTCACTGTATTCTGACAATGCACTGACGATTTCATCCGCTGAGCGGATCGGATCGTCCTTGACCTTGGCCGTCACGTAGCCGAACAACACGCCGAAGACCGCCGTCCCGGCAAGTAGACCGGCGAGAAGCAGCCACTTCAAGCTGTGCCATATAACGAGCAGAGTTTGTATGATTCCTTTGCCGACTTTGCCGGCTGTCTTTTTGGCATTGCTTTTCTTTGTCATCTTGACCTCCTAGTTAGTGCCAGTTCCCATCGTGAAGATGAACCTCAATGACCGTTTCAAACATGATAAAGATAGATTAAAATCTGTTTCATTATAGCATAAACGATATTTGATGGACATATAGGGCGCTTGTCGCATCTTTACGGTAAGCCTGACGCGCCCGAAACAGGATTCTCATATGGCCAAAACGTGGTACACGATGAAGATACTTTGCCGCATGATTCAAGATCATCTCTACAGACGAAGCGGATGGAGGATAGGTTTCAATGAGCATCTTGGAGCAACTGACGAAGGAACAACTTATGGAAGTGGACAGGCAGTGGGAGGTTGCGTCACGAGGCGCTGCAAGGAGCATGCGCATCAACGAGCAACGGGTGGATGATCCTCAGGCGGAGATCTCCATCGGTGAGGGGGATGTTGTGCAGAACGGCAAGCGCAAGTTTGCCAGAGTGAAGTTGGTATAGGTTCAGGGCGTAAGCCCGTTAACAGCAGTGGGCAATCACAGGTACAGAAAGAAAGCCGCGACCCTCGGTTGAGGGATCGCGGCTTTCTGCCACTTGGCACTGTGGATGAGGATTAACGGCTGTAGAACTCGACGATCAGCTTCTCGTTGATTTCCGGCGGAAGCTCGGCGCGTTCCGGCAGACGAGTCAGCTTGCCTTCCAGTGCCTTCTCATTGAAGTCCAGATATTCTGGTACGAAGTTGTTGCTGGCAACTGCGTCCTTGATCACTTTCAGGTTGCGGCTTCTCTCGCGAACGCCGATCACTTCGCCAACATTAACCAGGTAGGAAGGAATGTCAACCTTCTTGCCGTTAACGGTGATGTGGCCATGAGCGACCAATTGGCGTGCGCCAGCACGAGTGTTGGCCAGTCCGAGGCGATAGACGAGGTTGTCAAGGCGTCTTTCCAGCAGGATCATGAAGTTCTCGCCGGAGATACCAGGGATTTTGCTTGCTCTGTCGAACAAGTTGCGGAATTGCTTCTCGCTCAGGCCATACATATGGCGCAATTTTTGCTTTTCTTGCAACTGAAGGCCGTATTCGCTCAATTTCTTGCGTTGACCCGGACCGTGTTGTCCAGGAGGGAATGGGCGCTTCAGTTCTTTACCTGTACCGCTCAGGGAGATGCCCAGGCGGCGGCTGATCTTGAACTTGGGTCCTGTGTAACGAGACATGTGATCTAAACTCCTTTGTTCGATATATGGGATGATGTTTTCGAAAGAGCAATCTGTGCTGCGAAGGTGTCGATGCTCGATAGCAGCATCCAGCAGGCAAATAATTCAGCCGCGTCCCGCTGTTCACGCATCGCAGTGAGGGTGCCCACAGACTCTTTCGATCACGCTATCTACAGTATACTCCGAATAACTATTCTATAAGAGTTGAAAGGCGGATGTCAAGCAAACTTGCAAAAAGTTATGCCAAGTAAGATGCAAGAACCGGAATATCCCCTCATCCTTAGACAAGTTTCATGTAAAAGCATCATGCAACATACACAAAACGGTTGAGATAGTGTTGGCAAACACGCATCGCAAAAACGCCTCTGCAACGGAATCGGGGCCTATTGAGAACGATCCGCGAGAATACGTTATCATGCGGCATCTCCCAGTGGAACTGCATGTCCATTCAACCTGCTGGCAATCATAAGGAAGGCATAGGACAGCTTAAGAATGGAGGGGTTGATCGGTTGATGAGATCGATCAAGAAGATCCCGCTAATGATGGGACTGCTTCTGATGATGAGCGGTTGTCTGGGCGCGGGAGCGGGAGAAGCGGATGACCTGCTCAGCCAGGCCCTGTCGGGACTAATGGGGGAGGATGACTTCACTTTCACCGGAACGACGACGTTGGAGATGTCGGATGCGCAGCTCCGTAGCGGGTTCAACTTCAATGGCCAGGTAAATGACCACAACGAAATCGATATCGAGCCTGACACAGGCGGACAAGGTGAAGGATACACGGCATCGGCTCTGCAAGTGAGCGGGAAATTGTCCTATACCAAGGTGAACCGGCAGTGGACCGTTTCCCAAAGCTCGGACAGGCAGCTTCACCCCATGTTTACGCTGAACCCGATCATTCATGCCGAATATCTGAATCGAGCGGTACGGGATGTGGCGATTGTGTCCGGAGAGGCGGAGGAGAAAGGGAGGATCGTGCTGCGCGCCTCACCCGATCAGGAACTGCTTACGGATGATTTCAAGAAGCTCGTTCGAGCCGAGCATAACAGGGTCGTTGCGGAGGTGAAAGGCAAAGCTCAAAGCAGCGATGATGAGGAGCTGGCTGCCGAACTTGCGGCATATGTGCAGCAAGCGGAGAAGCAATTGGGACAGATCCTCGATACGCTTCAGGTGGCTTCCGAATACCGCATCGTGATGGACAAGCGGAGCCGCCGTTTGCTGGAGATGATCTATACGGCCGAACTGCAATATAATGTGAATGATGAGCCGCACAAGGAAGCGATACGCACCTCGTATCAGTTCCAGGGTTGAAGCATTACGATATAAGAAAGAAACCTTTCCTTGCTCAAGATGGATGCTCCCATCATGACCAGTGGAAAGGTTTCTTGGCTTCGCCCATCCTCAGAGGTATGGCCAGCCAGCTAGTGAGCTAGTCTGAGTCTAGGGCCGCCTCATTGCAAAAAGTTCATCAGGCATCTATGTGACGTACGGTTTACTTCAAGTTCTCCGGATTCAGGCATTCCAGCTCAGGCACCACGAACCTGCCGTCTTTGCGAATCAGGCGGTCATCGAAGTAGATCTCCCCGCCGCCATATTCCGGCCGTTGAATGAGCACCATGTCCCAGTGGATGCTGGAGTCGTTGCCGTTGTAGGCATTTTCGTAGGCTTGTCCAGGCGTGAAGTGAATCGAGCCGTCGATCTTCTCGTCGAACAGGATATCTTTCATCGGTTCGCGAATATACGGGTTGAAGCCGATCGAGAATTCTCCGACATAGCGTGCGCCTTCGTCCGTATCGAGGATGCGGTTGATCCGTTCGGTATCATTGGCCGTAGCCTCCACGACCTTGCCGTTCTCGAAGCGGAGCTTGACGTTCTCGAATACGAAGCCGTTATACGGACTTGGGGTATTGAACGAGATCGTGCCGTTAACGCTGTCTCTGACCGGAGCGGAGTAAACCTCGCCATCTGGAATATTGAGCTTGCCGTCGCACTTGATCGCCGGAATGTCCTTGATCGAGAAGGACAGATCTGTTCCGGGACCGACGAGACGTACGCGGTCGGTCTTGTTCATCAGATCGACGAGGGCGTCCATCGCTTTGCTCATCTTGCTGTAGTCCATCGTACATACATCGAAGTACAGCTTCTCGAACGCATCCGTGCTCATCGAAGCGAGCTGCGCCATGGACGAGGACGGGTAGCGAAGCACAACCCACTTCGTCTTTCTGACGCGCGTCATCGAATGCACCGGATGATTGTACAGCTTGTTATAGAGCTTCATCTTCTCATCGGGCACATCCGAAAACTCATAGATGTTATTGCCTCCGCGTATCCCTATGTAAGCTTGCATCATCGACATTTGCTGCTGATCGTATTCTGCCCACGTGCGAATCTGTTCTTCCGTCGCCGACATCAGGAGTTCCCTCGTCACCTGATGGTCGCGAAGGTTGACATATGGTCTGCCGCCGGCCTTATGCACTTCCTTCACGACGGCTCTGACCAGGGCATTATCGATTCCGAACGCTTCGATAAGCACATTTTCACCCGGCTGCACACTGGTCGAGAAATTGACCAACACGTCGGCAAGCCGTTCAAGCCTTGGATCCATCATGTTAATCACCCTTCTGTAAGTTTTCCTTCATCATTATAACCGAAATTGGCGAATCAAAGCATGATAATTTGGTCATGATTTTCTTATACCGGAGACCGGTGACAGTTGCATGAGAAGAGCCGAATGAATTTGGACAATGTGCTAAACGATTTTGGAAATTTATATCTTGATATACAAACCCGTTATCACGTATGATGAAAAAAATGAGATATGGAGGGAATTGAGATGGCGAGTGCAAATGCCGCAGTAGTTGAAATCTCGCAGACTGCCAACAAGTTCACATCATCGATTGTTTTGCAATATGATAACAAATACATCGATGTGAAGAGTATTCTGGGGCTGTTCACTTCCCTGTTAAACGGCGGGACATACGAGCTGCACATTCACGGTCCGGATGCCGATGAGGCCAAGAAGGCCATGCTGGAAGTTTTCCAGAAGCATAACCTGCAAGTAACGTTGGTTGACAACTGATGTAGGCATACAGAACATGAGGTGTGGCAGGCACCTCATTTTTTGTTCGCCTTGGAACGGCGATGCTACCTGCGTCTAGAAGATTATGGGCTAGTAAGTATTTCTTTGGCGGACAGATTGTTCTCCTTCACTTGTGCAATGTGCTTATTTCGAATAATATAGGCATATAGAGATATGGGAGAGACTGATGCCAGGGAGGAGACTGCTAATGTCACCAGATGAAATAATGAACTCACTAAGCCAGAAAGCGATCCACCTTCTCCGCGAGGATGCAGATAAAATCGAAAAACTGATAGAGGTTCAGATGGAAACTCTGACCAACAGGCGTTGTCCGCTGTACGAAGAAGTGTTGGACACGCAGATGTATGGATTGTCGCGTGAGATTGACTTTGCAGTCAGAGCCGGGCTGATCGACGTTGCAACCGGCAAGGAAATCCTGAATAAACTTGAGCGTAATCTGGCAAGCCTATACGAGGCGCTGAATCAAAGCCAACAAGGGGAATGACTCCTATCCCATCGCATGCGATGGGATGTTTTTTCCTCAATGGCCGTCTGATCAGAAGATCTTGGCTCCCAAGGTTGCATTTGCAGATTGACCCATTATACAATACCTATAAACGGATGAGTAGTATTGGAAGGAGGATTGCCCGATGGATGGAGCAGGAAACGGAACGATTCGAATTTCTGACGATGTGGTAGCGACCATCGCAGGCCTCGCAGCAACCGAAACGCCGGGAATCGCCGCGATGTCAGGCGGAATCAGCGAAGGTTTGGCACGTCGCCTCAGCGGCAAGCAGGTGAACAAAGGGGTATCCGTCGAGGTTGGCGAGACGGAAGCGGCCATTGATCTGCGCGTCATCGTCAATTATGGAGCTAAGATCCATGAGGTCTGCAAGGATCTGCAGGTGAATGTGCGGGACGCCGTCTCCAACATGACCGGCCTCAAGGTTGTTGAAGTGAACGTGAAAGTGGAAGGTGTTGCCTTCCCTGAGGAGCAGACAACAGAGGTGGCGAAGGTTCGGGTCAAGTAATGGCCTGAATCAACCGAATTGAACATGAGGAACAGCAAAAGTTGGGAGAAAACGGGGGTTAGGCTCTGATTTCGTCTCAACTTTTTACGTTTCATAAGCAGAAAAAACGAGGCCCCGGAAGTCAGAGCAATGACGTTCTGGCAAGCCTCGTTTGCTTGTATATAGCTAAGTGTTTGAATAACGTGAAATATTCAACAGAATTCCCATGGACATAAGCGTCACCAGCAAGGAGGAACCGCCGTAGCTGATGAAAGGCAGAGTTACGCCGGTGATTGGGATCAATCCCGTGACGCCCCCCAGATTGATGGTGGCTTGGATGCCGATCATGCCCACGATCCCCGTACCGAGCAGCGTGCCGAAGATATCCGGGCAACGCAAGGAGATGATGAGCGCGCGCCACATCAGCAGGAGCAGCACGAGCAGCACGGTGAGCGCGCCGATGAGCCCAAGCTCCTCGCCGATGACGGCGAAGATAAAGTCGTTGTAAGCGTAGGGCAGGTAGTGCAGCTTCTGGATGCTCTGTCCGAACCCGGCTCCCGTTACTCCGCCATGCCCGAAGGCGTAAAGTGACTGGATGAGCTGGAATCCCGTATCCATCGGATCAGACCAAGGATCGAGATATGCGGTGAAGCGATCGATCCTGTAGCTCTTGATCTGGTCGGCTGGGGTGAACAGGAAATATCCGCCCACAACGAAGCCGAGGATGCTGCCCAGGAACAGACCGGATAACAGAATATGTTTCAGGTTAGCCCCCCCGGCTATGATCACGAGACCAGCAGTCAGCACGAGGATAAAACAGGAACCAAGGTCTGGCTGCATCATGATCAAAGCGCATACGACGCCGACGATGATCATGACCGGCAGGAGCCCTCGCTTAAAGTCACGAAACTTTTCGCCCTTGCGGCTGATCAGCGTGGCCAGGTACATGATGACGGCGAGCTTGGCGAATTCCGTTGGTTGGCCGCCAAAGGGACCGATCTGGAACCAACTGCGCGCACCGTTTATTTCGACGCCGATGAACAACACCAACACCAGAGAGGCGATGGCCAGGAGAAAGATCGGGAAGATCAGCTTCTTCCACGATTGGAATGGAATGTTCATCAAGATCAACATGAAGAACAAACCTGCACAAGCCCAGATGATCTGGCGTTTGGTGAAATGGAGTGAATCATTGTAATCGATCGCCGCCGTAGCCGAACTGGCGCTGAATACCATCACGATGCCGAATCCGGTCAGGATCAACGTCAGAAACAAGAGCAGGAAATCAGGTGAACCCTTGCGCAGAGGATTCATAGGCAACCAACCTTTGTCATTGGATGGTTTACTTCAGAAGGTTGGCCAATTCTGCCAACTTGGACTCGGCTGCTTTCAGAACATGGGCCGGGAACGACTCGTTGTAAGACAATCCGTGCGGGAAGGTGGCTCTGCCGATATACGCTTCGCCGATCTGCAGCACCGCATGCGGCTGCTCCAACTTGCCTTCTACAGCGCGAGTGTCGAGCCGCAGGTAGTAGTCCTGTCCTTCGTATGTAATCTTGTAATCGTAGGTTGCGCGGGTGTATTCCCACTGTCCACGCACGAAACCGATGCGGGAAGACACATCATCCAGGTGACTCAGTTCACTTTTTATGCCTTTCAGTGCATTGTTCTCGATAATCATCTCGTATATTCCTCCTACAGTTCCACATCATGCGTTGTCGCATCATCTATATGCTCAGTCGCATCCTTTTTACATGATAGTATGTTTACCTGTCTTGTGCAAGCGTGACGAACAGAATGTCACAAAGTAGTGACAGTTGCCAGCATATGAATGAAGATGGACGGTTTTGCGAACGATAACAGATGAAGGCATTCAACATAGAAATGACAAAAGGGAGGACACATAAGTTTGGCTAGAACAATACGAGATATCATGACGACGGACTGTGTGACGGTTACGCCGCAGGATAATATTTATGAGGCAGCAGTCAAGATGAAGCAGCATGACATCGGCTTCATCCCGATCGTGGAAGGGAAGAAGCTGATCGGGGTATGTACCGACCGCGACCTCGTGATCCGCGGCTATGCAGAGAAGCATCCCGGTTCCACTTCCATCACGGAAGTGATGACCAAGGATTGCATCACCTGCAGTCCGGATACGTCGCTGGATGAAGCGGCGGAGATCATGGCAGACAAGCAGATCAGACGCCTGTGCATCGTAGAGAACGGCGAACTGGTCGGCGTATGCGCAATCGGTGACCTTGCGGTCAGAAACACGTTGGTCGATGAAGCAGGACAAGCCCTGCATGAAATTTCCGAGTCGAATACCACTCAAACGATGACCCATTGATCGGCTATACGAAGAGTATCTGAACTATTTGGGTGGAAGTTGGGAAGAAATGACGATATTCTTCCCGACTTTTTTGTCTTTTACCAGCGGCATAACGAAATTTGATCATTTCTATAAATGTAAGCGTTACCGAAATTTGCTCGGGTGAATAAACGTATGGTAGTATTGATATATAAGTAAATCTTATAGATCGTCTTCCCAAGCTTGGCAGACAGAGCAGACGGCCGTCTCTAAACCTGTATACTGAGGAAATGGGGAATGAAGTTGGATCACATGGTATTTGAAGTGGGATTGGCGCTGATGCTGATCGCCATTGTCTCTGTACTTGCACACCGATTCAAGCAATCGATAATTCCGTTTTTGATCATTCTGGGCATGCTTGTCGGGCCCCATCTGGAAATTCTCAATTTTGGCATCTTTGATTTTACTTTTGTCCACAGTCAGGAGACGATCCAGTTCCTTGGGAGAATCGGCATCCTATTTCTGCTATTCTATCTGGGGATCGAGTTTTCCGTCCAGAAGCTGATACGTTCCGGCCGCTCTATCGTCATCGGCGGCTCCATCTACGTCATCTTGAACTTCATCCTGGGACTGGGCTACGGCCTCTTGGTTGACTTCCCGATGTATGAGGCGCTCATCGTTGCAGGGATGATGTCCGTATCCTCTACTGCGATCGTTGCCAAGGTGATCGTGGACCTGAAGCGGACCGTCAATCCAGAGACGGAACTGATCCTGGGCATCATCCTATTCGACGACCTGTTCCTTGCGGTGTTCCTGTCGATCATGTCCGGCGTGCTTCTGGGCGATACTTCATCGCTTGGCGGCTTGATCCTGTCCGTGCTAATCTCCATGGTTTATATGCTGGCTTTCTTCGTGATCGCGAGGAAAGGCTCGAAGATTCTGAACAAGTTGCTCAATATCTCTTCCAACGAAATCTTCATCATCGTCGTGTTTGCCGTACTGTTCTTCGTTGCCGGCTTCTCCGAAACGCTGCATGTTGCGGAAGCGATCGGCGCGCTGCTATTAGGCCTGGCCTTGTCGGAGACGGAGCACAGCAAGCGAATCGAACATCTGGTTGTCCCGTTCCGTGATTTCTTCGGTGCGCTCTTCTTCTTCAGCTTCGGGCTCAGCATCGATCCATACTCGCTGCTGGATGCTTCGTGGCTGGCACTCGGGGCAGTTGCCATCACGATCCTGAGCAACTATATTGCCGGCCTGGTCTCGGGCAAACAGGCAGGACTTACGGTCAAGTCATCGACGAATATCGGTCTTACGATCATGGCGCGCGGCGAGTTTACGATCGTCGTTGCCACATTGGGCGTTTCTGCGGGGCTGAATCCCATCCTCCAGCCACTGTCAGCCTTGTATGTGTTGATCATGGCGGTGATCGGCCCGATCTTCGCGAAGCATTCCAAGCTTGTCTACACAGGACTCAGCAAACTTGGCATCGGCAAGAACGAGAAGCAAGCCCGCTCCCGCAAGCGGGAGAAGCCCAATATGCCTGGCCAGTAACCGGAAAATATGAGATTAGGTCTGGAAATCATGGCAAGAACGGGTATAATGCAAGTAAGCATACTCCATATGAATCAGGCTTTATGTCATTTTATAGTGAAAGGATTGTTAGGAATGGATATCAGAGAGTCAGATTTGCCGGGAATTGGACGGAAGTTTCAGATAGATACACGCAGCGGAGACAAACTGGTGGTCATCATTCACGATGACGGCAGGCGGGAGTTGTATCACTTTGATTACGAGGACCCGGATGAGAGTATCTCGATGGTAACGCTCGATGACAACGAAGCCCGCCAGGTGGCGGGCATCATCGGCGGCTTGACTTACAAGCCGAAGGCGCTGGAGACGATCGAGGTAGCGCTTGACGACCTGATCATCGAATGGTTCAAGGTTGAAAGTCATGCTGCTTGCGTCGGTAAGTCCATCGGCGAGATGAACTTCCGTCAGAAGACGGGCGTGAACATCATCGCCGTGATTGACAAGGAGAAGCAACACATCAGCCCTGGGCCAGATTATGTGATCAAGCAAGACTCGATCATGGTTGTTGCTGGCGAACGGCAGAACCTGAAGCGTCTGAAAGAACTGCTGTCCAATTCGAATGGGAAGTAGGTAAACGTAAACTGTTACGAATTCTTCGGAGCGCGGAAGCCATCGGCTTCCGCTTCTTCTATGGTGCAGAACATCTTCTCGGCAATCGTGGCGTCATAGTATCTGCTGCCCGGCACATGGTAGATTCGATCGCCCCGCGAGTTGATGTTGCCCTTGATCTGCGGGTCATCGCAGTTCGCTGGGTTTAACGGCTCGTTAGCCGAATCCGGGGCGATCGCATCCGCATCCGTAGCGGCAGCGCCGCCTGCATCCGCATCAGACTGGGCGCCTTCCTCAATGCCCCAGAGCCCTCTGCCTTCCTCGCGCGCTTCGCGCTCCAGAGAGACGAATCGTTCCGCATAAGTAACGTTGGGCGCTACGGTCATCGTATTGGCGTAGCCTTCCGCGACCAGGCGCTCATTGAACATTTGCGTCTCCGGTTCTACGAACACGTATCGCAAGAGCCTGCCGTACCGGTCGGTATCTCCCACATCACTGAACAGGACCACTTCTCTGCCGAGCAGTTGATCACTTGTAAACTGTTTCGCTTCTTGCCCGTAATATTCCGATTTGCCGTTCGTGATCTCCGGCGTGTTCACGCCGATCAGCCGTACTCTGCTGCCGTCTTCCAATTGGAAGGTGTCGCCATCGACGATGCGTTTAACCGTGTCCACGGTATAGGCTTTGCCGGTCAGTTCCGGATAGAGACGAAGGATCTGTGAGATGTAGTCATCGCTGTTGTTCTGGACCGGCGCCCCGCACCCTGCTATCAGGAGCAGCATGGCAACCAGCATGATTCTTATCATGTTCATTCTGCGTCGTCCTTTCTAAGATGTCTTTCATGCATAAAACGGCACCCAAGATCTTCATACTATAGTATAAGGGAAAAGAGAGTTTGTGAAGGGGCGCGCTTATGAGTTCTGTCCATAAACCGCTGTTCGTACAGAGCGATTTCACCATATTGGCGGAATCCGATCATCCGGAGTATGAGCTTGTCAGAGCGAGGTTGGGAGAGTTTGCGGAACTCGTCAAAAACCCCGGACGTTTACATACATACCGCATGACCCGTCTTTCTCTCTGGAATGCAGCCGCGGCGGGCTTAAGCGCGCGGGAGATCGTCAGCTTCCTAGCGGCATACAGCAAGTTTTCCCTGCCGCAGAATATCCGTAACGATATCTTCTATTTCGTCGACCGGTACGGACTTGTGAAGATCGTCGCGCGGGAGGGAGAACTGTATCTGCAGAGCGAGGATAAGGAGTTGCTCCATTCGCTGCTGTACATGCCGGCTCTCGTGGATTCCTTCATCGCTGCGGCCGACGACCGCCATCTCCTGATCCGGCCGGGCAAGCGGGGAGCGATCAAGCGGGAGTTGATCAAGGCAGGCATACCTGTGCAGGATCTGGCCGGATTCCACAGCGGAGAAACTCTGGACATCCGGTTGCGCGAGGTTAGCGTTAGCGGGGAGCCATTTGCGCTGCGCGATTATCAACAGGAAGCGGTGGACCGCTTCGTGGATCGGCGCACAGGCGGATCAGGCGTCATCGTCCTGCCCTGCGGGTCGGGCAAGACGATCGTCGGCATCGGCGCGATCGCAAGGCTGGGCTGTGCGACGCTCATCCTGACGGCGAATGGGACGAGCGTACGCCAATGGATGTGCGAGTTGATGGATAAGACGACGATCGATGCGCGGGACGTGGGCGAATATTCCGGTTCACGCAAGGAAGTGCGGCCGATCACGGTAGCGACGTATCAGATACTGACCCAGCGCCGGAGCAAGGATGACCCGTTCGTTCATATGAAGCTGTTCCGTGAGCGGGATTGGGGACTGATCATCTATGATGAGGTCCATCTGTTGCCTGCTCCGGTATTTCGCGAGACCGCACAGCTTCAGGCTACGCGCCGTCTCGGGCTTACCGCTACACTGGTTCGCGAGGATGGACTTGAGGAGGATGTGTTCTCGCTCGTGGGTCCTCGCTGTTACTATAAGTCATGGAAAGCCATGGAAGAGAACGGGTATATCTCGCCTGTTACTTGTACGGAGATACGGGTACCGTTAAGCGCGGAAGCGGAAGCGAGGTACCTCAGAGCGGACAGCAGGAGCAAGATCCGTATCGCCGCCGAGAACAGCATGAAGCTTCAGGTGCTCTTCGCTGTGCTGGAGAAGCACATGGAGGACAAGGTGCTCATCATCGGCCAATATCTGGACCAGTTGAAGGCGATTGCTTCGGCACTGCAAGCTCCGCTGATCACCGGCGAGATGGGCCGTGAGCAACGCGAGCAGCTCTATGAACGCTTCCGTAGAGGCGAACTGATGACACTCGTCGTCTCCAAGGTGGCGAACTTTGCGATCGATCTTCCAGATGCTTCGGTGGCGATCCAGGTCTCAGGCAGCTTCGGTTCGCGGCAGGAAGAAGCGCAACGGCTGGGCCGAATCCTGCGTCCCAAAGGGCAGGGGAGCCTTGCCCACTTCTATTCGCTTGTCTCCGATCATACCCGTGAACTGGAATTCGCCCACAAGCGCCAGTTGTTTCTCGTCGAGCAAGGCTATGAATACCACCTGTCCCAAGCGGACGAATGGTTGCAGCAAGCGCGCAAGGGGATGATTCCATGCAGAACGAATGGATAGAGGAAAGATCACGCCTCCAACCTGAAGAGATGGGAAAAAAGACACTGCGCTACATATGCACCACATTCGGACATCGCGCTTTCGCTCTGGAGGAGTTTCTCCGGGAGGCTCCTCTCGATGTGCCTCCCGCCGCGTGGCATATCGGTTTGATTCAATTGTGCCACTCACACATAGTGCGCATGATGCGCAAATCATGGGGAGAGCGGGTATACCAGGTGCCGGTGGACGCCTACTTTCAGCAGTTTCCGGCATGCTGGCCCATGATCGTTGAACGAGCGGATGACCAGTCGTCTGCCGATGATCTGATCATCCATTGCGATACGCACCGCAGCATGACGGAGCAGGTGCTTGCTGCGATCATCGCCATGGATCGTGAACCGTTGCTATTAACCCGCCAAGGGAAGCTGCACAAGAAGAGCTTGGAGCGGATGGAGAGCAGCCTGTTATGGACTCCAGGCCTGACTGAGGAGGTGCGCAGCCGCCTGCTGATGGAGACGATCGACCTCGTTCTGCGAACGGGATTGGCGTGCAAGACTGAGGGGACGATCATGCTGGACGAGACGCGGGTGAAGGGATGGCTTATGTTGGATGCAGGGCTGCGTGATGAGCAGATGTTCCTGTTATGGTACAGGGTGCATTGTCCTGATCAGCCTGGCCTGCATTGGCTGACGGGCGCGGTGTTCTGCCAGGCGGACGAGCGGTGGCTGCCGCTTGCCGAGCTGATGAATGCAGCATGGCGGCACGGCGTGAGCCTGGACGAACGGGCTGCGGAAGAGTGGCTGCTTCGCATGCAAACCTCTGGTTGGTTGGAGCTGGGAACAGATGAGCTTGGCAGGCGTTGGGTGCGGCGCAGGGAGCGATACCGGGCTGGAGAGAGGACACTGGTCGTGCAGAGCGACTACGAGATCATCGCTCTGCCAGACACCCCGTTCGAGGTGATACGCAAGCTTCATCAGATCGGAGAGAGGTTGGATTGGGGCGCCATGCAGCAGTACCGGCTGTCGCGTGACAGCGTTCAATCGGCGGCTCGGCGCGGCTGGCAGGCGGCAGAGATCATCGGGCTGCTCAAGGGGTATGCGCTTGATGAACTGCCCGAACACCTGGGGCGTTCTATACATCAATGGGTTGAGGAGTTGTCGGGAATTCGCGTCTATCAAGGAACGGTGCTTGAGGTCAGCGACCGGCGAGCCGCCGCATTGCTTGAATGGCAGCGTCCGGAACTTCCGATCAGGCCGCTGAATGAGCGGTATTGGCTGGCGGAAGGGCTCAGCGCTGAAGAGGTGATGAAGCTCCTCGCGTCCAAAGGAATGGCTGCCACGATGAATCTGGGTCCAGAGACCCAATCCGAGTGTTGCGTCTCCGCGTTGGAAAGCTCGACGGAAAACTTTACGCTGTCCATGGAGGAGGCGTTGATGCCGAGAGCCCCCGGATTATTCTCACCGCGAGATAGCTCGGTGCTGTATCGTGAAGAGCAGCCATCGTCCCTGTTGGATGAGGTATATCCGGATTATCGGAAGATTCCGGCCAGTTGGTATGAACAATACCGAAGGTATCATCATTCAACCGCGAAGCAGTTGATCGAGCAGGCGATGCGTTGGCGGACCGGTGTTCGCTTGCGGATAGCGGGTGAGGATCACGTGGTAGTGCCTCACCAGTTGGAGGAGCGGGACGGCGTGTGGACGATGGAAGGCAGCTCAGGCAGCATGCGGATCGCGATCAAAGTCGGAGAGATCGAGCTACTCAAGTTGCTCATGCCTGGCCTGATGGAATAAGAAAAGGGATTCCCAAATTTCGATTTCATGTTATGATGGTAGTGAAACTTGCTGTCACAAAGGAGGGTGATATGCCGATGCAGATTACAGCCGACAAACCGTCACTGGATATGGTGCAATTGTTGCTGGCGGCTTATGAAATAGGGGATATGATCAACCAATCCTACGAGGTTGCGGAATATTTAAAATGGAAGCGGGAGGTTGACTCGTCCCCGGAGATACAGGCAGGAATTCGCAACTTGAATAAGAAGAAAGACCTATTCGCAGAATGCGAACGCTTCGGGCATTTCCATCCTGAGTATCATCGTGCTTTGGACGAGGTCAAGGCAGCAGAGAAGGAACTTGAAAAGTTCGAAGCAGTTCGTCGATATAAAGACGCCGAACAGCGGCTTGATGAGTTGCTCTATGACATATCGAAGACGGTGGCCCATGCGGTATCGGAATCGATCAAGGTGCCGAGCAACAATCCGCTGCCCGTCAAAGGCGGATGCGGCTCGGGCGGGGCATGCCGCTGCGGATGAGCAATGAATCTTGATGCATGAAGAGGGGTATCTATGCAGTTTTGTGAGCGTACCGGACTAATCATATGGACACGTGACCAGAAATCCGCCAAATCATTTGAGAAATACGGCAATGTTCATTACTTCTCGCGCAAGATGCAGTACGCGGTATTGTATGTGAACGCTTCTGAGGCGGAGGATATCATCGCCCAATTGCAGAAACTTCCGTATGTGAAGAGCGTGGAACGGTCACTACGCTCGGAAATTCCCACGGAGTTTTCCAGAAACTTGGCCGATAAGACTAGGACCTATTCCCTCTAGAACGATCTCTTTGGTATCTTATTGACTTCGACAATTTTCCGAATGGATTCTTACCTTAGTTTCATGGAAATATGGCGCGCAATCGTCGATTGATGTCAAAAACTATCGACAATTGCGCGTTTTTTTATTGTCTTATTTTAACTCAAGATTTATAATATGAATGTGGAATTAGTATTTGTAACCTAGTATTTTATTCCTATGCAGCAAAGGGGGTAGTCTAATGAAGGATGCGGTCATGAAGCGCTGGAGTACATATGAACCATATTATGTCGAACTCGGTCATCATAAAGTAGCAGACATCGTCATAACGAATCATGCGAGACTGCGTTGGGAAAGTCGCGTCGAATCAGAGAAGACCGGATACGCCGACATCTGTTCGTTCCTGTGGGAGCGTCTGAAGGCGGGCAAGATCGAGCCTTACTACCGCAAGGAACATGATGTCTATCTGATCGACGATGATCTCGTCATGGTGGCGGAGTTCACCGAACTGTCCGGCGAGTCCGATATTACTGGCGCACCTGTGCATAAGATGATCGTGGTGACTTTCCTCGGACGGATGTCTGAGACGATGGAACTGCGTGACCTCAGGTCCTATTATTCATGGCTTCGCCATTCTCGTCGGATGACCCTCGTAAAGAGCGTACGGAAGAGAAGATAGATTCCACTTAGATGGTGAGAGAGTTTCCACCCCGTTTTCACCTGATTCCGGTGTGCGATTGAGTGATTATGCTCACAACATCAGAGATGATTAAGCGCATGGCAGTTGCTGTGCGCTTTTTTATTTGGGATGTGATGACATTTCTGATAATATGGAAATGGATGCGGTTATAGGAGGGACCTTAGATTGGCGTTTAATTTTCACCAGCTTCATATCTTTCACACCGTTGCCGAATACGGTAGTTTCTCGGCGGCAGCGCATGCCCTCAGCATGACGCAACCGGCTGTCACCATGCAGGTGCAGGCGCTCGAGGAATACTTCGGAACGAAGCTGTTCCATCGGACGACCAAGCGGGTAGAGCTGTCTGACGCTGGCAAGGCACTGGTTGGCTATGCACGCCAGGCGATAGAACTGATGAAGGAAATCGACCGGGTGATGGCCGATTATACCCAGATGCTCAAGGACAGGCTCTACATGGGGGCGAGCCTCACGATCGGCGAATACATTCTGCCGAGAGTGCTCAGCCCGTTCGCCCAGGAGTTTCCGAATATCTCGATCAGCCTCAAAGTGTTGAACACCGCGCAGATTATAGAGGAAATTGTGAATCATCATCTGACCTTCGGCTTGGTGGAGGCGCCGATCGATCATCCTGACATTCATTCGGATGTGGTGTTAAATGACGAACTGGTCCTGATCATGCCTCCCGATCACCCGCTTCGCGATGTGGAGACGCCAACCTTCGAGCAGTTGCTCCAGTATCCCTTCGTGCTGCGCGAGCAAGGCTCTGGCACGCGCATGGTCATGGAGAACGAGATGCGGCGCAATGGCTGCGACCCATGCAGGCTGAAAATTGTGATGGAGCTGGGCAGCACAGGCGCAGTCAAATCCGCTGTCGAGGCGGGGATCGGCATGTCGGTGCTGTCCCGATCCTCGGTTAGGCATGAATCAGCGCTTGGCACGGTTCTTGTGAAGCGGATTGCAGGCATGAACTTCGTTCGCGATTTCCATGCCGTCTATCTGAAGTCTGCCTTGCTGCCGATGGCGGCTTTAACGCTGCTGTCATTTCTGAAGAAGCATGATCTGGAGAAATGGCTGTGACGGAAGAGGACGCTTGAACAACCAATAAACGTGAAAGGGGAGATCTGTATGGGCAGAGCGGACCTACATATACATACGACGGCATCGGACGGGGTATCTTCGCCGGAGGAAGTCGTTCGCTTGGCGAAGCAAGCGGGGCTTGCTGCAATCGCGATCACCGACCACGATACGGTTGCCGGCGTGCGCGAGGCGAGGGAAGCAGGTGACAAGCTGGGGATCACCGTTGTTTCCGGTGTGGAGATCAGTACGCAGATGCAAGGCAAGGACATTCATCTATTGGGCTATTATATCGACATCGAAGACGAACTTCTGCTCAGCAGGCTAGAGCGTCTCCGCTCCGTTCGCGATCGGCGCAATGAAATGATCATAGAGAAATTGAATGAGCAAGGCATCCAGATCACATTGTCCGAGGTGTGGCATACAGTAAAAAAGAAGCCGGGGGAAGACTTGACGATCGGCAGGCCGCACATTGCGGAAGCACTGGTGCATATGGGAGTGGTCCGCTCCATATCGGAGGCGTTCGATCGTTACCTGGGCGAAGGCGGAAGTGCTTATGTCAGTCCTGAGCGTATCGCGCCGCAAGAGGCGATCAGATGGATCCATGAAGCGGGCGGATCGGCGGTTATCGCCCATCCCGGCTTGTATGGCGATGACGAGCTGGTGGCGCGGATCATCGATTCTGGGCTGGACGGTATCGAAGCGTATCACAGCGATCATTCGCCGGAGGAAGAGAGCCGCTATGCGGCGATGGCTGAACGGGCAGGCCTCTTGGCAACAGCCGGGTCGGACTATCACGGTGAGCGCATGAAGGAGATGCGCCACCAGCATATCGGTGCCAGAACGGCCCATGTGAGCCTGCTGCATCGACTAAACAGGAGGGGATAGATTGATCAGGAAGGTGATTATACCTGCTGCCGGCCTTGGCACTAGATTCTTGCCGGCAACGAAGGCGCAACCGAAGGAAATGCTGCCGATCGTCGACAAACCGGCGATTCAGTTCATCGTGGAGGAAGCGATCGAGTCAGGAGCCGAGGACATCATCATCGTGACGGGCAAGCATAAACGGGCGATTGAGGATCATTTCGATAAGTCTCTGGAGCTCGAGATGCTGCTTGCGGAGAAGGGCAATCAGGAACTGCTGGACATGGTCAGACGCGTGACCAATCTGGCCGATATTCACTATATTCGCCAGAAAGAGCCGCTTGGTCTCGGACATGCCGTGCTGTGCGCGCGCAAGTTTATTGGCAACGAGCCATTTGCCGTGCTGCTTGGCGATGATATCATCCAAAGCGAGAAACCGACGCTGAAGTCGATGATCGAGGTATATGACCAATATCAGACCTCTGTGATTGGCGCGATGGAGGTGCCGCATGCGGAGGTGGACCGTTACGGCATCATCTCTCCGGAAGAACAGGACGGCATCATACGCATCAAGGATCTCGTGGAGAAGCCGAATCCGGATGATGCGCCGTCCAATCTCGCGGTCATCGGCAGATATATCATCGAGCCCGAGATCTTCACCCTGCTTGAACAGGCGCAGCCGGGCAAGGGCGGAGAGATCCAGCTTACTGATGCACTGCGCGAATTAAACCGGAAGAAGCAGATGGTGGCTTACCGCCTGGAAGGCAAGCGTTACGATATCGGCGACAAATTCGGTTACATCAAAGCGACGGTTGATCTAGCCTTGACGAGGCCTGAGCTTAAGGAGCAGGTGCGAAGCTATCTGCGGGAACTGACGAGCAGTTGGGATGAATAGAACGGACCGGGATATTCCCGGTCCGTTTTGTCATGCTGCATAAGTATGATTCAACCTCTCTCCAGGCTGTTGATATAGTTCTCATCCGGCGTGATATACAACGTCTTCTGATGATCATAGATGACGAATCCGGGCTTGGCGCCGTTCGGCTTGCGCACATGCTTGACCAGGGTGTAGTCAACCGGCACCTGGCTGGAGGTGCGGGCCTGACTGTAGTAGGCAGCGAGCTGCGCGGCAGCCAGCAGCGTCTCGTCTCCATACGAGGAACTGCGGATGACGACGTGCGAGCCCGGGATATCCTTGGTATGCAGCCACGTATCGCTCGGATGGGCGAGCCTGTTCGTCAGATAGTCATTCTGCGTATTGTTCTTTCCGACATAGATGGCGATGCCCTCGCTGGATTTGAACAATAGCGGAGTTGGAGCGGCCGTTTTTTTCTTCTTGCCCGCTTGGGTGTTGCGGTTGCGCACATAGCCTTGGGCAGCCAACTCTTCGCGAATCTCATCGATGTCGGCGAGCGACGCATCGCTAAGCTGATGGATGAGCGTCTTGAAATATTCAATCTCCTGTTTCGTCGCCTCGATCTGCTCCTGCACCGCGATCAGGCTGTTCTTCAGCTTGTTGTAACGCTTGAACAGGCGCTGGGCGTTTTCGCTGGGGGTAAGCTGCGGATCGAGCGGCACCGTGATCGTCGGCTGCGCTTCATCATAATAGTCGATCAGGTCGACAGACGTTTGGCCGCGCACCACGGTATGCAGCGAAGCGGTGAGCAATTCGCCAAGCTTCCGGTAGCGGTCGGCTTCCTGAGCTTCCTTCATCGACTCATAAAGCTTCTCCAGCTTTTTCTCGTTTTTGCTCAGTTCGTTCGTCAGGAATCGCATCAGATCCGCCGTTCTCTGCTTGACCAGATCCTTCTGCGCCTTCTCGCTGAAATAGGCGGTTAAGCAGTCGCTCATCCGTTCGAATGTGGTGAGCTCGCCTGAGGTATGCGTGAGACGCAAGGCGGAGAACAGCGTCTTGCCGTCTTCTTTCTCCAGAATGCATGGCTCATACGAGCCTGACTTCAGTGCGTTGTGCAGGCTGGCCAGTTCCTGATGCAGGCCGCCGCCGTTTGCCGCACGATGGACAAGCTCTCGCGCTGTGAGTGGTCCGATGCCGCTGAACGTATCCATCAGCTTGCGTTCGATCACTTCACTGTTGTCGAGAACGGATACGTTATCGTACTCGATCAGTTCGGGAAGCTTCGCTCGGAGCTCATGAGCGGACATGCTAAGCAGGTTGTGCTTGTCCTGCGCTGGCGGAGGCGTGTACGCTGTGCCGGGCATCACGATGCGATAGCTGCTCAGCGCTGGCGTGACATGGTGGATTCCGTCGAGAATCGTCTGGCTGGCTGGATCGGTCAGGATGATGTTGCTGTGTCTGCCCATCAGCTCGATGATCAGCAGCTTGACGCTGAGGTCGCCGATTTCATCGCGTTGCCGGATATACATATGAATGACGCGCTCCATGCCGACTTGTTCGATCCGCTCGATGATGCCATTCTCGCAATGCTTGCGGAGCAGCATGCAGAACATCGGAGCTTCCGCTGGATTGACGAAGGTCTCGCTGGTCAGATGAGCGCGTGGGATGCTGGGATTGGCAGACAGGAGCAGCTTGTGGTTGTGGCCTGCGGCGCGCACCTGCATGACGATATCGTGCTCGCTGGGTTGATGGATCTTGCTGATGCGGCCATCCTTGAGCGCCTGAAGCTCATGAACGACCGCGTGAACGACTACTCCGTCCAAAGACATGCTGATTCACCTCTAACCTGAGTCGTGCTTAAAAGTCTACACTCCATCATGCCATATTTTCGGCCATTTATGAAGTGCGCTTTTGCCGATATGAGACGGGCGGTACCATTTTCACGATCGATGGGATATTTTGCAGCTTGTCAGAATAGATTTAGGTAGACAGGTTGTGGGGGAGATGAGGCCACCATATCAGGCGTCTTCCAGGCAAGGTCTGTTTGATTTCATGGGTGCCAGACATTCGCCAAGTCACAAGATGTGCTGGTCGTATCCGGCATTGCGAAGCATAAAACACCGGCCAGGCATGTCTTTACATCTCACGAGGAGGGAAATGGATGAGTCAGCAAATGTGGCATCAAATGAGCGCGCAAGATGTCATCCGCTTGCAGCAAACAGACGCTGAACTCGGACTAACAGACAAGGAGGCCAAAGCGAGACTTGCATCGATCGGTCCGAATGTCATCAGCGAAGGAGACAAGGTGAACCCGCTTGTGCTCTTCCTTCAGCAATTCAAGGATTTCATGGTGCTGGTGCTGCTCGGGGCTACGCTCATATCCGGGTTGCTCGGAGAATATCTGGATGCCGTTACGATCATGGCGATCATCGTGATGAACGGAATACTCGGGTTCATCCAGGAATATCGCGCTGAGAAGTCGCTCCGTGCGCTTAAGGAGCTATCGGCGCCTACAGCCAAGGTTATCCGGGGCGGCAAGAAGCTGCAAGTGGCGGCGAGTTCGCTCGTACCCGGCGATCTCATCCTGCTTGAAAGCGGCGACCGGATACCGGCTGATGTGCGCTTCATCGATGTGAATAACCTCTACGTTGAAGAGTCGGCACTCACTGGGGAGTCGGTGTCCGTGGGGAAACGGACGGAGGTGATACCGGAGGAAGATGTGCCGCTTGGCGATCGGCGCAATCTCGGGTTCCTCGGCACGATGGTTACGCGCGGCACGGCTAGGGCGGTTGTCGTCGGCACCGGGATGAATACGGAGATGGGCAAAATCGCAGACCTCATCCAAACGACCGATGCGATGGAAACGCCACTGCAGCACCGGCTCGAACAGTTGGGTAAGATTCTGATCGTCATCGCGCTCGGCCTTACGGTGATGGTGGTGCTGGCAGGTATCATGCATGGCCAACCCGCCTATGGCATGTTCCTCGCAGGCGTCAGTCTGGCAGTGGCGGCGATCCCCGAAGGCTTGCCAGCGATTGTGACCATTGCCCTGGCACTCGGCGTGCAGAGGATGATCAAGCGCAAGGCGATCGTGCGCAAGCTGCCTTCTGTGGAGACGCTGGGCTGCGCGTCGGTGATCTGTTCGGACAAAACCGGCACGCTCACGCAGAACAAGATGACGGTCACCCACGTATGGAGCGGCGGATCTTTGTATGAAGTAAGCGGACGCGGTTATGAACCTCACGGCGAGATTGTGCTCGCCGGCAGAGCGGTTGACGCGAAGCGCGATTCAGCGTTGCGCCGCCTGCTGCAGGTCGGGGTGCTGTGCAACAATGCGTCGCTGGTGGAACGCGCGGAGGGCGATGTAGGATCGGCTGGGAAAGGAGCAGCCAAAGGAGTTGTCAAAGGAGCGTCCAAGACGTACGACATCAAGGGCGATCCGACGGAAGGCGCACTGCTCGTGCTCGGCGGCAAGGCGGGGATGACGCAGCAATCGCTGGCAAGCTTGTACAAACGGGTGAAAGAGTTTCCGTTTGATTCGGAACGCAAGAGGATGTCTGTCGTTGTCGAGCATCAGGGCGGCCGCATCGTCTGCGTCAAAGGAGCGACGGAGGTGTTGCTCGATCTATGCTCCTACGTTCTGTGGGAGGGCAATGTCGTTCCGCTGACAGGCACGCTTCGCCAGAAGGTGATGGCGGCGAATGATGCGATGGCGAAGGATGCCCTGCGCGTGCTCGCTCTTGCCTATCGGGACGTGAAGGAAGGGGAGACACTGGAGTCCGAGCAGGATGCGGAACGGGGGCTGACGTTGATCGGCCTGACCGGCATGATCGATCCGCCGCGTGAAGAAGTGAAGGAGGCCATCTACAAATGCAAGCAGGCCGGCATTAAGACGGTCATGATCACCGGCGATCATCAGGCGACTGCTGAAGCGATAGCCAGACAGCTTGGGATTCTGCCGCCGAATGGAATCGTGGTGAGCGGGCGCGAGCTGGCGGCGATGAGCGATGAGGAGCTTGACAAGAAAGTGGAGCAAATCTACGTCTACGCCCGGGTAGCGCCGGAGCACAAGCTGCGCATCGTCAAGTCGTTGCAGCGGCGCGGCCATGTCGTGGCGATGACCGGCGACGGCGTGAACGACGCTCCTGCCATCAAAGCGGCGGATATCGGCATCGCCATGGGCATCACGGGAACCGATGTGTCCAAGGAAGCTTCCTCGCTTGTGCTGAGTGATGACAACTTCTCCACGATCGTAGCAGCGATCGAGGAAGGGCGGGGCATCTATGAGAACATTCGCAAGTTCATCCGATATCTGCTCGCGTCCAATGTCGGAGAGATCCTCGTCATGTTCCTCGCGATGATGCTAGGCATGCCGCTACCGCTCGTGCCAATCATGATCCTCTGGGTGAATCTTGTCACCGACGGTTTACCGGCGATGGCACTGGGCGTCGATCAAGCGGAGGACGATCTGATGAAGCAGAAGCCCCGTCCGGCCAAGGAGAATATCTTCGCACGCCGTCTCGGCTGGAAGATCATCAGCCGCGGCATCCTGATCGGCTTATGTACGCTGGCGGCGTTCTGGATCACGCTCCGGACGGAGCCGAACAATCTGCCGCTTGCGCAGACGGTGGCCTTCGCCACGCTGGTCATGGCGCAGCTCATACACGTCTTCGACTGCCGCAGCTCGCGTTCGATCTTCCACCGCAATCTGCTGGAGAACAAATACCTCGTGCTGGCGGTGCTGTCTTCGATCATCCTGATGGTTGGCGTCATCTACATCGATGCGCTGCAACCGGTGTTTAAGACGGTCGATCTCAGCCTGCGGGATTGGTCGCTCGTCTTCGTGTTCGCCGGCATTCCGACCTTCTTCATGGGAATCGGCAGCGTGATGCGCGGCGCACCGAAGAAATCGAACAAGGCGCTGATCGGCGGAAGCAGCGCTGCCGGAAGCAAATCCAAGCCCGCAGCGTGACGGGAATATGGGAAACGGCGGAACTATCGTTCCGCCGTTTTGCCGTATACGCGGCAAGTTGGATCGCTGCATCAACCGAACATAGTGGTGGCGGATTCGTCCCGCTTGCCTTATGATAGAGAAGTAAGATGATCAACGATGCGGTGGATGCGGCGTATATCACGTCTATCATAACAGAACGTGGTTCCGCTATATGGAAGATTTTCCGCTGATTATGGATGTTAACGGAACGGAGAGCCGTTATGATGAAGTTTGATGGCGGTTGGCCGCTCGACATCATCCCATAAAGGAATGTCGTTCCGTTAGCAGGGCGAAACAGGCCGTGAGAATAGCGGAACCAAGTTCCGTTACGGGCTGCGGTTTGTCTTGCCTGCTGCGAGGGCGTTGGCAAGCTCGCATCGGTTTACGGATAAGCATGATCGATATTCGACTATCGCTAGGCAAGGAGTGGCACGGTTTGCAATTTACGAAGATGCATGGATTGGGCAATGATTTTATCGTGGTAGCAGGGGAACAGGTGCTCCCGGAAGGGGTGGCTGACCTTGCTGTCAGGTTATGCGACCGGAACTTCGGCATCGGAGCCGACGGGCTGGTGTACATCCTGCCGTCGGAGAAGGCGGATTTTATGATGCGCATCATCAACGCTGACGGCTCAGAGGCGGAGCAATGCGGCAATGCTGTTCGCTGCGTGGCCAAATACGTCTACGACCATGGCCTGACGAACAAGCCTGACGTCACGATTGAGACGATCGGCGCCGGCGTACAGCCGCTTGAACTGACGATTGAGGACGGCCGGGTCAAGTTGGTCAAGGTCGATATGGGCGAGCCGATATTGGACGGCCTGCGGATTCCAACCTTGATCGACAGGAATCCGGTGCTCAATGAACTGCTTGAGGCGGAAGGCAGGGAATTCCGGTTCACGGCCGTATCGATGGGCAATCCGCACTGCGTGATCTATGTGGAGGACGCGGTGCATTTTGATCTGCATCGCTGGGGGCCTGTGCTGGAGCGCCATCCGCTGTTCCCGAAGCGGGTGAATGTGGAGTTCGCCACCGTCAACGACCGCAGGCAGATCGACATGCGCGTCTGGGAGCGCGGTGCGGGCCCGACGCTGGCTTGCGGCACAGGGGCGTGCGCGACGCTCGTTGCCAGCGTGCTGAACGGCTACACGGACCGGCGGGCGACCGTATCGCTGGCAGGCGGCGACCTGCTGATCGAATGGGATGAAGCGAGCAACCGCGTGTATATGACGGGACCGGCAACAGAAGTATTTACGGGCAGCTTGTCTTAACGGCTGCCCTTCTATACATAAGAAGAGATTTTCCTCACTCTTCTCCGCTCTAGCTCCATATGGAAGAATCCACTTGTTCCCCACCAGTCAATGTAACCCCCGGCAACCCCGATAAGATGTGACAGCACTTTCCCAAGTCTAAGAATCGGCTCTTGGCCGGATGTTCAACGGTATGGAGATACCAAGTTTGTGAGAGCGAACTTTATCCGATTTAAGCCAAAACCGTTTGTGTAACTTCTCTGTCTAATAGATGTAGGATCACATGCGGAAGGAAGAGGAAGCATTGAAGCAATCAGGCGAGCAAATAGACCGATACCATCATGCACCTCCTTCGGAGGATCAGGCGCCGTCTTCGCGGATAGGCATGGTGCGGGCCGCTAAGCATGGCGACGACCACGCTTTCTTCGAACTGATCAGCATGCATAAGTCCCAGCTTTATCGCATGGCCTGGACATACCTGCGCCAAGAGCAGGACGCTCTTGAAGCGGTGCAGGAGACGGTGTGCCGTGCTTATGTGAAGCTGAAGAATCTGCGGGACGAGAGGCACTTTACCACCTGGCTGATTCGCATCTTGCTGAATGTCTGCATGGATGAACTCAGACGGCGTGGCAGACAGTCGCCGTCCAGCGAAGAGTGGATGCAAAGCGTGCCGGTAGAGAAACGAATGTACAGCACACAAGAACCAAGCATCCAGCTTGAGGACAGGCTGGAGCTGGAACAGGCGGTGCAGCGGCTGAACGAACCGGAGAAGCAAGTCATCCTGCTCAAGTACTTCGAGGACATGACCATAGCGGATATTTCCAATGTGCTGGAGTGTCCGCCGGGTACGATCAAGACGAGGCTTCACCGGGCATTGGTGCAACTGCGTGATTGGCTTGGGAAAGGAAGTGAGGCGCGTGGCTGATTATCCGAACAGGGATGAACTGATGCAGGAAGGCCTTAAAGAGCAAGCGGAAAGATTGGCAGAAGCCGGTGAACATTATCGCAACATACCGCTGCCGGATTCGATCGATCTGTACATCGAGCGGGGCATACAGGAGGCCAAGCGAAGAGCGCGAAGGAGACGTGGCTGGCGATACGGAGGGATAACAGCCGCCGCCTTGCTCTTGGTATTCGTGCTTGGTCTGCGTGTCTCTCCAACGCTGGCGGCTGCGGTAAGCGCGATTCCGGGCTTGGAATACTTCGTAAACCTGTTTCGTTTCGACAAAAGCTTGGAGTTAGCGCTGGAGAACGACTATGTTCAGCCTGTAGGCGAGTTTGATGAACATGACGGTGTGAGATTCACCATTAATGGCGTCATCGCGGATGCACATCGGATGGAGATCATGTACAGCTTGCACAGTTTGGAAGGTGCGGGACTTCAGGTGACTGGCGCCAAAGTGATCGATGCTGATACCGGTGAGCCTATGAGGTCCGTTAGCCTGTATCATGGCACGGAAGGAACGATTAGCGTTCATCTGATGGAAGATGAGACCTTGCCGCAGCGGGTTATTGTTGAGATGGGGGTATCCGTATATCCGCTGGCTTCGCCGGATGGGCCGCCGCTTGAACCCATAAATGCTGAGGAACTGCCTGAGCCATGGAAGGAAACCTATCCGGTGCCGGACGGCATATGGGCGGTCGAATTCGATGTGGATCATGAACGATTCCTTGGCATGCAGCAGGTTTATGATATCCATGAAACGATTGAATTCCAGGGCCAAAGAATCACGTTCAAACGGGCAGTCGTGCATCCCATTGGCGTCAGCTTGCAGGTAGAGATTGACCCGAATAACACGATGGAGATATTCGGACTGGAGTTTGACGGGTTGAAACTGATCAACGAGAAAGGCGAGAGCTATGGTTCGTATATGAGGATGAACGACCATTATTATTTTGAAAGCCCGTACTTCGCCATGCCGGAGGAACTCTATCTGGTAGGGGATCGGATTCGAGCACTCGATAAGGACCTGATGGAAGTTGAGGTGGATCTTGACCAACGCCGGATCGTGCGGGCTCCTGATGAAGATCTGGTACTGGAAGAGTTCATCGAACGAGACGATTCCTATGTCTTGGTATTCCGGGTGCATCAAGAGGCGAACGACAATGCGATGTACAATGTCTTGCAATATCAGTTCCGCGATGAAGCTGGACATCTGTATGAAAGGCTGGATCATTCGTATGCGACGAAGGACAGCAATGATTCGTATACGAGGAATTATGTTGTCATTCCCAAACTTCCTTATGAAGGGAATCTGATCTTTCCGATCATCATGTACCCCAACTTCATCGAAGCTCCGTTCCGCATTCAGATCAAGTGAGCGCATGTTTGAACGTTCTGAGGGTTGCAAAGGCTGGAGTGGTAAAAATCCGACCGAAACGCTCTTATTTTTCTGCGGCGATTATGATACCATTAGGATGTTGATAAACAAGAGACATTGGTGGGATGAACGTGAAACAAGATTTGCGCACCGCGCTTAATGAACGGATCATCGTCGGCGACGGCGCGATGGGCACTTACCTATATCAGCAAGGCTTTCCGGTCGGTATCTCCTACGAAGAACTCAATCTGGCGAAGCCGGACGTTATCGCAGACGTACATCGCCGGTACTATGCGGCAGGCGCGCGGCTGATCGAAACGAATACCTTCTCGGCGAACCGGGAGAAGTTGTCGAAGTTCGGACTGGAGGATGAAGTAGAACGCATCAACCGTGCTGCCGTGCGCATCGCGAGAGGAGCCGTCGGCGAAGATGCCTATATCGCTGGAGCCGTCGGCTCGATCCGCGCCGGCCGCCGCAACGATATCAGCGAAGAGGATCTGCACCGCAACTTTGCGGAGCAGATAAGCGCATTGCTCGGAGAAGGAGTGGATGCGCTCCTGTTCGAGACTTTCTATGATCTGGAGGAGATGCTCGTCGCCCTGCGCGTCGTTCGCGAGCACAACCGCAGCATACCGGTTATCGCACAGTTCGCGGTGGATGATGTCGGCAGGACGCAGGACGGATACGCGATCAAGGAAGCGTTCGAGCGGGCTTTGCAGGAAGGAGCGGACATCGTTGGCTTCAACTGCCGCAGCGGTCCCTATGGCATCCTGCGTGCGATGGACAAGCTCACGGCTCCACCGCAGGTGCCGATGTCGGTATTCCCCAACGCGGGCATGCCGGATCTGATCGATGGTCGCGTAGAGTTTATGGCATCGCCGGAATACTTCGCCGAAAGCGCGTTGAAGTTCGCCGAGCGCGGGATGCGCATCATCGGCGGCTGCTGCGGCACAACGCCGGAGCATATCGCGGCGATTGCGCAATCGCTGCTGGGCGCAAAACAACCGGCGGCGGAAGCGGGCGTTGCTCCAGTCATCGACGCACAGGCGGCACCGGACTCGGCGGCTGACTTTGCGGTCGTGCAACAGCTTAACGAACGCGCGGCCGCATCCGCCGTACACAGGACACCACCGGCAGGGCAAGAGCCGACGGTCGTTGACCTGGTGAAGCAGAGACATACCGTCATCGTTGAGCTGGATCCGCCGCGTGACCTGTCGATCGACAAGTTCATGCGCGGCGCCGAGGCGCTGCGGGATGCCGGAGCAGACATGATCACGCTCGCGGACAACTCGATGGCCGTGACACGCATGAGCAACATGGCGCTTGGCCATCTGATGCAGATGCAACTCGGAATTCGGCCGCTCGTCCATATCGCCTGCCGTGACCGCAACCTGATCGGCACACAGTCTCATATGATGGGGCTCCATGCCCTGGGTATCGACCATGTGCTGGCGGTGACCGGCGATCCGGCGCGGGTGGGAGACCTGCCGGGCGCAAGTTCGGTGTATGATCTGACTTCATTCGAAATCATCCGGATGATCAAACAGCTCAATGAAGGCATCGCCTTCTCCGGCAAACCGCTGAAGCAGAAGGCGAACTTCATCGTCGGCGCAGCTTTCAACCCGAACGTGAAGCATCTGGACAAAGCGGTCAAACGGTTGGAGAAGAAGGTTGAAGCCGGAGCGGACTTCGTCATGACGCAGCCGGTGTATGATGCCGGACTGATCCGGCAGATCGCCGAGATGACCAAGCATATTCCTATCCCGGTCTTCATCGGTATCATGCCGCTTGCTTCCGGACGCAACGCCGAGTTCCTGCACAACGAAGTGCCGGGCATTCAGTTGTCTGACGAAGTTCGCGCCCGCATGGCCGGGCTGGAAGGGGAAGAAGGGCGGCGAACGGGCGTCGCTATCGCCAAGGAATTGCTGACTGAAGCGATGCGATGGTTCAACGGCATCTACCTGATCACGCCTTTCATGTCCTACGAGATGACGGTTGAACTCGTCGAGCATGTCTGGCAGCTCTCGCCACATGGACGGCCGACGGCGGTCAGTCCGAACCGAGGATGACCATATGTCTGGTATGATGTGATGATCACGGTGTGGAGGGGATCCCGCACCGTGATTTTAACTTGTACCGGGTTGAAAAATGGATTAAAATAGGGTAATGGATGTGATGGCATGTTACGGAGTATGACAGGATTCGGGCATGCAGAGCGTGTCGCGCTTGGCTACAAAATCCAGATCGATCTCCGGTCTGTGAACCATCGCTACAGCGAGATCGTTGTTCGCATGCCGCGCGAATGGCAGATGTTCGAGGACCCGCTGCGCAAGATGATCCAGCAGTCGGTGAAGCGCGGTCGGATCGATGTGTTTGTCACGGTGGAGAAGGAGCCGGACAGCGCTGCCCAGCCTGCTGTGAACTGGCCGCTCGTCGAGAGCTGGATCGCAGCAGCCGACATGCTACGCGAACGCTTGGGCCTGCCAGAGAGTGAGTCGCTCAAACCGCGTGATCTGCTTCTTCTGCCGGATATCCTGCTTCAGTCTGAGGATCGGCCGGAGGATATCGAGAAGCTGCGCGCGGAGCTGGAGTCATGTGCACAGGAGGCCGTCGAGCAACTGGTCGTTATGCGTGAAACGGAAGGACGCTATCTTCAGCAAGAGTTGGCTGGCCGTTTGATGACGGTTGGCGAGCTGCGGGAAGCGATCGTCCGTGAAGCTCCCGAAGCGGTGGAGCATATGCGCAGGAAGCTGCGCGAGCGCATTCATGAACTGCTTGAGGATACAGGCAAGTTCGACGAGCAGCGCTTCGTGATGGAAGTAGCGATTCTGGCGGATCGTGCGAACATCGACGAAGAACTAGCCCGATTGTCCAGTCATTGCCAGCAATTTCTTGCCTTGCTCGATTCTGATGAGCCGGTGGGGCGCAAGCTGGATTTTCTCATTCAGGAGATGAACAGGGAGGCCAACACGATCGGTTCCAAAGCCAATCTCATCACGATCACGAATCTGGTGGTTGAACTGAAGGCGGAGCTGGAGAAGTTACGCGAACAAGTGCAGAATATCGAGTAATACCGCGTGTAACGCTGCAACTGGTTAGTATGTGGCGCAATGAGGCAGGCAATAGTATTACCATACATACATATATGCGGTTGGCTAGCTGGAGCTTAATAGATTCGGAGGGGTTAGGATGGCAATCAAGCTAATTAATATCGGGTTCGGTAACATCGTTTCAGCGAACCGCATCATTTCGATCGTGAGTCCGGAGTCTGCGCCGATCAAGCGGATCATACAGGAAGCTCGCGACCGACACATGCTGATCGATGCGACTTATGGCCGCAGAACCAGAGCGGTCATCATCACGGACAGCGATCACGTGATCTTGTCTGCTGTTCAACCGGAAACCGTCGCCCATCGTTTGTCGTCCAAGGATGAAGAGACTGAGGATTAGGATACGCGAGAGGATTAATGCAGGATGAATAAAGGATTGTTGATCGTACTGTCAGGCCCATCAGGAGTCGGCAAAGGAACCGTATGCGCAGCTCTGCGCAGCAAAACGAAGAACCTCGTCTATTCGGTGTCGGCCACAACGCGCAAGCCCCGTGAGGGAGAAGTGGACGGCATCAACTATTTCTTCAAGACGAGGCAGGAATTCGAGCGCATGATCGAGCAGGACGAACTGCTCGAGTGGGCAGAATATGTTGGCAACTATTACGGCACGCCCGCGCAGTTCGTGCACCAGACGCTGAACGAGGGCAAGGATGTGTTCTTGGAAATCGAAGTGCAGGGCGCTATGAAGGTGAAGCAGAAATTTCCGGAAGCGGTGTTTATCTTCCTGGCTCCGCCTTCCCTGTCGGAGCTTGAGAAACGGATCACCGGCCGAGGCACTGATGATATCGATGTCATCCGCAAACGGATGAGTGTGGCGATTGACGAGATCAAGCTCATGGAACAATACGATTATGTCGTCGTCAACGATGAGATCGATTGCGCATGCCAGCGCATTATGAGTATTATAGAAGCAGAACACTGCAAGCGGGAACGGATCGTTCCCCAACTCACAACCAGCTTGAATGGGGTGATATGAACATGTTGTATCCATCAATTGATGAGATCATGGAGAAGGTAGACAGCAAATATTCGCTGGTGGTTGGCGCTTCCAGACGCGCCAGAGCGCTGCGTGAAGGGGCGAAGTCGCAGCTTGAGAAGCCGCGTTCACACAAGCAGGTTGGCATCGCTCTCGAAGAGATCTATCTGGACCTGATTAAGCTTGAGACCAATAACACCAAGTAATCACGGGCCAAGCGATAAACCGTAAGTGACGGACAAGCACACAGGGGCTGTCCTGCAAATCCATAGGAAAGGTTGGGAAGAGAACATGCTTCTTTTCATCCCAACCTTTTCTTGATCTTGGCGATATTGCAAGCGCCGATATATTCACGTAAGTCCACAGATCCACCTGGTTGATGCCTCGGTCGCTAAGACCTTGCGCCGCCCAGGTGTTTCTTGGCAATTCGCAGCCTGGAGAGGTCAATGCGGAGCATGGCGGATCGATCGGGATTCACGGGAAGCCGGCAGCTCCGACGCCGGCCAGGAACCGGAGGTGCAGATGATGTTAAGAGGCAAAACGATCGTCCTGGGCGTCAGCGGCGGCATCGCGGTGTACAAAGCAGCGGCCTTGACGAGCAAGCTGACGCAAAGCGGAGCGGATGTGCATGTGATCATGACCGAGTCGGCGACGAAGTTCGTCAGTCCGCTAACTTTTCAAACCTTGTCGCGCAATCGCGTTCACACGGATACCTTCGATGAGCAGGACCCTTCCGTTGTGGGACACATTGCGCTTGCAGACCGTGCGGATCTGTTCGTTGTGGCTCCGGCAACGGCGAACATCATCGGTAAGCTGGCCTGCGGCATCGCAGATGATATGCTCAGCACGACGTTACTGGCGACAACGGCTCCGGTCCTGATGGCACCGGCGATGAATGTCCATATGTATCAGCATGCGGCGGTTCAGGAGAACATGCAGACGCTGCTTAGACGGGGCGTTCAGTTCATCGAACCGGGAGTTGGCCAACTGGCTTGCGGATATGTCGGACAGGGCAGACTGGCTGAGCCGGAGCAGATCTATGAGGAGATCGTGCGCCGATTGACCCCGGATCAGACGCTTGCTGGATGCAGGGTGCTCGTAACCGCGGGCGGAACGCTGGAGAGGATCGACCCCGTCCGCTACATCACGAACGATTCCTCCGGCAAGATGGGTTATGCGATCGCTCAGGCGGCCCATGAGATGGGGGCTTCCGTCACGCTAGTGTCGGCGAATGTAAGCCTTCCTGTACCAGTTGGCGTGAACCTGGTGAAGGTCGTTTCCACTCGGGACATGTATGATGCGGTGATGGCCCGCCTTGATGATCACGACCTGATCATCAAGGCAGCGGCGGTTGCAGACTATAGGCCGGCCGTCCAGGCGCAACATAAGATTAAGAAGAAGGATGAGAAGCTCACTCTCGAACTGGAGAGAACGGAGGATATCCTAGCAGAAATCGGACGGCGTAAGTCTGGCCAATTCGTCGTCGGGTTCGCGGCGGAAACCGATCAGTTGGAGGAAAACGCGATGAAGAAGGTGCGAAGCAAGAACTGCGATCTCGTCGCGGCCAATGATGTATCTTCCAGTGACGCTGGCTTCCGCTCAGACAACAATGAACTCAAACTGTACGACGCGAGCGGGCTGGTCGCAACGATACCGCTTATGCCGAAGCTGGAGGTTGCACGGCGATTGCTTCGTTTCGTCGCTGAGCGGATGAAGGGGAACAGGAGCGAGGAGCAATGATCGCCAGCGTGATCGTTGACGTGCAGGCCAAACAGACCGACAGAGCCTTTGACTATCTCGTTCCGGAGAACATGCGAGAATGGATCGAGATCGGAAGCCGCGTTGCTGTGCCCTTCGGGCCGCGGCTCATCCAGGGCTTCGTGATCGGTTTCCCATCCGAGAGCGAGCTGGATGTGTCGAGGCTCCGGCCGATCGAGCAACTGCTTGACATTCAGCCGCCGCTGAACGAAGAGTTGGTTCGGCTCGCCAGATGGATGAGCGAACGCTATCTGTGCCGGGAGATCACGGCGCTGACAGCGATGGTGCCATCCGCGCTGAAGGCGAAGTACGACCGCGTGCTAACGGTGAGTCCGGAAGTTTCGGAGGAGCCGCTCACCGCCCTTGGGGAGCTGGAACGATCCATCGTCATGTTGCTGCAGGAGCGGGGGCCGATGTCCCGAGATGCGCTGTTGCAACAGGTTCCGAAGGCTGAACGTGCGATCAAGCGGCTCGTCAGCTCAGGACACATCGCGGAGCAGCAGTTGGTCAAGGACCAGTCGCAGGGCAAGAAGGTGCTTACCGTCTATCCATCCGTTACGCCTGAGGAACTTAAGGAAGCGCTGCGGACGATCTCCGCCAGAGCGCTGAGGCAGCAGGAGGTGATCCGCTTCCTGATCGAGCATCCACAGCCTATCGCACTGAGCGAGTTGACTTCGCTCTTGCAGGCGGATGCCTCAACGGCGGTCAAGGCGCTTGTTGCCAAGGGGCTGGTCACTCTGCGAAGCGAGACGGTGATGCGCGATCCTTACAAGCACCGCTCGTTCGAGCGGACGAAACCGCTGCCGCTTACGGCCGCACAGAGCAAGGTGTTCGCCGAGATCCGTCAGGCATTGGATTCCGGCAAGCCGCACGCGTATCTCCTGCAAGGTGTGACCGGTAGCGGCAAGACCGAGATCTATCTGCAGGCGATCGAGCGAACGCTGGCCGCTGGCAAGGAAGCGATCGTGCTTGTACCGGAGATTTCGCTGACTCCGCAGATGGTGGAACGGTTCAAAGGCAGATTCGGAGACCTGGTCGCTGTGATGCACAGCAGGTTATCGCAAGGAGAACGTTACGATGAATGGCGCAAGATTCAACTGTCTCAGGCGAAGGTGGTCGTTGGCGCCCGGTCCGCAGTATTTGCGCCGTTTCGGAATATTGGCATTATCATCATCGACGAAGAGCATGAGACAAGCTATAAACAGGAGGAGAGTCCCAAGTACCATGCGCGGGACATCGCCCTGTGGCGCATCGAGCAGCATGGTGCAACTCTTGTTCTCGGCTCTGCTACGCCTTCGCTGGAGACCTACAGGGCAGCGGTCGAACCGGAGGAGAACGAACCAAGGATCAAGCGACTCGCCCTGGAGGAGCGGGTTGCAGGTAGGCCGCTTCCCCCGGTAAGGCTCGTCGATATGCGGGAGGAACTGCACAGTGGCAACCGCTCGATGTTCAGCCGGCCACTCCGCGAGGCGATCGAGGATCGCCTTAAGCGCGGCGAGCAGATGATCCTGCTGCTCAACCGCCGCGGCTACTCGACCTTCGTCATGTGCCGCTCCTGCGGCACCGTCTGCGAGTGTCCGCACTGCGACATCTCACTCACTTATCATCGCAGTTCGCGTACACTGCGCTGCCATTACTGCGGATACGCAGAGCGGGAGCCCGAGGAATGTCCGGCATGCAGCAGTCCCCATATCCGATTCTTCGGCACGGGGACGCAGCGCGTTGAGGAGGAACTCGTCCGCCTGTATCCGGGCATCCGCGTCATCCGCATGGATGTGGATACGACAACCGAGAAAGGCGCGCATGAGAAATGGCTGAAGATGTTTCAGGAGCGGAGGGCCGATGTGCTGCTCGGCACGCAGATGGTCGCCAAAGGGCTCGATTTCCCGTATGTGACCCTCGTTGGCGTGATCGCGGCGGATTCTGTGCTGCGAATCCCTGATTTCCGCTCCGCAGAGCGGACTTTCCAACTGCTCACGCAGGTGGCAGGACGCGCTGGCAGACATGATCTGCCCGGCGAGGTGATCGTGCAGACATATGCCCCTGACCACTACAGCATCGTCAGCGCCAGCCAGCACGATTATGCGGGTTTCGTACAGCGCGAGCTGGAGGAGCGGCGCATGCTCGGCTATCCGCCGTACAGCCGGCTCATCTTGATCACGCTAAGCCATACGCAACTTGCGAACGTGATGCGTGCCGGCGAGCTGCTGGCGCAGTCCATCCGGAGATTGTGGGAATCTCGCGTACAGGTAACCGGGCAGGCTGGTGCATACGGTGAGCTGCTCGTGCTTGGTCCCGTTGCATCGCCGATTCCCCGGATCAAGGATAGATATCGGTTCCAATGCATGGTAAAATATCGGGGTGACGTGCCTGCGCCGGAGCTTGTCCGCGCAGCGGCCGAAGACATCCAAAGAATGGGTGATCAGGATCTGCAGCTCGTGATCGATGTTGATCCGTATATGATGATGTGAGATAGGCCAAGCACCAAGAATGTTGCATTCATAATAAGTATACAATGATAGTAGAGGAAGGGGCTGACCGCATATGGCGATCAGAATTATCGTGAAGGATCCTGATCCGGTGTTGCGCGAGAAAGCGAAGCCGGTTACCAAATTTAACGCAAATCTTCATAAGCTTCTGGATGATATGGCAGATACGATGTACGATGCCAACGGCGTCGGATTGGCAGCGCCGCAGATCGGCATCCTGAAGCGCGTCATCGTGATCGATACGGGTGACGAACACGGGCTTATCGAGATGGTGAACCCGGAAATCATCGAAAAATCAGGCGAACAGTTCGGTCCTGAAGGATGTCTCAGCATCCCGGGAATCAACGGCGAGGTGCGCCGGGCGATGTGGGTGAAGGTGCGCGGCCAGGATCGCAATGGCGTCGAATATACGATGGAGGGCGAAGGCCTTCTGGCAAGGGCATTCCAACATGAAGTTGACCACCTGAACGGCATATTGTTTACCGATCTGGCGGAACGCATATACGAGGTTACTCCGGAAACGACAGAAGAGGAGTAATCCGTCCCAAGTTGGAGTTGAACGGGAGTTGATCATTTGAATATCGTATTTATGGGAACCCCTGATTTTGCGGTTCCTTCTTTGCTTCAATTGCTGGAAAAAGGTTACAACGTAGTCGGAGTGGTGACGCAACCGGACCGGCCCAAAGGCCGCAAGCGCATACTCACGCCTCCGCCGGTTAAGGTGGCAGCCCTTGAGGCTGGCATCCCAGTCATGCAGCCGGAACGCATCCGCCATCCTGAGGCGGTCGCTGAGCTGGCAAGCTGGCAACCGGACCTGATCGTCACGGCGGCGTTCGGACAGATCCTTCCGAAGGCTGTGCTGGACATGCCGCGTCTTGGCTGCATCAATGTGCATGCATCTCTCTTGCCGCGATATAGGGGAGGAGCGCCCATTCATCGTGCGATCATGAACGGTGAGACGAAGACAGGCGTAACGATCATGTACATGGCGGAGGGGCTGGATACCGGCGACATCATCTCCAAGGTGGAAGTACCCATCACAGACAACGACAATGTTGGCACGATGTTTGAGAAGCTGGCACATGCGGGGGCCAATCTTCTGATGGAGACGTTGCCCGATCTTATGGCTGGCCGCGCTCCGCGCATCCCGCAGAACGATGCGGAGGCGACCTATGCGCCGAATATCACGCGGGAAGAGGAATGGATCGACTGGAACCGTTCGGCGACGGAACTGTTCAACCAAGTGCGCGGCTTGAATCCGTGGCCGGTTGCATACACGCTATGGCAGGGAGAGACGATGAAGATCTGGGAGAGCGCCGTTCTGCCGGGCGTTACTCCTCAGGAGGGCGTTGAGCCTGGCACCGTGCTGAGAACGGGCGCCCAGGGCATCGATGTGGCCTGCGGCTCCGGCGTGCTCAGGCTTACCGTGGTGCAACCTTCCGGCAAGAAGGCGATGCCTGCCGGGGAATTCGTGCGAGGCGGGAAACTGACGGAAGGGACGGTGCTCGGCCGATGAACGGAGGCGCACGCCGAGCGGCCCTGGACATCTTGCTGAAGGTGGAGCAGGATCAGGCATTCAGCAATCTGGAGCTGAATGCCGCGCTCCGCGCAGGGCGGCTGGACAGGCAGGATGCGGCGCTCGTTACCGAGCTGGTCTATGGGACGCTTCAGAGACAGAACACGATCGACTATTATCTGGAGCGATTCGTCGCCAGAGGAATGGCCAAACTAGAACCGTGGGTGCGATGTCTGCTGCGTCTCAGCTTCTACCAGCTATACTACCTAGACCGCATCCCGGCGCATGCCGCCGTGAACGAAGCGGTGAACATCGCGAAGCGTCGCGGTCACCAGGGCATCGCGGGCATGGTGAACGGCGTGCTGCGCAGCGTGTTGCGGAGTCTCGATGACTTACAGGTACCGGACTCGCTTCCGCCGGTTCAGCGGATCGCGCTTCGCCATTCCCACCCGGAGTGGCTCGTCGAGCGTTGGCTTGAGCAGTTCGGGGAAGAGGAGACGGAAGCGATGTGCGAGGAGAACAATATGCCTCCGCATATGAGCGTGCGAGTCAACCGGCTTCGTGCGAACAGGCAAACGCTCATGGAGCAACTCGCCGCAGCGGGTCTTGAACCTTCACCATCGCTGCTGAGTGAAGACGGTATCGTGCTGGGAATCCGAAGCGGCAATATCGCCTCTTCGGATTGGTATGAGAAAGGCCTGATCACCATTCAGGATGAAAGCTCGATGGTGGTTGCCGCTGTCGTGGCGGCCGAACCGGGCATGCGCGTACTGGATTGCTGTGCGGCGCCTGGGGGCAAGACCACGCATATCGCCGAAACGATGAATGACAGCGGCGAAGTGTGGGCGAACGATATCCATGAGCACAAGCAAGCGCTTATTGCAAGCCAGGTCAACCGTCTTGGACTGGGAAGCGTAAGGACTCTCGTAGGGGATGCGGCCCGTCTGGGGGAAGTGTTCCCGAAGGCACACTTCGACCGCGTCCTGCTCGATGCCCCTTGTTCAGGACTGGGCGTCATCCGCCGCAAGCCAGACATCAAATGGCGGAAGTCGGAAGAGGAGATCAGGCCATTGCCCGAGCTACAGTACCGGTTGCTGGAGGAAGCGGCGTCGCTGGTGAAGCCGGGCGGTGCGCTCGTATACAGCACCTGCACCGTTGAAGCAGCGGAGAATGAAAGCGTCGTAAAGCGTTTTCTTGAGAAGCATGCGGAGTTTGATCCAGATAGCGAGGTGTTCAGGCTTGTACCTTCTGCGCTTGCCCCGAACATCCAGCCGGAACTCGGAGCGATACGCATTCTCCCGCATCATTTTGGTTCGGATGGTTTCTTCATCGCCCGCATGTGGAGAACGAAGCGCGTTTAGGCAATACAGAACATCCATGGCTGGCGCCTGGTCTTAGTCCTTATAGGGCGCTGGCGGCAGCCTCGCTTTTTTATTGCCCATCATGTGCATTTGATGGTTGGTAAATATTGTTTACCGTGAACAAAGTGCTTTATGCGAACAATTGTTTTGTGATAATATAAATTAGATAAGCCTGTTTTCAAAATGATGTGATCAGGATACTGATTACTTATTCAATAATAGAATGGATCGTGATGAGATGAAACAGTTGGTCTACGACCTCACAATGGAGAACTGGGAGGCATGGGCGGCTGAGAATGGACTTCCGAAGTTTCGTGCGGCACAGATTTTCGACTGGCTGTACGTCAAGCGGATCACAAGCTTCGACGCGATGACGAACCTGCCCAAGCAGCTTCGCGAGAAGCTGGATGAGCAGTTCCGCTTTGAGGCGCTGAAGGAGATTACGCACCTGAAGTCGCAGGACGGCACGGTCAAGTTCCTCTTCGGCCTGCATGACAATCATGCGATTGAGACGGTTCTCATGAGGCATAATTACGGCAACAGCGTGTGTGTCACCACCCAAGTTGGCTGCCGTATCGGCTGTACGTTCTGCGCCTCGACGCTGGGCGGGCTGAAGCGCAACCTAACAGCGGGCGAGATCGTCGCCCAGGTTGTGAGATGCCAGAAGATGCTCGATGAGGAAGGGGAACGCGTCAGCAGCATCGTCGTGATGGGCTCGGGAGAACCGTTCGAAAATTACGAAGCGACGATGGATTTCCTGCGCATCATCATTCATGAGAAGGGACTGAATATCGGCCAGCGTCACATTACGGTGTCGACCAGCGGTATCGTGCCGAATATTTATCGCTTCGCGGATGAAAATACACAGATCAATCTCGCCATCTCCATCCACGCGCCGAACGACGCGCTGCGATCGAAGCTGATGCCGGTCAATCGCCGCTATCCGTTCCATGATGTGATCGAAGCATGCAAGTATTATATCGCCAAGACCGGCCGCCGTATCACCTTCGAGTATGCGCTGATTGGCGGCGTTAATGACCAGAAGGAACATGCGGAAGAGCTGGCTGAGGTGCTTCGCGACATGTTGTGCCATGTGAATCTCATACCAGTCAACCATGTGCCAGAACGCAGATACGTGCGCAGCACGAAGGATGACATATTCGCATTCAAGAAAGTCTTGGAAGAGAACAAGATCAATACGACGATCCGGCGCGAGCAAGGACATGATATCGCAGCCGCTTGTGGACAGTTGCGGGCGAAGCATATGGAACAAGTAACGGGGTGAGGAAACCGATGAAAACAGCGAACTGGACCGATACCGGCCGCGTTCGCCTCGTCAACGAAGACCGTGCCTTCGTAGAGGCCTGCGTGAGCGGGTTCGGTTTTGCTGTTGTGGCAGATGGCATGGGCGGTCACCTGGCAGGAGAAGTAGCCAGCCAGATGACCACCCAGTACATAACGGAACAAGTGAGAGAGAGATTGCAGTCCGGCATGGGAACGGAGGAAGTTGCCGAGCTACTTAGGACGCTCATTCGTGAGGCCAACAGCAAGGTTTATCATCACTCACGGACATCCGAACAATACATGGGCATGGGGACAACGGTCGTCGCGGCGATCGCCGATCACCGCCACGTCATCGTCGGCCATATCGGGGACAGCCGGGCTTATGTGATCAGCGGGCGGAATATCGTTCAACTGACGGAAGACCATTCCCTTGTCAATGAGTTGCTCAAGAGCGGACAGATCAATGAGGAAGAAGCCTTGAACCATCCCAGACGCAATGTGCTCGTGCGAGCTCTCGGCACCGATCCGGAGGTAGATATCGATATCATCTGCCATTCGTGGCAGGAGAACGATGTCCTCTTGCTCTGCACCGACGGACTCAGCCGGTTGGTCAGCACGGAGGCGATCGTAGAGACGATCCGCTCCGATGCTGCCTGGAATGACAAGGCGGGTCAGCTTGTTGAGCAAGCACTCGAAGCAGGGGGCGATGACAACATCACCGTCGTCCTGCTGATCAATGAGCCGGATGAGCCGTCATCCAAGCAAGAAGAAGGCACAGGCGGAAGGGGTGAAGCTGGATGATAGGATCAGAGTTGGGCGGACGTTACGAAATCTTGGCACGCATCGGCGGCGGGGGCATGGCCCTTGTTTACAAAGCTTACGATAAACTCTTGCAGCGCAACGTCGCGATCAAGGTTTTGCGTGAACAGTTCGTTCACGACGAGGAGTTCATCCAGAGATTCCGCAGGGAAGCTCGGTCCGCCGCTTCACTCTCCCATCCGAATGTCGTTAGCATCTATGATGTTGGTCAGGACGAAGATACGCACTATATCGTTATGGAATATATAGAAGGCGGCACTTTGAATGACATCATTAAGGAACGTGCGCCGCTCCAGCCCGAGGAAGCAGTCCGCATCGCAAGCCAGATCTGCGATGCGCTGGATCACGCGCATCAGAACGGAATCATTCACCGCGATATCAAACCGCACAATATCCTGATCGGCAAGAACGGCCGGATCAAGGTGACGGACTTTGGAATCGCCCGTGCAGCAACGTCCTCCGACATCACGCAAACGGGTGCGGTTCTTGGATCGGTGCACTATTTCTCACCGGAGCATGCGAAGGGAGTTGCGCAAGGGGAGAAATCGGACATCTATTCGCTCGGTGCTGTTCTGTATCAGATGGTGACGAATCGGCTGCCATTTGCCGGTGACAGCCCGATCAGCGTGGCGCTGAAGCATCTGCAGGAGAATCTGGAGGCACCTCGCGCCATCAATCCGCTTATCCCGCAGAGCGTCGAGAATATTATATTGAAAGCCATGCGCAAGAACCCGGACGAGCGATACGCATCGGCCAAAGCGATGCTTATCGATCTCGAAACATGTCTGCAGCCGGAGCGCTTGGATGAGCAGAAAGCCGTGTTCGAATCGGAGGATGATGATCTGGAGAAGACGATTATCATGCCTGCCATTCGCCATCGCACGGCCGTGGCTCAGGCAGAGCAGGAGGAGAATGCGATGGAGAAGAAACCGGCCAGAGGCAAGATTGCCGAAAGCCTGGAAGATAAACCGAAGAAACGACCAAAGTGGGTGAAGCCGCTCATCTGGGTCATCTTCATCGGCATCGTGGTCTTCGGAGTCTGGAAAGGTGTCTCTAGTTTGCTCGATCAATTTGACGTGCCGGATGTCGAGGTGCCGTCAGTCGTTGGAGAGCCTGTGGACAAAGCGGTGCAGATGCTCGAGGAGCTTGGTCTTGTAGTGCGTCTCACGGAAGGAGAATACAGCGACGAATATGAAGAAGGCTATGTGATACGGCAGAGCCGATCCGACATCACGGTCAAGCAAGGTACCCCCATCGAGCTGACGGTAAGCCTCGGCTCTGAAGAGACGGAGATGCCTGATCTCAGCACATTGACGGAAAGCGCAGCGAAAAATATGCTGATCGGGCTCGGCTTCGAGGTGGACCGCATCGAAGTGGAACAGACCTATGTTGACGAACCGGAAGGCACGGTGGTCGATCAGGAGCCGTCTCCAGGTACGCGAGTCAAACCGCGGGAAAGTTCGGTGAAGCTGTTTATCAGCCAAGGGCCCGGTACGGTGGATATGCCGAATCTGATCGGTGAAACGCTGGAAGTGGCGCGCAATATGCTGGAGAGACTGAATCTGAATGAGAACGTAAAGGTCGTGGAGGAGCCTGACTATACACAGCCCAAGGGCTATGTCTTCCGCCAGTGGCCGTTTGAGCCGAACGATCCGGTGGCACCAGGAGCGGAGATTACGCTGTATGTCAGCTCAGGTCTGCCGGCCGACGCCATCCAGACGGAGAAGCTGATCACCGTATCGCCGGTGAATCAAGGAGTCGCCTCGACGATTGAGATTTACGTTAGCGATGCCAGTGGAGACAACAAGCTCTGGGGCACGAAGGAAATCTCGCAGCCAACGAGCTATCGTGTTGGCATCACCGTATCCCCAACGCGCAATGCCACGATCGTCATCAATCGAGACGGCGCATGGCTTGACTCGATTACGGTTACGTATTCCGAAGCCAGGTCGATCCTGCTCGGAGGCCATGACAGCGGTACGCAGGTTGGAGGGGGCGGTACGCCTAACGTGCAAACTGGCGATGATGAGGCGAATGCAGGTGATGCCGGCGATGCGGGTGATTCCGCTGCGGAGATGTTTTCGCCGGATGATGTTCCTGCCAGTGCGGAGCCTTCAAGCTCGAACAGCGAAGGGGAAGAAGAAGGCAGCCATGGATAATGTCAATTTGAGCGAGTATGTGGAGGTTGATGCATGACGACCGGACTGATCGTCAAAGCGTTAAGCGGTTTTTATTATGTGATGCCGGATGACGGAGGAAGCGTCGTCCAGTGCAGAGCGCGCGGCGTATTCAAGAAACGGGGAATCACGCCGCTCGTAGGCGATCGGGTTGCCTATGAGGTGGAGTCGACTGGGGAAGGAACGGTAACCGAGATTGAACCGCGCACAAGCGAGCTGGTGCGCCCGCCGATTGCCAATGTCGATACCGCTGTGCTGGTATTCTCGATTCAGGAGCCAGCAGTCAGCCATCAGTTGCTCGATCGCTTCCTCGTCCATACCGAACTTGCCGGACTGACCACGATCATCTGCTTCTCCAAGAAGGATCTGAGCGGCACAGGCGAGGAGGTTGCGCAGGCGCTCAGCAAGTATGCCGCCATCGGCTATGAGGTATTTGCGACGAGTTCGCTCATACGGGACGGCATACAGGAGTTGGCAGACCGTCTAGCAGGACATATCAGCGTTTTCGCAGGACAATCAGGCGTCGGCAAGTCCACACTTCTCAACGCGATGATCCCGGGGCTGAATCTGGAAACCAACGAGATCAGCCATAAGCTAGGACGCGGTAAACATACGACGCGTCACGTGGAGTTGATTCGCTTGCCACAAGGCGGCTGGATTGCTGACACACCTGGCTTCAGCCAACTGGACTTCCAGCAGGTGGAGCCTGAAGACCTGACGGGCGGATTCAGAGAATTCCAAGCCCTGTCCGAGGATTGCAAGTTCCGCGGCTGTTTGCATATGACGGAACCTGGTTGCGCGGTGAGGCAGGCACTTGATGACGGTAAGATCGATCCGTCCAGATATGAGCATTACAAGCTGTTCCTGCAGGAAGTGAAAGAAGCCAAGGAGAAGAGATGGAGGAACCCGAAATGATCAGTATCGCCCCATCCGTACTGGCGGCAGATTTCCGCAAGCTGGAGCTCGAACTGAAAGATGTGGAGCAGGGCGGCGCGGATATGTTGCACGTGGATATCATGGACGGACATTTCGTGCCGAACATATCTTTTGGTCCTTTTGTTGTGGAGTTTATGAGGCAGTCGACTTCGCTGCCGCTCGACGTACACCTCATGATTGAGCGCCCGGAGCTCTTGCTGCATGATTTCGTCAAGGCCGGCGCCTCCCGGATCACGGTTCATGCTGAAGCGTGCACGCATCTGCATCGCGTCGTCGGGCAGATCCGAGGGCTTGGCGTACTGCCGGGCGTGGCAGTCAATCCGGCTACGCCGCTCAGCGCGCTCGAATATATCCTGGAAGATGTGGATCTGCTCCTGATCATGACCGTGAATCCGGGGTTTGGCGGGCAGAAGTTCATACCCGCGATGCTGCCTAAGATTCGCCAATTGCGCAGCATGCTGGATGCGCGCGGCCTGAGCCACGTCCATATCCAGGTGGACGGCGGGATCAATGAAGAGACGGCCAGGCTGGTGGTCGAAGCGGGAGCGGATGTGCTTGTTGCCGGAAGCTCGGTATTCGGTGAGAATGATCGGGCGGAGGCGATCCGCCGCATCCGTGGACAAGCCTGAGCGGATGGCTGGGCATCCGTTGACGGACATTACATAATGATATAGCTTGGCTGGCGCAAGCATCCGGAAGGATTACGCGCCAGCCAAGTTTTTTATGGGGCACTTGTGCCAAGGAAACTTCCAATCGGTAGCATGATGGCTGCATGCCGCGCATATAAATGTTGGTGAACGAAGGAACGAATCGTTCATACGGTTCGGTGAACGCATGCGGGGCGAAGGACATAGGATGAGTACATATTATACTGCTGAGGAGGGATTAAGGTGAAATTTTATACCATCAAGCTTCCGAAATTTTTGGGCGGTTTCGTCAAATTTGTCCTGAAAAAATTGGGGAAGTATTAATCCGCTGCCCAGCAGTTTCATATCAGGATGGACGCGAAGGATGAGCGGAAGCGCTGCCTGCAGCAAGTCGGCGTTCACCTGGCCAAGGCATGAAAAAAAGCACCAGTTACAAGGTGCTTTTTGTTGGTCTATTCGTCTGTTAGCGTGAGATACAAATATGGAACGATTATACGCGTTGCACTTTGCCAGACTTGAGAGCGCGAGTGCTGACGTAAACGCGTTTCGGTTTGCCGTCGACCAAGATCCGTACCTTCTGTACGTTAACTCCCCAAGTACGCTTTGTTTTGTTGTTCGCATGGGATACATTGTTGCCTCGTTTAGGCGCTTTGCCGGTAATATAACATTTGCGTGCCACGAATCACACACCTCCCTTAACCAAAACACACTTAATCATGATAGCATATGGGAAATGGGACCGTCAACGAATGTTTATTCGACGAATCATTTATTTCTTAAATCATATATAGTAAAATGATCTTTAGTTCATCCTATCTAAACGAGAAAGGGGATGCGTCGCAGTGGTATTTGAGCAATCCACCCAGCACGGTAAGATCTTGATATCGGACGAAGTCATCGCGGTACTCGCCGGCTCGGCAGCTCTGGAATGTTACGGACTTGTAGGTATGGCGTCCCAGCATTCGTTCAAGGACGGAATATCAGACCTGCTCGGCAGGGAGAATCTGAGCAAGGGCGTGGAAGTCAAGCAGGAAGCAGGCTCCCTGCAGATTGATTTATACATAGTTGTGGGCTATGGGACCAAGATCTCTGAGGTTGCACACAATGTCCAAGCCAAGGTGCGCTACGTCTTGAATGATGTGGCCGGCATTGAGGTGGACCAAGTAAACATTATTGTGCAAGGCGTCAGAGTATTGAAATAGGAAGGGGAATTTCCATTTTGAGTAAGCGCTTTATGAATGGTTCAGATTTTTACAACATGGTGATGGCAAGTAGCCAGCATCTGAAAGCCAATGTTGAAGCGGTAAACTCTCTGAATGTGTTTCCGGTTCCGGATGGGGATACCGGTACCAATATGAACATGACCCTGACAGCCGGATTTCAGGAGCTGTCGAAGAAGCCAAGCGAGCATCTCGGCCAAGCTGCTGCAGCGTTCTCGAAGGGGCTGCTGATGGGAGCCAGGGGCAACTCCGGCGTCATCCTGTCCCAATTGTTCCGCGGCTTCGCCAAAGCGGTGAGCGAGCTTGAACAAGCGGATCCGCAGCAGGTTGCGGCAGCTCTGCAACAAGGGGTCGACACGGCTTACAAAGCGGTGATGAGACCGGTGGAAGGAACGATTCTGACCGTATCCCGCGAAGCAGCCAAGCAGGCCGTACAAATTGCGCGACGCACCCAAACCATCAAGGATCTGATGCAAGCGGTCGTGAATACAGCCAAGGAAGCGCTTGCAAAAACACCGGACCTCCTGCCGATCTTGAAGCAGGTAGGTGTAGTCGATTCCGGCGGGCAAGGCCTGGTTTTCATCTATGAGGGCTTCTTGCAAGCATGTTCGGAAGATCAGCCTGTACAGGGCGCAGCTACTACGCCGATGAGCCATGTTGCAGGAAACGTATACGCCGAATGGGATGACCCGGAATATGTTTCGGATGTGCGTTCCTCTCTCGGACAAGCTGAGGCAGGTGTGCTCACAGCGCCAGAACCAGCGCAAGCACGCATCGCCGCAGAGGACATCGAATATCCATATGACATGGAGTTCTTCATCGACATGTCCGCCTATCCGGAAGCGGCCTTGAACTTTGATGAGGATGAATTCCGTGCACGGCTCGCGAAGGATGGCGATTCGATCATCATCATCGCCGATGACGGCATGATCAAGGTTCATGTCCATTCCCGACGGCCGGGCGATGTGCTGAACGCCGCGCTAGAGTTCGGCGAGCTGCGTAACATGCATATCGTGAATATGCGCGATCAGCATCGCGAGATTGTGGAAGGGACAACACCAGCCGTGCCGGTCTATGCCGAAACCGAGCCGGTCAGACGCAAGGAGAACGGCATCCTGGCTGTCGCTGCGGGCGACGGGATCACGGAGATCTTCGAAAGCTTGGGCGTGGATTATGTCGTTTCCGGCGGACAGACGATGAACCCGAGTACGGAGGATCTTGTTAACGCGGTTAAGCAAATTGCCGCAGATCGGGTGTTCATCCTGCCGAACAATTCGAACATCATCCTGTCGGCGCAGCAGGTTCAGGAACTGTTAGATGATCAGGAAGTTATCGTCATCCCGACGAAGACGATACCGCAGGGCATGGCGGCTGCTCTGGCGTACAATGCCCATGCAGATAAAGAGCAGAATGTTTCCAATATGGAGCAAGCGATTGGACGAGTACGTTCTGGACAGATCACGTATGCGGTTCGTGACACCAACTACGAGGAACTGACGATTCGGGAAGGTGACTATCTCGGCATCCTGGACAACAAGATCGTCGTCACAACGGATGAACTGCTTGAGACGAGCAAGCAACTGCTGACGAAGATGGTTGTCCATGGGGACGAGGTTGTGACCGTGATCACCGGTGCTGACAGCAACGAAGAAATGACCGATCAGTTGTTGGCTTATGCTGCAGAAGCATATCCTGACGCGGAGTTCGAAGTGGTAAGCGGCGGCCAGCCTGTTTATTACTATATATTCTCGGTCGAATAATTGTCTCTATCGGATAAGAGTGCGGAGCGGACAAATATAAACCAGAGGTGAATGGATATGTCAAAGATTCGCATTGTTACTGACAGTACCGCTGATTTGCCCGCTGAAGTATACCAGCAATATGGCATCGAAATCGTGTCACTGAAGGTCCATTTTGGTGACGAAGTATACGAAGACAAGGATATGGACCCGGATTTCTTCTACCAGAAGCTCGTCCAATCGAGCAAGCTGCCGACGACTTCGCAGCCTTCGCCGGTCGATTTCCTGGAGGTGTATAAGCGTTTGAACGAAACGCCGGACACGTCCATCATCTCCATCCATCTCTCCTCGGCGATGAGCGGCACGTACCAATCGGCGATGCTGGCCAAGTCGATGCTGGAGGAAAAGGCGGACATCACGATCATCGACGGCAAGTCAGCCAGCTACGGCACAGGCATGCTCGTTAAGGCGGCGGCGATCGGTGCTGCAAACGGCAAGACCAGGGACGAGATCGTGGATTATGTGACGAAGCTGCGGCAGGAGACCAAGCTGTACTTCTTGGTGGATACGTTGGAATACCTGCACAAGGGCGGCCGTATCGCCAAGGCTTCAGCCGTGTTCGGTTCGCTCCTCAATATCAAGCCGATACTCGGGATCGACGATGAGGGCGAAGTGTACGCCGTTGACCGAGTTCGCGGGCAGAAGCGGGCGATGAATCGGATCGTCGAGCTGCTCAAGCAGCAATACGGCGACAAAGAGGTCAGTGTAAACATCGCCTACGCTGACAAAAAGGAGATCTGCGACGAGCTTGGTGAACTCGTTAAGCAGAGCCTCAACGTGAAGAGCTACAGCAACTCACGCATCGGGTCGGTTATCGGGACCCATGCCGGTACCGGCGCGACCGGGGTATTCGTAAGCCCTGTACTCGATATCTGATCGCACTTCTTGCACATCATCTGTACATTTCGGCATGATTCATCTTAATGGCAAGTCCTTATATCCGGTTGTCAACCCGCGATTGTTCGGGTAGTCTAGGGATATAGGGACTTTTTATGTTTAGGTTCTTTGGCTCGGAAGGTTGACTTATTTTTACGAATGATAGGTTGCGCGGATCAGAACGTGTTGGTTTCCAGCGGCTGACGGGAGCACGACCTCTGCGTTCATGCAGGTCGAGAGGATTCGAGTATGTGGTGTACTCCATGGAACTGACCGGCTGCGGTGCTTATGGAAGGTTGTTTTCCGTTTTGGTTGGTGTATGAGGATATTTCATGGAATATGCGGAGGATAGGGATGGGGAAACTATCTGAGATAACGGTGAATTATGTCAAGGGTGTTGGGCCGCAGAAGGCGGAGTGGCTGCGTGATCTGGGCATACATACGGTCCAAGATCTGATCGAATATTTTCCGTTTCGTTATGAGGATTACCGGTTGCGCGATCTGTCGGAGGTTTCGGATGGCGAGAAGATCACGGTGCAGGCAACGGTCTATGGAGCGCCATATGTTCAGATGTACGGCAGAACCAAATCGCGCATGGTGGTGAAGGTGATCGTAAACGGTGTTCCGGTGCAATCGGTTTGGTTCAACAGGCATTTCCTGAAGGATCGGCTGCAGCCGGGCATCGACATCATCCTCACCGGCAAGTGGGAAGCGAAGCGCAGGCAGATTACGGTCAGCGAATGTGAGTTTCCGAACAGCAAGACCCACCAGGCAGGAACGTTGCAGCCAGTCTATTCGGTCAGCGGAGAAGTGACGCAGAAGTGGCTGCGCAGCGTGATCAGGCAGGCGCTGACGCAGTACGGATCGCTTATCGAGGAAGTGTTGCCGGAGGATCTGATCTCACGGCGCGGGCTGCTCTCGCGCCGCGATGCGGTGTTCAGCGTGCATTATGCGGAGAACGTGGAACAAGGCCAAGAAGCGCGCAAGCGCATGGTTTACGAAGAGCTGCTCCTGTTCCAATTAAAGCTGCAGGCGCTCAAGGCGATGAACAAGCAGCGGACAAGCGGTATAGCCCATCCGATCGAGGATGGGACGGTGGAGCAGTTTATCCGCAGACTGCCGTTTCAGTTGACTCATTCGCAGAAGCAGGTGATTGACGAGATCATCCATGATCTGCGACAGCCGTGCAGCATGAATCGCTTGTTGCAAGGGGACGTTGGCGCGGGCAAGACGGTCGTTGCCGCGGCAGCGTTGTACGCCGTTGTGATGGCGGGAAGTCAGGGGGCGCTGATGGCGCCGACCGAGATTCTGGCGGAGCAGCATCTGCGAAGCTTGAGGCAGATGTTTGAGCCTTTCGGCATCCAGGTGGAACTGCTCGTTGGCAGCATGACGGAGCGGCAGCGCAGAGATGTGTTGGCGGCTCTGCAGATGGGGATGATCGACGTGATTGTCGGTACGCATGCGCTCATCCAGGAGGATGTCTACTTCCGCCGCCTGGGGCTGGTGATCACCGACGAGCAGCATCGGTTCGGCGTTAATCAGCGCAGCATACTGCGGCGCAAAGGGATGGACCCGGATGTGTTGACGATGACGGCCACACCGATCCCGCGGACGCTCGCGATTACGGCGTTCGGCGATATGGATGTCTCGACGCTGCGGGAGTTGCCCAAAGGACGTAAGCCAGTGCGCACATACTGGGTGAAGCATGATATGCTGCCTCGGATCATCGCCTTTATGGGGAAGGAGATGCAGGCCGGACGGCAATGCTACGTCATCTGCCCGCTCATCGAGGAGTCGGAGAAGCTGGATGTGCAGAACGCGCTGGACCTGCATGCACAACTTCAGCAGGCGTATCCGAACTTCCGTGTGGGGCTCCTGCACGGCAGGATGCAGAATGCGGACAAGGATGAGGAGATGCGCAAGTTCAAGGATGGTGAGTCGCAACTGCTCGTGTCGACGACCGTTGTTGAAGTTGGAGTCGACGTGCCGAATGCGACGGTGATGGTGATCTACGACGCGGACCGGTTCGGTCTGTCGCAGTTGCATCAGTTGCGCGGCCGGGTCGGGCGGGGCGAGCACCAGTCGCATTGCATCCTCATCGCCGACCCGAAGTCAGAGGTGGGCCGCGAGCGCATGCGCATCATGACGGAGACGAACGATGGCTTCGAGGTGGCGCGGCGCGACCTGGAGCTGCGCGGTCCCGGGGACTTCTTCGGAACGAAGCAGAGCGGGCTGCCGGAGTTTCGCTTCGCAGATATGATGAACGACTTCGAGATTCTCGAGATGGCGCGCGATGATGCGGCAGAGCTCGTGCAGCGCCGCGATTTCTGGACCGCAGCGGAGTATCTGCCGCTGCGCGAGATGCTGCAGCGCGAGAAGGCGCTGAGCGGCGATATGCTTGATTAGGATGAAGACTTGAAGCCTATGGCTTCAAGTCTTCCGTTTTATGGGGGCTGAACGGCTGCGGTGCCACGGCACATCTCCTTCACGCCAGCCCGGTAACGGAACGCCATATGTTGTCATCCTCCCACAGCAGCCTGTAACGTAACGTGATTCCGCTATTTGTGAGTAATTGAGTTTTTGGATTGCTAACGGAACGACAATCCGTTATTGGTGTTTTTGGATGCCGATTCCCGTTTTTGACGCCAATAGCGTACCGTCGTTCCGTTAGCCCCCGCGAAACAGGCCATATTCGCAAATTAACGGAATGACGTTCCATTAGTAGATCGATTGCAGTGGAGTTCGTGGTACCAAGGGTGTCGGAGTGGCCGAAGCCGCTTGAGTGCGGCCGAGGTCGCGGGAACAGATACAAGAGCGTGCGTGGATTGCGGGGCCATTTTGGGTGCTGGCGCCGAGGACATTTTCGACCCTCGTATACATACACTGTACAGAGTCAAGTCCTCTTATCGCTGACATAATACTCGCCAAGTGGCTGGATCATGAGACCTCATCAGCGGATATGAAGATGAACATGGACGAGAGTTGCTGCTCGATCCTGCTCCTCTTGGCAGATCTGGCGCGAGATGTGGCATGTTGAGACTTGCTATCATGTGGAGACTGTGTATGGAGAGGAGGGATCTTGAAATGCGGTATCGATATATGGAATATGGCATCGATCCAGACCTGGTGCATGCGGTGAAGCAGCGGCTCAAGGATCCGGTGCTCAGGGAGAGGGTGAAGAACATGCTGCAGGGTGTGACCAAGGAGCATCTGCAGCACCCTGCAACCATTCGCCAATTGATCGCGGCTATCTCCAACGTGCTGGGCATCACCGTCAGCGAACAGCAGGCGGCGAATATTACACGCTTCGTCATCGCCCAGAAGATCGACCCGAACAATATGCTCCATCTGATGAAGTTATGGGGAATGTTCCGTTAAGCCTAGCCTTCCTTGATTTCGACGATTCGCTTGAGAGCGATCTGCACGGCCTGCTCGCCGTCATCGGCGCTCATGCAAACGAGCTTCACCCATCCGTTGTACGGATCGATCTGCCGGACGATACCTGTGGCCAGTTGAGTTTCATATTTGGTGATGTACTCGATGGTGATCGCCTTCCCGTATGCGAGCGAATCTGACAATGCGCGATTGATGCCGGTCAGCCATTCCTCATCCAGCTCGGGTATATGGTATTCCCGGCGGCTGCGTCGTCTCTCAAGCAATTGTTCGCGATGCTCCGGCAGGAACATGCGGCTTCCCTCCCATAGCAGATTTCCTCGTTTCAAATGTTCGCCCACGTTGTCTGACAAAGCTAGTCACTCCTTCCGGACGTTTGATGGTCACGAGTAACGGAATCTGGCTGCACAGATGCGACACGAGTGGCGAGGCAGCACCAGGGCAGCCCAAGCGGCCGCTCTCGCATGCACAGCCAACTGCGAATCAGGTATGTGCCGGCGCCGCCGTCCTGCTGCAAGCCCGACCGGCCGCAGACCGCGGTCGTGGCCGATTGGACTAGAGCCTGACGGTGCGCCTGGCCTTATTTGTAATGGCCGCCGATCTTATGCGCGCGATCATAGGCCTGCCCCGCCGCCGTAAGCGACGAAGCCCGGATGATCGCCGCTGAGCCGTATCGCTCCTTGATCGTGTCCACGGCGTAATCGAGCTTGCGCTCGCGCTCCCGGTCGTGGAACAGGTCGAGCTGGTATTCGCCGTCCGGCCTCAACTGCGTCAGAGAGACGCCCACGCTGCGCACCGGCTCACCGTCCCAATGGCGCACGAACAATTGCTCTGCCGCAGCGAAGATATGCGGCATATGGTTCGTCGGGCCGTCCAGCTTCATCTGCCTGTGGAATCCGGTCGGACGGTCGAAGTCGGCGCCGCGGCAGCCGACCGATACCGTCTCGCCCATCAACCCCTTGAACCTGGCGCGTCGGCACACCTCCTCGCTTAACTCCATAAGTATCTGTAAAACTATGAGCATAATTTTATGTGTGCATTAATAAACAGTATAAACCCTTGATTTATCGAGGGTTTATACTGTTTTTATCGTATTTTCTTTATGAGCATTATTGATGTATTAACACGATAACATAGATATGGTAACATTTTTTTTACTGACAGGATAATCTATGAGCATAATTGTAAGCTGAAATAGATTCGGGGGTTATAAAATGGACCATAGTGGTTCAATCGTGCCTTTCTCAAGAAGAATTGATGAGTTGCGTTTTGGTGTGCAGAGTGTAGGAATTGAGTTGTGGAAAAGGCATCGTGATAGCGAGCCTGTCGTTCATAGGCATGCTGTGATCGTTTTGCAAAATAAAATGAACGGTAGACTATCTGTTCATCCTCTTACGGAATTTATTTTTCATTACTGGAAATACAGAGCTTACAATTCTCAGAGACTACATGCTAATTACCTCTGCGCTTTCTTAAATTACATACTTATTGAAAATCGTATGAAATACAAACTTACTTCTTTAAAAGAACTACGCTTTTCTCATGCCACAGAGTTCTTGAACAATTTGACGAGAAAAGAAAAATCAAGAATGACGGTTAGAAAGGCGGAAAGAACCTTAACTCTATTTTTTGAGTTCTTAGCGAAGAAAAAACTGTTGGAGCATGTTGACGAAAGTGCCTTTAAAAAGAAGATCCTTTACGGCAAATCGAATCAAAAATATACGGTTTCCCCATTCAAAGGGGTCGTTATGCCGAGAAATAGGCAAGGCCATATAGCTCATGATTTACCTGAACGATATATTTTGCCTTTGATCGAGTTGGCTGTGAAGATCGCGAATCCCATTGCTTTGGGGATTTATATGCAGTGCTTTGGTGGAATTAGACAAGGTGAGCTTGTGAACATTCGAAGATCCGATGTAAATTCTATCGGTTCTTTCGGAGAGTTTGGTTTAGTGGTTCGTCTACAAAAAAGAAACTTGAGAACAGATATTAAAGATAGTGCCGGTGCAAGTGGCGTTAAAAAACCAAGAAGACAAATCGTATTTCCAATTCAAGACTGGCTACAACAGTTGTATCGAAACCACATTGAAAATTATACTCCTGTGGATGGATCTGATGCGTTATTTGTAAATCGGGATGGCAAAGCCATGTCGGGACAAAGTTACAGGGCATACTTCAGTAAATTAAAAAGAGAGTTTTTGAAGCAACTAAGGAATTCTTCAAATCCGGATGATCTGGTTTACGCTATCAAATTGGAAGAATATAAATGGTCCACTCATCTAGGCAGGGGCATATTTACAAATCTTTTAGCAGAAGAAGCTGATAACCCATACGATATTGCTTTGCCAAGAGGAGACTCCAATCTTGCATCATCTCTTGTTTATCAAGGAAATACGGAACGAATGAGAAAAAAACTTGAGGACCGCATGCAACATTTATATAAGGATTACTTACCAAATTTAATTAAAAAATAAATTTTTGGAGAATAAGAAACATGTCGTATTTGAATCCAGCCGAAGCTGCAGAAAAATTAGAAATAGGCTATAAAAGCTTACTACGCTTGTTGAAAAGGGGGGTGCTTACCGGCGCAATAAAAGCACATCGTTCGTGGCAAATCCCTCTCAAAGCCATAGAGGAATACAAGGCATCGTTAAACATTCCTGAGGGATATCTAACTATTGCTGAAATAGCCGAACAACTTAATCTTACCGAACTCTGGGTTGGCAGACTAATTAAGAGAGGGACATTTGCTGGAGCAAAGAAACATAGAGGTTCTTGGATAGTGCCTTCCACCTCTGTAGAGGAGTATATTCAGTCGTCCTCCTCCCCTGATGGGTTTCTTTCCTTCCGGGAAGCCGCTGAATATTTATCCGTAGGTGAGTCATGGATCAGAAAATTAGTGTTAAGAAAAATTTTATCGGGCGTGGAAGTCATCAATGGCGTCCGTTACATCCGAAAAGAGTGCATCGACGAATATTTAAAATCGATATCGCCGCCAGAAGGATACGTCTCCGCTGCTCAAGCTGCACAAGAACTATCCCTTAGCAAAACAGCCGTTAACTCCTTGGCAAAAGAAGGAGCATTTCCCGGTGCAAAAAAACAAAAAATACCGTATCATCACGCAGGATGGGTTATTCCAGTTGAGTCCTTAAGGGAATATAAGGAGTCTCGTTCCTTTCCGAGCAATTATATTTCTGGAACAGATATTGCTGCGCAGTTAGAGGTTAGCAAAGCCTGGATTACTAAATTAATCCGAACAGGCGTGATACCTAAAGGTATAAAACACAACAACGAGTGGATTGTTCCAACCGATGAGGCGAACAGGTTTATTGAAAGAGAACGAAAAAGACAACAATCGACACCGCTTGAGTTATTTGAATTTCGGTTGGCTGAACTGGATGTACCGGATACTTTACAAAAAACAGTTGCGCTCTACCGTGAATTTGTAACGTTAAAAATCAATAGCAGCCAAGGCAACAGCCATACGATTCACAATCAAGCCTTAGAGTATATCAGCACATTAAAGCGATTATTCCGTTTGCTAAATACTGAAGTATTCTTAATGGATGCGGAACAATTAGAAATTATCTTTCGAAGTGCAGAAATGGGGATTCGGGATAAACGTACTTTCATTTACTTTTTGGAGTTTTGCACTGGCAAAGGATTATGTTCATACTCGAAAAGTTATGCAGTCACTCCCCTTCCTGTTGAAGAAAGGGAGATGTACAGTCCGGAACAATTTTTAGCTTATTACAATTATGTTCGGGATGTCGACATTCACATTGAGCAGGCCATCCAAAGTAGGGATTATGCTGTAACATGGCTATATGTCTTAATGCATGTCATTGATGCATGGAGACCATCGGACATTGTTAAGATGCCGAATATTGCGCTGGAGGCCTGCAATTTGCAGACTTTTGACCAACTCAGGAAAACGAAAATCACTCAAGAGCAAGCGCAAGCAGTCATTAATCATCTGTATAAACGGGTGGAACGAATGTATATTAGCAAGACCGGTGCTCTGGGGCATTTCCTCGTCAATCAGGATATGATTGTCCCCACGGCTACCGTTCTTGTGATCACGGAAATTCATCGTAGAATTGAAAATGATAAGCAACTAGTCAGACTTGGCCGAAGAAGATTCACCCATTTTGAAAAAGAAATCCATTTTCGGTTATTTTTCGATAAGCGTCCGGATCTTGTTGATTTCCAAAGTCGGAAAATGAATAGGACTCTCTTAACTTATTTCTTTTACAGTGTCGTAGAGGGAAAAGGGAATGCCGATATCGCTTACGAACTGTCTCAACGGATGAGAGGACATACCGATAAAAATTCGACTGCAACATACATTCAAGCAGTAAACAAAGATGGTTCTATAGAACGTGTAAGTCTGAATTTGTTTAACCGGGGGCATTTTGGATGGCTATACCATCTTCTTATTCGTCTTTCTATGCCAAACACGCCGCAGCTAGAGTTAGAGCAAAGCACCGTGTTGATCGAACAATTTCGAAAAGATTTTAGTCCTTACCAACTGGAACAACTTAGCTATTTCCTAATCCGGCAGCAACAAAGCAGACAATCTTTGGCTTTGCGATTATCCAATCTCACAGAAAAAGACTTGAACACATTGTTATTTAAAATTTATAAGGGTGAGATGCCCGCCAAGTTGCAGCATGTACAATGCTTGACATACCCAAATTGCACTTCCCCAACTGCTATAAGTTGCCTACATTGTGAAAATGCGATACCAAAAGTTTATATCCTGATTTCGATCCAACATGAACTTGAGCGTTTAATTTCATCGATTCAAAATACCAAATATCCCGCTGTACGTGTCAGGGACCGCAAGTTTTTGTTTCAAATTCTGGATCTGTTAAATCAGGCAGTGCAGCAATTTGGCAGATCCTATGTTCAAACTTTTATTGATCTTAACAATCTAAAGGAAAAGATGATTGCTATTCAAAATTTACTTAGTGAGGAAATTTAATGGCTAAATTCCACTCGGCATTACACAGAAGAAAAACCATAGAGGAACTAAGTGATCGAACTATCTTGGAAAGTATTGAGCTGATCACCTTTAGTCGAAATGATCTTCACGAATACAAAGAAATGTTTAGAGAATTGCAACAGAAAGGAGTTATTGTTACAGGAGCTTTTGAAGGCGACTTATGGTCCACCCAAGGTGAATCCAGCAAAATTCTTTTCCGCTTTGATTGCGAACTCTATGGCGAGGTCAACTTGGCTTTAAAATGCTATACAGTACAAAAAATATATAATGGCATTAAAGCACAAACCGTTCGGCTAAATGTTGCAAAAATAAAAGAAGCCATACGAATTACCCGGGGGTTTCGACCGGATTATTTATCACATTTAGAAGATGCGTTCAACCGTTTCGGGATGCATAAACAGTTTACCATGGCCACCAGTATAAGGGAATTTCTTGCTTATTATAATCACCCATATTCGGATGCGTATAGCGATTTGTGTTCAATTTTTAATACGAAAGTCTCGAATGTACGCGAATTGCCCAATTTTCATGATATCCTGCTTTTCGATCATGCTTTAGATGAATATTTTAATACCTGTACTACTGACGAAGAAAAATTGAAATTTTATCCACTCTTGTTATGGTGGAGAATCACCCGTATCATTCCCATGCGCCCCGTCGAATTTTATTCATTACGCCGGGATTGCACGTTCAAAGATAATGAGGATAGATATTGGATGGTTTTGCCGAGAAAAAAGAAGAAATCTACCCTTCCGGGAAAACTCGAGATAACGGATACTGTCCAGATAAATCAAGAAGTCTTTGAATTTATTGAGGATTATAAACAACTTACATCAGCTTACGATTCTGAATCCTACTATTTGATCTCGTATAAGGCATATCGGAAATACGTAAAAATAAAAACGAAGGAAAAAGCGCGAGAGAAAATGGGCGCTTTCCAATTTATCAATATCATTGATCGATTTTACGATGAAATCGTTACTCCGAAGTACGGTGATTTAGAAAGAATAAAGCCTGGCGATACCAGGCACTTTGCCTTTTGCAACATGATGTTGCAAGGGTTTAATATGCTAACTATTGCCCGTATAGGCGGGCATAACCAACTGGAAACCCAATTGCATTATCATAAACATTTGGATCACTTCGCTTCATCTTTCGTCCATCACGCGGCGCAGATGCTTCGAATGAACCGTAAGAAATTAATGCGGTCAAATTGGGATGTTGGCACTCAAGCTATAATTGCTAAAAGTAGAATCTACCGACTTGATGATTTTCAAGAGACATACAAAGTGGAAAACGGCTATTGTACGGATCACCCATCGCGTTGTCAGGTCGGGGATTGCCGCTTTTGCGAATATTATCTTTTCTCGCCAGATGACGAACAAAAGGGATTGGCATGGCTGAAAGATTGTTCTAATTTGCTGGAAACCAGAATTAAGGAACAATTGGAGCTCATTCGATATGTCACAAAATCAATGAATTACGATTGTACAACGTTGACTTATCAGCAAACGGGCCAAGAAAAGCTATCCTCAGCCTGCAATGAACTGAGGAGATTGATGGATCAAAAAGCAATGGTCGATTCTCACCTTCTGGAGGATGAATTGTGAAAAAGGGAGCACCGCCAAAATATACAGATAAGCAATTAAAAGACATCTTATTAAAATATATCTCAAAGAATCCAGGGAAGAAGATTAATCCTTCCATCTTGGAAAGAGAGACCGGGATAAATCGATTTATTTGGACACGAAGAATGTCAGAGCAAATAGCGAAGCTCAACGAGCCAGTGCAGCAGGAGGTTGAAGGAACTGATGGTGCACTTCCCTTACCAAATGTTGTTGAGCTTGTTGAAACATACTGGAACAATAAAACGGGTTTGATTAACGCATTAGCTCACTATAATGAGATGCTCAATGCCTTGCATCAAAAGGCTAAGAAATATGACACAATTCTTCAGGAAAACCAAGACTTAGTTGCTAAATTGTCGTTAAAAGAAGGGCGGATTAGAACGCTCAAGAACGAGATTAAATTACTAAAAAAACAGTATCTCGAAGTAGCGGTCAAAAGCACATATAAGACCTTCCAAGAGGAAGAAGGGCTTGAAAAAATCATATCCATAAATAAAAAAACTGAGGATCGAGCCTTAAAAGCGGATATTGTGAAGATGTATCCCGAATTATTTGATAATTGATGTGAGGCCAGCATATTCTGCCCTCTGTGGTATTCAACAACTTATGATATAATTGATATTGTGACTAAGCGTGGTCACTGGACAAGCGTTCCTCGAGACGGCGGTCAAACCTTTATCTCGACGGATCGCTTGTTTTGTTATAACTGGTGGATTGCGCTGTTTGGGATATTCAATACGCTTCACTGTAGACAACGGTCTACTCGAAATATTGATGGTCTACCGTGGTTTTTATGGTTGACCAAAGTTGACCCAGTTGAGGCAGCACAGCGCCGCGTTTCCTTTCGGCGTATAGACTCGATGATTCATGAATCTGAATTATGATGATTCTTTTTGAAAATTTCTCATAGATGGTCGTTTCTCAGAGGAATAGCTGAAGATTAGAGACTGTAGATCTAAGATATTTGATGATAAATGAAATAATAGCCCGGCAATATGCCTTAATAGATACCTGCATCGGGCAATCAGAACAAGTTTTCTTTTCTGCATTCATGTTTTGCCATCACCAAAATAATGTCCTTTCACCCCCGATATGTATTACCAGTATCCTAGCGTTCTTTACAAACTTTATTTTTTTCATCTGGGTCCATTTTAAATATGTTGCTCAGGGTATCCAACCTTATCGATTTCCTAAGAGCTTCGTAAAAACCGTTCGTTACTTACCATAGTTCTAAACTCGTGATATAACACACTCGTTATGTGCAGTCATTTCATTCAGTCACATCGTCTTGATTCCATCATTTTTTCCTTTTCAATCGATCACGTAAATGTCCGACATAAATTGAATTTGGATCGTTCGGATTGTACTTGCGATTCATTGTACGTTCAAACTCATCGATTAACATTGCAAAATCATGTACATTCGGTTCAAGCCCAAAGGTACGCTTCATATCACGGTAATGACGAAAAAAAACGTCCGTTGCATGTTCACCTGAATAACCTAATCGCTGAAGCTCACAAATCACCGCTTGAGCATAACGTCTATTCATCTCGCGACGGCTCGCCATCCCACATCCTCCCTTCTCCGTCACTTAACCCAATTATAAACCAAAAGAGCGATCCATCGAGTAAGGTTAACACCTTCTCGAAGATCGCTCTTTTGGTAAGGTTCGCTTGTTTCACTCGAAACATCCATATTATAGCAGGTCATTTTATAAAATACTCCTATTATAATCCCATACGGATGAAAAAAAGCCGTGTATTAGAGCAACTGAAATGTTATAGTCCATAGTAGTGGTGTAAAAATCCTCAGAGCTTCTTGACAAGGAAAGCCACGGTATGAATTCTACTAAGTGAAGTGACGTACTGGCCTACATGGTTTTTTCTGGGGAGCATTGGCGTCAAATTCATTTTACCAGCCCATTAGAGCGTTTAAATGGCGAAATCCGTCGACGTTCAGACGCAACAGGAATCTCTCCAAAATGGGAATCTGTTATCCGACTGATTGGTGCCATCTTAATCGAGAAGCAAGATGAATGGACCGTCGCACGTCGTTATTCAGTCTCGAATCCATGGCGAAAATCGTCAAATGGGAGCAACTTCCTCTTACATCCACCACGCTTTTGCAGAAGTAAATCCGGGTCATGCAGCAGAAATTCATTTTACACCACTTGACGGGACACTGCCAAATATTAAGGTAACGGGGGCGAATAAACATGTCATTATTAAATGACTGTGAGAAAGTCGCTTTTTTAATTGATATTTTAAATCGCCATATTCAAAAGCTCCCATGTGGAGATACCTTTAGAAATTATCTTGAATCCATATGTGGCATTTTAAAGCATGATGATTCGTTTCTCCAGAAAGCTGCGTTTGCTAATAGTGAATTGTTTATAGACGCTCTTTCTAATATTTTGAGCAACCAGATTACTATTAAACACGCGACAGGTGCGTTAATAGCTGCATTCGATAAGGTTGGATATGTTGATTCAATGGACGCAGCAGCGATCATTCTTGAGTTTGAACAGCTTCTGAATCAAATGTCCATAGAAGAAGCTGAAAATCTATATAATGAACGTTGGGCAATAGATAAGTATCGGGGTTGAAAGATATGGAAGAAGAACAATCATTTTTTCACCTTATAGAATATTTAGAATCATACTTGTTGGAACTAGGTTTGGAACTTCAGCGTGATCCTGATGATCTCTTTCTTCAAGGGAAAATAAAGGGTATTCAGCATGCCTTAAAATATATAAGAATGCATGAGCATGCACGAAAAGGTGGCCATTATATCGATATTGAAATTGATTGATCCTAGATGTGTTTCCTTAAATAGAATGATCAGGCATGCAGGGAGCACGAACAAAGCAGCTCCGGACATGTTTGCTAGAGCTGCTTTGACCGATTCACTTTGATTATTCAAAGGAGGAACGTTTATACATTCATTACGGTTTGATTGCTTTGATTACGGCAGAGGCAATATAGTCCTCTACCTTCGATCCAGGAACCCAATCTTTGATAAACGCCCTGGATTCCTCTTTCGGCTCGACCACTACATCCTTAAATCCACTTTGCGTAAGCATCGTTTTCAGCTCGTCAACGGACGAGGCCCCGGATATACACCCAGAATATAAAACATCCAAGTCGTTTTTGATTTCCGCAGGAAGCTCTGCCGTCGTTACGACATCGGAAATGGCCAAACGCCCGCCGGAGCGCAGAACGCGGAATGCTTCATCAAACACTTGCTGTTTATCCGGCGAAAGATTGATGACGCAGTTGGAAATGATAACATCCACCGTTTGATCCGGGACCGGCAAATGCTCGATTTCTCCCAGCCTAAAATCCGTGTTCGTGAACCCGCCTTTCGCGGCGTTGTTGCGCGCGCGGCTCACCATTTCCGGCGTCATATCGACCCCGATCACATAGCCGGTTTCCCCGACTTGCCGAGCCGCCAGAAAACAATCGAAACCGCCGCCGCTGCCTAGGTCCAATACCACTTCACCCGGCTTAAGCTCCGCAATGGCTTGCGGATTACCGCAACCAAGACCAAGGTTTGCACCGTCCGGAACAGCCGTTAATTCTTCGGTTGAATAGCCCAACTGCGAAGAAACGTCATTGGCCGTTCCGCAGCAGCTTGAAGCTGGCGAGCAGCACGAACCCGGCTCCACTTCTTGCAAGGCGACTTCCTTATAACGACTGCGTACATTTTGACGAATTTGATCATTCTTTACTTGGTTCATGGATCATCTCTCCTTCAACTTTTTTATCAAATCAGCAGCAGCAGCTAGGGGTACAACAAGCTGCTTTGTTTGCTATCGTGAGTTGCCGTCTCCGAAGGAAGCGGCTCGATAACTCCGTGGGATTTTGCCATTTCCAAGCTTCCCGTGCCGAGCGCTCTATTTCACGCTGCTCCTGTTTCATAAGGTATTCCGCGGCGAACCAATTCAGTTCATGGGAACTAGCCTCCCTAAAGGTGATTTTTCAGGTAACGCAGTAGCTTGCGAACAACATATTTCGCGTCCGGCCCCACCCCCCTTAATGTGGCGGAAGCAAAGGAACGCTGTCCTTCCAAACCGACATAATACAGTCCCGGAACGGAAAGGCTGATTCCTGCTGTCTGCAACGGTTTCCCTTCGGCATCAAGCGCCCCGATGGGCTGAAGGTATGTCAGATTGGGACGATACCCGGTCGCAAAGATGACGGTTTGTACCGGTTCTTCCGTTCCGTCTGGCCACACGACGCCCTCGGAGTAAAAGGAGGTAAACATGGACCGTTGATCCGGCTTCCCAGCCTTTAATCTTGCTCGGTAATCGTTCAAATCCGCAACAGAGCTCGAACTTGGAGGCTTTTTGCCAAATCGCCAGAATGGAAAGGTATCGAAGCCGACGGCTCTGATCCAAAAATGCAGATCAATTCCGAGTACTTTTGTTTTCGTAAACTGAACAGGCCGAAGCACGGCAAGCGATGTATGGCTGCTGTCGGCAAGCTCTACCGCAATTTGAACTGCAGAATTTCCGCGCCCGACGACCACCACTCGTTGCCCCCGGTAACGATCCGGATTTCGATACGATGAAGAGTGGAGGACTTCCCCTTGAAAGGCCTCCCTTCCGCTTATGTCTGGCATATAGGGATTATGAAAGGAGCCTGTCGCATTGATGATCGTTCTCGTCTGATATTCGTCTCCAGCTGCCGTTCGGATCGAAAAACCGTTATCGCTTTTCTCCACGGCAATAACCTTCTGGTTGGTGCGAATCGGCAAGTCAAAACGCTGGGCATACGCCTTTAGATACTGGATCACCTCGTTTCGCAATGGGTAGTGGGTTGCAGCTCCGGGTATCTTCATGCCCGGCAATGATGATAAACGAGCTGGCGAAAACAGCTTCAGACTATCGTAATAATGTGGCCAAGAACCGGTTGCCTGCTCGCTTGCTTCCAGGATCAAAAATTGCAGCTCGTTCTTCTTCAAGTAATATCCGGAAGCAAGACCGGCTTGCCCACCCCCGATAACGATTGCATCGAAAATCGCTGACATTCCAATTCCTCCTCAAATTACTTGCAATATGCAAGTAATATAGAAAAAAGATCACCCTCTAGAAGGGGTTGAACAGCATTGGCCGGATTTCGCCATCGCTTCGTTTAATAGCTTGATCGAGCGAATGACGGTATCTTTTTCAAAATCGTTCATGTGCGAAAAGATTTCGTTTAAATAGTCGTTCATTTGTTGGTCAATCGACGCCGCAACATACTTGCCTTCCGTCGTTAGGGAAAGCAGATTTACCCTCCGGTCGTCTGGATCGGGCGTTTTCTTCACTAATTTCATCTTGATTAACGATTGGACTTGTCGGCTGAATGTCGTTATATCTGTCCCTAATGCCTCTGCTACTTTCTGGATGGACGGCTTATGCTGGCGATCAATTTCGTAAAGGATATGGCTTTGAATTAAGGAGATGTCGCAGCCACCGGCAGAACAGCAGTTTTTATTTAGAAAGCCAAAGCGTCGAGTCATGATTTGAAATAGTTCACGTACATTTTCCACGGTGCTTCACCTCATGAAACAGTTATAAAACATTTGATTGCAATTTGCAAGTATTGATTTACTTGTATCCGGAAAATGAGCTGTGAAAGGACGTACAAATTTCAATATTGACTTTTCACCATACATAAATAACAATATGGTTATATGGTTTTATGTGAGGTGATCATCATGACAATGGAATTTGAAAAGATAGCGGATATTCTGAAAGCTCTTGCCGATCCGACAAGGCTGAAAATCCTTTCTTTGCTCCGGATTCGCGATTGCTGTGTATGTGAACTGGTTCCTATCTTTAACATTTCTCAGCCAGCCATTTCTAAACATCTAAGCCGTCTGAAAACGGCTGAACTGGTCCGCGAAACGCGAAAGGGGCAATGGGTGTTCTATTCGATTAATGAAAAGCGGTTAGAGGAAATTCGTTATGCTTTGTCCCATTTGCCTGATCTATCCGAGGAGCTGCGGGAATTGGAGCAACAAGGACTAACGGTTATATGCGAGTAAAGGGGGTGTACAGCAAGTGAGTAAACAAGAGAAAAAGCGACTTTCATTTCTGGATCGCTATTTGACGTTATGGATTTTTGTTGCGATGGCGATAGGAATTGGCTTGGGTTACGTATTTCCTAACTTTGTCGCCGGTTTGAATGAATTTCAAGTTGGAACCACATCGATACCGATTGCGCTTGGCCTCATTTTAATGATGTATCCGCCGCTGGCGAAAGTACGATACGAAGAAATCGGCCGTGTCTTTCGAAATGGCAAAGTGTTAACCATTTCATTGATTCAAAACTGGCTTATCGGTCCGATCTTAATGTTTTTCTTGGCTATTATTTTTCTCCAAGGCTATCCGGAATATATGGTCGGCCTGATTATGATCGGTTTAGCCCGTTGTATTGCAATGGTTATCGTTTGGAACGATTTGTGCAGAGGGGATGCCGAGTACGCGGCGGGACTCGTTGCTTTCAACTCGATCTTTCAAGTTTTGTTTTACTCTGTCTACACCTATATCTTTGTTACGATTTTGCCGGGATGGTTCGGGTTGGAGGGCGTCGTTGTTGATATTACGATGGCCGAAGTCGCCAAGAGCGTGTTTATTTATTTAGGGATACCGTTTTTGGCCGGGATGATTACGCGCTATTCGCTTGTGAAGGCAAAAGGGCGATCCTGGTACGAAACGGTCTTTATTCCGAAAATCAGTCCCATTACACTTATCGCATTGCTGTTTACGATTATCGTCATGTTCTCGCTGAAAGGCGAGATGATCATCCAATTGCCTTTGGATGTCGTGAGGATCGCGATTCCGCTATTGATTTACTTTGTCGTTATGTTCCTGATTTCGTTCTTCATGGGCAAAAAAGCCGGAGCTGATTATCCGGTGACTTCTACACTGGCATTTACCGCCTCGGGGAATAACTTTGAGCTGGCAATCGCTGTTGCCGTTGGGGTCTTTGGAATTCATTCCGGCGCTGCATTTGCGGCCGTGATCGGACCTCTTGTAGAAGTCCCTGTGATGATTGCCTTGGTCAACGTCGCGCTCCGATTTCAGCGAAAGTATTTTTCGAAGGAAGCAGCTTAACATAAACAGGAGGAATCATCATGTCAGATAACAAAAAACTCGTTTATTTTCTTTGTACGGGAAACTCTTGCCGCAGCCAAATGGCGGATGGTTGGTTGAAGGCGCTCGGTAATGATCGGTACGAAGTAAAAAGCGCCGGGTTGGAGGCACATGGGCTGAATCCGCGTGCCGTCCAGGTGATGAAGGAAGCTGGCGTCGATATTAGCGGTCATACATCGGATGTTATCGATCCGGAGATTTTGAATCGGGCTGACTATGTGATTACGTTATGTGGCCATGCAGACGAACATTGTCCGGTGATTTCGAATAAAAACGTCGTGAAATGGCATTGGGGCTTCGATGATCCAGCCAAGGCAACCGGCACCGAGGAAGAAATCATGAGCCAATTTCGAGCGGTTCGGGACGCGATTAAGTCGCGTGTCGAAAAGTTTCTTGCCGAAGGTTGCTAAAATTACAGAAAAGGCGTGCAGCGTTATGGCACGCTTTTTTGTTTGGCGATCATCAGCCTTCGGAACGACGAAGCCAAGGCGGAGTCCTCGAAGAGCAGAAGATGATTCCCTTTATATATATCTACTTTGCGGGTAGTATCAACTTCGCTGGTACTACCCCAACCCCTGGCGGTACTGGTAACTCTATACTTTTTGTAATATAATTTTTCGATACATTCCGTTAAACAATGCTGATGCATCTTCCTCCACTCGAATATGTTTCTCATACGGCATGATGATTTGTTCGAAATGCCGTCCGATGTCCGTACCCATCGTTGCTACGATGGGACGAAGGATTTTTTTATTACCGGCAAATCCTGCGAGGGAGGGGCAAATTTATCGAAAATGATTATTCGCCCCCCAGCTCGCGTAACCCGAATCATTTCTTGAAAACATCGATTCGGCTCGGGGACAACGGATAAGATCAGATTTGCAATAACCATATCGAACGATTCCGGTGAAAAGGTCAATTCTTGCGCATCCATTTCTATGAACTTAAAATTGGGGGAGTCATATTTATTCCTAGCTCGATCAAGCATTTCGGATGATAAGTCAATTGCAGATACAGAAATATTTTTGTCCATAATGAACTGCAAATCTGCTCCTGTCCCGACGCCTACAAAAAGAACTTTTGCTTTTAGGCTTAATGTCGAGGTTCTCAAAGATCTTTTTCCGTGCCTTTAAAAAAGGACCGGAATTGAAAAGAGAATCATAAAAGGGTGCCCATAACCGATAAATCACTTTATTCCAACGGTTATTCATATCCGATTATTACCTCTGACTTTTAACAGACGAAGGCTATTCAATGTAACAATAAGCGTGGCCCCCATATCTGCGAAAATGGCCAACCATAACGTCAACCATCCAGGGACAATTAGAGCCAAAGCTAAGAGCTTAATACCAAGTGAAAACGTAATGTTCTGCTTGATGATTGCAAGGGTTTTTCGGCTTAGTCGAATCGTATAGGGTAATTTGCTTAAATCGTCAGCCATCAAAGCAATATCTGCGGTTTCGAGGGCAGTATCCGTACCCGCGCCGCCCATAGCGATACCAACCGTTGAAGCCGCGAGCGCAGGCGCGTCGTTAACGCCGTCGCCAATCATCGCAACTTTACCATAGTCTTTACGAAGCTGCTTGATGTAATCTAATTTATCTTGGGGCATTAGATCAGCTTTAACGTCTGTAACATTCAAACGCCGCCCGATTGCTTCGGCGGTTGCTTGATTATCACCCGTAAGCATAATCGTTTTCTTGATTCCAATTTCGTGTAATTGCTTAATTACGACTGTACTGGAATCACGCACTTCATCAGCGACTGCTATTAAGGCAAGAATCTGTTGTTCTGTGCCTAATACCATAACCGTTTTCCCTTGTTTTTGTAATTCTTCAATGCGCTGATTCGTTTCAACGCTGATGTCGGAATGAAGTTCAGCAAAGAGTTTCGGACTACCGACGTAATACAATTCCCCGTTTACATTGGCTTTAACACCTTTCCCGGTGATCGATTGGAAATCCTCAACGACTAGGGTTAGGTCTTCTCCGAGGTTTTCCGCTTTACGAACAATCGCGGATGCGAGCGGATGTTGCGAACCTTTTTCGATAACTGCCGCGATTGAAAGCAATTCATTTTCGTTTTTCGTTCCGAAAGTAACGACATCTGTTACTTCTGGAACCCCCTTCGTCAGAGTACCTGTTTTATCAAACGCAATTGCGGATAGTCTGCCGGCTTCCTCAAGGTGAATGCCGCCTTTGATAAGAACGCCATTTTTCGCCGCGTTGCCGATGGCTGTAACAATCGAAACAGGTGTCGAAATGACCAATGCGCAAGGACAGCCGACGACGAGCAACGCTAATCCTCGATATACCCAATCGCCCCAATCTGCACCGACGAACAGAGGTGGAACAACCGCAATACCTAATGCCAAAATCATAATCGCAGGTGTATAGTATTTCGCGAATCGGTCAACAAACGCTTGAGATGGCGCTCTTTCAGCTTGAGCTTCTTCAACAAGGTGAATAATTTTAGAAATCGTTGTATCCTCGACGCGCTTCGTTACTTTGACTTCAAGCAAACCTTCTTCGTTCAATGTACCAGCGAACACTTCATCGTCAATTGTTTTCGTCACGGGAACCGATTCGCCAGTAATCGCGGCTTGGTTAATGGTTGATGTTCCTTTAATAACAACACCATCCATTGCAAGTTTTTGACCTGGCTTTACAATCATGACATCGCCAACCTGTATATCATCGACGTTTACCGTAATTTCTTCGGAACCGCGTCGGATCAGAGCTTCCTTCGGTGCAATATCCATCAGGGAACGAATGGATTGACGCGCTTTTTCCATGGAGTAACGTTCCAAAACTTCACTGATCGCAAACAAGATAACGACAGTCGCGCCTTCGCCCCATTCTCCGATCGCCGCGGCACCGATGATGGCGACCGTCATTAGGGTGTTCATATCGAACTGAAGCCGGAAAAGATTTTTGATTCCTTTTTTAAATAATTCATAACCGCCGATAATAATAGAAGCCGCGTAAGAAATAGCGGATAAGATGCTTTCCTCACCGTACTGCTCACCTAATAAGTACCCTGCGACAAGCAAGATAGCCGAAAGCAGTACGTTCCAATGTTCTTTCCAGAAAGGCTTTTTCTTTTCAATAGATCGTTGCTTTTCAGGTGTAACTTTCAGGTTTTCAAACGCGCCGGCCTTTTCCAATTCCTCAACTGTAGTCCTTCCATAAACGGTGATTTTAGATGCTCCAAAATTGACTTGCGCGTCTTTTACGCCCGGCAAATTTTTTACATTTTTCTCGAAAATGCCTGCGCAATTCGTACAGGTAAAGCCTTGAACCCTGTAGACGTTTTTATCTTCGGTGTTTTCAATTTTATTTTCCATTGATGATCAACTCCCTCGAATGAGTAGAAGCTAGCTGCACCAGTTGACGAACATGGTCATCTTCCAGCGAATAAAAAACTAATTTACCATCCTTGCGGTATTTGGCTAGGCCAAGCTGTTTTAAGGTGCGAAGGTGGTGTGAGGCTGTGGCCATTGAAGAGCCGATGATGTTAGCCACATCACAAACACATAATTCATCCTCTTCGCACAGGGCAAAGGCGATTTTCATTCTTGTTTCGTCAGCTAAAACCTTGAACATCTTAATCATGCCTTGAATATTTTGTCTTTCGAGCGCATTTTGTACCTTTCGGACTTTAGGTTCGTCGTAACAGTAAATTTCACATGAATCCTTTTCTTTCCTGTTCATATCCTCACCTCAACAATCAAATCAATATTTGATTATCATCATACAATAAATCCATCGATTATTCAAATACTCATTTGATTATTTCCCAAGGGCATCTAAAATATTCAGGTTCGAGATCCACTAATTGTTCCTCTGTATCTATTGGCTCCTTTCAGACCTTTGCATATTTCAGTAAAAAAGAGCTATACCGGAAGCCATCTGCGATGACTTTTAAGGATAGCTCTTCAAGTTTTCCTTATTACAAATCATTTCCACATACCGTCAATAATGTCCGATACCTTTATCCAACGAAAATCATTGCCATGGGTGAATTTGATGTTTTTTTGTTGTAGATCAATTTTTGTCACGACTCCTGTTATTTCCGTTACATTAAATTCACCGAATAATACTAAAATTACCTCTTTCCTGAGCTGCATTGATTCAGCAATGAGCATGGATATCCGTTCCATTTCTTGATCATCTAATTGTGGCGGCGGACTCTTTCGCAAGTTCTGCTGGTGCAGGATGTAAGCCTCCCTGTGTTCCGGAAGCATCATTCTGGACGATTCGAACAGACCATTTCCTTGCAGTTTTTTACTCATTTATAATGTCCTCCAATTTTTTGCGCTCGATCCCGCGCTTGGCCCGAAGCTTTTAAAGAAGAGGCCCTCATGATCGCGGTGCTTCCGTATTTCTCTTTAATACGGTCAGTGGTTCTTTCCAACGCTAACTTTACTTCGCGGTTATTGAATAAAGTAAGCTGATATTCCTGATCGCTTACCAATTGACTTAAAGTGACCCCAATTTTTCGAATGGGCAACCCATCCCAATGTCGTTTAAATAGTTTTTTCGCTGCATGGAAAACCTCATCCGTGAGATTCGTCGGGTCGGGTAATTTCATTTGTCTGTAGAAGCCGGAAGGGTGATCAAAATCGGCTCCTTGACAACCTACCGAGACTACCGAGCCCATATAGCCTTTCGTTCGGGTTCGTTGACATACTAACTCCGAGAGTTCTAACAGGGGAACCATGATGTCGTCAAACTCCCGATAATCGAATGGAAGGGTCATCTGATGGCCGATTGCTTTTTGCAAATCGTGTGTACTTGGAGTTACCGGGGAATTATCCTTGCCGTTGGCAATAAGCCACAGAACTTCGCCATTCACTCCCCACTTGGATCTTAATTTTGCCAGGGGAGTCTGAGCCAACTGGCCAATTGTATATATCCCCATGCTCGTTAAATGCCGGCACATCCGGGAGCCCACCATAAACATCTGATGAATCGGCAAAGGCCAAAGCACTTCTTGCAGATCTTCCACAGGCAAGTGGAAAATACCCGAAGAATTACGTTTGGCGAAATTATCGCATGCCATTTTGGAGAGTACCTTATTTTCACTAATTCCAATGCGTACACGAACGCCCGTTTCTTTCATGACTTTATCCTGAATGCTCTTAGCAATCTCATGAGGATCGCCAAAAAGCTGTAAACTTCCCGTGACATCCAAATACTGTTCATCTATGCTGTACGGTTCTACCAAGTCAGTGTAAGATTGATAAATTTCCGTAATTTGCAAGGATACCTTGATGTATTCCTCCATGCGTGGGCGAATGACCACTAGATCGGGACATTTTGCAAGTGCCTCTCCTAGCCGTTCTGCGGTAGTAATACCATGTTGCTTGGCAAGGGGACACGCGGCAAGGATAATTCCGGATCGACGGGCCGGATCTCCTGCAACAACGACAGGTTGATCTGCGTACTCAGGGTGGGCGGCTTTTTCAACACTTGCGTAAAATGACTGACAATCGGCCAACATCACGATTCGACCTTTGTTATCGCTTTTCATAGGCTACTCCTTAAGTCGACGTTCAGATATTTACTTAAGTATTTGTAAAGCTCCGCTTTCACCAAACCCCAAAGCATAGAGAACCTATGTTGATACCCCCTGCACAAATAACGGGCCTCGATGCACAACTCGGTGCGCCGCTGCTCATACACTTTTATTCCTCTGCCGCGCATTTTTTTTCGAAGCAACGTAACGTCTGCAGTGATTAGATCTTGCGCAGATCTTAAGGCTTTTACATATACAACGTCCATCTTTAGCTTTACTGTCCCTAATGCTTTAATATCCCTTTCCAACACATCCAAAAGAATAGGGAGTAAAATGTATTCTTTGACCAATTGGAGGTCTCCTTCAGTCTCCAAGGGCGCTTGTGTCATACAATCAGCCTCCCGCCTAACTCCTCATTCGACACCTTCCCGCAAAATTGAGCATAAATAGACAGAATTATGCTCAATATTTATTTATGCTCAATATTAAACTGCCCGAAAAACACTGTTTTTCCAAGCGATTAAAGGCTTTTTAGTTTTATGCACACATATTTTAATGTTGATACCCAAAAGCACTACCCGGATCTCCTCGGCCGTGCGATAGTCGCGCGGCAACGTCATGTGGTGGCCGATGCCTTTCTGCGTGTCGTAAGTAGTTGGCGTAACGGGCGAATAGTCATAGCCGTTGGCGGTCATCCACAGCACGTGGCCGTTCACGCCCCAGATCTGCTTCAATCGCTCCAGGGGATAGGTGGCGAGCTGCCCGATCGTGTGGATGCCGAGCCGCCGCAGATGGCGGTTCATGCGGCTGCCGACGCCGAACATCTTGTCGATGCTGAGCGGCCAGAGATGTTCGCGCTTGTTGTCATGGGTCAGCGTGAAGATGCCGTTCTGATTCTTCTTGGCGAAGTTGTCACAGGCCATCTTCGCCAGCACTTTGTTCGGCCCGATGCCGACGCGCGCGTAGACGCCGGTCTCGCGGCCGATCGCTGCCTGGATCTTGAGGGCGACCTCCACAGCATCCTTGCCGAACAGCGGCAGTGTGCCGGTCACATCGACGAACTGCTCGTCGATGGAATACGGCTCGACCAGATCGCTGAAACGCTCGAGGATCGACGAGATCTGCAGGGACACGTTGATATACTCCTGCATATGCGGCCGAATGACGACGACGTCGGGGCATTTGCGCACGGCTTCCCCGAGCCGTTCGGCGGTCGTTACTCCGTATTGCTTGGCGATCGGACACGCGGCCAGTACGATGCCCGAGCGGCGTGCCGGGTCCCCGGCGACGATCAACGGCTTGTCGCGAAACTCCGGGTGAGCGGCCTTCTCCACACTGGCGTAGAAGCTCTGCATATCGACGAGGAAGATGATCCTCTCTCTTCCGGATTCCATGGGTCTCACCTGATGTCCTGATTCGGGATAGTGGCTGCAAACGGCGGCTCTCTACATAATGCGAACACGTATTCGCGTGCAGCGGTCAATCCTTATTATAATGCGAATATATGTTCGTATTCAAGAGGCGGACATGAGAAAAAGCTGGGGAATCAAACGAAAGTTTGCCGATGCGTACATGCTGGGGGGATAAATGTGGTATGATGTAGCGTAGAAGGAAAGGAGAGATCTCAATGGCGCAATCCTTTCAAACCATGAAACTGATCCCCTCCAGCGAGCTGCAGGACCGGATCGAGACGGTTCAGGATCTGCAGACGGGCGAGCTGGGGCGTTATGCGGTCGTCAAGGACAAGGAGACGGGCGAGCATTATTTGCATTACGTCTACTTGCATATCGATCTGGCGGGAAGCGGGGAGCGCGAATATTATCATCAACTGTTGCCGCTTGCCACCGATGATGTGCTGGCCATCGTGCTGGGCGAGCAGCCTTATGCGTATCCGGACAACTGGCTGCGTCCATACCTGCGTAACGGCCCGAACGGCCAGTATGTGTGGTTCGACCCGGAAGGCCTTGAGGATGAGGAGGAACAGGAACGCATCGCGGGTGAGTTTCGGAAACAGTTGCGCGAGTTCAAGGAACGCGGCCAGTATGATGAGGACTCGGTGCGCCGTTTGCTGGATGCGATGGAGAAGCTTCTGGACGGCGAAAGGCCAAGGCCGGACGATCTTTCCTAAAGTCAAACATGGAATCTCCAAAAAATTTCTTCCGCATGTGTATAAAAATGAGCAAACCGGACATCCTGATAATGTCGGCATCGAGAGATGCCGCAGACAACCGCGGAGAAGACTTACGTTTCCCCATAAGCTCTTCATCCGGTTTCTCCTCTCCCATGAAAAGGGCGCCCGCGAGGGCGCCCGAATCACTTTCACCGCAGCCGTGTGCTGCGGTTTTTTTGTGTATGTTGTTTGAGGTAACGATCAATTAAAAAGGAAAGGATTACCTATTTCGCTCCGCAGCCGTGTGCTGCGGTTTGTGGGTTATAGCAGTTGCCGCTGTTTGTGGAGGGGCGAGGGGAATGCTCGAATAGGACGGCCAGCTCCGGCAGGAAGTCAGCCCGTCATGTCGAAATATGTCAGTAGAGAGGGGAGATTTCACATGTTGGCTGAACTTGTAGCCGAGGGAGAGAAGCTTGCGGAACTGGTGGAATACGATGCCGATCGGCATACCGATGTGCTGGAAGGAGTCGAATTTGAAAAATGGACAGCCAAGGTCATCCTGTACCTGGAAAGGAACCATCCGCACAGTTCCCTGACGGCCAAAGCGATCGAACAAACCAGCGGGAAAATCGGTTATGACGAATATCAATTCCTGCTGGGACTTATGAAAGCCTTCAAAGAGATGGAGTAAATCATGAACCTGAAGCACCTTGATTGGTGCTTTTTTTATTGACGGGGCCGTAAAGCCGTGTGACGCGCGTTGGGTGGCGTATGCGGAAGCCTGACAAGAGCCGGCTGTGCGAATTTTGTCCAGGATAGTTTTCTCATTTTTTTGGAATGTGGTACGATAAGATAGACGTTTCAGCGATGTTGCGTTTACAACAAGGGGGAGTGGAAGTGAGAGTCATATCCGGGACGGCCAAGGGCAGGCCGCTCCGAGCAGTGCCCGGGATGAATACACGGCCAACGACCGACAAGGTGAAGGAAGCGATCTTCAGTATGATCGGGCCGTACTTTGCAGGCGGCATGGTACTCGATCTGTACGCCGGTACGGGAGGTTTGGCCATCGAGGCGCTCAGCCGCGGCATGGACAAGGCGGTGCTCATCGACCAGGACCGCAAGGCGGTGGAGACAATCAGAGATAATATAGAGAGGGCTGGATTTGCCGATCGGGCTGAGATTTACCGCAATGACGCCGGCAAAGCGCTCTCCGTCATGGCCAAGAGGGGATTGGTATTCGACCTCGTCTTCCTGGACCCGCCGTACAAGTTGACGAATATGGACCTTGTCATGTTCCAACTGCAGGAGAAGCAGATGCTGGCCGACGGGGCGATCATCGTCGTTGAGCATGATGCGAAGATTACATACGAGCCGCAGATCGGGGATCTCATCCGTTCGCGTTGCAGTGAATACGGAGACACTGCTGTATCGATCTATCGGCACCAGGCAAGAGTGAACACACAAACATTGGAGTGATGCATGATGACTACGCCGAATAAACCTGAACATATCGCCGTATATCCCGGCAGCTTCGATCCGGTGACGAACGGGCATCTGGATATCATCCACCGTGCGGCGAAGCATTTTGACCATGTGATCGTGGCGGTGCTCAACAATTCGAGCAAGAAGCCGCTGTTTACCGTGGAAGAGCGCAAGAATCTGCTCATCGAAGTAACCAAGGACATCCCGAACGTCGAGGTCGACACGTTCCGCGACCTGCTCGTGAACTACATGAAGCAGAAAAATGCCAGCATCATCGTCCGCGGTTTGCGTGCGGTATCTGACTTCGAATATGAACTGCAACTGGCGTCTACCAACAGCAAGTTGAACGATCAGGTGGAGACGTTCTTCATGATGACGAATCCGCAATATTCCTACCTGAGTTCCAGCATCGTGAAGGAGATCGCGCAATTCCACGGCAATGTGGCCGATCTGGTGCCGGAAGTCGTCGAGCAGGCGCTTCGCGAGAAGTACAGTTCCCGTACAGTCTAGTCTTGTACACCTCACGGCTATTGGCTCCTTGGTGCCGATCCGGCCGCTGTTACTTCGGATTTACCGGCGCTTCGCTTGCCTGCCCGTGGCGACGATGGCTGCCGAAGCAAACGCAAGGACTGCCACCACGCCTGCGGCCAAGACCAGGAGCAGCACATTCAACTGGAGGATCGACGGCCAATCGGGATAGCTGTAGGCGACCGCCTCCCTGTCTGACCAGGCCGGGAGCGCATCGCCAGTTGCTTGGAAGCCGGGCGTTGCGGATGGCTGTATCCCAAGCAGAGGGTATAACAGCAGAGTCAGGGCTGTTCCGGTCATGGCATGGGTCAGACGAAACGCCAAGAAAGCTCGGTATCGCAGATCGGTGCCTGCCGCAGCCGCCTTCGCTTGCGCGTGCAGACACCATCCGCTCCATCCGAGCATGCCGCTGACCGCCGCCATCGTCCATCGGTCTGCCGGTGCGCTGTGCAGCGCATAGGTTCCGAGATGCTGCTCGAACAGCCCGTGCCATCCGGCAGTTGCCAACACGCTTGGCAAACCGAACGCCTGGAGCGCATCGCCGGCGAACTGTAAGATCACCTGTCCGATCCCGAGCAGCAGGACGATCTTGATCAACACCGAGAAGAAGATCATATATCCGCCGATGACCATCAGCTTCTGGATGGAATCAAACACGCTGTCGCCGAGCAGCCGGCCGATCGGGCGGCCGTCTGCCGTCCTCGCTTGCTCCATCGCGCGCAGGCTGCTTAACAGGAGCCCGTGCTCGGCGGTTTGGGCAGCGGCCGGAGGTGTGGGTTGCGTGTTTCCTGCTGCGCCTGCCCCGCTTCGCTGACGAGCTGCAATCGCGGCAAGAGCCGCACTGAGCCAATGGATGGCGAGCAGCGGCAGGCCCAGCCCAGGCTGTGCGAGGAAGCCGGCGGAGATGACGGTCACGACCAACACGGGGCTTGCGGCATGCGCGAGTCCCATGAGCTGCTCTGCCTGATGCCTTGTGAATACGCCGTCTTTGCGCAGCTTCGCAATCTGTCTTGCGGCCGCAGGAGCCCCGGAGAGCCACCCGACGGCCAGGCACCAGCCCGCGAGGCCCGGCATTCGGAAGAGCCGCCGCATCACGGGATCGAGTAAGCCGCCGGTGAAATGCATGATGCCGAGCCCAGTCATGATCTCGATGATGATTAGGAAGGGCAACAGAGCAGGGAAGACAATCTTCCACCATATCGACAATCCTTCAAGCGAGGATTCCAGGATCTGATCCGGATAAATGACGATACAACTGACAACCAGGCAAGCAGCGACACCGAAAATGACGGTCACAGCCAGACTGCCAGGAGTTCTGGATGATGGTGTCAACGCTTAAACCTCCCGTATACTCAGACTTACTGCATTGTACGTTAAGCTTGGACTGTTTAGACCTGCCTGGACACACTCGTCCAGTCTCGTCCCGATCCGAGTTCAACAGCCGAGAAAGGAGCACATCATGCAACGCAAGCTTACAAGGTTCGGCAATACACTCATGCTGATCCTCCTGATCCTGATCATCGGAATACTCATCCTGCGCTACATCCCGACGGATTATGTCGTTTACACGCCAGGTCCGGCAGCGGAAGTGGGGCCGATGGTCAAAGCGGAGGCCGGCGGGGTGGATAAGGGCAGATTCCTGCTCACTGCCGTTTACCAGAGTTATCCGAGTCTTTATCGCTATCTTCAGCTCAAACTGGACCCATATGCCGAGTTTCATAAGCGCGAGGAAGTGTTTGCCGGGGAAACGGAAGAACAGTACACCAGCCGACAGCAGGTGAACATGATGGGATCGCAGAGCAATGCGATCATCGCGGTGTATGAACAGCTCGGAATCTCCTACAAATATCAGGATGAAGGGCTGTATGTACAGAGTGTGTTGCAGGACTACCCTGCCGCAGAGGTGCTGCAGCCATGGGACAGGATAGAGGCGGTCGACGGACAGAGCCTTCTCAGCTATGAGGAACTGCGGCAGCATCTGCAGTCGAAACAGGCTGGGGATGTGATCGAGGTAACGTATATTCGAAACAGTGCCCGCTATACGGCCGATATCGAGCTGCGGCAGCTTCCGCAGGACGAAGGAAGCGAGGAGGAGCCTTCGATCGGCCTTGGCGTATCGCTACTCGTCATGCGCAATGTCGTGCCGGATGACGAGCGATACCGCGTCACGATCAACGCGGAGGATATCGGCGGTCCGTCCGCGGGCCTGATGTTTGCGCTGGAGATCTACAACCGCTTCGTACCGGAGGATATCACCAAGGGGTATACGATCGCGGGAACTGGCGAGATCAGTCCGCAAGGCCAGGTCGGTGTCATCGGCGGCATCAACCACAAGGTGATCGGGGCGGACAGGAGCGGGGCGGATATTTTCTTCGCGCCGGCCGATTATGTCGATGAGAAGAAGGGCATTTATATCGCGAATTACTCGGAAGCGGTGAAGACGGCGGAGCGCATCGGCAGCAAGATGAAGATCGTCGAAGTCTCCAGCTTGTCCGATGCGCTGGCCTATCTCGAGCAGCTTGACGAGCAGCAGGAACTGGAGGAAGCGGCTTAACGAACGGCCTAAGCCTCTGGGTCGAGGCAGATCGGCGGTTCATAGTAGTCGCGCAGTGCATCACGTGCGCTGTATTCGCGGTAGGCGAGGGCATAGATGCCCGTTGCACGGATATCCAATTGCATCAGAGGATGCTCGTTGCGTCCGACATTGGTGATCACGGGGACAGAGGCTTCGCGCTTCATGCGTTTGAGAAGCTTCTGTCCCTTGTTGCTGAAGCCGAGCACTCGCAGGTAGGGGACGCCCCTCGCGAGTATGTCTCTCGTCAGCCATTGTTTGCGGTGGCCGAGCAGCACGCGCGTCATGGCGCGCTGCAGCTTCGTCTGCGTATACCGGCGCGTCTTGCACTGTTCGATGAAATCCCGAACAGACCATGGCCCGGTCATCTCGGCCAGGGCTCGATACATCCGGTTCTCCAGCCCCTCGGTTACTTCCGCCAGCGCTGCCAGTTCTTCCGGCGTGCGGCTGAGGATGGCTTGAAACAGCGGCGTCCTCAGCTTCTCCCAGTCGACCGGTGCCCGTCCTGCGGCCCATTCTCGCTGCAGGATGTGCAGCGTATAGGGAGGTAGATAGGGACTGGCCGCCTGAAGTTCGCCCTGCTCCAGCAGGATGCGGCGGATCGCGGTGGCGCTGGCGATGTGCGCGTCACTCGCTTGTACGTCATGGTAGCCCGCCTTCGTCCGCCGGATCGTCAGCGGCTCGATGCGGCTGGCCAGCCGGCGCAAGGCGATCAAGTAATGCAGGCCGAGCGTATTGTTGGGCTGCGCCATCGATTGCCAGTCCACGCTGCCATCCCGGTACTCGGGCTTTTCCTTCAGAAGATAGTCCTGCACAGCTTGGGCGTACGCGGCCGGATAGTTCTCTCCCTGCTTGAGCCTCCCCTTCAGCAACTCCTGCAGGCCGCCCGGCTCGTCCGCCAGCTCTTCGGCCAGCCGCGTGAGCCATCCGATGTCGCCGCTCTCGCTGCCGAAGCAGAGGCAATCGACGACGCCGCTGGCATGGAGCGCGGAGACGGCGCCATAGGCGAACCATTCCGCCGGCTGTGAGGAATATGCAACCGGCAGCTCGATGACCAGATCGGCCCCCATGCGCAGCGCCATTTCGGCACGGGCCCATTTGTTCACAAGCGCCGGCTCGCCGCGTTGCAAGAAATGCCCGCTCATCACAGCCACGACGGCGTCCGCTTCTGATACGATGCGCGACTGTTGGAAATGATAAACGTGACCGTTGTGCAGCGGATTGTATTCAACGATAATGCCTACCGTGCGCATAATATCCGATCGCTCCTTGTTCTGATTGCGTTCGAGGATGATGGCGGTTCGATGATGGCAAACGAAGTTTGATCCATTCATGACGATTTGGACATGGGATGACAACTTGATTCTATACCATCTCTTCCTGTCTTCGCCATAGGTGAACACAGCCCTTGCATCTGTGAGACGATGTGATCTTCTTCCACGCAGGGCACCGCAGGATATTCATGCAGGAGAACATGTGAGTTGGCTGATTTTAGTTGACAAGAAGCTATTCATGTCGATATAATAAACTTTGTTTGTTTGAGGTGATGCCCGTTGAAGATTAACTTTAAGGAATTGGCCAAACGGGATGAACCGCTGCAACTGGTCGGCGACATTAAGATGGATGGGATTGTCGCGAGTCGCCGTGATATCTTGCAGCATTCTCCTATACATGTTGAGCTGGAAGTTTCCCAGTTGGCAGGAATCGTTCAGGTTGACGGGCAACTCAACGGTGAACTTGTCATTTCCTGTTCACGTTGTCTGGAAGAAGTGAAGAAACACATTCAAGTTCCGTTCCTAGAAACATTTTCGCAGGATGAACAATATGCCGACGAGGACGACGACGAGAGTAATGTCATTTATATTCCGCAAGACGAGTTCAGCCTTGTGCCATATTTGGAGGCGGCGTTCTTGCTGAACATACCGTTCGTTGTCTTGTGCAAGGAAGATTGCCGGGGATTGTGTCCGGTTTGCGGCACCAATCGCAATGAAGCCGATTGCGCTTGCGAGAATGAACGGATCGATCCGCGGCTTGCGGATCTGCAGAAATTTTTTGAGAAATGATCAGCATTCATCCAGGCGGTCGGGCGAACCTGTTCGTGCTGACGCTGGTCACTCGTTGAAGGAGGTGGGATTCATGGCAGTACCTTTTCGTAAAACTTCCAAATCGAAGCGCGACAAGCGCCGTACTCACTTTAAGCTGAGCGTTCCGGGAATGGTAAAATGCGAGCAATGCGGCGAGATGAAACTCGCACACCGCGTTTGCAGAGTTTGCGGTTCCTATAAGGGCAAAGAAGTTATCAAGCAATAATATAGCCAAACTTAGCTGGCACCAAGTCCTTCTGGATGCAGGTGGCAGCTTCGTGTTTCTTATGTCGTACAGGAATTCCTCTATACGACTGGAGAAGAGCGCCTCGAAAGAGGCGCTTTTTTATTTGAAGCGGGGCAGGCTGATCAACATCGAGCCTATTTTTCTTCTTTATTGCTTCATTTGATGCCAGTCTGTATAATATACTGTTAGTACCAGGTGTTAATACAGCCTGATCCAATGATCCCGTCCAACTCACACAACGAATACATCCTAACGAATACATGCGATTCAAATCAGGTTCGATTCCAATCACCTGCTTCCAAATGTACACAAACATATCACCGGGGGTGAGGGTAATCGGCAAATTACCGAAGAGACAAAGGCAACAGCAACTTGCCAAGGCGATCAACGAGAATCCGTTCCTGACTGATGAGGAATTGATGAAGCTGTTCGGGGTCAGCATTCAGACGATACGCCTGGACCGATTGGAATTAGGCATACCGGAGCTGCGCGAGCGGCTGAAGGCGATGGCCGAGCAGACCTATGATCAGGTGCGCTCACTGCCGCTTCATGAGGTGATCGGCGATGTGATCGATCTGCAGCTCGATCGCAGCGGCATATCGATATTCGAGATCAGGGAAGAGCATGTTTTCTCCCGCACGAAGATCGCGCGCGGGCATCATATCTTCTCTCAGGCCAATTCGCTTGCTGTTGCCGTCATAGACGATGAGATCGCGCTGACCGCATCCGCGGATATCCGTTTCATTCGCCCGGTCAAGCTGGGAGAACGGTGTATCGCCAAGGCTTATGTTCGTTCCAATGCCGGAACAAGCGGGAAGGTGCATGTGGAAGTTTTTACGTATGTGGCGGATGAATTGGTATTTCAAGGGAATTTTATGATCTATCGATCCAAATCATTTGAACAAGACAAGTCAGAAGGAGTCGAGAGTCATGCGGATAGCGATTGACGCGATGGGCGGCGATCACGCTCCGGATGCGGTCGTAGCCGGGACGCTTATGGCGGCTCGCGAGTATCCCGATACGGAGCTGATCCTGGTGGGCGATTCGGCGCGCATCGAACGACTGATCGCAGCCGACGGCCGCGGCAAACCGGCCAATGTGCAGATTCGTCATGCTTCCGAGGTGATCGAAGCGGACGATGAACCGGTGAAAGCGGTGAGACGGAAGAAGGATGCATCCATGGTCGTGGCCGGCCGCATGGTCAAGGAACGTGAGGCGGATGCGATGATGTCGGGCGGGAACACGGGTGCGCTGATGGCGACCGGACTGCTTGTCGTCGGGCGTCTGCCGGGCATCCAGCGTCCCGCACTGGCGCCGGTCATTCCGACGATTCAAGGCCAAGGGGTGCTCGCGCTGGATATGGGCGCGAATATGGATGCCAGTCCCGAGCATCTGGCGCAGTACGCGCTGATGGGGACGATCTATCGCAACAAGGTGCACAAGATCAGCGAGCCGAGAGTCGGTCTCTTGAATGTCGGCACGGAACCGATGAAGGGCAATGAGCTGACCAAGCAGGCTTTCGCGTTGCTGGAGAGCATGCCGATTCGCTTCGTGGGTAATGTGGAAGCGCGGGACATCCTGAACGGGGTCTGCGACGTGCTGGTGTGCGACGGCTTCGCTGGCAATATCATGTTGAAATCGCTGGAAGGAACGCAGAAGGCGATCTTCACCCTGTTGAAGCAGCAATTGACCAGTTCGACGATGGGCAAGCTAGCTGGGCTCATCCTGAAGCCGAAGCTGAAGGTGTTCAAAAATTACGATTACCGTGAGCATGGCGGAGCGCCGCTGCTTGGGATAGATGGGCTGGTCATCAAAAGCCACGGCTCGTCCGATGCCGCAGCGGTCAAGAATGCGGTCGGACAGGCGAGACTGGCGCTCGCGAATCATCTGATCGAGGCGATGCGTACGGAAATCAAGAGAAATGAGGAACAGAAATGAGCATTGGAATGTCGGTAGGAGTGCTGGGTACCGGCAAATATGTGCCGGAGAAGGTACTGAGCAATTTTGATCTGGAGCAAATGGTGGAGACGAGCAATGATTGGATCGTGACGCGCACGGGCATCCGTGAGCGGCGCATCAGTTCTCCTGAGCAAGCTTCGTCCGATCTTGCTTATCATGCTTCTCTCGAAGCGCTGAAGAACGCAGGTCTGACGCCTGAAGACATCGATCTGATCATCGTTGCGACGATAACGCCGGATATGGCCTTCCCTTCCACGGCTTGCGTGTTGCAGGAGAGATTGGGGGCGAAGAGGGCGGCTTGTTTCGACCTGTCCGCCGCATGTTCCGGTTTCATCTACGGCCTGGCTACGGCGACGAGCATGATCTCTACGGGAATGTATAAACATGTGCTGGTCGTAGGAGCGGAATGCTTGTCCAAGATTACGGATTACACCGATCGCAACACCTGCATCCTGTTCGGCGATGGCGCCGGGGCTGTTGTGCTCGGGCAAGTTCCTGAAGGCCGCGGTTTCCGTTCGTTCGTACTGGGCGCGGACGGAGGAGGAGGCGAGCTCCTGCATCTGCGGGGCGGCGGTTCGCGCTGCCCGTCATCTGCGGAGAGCGTCGCGTCCAAGAAGCATTACATCTATATGGCCGGCAGCGAGGTGTTCAAGTTCGCAGTGCGGATCATGGGTTCGGCGGCGTTGGAAGCGCTCGACAAAGCGGGCATGAACAAGGAAGACATCGATCTGCTCGTGCCACATCAGGCGAACATCCGCATCATTCAATCGGCGCTTGAGAAGCTTGACCTGCCCGAAGACAAATGCATGATCAACCTCGACAAATACGGCAACGTATCGGCTGCGTCGATCCCGATCGCGCTGGCTGAAGCGGTGGAGCAAGGCCGTGTGCGCGAGGGTGACTGCCTCGTGTTTGTCGGATTTGGCGGCGGCCTGACATGGGGCGCTTCCGTATTGATCTGGTAAGGATCGTTCAGTCCAATCTCAGTGTAGGATAGGAGAGTTGTCACGCATGGGAAAAATTGCTTATGTGTTCCCGGGGCAGGGCGCGCAAGAAGTCGGCATGGGAGCCGATGCATACGAGCAGCATGCAGAGGCTGCTGCTTGTTTCCGCGAAGCGGACGAGGTGCTTGGTTATAAGCTGAGCGAGATCATCTTCCAGGGACCGGAAGCAGAGTTGAAGTTGACTTATCATACACAGCCTGCGCTGCTCACGACGAGCTGTGCGTATCTGAAGATACTTGCCGAGAACGGAGTGCAACCGGACTATGTGGCGGGACACAGCCTCGGGGAGTACAGCGCACTTGTCTGCGCTGGCGTCATGTCATTCCGCGACGCGGTGCATACCGTACGCAAACGCGGCGAATTCATGGATCAGGCGGTTCCAGCCGGCCTTGGTTCGATGGCTGCGGTGATCGGCGGCGAGCGCGATGCGCTGGCCGAGTTGTGCGCGAAGGTGAGCAGAGAGGTCGGAGCAGTGGAGATGGCCAATGTGAACTGTCCCGGACAGATCGTGGTTTCCGGCACGGTCCAAGGTGTGAAGGGAATCATCGAGAGGGGCAAGGAGATTGGCGCTAAGCGTGTGATTCCTCTGGAGGTCAGCGGTCCGTTCCACTCCTCGCTCATGAAACCTGCCGCCGAGCGGCTGCAAGAGGTGCTGGCGGGCATTGACATGCAAGACGCCAAGGTTCCGGTCATCGCCAACGTAACGGCACATCCCGTGACAAACGGCGATGAGATTCGCCGTCTGCTGGTTGATCAGGTCGTATCTCCAGTGCTGTGGGAGGATTCTGTTCGTTGGTTGCTCGCGCAAGGCGTGGATACTTTCGTTGAGATCGGGCCGGGTGCGGTGCTCAGCGGTCTCATCCGCAAGATCGACCGCTCGGCAACGGTGCTTACGGTCAACTCCTGCGAATCGGTTCAGGCAGCAGTCGAGGCGCTTCAAGGTTGATGGCCATAGAGTAACATGTTCTATAACCCTATAACGAAGATAAAAGGAGATGATGAGATGTCCTTGCAAGGGAAAATCGCACTTGTCACAGGAGCTTCCCGCGGCATTGGGCGTTCGATCGCGATCAGTCTCGCGGAAGCCGGCGCAGATGTGGCGGTGAACTATGCGGGCAATGAGCAGGCCGCGCTGGAGACGGCAGAGGCGGTGCGCGCCCTCGGCAGACAGGCGATCACGATCAAGGCTGACGTGGGCAATGCCGAGCAGGTGGAGAGCATGGTGGGACAGGTGCTCGAACAGTTCGGCAGGATTGATATTCTCGTAAACAATGCGGGAATCACTCGCGATAATCTGCTGATGCGTATGAAAGAGGAAGAATTCGATCAAGTTATTAATACGAACTTGAAAGGCGTCTTCAATTGCATGAAGGCTGTTACCCGTCCGATGATGAAGCAGCGTTACGGCCGCATCATCAACATCTCCTCCGTTGTCGGTGCCGTCGGCAACCCTGGCCAGGCGAACTACGTGGCAGCCAAAGCCGGCGTCATCGGCATGACGAAGAGCGCAGCCAAGGAGCTGTCCTCGCGCGGCATCACGGTAAACTGCGTGGCTCCAGGGTTCATCACGACGGAGATGACCGATCAGCTCAGCGAGGAGGTCAGGGAACAGCTTCTGAAGGCCATCCCGCTCGGCAGGTTCGGCGCACCTGAGGATATCGCTCGCGTAGTCAGGTTCCTGGCATCCGACGACGCCGCCTATATGACCGGGCAGACTTTGCACGTCGATGGCGGCATGTATATGGGTTAGTTCCCAAGCAATTGTCCCTATAGCAATTTGAGGGCAATTCTACTATAATACCAAGAGGGAGGTGAACCGGATGTCCGACGTGTTAGACCGCGTGAAGCGCATCATCGTGGATCGTTTAGGTGTGGATGAATCTGAAGTGACTCCAGAAGCGTCTTTCAAAGATGACCTGGGTGCTGATTCACTGGATATCGTGGAGCTCGTCATGGAACTCGAAGATGAATTCGACATGGAGATTTCCGATGAGGATGCTGAGAAGATTACGACTGTAGGAGAAGTTATCTCGTACATAGAATCTCACAAGTAACACACTTAAGTCCCGTGAACAACGGGACTTATCCACATTTGATTACGGTTGGAGCTTACGCGAGCTCTGTCATCCGATATCCTTGCCGAGGTGGGTAATGATGAAACGAAGAGTAGTCATAACCGGTATGGGGGCGATCAGCCCGCTCGGTTCTGATCTGAATACATTGTGGAACAATCTGGTAAACGGCAAATCTGGAGTTTCTACGATCACTGCTTTTGATGCCAGTGAGCTTCCAACACGCATCGCTGCCGAAGTGAAGGACTTCAATCCCGAGGATTACATCGATCGCAGAGATGTCCGGCGCATGGACCGTTTCGTGCATTTCGCCGTGGCGGCTTCCATGCTGGCACTCCAGGATGCCGAATTGAACATCGGCACCAACGCCGATCCTGAGCGCACGGGCGTGATCATCGGCTCCGGCATCGGCGGCCTTGGAACCTGGGAGGAGCAGCATACGACGCTGCTGGAGAAAGGCCATAAGCGGGTTAGTCCGTTCTTTATCCCGATGATGATCGCGAACATGGCATCCGGATATGTCTCGATGCTGACTGGCGCGAAGGGACCGAATACGACGATCGTCACCGCCTGCGCTACGGGCAGCCATTCGATCGGCGATTCAGCCCGGATCATCGAGCGGGGCGATGCTGATGTGATGATATGCGGCGGTGCGGAAGCGACGATTCGCATGGTCGGCATGACCGGCTTCTGCGCGCTGCGCGCAATGTCGACGCGCAATGACGAGCCTGAACGAGCGAGCCGTCCGTTCGATGTGGACCGCGACGGATTCGTTATGGGCGAAGGCTCTGGCGTGCTGGTGCTTGAATCACTGGAACATGCTTTGCAACGCGGAGCTCGCATCTATGCTGAGGTGATCGGTTACGGCATGAGTGCCGATGCGCATCATATGACGGATCCGGCTCCAGGCGGCGAAGGTGCTGTACGTTGCATGCGCATGGCGATTCGCGATGCCGGCATCGAAGCTGCGGACATCGACTACATCAATGCACACGGCACCTCCACGCCGGTGGGAGATAAGTCCGAGATCGCCGCGATCAAGACGGTGTTCGGCGAGCACGCATCGAGCGTTATGGTGAATTCAACGAAATCGATGACCGGACATTTGCTCGGCGCAGCAGGTGGCCTGGAGGCGATTATATCCGCACTCGTCATCGGTCATGGTGTCGTCCCTCCGACCATCAACGTTGACAATCAAGATCCGGAATGTGATCTGGATGTTGTCCCGAATGAAGCGCGTCAGGCGAAGGTTGATATCGCCATGTCGAATTCCTTCGGATTCGGCGGGCACAATGCCACACTGATCCTGAAACGGTACGAGCCTTAAACCAACATTCCATGTCTGACCGGGAGGACTCTAGCACAAATGAACCGTGATTTGCGAGAGTTGGAGCAAGCGTTGGGTCTGAAGTTCAACGATCGCAAGCTGCTCGCTCAGGCTTTTACGCATTCCTCATATGTCAATGAGAACCGAGGCAAAGCGATGCATAACGAACGCTTGGAGTTTCTCGGTGACGCTGTGCTCGAACTGTGCGTATCTGATTATCTGTACAACATGTATCCGAAGCGGACAGAGGGCGAACTGACCAAGCTGCGCGCGTCGATCGTTTGCGAGCCGTCGCTGGTCGAATTTGCCAATGAATTGAACTTTGGCGCTTATGTGCGTTTGGGTCGGGGCGAGGAAATCACGGGCGGGCGTACCCGCCCGGCCCTCCTGGCTGACGTGTTCGAAGCGTTCATCGGAGCGCTGTACCTGGATCAGGGCATCGAGGCGGTTCGTTCATGGCTCGAGCAGGTGATGTTTCCGAAAATTGCACGCTACGATCAACCGCAGATCTCGGATTATAAGACGAGATTGCAGGAATACGTTCAACAGTATGCGCTTGGGACGTTGGAGTATCGCATTGTCGATGAGCAAGGACCGGCGCATGACAAGCATTTCGTATCTGAGGTGTACATGAATGACCGACGCCTCGGCAGAGGCTCCGGACGAACGAAGAAGGAAGCGGAACAGAACGCTGCCGCGGAGGCGTTGTCCGTCTTGCAGAGTTAGAATACATGGATGACTGTCGGCGTTTGTTGAAGCTCCGACAGTTTTCTATTCGCGGAATCGAATGAGTATTGATGCGCGCCCATTTTGGTGAATGCAGCTACGCATACCCAAGTCGGATCAGGTGGAAGAGGTGAGTTCATGTTTTTAAAGCGGATTGAGCTGAAAGGGTTTAAATCGTTCGCTGACCGGACCGAACTGGAATTCGTGCCGGGCATTACGGCTGTTGTCGGTCCCAACGGCAGCGGCAAGAGCAACATTTCCGATTCGATCCGCTGGGTGCTCGGGGAACAGAGTGCCAAGTCACTGCGCGGTGGGAAGATGGAGGATGTCATCTTCGCCGGGAGCGACACGCGCAAGCCTGTCAATTACGGTGAAGTGTCCATCACGCTCGACAACTCGTCGCACCGTTTGCCGCTTGATTACACGGAAGTGACGGTGACGCGGCGTATTCTTCGCAGCGGTGAGAGCGAATATTTCATCAACAAGCAGGCATGCCGTCTGAAGGACATTACCGAGCTGTTCATGGACACAGGTATCGGGAAGGAAGCCTATTCGATCATCGGACAGGGCCGAATTGAGGAGATCCTCAGCACGAAGTCCGAGGAGCGGCGCGGCATCTTCGAGGAAGCATCGGGCATCGTCAAGTACAAATCACGCAAGAAACAAGCTGAGAAGAAGCTTGAGGAGACCGAGCAGAACCTCGTGCGGATCGCGGACTTGATCGCCGAGTTGGAAGGGCAGATCGAGCCGCTTGAAGAGCAGGCGGAGAAGGCGAAACGTTACAAAGAGCTGAAGGAACAGCTCAAGACGAACGAAATCGCACTATATGTGCATCAGATCGATCAGGTGCATGCCGGTTGGAACGAGACGAAGCGGAAGCTGGAGGAGCTGGAGAGGGAACGCATCGCGTTATCCACCATTGTCAGCCAGCATGACGCTGCGCTGGAGAAGGACCGGCTTGAGATCAGGCAACTGGAGGAGCAGCTTGAGAAGGAGCAGCAGACTCTGCTTACGGTCAGCGGAGAGGCGGAGAAGTGCGACGGGCAGATCGAGGTGTTGAAGGAGCGCAAGCGCAACCTGGATGCGGGCCGCAAACAAGCGGCGGACAAGCTGGCCTCCATCTCGGAGCGCATAGCAGCCAGGCAGTCGGAGCATGAAGCTCTGCAGAAGCGTCTGCAAGAAGTGGACGAGCAGCTAAAGGCTCTGCAGCAAACGTTGCATGACGAGGAGGCAAGGCTCCTCGGCGTCGAAGGCGCGTCCGGATCGGCGCAGGAGGAAGACTTGCGGGCTGAGATGCTGGAAGTGCTCAGCTCATCAGCCCAACATCGCAACGAAGTGCGTTATCTTGAACAGCAGGAAGAGGCGCTCGCTAGAAGGCGCGGCAAGCTCGAATCTGACATCGAGCAGAGCCAAGCCGGACGCCAAGAAGCTGTCCAGAAGCGCGACCGCTTGCAAGCACAATTGGCTGAGGCGTCTGCTGCGATCGAGGAGATGCGCAGGAAGTTCCTCCAGATGTCGGAGGAGGCCGGAGTCGCCCAGCAGCAGTTGGAAGAGTGGAGCCGCAAGGCGCGCGAACTGCAACAGAAGATGGATGCTCTGTCCTCCAGACGGGATACGATGCAGGAAATGAAGGATGATTTCGACGGTTTCGCCCAAGGCGTCAAGACGGTGCTGAAGGCGAGAGAGCAATCAGCGCTGAGAGGCGTGCATGGCGCGGTTGCGGAACTCATCCACGTGCCTGCGGAATATGAGGTGGCGATCGAGATCGCCCTGGGCGGCGCGTTACAGAATATCGTCATGGATGATGAGGCGTCAGCGCGCGACGCGATCCAGTATCTGAAACAGAAGCAAGCAGGGCGGGCAACGTTCCTTCCGCTGGATGTCATGCGCGGACGCTCGATCCCGGAGGAAGATCTGAAGCAGTTGCGGTCGATTAACGGTTATATCGGCATCGCAGTCGATCTGATCTCGTTTGAGGAACGATACCGGAATATCGCGGCGAACCTGCTCGGCAATGTGGTCATCGCCGAATCGTTGGAGCATGCGAATCAGCTTGCGCGAAGGACGAAATACCGCTACCGGATCGTGACCCTGGCCGGTGACGTGGTGAATCCCGGCGGTTCGATGACAGGCGGTAGCCTGCAGAAGAAGTCGACCAGCATCCTCGGCCGCCAGCGCATCATCGAGGAGTTGAATCAGGAGATTGCGGCGATTGCCGGAGAGCTGGACAAGGCGAACATTCAGGCGGAGTACGAGCGCAGCCAGATCCGGAAGATGCAAGCGGAGCTGGAGAAGCTCCGCGCAGCAGGCGAACAGGCCAGACTGAAGGAGCAGGAGCATCGTTCGCATATTCAGCAAGTGGAGCATCAGATTCAGAATTATGACTCCTTGCTTCGAGTATCCGAGCAAGAAATGGAGACCTTGCAGGGTGAACTGCAATCGCTCATTGCCCGTAAGGCTGAGGTGCAGGAGCAGCTCTTGAAGCTGGCAGAAGCAGAGGCTTCACTGAATGAGCGGATACGCGAGGCGGAGGAATTCCGCAAGTCGCAGGAATCGGCGAAGAGCGAGCTGCAGTCGCAGCTCACCGATATCAAGGTGAAGATCGCTTCCGTGACTCAGGACCGGGCGGCGATGCGCCAACACGCCTCCCGCACCGCAGAAGAGATCGAGGCGCTTCAAGGAGAGCGGCTTGAGACGAAGCAGGAGCTTGAGCGATTGGATCAGGAGCTTGAGCATACGGTCGATGAGATCAAGCGCATGACCGTTCTGCATGAGCAACTGCTGGAGAAGAAGCAGCAGTGCGCTGAGCGGATCGAGTTTATGCGCGCGGATCGCGCCCGCAAGCAGGAGGAGTTGCTGCAGAAGGAAGGCGAGACGAAGGAGCAGCGGGTGAAACTTCGTGAGGTGGAGGACTCGTTGCATCAGCTTGAGGTGCGCGTCAATCGTCTCGACGTGGAATTGGACAATCTGCTCAAGAACCTTGCCGAGGATTACGAGATCAGCTACGAGCTGGCCAAGGAACGCTATCCGGTGCCGGAGGATGTTCTCGGCATGCAGGCGACCGTGCGCGATCTGAAACGGCAGATCACCCAGCTCGGCGATGTCAATCTCGGCGCGATCGAGGAATTCGAACGGGTCAGCGAGCGATACAATTTCCTCACCAGCCAGAAGAATGACCTGGTAGAGGCGAAACAGACGCTCTACGACGTAATACGCGATATCGAGAACGAGATGGCGGAGCGGTTCACCTCGACATTCGAGCAGATTCGCAGCCACTTCAAGCAGGTGTTCGTGAAGCTGTTCGGAGGCGGCCGTGCGGATCTCGTGCTGAGCGAACCGGACCGCATCCTGGAAACAGGTATTGATATCATCGCCCAGCCGCCAGGCAAGAAGCTGCAGAACTTGCAGCTCCTCTCCGGCGGTGAGAAGGCGCTCACGGCGATTGCCCTGTTGTTTGCGATCATTCACGTGCGGCCGGTGCCGTTCTGCGTGCTCGATGAGGTCGAAGCGGCGCTGGACGAAGCGAATGTGTCGCGTTTCGCCCAATATCTGCGGGAATTCTCCAATCAAACGCAATTCATCGTCGTGACCCACCGCAAGGGAACGATGGAGGAAGCGGACGTCTTGTACGGTGTCACGATGGAAGACGACGGCGTATCGAAGCTCGTATCCGTCCGATTGGAAGAGGGAGAGCCGGTATCGGCTTGATGTCCGGCTCCCCGGGACTTGGCGCCGCAATAATTGGATATCATCCAATGAATCGGAGACTCAACTGCCGGTTTTGCTGCGCTTTATTGTATTGAAATACGACTACTTTACGGAAATGTTGTCAATACGGGTCTATGATTCGAATGTTTGGATAAAATCCAGCTAACGTTCGAAATATAAGCGTCTGCGCCTGACCTACTTGGATGTTATCCAACTAAGCTCCTGCCACCATACGGGCTTCATCATTGTGGTGGTGCCGCTTAATGGCTGGGGGCTGCGTGAAGCTATACAATCGGAGGTTGTAGCATGAATTTCTTCAAAAAATTGCGCGAGTCCATCTCTTCGAAGGCAGAAGCCGTTACGAACAAGTTCAAGGAAGGGCTGCAGAAGACGACGAGCGCCTTCGCCGAGAAGATGGACGATCTCTTGCGCAGGCACAAGAAGATCGATGAAGCGTTCTATGAGGAGTTGGAGGAGGTTCTGATCAGCGCCGATGTTGGCGTGTCCACGGTGATGGAGCTGATCGATGACCTGCGGGCAGAGGTGAAGAAGCAGAAGCTCGAGGATGCGGGGCAACTGAAGCCGATTCTGTCGGAGAAGCTGGTCGCGCTGTTGAAAGGGGAAGGTGCTCAGACGGATCTGCGCATGAGCCCCGACGGACTTACGGTCATCCTGTTCGTCGGCGTAAACGGCGTTGGCAAGACCACAACGATCGGCAAGCTGGCGCACCGCTTGAAGAGCGAAGGCAAGTCGGTCTTGATGGCCGCTGGCGATACGTTCCGCGCAGGTGCGATTGAACAGCTTGAAGTATGGGGGCAGCGAGTCGGGGTGGACGTGATCAAGCAGCAGGCCGGCTCGGACCCGGCAGCTGTCATCTACGATGCCGTGCAGGCTGCGAAGCAGCGTAAGGTCGATGTGCTGCTGTGCGATACGGCCGGTCGGCTGCAGAACAAGACGAACCTCATGGAAGAGTTGAACAAGATCTACCGCGTCATCGGCCGCGAGGTTCCCGGAGCGCCGCATGAGGTGCTGCTGGTGGTTGACGCGACAACCGGGCAGAATGCGCTCAGCCAGGCCAAGTTGTTCGGCGAGAAGACCGGCGTAACGGGGCTGGTGCTCAGCAAGCTGGACGGCACGGCCAAGGGCGGCATCGCCATCGCCATCCGCCACGAGCTGAACATTCCGGTGAAGTTCGTCGGACTCGGAGAGAAAGTTGACGATCTTCAGCCGTTCGATGCCGAACAGTTCGTCCATGCGTTGTTCGCCGGGCTAGTGACCGAGGAGGACGTGCAGGACGCCGGTTGATTGATGTATCTGATGCGAAACAGGACAAGGGGTTGCCATTGAATAAGCAGTGGCAGAACCCTTGTCTTTTTTTATCGGGACCGTTCTTTAACTGCGTACAGGGGATCGCAAGACAGCACGATTAGTGGTTATATAGGCGTTAATGCTCATGATTTTTATATTATTAACACTGCCAAGACAGCTCCATAAACGTTTCTTTCATTCCACCTGATGCACAAACATATACGGCTTGCTCTTATGACGCCCATCTTTACTTACGACTGGATCAGCTTCCCCTCTCGCTTGCGCCGTCTCTACGCTGGGTCCAGGCTACGTATCTATTATCCATTGGAATGCCCAAGCGGGGAGAGACTATTTTGTGTTGGTTTATGGTTCGGTCAATACCACAACGCCTTATCTTGCTCATAGGTGGTCAACCATAATCAATAAGAGCAATATAGGACTGGTCCATCAAAACACATATCTCATCCAACCAAATGATGAACCGAACATGAAATACGTCGTGTGGCACCAGAATGAAAATCATCTGCAGGTGACAAGCTAAGATCCATACAGAGGTTTGGAAGCGAGGGATGAGTCATGCCTTGGTGGCAAGCCATGTTTATCATTGTAGCGGTTGTTGGTGTGATTTCCTGGGTGTACACGATGCGGGTGGCGCGGGATGTGGAACGCGGGGAAGAGGTGGACCGGGGCGTTGGCGGCAGCGCAGTGAAGAATAAACTGTCGGCCAATCCGATCATCTGGTCGTTCATCGTCTTCCTGGTCTTGATATTTATCGTGACGGTGTATTACATCTTCCTCTATCCTGAAGGCGCTTTTTAATTCTAAGAGGAGTGTGCAGAAGATGGAAGCAGACAAGCGAACATATTACGTTTCCGTGCAGAGTGAATCGGTGATGGAGCAACAGGGCGATTCCGCTTACGAGTTCGAGATCCATGCGACGGAACGGGAGGTGGGGCAACTGCAGGAGTTGTTCGAAGCCTTGGAGGATACGGACAACATCGCTTCTGTACGCGCCCATATACCGTACGTGCAATACCACAACGACGAGGTTAACGACAGCTACGATGAACAGCTCAAGGCGATCTACCGCAAGATTCATGAGTTGGGTACTCCTGAGACGAAGGCGCATATCGAGAGTATGGGCATACTGAACGAGAAGCAGCAGGATGCGTTATGATCACAGCAAATGGGGTGATCAAGAACGGATAAGGCATTTGATCCTCTGGCTCGTATGGAACTGTTGGTATATGGCCAGCACAGCGAGTCACAGATTCTTAACCAGAAACCGACCAGCTTGCGCAAGCGCGTGAATGGTCGGTTGTTATTTTTACGGGTTATTCATCGCGATTGGCGGCCAAATAACTGACAAGAAAAACGACTTGACAGTCCACTTCATATTCGTTAAGATAATGTAGGTCATGGTCCTGTCAAGGCGATGGACTTTACACACTAGGAGGCGCTTGTCGATGTCCAGGCATCCATCTGAACTGGAGACGCTTATGAAGACGACGCGCATGAATCTCCTGTTTGACTGGTATGAGCCTCTGCTTACCGAGAGGCAGCGCACTTATATGCGGTATTATTTCCATGATGATTATTCCCTCGGCGAGATCGCCGCTGAGTTCGACGTATCGAGACAGGCGGTGTACGACCAGCTCAAGCGCACGGAACTACTGCTGGAGCAATATGAGAGCAAGCTCGGTCTTCTCGCGAGACATGAACGAAGGCAACGCATGATCCAGGAGCTGAGAGCCGCATCCGGCAAGCTGCCGGATGAACAGCGGAACGTATTCGAACGGCTGCTCGACGAGCTCGAAGAGCTGGACAGAGGATAGAAACCGTCATTCACAAGTTACAAGTTATAGGGCAATCATCAAGAGCTTGCAGATAACAGAGTCAGATCGTGACGATAACATAAGCGCATTGGAGGAGATCCTGTGGCGTTTGAAGGATTGGCCAGCAGATTGCAGTCCGTATTCGGCAAGCTGCGCGGCAAGGGCAAGGTAACAGAAGAAGACGTCAACGAAGCGCTGCGCGAAGTACGCCTGGCGCTGCTGGAAGCGGACGTCAACTTCAAGGTAGTCAAGGATTTTATCAGCAAGGTAAGAGAACGCGCCATCGGCCAGGAAGTGATGAAGAGCTTCACCCCCGGCATGGTCGTCATCGATATCGTCAACAAGGAATTGACCCAGCTCATGGGCGGCACACAGAGCAAGCTTGTCCGCTCGAGCAGACCGCCGACGGTTATCATGATGGTGGGCTTGCAAGGTGCGGGCAAGACGACGACCTCCGGCAAGCTAGCGCGACTCCTGCAGAAGCAGAACCATAAACCGTTGCTTGTTGCGGCAGACATCTACCGTCCTGCGGCGATCAAGCAACTGCAGATTCTCGGCGAGCAGATCAAGGTACCGGTATTCTCGCTGGGTGAGGAGAATCCGGTGAAGATCGCCACTGAGGGCTTGCAGTATGCGAAGGATAACAATCTGGATTATGTGATCATCGATACAGCCGGCCGTCTGCACATCGACGAGCAACTGATGGACGAATTGAAGCAGATCCGCGAAGTTGTGAAGCCGGACGAAATCCTGCTCGTCGTTGACTCGATGACTGGTCAGGATGCCGTCAACGTCGCGCAGAGCTTCAATGAACAACTAGAGCTGACCGGCGTGGTGCTGACGAAGCTCGACGGTGACACGCGCGGCGGTGCAGCCATCTCGGTCAAGGCCGTTACTGGCTGTCCGATCAAGTTCGCGGCGATGGGCGAGAAGATCGATGCGCTCGAGCCGTTCCATCCGGAGCGCATGGCATCCCGCATCCTCGGCATGGGCGATATGCTCTCGCTGATCGAGAAGGCACAAGCGGCCATCGACGCTGAGAAAGCTGCTGAGCTGGAGCGCAAGATGCGCCGTGCCGAGTTTACGCTGGAAGACTTCCAGCAGCAGTTGGAGCAGATCAAGAAGATGGGACCGCTTGATCAGGTGCTGGAGATGCTGCCGGGTCTCGGCGGCAAGGCCAAAGGGCTCAAAGATCTCAAGGTCGATGAGAAACAGATGGCCCGCACCGAGGCCATCATCAAGTCGATGACGCGCGAGGAGCGGCTGAATCCGGAGATTATCAATGCCAGCCGGCGCAAGCGGATTGCAAACGGCAGCGGCACGAGCCTGCAGGATGTGAACCGTCTGCTTAAGCAATTCGAGGATATGCGTAAGGTGATGAAGCAATTCAGTACGATGATGGGCGGCAGCAAGGGCAAAGCCCTGAAGAAGCTCAGCAAGGGCTTCCGCTTCCCGTTCGGTTAATGCTTATCGATCCTTAGAAGGAGGTGAATGTACAATGGCAACACGTATTCGTTTGAAGCGCATGGGTGCGCACAAGGCGCCTTACTATCGCGTAGTTGTAACGGATTCCCGTTCCCCGCGCGATGGCCGTTTTATCGAGGAGATCGGCTACTATAACCCGCTTACAGAGCCGTCTACTGTAAAGATCGACGAAGAGAAGGCATTGAAGTGGCTGAAGAACGGCGCGCAAGCGTCCGATACCGTTCGCAGCCTTTTCAGCAAAGCCGGCATCATGACCAAGTTCCACGAGAGCAAGCTGCAGAAATAATCGCTTAGATTCGGGGGAATAATGATGAAAGAGTTAATCACTGTCATCGCCAAGCGATTGGTAGACCATCCCGAAGAAGTCCGCGTAGCGGAAGTCGAAAAAGAGCATCTCATCGTGTATGAACTTTCGGTACATCCTAGCGATGTCGGCAAAGTGATCGGCAAACAGGGCCGCATCGCCAAGGCGATACGGACGGTCGTCACTTCTGCTGCAGTTAAGGAACAGAAACGGGTAGCCGTGGATATCGTATCGTAAGGGGCAGGATCTTTCCTCGCCCTTTTTCTATAGCCATTTCTTCTCATGCCAAAGGAGAGATTCATCTATGCGGGAAACCTACTATACAGTAGGCAAGATCGTCAATACGCACGGTCTCCGGGGCGAGCTCAAAATATGGCCGACGACGGATTTTCCGAAGGAGCGATTCAAGCGAGGCAGTGAGTTAATGATCGTACATGAGGAAAAGGGCGTTAGCCTGCCCGTTACGGTCGAATCGGCGAAGGAACACAAAAATACATATCTGGTCAAGTTCAAGGAGTTCTCCGACATCAATGAAGTGGAGAAATTCAAGGGCGGGCTGCTGAAGGTAAGCTCGGCACGTCAGGAGAAGCTGGATGACGGTGAATTCTACTATCATGAGATCATCGGCTGCACGGTGTTCACCGAGGAAGGCGAAGAACTGGGCACCATTACCGAGATTCTGCGGCCAGGGGCCAATGATGTGTGGGTCGTGGAGCGGAAGAAAGGCAAGCCTGTGCTGATTCCGTATATTGACGATGTGGTGAAACTCGTTGATGTGCAGGCGAAGCGCGTCACGATTCATCTGATGGAAGGTTTGATCTAGGCATGCGCATCGATGTTTTGACGCTGTTCCCGGAGATGTTCGAGGGGGTGCTCAGCTCCAGCATCATCGGCAAGGCTGTCGAGAAAGGAGCCGTGCAGATTCGCACCATCAACTTCCGAGAGTATGCGAACAATAAGCATGCAACTGTCGATGACTATCCGTATGGCGGCGGTGGCGGCATGGTGTTGAAGCCGGAACCGATCTTCGCAGCGATCGAGGATCTGGTCGATCCAGCCTCCGAGACCAAGCCGCGCGTTATCCTGATGTGTCCGCAGGGCGTTCCGTATACGCAGAAGATCGCAGAACAACTGGCTGAGGAGCAGCATCTCGTGTTCATCTGCGGACATTATGAAGGCTATGACGAGCGCATCCGCGAGCATCTCGTCACCGATGAACTGTCCATCGGCGATTATGTGCTCACCGGCGGGGAGCTCCCCGCGATGGTCGTCATCGACAGCGTCGTGCGGCTCCTGCCCGGCGTGCTCGGCAATGAGACCTCGGCTGTGACCGATTCGTTCAGCACCGGCTTGCTTGAGCATCCACACTATACCCGGCCTGCCGACTTTCGCGGTTGGAAGGTGCCGGACGTGTTGCTCTCCGGCCACCATGGCCAGATTGCGGAGTGGCGTCATCGCGAGTCTCTGCGCCGTACCTGGCTCAGAAGACCGGATCTGCTGGAAGGACGCGAGCTGAGCAAGCAGGAACAAGCGTGGTTGGCAGAGTGGATGGCCGAGAAGGACAGGGGAAGGACGGAGCAGTCCAGCGACTGATAGGTTTGAGCGCCCGCTTGGCACTTCTTGATCCGAACCTCGCGAAGCTCCTGTGAGCATGGATCGGAAAATACTCGTATGTGCTGAAGCTTATGTATTGTCTTTTGCCACCGGGTATGGTATGATTATTAGCGTTGTTTATAGGTCGGGTGGTCCTCTGCTCAGGCGATGATTGAGCGCCAAGACGCGCTCATAGCGGCAAGAACACCTTTGGTGGAAGGAGGGAGTCCTATGAATATTGTACAAGAGATCACACGCGAACAATTGCGCCAAGACATTCCTGCATTTCGTCCAGGGGATACGCTGAAAGTTTACGTGAAGGTTATCGAAGGTAACCGCGAGCGTATTCAGCTCTTCGAAGGCGTAGTGATCAAGCGTCGCGGCGGCGGCATCAGCGAAACGTTCACGGTCCGTAAGATTTCTTACGGGGTTGGCGTTGAACGTACATTCCCACTGCACTCGCCGAAGATTGACAAGATCGAAGTGGCTCGCCGAGGTAAAGTTCGCCGTGCGAAGCTTTACTATCTGCGTGATCTGCGCGGCAAAGCTGCAAGAATCCAGGAAATCCGATAATCATACGAAGAAGCAGAGGCTTGTGCGCAAGCCTCTTTTTCTATATTAGGCCCATGCCGAGCTCTGACGGATTGCCGGTAGAGAGGTGGTAAGAGTGAACACGCGCTTGCGTCGCATGTATGAATGGGTTATGGCGATTGTGCTCGCCGTTATTTTCACGCAACTGTTGAATTGGTATGTGCTTGTTCCTACCCAGGTCAAAGGCTACTCGATGGAGCCGAACTTCAAGGATGGACAATATGTGATTGTTGACCGGTGGGCGTACTGGTTCTCAGAGCCGAAGCGCGGTGATGTGATCGTCTTCCGCGCTCCATCCGGCGATCTGTATATCAAGCGCGTCATCGCACTGCCCGGGGAATCAGTCAGAGTGGAAGGGGATCGGGTGTACATAAATGGCCGCGAGCTGAGGGAACATTACATCGAGAACGAGATCCAGAAGAACCAGGAAAGCGGCAGTTACAATACAAGGGACTTTGCAGGTACGGTTGTCCCTAAGAGGCATGTGTTCGTCATGGGAGACAATCGTTCGCGCAGCATGGACAGCCGCAGTCGATCAGTCGGCACGGTGCCTTATGAGCAAATCATCGGAAGGGCTGATATTACCGTGTGGCCAATCCAGGACTTTCATATCATCGGACACGGAGAAGTGGAGGTGCTGCCATGACGATTCAATGGTTTCCAGGCCATATGACAAAGGCGCGCAGACAGATCGAAGAGAAACTGAAGCTGATCGACGTTGTCATCGAGCTGCTGGATGCGAGGATTCCGATGTCCAGCCGCAATCCGATGATCGACGAGATACTCGCCGGCAAGCGGCGGCTCGTTGTGCTGAACAAGGTTGATCTGGCGGATCCGGTGGTTACAGAGGCTTGGGTCCGCTTTTTTGCCGAGCAGAAGGGGCTTATGGCGCTTCCGGTTGATTCCTCCTCAGGACGCAATGTGCAGATGATCCTGCCTCGTTGCAAGGAGTTGTTGCAGGACAAGATCGAGGCGCAGTTGCGCAAGGGAATCAATCCCCGGGCGATCCGGGCGCTGATTGTTGGTATCCCGAACGTAGGCAAATCAACGCTGATCAACCGGCTCGCAGGCCGAAACATCGCGGCAACAGGCGACCGGCCTGGCGTGACGAAGGGGCAGCAATGGATCAAGGTGGGCAAGGAGATGGAGCTGCTTGATACGCCGGGCATCCTCTGGCCAAAATTCGAGGACCAGATCGTAGGGCTCCGTCTTGCGGCTACGGGGGCGATCAAGGAGGAGATCCTCCATGTCGAGGACGTTGCGTTCTTCGCGTTGAAGCAACTGATCGTAGATTATCGCCCAGCGCTGGAAGAACGCTACGGGTTGTCATGCGGCAACGTCGATCTGGACAATCCGCATGAAATTGTGGAGATCATGGAGGCAATCGGCCGGAAGCGCGGCTGTCTCATCAGCGGCGGGGCTGTGGACTTGGAGAAGGCGTCGCTCGTGATCCTGCGCGATCTGAGAAGCGGCAAGCTGGGAGCGGTCAGTCTGGAACGGCCATGATCAGCTAGCGGTTGTAATCGGAGCTGGATGAGGGGGAGAACGGATTGAAAGACGATTTGCAAGAGCAGGGGGTTCATCGGCATCCGTCTGGCCATGAGGATGGGGAGCGGATCGATCAGCCTGGAGATTTGTTGCGATATGAACGGGAGCTCTGGGGGCAAGGAATCATACATATCGCTGGATTAGATGAGGCCGGCCGCGGGTGCTTGCTGGGAGATGTGGTTGCCGCTGCTGTCATCCTGCCGCGGGATCTGGAGATTCCCGGCGTGAACGATTCCAAGAAGCTGAGCGCGAAGAAGCGGGAAGCGCTGTACGAGCTCATCATGGATCAAGCGCTGGCAGTAGGCGTCGGACGAGTGGATGCGGCGACGATCGATCGCATCAATATCAAACAGGCTTCGCATCTGGCGATGAAACAGGCGCTGGAGGCGCTTAAGGTCGTTCCGGATTACCTGCTGATCGACGCGGAGAAGTTGGATTCGCCGATACGCCAACTGTCCGTCATCCATGGCGATGCACTCAGCCAATCGATTGCGGCAGCTTCGATCATCGCCAAGGTGACACGGGACAGACTGTGTCTGGAATGGGACTTGGCCTACCCCGAATATGGCATCGCGGTACATAAGGGTTACGGCACCAAAGCCCATCGCGCCGCCATTCAGCAATACGGCGCATGTCCGCTGCACAGGCGGTCATTCCTGTCCAATATATTGGTGGAACAACAGCAGTTGTTCTAGAGTACAGGGGTGGTCATCCCGCAGACAAAAGGCAGTATCTCTGAACGAGGTTAGGATACGGATTCTGTCGATCGTGTCGGGATGACTTCATCAATATCGGCTCACTTCCGATAATAATAATATATAAAATCGGTACGGAAGGAGAGACGTCTATGGATATCGGTCAGATGGCCCGGCCGCTTCTCGGCGACACGAGGCTCCAGCCTCAGGATACGAAGGCGTTGGAGCTGAAATCTGGTCAAGTCGTGCGCGGCGTGGTTCTACAGGTGCTGGATGACCAGGAGGCGCTTGTATCCATCAATGGTACTCCAGTCAAGGCGCGCCTCGAGACGCCTCTTCAGCCAGGACAAGCTTCCTGGATGCAGGTACAGCCGGAATCTTCATCAGATGCAGGCTTGGTGTTGAAGATGGTGAGAACCGGCCCCCAATCAAGTGATGAAGCGATTGCGAGGCAACTGAAGGAACTGGGATTGAAAGATACGACGCTAAACCGGGAACTGTTGCGGCATGCAAACGATATGGGGATCGAACTTCAAGCCAAGGATGCCAGAGCTTTGGCGACTTTCTTGTCACGTCATGAGGCGCCGATCGACAGCGCAAGATGGATTCAAAGTGCGCTGATCACGCTTCAGCGGGGCTTGCCCCTGACATCGGAGTCCGTGCAAAGCGTTGCACAGGCGGTGTATGGCAAGCCGCTAACGCAGCAGCTCTCGTCGATGCTGACGCAGTTGAAGCAGTTGATGGATACGGCACAGTCTAGGCTCGGCGACTCGGAGAGACAATGGCTGGGCAAGCTGATCGATGGCCTCGATAAGTGGCTGGCTGCAGCTTCAGGGAAAGACGCGGCCAGTGTACGTCAAGGGCAGGCTTCTGCAGGAGGCGGCAATCCAACATCACAACCTGCTTCGGCTCAAGCGAATTCGGCTAATCTAGCCGGGATAGCGAATGCCGGCACGCGCATGCCTGCTGCTGAAACCGCTGCACAGCAGGCAGCGTCAACGGCCGCTCAAGGGGAGTCAGCCGCTGCCGCCATGCGGCATCCGCTGGCGAGCCCAGGTCCGCATGCTGCTGGCGGCAGTTTGAACGGACAGCAGATTTCGGCACGTGCCGCTGAACCGGCAACAGCCTCTGCTGGACAACAAGCCGTTCAGACGCAGCCTTCCGTTAACGACGAAGCTTCGGGCGCACGTGCGCCGCAGACAGCCGCAACGGCTTCCCAGGCGAATGGCGCACTGATCAGGAACTTGCTTGTTGCTCTCGGCCTTGGGCATGAGCATCAATTGCTCAAGGCGCTGGTGCTTCAGCAACCAGAAGGCCAAGCCCGCACAGGAGCAAGCAGCCAGCCGTTGAATCAGGGAAATGTTCAACCAGGAGCACAAACATCAGCTTCAAGAGGACAGCAGGCTGCTCCACCTTCGCTGCAGCAGGCACAACCGCCTGGCGCGCAAGGAGCACAGATGCTTGGCGCTCAACCAGCACCAGGAGCGCAAACCGCCCACCAACCAATCGTTCAATCACCTCAGCCGTTGGGAGGGCAATGGTGGCCACCATCGTCAGCCGGGCTCCAGCAACAGCAGGGGGCTGAGCCGATCATGCAACCGGGAGCTCAGACGATGCAGCAACCGGGCATGCAATTTCCGCAATCGTCCAACATGCTGCTATCCGCGCAACAGATGCCGTCATCGGATGCGGGCATGCCGCAACAAGCGATTCCTGAGTCGATCAAGAGCCTGCTGTTGCAAGCGGCCAATTCCGAACAGTTGCCGCAAGCTTTGCGGGAGTCGATCCAGCAAGCCGTCCAGTCTATCACCGGACAGCAGTTGCTCATGTCGGCCGATCGCTCAGCACCTGTTACGTATATCACACTGTTCGTTCCATTGATGAACGAGCAGGGGGAGCATATGGCTTCCGTTCATATCCAGACGAAGAAAGGGCGGCGCGGTGGGCTGGACAGCGACAACTGTCATCTGTTGTTTGATCTGCGTATGTCTGCGTTGGGAGAGATGATGATCGATGTCCAGGTGACGGAGCGCATCGTCTCGCTGCAGATCTACAATGATCATCCGCTCATGAAACGGCTTGCGGAGGAAGGAAAGGAAGGGATTCAGCAGGCGCTTGCTGACATGGGGTATCGCTTATCCATGGTGAAGGTAACTCCTCTGCCGGATTCTTCCCTTACTGGGCCGGCTTCTGCCAATGGGGCAGCGGCGCAACCTCCCGCAAACGAGCTGAAGAAGTATACCGCCGGCTCAACCTACAAAGGAGTGGATCTCCGCATATGAAACGACGGAAATCCGCGCAAGATAAGCCTCCGTATCGGGAACAGGCGGTGGCGCTTCGTTATGACGAAAATCAGGATGATGCGCCGGTCGTCGTCGCCAAAGGCCGAGGCGTGGTGGCCAGGAAAATCATCGAAGAAGCGAAACGGCATGACGTACCGGTTCAGCAGGATGCGTCGCTTGTTGAGGTGTTGTCCAAGTTGGATTTAAACCAGCAGATTCCGCCGGAGCTATATCAATTGGTGGCCGAGGTGCTGAGCTTCGTCTATCGCTCCGATCAGAGGGCGAAGGAATGGAGATTAAGCGATGAGAACCGTTGATCATCGCAGGCAACTCGGGCAACTCGGTGAACAAGCAGCGGCTCGTTATCTGATCGCTAATGGGTATCATCTGCTTGAACGCAACTGGCGGTGCAGGTTGGGCGAGATCGATCTGGTCGCCACCCGTGAAGATCAGATCATCTTCATCGAGGTGCGGACGCGTGCCGGATCTCGATTCGGAAGCGGAGCAGAATCGGTGGACCATCGCAAGCAAGCGAAGCTGCGCCAGTTAGCGCTCGTTTACTTGCGCGAGAAGGGGCTGTCTCAGGAAGTGAAGCTGCGCTTTGATGTCGTATCCATCCAACTGCTTGAGGATGGACGATATGAGATTGATCATATCAGGCATGCATTTTGAAGTTACAAGGTTATCCGTACACCATATCAGGCGATCTAACATGAAGGGCGAAGAGCCCTTTTTTTCATATGAAGGTTGCCTATACCCAGCAAAAAAAGGGGCTTCAAAGCCCCCTTTCCATGTTATGAATTACTTCGCCTGTTGAGCTGCCGGAGCCTGGGTTCTCCTGACGGTAAAGGACAGGAGGAAGGCGACAACAGCGAAGATCAGGCCAACGGTGAATGACGCATGCATGCCTGCGCTGATCGCTTCAGCAGGATTCGGATTGGCCGTTGTCCGATAATATTCGGCCGAACCAGACGACAGGATGCTCATGAAGAAGGCAACGCCGATCGCGCCGGCAACCTGTTGCAGCGTGTTGAGCAGCGCCGTTCCATGCGGATAATCGCGGATCGCAAGACCGTTCATTGCATTCGTCTGTACCGGCATCATGATCAAGGAGATGGCGATCATCATCAAGCAATGGAGCAGGATGATGACGCCTGTGCTCGTCGTCAGCGTGATCCGCGTGAAGCAATACATGACGACGACAAGCAGCGCTGTGCCGGGGATGATCATCGCCCGCGGCCCGAACTTGTCGAAGAGCTTGCCCGCGATCGGCGAGAACAAGCCGTTCAGCACACCGCCTGGCAGCAGGACGAGCCCCGAGACGAAGGCGCTGAGCACGAGCGCGCCTTGCATGTAGATCGGTAACAACATCAGCGTTGAGAACATCGTCATCATCACGATGATGATCAGGATGACCGCCAGGCTGAACATCGGATAGCGGAAAACGCGGAAATCAAGCATCGGCTGCTTCGACATGAATTGCTTGATGATGAAGAGCAGAAGCGCAATACCGCCAACGGTGAGGGCGATCCAAACTTCCGGAGCTGCCCAGCCGCCGCTTTCGGCTTCGCCAACACTGCTGAATCCGTAGACGATCCCGCCGAATCCAAGTGAAGAGAGGATGATGGCGATCAGATCGACCTTCGGCTTCGTCACCGTGGAAACATTTTTCAAGAAGATAAAAGCAAATACAATCGAAAACACCATAAACGGCAATACCAGATAAAACAACCAACGCCAATTGAACGCGTCCAGAATCAAGCCGCCGAGCGTAGGTCCCACAGCCGGAGCGAACATGATGACAAGGCCGATGCTGCCCATGGCTGCACCACGGCTTTCGACGGGGTACAGAAGCAGGATCGTGTTCATCATCACAGGCAACATCAGTCCCGCACCGAATGCCTGGATCAACCGGCCGATGAGCAGCACAGCGAAGTCTGGCGCAAGGCCGCTGACCAGTGTACCGAGGGTGAACAGGACGAGTGCGCCGATGAACATCTGTCTGGTCGTAAACCATTGGACAAGCAATGCCGAGATCGGCACGAGTATGCCCACGATCAGCATGTAACCGGTGGACAGCCAGGTGATTGTCGTATAAGGCACGTTAAGCTCGATACTGAGCGTCTGGAAAGCGACATTCAACAGCGTTTCATTCAAGATCGAGAAAAATGCACCGATCACCAGCGAGATCAGGATCGGCAGTCGTTTGATATTGGCCAGGTTTTCACTCTGGACAGCCGCAGTTTCCCCATGTATCATCTCTAACACCACTCCTCCTTGTTCTGTATCTAAGAACTAGACTATTATGCATATTTACAGGATTGGTGTCAATACGGTAAAACGTGATGCAATTGTACAGCTAATCCGATTATTGCCAACTGACGCGATAGCGGACAGAGGCTCCATTCCGTTTGAAGGACACCTCCATGTTCTTGTCAAATGCAGGCTCGTCCCAATACGCAGGCAATTCGATCTCATGTTTGCGCGTAAATTTCTGCAGGGCATCCTCCAGTGAATGGGCGGGGATGATGTGGTCAATCTCGACGAAGCCGGGAATCTCATTATGGATAAGGTCGAATCGATATTTGCGCATGGTTGATGCACTCCTTTGAGGTTGCTATCCGTCATTGTACCAGATCACGCAACTGGTGAGAACTAGACCGTCAGGCCGGCATGAAGCTTCTGATCCCTGCTGTCCATCCAAGCTAACATGCTAAAGCTGCGACGCATGTTACGGTCATCCCGATAGTTCCACCTGCTCAGAGGATACGCAAGTTCAGGCGCTATTGCCGTTGATCCAGCACGCGGTATTGAATCGCCTCCGCGACATGCGGGGTATCGATCCACTCACAGTCTTCCAGATCGGCGATCGTCCTTGCGATCTTGAGGATGCGGTCGTGCGCGCGAATGCTGAGGTTCAGCGCATCGTAATATTCGCGCAGCATATGCTCGGCCTCCGGTGACATGCGGCAATACTTGCGTAAGCTTGCGCCAATCAACTGCTGGTTGGACGTGATCCGCTCATGCTTGAACCGATGCTTCTGCCGCTCTTCGGCCACAGCGATCCTCTCGCGCATCAACGAGGAAGTTAGATGCTCCGAATCGTCATGCAGCCTTGCATAATGGAGATGCGGCACTTCCACATGAAGGTCGATGCGGTCGAGCAGCGGGCCGGATAGGCGTGCCATGTATTGCTCTTTCTTGAGCGATGAGCAGGTGCAGACGCGATGTCCTTGTGATCCGGAGTAACCGCACGGACAGGGATTCATCGCAGCCACGAGCAGGAAGCGGGTCGGGAACGTGCTTGCGGACCGCGCTCTGCCGATCGTAACAACGCCATCTTCGAGCGGTTGGCGCAACACCTCCAGCGCGGATCTGGAAAACTCGGGCAGCTCATCAAGGAACAGCACGCCATGGTGGGCGAAGCTCACCTCGCCAGGTCTCGGGATGCTGCCGCCGCCGATCAGCCCTGCTTGGGAGATCGTATGATGCGGTGCGCGGAACGGCCGTTCGCTGATCAGCCTGTCCACGCGGCCGAGCTTACCAACAACGCTGTAGATCTTCATCACTTCCAGCGCTTCTTCCTCGCTGAGCGGAGGGAGGATCGACGGCATCCGGCGTGCGATCATCGTCTTGCCCGAACCGGGCGGACCGATGAGCAGCAGATGGTGCTTGCCTGCTGCCGCGATCATCGCCGCCCGCTTCGCATGCTGTTGCCCGCGTACATCGCCGTAGTCATACAGTTGGTTCATGGATATCGGACTGAAGGGGATGGAGGGGGATCGCTGATCATTAACGTGATTAATCAAGTCCATTGCGACTTCTGCGAAGTCCCTCGATTGCCCCAGAAGTTTCAATTCCTCCAAGGCCCTGATCGGCCATACGTCGATTCCGCTGATCAGGGATGCTTCAGCGGCATTGTCCGCAGGCAGAACGACACGTTTGAACCCGGCTTGCTTGGCTGCTGCGGTCATCGCCAGAACTCCCGGCACCGGTCTGACCTTGCCTTCTAAGGAAAGTTCGCCGATCAGCATCGCTTGCTCGCAAACTGCTGCAGGGATCTCGCCTGCGGCGACGAGCACACCGGCAGCTATGGCCAGGTCGAAGGCCGAGCCTTCCTTGCGAAGATCGGCAGGAGCGAGGTTGATCGTCACCCTCTCCTGCGGAAAGCGGAAGCCGGTATTCTTAATGGCGGCGCGAATGCGATCGATCGACTCCCTGACCGCCGAGTCGGGCAGACCGACCAGATGGATCTGCGGCAACCCGTTCGAGATGTCCGCCTCCACTTCCACCACATAACCGTTGATGCCCTGGATGCAACAACCATAAACACGTCCATACATAAGAAAAAACACCCTTCCCATACTGTTGTTGATTGGTCATTCCCACACCATAGCAGCGCATGAAGCGTGCTCCTCCAACAAGCAGTAGAATAGGTGCTTCCTTACTCTACCTGTACATATGCGGTTGTCATCAGTATATCAATATATGATACGACAACTGGATGAAAAATCCTGCCGATATTCAAAAAACAGGGATGATTTTCCACGAAAGGGGATAAACTAGGGGGGAGGTGTTCAGAAGATGATCATGATGCAGAACAAACCGTATTTTTGTCCAAATTGCCGGTCCAACCGGGTGAAGTTCAACGTCATCTCCAGCACGTATCAGCGTTTTATGAAGGATGCCATCACTGGCGAGATCATCAGCATCGAGGAGCCTCAGGTTGTTCCGGAGCAAGAGGCAACCATCCAATGTCAGGTTTGTCACTTTACCGGCAATGAGATGCGCTTCATTAAGCAGGCTGAACGTGAACCAAGAACGCCAATACCGCAGACGACCATGTAAGACGGGATTCGTGCGTGCATCAGTCATAACGTATTCTCCGGCAAGCAAACGGGAGAATACGTTTTTTCTTTTCCTCCGGAGTCGCCAGGGAAGGAATGTGGATCATTATCGTTCGCTGTCCCAACGGGACGAGCATTCGTTAACTTCCAGATTTCAGACCGTTTCGCCCACGCCAACGGAACGACGATCCGTTATTGTCCAATCATTCGTGGATGTTAGCGTCCGGAAGGATAGATAACGGATTGTCGATCCGTTTGATAGCGGAACCGCGTTCCGTTACATCGTTACATGGAAAGATCGGTATGGACTTTTCGGGGGAGATGACGGAACTGCGGGGGTTGGTTTTCCATTATTTCCTAAGCAATTAGATTTTTCGGGCGAAACGCTGATTATTCTACTTTTGCGATGATTATCATGCCAAAAAAACAATGATCGTGTCACAAAAATGTAAACAAACATTCGCTTTTTCGTGATACAATATATGAGGTCTGTGCTTGTTGCACTATGCACCGATGGTGCATTTGGAAAATGTTACACCGGCCATTTACATAATGGTTACCAAGTGCTTGGCATTATGCTAAGCGCTCTCATGAATTCTTCTTAACCGAACAGGAGGAGTATGGAGGATGAATATCCACGAGTATCAGGGCAAGGAAATACTGAAGCGTTACGGCGTAAAAGTCCCGGAAGGCAAAGTGGCGTTCACCGTTGAGGAAGCGGTTGCTGCGGCAGAAGCGCTGGGCTTGCCCGCTGTCGTCAAGGCGCAGATTCATGCCGGCGGACGCGGCAAAGCAGGTGGCGTTAAGGTTGCCAAGACAATGGACGAAGTGCGCAAGTACGCTTCCGAGATTCTCGGCAAGGTGCTGGTCACGCATCAAACGGGTCCCGAAGGCAAAGAAGTTAAGCGCTTGCTTATCGAGCAGGGCTGCGATATCAAGAAGGAATACTACGTGGGCGTTGTCGTTGACCGCAGCACGGGCCGCGTCGTCATGATGGCGTCGGAGGAAGGCGGTACGGAGATCGAAGAAGTAGCAGCCAGAACTCCGGAGAAGATCATCAAGGAAGTCATCGACCCGGCTGTTGGCCTGCAACCTTTCCAAGCACGCAAGCTCGCGTACGGCATCAATATCCCGAACGAACTGGTAAACAAGGCGGTTACCTTCATGATCGGCCTGTACAACGCGTTCGTCGATAAGGACTGCTCGATCGCCGAGATCAACCCGCTCGTCGTTACGGGTGATGGCGAAGTGATGGCGCTCGATGCGAAGCTGAACTTCGACTCCAACGCGCTGTTCCGTCACAAGGACATCCTCGAACTGCGAGATCTGGACGAGGAAGACGAGAAGGAGATTCAAGCTTCTAAGTTCGACCTGAGCTACATTGCGTTGGACGGAAACATCGGTTGTATGGTTAACGGTGCCGGTCTCGCCATGGCGACGATGGATATCATCAAATATTACGGCGGAGAGCCTGCCAACTTCCTGGACGTAGGCGGCGGCGCCACAACGGAGAAAGTTACGGAAGCGTTCAAGATCATTCTCTCCGACAAGAACGTGAAGGGCATCTTCGTCAACATCTTCGGCGGCATCATGCGCTGCGACGTGATTGCCAACGGGGTAGTTGAAGCAGCAAGACAGCTCGGTCTGGACAAACCGCTGGTTGTTCGACTGGAAGGCACGAACGTGGATCTCGGCAAGAAGATTCTCGAAGAGTCCGGACTCAATATCGTAGCGGCCGACTCGATGGCTGATGGCGCTCAGAAGATCGTATCTCTCGTAAACTCATAATAAGGATGTGACCGATAAATGAGCATTTTGCTGGATAGAAATACGAAGATTATCACTCAGAACATGACCGGCAAGACAGGCATGTTCCATACGAAGAGTTGTCTCGAATACGGCGCGAAGATGGTAGCTGGTACCGCACCGGGCAAAGGCGGCCAAGTAGTTGACTTCCAATTGGACAACGGCACGACCGTCTCGGTACCTGTATACAACACCGTGAAGGAAGCCAAGGAAGCTACTGGCGCAACGGCATCTGTCATCTATGTTCCTCCGGCATTCGCCGCTGACTCGATCATGGAAGCGGTTGATGCAGAACTGGATCTCGTCGTCTGCATTACCGAAGGCATCCCGGTGCTTGACATGGTGAAGGTAAAGCGATACATGGAAGGCAAGAAGACCCTGCTCATCGGTCCGAACTGCCCGGGCATCACAACCCCAGGCCAATCGAAGATCGGCATCATGCCGGGGTACATTCATACGCCTGGACATGTTGGCGTTGTCTCCCGTTCCGGTACGCTGACCTACGAAGCGGTACATCAGTTGACGACCCGCGGCATCGGCCAATCGACCGCAGTCGGCATCGGCGGCGACCCGGTCAAAGGCATGGAATTCATCGATGTGCTGTCGCGCTTCAACGATGACCCGGATACGTATGCGGTGATCATGATCGGCGAGATCGGTGGCACTGCGGAAGAAGAAGCTGCTGAGTGGATCAAGGCGAACATGAAGAAGCCGGTCGTTGGCTTCATCGGCGGCCAGACTGCGCCTCCAGGGAAGCGCATGGGCCATGCTGGCGCGATCATCTCCGGCGGCAAAGGCACCGCGGCCGAGAAGATCAAGGTCATGGAATCGTGCGGCATTCGCGTTGCTCCAACTCCGTCCGAGATGGGAGCTACGCTCGTTGAAGTGTTGAAGGAACATGGCATTCTGGAGAAGTGCATCACGGTAAAATAATCTCAGCGACTTTTACAATCTTATCGATTTGTCTGAATAGGTAAGCAACCTTTCTGATCGATTCTCGATTTGGAGGGTTGCTTATTTTTTTCGCTGCAAGACGAACCTTCCGCAAAAAATTTGCTTATAAAAGAAGGAGAGATGCAAATTGAAGCGAAAAGATTGGTTGTTCGGTTTGAAGGAAATATCCGGTCTGGGTTATGAGACGGTGAGCAAGCTGCTGAAGCATGAGGATCAGTTGGGCGACATTTCGGCGATGGAAGCAGGCGATCTGATGAAGCTTGGAATCTCGCGCGGCCGTGCGGAGCGGATCAGCCGTTTCTTAAGCGAAGAGTTCGTCGCAGAGAGGTATGAACGGTATGCAAAGGCCGGTATCCATGTTATCGTATACGGTGACGATGACTATCCGCCGCTGCTCAGTGAGATTCCTTATGCCCCGTATGTGCTGTATGTCAAAGGGAACATCAGCCTGCTTACGCACCCGTCTATCGCGGTCGTCGGCACGCGCCGCGCCACGGTATACGGCAAGCGGGCAACGCGACGCATCGTCAGCGAGCTGTGCGGCTATGGCTTCGGCATCGTCAGCGGCTTGGCGCGCGGCATCGACACGGAGGCGCATCGCACGAGTCTTACGGAACGGTCCCCGTCGGTTGCCGTGATCGGTACCGGGTTGGACATGGTTTATCCCAAGGAGAACAAATCGCTGATGGAGCAACTGGCGGCAGAGGGAGCGGTCGTATCGGAATGGCCGCTCCAAACAGGCGTAAGGAGCGGCATGTTCTACATTCGCAACCGCATCATCTCAGGGCTCACGCTTGGCACCCTGATCGTCGAAGCGGATATGCACAGTGGCGCGATGATTACCGCAGAATATGCGGCAGGACAGCATCGCGACCTGTTCGCCGTACCAGGTTCGATCTTCGCCGAACAGAGCCGGGGCCCCCTTCACCTGATCAAGGGGCTGAAGGCGAAAGTGGCCGCGAGCGGGGCGGATATAGCGGCGGAATATGAGTATATATTTCGGCGATTGGACCATACCAATTATAAGAAAGAAAGTTCAATAATCCTTACAGACGACGAGCGTCTCGTGCTTTCATGCTTGTCAGAAAGTGAGGCGACCATCGACGAGCTGCTCGCCAAAACGAATTTACCGTTTGGACATTTGCACACGGTTCTGTTATCTTTAACAATAAAAAAGCAGATTCAAAAATGTCCAGGAGCAACATACGTATGCATACAATGACCTCGGAGGGGAGGAATCGCATTTGGCGGATTCGCTCGTAATCGTAGAATCACCGGCAAAAGCGAAAACGATTAGCAAATATCTAGGCAGCAAATATATTGTAAAAGCTTCGATGGGTCATATCCGAGACCTGCCGAAGAGCCAAACCGGCGTGGAGATCAAAAAGGGCTTCAAGCCGAAATATATAACCATTCGCGGTAAAGGCAATGTACTGAAGGAGCTGAAGGACGCCAGCAAGAAGGTGAAAAACATCTATCTGGCAGCCGACCCTGACCGTGAGGGAGAAGCAATCGCCTGGCATCTGGCGCATTACCTGGAGCTGGACGAGAACACCAAGTGCCGAGTCGTGTTCAACGAAATCACCAAGCAGGCTGTCAAGGATGCATTCAAGCATCCGCGCCCGATCAACATGGATCTGGTCAATGCTCAGCAGGCCCGCCGCATCCTGGACCGCCTCGTTGGCTATCAGATCAGCCCGCTCCTGTGGAAGAAAGTGAAGAAAGGATTGTCCGCCGGCCGCGTACAGTCGGTTGCGGTCAAGCTGATCATCGATCGGGAGAACGAGATCCGTTCGTTCGTGCCCGAGGAATATTGGACCATCACGCTCAACGTGTCTCATAATGGCCATGAATTCGAGGCGAAATTCTACGGCCGAAACGGCGAGAAGCTGGAGCTGAAGAGCGAAGGCGAGGTACAGGAGATTCTGCGCGCCATCGAGGGCGCGATATTGCGCGTCATCGATGTGAAAGAGAAGGAAAGGCTGCGCAATCCGGCGGCTCCGTTCATCACCAGCTCGCTCCAGCAAGAAGCAGCGCGCAAGTTGAACTTCCGGGCTGCCAAGACGATGCAGGTAGCCCAGCAACTCTACGAAGGCGTCGATATCGGCAAGGAAGGGACCGTCGGTCTCATCACCTATATGCGCACCGACTCGACACGCATCTCTCCGGTAGCGCAGGAAGAGGCCAGAGAGTGGATCGCCAACAAATTCGGCAAGGAGTACGTGCCGAATCAACCGCGTGTATACGCGAAGAAGAATGCCAACGCGCAAGACGCGCATGAAGCGATCCGGCCGACATCGATCCATCGCACGCCGGAGGAGGTTAAACCATACCTGAGCCGCGATCAATACCGCTTGTACAAACTTGTCTGGGATCGCTTCGTGGCGAGCCAGATGTCATCAGCCGTGCTCGATACGATGACCGTGGACATCGCGGCAGGCGATGTGATCTTCCGTGCGGTGGGCTCCAAAGTGAAGTTCCCGGGTTTCATGAAGGTGTATGTCGAAGGCACCGACGACGGGACGACGGAGGAAGAGAAGTTTCTGCCTCCGCTCAGCAAGGATGATGTGCTGGAGAAGCGACGCATCGCCCCCAAACAGCACTTCACGCAACCGCCACCACGATATACGGAAGCGAGGCTTGTTCGAACTCTGGAGGAACTGGGTATTGGCCGTCCAAGTACCTATGCGCCGACGCTTGAGACCATTCAGAAGCGCGGCTACGTGACGCTGGAGGACAAGAAATTCGTTCCGACCGAGCTGGGGGAAGTCGTAACGCAGCTAATGGAGGAGTTCTTCCCGGAGATCCTGAACATCGAGTTCACTGCCGAGATGGAAGACGAACTGGATCGAATCGAGGAAGGGGTGCTTGATTGGGTCAAGGTTCTGGATGATTTCTATCAAACCTTCGAGAAGCGGCTCAAGGTAGCCGAGGAAGAGATGGCGAACGTTGAAGTCCAGGATGAAGTCTCGAATGAGGTATGCGACAAGTGTGGCAGGCCGCTCGTCTACAAGATGGGACGTTTCGGCAAGTTCCTCGCCTGCTCGGGCTTCCCGGAATGCCGCAACACGAAACCGATCGTCAAGGATATCGGGGTTGATTGCCCGGGCTGCGGCAAGGGCAAGATCATCGAACGCCGCAGCAAGAAGGGAAGAATCTTCTACGGTTGCACCCGCTATCCGGAGTGTGAATTTGTCTCATGGGATAAGCCGGTCGCTAAGCCTTGTCCGGAGTGCGGCTCCTATATGGTGGAGAAACGCAGCCGCGGCAATGTGTCGATCGTCTGCTCGAAGTGCGGCCACAAGGAGAAGCACACAAGCGAGGAAGAGTCGGATGCGCTCCAGGACATGCCAACTTGAATCGACGAAGGGAGACCTGGTATAACGTGAACAGTACAGATAAAGTAACGGTTATCGGAGCGGGCCTTGCCGGTTCCGAAGCGGCGTGGCAGATCGCAGAGCGCGGCGTGCCAGTCGTCCTCTATGAGATGAGGCCGGTGCGGATGACACCGGCCCATCATACGGATAAATTCGCGGAGCTGGTATGTACCAACTCGCTGCGTTCCAATTCGCTCACCAATGCTGTTGGCGTGATCAAGGAAGAGATGCGCATCCTGGATTCGCTTATTATCGGCAGCGCGGATCGGCATGCGGTACCGGCAGGCGGAGCGCTGGCCGTGGACCGCGACGGATTCTCGGGTGCGGTCACTTCCGCGCTTCGCAATCATCCGCTCATCGAGGTACGCAATGAAGAGGTGACCGACCTGCCTGACGGCATCACGGTCGTGGCCACCGGCCCGCTCACCTCGCCTGCGCTTTCGGATAAGCTGCGTGAACTGACCGGAGAGCAGTATCTGTACTTCTACGATGCGGCAGCGCCGATCATCGAGAAGGATTCGATCGACATGGACAAGGTGTTCCTTGCTTCCAGGTACGACAAGGGCGATGCAGCCTATCTCAACTGCCCGATGGATGAAGAGCAATTCGACCGCTTCTACGAGGCATTGGTGACGGCTGAAACAGCGGAGCTTAAGGACTTCGAGAAAGAGATCTACTTCGAGGGCTGCATGCCGATCGAAGTGATGGCAAAGCGTGGCAAGCAGACGCTGCTGTTCGGCCCGATGAAGCCAGTGGGGCTTAAGGACCCGCGAACCGGCAAGATCCCATACGCGGTTGTCCAGCTTAGACAGGACAACTCGGCCGGTACGCTGTTTAACATGGTTGGTTTTCAAACGCATCTCAAATGGGGAGAACAGAAGCGGGTTTTCTCGCTGATCCCCGGTTTGGAACGGGCGGAGATCGTCCGCTATGGCGTCATGCATCGCAATACATTCATCAACTCTCCGCTATTGCTTGAACCGACCTATCAGCTTAAGGCCCGCCGCAATCTGTTCTTCGCCGGGCAGATGACGGGGGTTGAAGGCTATGTGGAATCGGCAGCGGCCGGCCTCGTTGCGGGCATCAATGCAGCCCGCCTCGCGCAAGGGCGCGAGCCGGTTGTGCCGCCGCGCGAATCTGCGCTTGGCAGCATGGCGCATTATATCACCACCGCATCTCCGGATAACTTCCAGCCGATGAATGCGAACTTCGGCTTGTTCCCGCCGCTTGACGTGCGAATCCGCGACAAGCAGCGCCGATACGAGATGCTTGCGGAGCGCGCGCTCCATGCCGTGCGAGACTTCAAGGCAAAATTGCAAGAATGATGCCTTGTAATGGACAAGTTCGCTGTGTTACGATTGATTTTGGCCGAGGCTTGTTTGACAGGACTCGACACTAGCAATTAGGCGATCAGCCTGAAGGTGGGAGTGAGATGCTGGAACACTTCCTGGATCAATTCCTGAGATACCTGCAAGCCGAACATAATGCTTCCGAGCATACCATTAATCATTATTCCCGCGACATCAGGCAGTTTCTGGACTTCATGGAACAGCAGGGGATCCGCGATTATGCAGACGTAAATTATATGCACGTTCGCTCCTATCTGGCGGAATTACATGTTCAAGAGTATGCGAGGCGCAGCATTGCCAGAAAATTATCGGCGCTGCGCTCTTTTTATTTGTACATGCTGCGCGAAGGGACGATCTCAGTGAATCCCTTCGCACAGGTGCAGACGCTGAAGCTGGACAAGAAGCTGCCCAAGTTCCTGTATCCGGAGGAGATCGAAGCGCTGCTCGAAGCTCCGGACTTGTCAACTCCGGAGGGACTGAGAGACCGCGCTGTGATGGAGACGTTGTATGCAAGCGGCATGCGTGTCAGCGAGCTGGTCGGTTTGAACACGGATTCAATCGATTATGCGAATGGCGTGGCGCTGGTCTTCGGCAAAGGTTCCAAGGAACGTTATGTGCCGCTTGGCGAGTATGCGCTGAAATCGCTTAAGGATTATCTGGAGCGCGGCCGGCCGCTTCTCGCTGCAAATCCTGGTGAACGGGCGCTGTTCCTCAACACTAGGGGCGGAAGACTGAACGACCGCAGCGTACGCCGCTTTATCGATCAATATGTGCTGAAGACGGCACAGTTGCGCAAGACGAGTCCGCACGTGCTGCGTCATACGTTTGCTACGCACATGCTGGAGGCGGGCGCGGATCTGAGAACCGTACAGGAGTTTCTTGGCCATGCGAATATTTCGACCACACAGATATACACCCATGTAACCCGGGATCATCTTCAGTCTGTATACAACCGTGCGCATCCACGCGCATGAACGTAGATTACCGTCAGGAGGGACTTTTATGGAAATGAGCTTTCATGCGACGACCATATGCGCCATCCGGCACAATGGCAAAGGTGCCATCGCTGGAGATGGACAGGTGACATTCGGTCAGAACATGATCATGAAACATAAGGCTCGCAAGGTGCGTCGCCTGTATCGCGGCAAGGTTGTGGCCGGATTCGCCGGATCGGTGGCGGATGCTGTTACGTTGTTCGAGAAATTCGAGGGCAAACTGGAAGAGCATCAGGGTAATCTGCAGCGGGCAGCCGTGGAACTGGCCAAAGAGTGGCGGTCAGACCGTGTGTTGAGGAGGCTGGAAGCGATGCTTATCGTCATGGACAGCACTTCGCTGCTTCTCATCTCGGGCAACGGCGAGGTGATTGAGCCGGACGATGATGTGCTTGCGATCGGCTCCGGCGGCAGCTTCGCGCTGGCTGCGGCACGTGCCTTGAAGAAGCACAGCACGCACCTAGAAGCGAAGGATATGGCTTATGAGGCGCTCAAGATCGCATCGGAAATCTGCGTGTATACGAATCAGAATATTATAGTTGAAGAAATTGAGTAACAGACAGGAGGGACCCATACGATGAGCAAAGGTGCTTTGACGCCACGGCAGATTGTCGCAGAGCTTGACAAATACATCGTTGGACAGAAACAAGCGAAGCGTTCTGTAGCAGTCGCTCTCCGCAACCGCTACAGAAGGAGTTTGCTAGATGAGTCGATGCGCGATGAGATCATGCCGAAGAACATCCTCATGATCGGTCCGACCGGAGTGGGCAAGACAGAGATCGCGAGGCGTCTCGCGAAGCTCGTTGGTGCGCCGTTTGTGAAGGTTGAAGCGACCAAGTTCACGGAGATTGGCTATGTTGGCCGCGATGTGGAATCGATGGTGCGGGACCTGGTGGAAACGGCGATACGCATGGTGAAGTCGGAGAAGACAGAAGCCCTGAAGGACAAGGCGGAGAAGTTGGCCAATGAACGCATCGTCTCGATCCTGGTTCCGTCGGGCAAGAGCAACCGCTCAGTTCGCAATCCGCTGGAGATGCTGTTTGGCGGTCAAACCGCAGACCAGTCAGACAAGGACGAGCATGTTCAGCAGGATGTGGCTGCCCGCAGAGAAGAAGTGCGTGCCAAACTGCTCAGGGGCGAGCTGGAAAATCAACAGATGGAGATTGAAGTGGAGGACAATGCTCCGTCCATGTTCGATATGCTGGCAGGCCAAGGCAATGAACAGATGGGCCTGAGCATGCAGGAGCTGTTCGGCAACCTACTCCCGAAACGGACGAAGAAGCGCAAGCTGCCGATATCCGAAGCCCGCAAAGTTCTGATCAATGAAGAGGCGCAGAAACTGCTCGACATGGATGAAGTCATCCAGGAATCGATCCGGCTCGCTGAACAGTCCGGCATCATCTTCATTGACGAGATCGACAAGATCGCCAGCAGCAGCCGCGCCAACGGCCCCGATGTGTCGCGGGAAGGGGTACAGCGCGACATCCTGCCTATCGTGGAAGGCTCTACTGTAATGACCAAGTATGGTCCTGTGAAAACCGACTATATCCTATTCATCGCTGCCGGCGCATTCCATAACGCCAAGCCGTCCGATCTGATACCCGAACTGCAAGGGCGTTTCCCGATTCGCGTCGAGCTGAATAATCTTAGCATGGAGGATTTTGTCTCGATCCTGACTGAGCCGAAGAATGCATTAACCAAGCAATACGCGGCTCTGCTTGAAACGGAAGGTATCACGGTGGAATTCTCGCCGGAAGCCATCAAAGAGCTGGCGAAGATCGCTGTCGAGGTGAACTCCAGCACGGACAATATCGGTGCGAGAAGATTGCATACATTGCTGGAGAAATTGCTGGAGGATCTGTCCTTTGAAGCGCCCGAGATTACGCTTGAGCGCATCGAGATCACGCCCGAATATGTCCGTGAGAAATTGGGGCAGATTGCACAAAATCGCGATTTGAGCCAATATATTCTGTAACGAACGGATGCTGCAGTGGAGGATGGAAATGAATCTGTTGACGAAAACACGCAGACTGAATCGATTGTTGCAAAGAGCGGAGGGCCAGCATGTGAACTTCATGGAGATGGCCGAGGTGCTGCGTGATACGATAAATGCCAATGTCTATGTCTTAAGCCGAAAAGGCAAGGTGCTCGGCCATGCGGCCGCTGGCTTCCTTGAATCCGACGAAGCTCGCCGGATGCTGCTCCTGGAGCGTCGCATTCCGAACGAAATCAATGAGATGCTGAAGAAGATCGAGGAGACGACCTCAAGCGCAGAGCTTGAGGGAAATGCGAAGGAAGCGATCATACACCTGTTCGAGGATCCGATCCTGACGATCATCCCGATCGTCGGCGGAGGCAATCGTCTGGGCACGGTTATCCTGGCGCGACAGCATGAGCCGTTCGTGGACGATGATCTGATACTAGCCGAATATGGCGCCACAATTATCGGGATGGAAATTTTGCGCGAGCGAACAGAAGAGATCGAAGTGGAAGCTCGTAACAAAGCTGCCGTGCAGGTTGCGGTAGGTTCGCTGTCATTCAGTGAACTGGAGGCGGCGGAGCAGATCTTCGACGAGCTCGAAGGCAAGGAAGGTTTGCTCGTCGCCAGCAAAATCGCCGATCGCGCCGGCATCACCCGTTCGGTCATTGTCAACGCGCTGCGCAAGCTGGAGAGCGCGGGTGTGATCGAGACGAGGTCGCTTGGCATGAAAGGCACTTATATCCGAATTCTCAATGATAACTTAATTGGAGAACTACACCGCGTCAGATGAAACTAACTGCCCCGGCTGTACAGCCGGGGCAGTTAGTTTCATTTTATGAAAAATATGGATGTTCCAATGAAAAACAAGGAGGGTCAAAAGCTGAAAATGGCTGATAAGTCCTCCGAAAAAAGGAATACACTGGGGAATATCTCATATTATCGTTCGCCTTTCTACAAATTTCATTGTATTTTTTCGATAGATTTGTCGATTCAAGCAGGAAAAAAGTCATACATGCAGAATAAGTTGATTATCTGTTTTATTTTCATAAACAACAACAAAGAGAGGTGGGATGGAGTTGATTGGCACGCGCGCATTGAATATCCTGGAGCGGTCGCTGGATGCTGCGACACTCAGTCAGAAAGTGATCGTGAACAATATTGCGAACGCGAGTACGCCGAACTTCAAACGTTCTGAAGTGAAGTTCGAGCAATACTTGCTGAAGGAACTGAATGCGCAGAGCGGCAAGTCGATTGTCGGTCGACGCACAGACTCGCGTCATATACATATTGGGCGTAACGCCACTAGTAATCCGGCTACCGCTCAAGTTGTAACGGACAACAGCACCAAGTTTAATCACAACAACAACAATGTGGATATCGATTACGAGATGGCTCTGCTTGCATGGAATCAATTAAAGTATAATCTGCTAATCGAAAGAACCAATGGCTTCTTCAGCAGCATGAGAACAGCAATTGATAACAGGTAAGCGCAATCTCATAGTAGATAGGAGTTGATCCGAGTCCATGTTTAGCAGCTTCAATATCAGCGCGTCTGCTTTGACTGCGCAGAGGCTCCGGATGGATGTTGTCGCATCCAATATTGCCAATGCGAATTCTACGCGTGCGCAGTTGGTAAATGGACGATGGGTTCCATACCAGCGCAAGATGGTTGTCATGGAAGCCAATACGCCTCAGCCTTCGTTTGCTTCTGTGTTTGAGAACACGCTGCAAGGCTCCATTGGTCAAGGCGTGAAGGTGACGAAGATCGTAAACGACACAGAACCGTTCAAGCGCGTATACAACCCGAGCCATCCGGATGCGGATGAAGAAGGCTATGTGCTGATGCCGAATGTCGATCTGTTGAAGGAACAAGTTGATTTGTTGGATGCTACGCGGGCATATGAAGCAAACGTGACGGCGCTCAATGCCTCCAAATCAATGTTTATGAAAGCTTTACAAATTGGCAAATAGCAAACATGAGATGAATCTACCGGCTGTTGGGAGGGATAATTAATGATCAATCATGTCAGCCTGCAGCAACTTGCTTCCAAATCAGTTGTGAATCCGACCGGTGCTAACCAAACCGGAGCGGTTGATGTCACTAAGTCTTTTGGGGAATTTTTGAATGATGCGCTGAACGCAGTTCAGGAGCAAAAGGAGATATCTGACGAGTTGACCCAGCAATACATAACGGGTCAAATCTCAGATGTTCACAGCGTTATGATCGCCGCAGAGAAAGCCTCATTGGCATTGGAGCTAACGGTTGCAATACGCAACAAAGCAATTGAAGCTTACCAAGAAATTATGCGCATCCAGATCTGATGCATTATGACCATGAATGCAAGATAATTGAATAACGCTGATGAAGATGATGGGGTGACTCCGTGAACGAGAAATTTATTCAGTACCGGAGACGCGCTCTCGAGTACTGGAACAAGTTTAGCCGTGTTCATAAGATTCTGATCGTTTCCATAGTCGTACTTATGATACTTGCCATAGTTCTGGTTGCATATAACGCCTCCAAGACGGAATACTCAATAGCTTTCCGCAACTTGGACCAGACTGACGCAGCAGCAATTAAAAACTATTTGGACGAGCGAGGAATTCCTTACGAATTCACCCCGGATATGAGTGCGGTTGGAGTGCCGACCAGCATGGTGACCGAAGTGAAGGCTGCCGCTGCAGAACAGAACCTGATTCATAGCGGTTCGATTGGCTTCGGCATTTTTACGGAAAATATCGGGTCGTTCGGCATGACAGACAATCAATTTCAGGTACTCAAGGTGGATGCTCTTGCTGGTGAGATCGAGAAGCTGATCTACGAGTACAACGGTGTCACGAAAGCAACTGCTCTTGTTCGTCTGCCTTCGGAAAGCGTATTTATCAACACGGACAGTGAACAGGAAGCCAGTGTAGCCATCCAGGTTCGGTTCGAACCGGGATACAGACCGACCCAGAAACAGATTGATGGCATGTATCGCACCGTTCAGATGACACTTCCCAATCTGCCGATGGAGAATATCGTCATCGCGGATCCAAATGGTGAACTTACGCCTTCGTTCTCTTCGGATTCCGAGGGAACAGGCGCAGCAACAGCGTTTGATGAGCAACTGAAGGTGAAGAAGCAGATCGAGCAAGACATTCGCGCCAATGTGGAGAATCTGCTCAAACCGATCATGGGCCAAGATTCCGTTGTTGCCAGCGTATTTGCAACAGTTAACTTCGACAAGAAGAACAGCGTCGAGCAGTTGGTGACTCCGGTGAATACCGTCGACCAGAGAGGAATCGAGATCAGCTTGCAGGAAGTCCAGAAGACTTTCTCCAGCGAAGGCCCAAGCGGCGCAGGCGGTGTTGTCGGTACAGGCGATCAAGACATCGCCAACTACCAAGGTTCCAACGCTTCTGGCGGCTCGACGAATTCCGAGGAAATCGAACGAATCGTCAACTACGAAGTGAATCGGATCACCAATCAAATCGTCAAGAGTCCATATGCGATTGTAGACCTGACGATCAATGTCGGCATCGAACCGCCGAATCCTGAGGAGCCTGAATCCTTGACACAGGAGATGCGCGATTCTGTGCAGCAGCTCTTGGTCAACATTGTCAGTGCTGCTCTGGCAAACAGTGGCGTGGAATACACGCAAGAACAGTTGCAGCAGAAAGTGCTCGTGTTTGCCCAGCCATTCCTTGGCAAATCGAGCGCAACATCGTCTGACGATTCGTCCATCTTGTCTTCTGCCAATGCATGGTTGTATGCGCTTGGCGGCATTGCTGTAGCTCTCCTGCTTGTCGGAGGCTATGTGCTGATCAGACGCAGAAGGGCCGAATCGGAAGTGGAGGACGTTCTGCAACCAGCAACACCAGCAGTCGAAGAAACGTTGGAGATCGAAACTATATCCAACGAAACTCAAGTTCGCAAACAATTGAATATGTTGGCGCAGAAGAAGCCGGAAGAGTTCGTAAACCTGCTGCGAACTTGGTTGGTCGAAGAATAGGGGGATACGTATGGCTAAACTACTTCAGCAACAATCCCTACCGTTGACCGGGCGTCAGAAGGCCGCGATATTGCTGATCACCTTAGGTCCGGAAACATCGGCTGAAATCTTCAAGCATCTTCGTGAGGAAGAGATTGAACAGTTGACATTGGAGATCGCCAATGTTCGTAAGGTAGATGCGGCTGAGAAGGAAATGATCCTGGAGGAGTTTTACCAGATCTGTGTCGCTCAGGAATACCTGACTCAAGGCGGCATTGAATATGCCAAGGAGATATTGGAGAAGGCGCTGGGGCCGGAGAAGGCAATCGACATTCTCAGCAAGCTAACGGCGTCTCTGCAGGTGCGACCGTTTGACTTCGCGAGGAAGGCCGACCCATCGCAGATCTTGAACTTCATCCAGAACGAGAATAACCAAACGATTGCACTTGTCCTGTCTTATCTTCAATCCGATCAGGCTTCCTTCATCCTGTCGGCTCTGCCTCAGGAGAAGCAAGCGGATGTGGCGAAGCGAATCGCCATGATGGATTCCACTTCCCCGGAAGTGATCAGCCAGGTTGAACGGGTGCTTGAGCAGAAGCTGTCTGCTACTGTCACTCAAGACTATACGTCGGCTGGAGGCATCGAAGCGATCGTGCAGATCCTGAACGGTGTCGACAGGGGGACGGAGAGGACGATTCTCGACTCGCTTGAGATTCAGGATCCTGAGCTGGCCGAGGAAATCAAGAAACGCATGTTTGTCTTTGAAGATATCGTTACACTCGACAATCGTTCGATCCAACGCATCATTCGCGATGTGGAGAATGCGGATCTTCAGTTGGCGCTCAAGGTTGCGAGCGAAGAAGTACGGGAAGCGATCTTCCGCAACATGTCCAAGCGGATGGCCGATACATTCCGCGAAGAGATGGAATATATGGGCCCCGTGCGGCTGCGTGACGTTGAAGAAGCGCAGACTCGCATCGTAGCTACGATCCGCCGCCTGGAAGAAGCCGGTGAGATCATCATCGCTCGCGGCGGAGGAGATGATATCATTGTCTAATGTCATCAAGTCCTCTCATTATGTGCCGTTGGACAGCAAGAAGCTTATCGAAGCTGCCACCCTGAAACCGGTGAAGCGGACATCGGACGCTGCCGGTTCGGCACATCAAGCTTCCGACCTGGAACAGGCGATCCGTGACAAGCAGGTGGAAGAGCAGGTTGCCCGTGCTATCGATGAAGCGAACGCTGAAGCTGCCAGGATCATCGAGCAGGCGCAAGCGCAAGCGGCGAAGCTGCGGGAGCAGATGGAGCAGGAGCTTACGGCTTGGCAGGCTGAGCGACGCCAGGCGTTTGAGGCTGAGCTGGAGAGCTTGCGGCAGGAGGCGCTTGAGCAAGCGTATCGCGAAGGATATGCAAGCGGCGAGCGGGCTGCCGAGGAGAAATGGCAACAGGATATTGAAACTGCTGCACGCGTATTGCACGAGGCAACAGAGATGAAGAGCGAGATCATCGGCGAGGCAGAACCTTTCTTGCTTGAGCTAAGCGTACAGATCGCAGAAACGATCATCGGGCGCCAACTTTCGCTTGAGCCGGAGTGGACGCTGCAGATGATACGCAACGTGTTGTCTCGTGAACGAAGAAAAGGGCTTGTTACACTCTGTGTATCGCCAGACCAGTTTCCATATATAAGGGAAGCGAGAGAGGAGCTCCGCATGGTGCTCGACTCGCAGGCCGAACTGCAGATCGTGCCGGATATCTCGGTACGCGGGTTTGGTTGTGTCGTGCGGACCGACTTCGGTACGCTTGATGCGCGGATCGATGCGCAGCTATCGGAGATCAAACAGGCACTTCTTCAGGTTTATACCGCTGAACAAGGGGTTGAAGAAGGGTGACAAGTCCGTTGAAGGCTGACAAGTATATCCATCATATCCGACTGGTGGACCCGGTGCGCCAGAATGGCAGAGTAACCCAGGTCATCGGACTGACGATCGAATCCGAAGGGCCGGTAGCCAGCATCGGCGATGTTTGCTACATATATCCTTCGCGGGCTGTGAAACCAATCATGGCTGAGGTTGTCGGTTTCCGCGACAATAGGGTCATCCTGATGCCTCTAGGCGATCTGCATGCCATATCTCCTGGCAGCGAAGTGGTTGCTACCGGTCAACCGCTGACGGTTAAGGTCGGCCATGAGCTGCTTGGCAAGGTGCTGGATGGACTCGGTCAACCGCTAGACGGTTCGACTCTGCCGATGCGAATGGGAATGTATTCCACTTATAACAGCCCGGCCAATCCCCTGCTTCGAACGAGGGTCAAGGATCCGATCAGCGTTGGTGTGAGGGCGATCGATGGATTGCTTACCGTCGGCAACGGGCAGAGGCTTGGCATCTTCGCCGGCTCCGGCGTCGGCAAAAGTACGCTGCTGGGTATGATCGCCAGGAATACTTCCGCTGATGTGAACGTGATCGCGCTCATCGGGGAACGCGGCCGTGAGGTGCTTGATTTTATCGAACGGGATCTCGGTCCCGAAGGGCTTGCCAGGTCCATCGTTGTGGTTGCGACCTCAGATCAACCGGCATTGATCCGCATCAAGGGGGCGCTCATCGCCACTTCGATCGCCGAGTATTTCCGCGATCTCGGCATGAATGTCATGCTCATGATGGATTCGGTGACCCGATATGCCATGGCGATGCGCGAGGTTGGTCTGGCTGTTGGCGAACCGCCTGCGACACGCGGCTATCCGCCTTCGGTGTTCGCGAACCTTCCGAAGCTGCTTGAACGGGCAGGCACATCGCAGAAGGGCTCGATCACCGCGTTCTACACGGTGCTCGTCGACGGTGACGATATGAACGAACCAATCGCTGATACCGTGCGCGGGATATTGGACGGTCATATCGTGTTGGACCGCGGCCTTGCAAGCCGTGGCCATTATCCGGCGATCGACGTTCTTCCCAGCATCAGCCGGGTGATGAACGAGATCGTCTCGCCTGAACATATCCGGGCGGCAACTAGACTCAAGAAACTGCTCGCGATATATCGCAACTCTGAAGATTTGATCAATATCGGTGCATATCAAGCTGGATCGAATGCCGAGATCGACGAGGCGATCAGATATTACGGCACGATCCTTAACTACCTGCAGCAAGGCGTGGACGAAAAGGTTACTTATGATGAAGCTAGCGAACAACTGATCAAACTGTTTGGAGATGGTTGAGGATGCGATTCCGTTATAAGCTGCAGAAGATCGTCGATCTGAAGTCCAACCAGAAGGCCCAAGCCGAGTGGATGCTGTCGATGGCGATGTCGAAGATGAAACTGGAAGAGCAGTCCCTGGAAGAACTCGAGCAGACCCGCAGGTCGCTAACTAACTCGATGCAGGAAGCTGCACTGGCAACCACTTCAGCAGCGGAACTTACGATGTTGCAATCCTATCTGCAGCATATCGACATGTTGATCGAGCGGAAGGTGCAGCAGCTTAATCTCGCCAAGCTAGAGGTAGCGAAGAGGAGCGATGAGCTGGTCGCCCGGATGAAGGACGAGAAGATCTGGCACAAAGCAAGAGAACGCAGCTTGAGCGCCTTTAGAGAGAATTATAATCGCAGAGAACAAGCCACGCTGGATGAGATGGCATCCGTCCGGTTTGGCAAACCATGAGATGAGCTGGGGGGAAGCGCAAATTGGCTAAAGCAAGTATAGAGCGAACTACATACGGTGCGTTTGAGCGCTTCTTGTATTTCTTCCTGATCCCGATGCTGTATTCTTCCGTGCTCGTAAGCATCTTGTTCCTGGTATTCAACAGCGATGTTCGCGATTCATTTCTCGAAACGTTGAACAAGATTCCGGTCATCAGGGAGCTTGTTCCTGATCCGAAAGAGGATGAAGCGACAAACGCCATCATGGCCCCTGAATTGGTGCAGATCCAGAAGGAAGCCAAACAACAAACGGAAGCGATCCAGGCAGAACTTACGTCTGCGATCGAGGCAATCAGGCAGAAAGACGCGGAGATCGAATCGCTGAAAGAACAGATCGCCCAATTGGAAACTCAGTATGCTGAGCAGAAGTTGAGCGAGGAAGAGTATGAGCAGCAGATTCAGAATCTCGCGAAGATGTATACGGATATGACGCCGAGCAAGGCTGCGCCGATCCTGGAGAAGCTCCTGCCGAGCGAGCAAGTGCTCATCCTCAGCCGCATGTCCCAGTCGAGCCGCTCTGCTATTCTGCAACGCATGGACCCGGAAATGGCGGCTCAAGTGACAAGGGGCCTGAAGGATCTGGGGACGGTGGATGATGAGAAGATCGCCGCTTTGCAGGAACGCGTTAAAGAACTGGAAGCTCAGCTCACCGGAAAGGTGGATTCGCTCTCGATCGAGCAACTGGCAGACACCTTTGAATCGATGGCGCCAGCCAGTGCGGCAACTGTTCTGTTGGAAATGATCAAGATCAATGAAAATGAGGTGATCAGCGTACTGCGTGCGATGGACAGCACAGCGCGGTCAGCCGTTCTGTCCGCAATGACCAACGAGGACAGTGCGAACGCGGCTCGCATCACATCGAAGCTCGCAGGGTAGCTGCTGATAGATGAAGCTTGACTTTCATCACTGAAAGGGGGTGATTTCATGAACATGATGTTGAATCTGAGCTCGTTAAGTGTCAATCGTGATCTGAGCACTGCAAGCACTTCGGCTTCGATCGAGACCAGTGGCCAAGGCAACGGATCGTTCCAAAGCCTGCTTGCCAAGATTGCTGGGCAGGTTAATGGCGAGTCCAAGACGGTAGGTATGAACTCCGCCATCTCCTTGATTGCGAGTGTGATTCCGAATCTCTCAGTCAGCTCGGAAGAAGGAGAAGGAGACTTGCTTGCTTGGCTTGAACAGTTGTTGCAACAACTGGAGCAGATGGAACCGGAATCTCTGCAACTTCTCTTTGAGGAGAACCCGGATCTCGCGGCTGTTCTTTCCAGTTTCTCCTTGACGAATGCTGCGAACATGTTGCCGCAAACAACTGAATCGCTGCAACTTAAACATGGCGATATCGCATCGGCAGGGGAACTGCTTAAGGGAGTGATCCGCGAATGGATCGCTAGCATCAAGAGCGGCGATACCGCTTCCCAGGCTGCGGTTGGACAAGCGCAAGCGTTCCGGCAATTGATCCAGGCTATGCAACTCGACACGAAGACCACTGAGCAGCTTGAGGGGCTGACAGCGAATCAGGGTGCTTCGCAGCCGACAAATGCAACATCTGGAACTCAGGCCGCATGGGTACATAATGGATTGATGCCACGTCAAGCGGCTGCAGATGCGAGAAGCGAACAGCCAGGGGCCGATGACAGAGGTGCCTCCCAGAAGGGTACGAACATCCAGATGGCAAACAACGTTGCCAAGGTTGCCTTCTTGCCCAAAGCCGATCTCTTGAGACCGGAACTTCTGGAGCTGGCGCTTGGCGACGCAGTAGAAACCGAGGTCGCAGAGAGCAAACCAGTTGAAACGGTTGTACAGACGCAGATGACATTGACCCAGGAAACGTTGAAAGCTGCGGCAGATACTACCGTTGCTCGCCAGGCTGCAACCCAAACGGCGCAAGTTCCTTTTGATCGCTTCGCTGAACACCTGGAGCGCTTCGTGACGAAGTCGTTCCAGATCACGCAGCAAAACGGATTCGCTGAAGCGAAGATCTCGCTCGTTCCAGAGCATCTGGGTCAGGTGGACATCAAGCTGTCGCTCCAGAACGGCCAGTTGACAGCACAGATCGTTACGGAAACAACCGCAGGCCGCGAGGCGCTTGAACAGCAGCTTGGTATGTTGCGCACCGCTCTGCAGGCGCAAGGCATCCAGGTGGAACGTCTGGAAGTCACGCAGCAGACGAACGCAGCTAGTTCATTTGCATTTTTGCGGGATCAAGGGCAACAGCAATCCGCACGCCAGTTCCAGCAACAGTCTAGATCCGAATCCGCTGGATACGAGGAAGAAGCGATCGACTTCGAGCAGGAGCTTGAGTTGATCGGCAACGAATACGATGCACTTTACAGCGGGCGCGCGTTTCACGCGATGGCTTAACCCAGGGAGGTGAATCTTATGACGACGATTTACGGAAGCAGCAATACAAACACGAGCGTGCAACAGGCGGTTTCTCAGGTTAACAACAATTCCATCCTGGGCAGGGATGCGTTCCTGCAATTGCTCGTGACTCAGCTAGCCAACCAGGATCCTACCAATCCGATGGAAGACCGGGAGTTCATCGCACAGATGGCGCAATTCAGCTCACTGGAGCAGATGAACAACGTAGCGAACGAGCTGCGCGGGCTGCGCCAGTTGTTCAGCTTGTCAACGGATCTGATCGGCAAGTCGATCGAATGGCAGGGATCGGAAGGCGTCCTCTCGGGTAAAGTGGATTCCATTCTGCTTCGTGACGGCTCTACGATCATCGTCGTCGGTGACAAAGAGGTGAAGCTGGATTCCATCATTCGGGTTTATCAAGCGTCCGACGATGATGATGGAACTCAAGTCGATCCGTCTGAACCAACTGATAAGACTGATCCGTCTGATGATACGCCGAGTGACGACGGTCAGGCCGGAGAAGAACAGGATGAGTCCTCTGCTGTTAGCGAGGACGGTGGAGAAGCATGACCGAGAAGATAACTATCAGCCAGTTGTATCAGCGCATTCCGCCTGGCATACAGCATCGGCCGGCCAAACTGCCTGACAAGACGTCTTCAGTACGAAGTACCGATACGTCTGCGTTCGAGCAGATGCTTCGATCGAATCTGCTCAAGTTTAGCAGTCACGCTGAGACGAGATTGGCACAGCGCGGCATCAAGATGAGCGCAGATCAGCTCGCCAAGCTGGAGGATGCTGTGCAGCAGGCAGCCGCCAAAGGAGCTCGCGAATCTCTCATCCTGACCGCTGATGCAGCGTTTATCGTCAACATCAAGAATCGCACTGTTGTTACAGCGATTGACCACGCGTCATTGGATCAGCATGTGTTTACCCAGATCGATAGCGCAGTCATTGTTCAATCCTAGTTACATGTACAACGGATACAGGGCTGGCCCGATAAGGAAGCCCTAGGGCTGCTGACCGACAGAAGCAGCACTGCATCATAAAAATGCATGATATGGAGGTAATCAAATGCTTAGATCTCTTTATTCGGGCGTTTCCGGCATGCGCGGCTTCCAAACGAAGCTTGACGTCATCGGCAACAATATCGCGAACGTCAATACGGTAGGTTTCAAGGCTTCGACTGTTACATTCAAGGATATGCTCAGCCAAACGATGCAGGGTGTAACCGCACCTGTTGATGGAAGAGGCGGTGTGAACCCGATGCAGATCGGCCTTGGTGTTACGATCGCTGCCATCACCACCAACCATACCGGAGGCAGTGCGATGACAACCAACAATCTGCTTGACCTGCGTATTGATGGCGATGGATTCTTCGCGGTTGCAGAAAGTGAAGATCAAGAGACTCCTTATCTGACTCGTCTCGGTAACTTCACGCTGGATGCGGAAGGCAAGCTCGTTACGACTGACGGCTTGCTGGTGCTTGACAGCGATAGAGCGCCGATCATTATGGAAGATGATTGGGTATCGATTTCCATCTCACAAGCAGGTGAGATCATCGCCAAGAATGAAGACGGAGAAACCGTCAATACGGACATTTTCATTGGTCTTATCAATGTCATGAACCCTGCTGGCTTGTCCAAGATCGGCAACAGCTTGTATGAGATCACTCCAAACGCTGTATTTGAAGGCGAGTGGGAGCTCACAACGGCTGCGAATGCTGAACAAGGAACCGGTAAGGTCATCTCTGGTCAACTTGAGATGTCCAACGTCGATCTGACCACAGAGTTTACTGAACTGATCATCGCGCAGCGCGGTTTCCAAGCAAACTCGCGGATTATCACAACCTCGGATGAAGTCTTGCAGGAACTGGTCAATCTGAAACGTTAAGCTAGGGTTTTGAAATAGGGGGGACCTAATCCGTCCCCCTGATATGCGGAGGTTGCCGGAATGATAACCGTCACGAGACTTAACGGTTCGAAAGTAACGGTGAATGTGCTGTTTATCGAGACCGTCGAACAGACACCTGATACCGTCATCAGCCTGACTACCGGTAACAAGATTGTTGTACGAGAGACAGCCGAAGAAGTCATCGAGAAGACTCGTGCATATTTACGCAGTATTGGGATCGTCCAAGCAACCGTCAAGAGCTTAGATACGGAGGGATGATACTTGTTCAGTAACAAAATCGTAAACGTAGTCCTGATCATTCTCATATGCGTCACGCTCCTGGTCGGTGCTGCTTTTGTTGTTTGGATGTTCGTGTTTAATCAAGACAACGAAACTGACCCTGCCGGGCAGGCAGCCAATCTGGCAGCCCAAACGGAGACCAGACAACTCACCGCAGACGAAATCGTTCAGCTAACGGTGACATTGGACAGTGTGACGACAAATCTGGCTGATCAGCAACACATTATCAACATCGGACTAGCATTCCAGGTCGAAAACAAAAAAACCTATGAGGAGTTTGAGAAGATCAAAGCCATCCAGATACAGCCCATCGTGCTGAAGCTCTTGCATCAGACGAACCCAGACGAGCTGTTTGCCGAAAACGGCTTTGACAACTTCACAACGAGTCTGATGAACGAGATTAACCCGATTTTATCAACCGGTAAGATTACACAGATCAATATTACTAGCTTTGTCGTCGATAGACTGTAACGCTGTAATGAAGGATGTGACATAAATGGTCGATGTGCTCTCACAAAATGAGATCGACGCCTTGCTTGCAGCGCTGTCATCCGGAGAGATGGATGCCGAGGAGCTGAAAAAGGAAGAATCCCAGAGGAAAATCAGATCTTACGATTTCAAGCGCGCGGTCCGTTTCTCCAAGGATCATATCCGAAGTCTGACACGCATCCATGAGAACTTTGCGCGCTATCTGACGACCTATTTCTCTGCGCAGTTGCGAACCTTCGTCCAGATCAATGTTGTCCAAGTGGAACAATTGCCTTATGATGAGTTCATACGTTCGATCCCGAAGATGACGATCCTGAACGTATTTGAGGCAGAGCCGCTCGAAGGGCGCATGGTGCTCGAGGTTCATCCGAACGTAGCCTTTGCGATGGTCGACCGCATGCTTGGCGGATCGGGAACTGCTGCCGGGCGAATCAATTCGCTGACGGAAATTGAGACAATGGTGATGGAACGTATTTTCAGCCGCGCGTTCGACAGCCTGCAAGAGGCGTGGAAAACAGTGCTGGACATCAAACCTCGGCTTGATGGCATCGAGACAAATCCGCAGTTTATGCAGATTGTGTCGCCAAACGAGACGATTGCGCTCATCTCCTTGAGCACGAAGATCGGCGACACGACGGGCATGATCAATCTCTGTATCCCCCATGTGGTGATCGAGCCGATCATGCCGAGATTGTCCGTTCATCATTGGTTTGTCTCGCAGAAGAAATCCCGCGTTCCTGAAGAAGTGGAGATGCTCGAATCACGCGTACAGAAGACGGAGCTGGAGATCACTGTCGAGCTCGGCAACTCCACGATCTCCGTGCAGGAAATTCTGCAGATGTCTGTAGGCGATGTGATCAAGCTGGACAAGCAGTTGAATGAAGGGCTGCATGTCAAGATTGGTGACAAATTGAAGTTCATAGCCAATCCGGGAACTGTGAATGGAAAGATGGCAGTACAGATTATCGACAAGGCTGAGGAAGAGGAGGATCTGAATGAGTAACAAGGATTATTTGTCCCAGGAAGAAATAGACGCGCTTCTTAAGCGTACCGCGGTAGAGGAAGAACTCCCATCCGAAACTGGTGCCGCAGTCTCCTCTGATATCTATGACTACCTGAACGCTCTGGAACAAGACGCGCTCGGCGAGATTGGCAACATCACCTTCGGCAGTGCGGCTACAGCGCTGTCTACCTTACTCGGCAAGAAAGTGGATATCACAACGCCGAAAGTTTCGGCCATCCTGAGACAGGAACTGGTTAAGGAATTTCCCAAGCCTCATGTAGCTGTGCATGTCAACTATGTGGAAGGCTTCCGGGGCATCAACCTTCTCGTGATCAAGACCAATGACGCGAAGGTTATCGCCGATCTAATGCTGGGTGGTACCGGCCAGGTGGATCAGGAGTCAGAGCTCACCGAGATCCATATCAGTGCCGTTCAGGAAGCGATGAATCAGATGATGGGCTCTTCGGCGACATCCATGTCGACGATCTTCAACCGCTTCGTCAACATCTCGCCGCCGGGCATTGATATCATGAACTTGCCTCAGGGCGAAGGAGCCGAGAATCTGCCTCAGGACGATGTGTTCATCAAGGTATCCTTCCGTTTGACGATAGGCGATTTGATCGACTCGACGATTATGCAATTGCTTCCTGTAGATTTTGCGAAGGAAATGGTGCATTCTTTAATCAACGGAAGTACCGAAGAATCAGCAGCGACAGCGGAAGCGAGCGCTCCGGCGCGAGAAGAGACCAAGCCGCAACCAGCTCCGGAACAGCCGCCGATGGGTCAACCGGCATATGGTCAACCACCGTATGGGCAGCCGCCATATACGCCGCCTTACGAGCAGCCGCCGTATGGGCAGTATATGCAGCCGACGATGCAAGGTGGCTATATGGGTTATCAACCGCCGTATCAGCAGCCAGTTCAACCGCCGGTTAATCCGGGAGCCCACGGTATTGGACGGGACCTGAATGTTCAACCGGTTCAGTATTCCAACCTGAATCCGATGGATGCAACAGGCTCCGGCAATCCGAATCTCGATCTGTTGCTCGACATCCCGCTCAAGGTTACGGTTGAGCTCGGCCGGACGAGCAAGATGATCAAGGATATCCTTGAACTGTCACAGGGCTCGATCATTGAACTGGACAAGTTGGCGGGTGAACCGGTGGATATCCTGGTCAACAACAAATTGATCGCGAAAGGCGAGGTTGTCGTCATCGATGAGAACTTCGGCGTTCGGGTGACAGACATTATCAGTCAACGTGATCGTATTATTAAGCTTCAATAATCATAGGAGGAAGACAGATTATGGGGAACAGAGTACTAGTAGTTGACGATGCAGCTTTCATGCGAATGATGATCAAGGACATCCTGACGAAGAACGGCTATGAGGTGGCTGGAGAAGCCAACGATGGTCTGCAGGCTGTTGAGAAGTACAAGGAGCTTTCTCCGGATCTTGTGACGATGGATATTACGATGCCTGAGATGGATGGCATCGCGGCGTTGAAGGAAATCAAGAAGATCGACGCCAATGCAAAGGTGATCATGTGCTCCGCGATGGGCCAACAAGCCATGGTTATCGATGCCATTCAAGCTGGTGCCAAGGACTTCATCGTCAAACCGTTCCAAGCAGACCGGGTTATCGAAGCGATTAAGAAAACTTTGGGCTGATAACTCGAAATAATTCGCGTGCAACCTGAATCGTTGCATGCCAGGAAAGGATCGGCATAAGTGAGAGAACATTCAGGGAAGGGGCTGGCGGTCGTTGCCTTATGTCTCATATGGCTGATGGCTATGATCAGCCCGCTCGCAACACCGTATGCTCTGATGGACAATGCCGCTCAGGAAGATGGGTTGCCGCTTGGCAATAACGTGAGCAGTTCGTCTGATTTATTCGTCAGTTTGCTTAAAATGATCTTCGTTCTGATTCTGATCATCGTCCTTATCTACCTGCTAGTGAAATTTATGGCCAGGAGGAATCAGAACCTGTTCGGCAAGCGAACGGTTCGCGTGCTGAGCGGAGTGCAGCTTGCTGCAAACAAGACGCTGCAGATTGTGGAGATCGGCGGTACTGTTTATGTGCTGGGGGTCGGAGAAGACGTCCAGTTGATCGACAAGATCACGGACCCGGAAGCAGCCAAGGCTGTTATCGAGCAGTTTCAGATTCAAGACTCCGGTGCGATGCCTTCTGTAATCAATAATTGGTTAACGAGGTTAAGAAACCGGGGGGAGAAACCTCACGATCACTTGGCTGACCTTTCTTTCCAGGATCTTCTCCGTGAGAGGCTCGGTCACGTCGAAGGGCAGCAGCAGAAGATCGACGAGTTATTAAGCGATAATGAACACGATGTGAAAGAGCGGTCGAAGCAATGAATAATAAACAATTGACATTCTGGTTGTCGCTTATTTTCATCATCGGACTTCTCGTGCCGGTAGATGCATTCGCCAGCAATATCATACCTGGCGTTGATCTTGGAGACTCAACCGATCCGGACAATGTTTGGAATACAGTCACGATTGTACTCCTGATCACGATCCTGAGTGTGGCGCCAGCCATCCTGATCCTGATGACTTGCTTTACCCGCATCGTCATCGTACTGGGCTTTGTCAGAACAGCACTTGCCACCCAGCAGATGCCGCCCAATCAGGTTTTGATCGGTTTGGCTCTGTTCATGACATTGTTTGTAATGGCTCCAACGATTGGTGAAGTCAACCAGGTAGCCGTTCAGCCTTATTTGAAAGGTGAAATCAACCAGACAGAGGCGCTTGACAACGCAGCGACACCAATCAAGCAATTTATGATCAAGCAAACGCGAGAGAAAGATCTGAAGCTTTTTCTCGATTTCTCGGGTGCTGAGAGGCCGGCTACGGTGGATGATGTTCCCCTGACGGCCCTGATTCCCGCTTTTGCGATCAGTGAACTCAAAACTGCGTTTCAGATGGGCTTCATGATCTATATCCCGTTCCTCGTCATTGATATGGTCGTCGCGAGCATCTTGATGGGTATGGGGATGATGATGCTGCCGCCGGTAATGATCTCATTGCCGTTTAAGATCTTGCTGTTCATTCTGGTAGACGGTTGGCATCTGGTTGTCAAATCCTTGCTGCTCAGTTTTAACTAGAGATTTGATGCGAATGTAACGGGAGGGGAAGCCGATGAACGCCGAATTCATCTTGGGAATTGCAGAGCAAGCAGTATCCACCATCCTGAAGGCCACCGTACCTGTACTGGTTGTTGCGTTGGGCGTCGGCTTGATCATCAGTATTCTTCAGGCTACTACGCAGATCCAGGAGCAGACACTGAGCTTTATACCGAAGATCATTGCCGTGTTTGTCAGCCTGTTGTTCTTCGGTCCTTGGATATTATCTGTGCTGGTCGATTTTGCGTACAACATCCTGAACAATTTACACCTCTACATTGGATGAGGTCGGAGCTATGAGCAGTTTTGTCTTGCAGGCCTTGCCTGCATTTCTCCTGGTATTATGCCGGATCACTGCCTTTTTCGTGACAGCACCGCTACTTTCAATGCGAAGCGTTCCTGCACAATTCAGGATTGGCATCGCATTTTTCATGGCGCTGTTTACTTTTATGTCCATCAATGTGGAGTTTATGCAGATCGATGCAGCCTATATCCTGATGGTCCTACGCGAGGTTTTGATCGGTATACTGCTGGGATTTGTGGCCTATTTATTTTTCGCCGTCGTGCAGGTATCCGGTTCCTTTGTTGATATGCAGATGGGCTTCGGGATTGCGAATGTCATCGATCCGATGACCGGCACGCAGAGCCCGCTTATCGGCAATCTCAAGTTTATGCTGGCCATCCTGCTGTTTCTCGCATTGGACGGGCATCATTATCTGCTCACGGCGATCATGAACAGTTATGAGTGGGTGCCGCTCGATAACGCGTTCTTCAACCGAATCTACGAGGGCAGCATCTCAACCTTTCTGATCAAAACACTTGGCACGATGTTCGTCCTTGCGTTTCAGATGACTGCTCCAATGATCGTCGCGTTTTTCCTCGTGGATGTGGGACTAGGCATGCTTGCCCGTTCGGCGCCGCAGTTCAACGTATTCATATTGGGGCTGCCGCTCAAGAACATGATTGGATTCATCGTCATGCTTGTGATGGTGCCGGGCTTCTTGTACTTGTTCCAGCAGCTCTTTAGCCAATTGTTCGACGCAGTGGGGCAGCTCTTGAAGATCATGCAAGGATAGCACATGGTGGCGGGGTGATGGAGAGATGCGCGTATATCATTTGCAGTTGGATCTGCAATTGTTTGCGCAAGAGAAGACAGAGAAGGCAACTCCCCGCAAGAAACGGGAAGCACGCGAGAAGGGTCAGGTAGCGAAGAGCCCCGAACTGCCGGGAGCCTTGATCCTGTTTTTTACTTTTCTCGCCATGGATACGCTTGGCGGGCTGTTCGAGGATCGTCTCTACTCCTTGTTTACGGTCGCGTTCAACGAGTATATGTTATGGGATGTTACGCTGTCAAATGTCAGCGTCATATTCGCACAACTCATTGTGCAGGGCATCATGTTTGTTGCGCCGATTCTTGCAGTCGCGCTTATTCTCGGCGTTGTCGGCAACTACATCCAGGTAGGGTTCCTGCTGACCGGAGAACCGCTCAAGATGAAGCTGAACAAGCTGAATCCGATCCAAGGCGCGAAGCAGATATTCTCGATGCGTTCGCTCGTCAACCTGATCAAGTCCATCCTCAAGGTCATCATCATCGGAGTTGTGGTCTGGATAAATCTGTGGGGAGCGAGAGAGAAGCTGCTCTCATTGTCGCTGATGCCGCTTGAAGATGTGTTTCGCTTCGCCGGCAAGCTGACGACGAAGATCGGGGTTCAGATCGGTGCCGTGCTGGTCATATTGGCCATCATCGATTATATGTATCAGCGCTATGAACATAACAAGCAATTGCGCATGTCCAAGCAAGAGATCAAAGATGAACACAAGAGGCTTGAAGGCGACCCGCTGATCAAAAGCCGTATTCGCGAGAAACAACGCAGAATGGCCATGATGAGGATGATGCAGGAAGTGCCCAAGGCGGATGTCGTCATTACCAACCCGACACACTATGCGGTTGCATTGCAATATGATGCGACGATCATGGAGGAGCCTCGTGTCATCGCGAAGGGTGTCGACTACATCGCACTTAAGATTCGTGAGATTGCGAAGGAGCACGACATCATCACGATGGAGAATCGTCCGCTGGCCAGAGCGTTGTATGAACGGACGGAGATCGGGCAGAGCATTCCGGTCGATCTGTTCCAGGCGGTCGCAGAAGTGCTCGCTTATGTATACAAAGTCAAAGGCAAACGTTAAACGTCGGATGCTGACTAACTGGACCGGAAGGGGATACGACGAAGGTGAAATTTCGCGATATTGGCATATTGGTAGGCGTCATCGGTATCGTCTTGATGCTGGTCATACCGTTGCCAACCTGGCTTCTGGATATACTCTTTATCTTGAATATCACGATCGCGCTCATCATCCTGCTCGTTGGGATGAATACCCAGGAGGCGTTGCAGTTCTCCATCTTCCCGGCGTTGCTCCTGGTCACCACATTGTTTCGTCTTGCGCTCAACGTGTCATCAACACGCCTGATTCTGTCCCAGGCAGATGCAGGCCGGGTGGTCGAAACCTTTGGCTCCTTCGTGGCGAAGGGGAATCTGGCCGTTGGTTTTGTCGTGTTCCTCATTCTCGTGGTCGTCAACTTTATCGTCATCACGAAGGGTTCCGAACGCGTTGCGGAAGTCGGAGCGAGATTTACGCTCGATGCGATGCCAGGTAAACAGATGAGCATCGACGCCGACTTGAACGCCGGATTGATCAATGAGCAGCAGGCTAAAGAACGCCGCCAGAAAATCGAACGCGAAGCGGATTTCTACGGAGCCATGGATGGTGCCAGCAAGTTCGTCAAAGGGGACGCCATCGCCGGGATCATCATTACATTGATCAACCTGGTGGGCGGCGTTATCATCGGCGTTATTATGAATGGCAATTCGTTTGACGAAGCAGCGAATACGTACTTCATCCTGACGATCGGTGACGGGCTCGTCAGCCAGATTCCGGCATTGCTTATCTCAACGGCGGCCGGTTTGATCGTAACGCGCTCCGCTTCCGAGGAGAACATGTCCGCTGACATCATGAAGCAGATGTTCGCCTATCCGAAGCTGCTGTATATTGTAGCTGGGACTTTGGTCATGCTTAGTTTCACGCCGATTGGCTTTGTGACAACATGGCCAATGGCTGCTTTACTTGCCTATGCCGCATATCGGATGGACAAGTCGATGAAGCTGAAGCAAGTGCAGGAAGTGCAGCAGGTCGAGGAGGAGCAGATCGAGGAAGTGCGCAGTCCGGAGAGCGTTGTGGGTTTGCTTACGGTGGACCCGATCGAATTCGAGTTTGGCTATGGACTCATCCCGCTCGCAGATGCGCAGCAGGGAGGGGATTTGCTGGATCGGATCATTATGATCAGGCGGCAATTGGCGCTTGAGATCGGCATTCTCGTGCCTGTTATCCGCATTCGCGACAATATTCAACTAAAACCTAATGAATATGTCATTAAAATTAAAGGAAATACGGTGGCTCGTGGTGAATTATTACTTAATCACTATCTTGCGATGAGTCCAGGGTTTGATGATGAGTCGGTGGTAGGAATCGAGACGGTGGAGCCAGCGTTTGGCCTACCGGCGCTCTGGGTCGATGAGGCGATGAAGGAAAGGGCGGAACTTGCCGGCTACACCGTTGTGGATCCGCCGTCAGTTGTTGCCACTCACCTCACCGAGACGATCAAGAAGCATGCACATGAGCTGCTAGGCCGTCAAGAAACCAAGACGCTTATCGAGCATCTCAAGACGACCAATCCGGCGCTTGTCGAGGAGCTTATTCCGAACGTGCTGTCCGTGGGCGATGTCCAGAAGGTGCTGATCCGCCTCCTCAAGGAGAAGATCTCCATCCGAGATCTGGTCACCATCTTCGAGGCGCTTGCCGATTATGGTACCTATACGAAGGATCCGGATATCCTGACAGAATATGTGAGACAAGCGTTGGCAAGGCAGATTACGCAGCAATACTCACCTGGCAAGGATTCGATGAAGGTGATTACGATAGGGCCAGTGCTCGAGAGACGCATCACAGAGGCTGTGCAGCAAACCGAACAAGGCACCTACCTGGCGCTTGATCCGATGACAACGCAGCAGATTTACCAACGGCTCTCAGATCAAGTGAAGCGAGTTCTGGAGAATGGCCATCAGCCCATCATTCTCGCTTCGCCGAGCATTCGGATGTACGTGCGGCAGATCGTCGATCGAACGATGCCGGACGTGCCGGTTCTATCCTATAATGAGTTGGAACCAAGCGTTGAAATTCAGAGTGTAGGGGTTGTGAACTTATGAGGGTAAAGCGCTATGTTGTGGATACGTTGCCTGACGCCCTGAATAAGATACGTCAGGAACTCGGCAAGGATGCGGTGATCCTGAACACCAAACAGGTCAAGGTAGGAGGAATCCTTGGTTTGTTCGGCAAGAAGAAGGTCGAGGTCATCGCAGCGATTGACAGCCATTCATCGGATACCGACAAGCAGCAACATGCTGCTGGCGCAGTTGCAACTGCCGTCATGGACAAGCCGGTGAATCCCCCGGTTGTCAGTGGTGCCTTTGCCGCACAAGCTTATCGAAGCGGAAGCCAAAGGTCCGCACCGGCCGAACCGTCCCAGGTGACGAGCCAACAAGCGCAGACGCCGCCGCCCAAAATCACGGCGGCTGTCCCCGCTCCACCATCGGCAAACAGCAGCCCCATCCCGCCTGATGAACTGGCAATCGATCGGTTTAAGCGCGCGGCCGCACAGACGATACAACAGGCCGCGGCCAGGCAACCGGCCAAGCCTACCGACAGCGTTGCTGCAGGCGGCGAACTGGACACTCGCGAGCTGCTCGAAGAAATCAAGGAGATGAAAGCCCTCGTCGCCAAGCTGACGGATGGCACAACGCCCGTTACCTCTTCTGATACGAGCCATGATCCATTTGAGCCACTTGAGAGAAGATTGGTCGAACAGGGCGTGTTGCCATCCATTGCTGCAGAGTTGAAGCAACGGGCATTGGCTTCAAGCGAAGTTCAGCAGGGTCAATTGGACACAACCGCGGCTCGCTCCTTGATGGGTGAGCAACTGCAGCAGTTGTTTACGCAGACGCCTGCTTCTGGTATCTCCGACAACTGCCGCATCATACAGTTCATCGGACCGACTGGCGTCGGCAAGACGACAACGATCGCCAAGTTGGCGGCCGAGCAAGTGCTGAGACGCAATCAGCAAGTCGGCTTCATCACCTCTGATACGTATCGGATCGCTGCCATCGATCAACTGAAGACCTATGCGACGATCTTGAACGTTCCGGTTGAAGTTGTTTTCTCGCCGGAGGAAATGTCCGAGGCCTTGGAGAGACTCAGTGATCGCAGCTTGATCTTCATGGATACCGCAGGGCGCAATTACCGAGATGCCGCCAGCGTCGCATATCTGGACGGGCTGATCAGCAGCCACGGGGAAAGCGAGACCTATCTGGTGCTCAGTCTCGTTTCCAAGTATGAAGACATCAAGGCCATCATTGAGAACTTCAGCCATGTCAGAATCGACAAAGTATTGTGGACGAAAATGGATGAAACAACGAGTTTTGGATCAATCGTCAATGTGCTGTATGAATTCTCCATCCCTCTCTCGTATGTCACGAATGGTCAAAATGTACCCGATGACATCACAATCTTGCAGCCAGAGATGATCATTCAACATCTATTAGGGGAAGATGCATATGGCTGACCAGGCCCAAGGTTTGCGTGATCTCGTTCTAGGGTATCAACAATCGAAATCCAGGCCGACCCGTGTGATCACGGTTACCAGCGGCAAAGGCGGAGTCGGAAAATCAAACTTCACGTTGAATTTTGCGTTAACCTTGCAAAGCCGCGGGTACAAGGTACTTGTATTTGACGCGGATATAGGTCTGGCCAATATCGATGTGCTATTGGGGGAATCCCCCAGGTACAATCTCTATCATCTCCTGAAACGGGAAAAAACCATTTGGGACATCATTCATCGCAGTCAACACGGGCTGCTGTTCATTGCCGGGGGTTCCGGGTTCAATGATCTGATCCGCTTGAAGGAAGAAGAGCTGGAGTATTTCGTATCAGAAGTCAACAAGTTGAACGGCCATGTGGATTACATCCTTTTCGATACAGGCGCGGGACTGTCCAAGGAGACGCTCAAGTTCATCGTTGCTGCCGATGAGGCGATCGTTGTTACAACACCGGAACCGACGTCGATCACGGACGCCTATGCGATCATTAAGATGGTTCATAACATGGAGTACCGCGTCAATTTTCGGCTCGTCATCAATCGCGTGTCGGAGCCACGTGAAGGTAAACAAACGGCGGACAAGATCACCTTGGTTGCCAAGCAGTTTCTTGACCTCGATATTCCAACATTGGGATATGTGTACGACGATACGCATGTATCCAAGGCAGTCAAGCGTCAAGTGCCTTTCTCGCTCGCCTATCCGAACAGCCCGGCCACCCGAGCGATCCACGAGCTCGTAGATGGGTATCTGGCTGAGCGTCCGATGACAGGCGAACGGGGGAGTGGCATCAGATCCTTCCTGTCGCGGATGATCAAGCTGATTCAGTGAACCACATGGCTTAGTAATGACATCAGGGAGTGAACGGCGATGACCCGATACAAAGTGCTCGTGGTAGATGATTCTGCGTTTATGCGCAAGCTGATCACTGACATGATCGCGGAAGATCCCGGGTTTGAGATCGTAGACACGGCCAGGAATGGCCAGGAAGCGATCGACAAGACGATTCGATTAAGACCGGATGTGATCACGATGGACGTCGAGATGCCGATCAAGAATGGCATCGAAGCGCTGCATGAGATCATGACCGTATGCCCTACGCCAGTTATCATGCTCAGTAGCCTGACTGACGCTGGCAATGAACTGACCATTCGGGCGCTTGAGATTGGTGCGGTCGATTTCGTGAAGAAGCCATCGGGGAGCATATCCGTTGATTTATATAAAGTCAAGGACCGGCTAATGGAGAAGCTTCGCGTAGCGTTACAAGCGAAGCTGCAGCCCAGGCAGGAGGTTCAGACTGGGAGCTTGGCAAAGCCGAATGTACCTCCGCTTGTGAGAGCAGAGAGAAGCGGTCAGTTCCGCCATCTGGTGGCGATTGGCACGTCAACAGGAGGCCCGAAAGCTCTGCAGCGAGTATTGCCCGCATTGCCGAAGCATTTTCCTGCACCGATCCTGATCGTTCAGCATATGCCGCCCAACTTCACCAAATCGCTGGCTGGGCGACTAGACGTGCTGTCGCAGATCCGAGTGGTGGAAGCAGAGCAGGACATGCCTGTTGAATCCGGCACCGCCTATATCGCACCCGGAGGTTGGCATATGGGCTTGCACCGAACGCCTGGTCATCAATACGTGATCCGTCTGAGCCAGGATGAACCGCGCAACGGTCACCGGCCGTCTGTCGATTATCTGTTCGAGACGTTGTATGATCGGACAGAGCTAAGGCGTCATCTGGTTCTTATGACGGGGATGGGTGGAGATGGAGCCCACGCGATGAAGCATCTTCGCGATACCGGGGTGGAAACGGCGATTGCTGAAGCGGAAGAAACCTGTGTTGTTTTCGGCATGCCGAAGGTGGCGATTGAATTGCAAGCCGTAAGCGATGTGCTGCCGCTCCACGAGATTCCGCGCAAGTTGATTGAGGTTGTTCGTTAAGGCTTAAGCAACAGAAGCTCACCAGGAGGTGTATGGTAATGGAGTCAAATCAGTATTTATCGATGTTTATTGATGAGTCTAAAGAGCATCTGCAAGCGTTGAACGACAATTTGCTGGAATTGGAGAACAGCCCTTCAGATCTCAGTATTGTACAGAATATCTTCCGATCCGCACACACGCTGAAGGGAATGGCGGCGACGATGGGATTCGAGGATCTGGCCAATCTGACCCATGACATGGAAAATGTCCTCGATCTCGTACGCAACAACAAGCTGAGCATGAACGATCATATCTTCGACATGCTGTTCAAGAGCCTTGACGCACTGGAAGCGATGGTCAACGATATCGTCGAGGGAGGAAGCGGTAAGCTGGATGTCCAGCACATCGTCGCGGGCCTTAAGGCGATCGTAAACGGTGACAGTGCCCCTGCCGCAGGCTCTCCATCGAAACAAGCCTCTGCGGATTTGCACTTGTCTGGAGGATTGGACCAGTTCCAATTGTCGGTTGTCGAGCAATCTTTGCAATCCGGTTTTCATGTGTTTGTGATCCGAGTTAGATTGCGCGAGGATTGTGTGCTGAAGGCCGCCAGAGCCTATATGGTGTTCGATGCTCTAGAGCGCAATGGCGAAGTCGCCAAGTCGGACCCTTCGGTTCAAGACATTGAGCAGGAAAAGTTTGACCGGGAATTTACGGTTTATTACATAACGAAGCTGGATGGCCAGACGGTCGAGCATATGATCCAGGACATCTCGGAGATCGAGAGCGTCGTCATGACACCGATCGATGCGAAGGCCCTGGCACAGATGAGGGAGCATTCGTCCTCCGCCAGCGAAAGCAAACCGGATTCGAATACGGGTCGCGGAGCGGCACAGCAAGCTTCCGGTGCAAATGGGCAGGCCGGATCCCAGACAGGCGGTCAAGCGAAGCAACAGGCAGGAAGCCGCACCATCCGCGTCGATATCGAACGTCTCGATACGCTGATGAATCTGTTCAGCGAGTTGCTCATAGATCGTGTCAGACTGGAACAACTGGCCAGTGAACTGCAGAAGCAAGAGTTGACGGAAACGGTTGAGCACATGTCGCGGGTCAGCAGTGATCTCCAGAACATCGTCCTGAAGCTGCGAATGATGCCTGTCGAGACGGTGTTTAACCGATTCCCGCGCATGGTTCGCGACCTGGCCAAGAATCTGAACAAGAAGGTCGAGCTCATCGTGACCGGAGCCGAAACGGAACTGGATCGCACCGTCATCGACGAGATTGGCGATCCGCTTGTTCACCTGCTGCGCAATGCGCTTGATCATGGATTGGAGGATACTCCAGGACGCATTGCCGCCGGTAAGCCGGAGACAGGCAATATCTATCTGCGGGCTTATCAAAGCGGTAATCATGTGTTCATCGAGATTGAGGATGACGGTCGCGGCATTAATCGGGACAAGGTGCTGAACAAGGCGATTGAACGTGGCATTGTCAAGAGTGAGGATGCCGACCGCTTATCCGATCATGAAGTGTATCAGCTTCTGTTCGCATCGGGCTTCAGTACGGCGGAAGTTGTCTCGGACATATCGGGACGCGGAGTCGGGCTGGACGTTGTGCGCTCGAAGATTTCCTCGTTGGGTGGAGCGGTGACCGTTGAATCCAAGCTTGGTGAAGGAACCAAATTTATCGTCCAACTGCCGCTCACTCTGTCGATCATCACAGCGATGCTGATCCGGCTCGCAAATGAGAAGTATGCGATTCCGATCAGTTCGATCGTAGAGACGACGCTTATTACGAAGGAAGATATCCGGATCGTGCAGGGCATGCCTATGGTTCGCTTCCGTGAGAATATCATTCCGCTCGTCAACCTCGCCGAAGTGCTCGAAGTGCCGAATCATGAGCTGGATGACAGCGCCGAGATGAATGTCGTCGTCGTTCATAAAGGAGAGAAGCTTGCTGCACTTATCGCCGATGAGTTCATCGGACAACAGGAGATCGTGCTTAAGACGCTTGGCGATTATCTGAACAGACTGTTCGCGATATCGGGGGCCACGATTCTCGGTGACGGTCAGGTAGCTTTGATCCTGGATACGAATGCGTTGATCAAATAACAGGGAGGTAAGATTCATGGGAGCAGAATTGAAATTGGTCGTATTTTCACTTGGGAATGAAGAATATGGGGTTGAAGTTGACAAGGTACAGACGATTGAACGCATGATGCCGCTCACGCGCGTTCCGAAGACACCGGCTTTTGTCAAGGGGGTCATCAATCTGCGCGGCGTTGTTGTTCCAGTGATCGACCTTAGGGAGCGTTTCGGGCTTGCGGCTACCGAATATACGGATAGCACCAGAATCATCATCGTCAGACAGCAATCGATTGAAGTCGGCCTGATCGTCGATTCTGCCAACGATGTGGTGGATGTGGACGAGGATCAGATCGAAGCACCGCCTGAGGTTGTTGGCGGTATTCGCGCCAAGTATCTGCGTGGCATCGCCAAGCTCGACGACAGATTGCTCGTCCTGTTCAATCTCCAAGAAGTATTGAACAAGGATGAGATTATTCAGTTGGAACAGTTGGGAGAATAACAAAGGTGGATCAATTTCAGATAGCGGAATATCAGATGGACGTGCTTAAGGAGATCGGCAACATTGGCGCTGGCAATGCCGCAACCGCTCTGTCGAAGCTGCTCGGCAAGCAGGTTGACATGAAGGTACCCAGCGCCAGGCTGATGCCCTTCGATCAGATCACGGAAAGCCTCGGAGGTGCTGAACAGGTTGTCACCGCCGTATTCTTGCGGGTGGTTGGCGAGGTGCCGGGCAATATGTTCTTCATTATTACTCTGGAATCCTCGAAGAGGCTCCTGAATCGATTACTCGGTATGGACATCGGAGCAGACGGGTTCACGGAGCTGGAGATGAGCGCCCTGGCAGAGATCGGCAACATACTTGCCGGTTCCTATCTGACCTCGTTATCTGACTTTATCAAGCTTAACTTGCAGCCAACCGTACCATCCCTGGCGATCGATATGGCAGGAGCGATTCTCAGTTATGGGATGCTCCAATATGGACAGATGGGAGATCAGGCGCTGCTGATCGATACGACGTTTATGGAAGGCAATGAAGAAGTGGAAGGCCATTTCTTCCTGATCCCTGACCCGGAATCGATCGAACGAATCTTTCACGCATTGGGAGTGCCGCCTTCATGATCATCGAGGATATTCCAATAATAAAGGTAGGCATGGCAGATATGAACGCCGTACAAGCTCCCGGGGTGCTGAAAACATCAGGTCTCGGTTCTTGCATCGGGCTGTCATTGTATGATCCGATTAACAAGATCGGGGGATTGGCTCATATCATGCTGCCTTCCTCAGACATCGCCAGGGATCAATCCTATCATGTGGCGAAGTTTGCAGATACGGCAATCCCGGCCTTGATCGAACAGATGGTTAAGCTCGGCGCTATGAAATCCTGCTTGCAGGCGAAGATGGCGGGAGGTGCCCAGATGTTCGCGCTGGCCAGCAGCGAAATGATGCGCATCGGTCCGCGAAATATCGAACGCTGCAAGGAAATGTTAAGCGAATATACCATACCGCTCATCGCGGAGGATACTGGGGGGAATTACGGTCGGACGGTTGAGCTGGATTGCTCGAACGGCGTATTCTTGATCAGAAGCGTACAGAATGGAGTAAAGCAAATATGATCGGCACTTATGTGTGGAATTTGATCATCGGTGGATTGTCTGGACTCATGGCATTCTCGCTCGCCTACATCAATGCCAATACGTTCGTAACCTCTCTGGTTCGCGGATTCATCAGCTTCGTTGTGATGTTTATGCTCACATACCTGTTTCGGTGGTTGCTTGCTCTGGTCATCCAAGATACCCAGAACGATGTGGACAGTGACAAGGAAGTGCCTGCAGGTGCGAAGATCGATCTGCAAACACCTGAAGAAGAGATTAATTTGGCTGACCTTCTGGGCACTCCATCTTCGCCTCAGAGAGCAGAAGATAAACAAGATTTTGAACCATTCACGCCGCCTCGTATCCAGCGGGTGGACGAAGGAGTAAAGCAAGCTGCTTCAGATCCGGCAATTGCAGCCAAAGCTGTGCGACGATTGACTGAAGATTAAGGAAGATGATTGATGAATATGAAGAAATCGTCTCTTGCCAACATCGAAATATGGGAACAGTGGAAACAAAGCCGCTCGCCGGAAGCGAAGAACCGGTTGGTAGAGGCTTACCTGCCATTGGTTGAATATGTTTCATCACGGTTGTCGATCGGTTTGCCGAATAGTGTTTCCAAGGATGATCTGGTCAGTTACGGAATCATGGGTTTGATCGATGCGATCGAGAAATTCGACATGGAACGCGGTTTGCAATTTGAGACCTATGCATCCTGGAGGATCAGAGGCGCCATACTCGATGCGCTCCGCCAAGGGGACTGGGTGCCGCGATCGGTGCGTGAGAAAGCGAAGCGTATCGAGGAAGCATACGGCGTCCTTGAGCAGCGGCATCTGCGTTCCGTAACGGATGAAGAAGTGAGCGAATACCTGAATGTTACGCCAGAGGAGTTCCGCCAGATGCTCCTTGATGTTTCCGTAACGACGATCTTCTCCTTGGAGGATCCGATCAAGGACGAAGAAGCGGAGACGAGGCTCAACACATTGGTCGATGACAAGGCGCTTAAGCCGGAATCGACCATACACCGTCAATATTTGCAGGAGATGCTCAGCAAAGCGATCGGACGCTTGACCGATAAGGAGCGTACGGTGGTTTCGCTGTTCTACTACGAGGAGCTGTCACTAAGCGAGATCGCGGAAGTGATGTCGTTGTCGCCTTCACGTATCTCGCAATTGCATTCCAAGGCACTACTCAGGCTTAAAGGCGTACTGAGCAGCAGCAAATCTCAGTTAATGGTTGAATGATTGGGGGGAGTATGATGGCTAATGAAAATCAATCGGGAATTCATGCTGTCGCTGTCACGATATCGGAGGACAGGCTGAAGGCTTTCATATCGTATCTGTCCAGCGAGAATGGGGAAACATTTACACTGGATCAGTTGCAGAATGTTCTTATGGTGCACGGTGTCAAATATGGCGTGCTTGAACAAGAATTAATCAAGTTCGCCGCTAACCCTCGCCAATACACCATTCAACCTTTGCTGATTGCACAAGGCAAAGCTCCTCAGCCTGGCAAAGACGGCTACATCAATTTCTTGTATCAGCCGGACCATGAGTCTCCGAAACCGCAGGTCCTGGATAACGGGAAGGTGGACTTCCGGGAAATCAACCGAATCAGCAACGTCAAGAAAGGTCAGGTCATCGCAGAACGCATCCCGGCTCAGGAAGGACAGCCGGGTATTAGTGTTACCGGTGATCCGCTGCCACCACCGAAAGTTCGGGAAGCCATCTGGAAGTTAGGCAAGAACGTCGTTCTTGACGATGAGAAGCTTCGCATGTATGCCGTGATCGACGGCATGGTCACCTTCACAGACAGGGACAAGGTGAATGTGTTCCCGGTATTCGAGGTGAATGGGGATGTCGATTACCGCACCGGGAATATCGATTTCGTCGGCAATGTCGTTGTGCGCGGCAATGTAATGAGCGGTTTCGTCGTCAAAGCGGAAGGCGACATCCGTATCACGGGAAGCGTGGAAGGAGCAGAGGTCACCGCTTCGGGATCGATCGATATCATGGAGGGCATCGTTGGACGCGGCAAGGGCTTCGTCAAAGCAGGCAGATCGATCAAATGCTCGTTTATCCTCGATGGCAATGTTGAAGCGGGGGAAAACGTAACCGTCGGACAGAGCATCATGCATTCCAATGTGCGGGCAGGCAAAAGCGTAATCTGTACAGGAGCCAAAGGCCTGATCGTCGGCGGTGTCGTACAGGCTGGTGAATCCATCGTCGCCAGGACGGTCGGCAATATGACGCATACGCCAACCGCCCTTGAAGCAGGAGTTCTGCCCAATGAACGCAATGAACTCGCCGAGTTGAACAAACAACTGAAAGCCATTCAGGAGAACCTGACCAAAACCGAGAGTGCGCTAAAAATATTGGAACCGCTCGCAAAGGCGAATCAACTGACGCCAGAGAAAAAGGAAATGCTGGACAAGTTCCGGTTGACCCAGCAACAACTGGAGAGCAGGCAGTCAGAGATCGTTGAGCGGATCGAAGAACTCGAACAGGTTTTTGAGAATGTTGAACAGGCAAGAGTTGAAGTAAGAGGAACGATCTTTGGCGGGTCACGAATTGTCATCGGACGATTTACGAGGTTCGTCAAGGATACCGTGAATCAGGTTGTGTTTCGTTTTGAGAACGGCGAGATCATCATGCAGCCTAAGCTTTGATGGAAAGAGGGCGATGATATGACACTGAGGGCAATTGAAATGCAGGTTGCGCTGCCGCGTACAACGGATGCAGGCAACATACAGAATCAGTTGTCACAGAAGCCGGTCATGGACCAATCCATGTTGGCCCAGGAGAGCCTGAAACAAGCGGAGCATGAACAGAAGCGCACGACCAAGACCGAACAGGCATCTAATCTGCTCATCAGGGAGGAAGATGCCCGGCGTGAGCAGAACAGTCGCAGACAGGGCGGCAATCGCAAGGCGCCAGGCAATCAACCGTCTGCTGATTCAGGCAAGAAGTTGCCCGATCACCCTTATAAAGGGCGGTTTATCGACCTGACATTATAGATCGGGAGGTGCCCCGATGAATGCGTGGCAAATCGTCGCCCTGCTCGGTTGTGTGATCATCGTGTACGCCTGGATCTTCAGGCGTAAACAGGATTCGCATGATCCCGCGGCGATGATGTTAGAAGTGGAGGAAATTCTCGATCAGTTCGTGACGGATATGACGGAACGCAATGACAAGCTGATCAATCAGCTTGCCAAACTCAGGCAGGAGCATGCCGAGGAGCGCAAGGGGTGGCAGATGCGAATGCAAGAGCTGGAGGACCGGATTGCAGAGCTGGAGCAACGACTCTCCAGCGGAACCGGCGAGCAGACTGGCTCAAGCAGCCAATCCCCCGGTAAGATCCATGAGCGTTATAAGGAGCTCATCGAGCTGAAACGCCAGGGACTTTCAGAGGATCAGATCGTGCGGCAAACGGGAATGAACCATGGTGAGGTCAAGTTTATTCTCCAACTGGCATCACAGGAGGAGAACGGGCGTTGAACAGAAAATCGATTTATTGGTTGGGATTTGGCAGCGGACTTGTCATCGGTGCGATTCTCATCCAGCTTATGTCGCTTGGCAGTGCTGAGCAACCGCTAGAATTTTCGACGGTTGAAGAAGAAGCCGCCCGTTATGGTTACCGGCTAGTCAAGGAGAACGAAAGTGCGTGGATCGTTGAAGAGAAGGTCGTTCATTCTCTATATATCCCTGAAGACATGACGAACGAGTCAATCGCGGATTGGCTAGTGAGCTCCGGACTCCTCGACAGCCGGGAGGAATTCCTCGATGAACTGGCACGCAGGCCCGATCTATCGATACTTCCGGGCTACTATGAAATTGCTAAGCCGATTGGTTTGGACGAACTTATCGAGATTTTGACTTCGCAACATGCTGAAGAATAGAGCGTAGATGAATTTGTTGCATATAAGATGATGATTATGGTATATTAATTGACGGTGTTGAGAACACACGCCATGTGAATCCGCTCGGCGGTGCTTCCTTGAAGGAAGTTCTGAACGGAGATGACACAGGCGGAGGACTACACAAAAACCATTTTATAAGGAGGTGTGTGAGGATGGCAGTTATTTCCATGAAACAGTTGCTTGAGGCTGGTGTACATTTCGGTCACCAAACTCGCCGCTGGAATCCGAAAATGGAAAAGTACATCTTCACAGAACGCAACGGGATCTATATCATCGATCTCCAGAAGACAGTTAAGAAAGTAGAAGAAGCCTACAACTTCGTAAAGTCTGTAGCTGAAACAGGCGGTACGATCCTGTTCGTGGGCACCAAGAAGCAAGCGCAAGATTCGGTCAAGGAAGAAGCCGAACGTTGCGGCATGTACTGGATCAATCAACGCTGGCTCGGCGGCACGCTGACGAACTTCCAAACGATCCAGAAGCGTATCGCTCGTCTGCATGAACTGGAAAGAATGCAAGAGGACGGCACATTCGACCTGTTGCCGAAGAAGGAAGTCATCATCCTGCGCAAGGAGCAAGAGCGCCTGGAGAAGTTCCTCGGCGGCATCAAGAATATGAAGCAATTGCCGGACGCGCTGTTCGTCATCGACCCGCGCAAAGAGCGCATCGCTGTTGCTGAAGCTCGCAAGCTTGGCATTCCGATCGTTGGTATCGTGGACACGAACTGCGATCCGGATGAGATCGATTATGTTATCCCTGGTAACGACGACGCGATCCGCGCAGTGAAGCTGCTTACATCGAAGATGGCAGATGCGGTTATCGAGGCTCGTCAAGGCGAAGAAACAACCGCTTGATCGATAAGTCGTTATAAACCATAAACACGCACATGAAAGGGTGGTTTGAAGGTTAATACCTATCACCGCCCTTTTTTTGGCGGGTGTGACGGCGTGAGGAGTCGAAGTTCGTCCATCTGCGTATGTATACAGAACAGGATCTAACTTTAAGGAGGCTGTAAACAATGGCAGTTAGTGCAGCTCAAGTAAAAGAGCTACGTGAGAAGACTGGAGCTGGAATGCTCGATTGCAAGAAGGCGCTGGAGGAAGCAGGCGGCGATATGACCAGAGCGGCGGAGATTCTCCGCGAGAAGGGCTTGGCCGCTGCAGCCAGCAAAGCCGGCCGCGCCGCAACAGAAGGTCTGGTCGAATCCTATATCCATGGCGAAGGCAGAATCGGCGTACTTGTTGAAGTAAACTGCGAAACAGACTTCGTTGCGAAGACGGAGAACTTCAAACGGTTCGTTCGTGACATCGCGATGCAGATCGCGGCTGCCGCTCCGAAATACGTGAACAAGGAAGATGTACCGGAAGAAGAACTGAACAAAGAACGGGAAATCCTCCGCGCGCAAGCGCTAAACGAAGGCAAGCCGGAGAAGATCGTCGACAAGATGGTGGAAGGCCGCATCTCCAAGTACTATGGCGAAGTTTGCCTCATGGAACAGCAGTTCATCAAAGATCCGGATCTGACGGTCGCACAGCTTCTGAATTCGATGATCGCACAGATCGGCGAGAACATCTCGATCCGCCGTTTCGTCCGCTTCGAGCTGGGAGAAGGCTTGGAGAAGAAGCAAGACAATTTCGTTGAAGAAGTTATGGCACAAGTGAATAATTAAGATAGACTCAGAATGGAACACCCATGTGTTCCTTTCTTTATAAAGGAAGCAAAATATCATGGACAGAGTGAAACCTTCGAGAACGTCAAGCGTCTAGAGAAACGGAGGTATATACGGAAGTGGGTCAGAAACCTGTCTACAAGAGAGTGGTACTGAAGCTGAGCGGCGAAGCCCTGTCTGGTCAACAAGGATACGGTATCGAAGCTCAGGTGATCTCCTCGATTGCCGAGCAGATCAAAGAAGTGGTGGAACTGAACGTGGAAGTGGCTGTCGTCGTGGGCGGCGGCAACATCTGGCGGGGCATTGCCGGTAGCGAGAAGGGCATTGACCGCGCTACCGCCGATTATATGGGCATGCTGGCGACGGTGATGAATTCGCTGGCCTTGCAGGATGCGCTTGAGAAGATCGGCGTTCCTACACGCGTGCAGACATCGATCGCCATGCAACAGATCGCAGAGCCTTATATCAGACGCCGCGCGATACGCCATCTGGAGAAGGGCAGAGTCGTCATCTTCGCGAGCGGTACGGGCAACCCGTACTTCTCTACAGATACGACGGCAGCGCTGCGTGCGGCTGAGATCGAAGCGGAAGTCATCCTGATGGCGAAGAACAAGGTGGATGGTGTCTATTCCGCAGATCCGTTTAAATATGAAGATGCGGAGAAGTACGAGGAGCTGACCTATCTCGATGTGCTGAACAAGGGACTGGGCGTTATGGACTCCACAGCTTCTTCGCTGTGCATGGACAACAATATCCCGCTTATCGTGTTCTCCATCACGGAGAAAGGCAATATTCGCAGAGCAGTTATGGGTGAAAAAATCGGAACGATCGTTAAAGGGAGTGTTGACTAATGCCGCAATCCGTATTGCAGAACGCAAAGGATCGCATGGAAAAAGCAATCGCTTCTCTCAAGAAGGAGTTGGCCTCGCTGCGCGCTGGACGTGCAACACCGGCGCTGCTTGAACGCATCCAGGCAGATTACTACGGCAGTCCGACTCCGATCAATCAGATGGCGAATATCACCACGCCTGATCCGAGAACGCTCTTGATTCAGCCGTGGGATAAGAGCTCGATAGGTGAAATCGAGAAAGCAATCATGAAGTCGGATCTGGGACTGACACCGGCAAACGACGGTTCCGTCATCCGCATCGTCATTCCTCAGCTTACGGAGGAGCGCCGCAATGAGCTGGTCAAGCTGACCAAGAAGTACGGCGAGGAATCCAAAGTAGCGGTTCGCAATATCCGTCGAGATGCCAACGACGAGATCAAGAAGCTGGAGAAGGGGACGATCTCCGAGGATGAATCTCGCCGATATCAGGACGAAATCCAGAAGATGACCGACAAATATATCGCAGAAATCGACAAAGTGCTGGCTGCCAAAGAGAAAGAGATCATGGATATCTGATGATCCAATGCTCCTGTAGCCTTGGGAGCCGTTTCTCGCATGACAGCAACTTATCTGGGGGAAGGATCAATGCTCGATTGGATCAAAAAAAGCCATTCTGGCGATGTTCGTCAAACATCCGTGTCTCCCGACAATATTCCCAAGCATGTGGCTATCATCATGGACGGCAATGGAAGATGGGCGAAGCAGCGCGGATTGCCTAGGATAGCCGGTCATCATACCGGCATGAAAACGGTCAAGAACATCACGCTTGCTGCCAATGAGCTCGGTATTCGCATACTGACCATGTATGCTTTTTCGACGGAAAATTGGAAACGTCCGAAGGACGAAGTTGATTATCTCATGCGACTGCCGCAGGAGTTTCTGTCACTTGAGCTGGATGAGCTGATCGCCAACAACGTTCAGGTGCGAATGATGGGCTGGCGCGATGACCTGCCGCCGCATACGCTGAATGCGGTAGAGACGGCGGTCGAGAAAACGAAGCACAACACCGGACTCGTTCTCAACTTCGCCCTGAACTACGGCAGCCGGCGTGAAATCATCGAAGCAGTCAGACAACTGGCAACCGAGGTGCGGGATGGCCGCCTTCGCGCGGAGGACATTAATGATGCCGTGTTGTCCGAGCGCCTTCTTTCGAGCGATTTGCCTGACCCTGACCTGTTGATCCGGACGAGCGGTGAGATCCGAATCAGCAACTTTATGCTGTGGCAATGTGCATATACGGAATTTGTCTTCACAGATGTCTATTGGCCTGCATTTACCAAGGAACATTTCTATGAGGCAATCAGGATCTATCAACAACGTGTCCGCAGATACGGCGGACTGATGACCTAGCCGGCGCGGCTCAAGTCGTGACGTTTAGCCGGACAAGCTCCTGTTACCTCTCATAAATGGGGGATATCGGTTGAAACAGAGAATCATTACCGGAGTCGCTGCCGCAGTTGTGTTCATCGGCATGTTGTGGTGGGGCGGATATGCTTATGGGCTCCTTATCGTACTCATGGCGGCAGTCGGCTTTCATGAATACGCCAGATTGAACCATATTTCCGGCCCGGGCAGCGGACGCTTCGCCGGATATCTGGCTGTGCTAGGCATCGTCATTCCATTCGAGCTAATCTTCCCGAACTTTCCAGTCACCCATGAGCAATTTTTGTGGGTGGTTATGCTGATCTTGCTCACACTCACGGTCTTCGCAAATAACAAGACCAACTTGCGTCAGGCTGCCATCGTGCTGACCGGCGTCATATACATAGGTTACGGCTTCCACTACATGATCGTGACCCGCTTGATGCCAGAGGATGGTCTCCTCTGGTCATTGTTCATATTCGGATGCATATGGTTGACTGACTCAGGGGCCTATTTCTCGGGAATGTTGCTCGGCCGCCATCATCTGGCGCCGCAGATTAGCCCGAAGAAAACCGTTGAAGGCGCCATAGGTGGCATCTTCTTCGCCATGTTGTTTGCGGCGATCTTCGCGCTGCTTACACCGGACTGGATCACGCTTGGCCGCGCACTGGTGTTGGCAGCGGTGATCGCAGTTGTCGGCCAGATCGGAGATCTGATCCAGAGCGCGTACAAACGCATGCAAGGCGTGAAGGATTCGGGCACGATCCTGCCGGGGCATGGCGGTATTCTCGACCGTACAGATAGTTGGCTGATCGTGTTTCCGGCGGTCCATCTGCTCGGATTCCTCTAAGCCGATGCGTTAGGACAGGGAGGACAAGCATGAAGAAACGTATCGCGATATTGGGTTCGACTGGTTCAATCGGCACTCAGACGCTGGACGTCATCGCCAGTCACCCGGATCGATTCGAGGTTGTGGGTTTGGCTGCTGGCCGCAACACCGGGCTGTTGCTCGAACAGATCCGGTCGTTCCGTCCGCGCATCGTGTCCGCGGCCGATGAAGCAGCGGCACGCGAACTCCGGGAGCACGTTGGTTCCGAGGTTCAGATTGAGTATGGCGAGCAGGGATTGATCCAGGTGGCTGCCCACTCCGGTGCGGATATGCTCGTTACGGCGATCGTCGGCAGCCGGGGATTGGCTCCTACGCTGGCTGCGATCGAGGCTGGGGTAGCCATCGGGCTCGCCAACAAGGAAACCCTGATCAGCGCCGGCCACCTCATCATGGATGCGGCCAAACGCCGCCACGTGCCGATCATCCCGATCGACAGCGAGCATTCTGCGATCTTCCAATGCTTAAACGGGGAGAAGCGCGCACAGGTAAGCAGGGTCATCCTGACTGCTTCGGGCGGTTCATTCCGAGACAGGCAGCGCAACGAACTGGCTCATGTGACGGTGGAAGAGGCGCTGCGTCATCCGAATTGGTCGATGGGCGCGAAGATTACGATCGACTCCGCCACGATGGTGAACAAAGGGCTGGAAGTGATCGAAGCGCATTGGTTATTCGGGCTTGATTATGACCGGATTGATGTTGTCATTCATCCTGAGAGCATCATCCACTCGATGGTGGAGTATGCGGATACGAGCATCATCGCACAGCTCGGCAATCCGGATATGCGCGTCCCGATTCAGTATGCGCTCACCTATCCGGACCGGATGGCAGGACCTTTCCGGCCGCTTGATCTGGTTGGCGCTGGCGCTTTGCATTTCCGGCCGATGGACACGGAGCGTTATCCGAGCGTTCGCATGGCCTATGAAGCCGGAAGAATCGGCGGCACGATGCCGACCGTGTTCAGTGCGGCCAATGAGGTGGCGGTAGATCGCTTCCTGCGCGGTGACATTAAGTTCCTGCAGATTGAGGACATCATCGCAAGCGTGATGGAACAACATCAGGCCGTAGGCCACCCTGGACTTGATGAGATTCTGGCTGCGGACAGATGGGCCAGAGAGAGGGCGGCGAGCCTGTTCCGCCAATGAGCGAAGGTGCGGCAAGCGAAGTGTCAAGCAGCCGGTTCTCTTGAATAAATGTTGTGAATAATGTTAATCTAAGTACAACATTAGTGTTGTCCGGTCTATGCACGAAGGAGGCTTCCGCGCTTTGAATCTGTTCATGACGATTCTATATACGATATTGGTATTCTTTGTGATTATTGGCATCCATGAATGGGGCCATATGTTTTTTGCCAAGCGGGCAGGGATTCTCGTAAGAGAATTCGCCATCGGCTTCGGACCGAAACTGCTCTCATTCAAGAAGGGAGAGACGAGATATGCGTTCCGCTTGCTCCCCTTCGGCGGTTTCGCGCGCATGGCCGGTGAGGATCCAGAGCTCGTGCAGGTCAATCCGGGACAGACGATCGCGGTCAGGCTGAAGGACGGCATCGTTACCCATATGTATCTCGACCAGTTGGACCGTTATTCGCATCTGACGTGTGGTGAGGTAAGCAAACTGGACATCGAGAGAGATCTGTATGTCGTTCTGGAACATGACGGACAAACGACCCGTTATCCGATCGATCCGAAAGCGATGATGGTCGCTCGCGGCCAAGAGACACAGATCGCTCCGCTCGACCGGCAGTTCGCGAGCAAGAGTGTCGGCAAGCGGGCGATGGCGATCTTCGGTGGCCCGCTCATGAACTTCGTGCTGGCGATTGTGCTGTTCGCGACCTATATGTTTATGGCCGGCGTTCCGGTTCAAGAATCGGGACATGTGGTCATCACCGATGTCGTGGAAGGATCTCCGGCAGCCGCCAGCGGCGTGCAGGCAGGCGACGAGGTCTTGTCGATCAACGGCGAGAGGATCAACGGCGACAGTGACAAGCTGAGCAGATTGATCGGCTCCTCCGCCGATCAACCGATGGCTTGGGAAGTGAAGCGGGGCGACGATACGGTGAAGCTGACGGTTACCCCGCAGTTGGGTGAAGGCGGTTCGGCCAAAGTTGGCATCTATATGTCCGTCCATTATGACGAGTTCCGCCAGCCCACATTCTCCGAAGCGGCCAAGGGCACCTGGAATCTGATCCAATACTGGACGGATCAGATCTTCGTCGGCCTGAAGAAGCTGATCATGATGCAGGTGAATCTGAAAGATCTCGGCGGGCCGGTGGATATCGCCATTTCGACGGGGAAGGCTGCGGAAGCAGGATTCCCGACACTGGTGCTCTGGACAGCCATCCTGAGCTTGTATCTCGGCATCTTTAACTTGTTGCCAGTCCCAGCGCTTGACGGCAGCCGTCTCATCTTCCTCGGCATTGAAGCGGTGCGCGGCAAGCCGGTCTCGCAGGAGCGCGAAAGCCTCGTTCATCTGATCGGCTTTTCCGCGTTATTCCTGCTTATGATCGCGGTAACTTATTATGATATCATTGCGTTATTCCAAAGTAAGCTTCAGAGGTGAATCGGGTGAGCAAAGAAGCAAAGGACAAATCTTTCATCACGCCGCAGAGCGAAGACTTCTCGGCGTGGTATATCGATGTGATCAAGAAAGCCGATCTCATGGACTACTCGCCGGTGCGCGGCTGCATCGTGTTCAAGCCGGACGGATATGAGATCTGGGAGTTGTGCCAGCGCGAGCTGGATCGCCGTTTCAAGGAGACGGGACATCGCAACGCCTATTTCCCGTTGTTCATACCGGAGAGCTTCTTCCAGAAAGAGAAGGAGCACGTGGAAGGCTTCAATCCGGAACTGCCCTGGGTAACGGAAGCAGGCGGGGAGAAGCTGGAGGAGAGACTGGCGATTCGTCCGACTTCCGAAACCATGATCGGTCATATGTATGCCAAGTGGATCAATTCTTACCGCGACCTGCCCTTGCTCATCAACCAATGGGCGAATGTCGTACGCTGGGAGAAGCGGACGCTGCCTTTCCTCAGAACGAGTGAATTTCTCTGGCAGGAAGGGCATACGGCCCATGAATCCGAAGCGGAAGCTCGTGAAGAGACGATGCGCATGCTCGAAATCTATCGCGATTTCGTAGAGAATGTACTGGCCATCCCGGTTATCGTAGGGCAGAAGACGCCATCCGAGAAGTTCGCCGGAGCAGTTGATACGTACTCCATCGAAGCGATGATGAAGGACGGCAAGGCAGTGCAAGCCGGCACTAGCCATTATCTCGGCACGAACTTCGCGCAAGCTTTCGAGATCAAATATCTGGACCGCGACAATCAACAGCGATATGTCCATACGACATCCTGGGGTGTCAGCACGCGGCTGCTTGGCTCCATCATCATGGTGCATGGCGATGACAAGGGGCTGGCGCTTCCACCAAAGGTTGCGCCGACGCAGGTCATCATGATCCCGATCGGCCCGCCGAAGACCAGAGAGCAAGTCTTCGCCAAGACCGACGAATACTATGCGATGCTTAAGGCGGCTGGCATCCGTGTTCGCGTGGACGATCGTCCGGACTTAAGCCCTGGCTGGAAGTTCAACGAGTATGAGATGAGGGGCGTGCCGCTGCGCATCGAGCTGGGACCGCGCGACATCGAGAACGGCCAAGTGGTGCTCGCCACACGCCTAGGCGAGAAGCGCATCGTGAAGCAGGAAGACCTGCTGCGTGAAGTCGAGCAAGCACTGGAAGACATTCAGCGCCAGATGTATGAACGCGCGCTTGCCTTCATGAAGGAACATACGTATTCGGTTGACACGCTGGACGAGCTTAAAGAGTTGTTCGAGACGAAGAGAGGATTCGTGCTTGCCGGATGGTGCGGCTCTGAAGCCTGCGAACATCAGGTGAAGCTGGAGACGAAAGCGACGACGCGGAACATCCCGTTCATCGTCGACGAGCACAAGAGCAAATGTCTGGTCTGCGAAGAACAGGCCAAGCATACGGTTGTTTTCGCCAGAGCCTATTGATAAGCACACCGGCGTAACCAGGAGAAAAGGGCTTAAGAAGCTTCAGCTTCTGCGAGCCCTTTGCCGCTTATATGCTGTCATGAATCTATCGATTCACGGCGACGACTATCAGTTCATCTGTGCATGATCGGGGGAGGGAACAAGAGTGAGCGCAGTACCGGCGGAGAAACGCAACCGTTTTGAACTTCTGCTTGAGACTTCGGGGATTCCGGTTGAGATGGTGAAGGAGTTCTTTGCGGAAGGATATCTGGATCGCGTCGAAGTCAGCCGATCCAATCGGGCTTGGACATTCCACATTGTGAAACAGCAGTTGCTTCCGCAGCATGTATTTTTCGCATTTTGCAAGAAAGTACAAGAGCATTTCTCCCATATCGCTGCCATCTCATTCGTCATCCGCTACACCGAGCAGGTGGATGACCGTTCGATTGTGGAGGAATATTGGCCGCTGTGCGTCGAATGGGTGAAGCGGCAACATGTGTCGGTCAACGGTTGGATGGCTAGGGCGCGAATCGAAGTGAGCGCCGGGGTCATCACGGTCTATCTGCTTGACTCAACCGGACTGGAGCTGGCGAAGCGCAAAGAGCTCGACAAGTTTATCATCCGATTCTATCAAGACTATTTCTCAAGAAGCCTAAGAGTGCAATTCAAACAGGAACAGGCTCCGCATGAGGAATACGAACGTTTCCAACGGCAGCGCGAGGAGGAGGATCGGATGCTGACCCAGTCTCTGCTTGAGGAAGTGGAGACGAAGCAGCAGGCCCCTGCGAAGGAAGAGGGATCGAATGAGCGGTTCGTCTATGGTTATGAGATCAAAGATGAGCCGGTGCCGATCCAGAACATCCGTGACGAAGAGAAGAAGATCACGATCCAGGGAACGGTGTTTGGCCTTGAAGTGAAGGAGCTGCGCAACGGCACAACGCTCTATACGTTCAACATGACCGACTTCACCGATTCGCTGTCACTTAAGGTGTTCGCCAAGACCAAGGAAGATGTCCAGACGATGCAAGGGCTCTCCAACGGCATGTGGCTGCTGGCGCGGGGGAAGGTGGAGTATGACCGCTTCATGCAGACGCCCGAGCTGGTCATGACTCCGAATGACCTGAACGAGATCAAAGCGCCTCCTGAACGCATGGACGATGCTCCGGAGAAACGGGTAGAGTTCCATCTGCATACGACGATGAGCACGATGGATGCCGTCACCTCCATCTCGGATTATATGAAACTGGCTGCCAAATGGGGACACAAGGCGATCGCCATCACCGATCACGCCGGTGTGCAGTCGTTCCCCGAGGCGTACAAGGCATCGAAGAAATACGGCATCAAGCCGATCTACGGCGTGGAGGCCAATATCGTCAACGATGCGGTGCCGATCGTCACCCAGCCCCGCGAAGGGGATCTGGCATCGGAAACCTATGTCGTATTCGATATCGAGACGACGGGCCTCTCGATTAATCACAACAAGATCATCGAGATCGCGGCGGTGAAGCTGGTCGGGGGTAAGGAAGTCGGGCGATTCTCAACGTTCGTCAATCCACATGAGAAAATTCCATACCACATCATGCAACTGACGAATATCAGCGATGACATGGTGAAGGACGCACCGGATCTCCCGGACGTGCTGCGGGATTTCGTGGCATTCGTGGGTGACGGGGTCCTCGTAGCGCACAATGCGACCTTCGATATGGGCTTCATCCAGGCAGCCTGCCGCAGCCACGGGTACGGACACCTGCCGAATCCGTCGCTTGATACGTTGGAATTGTCGCGCATGCTGTTCCCATCGATGAAGAATCACCGTCTGAATACGCTGGCCGAGAAGTTCAAGGTACCGCTGGAAAATCACCATCGCGCGATAGACGATACGGTTGCCCTGTCGCAGATCCTGCTGGCTCTGCTGAAGGAATGCGAGGCGCGCAACATCACCAGACTGGAGCGGCTCAATGATTATGCCGGCAAGGATCTGTCCAATGCCCGGCCGTTCCATGCTTGCATCTATGCGAAGAATGCAACTGGGAAGAAGAATCTGTACAAGTTGGTTTCCCTATCGCATACGGAGTACTTCAACCGGGTGCCATGCATCCCGAAGAGCAAGCTTCAGGAGCTGCGGGACGGGCTGATCATCTCCTCCGGTTGCGAGAAGGGCGAACTGTACGAGACGGTGTTGAACAAGACGCAGGACGAGGCGGAGGAAGTCGCGCAGTTCTACGATGTGTTGGAAGTGCAGCCGGTTGCGATGAACATGCATCTCGTGGAGAAAGGCCTCGTAGGCAGCGTCCACCAGCTTGAAGATGCGAACCGGCGCATCGTGGCCATCGGCAAGAAGCTGGGCAAGCCGGTCATCGCGACGGGCAACGCGCATTATCTGCATCCGCGGGACAAGCTGCTGCGCGATATTACGATACATGGCATCACCGGGTTCAGCCCGCTTAAGGATATACGCAAGCCGGACGCCCATCTGCGCACAACGCAGGAGATGCTTCAGGAGATGGCGCATCTCGGCGAGCAGGATGCTTATGATGTGGTGATCCGCTATCCGAATGAGCTGGCGGATAGCATCGAGGAGTTCGAGTTGTTCCCGGACAAGCTGTTTACTCCGGTGATCGAGGGGGCGGATGAGGAGATCCGCACCAAGTGTTACGAAACGGCCAAGAAAATGTATGGGGACCCGTTGCCGCAGGTCGTCATCGACCGGCTGGAGAAAGAGCTTGTGCCGATCATCAAGTACGGTTTCTCGGCTAACTACCTCATCTCGGAGCGCCTGGTTAAGAAGTCCAACGAAGACGGCTATCTCGTTGGTTCCCGGGGTTCGGTCGGCTCATCGGTCGTTGCCACATTCCTCGGCATCTCGGAGGTTAACCCGCTTCCGCCGCATTACCTGTGTCTCAATCCGGAATGCAAGCACAGCGAATGGTTCCTCGACGGCAGCGTGCCGAGCGGCTTCGACCTGCCAGACAAGGATTGTCCGAAGTGCGGCAAGCGGATGAAAGGCGAGGGGCAGGATATTCCGTTCGAAACCTTCCTCGGCTTCAAGGGCGACAAGGTACCTGATATTGACCTGAACTTCTCAGGCGAGTACCAACCGCATGCGCATAACTACACGAAGGTGCTGTTCGGCGAGAAGAATGTTTTCCGCGCCGGCACCATCGGTACGGTGGCAGAGAAGACAGCCTACGGTTATGTGAAGAAGTATGAAGAGGATCACCAGCTTAAGTGGCGGAGCGCCGAAGAGGCGAGACTTGCCAGCGGTTGTACCGGCGTCAAACGGAGCACCGGCCAGCACCCTGGAGGCATCGTCGTTGTCCCGGACTATATGGAGGTCGAGGAGATCACGCCGGTGCAATATCCGGCTGACGATACGAGCTCGGAATGGAAGACGACGCACTTCGATTACCACGCCTTCGACGCGAATCTGCTGAAGCTTGATATTCTCGGACACGATGATCCGACGATGATGCGCATGCTGCAGGACCTGACCGGCGTTGATCCGACGACGATCCCGATGAATGATCCGAAGGTGATGAGCATCTTCAGTTCAACGGAGGCGCTCGGCGTCACACCTGAACAGATCAAATCCAGCGTCGCCACCTACGGCGTACCGGAGATGGGCACGCGTTTCGTCAGACAGATGCTGGAGGAGACGCAGCCGAAGACGTTCGCCGACCTATTGCAAATCTCCGGCCTGTCGCACGGCACGGGCGTCTGGCTCGGCAATGCTCAGGAACTCATCAAAAATGGCACCTGTACGATCAAGACGGTTATCGGTTGCCGTGACGATATCATGCTCTATCTGATCTACAAAGCCGGGATGGATGCCAGCCTCGCCTTCAAGATCACGGAGAGCGTGCGTAAGGGCAAGGGGCTGACGGATGAGTGGATCGAAGAGATGAAACGTTGTGGCGTGCCGGATTGGTATATCGATTCCTGTCTCAAGATCCAATACATGTTCCCGAAGGCACACGCTGCCGCTTACGTCATCTCTGCGGTGCGCACCGCCTATTTCAAGGTCTATTATCCGATTGCTTTCTACGCGACTTACTTCTCGGTGCGCGCAGAAGATTTCGACGTGGAGCTGTTCACTCAAGGCTATGACGCGATCCGCAGCAAGCTCGAGGAGATCGAAGCGAAGGGATTCCAGGCCACGCCGAAAGAGAAGGCCATGGTATCGATTCTGGAGATGGGGCTGGAGATGACTGCACGCGGGTTCGGCTTCAAGCCGATTGATCTTTATCGCTCCGACGCAACCCGCTTCGTCATCGACGGGGATATGCTCATCCCGCCGTTCTCGGCGATTCAGGGTGTCGGCGTTAACGCGGCGCGCAACATTGCGGCAGCCCGGGACGAGGGAGATTTCCTGTCGATCGAGGATTTCCAGACCCGCGCGAAGGCATCGAAGACGATCGTCGAGATCCTGCAGCAGATGGGTTGCTTCCGGGGCATGCCGGAATCGAACCAATTGTCCTTGTTCTAAGGGTTCACGGCTGATGGCCTCATGAACGGCGCAAGCCTCTGCCGATGACTCATCAGAGACATCGTTGCCTGTTGGCAGCGGATGCTTGCAAAATTTTGTATGATCGTGCTATAATAACACTTGTTAACTTTTCGATACTTACGGCTGGAAGAGTGGGGCGACCCACTCTTTACATTTTGCCTATAAACGACCGTATGAAGGAGCACCTGACTGGCGCTGTGCCTTCAGGGCATCGGCGACAGCTTGATTGCTCTAATGTCTGGCGCATGTTTGATGCTAAACCTTTCAATATTAAAGAGACGATTAAAGGGAGGTAGCGTTTGTTGAGCAGCTCGATCAAACAAATTGTAGAACAGCTTATGGAACCATACCTGGAAGCTCATCCGGAGTTTGAAATCGTGGATATCGAGTTTGTGAAGGAAGGCAATAACCGTTTCCTGCGTGTGTTTGTTGACAAGGAAGGCGGTATCGACATCGATGATTGCGGCAGAATCAGCGAATATCTGAGCGCCAAGCTGGACGAGAAGGACCCGATCCCGGATGCCTATTTCCTCGAGGTGTCGTCACCCGGTGCCGAACGTCCGCTGAAAACTCAGCGTGATTATGAACGGGCAGTCGGTAAATACGTCTATGTCAAGACCTACGAGCCGGTTGACGGACTCAAGGAGTTCGAAGGCGTGCTGCAAAGCTACAATGAGCATGAACTTACCATACATATTGGCAAGAAGATGCATGTGATTCCGACGCAGAAGATCGCTGCAGCCAGACTGGCCATAGAAATGTAATGTTGTGTGAGAACGCGAAAGGAGGAACTTAAGGCAATGAACATCGATTTTATCGAAGCGTTGAATGAGATTGAACGAGACAAAGGCATCAAGAAGGATGTGTTGATCGACGCGATCGAAGCAGCCCTGATCTCCAGCTACAAGAGAAACTTTAACACCGCCCAGAATGTCCGGGTCGATATTAACAGACAGACGGGGGATATCAAGGTATTCGCTCGCAAGACCGTGGTCGATGAGGTGCTTGATCCGCGTTTGGAAATCTCGCTCGACGCAGCGCATGAGATTAATGCTAATTATCAGTTGAACGATATCGTGGAGATCGAGGTGACGCCGGCTGACTTCGGCCGCATCGCTGCACAGACGGCCAAGCAGGTCGTCACCCAGCGAATCCGCGAGGCTGAGCGCGGACTTATCTATGAAGCATTTATCGATAAGGAAGAGGATATCGTTACAGGCATCGTGCAGAGACAAGATACGCGCAATATCTACGTAGACCTCGGCAAGGTCGAAGCGGTGCTGCCGCTGAACGAGATCATGCCGAATGAGAAATTCCGTCAAGGCGAACGCATCAAAGCTTACATCACGAAGGTGGAGAATACGACCAAAGGACCGCAGATCTTGCTCTCACGCACTCATCCTGGGCTGCTGAAGCGCCTGTTCGAGCTGGAAGTGCCGGAAATCTACGAGGGCGTCGTCGAGATCAAGTCCGTCGCCAGAGAAGCCGGCTTCCGCTCGAAGATCGCTGTCTACTCGCGCAATGATGAGGTTGACCCGGTCGGCTCCTGTGTTGGGCCGAAGGGAATGCGCGTGCAGACGATCGTCGGTGAACTCCGCGGCGAGAAGATCGACATCGTCCGCTGGTCGGAGGATGTCGAAGAGTATGTATCCAACGCACTCAGTCCGGCTCAGGTGCTGGAAGTGATCGTGTTGGAAGACGAGAAGGTAGCCAGAGTGATCGTGCCGGATCATCAACTGTCGCTGGCGATCGGCATCAAGGGTCAGAACGCCAGACTGGCTGCGAAGCTGACAGGATGGAAGATCGACATCAAGAGCGAATCGCAGGCAGAAACGGAACTGGGCCGTCCGCGTTCCAAAGCGGAATCGGACGAATTGTACGATACGGATGCCTACAGCCTAGATTGACGGACTGATGATGGCCCAAGGGAGGGATTGTCTTGAAACGTCGCAAAGTACCTCTTCGCAAATGCGTCGCATGTCAACAGATGAAGAGCAAGAGAGAACTGATCAGAGTGGTTCGTACGCCCGACGATACGATCATGATTGACCTGACCGGCAAGAAGGCTGGGCGCGGCGCTTATCTGTGCGGGGATGTCAAGTGTTTCCAACTGGCCAAGAAATCCCGCGCCTTTGACCGTGCACTCAAGGTGAACGTTGGCGCCGAGATCTATGAACAACTGGCTCAAGATTTCATCCGTGTGGAGGATGAATATCAAGCGCTTCGTGCAGCGGGCGGGGACGACGATGACGAATAGATTCCTGTCTCTGCTGGGGCTGGCGCAGAGGGCGGGCAAGCTGGCAGGAGGAGAAGACAAGGTATTGCAAGCGATCCAGAAGGGCAAGGCTCATCTGGTGATCGTGGCCAGTGATGCATCGCCCAACACTGCCAAGAAATTTACGGACAAATGCACATATTACAAAATACAGCTATGTCGGGAGTACGACAGGGTAACTCTCGGTCAGGCGACCGGGAGGACGGAACGGGTTGTCATCGCGGTGACAGACAAGGGGTTCGCGGACGCAATGATGAGCAGCGTCAAACCGAAGTGAACCTGAACCATTCGGAGGTGAAGGATATTGAGCAAACAACCAGACAACAAGGATAGAATCAGAGTATACGAATACGCGAAAACGCTCAACATGAGCAGCAAGGAGCTTATCAAGATCCTGGACAGAGTCGGCATGCCAGTGAATAACCACATGAGCGTGATGGAGCCGGAGATGATCGAGAAAGTCGAGCAATTCTTCCGGGATATCAAGGCCAATGCGGCGGCGAAACGTTCGGACTCCCCGTCACAACCGGTGAAGCGGGAGCAGCGTCCGGCAGAGGCAAGACCTGCCGCTCAAACGGAGCAACGCGCGGCATCGCCAGCAAATGAGCCGCGAGCGAGCGCAGCTATTCCAGCACAGGGCAACGCCGGGCAGCCGAAGCCTTCCGGTGATCGGCCCCAACAGGATCGCAAGGCAAGCAACAATCAACCGCAACGCAATGATCGCGATGCAAACAAGCAGAGGCCCAAGGACCAGCAAGCTGCAAGCAATCGTCCGCAGCAAGGGGCATCAGGAGGCACAACAAGTATGCAAGTAACAAGCAGCGGACACGCTCAATCGAATACACAACAAGCTAATCAGCCGTCCGGACAACGCCCGAATGATCAGTCGAAGAACCGTGGCGACCGTCCGAAGCAGGATAACCAGGCAAACAAGCCGCAACAATCGCAAGGCCGCAACGCAGCGCAAGCTGACCAGCGCGTGAATCGTCCTGTAACGCAGCCATCGGTTGAAGCGCGCGCCATCGACCTCGATGATGAGCTGTACCCGGATGTCGCTGCATCGAAGGGACCGAGGCTGAAAGCCGGCGGCAGATTCGAGGATGTCACCAAAGGCAAAACGACCAAGAAGACGAAGTCAAGCAACAAGCGTTTCGACGACAACAAAGCCAGCAACATCAAAGGCGGCAACCGCAAAGCTCAAGGCAAGAACCGCGGCGGCGGGCAGGAACGCCGCGAGAAAGTGGACAATACACCGAAGAAGGTGATCGTTCGCGGTACGATGACGGTTGGTGAACTCGCCAAGCTGATTCACAAGGATGCGCCTGAGGTGATCAAGAAGCTCTTGATGATGGGCGTCATGGCGACGATCAACCAGGAGCTCGATCTGGATACGATCCAGCTTGTCATCGCCGAGTACGGCATCGAAGTTGAGCTGAAGATTCCGGTCAACGAGGACAACTTTGAAGAGATCGAGGAGCAGGACGATCCGAAGGATCTTGTTGAGCGTCCTCCGGTGGTTACGATCATGGGTCACGTTGACCACGGCAAGACCACCCTGCTTGATGCGATCCGGCATACGAATGTAACGGAAGGCGAAGCGGGTGGCATCACGCAACATATCGGCGCTTACCAGGTTGAGATCCAAGGCAAGAAGATTACGTTCCTCGATACGCCTGGTCACGAAGCCTTTACGACGATGCGTGCGCGCGGCGCTCAGGTGACGGATATTACGATCATCGTTGTTGCTGCTGATGACGGTGTTATGCCGCAGACCGTGGAAGCGATCAACCATGCGAAGGCGGCCAATGTGCCAATCATCGTAGCCGTCAACAAGATCGACAAGCCGGAAGCGAATCCGGAGAGAGTCAAGCAGGAGCTTACCGAGCATGGCATCGTTCCAGAAGAGTGGGGCGGAGACAATATCTTCGTCAACATCTCCGCCAAGCAGAGAATCGGACTTGAGGAGTTGCTGGAGACGATCTTGCTCGTTGCGGAAGTGCAGGATCTCAAGGCCAATCCGAACAAACGGGCTCGTGGTACGGTTCTCGAAGCCGAGCTCGACAAACAGCGCGGACCTGTGGCGCGCGTCCTGATCCAGCACGGAACGCTGAGAGTCGGCGATGCATTCGTGGCAGGCGTCCGATTCGGCCGGGTGCGCGCGATGATCAACGACCGCGGGCGCCGCTTGAAAGAGGCGGGTCCATCTACGCCGGTGGAGATCACGGGTCTGTCCGAGGTGCCGCAAGCCGGCGATCCGTTCCTTGTCTTTGAAGACGAACGCAAAGCGAAAGAAATCGCCGAGAGACGAAGCATCAAGCTCAGACAGGAAGAGCTCAGGGCGCATACGCGCGTCACGCTGGATGACCTGTATAAGCATATTAAGGAAGGCGAGATGAAGGAACTGCACGTGATTCTCAAGGCCGACGTACAAGGCTCGCTTGAGGCGCTCAAAGGCTCGCTTGAGAAGATCGACATCGAGGGCGTACGCGTCAAGACGATCCACGCGGCTGTCGGTGCGATCACCGAATCCGACATCACGCTGGCCTCGGCTTCCAATGCGATCGTCATCGGCTTCAACGTGCGTCCTGAACCGCAGGCTAAAGCTGCGGCCGAGATCGAGAAGGTCGACATCCGCCTGCACCGCATCATCTATCAAGTGATCGACGAGATCGAAGCAGCGATGAAAGGGATGCTCGATCCGGAATACAAGGAATCGGTCATCGGTCATGCCGAAGTGCGCAATACCTTCAAGGTCAGCAAGATCGGCACCATCGCCGGTTGTATGGTGGTCGACGGCAAGATCGTGCGCAACGCGGAGGCTCGCATCGTCCGCGATGGCATCGTCATCTACGAAGGCAAGATCGATTCGCTGAAGCGATTCAAGGATGACGTCAGAGAAGTAGCACAAGGTTACGAATGCGGTATTTCCTTCGAGAAGTTCAATGATATCAAGGAAGGCGATATCATCGAGGCATATGTAATGGAAACGGTTGAGAGGTGATCCGCCATGTCTAAAATTCGCGTTGGCAGAGTCGGTGAGCAGATCAAGAAGGAACTCAGCCAGATTCTGCAATCCGAGCTCAAGGATCCGCGCATCGGCTTTGTCACCGTCACCGGCGTTGAGGTGACGAATGACCTGTCCCAGGCGACCGTTTATCTGAGCGTGCTCGGAAGCGATGAACAGAAGGAAGAGACGCTTAAGGCGCTTGGCAGAGGCCAGGGCTTCATCCGTTCGGAGATTGGCCGACGCATCCGACTGCGTCATACGCCCGAACTGATCTTCAAGTTTGATACGTCGATCGAATACGGCAGCCGTATCGAGAAATTATTGCAGCAAATCAATCAAGAGGAACACTGAGATGACAAGCACGGTGTTTAGTTACGAAGAACAATTGCAGCGAGTCAAACAGTTCATCGAGGCGGGAGATGATTTCCTGGTCGTTTCCCATGTCAATCCGGACGGCGACGCGATCAGTTCCACCGTCGCCGTGGGTTGGCTCCTGCATTCGTTGGGCAAGAAATTTACCATGATGAACGAAGGTTCATGTCCGCGCAAATTCGATTATCTGTGGGGAGCCGGAAACATCATCGATCATTCGCAGGATACATCCGCCAGGAAGTACGACCGGGTCATCGCCGTCGATTGTGCTGATTTCAAGCGGATCGGCAAGGTGGCGGACCGCTTCAGCGACAATGTTCGGATCGCCAACATCGACCATCACCCGACCAACGATTATTACGGTGATGTTCATCTGATCCGTCCGGATGCTGCTGCCACCGCCGAGATCCTGTATGATCTTCTGAACGTGTTCAGCATCGAATGGGACGAGCGAATCGCGACCTGCATCTATACGGGATTGCTTACGGATACGGGAGGCTTCCGCTATTCCAATACGACGGCGAACGTGATGCGCATCGCCTCCAGCTTGATTGGTTTCGGCGTGAAGGCGAATGACCTCTCCGAGCTTCTGCTGGAACGCCTGACCAGATCCCATGTGGCGCTGCTCAAGCGGGCGCTGAACACGCTGACATTCAATCAGGACAACACGGTATGCTGGCTGAGCGTACTGCTCTCGGATATGCAAGAGACGAACGCTTCCAACGAGGATCTGGAGGGTCTCGTCCAGTATCCGCGCAATATCGAAGGCGTGCAGATCGGCATCCTGTTCAAGGAAGTTAGAACGGATGTTTTCAAAGTGAGCATGCGATCTTCTGGCGCAGCAGATGTGGCCAAGATCGCCCAGCATTTCGGAGGCGGCGGCCATGTTCGGGCAGCAGGATGCACGATCGAAGGCAAGCTGAAGGACATCATCGCTCAGGTCGTCACCGAAGCGGAGAAGGAACTGAAGGCGAATGCACAAGCTTGATGGGATATTGCCCGTACTGAAACCGGCGGGCTGGACATCGCACGATGTGGTGGCCAAGGTACGCGGCATCCTGCGTTTGAAACGGATCGGACATGCCGGCACTCTTGACCCCGCTGTTACCGGCGTATTGCCGCTGGCGCTGGACAGAAGCACGCGCTTTATCGAATATTTGCAAGAGATGCCCAAGGAATATGTGGCGGAGATGACGATCGGTTATGCAACCGACACCGAGGATGCGACCGGTCAGGTCATGGAACGGGTGGAATCCGTGCAGCTCGATATGGAGATGATCGAACGCACGCTGGAACGATTCATCGGCGAGATCGAGCAGATTCCTCCGATGTACAGTGCCGTCAAGGTGGACGGCAAGCGCCTCTACGAGTTGGCCAGACAAGGTCAGGAGGTTGAACGCAAGGCCCGCAAGGTCCGGATTCATCAGCTTGTTCTCGAAGAAGCGAAGCTTGAGGAGCCTTATCCGAAACTGAGGCTGCGTGTTCTCTGCTCCAAAGGAACCTATATCCGCACCCTGTGCAAGGATATCGGCGAAGCGCTGGGCTATCCGGCGGTGATGTCCGAGCTCGTACGTACGATGTCTTGCGGCATCACATGGTCCCAGTGCCTCACGTTGGAGCAGATCGCCGAGTTGCATGCCCAAGGTAAGCTTAACGAATATTTACTTGCAGCGGATGAAGCCTTGACCTATATGCCTGCTGTTCATGTCGATGAACAGGTTGCGGTCAGGCTTCTGCAAGGGCAGAGGGTGAAGCAGCAAGGCCAGGCTGCGCTTAAAGGCTTCGGAGCGCAACAGCTTGTGCGGATCTACGCGCCGGAAGGCCGATTCATCGGCATCTGCCAGGCTGCAGGCAAGCTGCTCATCCCTCATAAGATGTTTCAATCCTGATAACAGCAAGTCAAGAAAGTGATGGATGCTTGTGGAAATCAGAAAACTGGAATACCCGTTTACGCAGAATGAGCTTGTGCCGAGCGGCGGACAAGTGATCGCAATCGGTGATTTTGACGGCGTTCATCTCGGACACCAGGAAGTGATCGGACGTGCTGTGCAGCAAGCGAAATCGCTCGGCGTGCCGTCTGCCATTATGACCTTTGACCCGCATCCGCGCGAAGTGTTAGGCAAGCCGCAATTTTCCCGATACTTGACACCTATCGCCGAGAAGATGCGATTACTCGCAGGGCTCGGAATCGATTATGTCTACATCGTCCACTTCACCGAGCAACTGGCCCAGGTGTCGCCTGAAGCATATTTCGAGCGCATGCTGCTTCCCATGAACCTGAAGGCGATTGTCGTCGGGTTTGACTTTACGTTCGGCCATAAGGGACAAGGTACTGCTGAGACGCTCGTCCGTCTCGCGGGCGATCGCATGCGCGTTCAGATCGTGCCTCCGTATCACATGTACGGGGAGAAGGTCAGCAGCACGCTCATCCGCGAACAGCTCCATCTGGGAGATCTGGACCGCTTGCAAACCATGCTCGGACGACGCTACCGGATCGAAGGGACTGTCGTCAGAGGCGAAGGCCGGGGGCGGACGATCGGATTCCCCACGGCCAATCTGGAGCTGAACGACCGTTATGTGATTCCCCGGCAAGGTGTTTACGCAGTCAAGGTGATAAGCGGAGCTGACGAGTGGAACGGGGTGATGAACATCGGCACCAAGCCGACCTTCCATGGAGACGAAGGGCAACTGGTGACGATTGAGGTTCATCTCTTTGATTGCAACGAGGACCTGTACGGCCGGACGATGCAGGTGGAATTTGCGGCGTATCTGCGCCCGGAGATGAAATTTTCCTCTGTGGACCTATTGATCGAGCAAATTAGAAATGATGCGATGAAAGCCAGGCAGATTCTTGCATGACCTCATCGATTCATGATATACTATGCGTTGTGGCTAAAAATATGTAGCCCTAGAACCTCAGCGCGGAATACGACTCACCGACGTATCTCTGGGCTGCAGGGGATTATATGAGCAGAAGGAGGTGTACAGGATGGCAATTACACAAGAACGTAAGCAGCAGATCATCGAACAATTTAAGACGCACGAGAACGACACTGGTTCCCCTGAAGTACAGATCGCTATCCTAACGGAGAACATTCAGAATCTGACTGAACATCTTCGCGATCATAAGAAGGACCATCATTCGCGCCGCGGCTTGCTCAAGATGGTCGGTCAACGTCGCAGATTGCTGGCATACTTGAAAAACAAAGATGTTCAGCGTTACAGTGCTCTGATTGAAAAATTAGGCCTGCGCAGATAATGCAACGTGAGAAGCAACCTAGTTATGGATCAGCCCAAGCGTCTGCCTGACGGCGGCGATTCATAATTCGGGTTGCTTTTTACAAATATATTACTATGAACATCATACATAATCAGAGCTGCACATTGAATAGGAGGGTATGTATGCTGCAAACAGTTGAAATGGAGCTCGCCGGCCGTAAGCTGATCCTCGAGACAGGCAAGCTGGCCAAACAGGCGAATGCGGCTGTTCTGGTCCGCTACGGCGATACGGTTATTCTCAGCACGGTGACCGCTTCTCCTGAGCCGAAGGATCTGGATTTCTTCCCGCTGACGGTCAACTATGAAGAGAAGCTGTACGCGGTTGGCAAGATCCCCGGTGGCTTCATCAAGCGTGAGGGCAGACCAAGCGAGAAAGCGATCCTGGCGAGCCGCTTGACGGACAGACCGATCCGCCCGCTGTTCCCGGAGGGCTTCCGTAATGAAGTACAGATCGTCAACCTCGTCCTGAGCGTGGATCAGGACTGTTCTCCCGAGATCTCGGCGATGATCGGTACATCCGCTGCTCTGGCGATCTCCGATGTACCGTTTAACGGGCCGATCGGCGGTGTGATCGTTGGACGGGTTGATGGGCAGTTCGTTATCAACCCAACCGTCGAACAGGAGGAACGCAGCGACATCTATGTGGTCGTTGCGGGCACGAAGAACGCCATCATGATGGTGGAGGCGGAAGCCGAGCAGGTGCCGGAAGAAGTCATGTTGGAAGCGATCATGTTCGGTCATGAGGAGATCAAGAAGATCGTCGATAAGATCGAGGAATTCACACAGATCGCCGGCAAGCCGAAGATGGAAGTCAAGCTGCATGACGTGGATCCGGAAGTGAATCAGGCGGTGCGCGACTTCGCAGCAGAACGTCTGATCGCCGCAGTGCGGATCGCCGAGAAGCAAGCTAGGCAGGATGCGATCGATGCGATTAATGAGGAAGCGGTTGCGCACTTCACGGAAGTCTATGCGGAAGAGCCGGACAAGCTGGCCGATGTGAAAGAAGTGCTCTACAACATCGTGAAGGAAGAGGTACGCCGTCTCATCACCCATGAGAAGATTCGTCCAGATGGCCGGAAGCTCAATGAGATCCGACCGATCGAATGTGAGATCGGCCTGTTGCCGCGTACCCATGGTTCCGGTTTGTTCACCAGAGGACAGACCCAAGCGCTCAGCGTATGTACTCTTGGTGCACTGGGTGACGTGCAGATCCTGGACGGCATCGATCTGGAAGAGTCCAAACGGTTCATGCACCATTACAACTTCCCGCCGTTCAGCGTTGGCGAAGCTAGACCACTTCGTCCCCCGGGAAGACGGGAGATTGGCCACGGCGCGCTTGGTGAGCGTGCACTTGCTAAGGTCATTCCGCCGGAAAGCGAGTTCCCGTATACGATCCGCCTCGTGTCCGAGGTGCTGGAATCGAACGGTTCGACTTCGCAGGCGAGCATCTGTGCGAGCACACTCGCGATGATGGATGCCGGTGTACCGATCAAGGCACCTGTTGCTGGCGTGGCGATGGGATTGATCAAGGACGGAGAGCATGTCTCCATTCTGACCGATATCCAGGGAATGGAAGACCATCTGGGCGATATGGACTTCAAGGTTGCCGGAACGGCTGCAGGGGTTACGGCCATCCAGATGGACATCAAGATCGACGGCATCGACCGCGAGATCCTGAAGCAAGCATTGGAGCAGGCGCGTGAAGGACGTATGTTCATCCTGAACAAGATGCTCGAAGTCATCAAGGAGCCGCGCAAGAGCTTGTCCAAATATGCGCCGAAGATCTTGACGATGCAGATCAATCCGGAGAAGATCCGCGATGTCATCGGTGCGGGCGGCAAGATCATCAACAAGATCATCGACGAGACTGGCGTCAAGATTGACATCGAGCAGGATGGACGCGTCTACATTGCATCAGCCGACGAAGCTGCTAACGAAAGAGCGCGTCAGATCATCGAGAGCATCGTGAAGGAAGTTGTTGTCGGCGAATCGTATCTCGGAACCGTCAAGCGCATCGAGAAGTTTGGCGCATTTGTCGAGATATTGCCGGGCAAGGAAGGTCTCGTGCATATCTCTCAACTGGCCAATGAACGGGTGGCCAAGGTTGAAGATGTCGTCAAGATCGGCGATAAGATCACCGTCAAGGTTACGGAGATCGACAGCCAGGGCCGCATCAACCTGTCGCGCAAAGCAACACTGCCTGCAAGCACATCAGCCAAGTCGTAACACACTTTGGCTGAGTGCATCAGCCAAGTGACGTGAATCCGGCTGGCGAATGTGTTAGTCCAAGTGAAGAGTATCAATTCACCACATAAACGCGAAAGAGATGGAGATGAATCTGTCTCTTTTTTGATTTTCTGGGGAAGTTTCGTCGCTCCAACGTGATCATTCACGTGATGAAGATGGTGGATGGAATCGGGAGGTTATGTTATAAGGGGAATTCCATGAATCGCCCGGCTATAAGCGATACGATCCGCAAGGTTTACGGACAGCAACTGGGTTGCGAGAGGGAGATGAATCATTCGGATTACCAGCCGTTGTCCGCTCTGTTCCAGCCTCTATAACGTTTGATGTATGAAGTGCATTTCGCCATCGGACTGCACGGCGAAAATTTCACTCATCCATCCGGCGATCGAATGTTAAGGACACGTCATAATCCAGCCTTCTCTGTCATAGTGTTAGGACAAGGCGAACGGTGCTGGTCTGGAAGGCGGTTATCGTTTGATCCAGACTGGAAGGAACCTGTGGAATCAGATTATGGGTTATGGATGTCGGAAGGGGTTGGGCTGATGAGGCGCGGATGGCTCGGGTTAGGGATCGTTATGGTGCTCACCTATCTGGTACTGGAATGGACGCCTGCAAGTCTCTACATCGAAAGCGTTAAGCGTCAAGCCTCTCCTGTCGGGCAGATCACGGAACAGAAGGGCTGGCTAACGACAGACGGGCGAGAGGAATTGCTGCAGCGTATCCACCAGGCGGCAGAGCATGTCCGGGAAGAAGCTGTGAATGCCAGGGTCGATCCGGTATGGAAGGCGATTCCCGGTTACAACGGGCTTGAGGTCGATGTGGAGAAGACACTTGCGGCCAACCGGGGCAGGCCTCAAACAGAGCCGTTGAAGTTGGTGCTGCGCGAAGTAGAGCCTAAGATTCAGTTGGAGGATCTGGGAGCCCATCCGATCTACAGAGGCAATCCGAAGAAGAAAATGGTTGCCTTAATGATCAATGTCGCCTGGGGCAATGAATACTTGCCGGGCATGTTGGAAATGCTTGAGGCGCATGGCGTGCCGGCGACATTCTTCTTCGACGGTTCGTGGTTAAGCCGAAACATCGATGTCGCGAAGCAAATCTGCGCCGCCGGTCATGAATGCTCCAATCATGCATACAGCCATCCGAATATGAGTGAGTTGAGCCGAGCGAGGCAAATGGAGGAGATCACGAAGACGGAACGGTTGCTCCGTGAGAAGCTGGGCGTAAAGAATCGATTGTTCGCCCCGCCATCGGGCGATTACAATCAGACGACGGTCGATGTCGCCTATGAGCTTGGTCTGTACACCGTATTGTGGACGATTGACACCGTGGACTGGAAGAAGCCGGCCCCCGAATGGGTCGTCCGCCGTATTGCCGCGAATCTGGAGCCTGGCTCGCTCATCCTCATGCACCCGACCGAATCCTCCTCTAAGGCATTGGAGGGAATGATTAACGTGATTAAGGATAAGGGATACGTGTTTGGTACGGTATCGGATGTATTGAACTCAGAACGAGTGACGGATATTGAGGCGGCGCTGGATTTTTGATAGTATGGAGGAAGTTTAACAGCTAAGAGATTGGAAAGGTGTCAACAAGCACGCATCGAACGTTTATTGGGAGGCATAATGGAGAAATTCACGCTATCGAACGGACTAAGAGTCGTAATCGAGACGATTCCGACGGTGCGTTCCGTGTCGTTCGGCATATGGGTCAAAGCCGGATCAAGGACGGAGCAGCGGGCGGTTAACGGGATCTCGCATTTTATCGAACATATGATGTTCAAGGGTTCGCAGAAGTACACTGCCAGGGAGATCGCCGAAATCTTCGACGGAATCGGCGGCAATGTCAATGCGTTCACCTCGAAGGAATACACCTGCTATTATTTCAAGGTGCTCGACAGCCATCTCCCGCTTGCTGTGGACGTACTGGCGGAGATGCTGCTGCATTCGCGATTCGATGAATCCGATATGGAGAAGGAGAAGAAGGTGATCTTCGAGGAGATCGCGATGTATGAGGATACTCCCGATGATCTGGTGCATGATCTGATCGCGCGGGCAGCATACGGCTCCCATTCTCTGGCCTATCCGATATTGGGCACGGAGGATCATCTGGCTCCGCTTAAGCCGGATGATCTGCGCGGCTATATCGAACAGCACTATCATATCGACAACATTGTGATCAGCGCTGCGGGGAATGTCGACCGTTCAATCATTGGCCTGTTGGAGCAGCATTTCGGCAAGTTAAAGAGACGAGGCGAGCCGCTGGTACCTGTTGAGCCAGCGTTCTCCGGCGATGTCCTGTACCATCACAAGCAAACCGAACAGCATCACATCTGTCTCGCCTTGCCGGGTGTATCCATGCATGATGAGAGACAGACGGCGATGACCATCCTGAACAATGTGATCGGCGGCAGCATGAGCTCGCGCTTGTTCCAGGAGATTCGCGAGAACCGCGGTCTGGCTTATTCCGTTTATTCGTATCACACCGCGCATGAGGACAGCGGTTTGTTCACGATCTATACGGGAACGGCGCCGGAGCAAACAGCGGAGGTATTGAAGCTGACCATCGATATTCTCAGCGATGTGAAGAACAATGGCATCACCGACAGCGAACTGCATAAATCCAAGGAACAGATCAAAGGCAATCTGCTCATCAGCCTCGAAAGCACCAGCAGCCGGATGAACCGGCTCGGTAAGAACGAGCTCATGAAGCGCAAGCACGAAACGTTGGATGAGATGATCGCGCGGATCGACAATGTGACGCAGGAGAAGGTTTGGGAGACGATCCGGCATGTGTTCTCCAAGCCGTTTGCGCTGGCGATGGTGGGAGAATCGGATGAAGCGATTGCATCAATTGGGAGGGATCAGCTTGTATAATGTACAGTTGAAGCGGCTGCCGGGCAACGAAGACGTGCAACTGCCGCGAAAAATGTCGGAGCTTGCCAGCGGTTTTGATCTGCATGCGGCGGTTGAGGAGCCGGTCACGCTGCAGCCGGGGGAGCGGAAACTGATTCCGACAGGAATCGCCATCAGCATGCCGCCTGAGCTTGAAGCGCAGATTCGGCCGCGCAGCGGACTTGCGTTCAAGCATGGCATCACTTGCCTGAATACGCCTGGTACGATCGATGCCGACTATCGCGGTGAGATCAAGGTGCTGCTCATCAATCTTGGACAAGCTCCATTTACGATCGAGCGCAATGAGCGGATCGCGCAGATGGTGTTCCAGGTCGTACCGCAGGTGCAGTTCGAGCTCGTCGATGAGTTGTCCGAGACGGAACGCGGTGCAGGCGGCTTCGGGCATACGGGGACGAAATAGGAGAGTATGATCCGGGGAAGGTTGGAAGCAAACGGAACGGTTTGTTTCCAACCTTTTCTTATTTTCAACTGTTTGTGGCATGCAGAACGTCATTCCGCTATGGGCCGCCAAACGCCGGGTTCTCCGCCCCTGTATCGAATGAATAACGGATCTAAGTTCCGTTCACAGCAATCGGCCAGGTAACGGAACCAGGTTCCGTCACGCTTTCGGGCATGGTCCATGTGGCCGTTCAGTGGAGCGGCCGCCGCCCAAATCTTCTGGATGGTTAAGGCACCTTTTTCGCGCCCATGCATACGATGCATTATCTTATTTGGTGTGGAAAGGAGCTGAAGATCCGCATGCTGACGGGAATTCAGGTGGCTTTCCTCGGCGGTGACGCGCGGCAACTGGAAGTGATCCAGAGGTTTGCTGAACTTGATGCGACGGTAACATTAGTGGGGTTCGACAACCTGCAGAACGAGTTCAGCGGTGTTACCAAGAGGCCGCTTACCCCTGAATTGTTCGAGACTTTGGATGCCGTTATCTTGCCAGTCGTTGGCACGGATGAGAAAGGCAGCGTACAGTCGATTTTCTCTAGCGAGGAGCTGGTCCTCCTCGATATCCATCTGCAGGCATTGCCGAAACACGCCAAGATCTATACAGGAATGGCGACATCCTACCTCAAGCGGCTCGGCCAGCGGGCAGGCATCGAAATTGTCGAGCTGCTGGAGAGGGATGACGTGGCAATCTACAACTCAATTCCCACCGCTGAGGGGGCGGTGATGCTTGCGATCCAGCATACGGACATTACGATTCATGGCTCGAATTGCATGGTGCTTGGCCTTGGAAGAACCGGCATGACGCTGGCCCGTACGCTGAAAGGATTGGGGGCCAATGTGTCGGTTGGTGTGCGCCGTGAAGAGCATTTCGCAAGAGCGTGGGAGATGGGTTTTAATCCTTTTTATACAAAGGATCTGCTCGCGCATGTCCGGAATATCGACTTGCTTTTTAATACAATTCCGACTATGATTATCACAGCGCAAGTAATTGCTGGAATGCCGCACCGCGCTGTGATTATCGACCTTGCGTCGAAGCCGGGCGGTACGGATTTCCGGTTCGCGGAAAAACGCGGAATCAAAGCGCTTCTCGCCCCGGGTTTGCCTGGTATCGTCGCACCGAAGACGGCTGGCCGTATCCTCGCGAATACGCTCAGCCAACTCATTCTGGAGGACAACAGGGAACGGGGGAGTGCGCTATGAATTGGAGCGGTAAGACGGTAGGTTTCGCCCTGACGGGCTCGCATTGTACGTATGATGAAGTGATGCCGCAGATTCAGCGATTTGTGGATGCCGGTGCGAATGTGATCCCGATCGCGTCGTATACGGTGATGACCACCGACACGCGGTTCGGTCAAGCGGCAGATTGGCAGAAGAAGCTGAAGGACATCACGGGCAATGACATCATCGCGACGATCGTCGATGCAGAGCCGCTGGGACCAACGAAGCTGCTGGATGTGCTCGTCATCGCTCCATGCACGGGCAACACCACGAGCAAACTCGCCAATGCGATGACCGATTCTCCTGTCCTGATGGCAGCGAAAGCCCAGATGCGCAATCAGCGTCCGCTCGTGCTGGCAATCTCGACGAATGACGGTCTTGGACTGAATCTGGCTAATATCGCGAAGCTTCTCTTCGCCAAACATATCTACTTCGTTCCGTTCGGGCAAGACAATCCATTCGCCAAACCGAACTCTCTTGTGTCACGCATGGATCTCATCATGGAGACCTGCGAGGCAGCGCTGGAAGGCCGACAACTGCAGCCGGTTCTGATCGAGCGATATCAGGCATGATGCATATGGCAGGATACGGGTATGATCATCATGTGCTGTCATCAGGGGGAAGTGCCTAATGCGCATCATCGTGCAGAAATTCGGAGGCACGTCACTTTCCACCGTTAACGCCAGAGTTCAAGCAATTCAACATATCAAGCGTGCGCTTCATGAGCAATATGCAGTCGTTGTCGTCGTTTCGGCGATGGGCAGAAATGGCGACCCCTATGCGACCGATTCTTTGTTGAGCTTGATTGCCGAGAACGGCAATTCATTGCCTGCCCGCGAACAGGATCTGCTTCTCAGTTGCGGGGAGATTATCTCTGCGGTAACGCTGTGCAGCATGCTGCATGCGGAAGGCATCCCATCACGCGTGTTCACCGGCGTACAGGCCGGTATCCGAACGGATGCCAGGTTCGGTGACGCGCGCATCCTGAAAGTGATGCCGACTCAGCTCCGAGAGACAATCGAACGCGGAGAGGTTGCGGTTGTTACCGGTTTCCAAGGATGTACGGAGGACGGGGAGACCACCACGCTTGGCCGCGGGGGCAGCGATACGACCGCGACAGCGCTCGGAGCCGCTCTCAAGGCTGAGCTGGTCGAGATTTATACGGATGTCAGCGGAATCCTGACCGCTGACCCGAAGATCGTTCCCGATGCCAAACAGCTCGCCGCCGTCAGCTATGCGGAAGTATGCAACATGGCGAATTACGGCGCTAAGGTGATCCATCCGCGTGCGGTGGAGATAGCGATGCATGCGCGCATCCCGCTGCGCATCCGCTCGACCTTCTCGACCAACGAAGGGACGCTGGTCGCCGATTCGGCAGTGAGTAGGCATGCTGGCGAGATCGCCGATCGTTATGTCACGGGCATCGCCCATACGACCGACATTACCCAGATTCAAGTAACGGCGGAAGACCATCAACTCGACCTGCAGGTACAGGTGTTTCAGGCGATGGCGAGAGCCGGCATCAGCGTAGATTTCATCAATGTGAATCCATCGGGAGTTGTGTATACCGTCAGTGACCGTGTGGCCGAGAAGGCGGCGGAAGTGCTGAGGGGACTCGGGTATCAACCGAAGCTCGTCAGAAACTGTGCCAAGATCGCGGTCATTGGCGGCGGGATCAACGGTGTTCCCGGCATCATGTCGAAGATCGTGTCTGCTCTGGCAGACCATCAAATATCCATTCTGCAATCAGCCGACTCCAATACGACGATCTGGGTATTGGTGAATCGCTCTGACATGGAGACGGCACTGCGCGCGTTGCACGAAGTATTCGCGCTGGCAGAAGGATAGCCTAGTATACAAGGGAGGTTATCGCTTTGGAATTCGGCAGATTAATAACGGCAATGGTGACACCATTCGACAAGGATCTCAACGTCAATTGGGAGTCTGCTGATCGGTTGATCGATTACCTGATTGACGAGCAGGGCACTGACAGTCTGGTGGTATGTGGAACGACGGGCGAATCACCAACGCTCACAGAAGAGGAGAAATTGGAACTGCTGCGTTTTGCCGTAAGCAAGGCGAAGGGACGCTGCAAGATCATCGCTGGCACTGGCAGCAATGACACCAAGCATTCGATCGAGCTGACGAAGGAAGCCGAGAAGCTGGGAGTAGACGGTATCCTGCTCGTGTCTCCTTACTATAATCGCCCAAGTCAAGATGGACTGTACGCGCATTTCCGCGCAATTGCCGAGAGCACCAAGCTGCCTGTCATGCTGTACAACGTGCCGAAGCGCACCGGCGTGACCATCGAAGCTTCCACGATCATTCGTTTGGCGCAGGATGTGCCGAATATCGTGGCGACGAAAGAAGCTCATGACAACCTTGACCTCATCACCACGATCATCGGCCAAGCCCCTGAATCGTTCAAGGTTTACAGCGGTGATGATATCTTGACATTGCCGATGATGGCGATCGGCGCGTATGGCGTGGTCAGTGTGGCCAGCCATCTGATCGGCCGAGAGATGCGCGAGATGATGGAGCATTTCCTGGCAGGCAGAGTAGCGGAGGCAGCCCGTTTGCACGGGAAACTGCAGCCGTTGTTCAACAGCATGATGCCGAATCCAGTAAGGGTGAAGACTGCGCTGCGCGTTAAGGGCTTCGATGTCGGCAGCGTCCGCCTGCCGCTCGTGGACGGCAGCGAAGAGGATGAAGTGCTGCTGCGCCGTCTGTTCGGTTAATCGAAACGTGATTTCAGCGGGGGAATATGTTGTTCCAGCCTGGAATTCGCATGTTCCCCTTCATCTATGGCAACACTTAAGATAGACTCGGTTCGCTTCGACTGGATGATTATTAGCTTGTCATAGGTGATTTCGTTCATGTATAATGTTCACTAAGTGACTGGTGCGGTACTTTATGGTTTGTTATCCATATTGAAAAATCGTCGTCAATCCATTAACAGGGAGGGTAAATAATCTCTTGCAGAAACAATCCAAAAATCATGCTGAAAAGCTGTCCATTTTCGCACTTGGCGGCGTGGGCGAAATTGGAAAAAACATGTACGTAGTTCAATACGGTTCGGATATCGTGGTTATCGATTCCGGATTGAAGTTTCCCGAAGAGGACATGCTGGGTATCGATATCGTCATTCCGGATGTGAGTTACCTCGTTGAGAATAAGGAGAAGGTCAGAGGGATCGTCCTGACCCACGGACACGAAGACCACATAGGCGGCTTGCCTTATGTGCTGAAGCATCTCAATGTTCCGGTCTACGGAACCAAGCTGACGCTTGGGCTTGTTGAGGCCAAGCTTAAGGAAGCCGGCATGATGGGCGAGACGAAACGGGTTCTGATTCATCCAGACTCGGAATTGAAGTTCGGTACGATGAAGGTGTCATTCTTCAAAACCAATCACAGTATTCCGGATTCGGTCGGCATATGCATCGATACGCCGGAAGGCGTGGTTGTTCACACAGGCGACTTCAAGTTCGATCAGACACCGGTTAACAATGATTTCGCGGACCTGCATCGAATGAGCGAGATCGGCAAACGCGGCGTACTCGCACTGCTCTCGGACAGCACGAATGCAGAGCGTCCGGGCTTCACCGGATCGGAACGGAGCGTTGGCGCTTCCTTACGGGAAGTGTTCCGCACAGCCGAGCAGCGCGTTGTCGTGGCTACCTTTGCCTCCAATGTGCACCGTTTGCAGCAGGTGATCGATGCAGCAGCGTTCACGAACCGGAAGCTGGCTGTGGTCGGTCGAAGCATGGTGAATGTCATCTCGATCGCCTCCGAGCTCGGATATCTGCACATTCCGGAAGGTATGCTGATCGAGCCGGACGAGATCAACAAGCTGCCTGCCAATCGCGTTGCGATCCTCTCAACGGGTTCGCAGGGCGAACCGATGTCGGCGTTGACGCGGATGGCTCGCTCATCGCACAAGAAAGTGGAGATCCTGCCTGGCGACACGGTGATCATCGCGGCAAACCCGATCCCGGGCAATGAGAAATACGTCGGCAGAACGATCGATGAGCTGTTCCGTTTAGGCGCAAACGTCGTCTATGGACCAAACTCCGCCACCGGCGTTCATGTCTCCGGTCACGGTTCCCAGGAAGAACTCAAGCTCATGCTTAATCTGATGAAGCCGAAGTACTTCATCCCGATTCACGGCGAATACCGCATGCTGCGTCAGCACGGGTTGCTGGCGGAGTCGGTCGGCATCGAACGCGAGAACATCTTCATATGCGACCTCGGCGAAGTGGTGGAGATTCATAACGGCGTAGCCCGTAAGGCTGGCAAGATCCCAGTGGGCAATGTGTTGATCGATGGCCTGGGAGTAGGCGATGTCGGCAACATCGTGCTTCGTGACCGCAAGCTGTTGTCCCAGGACGGCATCCTCGTTGTTGTTGTCACGCTCAGCAAGCAGGACGGCAAGATCGTATCCGGACCGGACATCATATCTCGCGGTTTCGTCTATGTCCGTGAATCCGAGGGACTGCTCGATGAAGCGAATCGGATCGTAAGCGGCACGCTGCAGAAGCTTACCGGTGAAAATGTCAATGAATGGGCTTCACTGAAAACCAATGTCAAAGAAGCACTAGGACGATTTTTGTATGAACAAACCAGAAGAAGACCGATGATCCTTCCGATCATCATGGAAGTCTAAAAGATCCGCTGCCATAAGGCAACCAGCACGTGAACCATCAATAACCATTGAATACAAAAGCTTTCTTGCGAGCGTTCTCCGGAACGCCGTGAGGAAGCTTTTTTCGATCTATCGAGATATGGCGATATGTTGCGTAGAAATAAAAAGCGTCCCAGTAACCTATACTAGGAAGGATGTCAATCAAGGCTCTATCTCGAGAATGAGAAGCGGAGGAATGGACAGATGCACCGTATCCCCTATACGAATGCTGAGACGCTGCCGGAGGACGACAAGAAGCGAGGATCCGTCGTGGACAACATCCAGCAACTGGGACAAACGAATGTGGCCACATCGGCAGATTCCAATATTTATTGTCTGACGATCATCGGTCAAGTGGAAGGACATGTTGTACTTCCTCCCCAGAACAAGACGACCAAGTATGAGCATATTATTCCGCAGCTTGTCGCAGCTGAGCAGAATCCGAAGATCGAAGGCGTGCTCGTCATACTGAATACCGTCGGCGGCGATGTGGAAGCGGGTTTGGCGATTGCGGAGATGATCGCCTCGCTGTCGAAACCTACGGTGACCCTTGTGCTCGGCGGCGGGCACAGCATCGGCGTGCCGATCGCGGTATCTGCCGATTGGTCGATTATCGCTGAGACGGCCACGATGACGATTCACCCGATCCGCCTGAACGGCTTGGTCATCGGCGTGCCGCAGACGTTCGAATATCTGGATAAGATGCAGGAGAGAGTGATCCGATTCATCCTGAACCATTCGCGGATCAGCGAAGAGGAACTGAAATCCCTGATGTTCAAGACCGGAGAATTGACCCGTGACATCGGGACAACGGTGATCGGCGCAGATGCCGTAAGCAAGGGTCTCATCGATCAGGTCGGAGGAGTGGCGGAAGCGATCCGCGAGCTCAACAGGCGGATCGAGGAGAGGAAGCAGGCGGCCGGAGGAGTCGTCCAATGATCTACTCGGTGATTCCAACGGAGGAACTGTTCTTCAATGGCTGGGAGGACACGATCACTCCCCTGACGGACCTAACCGTAGCAGGTGTGATGATGCAGGTTGAGATGCTTGGGGATGGTACGGCGAGGATTGTCCGGTTGATCAGCCCCAATCCGTTCGATTATATGAATCCTGCCTGGATGCCGGGCAATATTATTCGCTACGTGCCCAAATTTGATTGACCAAATATATGTTCCTGTTTTCGTTCTGTGCTATAATGGGGGCGGAGGTGTAGAACGTTGGCCGCATCCAGGAAGCGCAAGCGCAACACAGTCAAGAAGACACTCAAGTATGAAGTTTATGGCATCCTGTTCCTGATTTTCTCGGTGATCACACTAGCCAGCACCGGTGCTGACTCGGGAGTTGGCAGCGTCGGCCGCAGCTTGGGCTCGATATGCTATTTTCTGGCCGGTAAATTGCCTTTTGTCATCCCGCTTGTTTTCATATATATCGGTTTGTATGTCATGATCTATCGCAAATGGCCGAAACGATGGACTGCGAGGAGGTCAGGCGTGCTGCTGGCCGTAATCGCAGTCCTGATCACTTATCAGATGAATGAGTTTCATGCGCAGGGATTCCCTTATACAGTCGGCGATATTATTAAGCATCCGTTTGATAATCTGACTCGAGTCTTGTCAGCGGGGATGGATCAAGCTGAATTTCGCACCCATGCAGGCGGAGGACTGATCGGGGCACTGAGCTATGGCTTATTGTATTTTCTGTTCGCTGACATAGGAGCGATCCTGATGGTGATCGCGCTCCTTGCGATCAGCTTCGTATACATAACCGGTCTCACCTATACGGACATGTTCCGCTCGCTTCGCCGCAGGCTCGCCCATCTGCGCAAGGTGCTTAAAGCCCGCTTCCGGGATATGTTCAAGAAGCGCCGCAAGAACAAGATGGAGCGCATCACGCCGGATCTGGACGATGACGATACGGATGATAATCAACTTCCCCCCATCCTGATCGATGAAGAGACGTACAATCCTCATCGGCGTGCGAAGAAGAAGCCAGTTTTCATGAATCTGTTCTTCTCGGACAAGGACAAGAAGGATGAGCGTGACGATGACGACAGGGAAGAGGAGGAGTTCGAGGATGACGATTGGCAGGAGGACTCCGAACATTCGGAATATCAGGACGATATCCGTCGGCATGAGGATGGGCGTCCGTATGAAGAGGACGAGCCCCTGGAAGGCGTGTCCGGCGTTTATGCCAGCCACGATGCGCAGCAAGAGCCGGTATTCCGTGACTTTCTGGAGCGGGTTGAGCAGCAGGTCGCAGACCTTGAGTCAGAGGAGGACCATTCTCCTGTTGTGAACGTTCAGGAAGATGCGGCGATCGTGTCTGAAGATGAATCGGATGAACATGCCGATCCTGTCTTACAAGCCGAGGCTCAGCCAACTGAGCCTAGCAAACTGTCTGGTAAGGAACCGGATATTCGCATCCAATTGACTCCAGTCCCGGTCAAGGAGCAGCGGCCGTATCAATTGCCGCCGTTCAGCCTTCTGAACAAACCTTCAGGCGCAGCAGGCAAGGGCGGACAGACGGATTACCTCTCCAATGCGCGCAAGCTCGAAGCCACCCTCGAAAGCTTCGGCGTGCGGGCCAAAGTATTGGAAGTCGTGCGCGGACCAGCGGTCACGCGCTATGAGATTCAGCCGGATGTTGGCGTGAAGGTGAGCCGCATCGTCAACCTGACCGATGACATCGCGCTTGCTCTTGCGGCCAAGGATATCCGTATGGAGGCGCCGATTCCCGGCAAGTCCGCGATCGGCATCGAGATACCGAACGATGAGATTTCGGTGGTGACACTGCGCGAGGTGATGGAGAGCCCGGCCTTCCATGAGTCAGCTTCGCGTTTGTCGATCGCGCTGGGCAGAGACATCAGCGGACAGGCGATCGTCGCCAATCTGGCGAAGATGCCTCACCTGCTCGTGGCCGGCGCGACGGGTTCAGGCAAGTCCGTCTGCATCAATGGCATCATCACGAGCATCCTGTACAAAGCTAAACCATCGGAAGTCAAGTTCCTGCTCATCGACCCGAAGATGGTGGAACTGAGCGTCTATAACGGCATCCCGCATCTGCTGTCTCCCGTGGTAACGGATCCGCGGCGTGCGTCGCTGGCGCTCAAGAAGATCGTTATGGAGATGGAAAAGCGTTACGAGCTGTTCTCCAAATCCGGTATCCGCAATATCGAAGGATATAACTCGCTCATCCAGGAGAAGATCGCATCCGGCGATCACAGTCAAGCGCCGTTGCCGTACATCGTTGTGATCGTCGACGAGCTCGCCGACCTGATGATGGTTGCCGCGAGCGATGTCGAGGAGTCGATCACGCGCATCGCACAGAAGGCACGCGCAGCCGGTATTCACCTGATCCTCGCCACGCAGCGTCCGTCGGTCGATGTCATCACTGGCGTGATCAAGGCGAACATTCCTTCGCGGATCGCATTCGGCGTCTCTTCCCAGGTCGACTCGCGCACGATCCTGGACAGCGCAGGAGCGGAGAAGCTGCTCGGCAGAGGGGACATGTTGTTCATGCCAGTAGGCGCTGCGAAGCCGATTCGTATCCAAGGCGCATTCTTGTCCGATCAAGAAGTTGAAGCGGTGTGCGACTTTGTGCGCAAGCAGGAGGAAGTGAACTACCGGACGGATCTTGTGCCAGAGGTCGAGGAATCTCAGGAGTCTGCCGACGAGTATGAAGATGAGCTTTACGACCAAGCGGTGCAGATCGTGATCGAGGCCAAGCAGGCTTCCGTATCCCTGTTGCAGAGAAGGATGCGCATTGGTTATACTCGCGCCGCGCGGCTGATCGATGCGATGGAAGCCAAAGGCGTTGTTGGCCCTTATGAGGGCAGCAAGCCTCGTGAAGTGCTGATGACGATGGAGCAATATCAGCAGCGCCGCAGTTCCTAAAACACAATCCCCGAGTACGTTGCAGCCGCTTGCCGTTACGCAAGCGGCTGTTTCTCGCTGCGGGTGGCGGCAACGTTAATGGCGAATAGCGGCAATTCTCTTGTCTCATACTATGCATGACCAACTCAACAAGAGGCAAGGGAGTTGTTAACATGCTTAACAAACGGCTGTTGGTGATATTCATCAGTCTGGCATTACTCACAACAGGCGGGGCCGGTATCTATCATGCTTGGCTATCGCAGCGGGTTGAGTCGGTATTCAGCAAGGCGACCATCAAATACGGGGCATCTGGCAGCGATGTGCGGGAGCTGCAGGGACGCCTGAAATATCTCGGCTTCTATCACGGCAAAGTGGATGGTCAGTTCGGTTATCAAACATTACAAGCTCTCAAGCGATTCCAGAGCGAATTCGGCCTGAAGGCGGACGGAATCGCCGGAAGCAAGACCAAACTTAAGTTGTGGGAAGCGACCAAGGCGTGGGCGCCTGGCCAGGATGACACGGGAACCTCGCCCCAGACGCAGGGCAACTCCAATACCGGTCAGGGCGGGAAGAACAATGCCAACTTCACTGCCTCTAGCCACCTCGGACTGTCGGAGACGGATCTTCGCTACATGGCCAATGCGGTCTATGGTGAGGCAAGAGGGGAGCCATACGAAGGACAGGTGGCGGTCGCAGCGGTTATTCTGAATCGGCTTAAGTCGAGCAACTTCCCGAACACGGTATATGGCGTGATATTTGAACCAGGAGCGTTCACAGCGGTTGCAGACGGTCAGATCTGGCTTACTCCCGATGAGAGCGCGATGAAAGCGGTGCGCGATGCGCTGAATGGGTGGGACCCGACGGGTGGTTGCATTTACTACTTCAATCCTGCAACGGCGACTTCCAAATGGATCTGGTCGAGGCAGCAGGTGAAAAAGATCGGCAAACATATTTTCTGCATGTGATTCCCAACAGGCGAATATGTCTCTTTCATCGGGATAATATTCGTTTTTTTTTGTGCCACAAGACCCCGGTCGTATGTTAGAATGGAAGTTAATGGAGGAGATGTCTATGCCAACTTTCTCAACCGCCGAGTGGAATGGGATGCGTCTGCACGTGCTGCCGACCAAGCAGTTCAAGACGTTCTCCATCGCCATGTATATCGGCATCCCGCTACAAGAAGAGACCGTCACCACTACGGCGCTCATCCCGCATGTGCTGCGCAGGGGCAATGAGCGGTATCCGGATACGAAGCAGTTCCGTGAGCGTCTGGATGATCTGTACGGCGCCGGATTCGGCTTCGATATCGTGAAACGCGGCAATTATCAGATCGTGATCCTGCGCATGGATATTGTGAATGACGCATTTGTCAGCGGTGAATCGGAATCGCTGTTAGACGCTGCCTTACAATTCCTGTCCGAAACTGTCTGCCACCCGGTTCTTGATCATGGCGCGTTCCGGGAATCCTATGTGGCTTCGGAGAAGGAAACGTTGCGCAAACGGATCGAGGCGATCGTTAACAACAAGATCCAATATGCGGCAGAACGCTGTATCGCCGAGATGTGCCGCGATGAGCCATATCGGTTGCTGCCACTGGGACAGGTTCAGGATCTCGAAGGCATCGATGCTGCCGGGCTGTATGCGGCTTATCGGGAACTGTTGCAGCGAGCCAGCATCGATCTGTATGTCGTTGGAGATACGAATCCGGAAGCCGTCCAATCGATGCTTGAGGGCAAGTTCACCATAGTTGGCAGAACATCCACAGTTCCTTATGCGCCGCTGCGCGAGGAACGGAGAAGCGCAGTGGAGCGGGAAGTTGTGGAACAGATGGATGTGAAGCAGGGCAAGCTCAACCTTGGGTTGAGAGCGAACGTTACTTACGCCGATGACGCTTATCCTGCTGCATTGGTATATAACGGTATCCTTGGAGGCTTCCCGCATTCGAAGCTGTTTATCCACGTTCGCGAAAGGGCCAGCCTGGCCTACTATGCATCTTCCCGCTTCGACGGGCATAAAGGCCTGCTGATGATTCAAACAGGGATCGAGATCGCGAACAAAGAGAAGGCGGAGTCGATCATCCGCAAGCAGCTTGAGGACATGAAGCACGGAGTGGTCAGCGACGATGAGCTCAGCAAAACAAAAGCGATGATCATCAACTCGCTGCGCGAAAATGACGACTCGGCCTTTGATCAGATTGGATATCACTTCAACTCGGTGTTATCCGGCAAGGAGCGGAGCAAGCAGGAGCTGATCGAGACGATCCAGGCGATGGACCTCCAGCAGGTTGTCAGCGTCGCCCAGAACGTCATGCTCGATACCGTCTACTTCCTGCGTGACAAAGGAGGAGCATCGTGATGAAGCAACTGCGATATGATCATGTTCAGGAGACGCTGTATTACGAACAGTTGGACAATGGCTTGGAGCTGTATTTGTTACCGAAGTCCGGCTTCAGCAAGACCTATGCGACATTTACGACTCATTACGGGTCGATCGACAACCACTTCCAGATCCCGGGCGAAGAACCGGTCCAGGTGCCGGACGGAATCGCGCATTTCCTCGAGCACAAGATGTTCGAAGAGCCGGACGGCGACGTGTTCGAGAAGTTCTCTGCCAAAGGGGCTTCCGCCAACGCTTTCACCAGTTTCGACCGTACGACCTATCTGTTCACGGCCACTGACCATGTGGAGGACAACCTGGTCACGCTGCTCAACTTCGTCCAGCACCCTTACTTCACCGAGGCGAGCGTGAACAAGGAGAAGGGCATCATCGGGCAAGAGATCAATATGTATCAGGACAACCCCGACTGGCGCCTTTATTACGGTTTACTGGACGCGCTGTTCCAGAAGCATCCGGTGCGCATCGATATCGCGGGGACGATCGAATCGATCAGCAAGATCACTCCGGAGACGCTCTACAAATGCCATGAGGCTTTCTATCATCCGAGCAACATGATGGTCTTCGTCGTCGGCGGAGTGAATCCGCAGCGCATCAGCGAGCTCGTCAAGGCCAACCAGGCAGCCAAAGCCTACGAACGGCAAGGCGAGATCAAGCGCTTCTACGAACGGGAACCGGAGCCAGTCATGGAGGAGAGGAAGGTAACGAAGCTTCCAGTTGCCTTGCCGAAGTGTCTGATCGGCTTCAAGGAAGTAACCGAGACGCCGCCGGGGGCCGCCAGCCTTCATAAGGAAGCGGCCAGCCGGATCATGCTGGACATTCTGTTCAGTCCGAGCTCCGAATCTTACCAGTCGCTGTACGATGAAGGATTGATTACGGACAATTTCGGAATGGAATACAATCTGTATCCCGATATCGCATATTCCGCCATCGGAGGAGACACGAAGGACCCGGATCTTCTCGTGGAGAGGCTCAAGACCTTTATCGCGAAGTATGTCGAGCACGGCGTGAGCGAGGAGGCTTTCGAGCGCAGCAAGCGCAAGAAGATCGGCGGGTTGCTCCGCATGATGAATTCGCCTGAGGCGATCGGCAACGAATACACGAAGTTCAAATTCCGGGGCATGGATTGGTTCGAGTTGCTCCCAGCTTATGAATCATTGACGCTCAGCGACGTGAACCAACGGATCAAGGAGCATTTCGACGTGAACCGAATGTCCGTATCCATCGTGACGAGCAACTAAAGGTGGCCATGGGGATGAACGTAAGAACCGTACTCGTGACCGGCGGGAGCAGGGGAATTGGAGCAGCGGTGGCGAAAACATTCGCTGCCCATGGTCATCAAGTGGTCATTCACTATATGCAATCCCATGAAGCAGCCGCAGAGACCGCAAGAGAGTGTGCGAAGCTTGGCGGCCAAGTGTTCACCATCGCAGCTGACCTGCGCTCCCGGGAGCAGATCCAGATGATGAAGGATAGGCTGGAATCGATGCATCTGATGCCGGATATTCTGGTGAATAATGCCGGTGTCGCCCATTACGGCATGCTGGCCGATGTCACGGAGGAAGTTTGGGATGACGTGATGGACGTCAACCTGAAGGGGATGTTCCTTGTGACACAGGCCTTTATGGGACGCATGGTTTCGCAGCGGTTCGGCCGCATCATCAATGTTTCGTCCATCTGGGGACTGACCGGAGCTTCCTGCGAGGTGTTGTATTCAACGGCCAAAGGCGGGATGAATGCCTTCACGAAGGCGCTCGCCAAGGAGCTTGCCCCTTCCGGTGTGACGGTGAACGCTGTAGCGCCGGGTGTGGTGGACACGGCGATGATCAATCACCTGAGCGAGGAGGAACGCCAGAAGCTGATGGACGAAATTCCGGTCGGCCGGTTCGCTGAGCCGGATGAGATCGCCTCGCTTGTTTATTTCCTGTCCAAACCGGAATCTGGTTATATCACCGGACAGATCATCAGCCCCAACGGCGGCTGGTTGACATAGCTTCTTGCGGGATACCGCTGAATTCCACCGTGCCTGCGGAATAATTCCTTCAAGAGTTGCGAATATTACGACTGTTTATAAATACTCTTGTAGAAGGAGGTACCTGCATGAGCACCGTTCTTGAAACGTTTGACAAATGGAAAGCTTTCCTGGCAGAGCGTGTCAATCAAGCTCAGGCTGCCGGACTCAGCGATGAGACCATCTCCAAGCTGGCCTACCAGATCGGTGAGTTCTTGAACGATAAGGTGGACCCGAAAAATGAAGAAGAGCGCATTCTGAAATTATTATGGGATGTTGGCACTGAGGAAGAGCGCAAAACGATAGCCAGGTTGATGGTGAAGTTGGTCGATCAGAAATAATGGTTAGATGATGCCTTCCGCTTCTGGGAGGCATTATTCCTGCTACATATTACCTATGACATCATTCCTAAATCTATCTTTTTTCTTGCCAACGTTCTGTTGAACGCAGAAGGAATTGCGCGAACAATGTAGAATTTCAAATACTGATGGGTCCAGAGGATCTGGAAATCGCCACCATCTTCAGCTCTGGGGAGACAAGGGAATGATGGATGACAAGCAGTGGTATATGGAATATCGCATACATAAGAACCGGCCGGGCCTGCTAGGAGATATCGCATCCCTGATGGGAATGCTCGGGATCAACATTCTGACCATCAACGGAGTTGAGGACAAGACGCGCGGCATGCTGCTCGAATGTGCCGACGCGAACAAGGTTGAATTGCTCGGGCAGATGCTTAGCAAGGTTGAGAACATTACGGTTACGGCACTGAGACATCCTCGGCTTCTCGACGTGCTTGCTGTCAGGCATGGCCGGTATATCGAGCGGGATTCCGATGATCGCAAGACGTTCCGATTCGTTCGGGATGAGCTAGGTCTTCTGGTGGATTTCCTTGGGGAACTGTTCAAGCGCGAAGGGCACCAAGTCATAGGTCTTAGGGGAATGCCAAGAGTCGGCAAGACCGAGTCCATCATCGCAGGCAGCGTGTCAGCCAACAAGCGATGGGTGTTCATCTCCTCAACGCTGATGAGGCAGACAGCAAGAACCAACCTTACGGAAGAAGAAGCAGATCCTCACAATGTGTTCATCATAGACGGCATTATCAGTACGTTACGCGCCAACGAAAAGCACTACAACTTGCTCAAAACCGTACTGGAACAGCCTTCGACCAAGGTGATCGAGCATCCGGATATCTTCGTCAGAGAGTCGGAATACAGCTATGATCTGTTTGATTCGATCGTGGAATTGCGCCATACCGCAGACGAGGAGATCGTCATGGATCTCGATGCCTTGTCATCACAGGCAGAAGACGAATTTTAACGTTCGAAGTGAGTCCCAGATCACAGATTAGCTCGGGAGGTGCAAGCGTGCAGGAACTAGGTGATTTGTTGCGAGAAGCTCGTTCGGAGAAGGGGATGTCCCTGGAAGAAGTCGAGAACCTGACGAAGATTCGCAAAAGATACCTGCAGGCTATCGAAGAGGGAGATTACAAGGTACTGCCCGGCCCCTTCTATGTAAGGGCATTCGTCAAGAGCTATGCTGAAGCTGTTGGCCTTGACTCCGAACAAGTGCTGAGGATGTACAGGAATGCGATTCCTGTTCCGGAAACAAAGTCGCAGCCTGAAGGATACCCGGGCAAACGCCGGCGCAAGAACATCAACACGGAGAAATGGTCGAAAGTCACATCAACGTTTGTATTTCTGTGCTTCATGGTTGTGATTGTTGCCGTCATTTACTATTATTGGTGGAACCATCAGGGCTCGCGGAGTGAGTTTGACGAGAATATTCCGATTACCCAGAGTGAAGATTACAGCTCTATCGGCGATGATCAAGTGAAGGAGCCTAGTCCGGTCATCGAGCAGAAACAGACGACTCCTCCGACTCCGCCTGAGCCCGAGCCGAAGCCTGAGCCTGTGCTGGCCAAGGTAGGCACGGAGAATGGAACGGACATCTATGTGCTTAAGAATGCTGACAAAATCTTCGTTCGCATGGAATCGGAGAATGCCAATTGCTGGTACGCTGTGTATGACGGCGGTATGAAGGAAGGCAAACAGATCGACACCGGCACGATTAAAGCAGGGGAATCGAAGAATTATGAGTTCGAATCGGTTGGCCATTTCCATCTTGGTTATGCGAAAACGATCAAGCTGACGGTGAATGGCATTGAATTTAAACCAAGTGAATATCAAGGGAAATTCCATGTACGGATCGAACTTGAGCAACCTTCGGCATAATGGAAGCACAGCGTAAGATCAACGAAATTCGTGAAGGAGGAACTGTCTTTTCTCAAAAAGAGAAATGACGGTTCCTTTTCTCTTGCATGAATAATTGGTATAATTTTAAACAGATTGTTTTTGAGGAAAGGGCGTTGGGTATGAGCGAATATTCATTTGATATCGTATCGAGAGTGGACACGCAGGAGTTGTCCAATGCGATTACGCAAGCGCTGCGCGAGATTGAAACGCGCTATGACTTCAAAGGCAGCAAGAGCGAGATCAGGCAGGAGAAGACGGATGTGATCGTCATCTCTGATGATGAGTACAAGCTGAAATCTGTGATCGACATTCTCCAATCGAAGATGGTCAAGCGGGGCATCTCGCTGAAGAATCTGGAGTACGGCAAGATCGAGCCGGCCGCTGGCGGAACCGTGCGGCAGACGATCGCCGTGAAGCAGGGCATCGACAAGGACACGGCCAAGATCATCAATACATTGATTCGCGACTCCAAACTGAAGGTCAAGAGCCAGGTGCAGGGCGATCAGATTCGCGTCTCGGGCAAGAGCAAGGACGATCTGCAGAAAGTGATGTCCTTGTGCAAGGGAGCTGATCTGTCTGTTGACATCCAGTTTGTCAATCTGCGATAGAAGTCTGTCTGCAGCGATTCATCGCATCAGATCGTGGGCGGCTTTGCCCGTTCCGTTGGACTTATGGCATCCGTAGCTTTTTGACACGATTGGCGGCCTCGTATATACTTATCAGATTAGATGTTTGCAGATAGAAGAGGGGGATACCTGCTTATGACCGAACGGGTGAAGGTAGTTACACTCGGATGCGATAAGAACCTGGTTGATTCGGAGATCATGTCCGGTTTAATTGAAGGCAAGGGATATTTACTAACCGATCAAGACGAAGATGCTAGCGTGATCATTGTCAATACCTGCGGTTTTATCGATGCTGCCAAAGAAGAATCGGTGAACACGATCTTGGAGCTTGCCGATCTTAAGAAAACCGGTAACCTTAAGGCACTCATCGTATCCGGGTGCCTCACGCAACGATATAAGGAAGTTCTGATGCAGGAGATGCCGGAGATCGACGGGATCGTCGGGACCGGAGATTTCCATCGCATCACGGACGTCGTGGAGGAAGCGCTGCGCGGCAAGAAGCCGATCCTCATCGGCAACCCGGTCTTCAACTATGAAGAGGTGTTGCCGCGTAAAGTGTCAACAGCCAAACATTTCGCACATATCAAGATTGCGGAGGGGTGCGACAACAACTGCACGTTCTGCAGCATTCCGATCATGCGCGGCAAGTTCCGTAGCCGTTCGATCGAATCGATCGTCGCAGAAGCGGAAATGCTCGCCAGCCAAGGCGTCAAGGAGATCAGCCTGATCGCGCAAGATTCGACCAATTACGGTTCAGACCTGTATGATACGTTTATGTTGCCGACGCTGCTGAATAAGGTGAGCGAGGTGCCGGGCATCGAGTGGGTGCGGCTGCATTACGCGTATCCCGGCTTTTTCACGGATGAGTTAATCGATGTGATCGCCTCCAACCCGAAGGTGTGCAAATATATCGACATGCCTTTGCAGCACAGCGAGGACCTGATCCTGAAACGGATGCGCCGTCCGGGACGTCAGCGCGACGCGCGTGAGCTGATCGCGAAGATCCGTTCCCGTATACCGGATGTGGCGATCCGCACATCGCTCATCGTCGGATTCCCGGGCGAGACGGAAGAAGACTTCGAGAATTTGTGCAGATTCGTGGAAGAGATGAGATTCGACCGCTTGGGGGTATTTGCGTATTCACTGCAGGAAGATACCCCTGCTGCGAGACTGCCAGGACATCTGCCGGATGAAGTTAAGGAGTACCGTGCCGCTACCCTGATGGAATTGCAGCGCAGCATCGCAAGCGAGATTAACGGAAGCAAGGTGGGCAAAGTGCTCGATGTCCTTGTGGAACGTTATGACGGGCGGAATGACGTATATATCGGAAGAACGCAGTATGACGCGCCGGAGATCGATGGAGAGGTATTTGTCCGAGCAAACAACGCTTCTATCGGCACGATCATGCCTGTGCGAATAACCCATGCGTATGAATATGATTTATCAGGGGTGGGAATCGCTTGAATATAGCGAACAAAATCACGATCGCGCGCATCTTCCTTGTTCCGATCATCATGTTCTTCCTGCTCGTCAATCTGCAGTTGCCGCCGATCCGTATTGAGACGTTTGAGATCACTTACAATCAGATTATCGCTGCGTTGATCTTCATCATCGCCGCCAGTACGGACGGCATCGACGGTTATCTGGCGCGCAAGCAGAAGATCGTCACCAACCTGGGCAAGCTGCTTGATCCGCTCGCGGATAAACTGCTCGTCTCGGCTGTGCTGATCTCGCTCGTTGAGATGGGCAAGCTGGACGCGTGGATCGCGGTGGTCATCATCAGCAGGGAATTCGCTGTAACAGGCTTGCGTCAGATCGCGCTTCTCGAAGGCAAGGTGCTGGCGGCCAGCAAGTGGGGCAAGTGGAAAACGGCCGTTCAGATCACAGCGATCGTCGCACTACTCATCAACAATTTTCCGTTCCATTTCATCAATTTCCCGTTTGATGTCATCGCCAGCTGGGTGATGGCGGTCATCACGATCTACTCAGGCATTGACTATTTCGTGAAGAACAAGGATCTCATCCCGATACAGTGATAGGCTGACGCGTTAGTCATGGCGGATTCGGCTGCGTCGTTGGATGACAGCCATTCCGCTTATCATGCGCGGTTCAGTTTATGTTGCAGATGTGCGAGCCCGTGGCCGCACATCTGGTTCATTTTCGGGGGATTTCGTATCTTTGACTTGACACTTTGGAGGCGAAGCGATAATTGAAAGCGGAAATCATCGCGGTCGGCACCGAGCTCCTGGTTGGACAGATCGCAAACACAAATGCCCAATACTTGTCCGAGGCGCTTAATGGACTTGGTGTCGATGTGTACTTTCATACGGTAGTAGGCGACAATCCGGATCGCATTTACGCTGCCTTCACGGCCGCAGCAGGAAGATCTGATCTGGTCATAGTGACTGGCGGTTTGGGCCCTACTCAGGACGATATGACGAAGGACATCCTGGCCAAGTTCACCTCCCGCGAACTGCTTATGCATGAGCCGGCATTGTGGGCAATCGCTGAGTATTTTACATCGCGCGGACTTGTCATGTCGGATAACAATGCGCTTCAGGCATTGACGCTTTCGGATGCGGATGTACTGCCGAACGACAATGGCATGGCCGTGGGGGTAGCGCTGACGCATGAGGGCAAGCATTTCGTGCTGCTTCCAGGCCCGCCGCGCGAGATGCGATTGATGTATGAACGGTATGCATCTGCGTGGATCAAGGCTCATCTGCCTGAAGCGAAGCCTCTGTACTCGGTCACGCTTAAGTTCTCGGGAATCGGCGAATCGCTTCTGGAGAAGGAATTGATCGACCTGATCGACAGTCAGACCGATCCGACGATTGCGCCATATGCGAAGGACGGAGAAGTTGCGCTTCGCGTATCCACCAAGGCGGCGGACGAGCAGGAGGCGGAAGCGAAACTGGCTCCGGTGCTCGCGGAGATCCGCAGGAGGACGGCCGGCTATCTGTACGCGGAACGGGATATCCCGCTTGAGCAGGCGGTTGTGGAACTCCTGCAGCAGAGAGGGCAGACGGTATCCGTTGCCGAGAGCTGCACAGGCGGCCTGTTAGGCGAGCTGATCACGAGCGTGCCGGGCAGTTCTGCGGTGTTCGAGGGCGGTGTGATCAGCTATTCGGCTCAAGCGAAGATCAAACAGTTGGGCGTTCGACCGGAAACGATCGACGAGCATGGAACGATCAGCGCGGAGACAGCGGAACAGATGGCGGCTGGCTGCCGCCAATCATTTGGCACCGACTGGGCGCTCTCCGTGACAGGTTCGGCGGGACCGTCCGCCTCGGAAGGCAAACCTCCCGGCACCGTCTTCATTGCCGTAGCCGGTGAGGCCGGCGTGCGTTCGTTTGCGCTCAAGCTTGGCGGAGACCGGCAGATCATCCGGCTGCGTGCGGCCAAAGCGGTGCTGTATCGTCTGTGGCAGTCGCTGATGCAGTGAGCGAATCCTCTAGCGAGTATCGCCCACAATATGGTTGAACTTCCATATCCGATGAGGTATACTGGTAGTAAGCGGAAGGACCGCAGTAACTGGTTTCAATCAGTTGCTGCGGTTTTTTGCTCTTATCAGCGTTCATTTGCATGATGGATCGAAAAAGCGAATATATGTTCGAAAAAATGCTTGGCAACAACTTCGAAAGAAGGTATCATATACTTATCACTAATTCGAAAAGGGAAGTGAGCTTGTGACAGATCGTCAGGCTGCATTAGAGATGGCATTGCGCCAGATTGAGAAGCAATTCGGCAAAGGTTCGATCATGAAGCTGGGCGAGAACGCCCAGATGAAAGTGGAGACAGTCTCCAGCGGCGCTTTGGCGCTTGATATTGCCCTCGGTGTGGGCGGATTCCCGCGTGGTCGGATCATCGAAATCTATGGACCGGAGTCATCAGGTAAGACGACGGTTGCTCTGCATGCGATCGCAGAGGTGCAGAAGATCGGTGGACAAGCTGCATTCATCGACGCGGAGCATGCGCTTGATCCATTGTATGCGCGCAACCTCGGCGTCAATATCGATGAACTGCTGCTCTCGCAGCCGGATACCGGTGAGCAGGCGCTTGAGATCGCTGAGGCGCTCGTGCGCAGCGGCGCGATCGACATCATCGTCATCGACTCCGTGGCTGCTCTCGTGCCGAAGGCGGAGATTGAAGGCGAGATGGGGGATTCCCATGTCGGTTTGCAGGCTCGCCTCATGTCGCAGGCGCTCCGCAAGCTGTCCGGTGCGATCAGCAAGTCGAAGACGATCGCCATATTCATCAACCAACTGCGTGAGAAGGTCGGCATCATGTTCGGCAATCCGGAGACGACTCCGGGCGGACGCGCGCTTAAGTTCTATTCTTCCGTCCGTCTGGAAGTTCGCCGGGTCGAGTCGATCAAGCAAGGCAACGAACTCGTTGGCAACCGCACGCGTGTGAAGGTGGTCAAGAACAAGGTTGCTCCGCCGTTCAAGCAAGCTGAGCTGGACATCATGTACGGCGAAGGCATCTCGAAGGAAGGCAGCATCATCGATATCGGCACGGAGCTGGACATCATCCAGAAGAGCGGGGCTTGGTATTCGTTCGAGGGAGAACGATTGGGCCAAGGCCGTGAGAATGCGAAGCAATATTTGAAGGACAATCCGGAGCAAGCGAAGGTCATCGAGCAACGGATTCGTGAAGCAGCGGAACTGACTGGTTCGATCGCCAGCATCTCGACCGATGATGAAGATCTGGATGTTGATGCGGATCTGGACTAAGCGATCGGCAGCAGAAGATCGATTGGCCGATTCGGTTCATTAATCTTCACTCGCCAGCTTGATGTAAATTGTTGATCCGTAGTAGGGGTCTTAGCCATCATAAGCTATTCATATGAAGATTCGTTCGTGCATCCTGTTCGGATAAGTTATCAGAACAACGGGCCGAGCGAATCTTTTCCCATTTATGAATGATGGACAGGTTAGAATACGAAACAGGTGTAACAGGCCATGTCTAATCAGGCAACAGACGGCCGAAAAGGGGATTAGCCATGAACGGACGTATACTGGATTGGGGAAGCTTCGGCGAACAGGATACATACGAGATCACCCGTGTTGAACAACAAGTGAAGAAACCCGGCATGTTTGATATTTATCTGAACGGACAGTTTGCTTGCACGGTTCATGAGGACACGTTGATATCCATGCGCCTGCTCAAGGGCAGGAAGCTGGACAGAAGTGAACTTGAACAATTGGAATATGAAGAACGGGTGTTTGAGGCGCTGTTCAGAGCGATCCGCATCATCGGCAGGCGTCCTCATTCCAGCAGTGAGGTGGAGCATAAACTGCGGCAAGCGGAGGTGGAGGAGGACGTGATCGAGGCGGTCATGCACAAGCTTCGAGCTGAGCAACTGCTGGACGATCGCGCATTCGCCGAGCAATGGACGGAGAACCGCATGAACGCGCAGAAGAAAGGCCGTAACTGGGTGCGATACGAGCTTCAGCAGAAGGGGATTGCCAAGGAACACATCGAGGCGGCGATGCGCAGCGTGGACCGGTCGGTCGAGTACGAAAACGCGCTGCAGCTTGGCAGGAAGAAATGGCACCAGACCGATGGAGACCTGCGCAACCGCAAGCAGAAAACGGCTGCTTATCTCATGAGAAGGGGATTCCACATGGAAATCGTGCGGAAAGTTGTCAGTGTATGCGCCTCAGGCGACGAGTCGTGTGAAGAAATTTGACGTCAGAGCGAAAATATTGTCGAAATTCCCATAGGTTCACCTTGACAATTCGTTTTTACAAAATATACAATAAATAAGATGGTATAGTCGCAGTAATTTTACTTTGCGGCAACATTCCGCCAATTGATACCATCTTCCCAATGCATGCTAGTCATTCGATGAACCGCTCTTGGTCAGTTGTCTTGTTTGACGGCTGAATCCATCCGGATGCAGCCGGTAACGACGTCAAATCTTACTGAACATGAACCAAAAGGAAAGCAAAATCGAAAATCCCAAGCAACCATTGGTGTTGTCAACGAGGAGGTGAAACACATGCCTGAAATTGTGATTGGCATCATCGCAGCTCTCGTTGGTTTAGCTCTAGGCTTTGGGATTGGATATTTTATCCGCAAGTCTCTTGCAGAGGCTAAGATTTCCAGCGCTGAAGAAGCAGCCAAGCGCATCATCGACGAGGCTCAGAAGGAAGCGGAGGCGCTGAAGAAGGAATCGGTTCTTGAAGCCAAGGACGAGATTCATAAACTGAGAACCGAAGCTGAAAGGGACATCCGTGAACGCCGCAACGAAATCGGCCGTCAGGAACGTCGTTTATTGCAGAAAGAGGAAACGCTGGATAAAAAATTAGAATCTTTAGAGCGAAAAGAGGAAAAGCTTACCAACAAAGAGAAGCGACTTGATGAAACACAAGCTCAGATCGATCAACTGCTCCAACAGCAGATGCGCGAACTCGAACGCATATCCGGCCTGACGATGGAAGAAGCGAAACAGTTGATTCTCTCCAACGTCGAGAAGGAAGTTCGCCATGAGGCGGCGCAGTTAATCAAGGATATTGAGCAACAAGCAAGAGAAGAAGGCGACAAGCGGGCGAAAGATATCATCGCGCTCGCGATCCAGAGATGTGCTGCAGACCATGTTGCGGAAACGACGGTATCCGTTGTTGCCCTGCCTAACGAGGAGATGAAGGGACGGATTATCGGACGTGAAGGACGCAACATCCGAGCACTTGAAACGTTGACCGGAATAGACCTCATCATCGATGATACTCCAGAAGCTGTCATATTGTCAGGATTTGATCCGATCCGCCGGGAGATCGCCAGAACTTCTCTGGAGAAGCTCGTGGCAGACGGACGCATTCATCCAGCGCGCATCGAGGAGATGGTGGAGAAATCCCGCAAGGAAATCGATGAACGCATCCGGGAATACGGCGAGCAATGCACGTTTGAAGTTGGCGTACATGGCTTGCATCCTGACCTGATCAAGATTCTGGGACGTCTGAAGTTCCGGACAAGCTACGGACAGAATGTTCTCAAGCACTCGATGGAAGTTGCATATCTGGCAGGTCTGATGGCAGCAGAATTGGGAGAAGATGTAACATTGGCGAAACGTGCCGGACTTCTGCACGATATCGGCAAGGCGCTCGACCACGAGGTCGAAGGATCGCATGTTGAGATCGGTGTAGAGCTGGCCAAGAAATATAAAGAACATCCTGTGGTTATTAACAGCATTGCTTCCCACCATGGTGACACCGAAGCAACTTCGGTCATTGCCGTCCTGGTTGGTGCAGCGGATGCACTATCGGCTGCAAGGCCAGGAGCAAGACGCGAGACACTCGAGACGTATATCAAGCGTCTGGAGAAGCTGGAAGGCATCTCCGAATCGTTCGAAGGTGTCGAGAAGTCGTTCGCGATCCAGGCAGGACGCGAAGTTCGCGTTATGGTCTATCCGGATAAGATCGACGACGCTGAGAGCTTCCGTTTGGCGAGAGAAATCTCCAAGAAGATCGAAGCCGAGCTCGATTATCCAGGCCATATCAAAGTTACCGTCATACGTGAAACCAGGGCAGTTGAATACGCGAAATAAACGGGGAAAGTGGCTGATATGGCCACTTTCTTCTCTTCCATATCCTTAGTTAACATCGTTGAACGATCGACCATGATCAGGAGAGATAGGAGGAAACCACGATCAAAGTTTTATTTATCGGTGATATCGTCGGCAATGTCGGCCGCAAGGCTGTTCAGCAATATTTGCCGGTACTTAAGCAGAAGTACAATCCAGACATCATCATCGCCAATGGAGAAAATGCAGCCGGAGGCAGAGGAATCACGCAGGCGGTAGCGCGGGAGTTGTTCGATGCCGGTATCCACGGCCTGACGTTGGGCAATCATGCCTGGGACCAGAAGGAGATCTTCGACTTCATCGATGAGGAACCACGCATCGTCCGTCCGGCCAACTATCCCAAGGGCACTCCAGGCCGGGGATATACGGTGATTCGCGCGAATGGCAAGGAACTTGTCATCGTCAATATCCAGGGAAGAACGTTCCTGCCGCCGCTTGAAGACCCGTTCCGCTTCATGGATCGTCTGCTTGAGGAGGAGATCAAGAAGAAACATCGCTGCGTGCTTGTTGATTTCCACGCTGAAGCAACCTCTGAGAAAATTGCACTCGGCTGGTATCTGGACGGGCGCGTGTCCGTCGTGCTTGGTACCCATACCCATGTGCAAACGCATGATGAGCGCATACTTCCGAATGGTACGGCTTATGTAACGGACGTTGGGATGGTCGGATCAAGCGAAGGCGTACTGGGGATGGAGAAGCAGTCTGTTCTTCAGAAGTTTCTCACTCAGCTTCCAACTCGCTTTGTCGTGGACAACGGCAAATGGCATTTCCACGCGGTGCTCATCGAGATCGATGAAACGACGGGCAAAGCCAGATCTATCAAGCTCATCCGCCAGTATGAGGATGAGATGATGTTCGAATCCTATTGAGATGATAGAACTGTCAAAATATTTCGAATATGCTTGGGTCGGATGAAGGAATTTTTTTACCTTTCTCGAATAAGTATTACAACAGGAATCATCATCGTTCCCGAGGAGGTACTGTTCATGGAGGTATTAAAGGTTTCCGCAAAATCCAACCCAAACTCGGTGGCCGGTGCACTTGCTGGCGTTCTTCGTGAACGCGGCGCTGCGGAATTGCAGGCGATCGGTGCAGGTGCGCTTAATCAAGCGATCAAAGCAGTTGCTATCGCAAGAGGATTTGTAGCGCCTAGTGGTGTTGATCTGATCTGTATTCCTGCATTTACCGATATCGTGATTGATGGGGAAGATCGCACTGCGATCAAACTGATCGTCGAGCCAAGATAATATTGAATCACATAATCACAGCAATCAGCCTGTTTACGATGTAGACAGGTTTTTTTGTTGGGCATTTGAACCTTAAGCGATATCAAGCCATAATAAGATCTAGACTGAGATGAGTGGAGGAACACTTCATGAGAATTTATGACATGCACTGTGATGTGTTGTACAAGATGCTGCTGGAACCGGAGCTGGATTTCTCCGACGAGAGCAAGCTGGATGTAACGTATGAACGTTTGCAACAAGGGAAGATCGGGATGCAGGCATTCGCCATTTTCTTGCCGGAGGAACGGGTACCGACATTCTCCATGGTGGAGGAGGCGGTGCGTTATTTTGAACGCTCAGTGATCAGCCGCCCTGGTATGCGGTTCATCAGGACGAAGAGCGATCTGGAGCAAGCGGAACAGGAAGGCCAGATCGGCGCGCTGCTCACGCTGGAAGGCGCTGAGGGGCTCATGGGCAGCTTCGATTATCTGCGAAGAGCGTTTGAGCTGGGGATCCGCGCACTCGGCCTGACTTGGAACTATGCCAACTGGGCGGCAGACGGCGTGCTCGAGGAGAGGAAAGCCGGTTTGACGCTAAAGGGCAGAGAGCTGGTTCAAGCTTGCAATGACCTTGGTATGATCATCGATATCTCGCATCTGAACGAGCCTGGCTTCTGGGAAGTGATGGAGCTGTCGAAGAAGCCGGTGATTGCTTCCCATTCCAATGCCCATAAGTTGCAGCCCCATCCGCGCAATCTGACGGATGAGCAGATCCAGGCGCTGATCCAGAAGGGGGGAAGGATTGGCATCACCTTCGTGCCGGACTTCATCGGCGGGAACCAGGCAATTCCTGATGTGCTAAGGCATCTGGAACATGTCTGCGCGTTGGGCGGCGAACACCATGTCGGATTCGGATCAGACTTCGACGGCATCGACGAGCATGTAAATGGGCTCACGAATCCAGCAGAGTATGCGCAACTTGCGGAAGAGCTGTATCGCCATTATAGCTCCGAGCAGGCGGAGAGATTTCTGCACGGCAATTGGCTGACTTTCTTCCGGGAAAATCTGCCTAGATGAATTTGGGATGAGCTGTTCATCCTATGTATAAAGTCAGCGTTTTCAATTGTGACGCATGTTACGGCATTCTTCGATGAAATCGATCTCAATAATGGATGAATTCGATCTAAAATAGCTATGCTTGAACCTCTTGCTTTTTCACAGGGGGAATCATATATTTAATGAGAGATCAAGACTTGACATGAAAATATAACTAGGAGATGAACTTACATGATCACCCAGTTATCATGGAAGATCGGGGGACAACAAGGTGAAGGTCTGGAGAGTACGGACCGGATCTTCTCCACAGCTCTGAGCAGATTGGGGTATCATCTATACGGTTATCGACACTTTTCATCCCGGATCAAGGGTGGCCACACCAACAACAAGATCCGCATCAGCACTCATCCGATCCGAGCTATTTCAGACGATCTCGACATCCTTGTTGCGTTCGACCAGGAAACGATTGACCTGAATGCGCATGAACTGAGAGATGGCGGGATCATCATCGCAGACGAGAAGTTCAATCCGACAATTCCAGAGAACATCAAGGCCAGGTTGATTCCGGTACCGTTCACGGGTATCGCAGAGGAGCTTGGAACCTCCCTGATGAAGAACATGGTCGCAACCGGTGCGTCCGCAGCATTGCTTGGTTTGTCGATCGATGTCATCAAATCAGTGGTTGAGGAGGAGTTCGGACGCAAGGGCCCGGCCGTTGTCGAAAAGAACGTGGAAGCGGTGTCTCGAGGCGCCAAGTACATGTTGGAACAAACGGGCGGTCCGCTTGAGGAGTTCATGCTCGCACCAGGTGACGGTTCAGAACGCCTGTTCATCATCGGTAACGAAGCTTGCGGATTGGGTGCCATTGCAGCCGGATGCAGAATCATGTCAGCTTATCCGATCACCCCGGCTTCCGAGATCATGGAGTATCTGATCAAGAAATTGCCGAAGTTTGGCGGCACAGTCGTCCAAACGGAGGACGAAATCGCAGCAGTCACCATGGCGATCGGTGCAGGTTACGGCGGAGTTCGCGCTATGACGGCTTCCGCAGGGCCTGGTTTGTCGCTCATGATGGAAGCGATCGGCCTGTCCGGCATGACTGAGACACCGGTCGTTATCGTCGATACGCAACGCGGCGGCCCGAGTACAGGTCTGCCGACGAAGCAAGAGCAGAGCGATTTGAATGCGCTTGTATACGGTACACATGGGGAAATTCCAAAGGTAGTCATCGCGCCAAGCACCATCGAGGAATGTTTCTACGACATGGTCGAAGCGTTCAATATAGCCGAAGTTTACCAATGCCCGGTCATCGTCATGACCGACCTGCAGCTTGCACTTGGCAAGCAAACATCGGAGAAATTTGATTATGACCGCATCAAGATCGAGCGCGGCAAACTCGTTCGCGGCGAATTGCCAGCGCTTGAAGAGAACAAGTTGTTCAAGCGCTACGAATTTACGGAAGACGGCATCTCGCCACGCGTACTGCCGGGCCAAAAGCATGGTCTGCACCATGTGACCGGTGTGGAACACGATCAGGAAGGACGTCCTTCCGAAGGAACCGTCAACCGCAAGAAGATGATGGAGAAGCGTCTGAAGAAGCTGCAAGGCCTGCGCATCACGGACGCGATTAAAGTAAACGCGCCGCATGAACAGCCGGATCTGCTCATCATTGGCATGGGTTCGACGGGCGGCACGATTGATGAAGCACGCAGCCGTCTTGATGTGAAGACGAACCACATCACGGTTCGTCAGATCCATCCGTTCCCGGCGGAAGACTTGCGTCCGTATATCGAGAATGCGAAGCAAGTAGTTGTCGTTGAAAACAATGCTACGGGCCAATTGGCGAATCAGATCAAACTGAATCTTGGCTATCACGACAAGATTCGCAACGTTCTCAAATACGATGGCAATCCGTTCCTCCCGGCTGAACTGTACCATGCTTTCAAGGAGCTGATCTAAGATGGCAACATTTAAAGATTTTCGCAATAATGTGAAACCGAACTGGTGTCCTGGATGCGGGGACTTCTCCGTACAAGCTTCCATCCAAAGAGCAGCTGCCAATGTTGGGCTGGAGCCGGAGAATCTCGCGGTTGTTTCCGGCATCGGATGTTCGGGACGCATCTCCGGATATATCAACTGTTATGGATTCCACGGCATCCATGGACGTGCTCTGCCGATTGCCCAAGGTTTGAAGCTGGCCAATCGCGAGCTGACGGTGATCGCTTCCGGCGGCGACGGCGACGGTTTCGCCATCGGCATGGGACATACGATCCATGCGATCCGCAGAAACATCAACATCACTTACATTGTTATGGATAACCAGATCTATGGTTTGACCAAAGGTCAAACATCGCCGCGGAGCGCATTTGGCTTCAAGACCAAGTCGACTCCGGAAGGTTCCATCGAATCGGCTCTGTCTCCGCTGGAAATCGCCATGGCAGCGGGAGCAACGTTCGTTGCCCAATCGTTCTCCAGCAACTTGAAGCAGCTCACGGAACTCATCGAGCTGGCGATCAAGCATGAAGGCTTCTCCTTCATCAATGTGTTCAGCCCATGCGTGACCTTCAATAAGATCAACACCTACGACTGGTTCAAGGACAACATCGTGGACTTGGCTGAGTTCCCGGACTACGATCCGTCCAACCGTGTCATGGCCATGAGCAAGATTATGGAAACGAACGGCCTGCTCACCGGTTTGATCTATCAGGACAAATCGCGCAAGGCCTACGAGGATCTGATCCCAGGCTTCAAACAAGAAGCGCTCGTGAACCAAAACATCGAAATCAGCAAGGAAGATTTCGAAAAATTGGTGGCAGAGTTTAGATAATTTTGTGACATTACAGCGGCATCGGGGTTTTCCTGATGCCGCTTAATCTTTTTTGGCGTATAATTTGATTCAGAAGGCACAAGCTTTATTATAAGCCTACATTATACATATAGACTGGAAAGGGACGTGATCCTATGAAAACCGTACCGGTTGGTGTATCCGCAAGACATATTCACTTATCACCTGAACATATCGAGATCCTGTTTGGCAAAGGGTATCAGCTCAAGGAGATGAAGCCTTTGTCTCAGCCGGGACAGTTCGCTGCAGAGGAAACGGTTGCGGTGATTGGTCCGAAGGGCAAGTTCGACAAAGTTCGCATTCTAGGTCCGGCACGCGGCAAGACGCAGATCGAGATTTCGCGCACCGATGCATTTGCGCTTGGCATACCGGCTCCGGTTCGCGAATCCGGCAACATCGAAGGCACTCCAGGAGCGAAGATCGTTGGACCTGCTGGAGAGATTGAGATCGAAGAAGGCGTGATCGTGGCTGCGCGTCACATTCATTTCCATACGGATGATGCCGCGAAGTGGGGCATCCGCGACAAGCAGTTGCTGCGCGTGAGAGTGAACGGAGAACGGCCGCTCATCTTCGAAGATGTCATCGCTCGCGTATCCGACAGTTTCGCGCTGGACATGCACATTGATACCGACGAGGCCAATGCCGCAGGTGTCAAGAACGGCGGAGAAGCCGTGATCCTCGACGACTGATGGATCAGCCGTCTGCCAGGGTTTCTTCCTTGTCCCCGAATTGATCTTCTTCGCAGACTGATGATATAATGGTGAAAGGTTTGCGAGAGAAAGGAAGTGCCTTGGTGACGGATTCGATCAAAACTGTGAAACCTGAGAAGGATTATTCGATATATTTTCAACCGCCTTCATATCGTGAGGCGAAGAAACGCGGCAAGGAAGATGTCCGCGTTCATTATGATTTCAAGATTGCGGATGACTTGAGAACTATCGGCAGAGGAAAGTTCTATCATATTCAAACCTATGGCTGCCAGATGAATGAGCATGACACCGAGACGATGAAGGGCATGCTGGAGGAGATGGGGTATACTTGGACGGAGAATCGCCGCGAGGCAGATATCATTCTCCTCAACACATGCGCCATCCGCGAGAATGCTGAGGACAAGGTATTCGGTGAGCTCGGACATCTCAAGTCGCTGAAGACGGAGAAGCCGGACCTCATCCTGGGCGTATGCGGCTGCATGTCGCAGGAAGAAGGGGTCGTGCGCAGGATTCTCGAGAAGCATCAATATGTGGATCTGATCTTCGGTACCCATAACATCCATCGCTTGCCTGAACTGCTGCGTGAAGCGATGTTCGCCAAGGAGATGGTGGTCGAAGTTTGGTCCAAGGAAGGCGACATCTTCGAGAATCTGCCGAAGAAACGGGCAGGTCTTAAGGCTTGGGTCAACATCATGTACGGCTGTGACAAATTCTGCACGTACTGTATCGTACCGTATACGCGCGGCAAGGAACGCAGCCGCCGTCCGGAGGATGTGATCGCAGAAGTTCGTGAACTGGCCCGTCAAGGTTACAAGGAGATCACTCTGCTCGGGCAGAACGTGAACGCATATGGCAAGGATTTCGAAGATATCAACTACCGTTTCGGAGATCTGATGGCGGATATCCAGAAGATCGACATCCCGCGCGTCCGATTCACCACCTCGCATCCGCGTGACTTCGACGATCATCTGATCGAGGTGCTTGGACGCGGCGGCAATATGGTCGAGCATATCCACCTGCCTGTTCAATCGGGCAGCAACGAGATCCTGAAGCGGATGAGCCGGAAGTATACACGCGAGTCCTATCTCGAACTCGTGCGCAAGCTGAAAGCTGCTATCCCAGGTCTGGTGCTGTCGACGGATATCATCGTCGGCTTCCCTGGCGAGACCGAGGAACAGTTCGAGGAAACGATGTCACTCGTGAGGGAAGTGGAGTTCGCTTCCGCCTTTACGTTCATCTATTCACCTCGTGAAGGAACTCCGGCTGCTCAGATGGAAGACAACGTGCCGCTGGAAGTGAAGAAGGAACGGCTGATGCGTCTCAATGATCTGATCGCTGAGCTGAGCCGCAAGGACAACGAGAAGCTTCGCGGCAAGACGGTGGAAGTGTTGGTCGAAGGCGTCAGCAAGAACAATCCAGAATATCTGACAGGACGCACTCGCACGAACAAGCTCGTTCACTTCCAGGGACCAGAGTCGCTGACCGGACAATTTATCGATGTGAAGATTACCGAGGTTCAGACCTGGTTGTTCAAGGGTGAAATCGCCAGTCTCCATGCTCTCGAAGCATGATACGGCTTTAATATGGAGGAGTGTATCCACGTGTCCGAACAAAACGTAATGAAGCAAGTTCATGTTCGTGATCTGTACGTTCGCGGAGATATTCTGAAGAAGACGCAGGAGCTGGCCGATGCGATTGCCGCTTCTGAAGAAGTGGAACTCTACCGCAAAGCGGAGAAGCAGATCCAGGCTAATGAGCGCGTTCAGTCGCTCATCAAGCTGATTAAGAAGAAGCAGAAGGAGCTTGTTGCATTCCAGACGACCTTCAAGAACGAGCAGATGGTGCAGAAGATCGAGAAGGAGATCGAGGATCTGCAGGATGAACTGGACAGCATTCCAATCGTCAGCCAATTCCAGCAAACACAGGCTGACCTCAACTATCTGCTGCAGATGGTTGTCTCTGCGATCCGGGATTCCGTGTCAGAGAAGATCAATGTCGAAACAGGAAACGACATGCCCCCTTCAACATGTGACTAAAATATTAAAAGACTTCCATTTTCATACAAAGTGCTATACAATGCTTTTGATAGGATCAAAAGTCTTGTATGGCACTTTTTTGTTTGATCCAGCAAATGTCGAAGAAGAGTACAAGGGCAGGGTTTGATGGTATGATCCAAATGAAACATGTGGAGAAATCGTATCGCGGGGTTCCCGTTCTGACGGATGTCAACTTCACGATTGAGCCGGGAGAATTCGTCTTCCTCAAGGGGAGTTCGGGCTCCGGTAAGAGCACGCTGCTGAAGATTCTATACCGGGATATTGAGGATTACCGCGGCGAGGTGCATCTGAATGGACAAGCCCTCCGTTCGATGCCGCGTTATGAAACGCGCAGAATCACGGGAACGATCTTCCAATCCTTCGAGCTGCTCGATCGCAAGACCGTATATGAGAATGTCGCTCTGGCTGGCGAGGTGGTCGGCAGAAGCGAAAGGGAGATCAAGGCGGAAACGATGAATTTGCTTGACCGGGTGGGACTTGCAGGCAAAGAAGACCGGTTCCCGCATGAACTGTCCGGTGGTGAGCAACAGCGGGTGGCGATCGCTCGGGCGCTGCTCAACAAACCGCTTGTCCTTCTGGCTGATGAGCCAACTGGCAACCTCGATCCCGAGAACGCGGAGATGATCCTTGATCTGCTGAAGAAGTTCAATGAGTCCGAAGGCATCACGATGTTCATCGTGACGCATGCTGAAGAGCTGACTCGGAAGTTCTCGGCACGGACTCTGTATGTCCAGGGAGGGCGAATACAGGAATGAAGATCACCAAAGTCGTAACTCCACAAACTCCTCCTGTTCAGCGGACCAGCGGACCGCCATCGTCTGCCGCCTTCCAACTGCTTAAGTATTACATGCGCGATGTTCAGGAAGGCATACGCCGCAACGCCGGCGCAGCGCTGGCGACGATCCTGCTGATCTTCATCTCGCTCACCATCACCGGAGCGATGGTGCTCCTGAAAACGGGCGTGGATGATGTGATCCGTTATCTGAACGACCAGGTGAAGATCAAGGTGTTCGTCGACCGTCAGGTGGATACGGAGCAAGTGGCGAACATACTGGCAGGTACTTCGTTCGTCAAGCATGTGGAGGTGGAGACAAGAGAAGATGCGCTCACCAAACTACAGAGGCTCTTCCGCAATATGCCGCATCTGTTCGAGTCGTTCCGCGGCAGTAATCTCCCGGATGCGATCCTCATCGAATTGGCGGATCAGAGCCAGGTGGAGACGGTGGCCCGGGAACTGGCCGCAACCAAGGGAATCACGGATGTGATCTACGCACAGGAGTTCGCCGCGCAGGTGCTTCATTGGTCCAATCTGATCAGTACGTATGGGGGGATCGTGCTGCTGATTTTCCTGCTGGCCTCCGTGCTCACGGTTGGCATCGCGATGAATCTGTCGCTGTATCAACGTCAGAAGGATATCCGGGTGAAGCTGCTGCTCGGCGCGAAAGAGAGCCATGTACGCGGGCAATTTCTGCTCGAAGGCGTCATCATCGGTTTCATCGGTAGTTTGCTGTCCGCATGTGCCGTTTATCTCATCTATGACTATGCGCTTTATGAGTTGCAGATCCGATTCTCCGCCGTATTTGATTTCAGCGCCCTGTCGCTCAATCTGACCCTGCTTGGTGTGATCCTGTTCGGGATGCTGATCGGACTCATCGGGACTTATCTATCCACGAGGAAGATGATGAAACATGGGTAGAAGGACGGTTCTGATCGCTCTAGTGCTGCTGCTCATTCCAACCATCGCCTATGCCCATGTGGTTGGCGCTTTTAAGGACTTTCTCGTTGGTATCTCCGACGAAGAGGCTACGCGGCGATTGGTGGAAGAGCTGGAGGATACGCGCCTTCAGATCGAGAACCTGACCCCGCATGTCGAGCGGCTTAGTGCCGAATTTGCGTTGAAGCAGGATGAGCAGATTCCGCTGCTGCAATTTTATCAATCGATTGGGCCGGATGTGCTTCTGGGATTTGTGTTCGATGCGGAGACGGTTGTCGATGTGCTGGCCAACCTGCGACTTGTGGAGATGAAGCTGGACGAAGACTTGGCGGCGCTTAACCGATTGTACCGGGAATATCTGCAGGTGAAATCGACACGTGACGCACTCGCCAGCTACGAACAGTTGCTTGTGATGATCGAGTCCAATCTGAAGGCGAGAGAGGCCTTCCTCGAAGAGTATGGCCATCTCAACGAGGAAGAGATGGCGCAGGCAGCCGAGCGGTTGTGGGCGAAGGAAGCCGGCATACTGGACGAGATTCTGCTCGAAGACATGGAGAAGATCGACAGGCGGATCAGGCAGGTGACGGTCCGGCAGACGCCGCGTTCGCCATTCCGCATCGAGGAGGAACTGCTTAATCAATATACGGAATTGGATTACTACATCCAGTCGGATCATGTCTACGTCCATCACAACAAGCAAGGTGTCGACATCATCCTGATCGGCATGGTGACGAGGGATGATCCGCACACAGCGAGTCTGAAGTTTGAAGCGGGATTCATGAACGGCGTGCGCATCTCGGATCTATACATGAACCAGATGCTTGGGTTTGTGATCGATTACGGGAAGCTGCATCCAACTTCAGCCGATTTCTACGTCGAACAGACGAACGGCGCCATCATCATCACGCCTGCAGAAATGGCAGGGGAATAATGGAGAGGAGAGATGAAGAGTTGAAGAGGAGAACTTTTCTGTTATCGTTGTTGATGATTGTCTGTGTCGGTGCTGCGTCAGTCTATGCCCATGTGCAAAATGAGAATAATCTGTACAGTGACATCGAATATTCGGAAGCGAAGCAGGAGATCGTGTTGCTTCATGGCATCAAGGCGATCGCCAGAGAAGGCGGAGCGAGCGTGTTCAAGCCTCTGGATCTGCTGGCGCGTTCGGATCTTGCTTATTGGGCGGGTAATTTCCGGGGCTTGGTCGGCACGCCGAAGGACATCCGGGAAGCCGCATTGGAGCAAGGCTTGGTCGCTTCTCTGGAGGGTTACGCCACTTACGCGGATGTGAGCCAAGCTTACTTTGACGGCGCTGCACCGGTTCCTGAAGATCTTGCCGAAGCAATGCTGTCTCGTGAGCAGTTCGCTCTCTATATGGGAACCTTCTTCAGCGAACCGGTAAACGGAAAGACGTTGTTCGATATGGCCGGATTGGATGCCGGACCCGATGGCATCGTGGAGGACGTGGAGAAGGAACACGTAACGGAAGGCGGGAACAGCTACGATGTATTCCGGATCAAGGTTGGAGGTCAGTGGTATCAGGTCAGCAACCATCCGAAGATTCTGAATGGTCCGGTGGATCTTACGCAATGGATCGATAAGCGGATCGAGTTCAGTTTGTACGCAGCGGAATCAGCCGAGGCAGATGGGCGCGTGCTTGACATCATCAAGGTGGGTGAAGCCCAGTTTACGGAGGATGAGATCGCGGCGGAACCCGGCGTATCGATGATCGATGATCCTGGAATTGATGAGGCGGATCGTTCGAATGAAGAAGCCCCGAGTAGCGAAGAGGAACCGAGTTCGTTCATTGGTTTCGGAGGCAGCACGAACACAGCTTCCGGCAACAGCGGCATGGATGGAGCGGGAAGCGGTCCGGCTGAGCAGGATACATCCAGACCGCTGCCGATCATCCTGATCATCGGCGGTATCTTGCTGATCGCCATCGTCGCCTGGTTATTTCTTAAGCGTAAGTAGGCGCATGCGGTAAACATTCTTCGCCGTCTCCCCCAGGTGATCGAGCAGGTTGTAGTTGGCGTAGGCGCCAACTGCTGCACCGATGCCGGGAAGCAGTTGCAGCATCTTCACTAGATCAACATAATCCCGGTATTCCTGTTGCATGACACGCCAGTCGATGTCGTGGATGACGTGTTGCATCTCGTGCCAGTTTTCGATGATGCGGAACGTCTCAGCACGATGCTTGTCGCTGGAGAAGGCAAGTTGAAACACATACAGGATAAACAGCCGTTCCTCTTTGCGTCTGACGTCGAAGCCATAGATGCTGGCAGCCGCAAAGAGGAATTTCATTTTGATGGAGATGAGCAGGGGGATGTCGGCCAGGCCGAGCAGGATACCGCCAGCCCCGGTGCCCGCTCCTTCGGCTGCGGCGATTTTCTTATAGCGATTCAACGCCTCGTCCAGAAGCCGGTCTCGTTCCGCAAGTGAGATTCCCTTCGAACGCTTAGGTGCGGACGTTGTATACTCAGAGCCGAGCAGCGCCGCCTGCACGACCTTCTTGATCGTCTCGGTGATGATGCGATGTGCCCGTTCAGGGATAAGAGCGTTTATTCTCTCCTGCGTCTTCTTGGCCATCCGGTTCATCACACCCGAACGTTTGAGCAGATTCCTCCGCCATACTGCGATCTCCCGGCGGACGAGCTGTTCATACTCCATCTGTTTCCTGGCCCCCGTTCGTCAAGTATCATCGAAGGGCGGTTCCGATCATTCGCCCCTTTCCATCATTACGTCAGGACACATACAACCGTTGCAGCATATCTGCCGGCACCGTAATAGGCTCTCTGGGCAGTTTGTTGATGCTGTATTCCGCGATCAGCTCGCTTGCTTTCACCGGTTCGGGAGCGACAAGTAAGCCATACAGATGAGCGATCCAGCCGATGAGCGCTTCGGCGCGTACTCCTGCCCGACGCATCTCGGGGATCGAGGTGAGGCCATGCGCATGCCGCTTGGACATCTTCTCGCCATCCAGGTGCAGCAGGGGAAGATGTGAGAATTGAGGGGAAGCCAGTCCCAATGCCTCATACAGCTCGAGCTGCCTCACGGTCGAATCGAGCAGGTCCGCGCCGCGCATCACATGCGTGATGCCCATCGCCGCGTCGTCGACGACGGCCGCGAGCTGATAGGCGAACATGCCGTCTGCACGCTTGATTACGAAGTCTCCTCCGAATCCGGCGGGAAATCGCTGAGGGCCCAGTATGCCATCGATCCATGAATGGGCGGAGTCGGACAGCATGAAGCGCATGGCGGGAGTCTTCAGCCGCATCCTGTACTGACGTTCTTCCTCGTTGAGATAGCGGCAGGTACCCGGATAAACCGGACCTTCGCTGCCCAGTCCATGCGGCGCCGAGGCGATGGCCTGGAGCATGGCGCGGCTGCAGTAGCAGGGGTAGACGCGGCCTGCACGCTCCAACTGCTGCAGCGCTTCCTCGTAGCGGGATATCCGATCGCTCTGCACATAAGGGGCAGACGGACCACCCACATTCGGCCCTTCATCCCAATCGATGCCCAACCACCGCAGGTCATCCAGGATCATCTCGGCGTATTCCGGCTTGCAACGCGCTAGATCGATATCTTCCATGCGCAGCACATAGATGCCGCCTGAGCTCCGGATATCCAGCCAGGAGAGCAGGGCGGCGCACATATTGCCGATATGCATCAGACCAGAAGGGGTAGGGGCGAATCGTCCCCTGCGCATGCTCATGCCCGTCACCTCGAAACAAAGTCTTCGATAGATACAAATAAAGCAGAGATCCTGGAATCTCTGCTTGAATCATCATATGGAATGGCGGAGCTGACGGGATTCGAACCCGCGTTCTCCTGCGTGACAGGCAGGCATGTTAGGCCTCTACACCACAGCTCCAACTCGTCCTCACGGACACAATAGACATCATAGCATAAACATCGGGGAAAGACAATCTTGATTTTCAAACTTTATTCGATTTTTTGCGATGTCGGATTTAGCCGGATTATATCCAATCGTTTAACTATGGTAATTGTCAGAAATGGCATATTCTATTAAAATGTAGCTTGAAATGCTCAAAAAATGTAAAGAAAGGAGGTATGTTATGAAATCTGTTAAAAAAATGGCCGCTACGTTGTTTGGTTTCGTCCTGTTCATTTTACTAGCTACGCCGGCAAATGCGGAGATTATTCCATACGCACCATTTGAAACAGCCAGTAAGATGTACCTGCTCGGAATCCTCCAAGGAAAAGGCACTCTCGAATCCGGAGACATCGATTTTGATCTGGGCTCCAACATTACGCGTGCTGAAATGGTCACTACCATCGTCAGGTCGTTCGGAGCTGAACAAGCAGCACAATTGGCCAAAGGAGCTCCGTCGTTTGCCGATGTTAATCCCAGTGATTGGTACAGCGGCTATGTGGCCATGGCCAAAAATCTGGCCGAACAGGCGGGGAATACCATTGGGCGTGATCTCGATACTTTCGATCCGAACGCCTATGTTTCCAAGGCTGAAGCACTTGTCTTTATGATGAAGTATCTGGGGATCAAGGTGGAGCAGACAGGGGCGAATTGGTACGAGGGTTGGATTCATAAAGCCATCGAGCTAGGCTTGATTTCCGAAGCGGACGCAGAAGTGGTGTTGCATAATCCTGGCGCTCCAGCGACCCGTGGAGAGGCATTCGTTCTGTTGGATTTCGGGTATTCAGCGAAAGTGTTAGAGGGTGGCAACTCGTTGTACACCTCATTTGTCGATTCCGTTGCGCCAATTGTGACCGTGGACAGCCTCCCAGAGATCACGACCACTTCAGAGGTGATCTTAACAGGTACCGTAAGGGATAATAAAGGAGTGGCGTTGTTATCGATCTCAGACGGCACATCGCAGTCTCAGATTGAGATAACCGACGGGAGATGGCAGGTAACTGTTCCGCTGAAGCCAGGACAGAATTCCTTCACGATAGAAGCGGTGGATATCGCAGGCAACACGGCGTCCAAACAGTTCAACATCGAGCGGATCGCGGTTGACCGGTTGCTGATCAAGAACAAGCCGTCGCAGCATGCCGTTGGCTATCCGTATTATTTCGAGGCAGAACTGTTGGATGCGAAAGGTAACGTCTACCAAACCGATATTCCGGTTCAATGGACGGCATCCGGCGGTTCGATCGATCAGAACGGGCGGTTCATCAGCTATGTGGGCGGCATCTTTACCGTAACCGCCACCTGGGGGGACCTCGTCGATACAGCACAGGTGAACGTGGTGATTCCTGCGGTTTACATCACTCCGAAGCAGCTCAACCTCCATCCTCTAGCTGATCAGGAATGGTGCGAGGGAGATACCGTGAGTTTAACGTTAGAAGCGGATATTCCGATTGATGCATCCAGTTCTGCTCAATTCGAGGTAATCGGCTTGCCTTCGTGGCTCCACCTGAATCAGTTCACCGGCGAGATCACAGGAACTGTTCCGTACGATGCTGCAGGGGTCTATAACCTGACCGCCAACCTGACCGCGTATGATTACCCGACCAGCACCATCAGTTTCAAGGTTACCGTGTTGGATACGGATACCACACCCTATTGGGACAGTTTGCTGTCGCAAGGCTTAACCGTCTCCATGTTGTATCCTGACGTCAATCTGGAATTCTTCGCTTATGATGATGATGGGGATAACCTGACCTTCATTGGCGTCGAGCTGGATCCGTATGTTGTTCTGAACGGAAGTGTATTGACAGCACTCAACAGCGGTACATATATTGTCACGATCAAGGTGAGAGATGATACGCCTTCCGCAGATCCAAGTCTGGATGAGGCGATCATTACCTTTACGCTGATTGTTACAGGATGATAACGAGAGCTTCATAACCGGGCAGGGCTTGTCAGACATCAGGCTGGCAGGCCCTGTTGTCGTTAGCGCTGCTATCACCAACCGCTGGGCTGTTGCATATGTTGCCTAGTATGAGACTGATGCAAGAGCGGAGTTGGGAGGAGTAGCATGCAGATCCATGTAGTTCAACCGGGGCAATCCTTATACGGCATCTCGCAGGCGTACGGAGTGACCGTTGAGTCGATCGCAGCGGCCAACGAAATCGATCCTGCGCTGTCGCTTGTTGTCGGGCAGGCGCTCGTCATTCCGATCACGGGCAGGTATTATTGGGTGCAACCCGGCGACAGCTTATATACGATCTCGCGAAGATTCGGCGTGGATGCGGAGACACTGGCTCGTGTCAATGCGCTGAGTCCCGGCCAACCGCTGCAGGTTGGGTTGCGCCTGTATATCCCGCCGCAAGCGAAGCGGGCTATCGAAACCAATGCCTATGTCGAGCCTCGGGATCAAGTTTCTGAAGTTCTGCTGAACGATACGAGGAGAGCAGCACCGCTGCTTACGTACTTGGCGCCGTTCAGCTTCCAGATCCAGCGTGACGGGACTCTGAAAGCGCCGAATCTGGATCAGTTCCCAGAGATCGCTGCGCAGAATCATGTCACGCTCATGATGGTCGTCACGAACCTGGAGAATGACCAGTTCAGCGCAGAGCTGGCAGGGGAGATCTTGAACAATGAGCAGTTGCAATCCGCATTGCTCGACAATATCATCTCTACGGCTCAGGAGCTTGGCTTCCGAGACATCCATTTCGACATGGAGTTCATCAGGCCGGATGACCGGGAAGCGTACAATCAATTCCTGCGACGGGCGGCGGATCGCATCCATCAGGAAGGATATCTGATGTCCACCGCACTTGCGCCCAAGGTGAGTGCGACGCAGACCGGCGAGTGGTATACAGCGCATGATTACAGGACGCACGGCGAGGTGGCGGACTTCGTCGTCATCATGACCTACGAGTGGGGGTACAGCGGAGGCCCGCCGATGCCCGTATCACCGATCAATTCGGTGCGGAGGGTGCTGGAATATGCGCTGACGGAGATGCCTGGAAGCAAGATCATGATGGGGCAGAACCTGTACGGCTATGACTGGACGCTGCCATATGTACCAGGGGGACAATATGCCCGCGCGCTCAGTCCGCAAGCGGCGATCCGGCTCGCCAGGGATCAGAACGTCGCCATTCAGTATGACTATAGGGCACAGGCTCCGCACTTCGATTACATCGATGAAGAGGGCAGAGCGCACAAAGTATGGTTCGAGGATGCAAGATCGATCCAGGCGAAATTTAACCTCATTAAGGAACTGGGGCTTCGCGGCATCAGCTATTGGAAGCTGGGGCTTCCATTCCCGCAGAACTGGCTGTTGCTCGGCGATCAATTTACGGTTACGAAGAGATAGGGCATGGATAAGAGAAACGGGTCATGCTTCTTCCTGCAAGAGGAGATGCATGACCCGTTGATGTCATCGGTCTTCTTGGAACAGGTAACGTACTTCGTCGTTCTCCACCGTGATCGTCATCGCATAATCATCGAGGAACCATTTGTCCCCTTCGGTGAAGAAGAACGTGATGCCTTCCATCTCCACGCTAACAGCGGGGTTGCTTGGCGGCGTATCGCGCATGATGCCAAGCGAGAAGTTGTGGTGATTGGTGGCAGTCGAGCCATACAATTGCGTGTAAAAACGGATTGCATCACCAGGCTTCAGTCCCATTTCCTCTATAAACCATCTAGCTGCTTCCGGTGTCACTTGTAATTTCATGGTTGTTGTCTACCTCCGTCCATGTTCAGATTCAGTATGGCTTCGATCGATCAAGCCAGGTTAACTGCTCGCTGCTCCAATCTCCATTCCGATCAACTTCTCTATTGCTGTATATGCTGGCGGGCGGCCGTGCAGAATCGTTCCAGCGCCTCCTGCAAGATCGCGCGTGGACAAGCGAGATTGATGCGCAGGAATCCAGCGCCTTCTGAACCGAAGGTGGACCCTTCGTTGAAGGCGACCTTGGCCTCCTGATACATGAGCCGTTTCAATTCCTCCACCGACAGACCAAGCGCCGAACAGTCGATCCACATCAGATAGGTGCCCTGCGGCCGAATGACCCGGATGGCCGGAAGATGATCGCGGAAATACTGTTCGGCATATTCGACGTTGCCTTGAACATACGAGAGCAACTCATCGAGCCAGGCATCTCCATGTTCATAAGCTGCGCAAACGGCATCCGGTGCGAAATAGTTGGTCATATGCAGGCTCAGCGTCTTGATCCGCGAATCAAACTTCTGCTTGATGCGCTTGTTCGAAGCGGCGATGAACGAGATTTGCAAGCCGGGCATGTTAAACGTCTTGGTCGGCGCCAGACAGGTCAGCGTAATATCTGCAATCTCAGGCGACAGAGAAGCAAAAGGCGTATAGCGATGGCCAGGCAGCACCAGGTCGCAGTGAATTTCATCCGAGACAACGGTCACGCCATACTTCAGGCAGAGTCCGCCCAGTTTGAGCAGTTCCTCGCGAGTCCAGACCCTACCTCCGGGATTATGGGGATTGCAGAGCAGGAGGAGGCGGGCGCCATCCTTCATGACGGATTCAAGATGCTCATAATCCATCTCATACTGGCCGTTCTTCATGATCAGCGGGTTCTTCACGATCTCCCGTCCGTTGTTGCGGATAACGTCATAGAACGGATAATAAACCGGAGATTGCAGGATCACTTTGCTGCCCGGTTCGCTCAGGAGATCCACCGCGAGGCTGAGAGAGGTGACCACGCTCGGTGAGTCGGACAACCAATCGGCTTTGAGCTCCCAGTTATGGCGGCGTGAGAACCAGCCGATGATGGCATTCGTGTATGATTCCGTCTTGAAGGTATAGCCGTAGATGCCATGAGCCGCCCTTCGCTGCACAGCTTCCTTGACCGCTGGCGGACTTTCAAAGTCCATGTCAGCCACCCACAGCGGCAGGATATCCTCGCTGCCGAACAGCTTGCTGACCTGATCCCATTTATACGAGTGAGTTTGCTTGCGGTTATGAATCCGATTAAAGTCCATGTTCTCATGTCTCCCATCTGTTCTTGTCTCTCTTCATTATACCGGAGCAGGTTCAGGAAACCAATGAGACATGATCGATTTTCCATGGTGAAGTATAGGATAACCTGGTGAGATGAAAATGATAAATCTGCTCGTCCAGCCCTTTGTCTTCATAATAGACATCCGCTTCGACGATGAGCTCACACGCGATTTCCTGTGTGAAGTTGTGGTCCGGTCGAGTGTCGAGTTGGACACGTACAGACGCGATACGCGACATCAGTTCCTTAAAGAAAGCCGCTTGGGGATGGTCAAGATCTGAGAAGCACCAGTTCAACAGCCATTCATCCTGTTGATTGAGTCCACTGAAAAAACTGTGCACCAGTTCGACCGGTGAAGCCTCAAGATAGAACCTCTCCAGCATGCCTGCCGCTTTGAGGACCATCAATTGATGGTCGAAATCAACCCTGCCGCTGCCATGCGTTCGGCTGTCCATGAAGTGGATGCAGAAATGACCGGAGAAATCATTGTCCGGGATGCCGTCACCACCGTGCGGCATGCCGTGCATGGAAGCGGCATGAGCGTTACCCAGCAACATCTCCTCAGGACTGGAAACGAGAATCGCGCGGCGCTTCCAGCTCCATCGTCCGTTGTAGATTCTCTTCATGATCTGCGTATCGAGCTTCGTAAGCGGTTGTACATCCGCGTGTGAGGAGCCTGCACGACGCTGCACCCGGAAATTCAACCCCGTTTCCAGATCAAGCACAACGAAGATGGCTTTATTGGGTAATAGCTTGTTCGCTTCATCCCATGTCGTTAATCGTCCGTAATGCCTTTCGCGCAGTAGCTGTACTTGCCTGAGCAGTTCGATCCTTCTTGACTCTGGGAGTAAGATGCGGATAAGCGCTTCCTGGTCGATCAGGTAACCGAAACCGTCGATCAGGTATGACTTCGATCGGCCCTCGTGCTGTAGTAACAGATATGCATCGCAGATTGGAACGAGCTTGATGGGTTCACGGTCCTTGGCTCGGATGATATCGCGTATCCATGCTCCATCCGTCAGAGTGATCTTCGTCTCATACTTCGCCTTGTCTGAGACGCGAACGGCAATCGTTATTTGATCTTCATGCTTCGGCGGCTGTGCATAAGTGAATGGATGATGCACAGCATAGAGAGTAACCATCATGATGGCAAGCATCATGATGGTTAACTTTTGGATCATGATTGGGCAGACCCCCTTTGTCCGTTTCGTATTTATTCCTCTTCAAAATATCATGCAACAAAGAGGCGATAAGGATGTTTTCCAGACTATGGCTAATTTTGCTTCTGGGGATGCATGTTTCCCTCATGGGTGGAGCCGTTGAGATTGGCGAAGACCTGCCAAGTTCAGGCGAAGAGACGGATGTGGAGATCGTCATCGATCCGATCAGCAATGTGCTCACCGTCTATATTGACGGACATGTTTACAAGCGCTACCCGATAGCCCTCGGTACAGACGAAACGCCTACTCCAATCGGCGATTACGTCATTATAAGCAAATATAAAAATTGGGCTCCTTGGTTTGGCACGAGATGGCTTGGTTTGAATGTCCCATGGGGAATATACGGCATTCACGGTACGAATCGTCCGGATAGCATCGGGAAAGATGCCAGTCATGGCTGTATACGCATGTTAAACCGGGATGTTGAAGAGCTGTTTGAGATCGTCGAGATTGGAACGAAGGTGAGCATATTGGGGCATGTGCTTGGAGAACCGGAGAAGGAACCGCGGCGTCTCGCCAAAGGCCATATCGGGGCGGATGTCATGCTCGTGCAGAACAGGTTGAAGGCGATGAAATATTATGATGGTCCGGTAAATGGCAAGTTTGGGGAACTGACAGAACTGGCGATGAAACGATTCGAGCGAGAGCTGGGTTTACAGGTAGATGGAGTAGTCGGCTTAAAGGATTATATGGCTTTAGGGCTGATTGAATAGGTCATCGTCATCCAGGGTATTGGCACAAGTCTGTAAAACAAGGTAGAATGAAAAGAAGGTGCTTAAGCAGCCTTGTGCCGTTATGCCTGATATTTTGAATACAGCGGGGGACACGCATGCAATGGATGGCGATGGTGACGATGCTGATCGACCATATTGGCGCGGTATGGTTCCAAGATCAGAGCCTATATAGAATCGTCGGAAGAATCGCATTTCCCATCTACGCCTATTATGTCGTACAAGGTATGAATCGAACGAGCAATCGCAGACGGTACGTCATCCGGCTCGGGATATTGGCACTGCTGTCGCAGTTGCCGTACTCGTTGCTGTTCGATACTTATACGATCAACGTTATCGGCACCTTCTTCGTATGTGTTCTCGGTTTATACGGCTTCTATGAAGCGAGGTACGCGGTTTGGTTGCGATGGGTATGCCTGGTCGCTAGTGCGGCTGTGCTGATCATGATCAAGTTCGACTACGGGATCTATGCACTTATCCTCATGCTGATCTATCGTCATGCCGAGGGCATCTATGTGTTGCTTGGCCATCTGGGGCTGAACATGATCTATATCTTTGGAGGCCTGACGTCACCGTTGCAGATCTACAGTTTGCTGCCGAGCATCCTGTTTTCGATCCCCGATGTGAAGGTGAAGCAAATCGCCTCGAGCAGGCGGACACCGAAGTACCTGTGGCGTGCCTTTTACCCGGGGCATCTGCTAGTTTTGGTGCTGATCCGGCTTTCTGTTGGTTCATGACGGAGTGATCGTGTGGTAAACTGAATTTGCGACCGATGGATCTGCTTGTCACACGAATGATCGTTGAATAGATGTACAGGAGGAACCGCTATGATGAAAGCAATCGACAAGAGCGAAGTGCAGCGCATGCTGGACTCGTTTCTCAATCATGATGTATATATCCACCTTGAAATGACGCTTGGTGCATACGCCGCGCATCATGGTCAAGCGAAATCCACTGCTTCCACATTCATCCGCAACGCCCGAGTTCGCTACACTCACGGCAGGATAGAAGGCAGCGGCCCATATCGCATCGGATTGAAGATGGCGGATGGCTGGATCTACTCGGAAGGCTTGACTCATATGGAAGACAGCGAGACAGATCGGCTGATCGCAGCCGGGCTTAATGAAGAAGGCAAGCTGCTGGTGGCGCTGCAGATCAGCAAACAGCCGTTCTGACCGTCAGGTTGACTTCGCCGCACAGCCGCACATTCGTCCAATCGCGGCCGCTCTGCTTCGGCGGTCAACCTCAATTGCTGGTAAGAGAATGATGAAAGATTCGGGTAAGGAGGAGCTGTATGGAAAACCGCATCTTAGTTGTATTGCCGCACCCTGATGACGAAGCCTTCGGCCTGTCCGGAACGCTCGCCAAACATATCGATCAAGGAGCGGAGGTTACTTATATATGCCTTACGCTTGGCCAGATGGGCCGCAATCTCGGCAATCCGCCGTTCGCCAACCGAGAGACGTTGCCAGAGGTGCGCAAGCTCGAGTTGGAGCAGTCGTGCCGAATCATCGGCATCAAAGATCTTCGACTGTTCGGCCTGCATGACAAGACGATCGAATTCGAGGATCATGACCTGCTGGTGCAACGTCTGCGCAGCGTCATCGACGAGTTGAACCCGTTGATTGTTTATACCTTCTATCCGGGTTTCGCCGTCCATCCTGATCACGATGCCACTGGAGCGGTCGTCATACGCACGGTTCAGGAGATGCCGGCGGACAAGCGTCCGGAGGTTCGTTGCCTGGCTTTTTCCCGAGGTTGCGAGGAAGTGCTTGGCAAGCCGCACATCGTCAATGATGTCGGAGATTATATGAAGCAGAAGGTCGGGGCGATCCGGGCGCATCGCTCACAGTTCCTGTTCAATATGGACAATGAGGCAGAAGTGAAGCGGGTGTTCGGCACCGAAAAGTTCTGGATTTATCAATTCGTTTAACTATTATCTGGTATCATTCACACGATCTTCTGGGGAAACCGTCGGCAAATTAGTCCGATAGTCTCACAACCATCACCAGTTAGAGGAGTAAGAATCATCAGGGTCAACGGCGCAAGCACAGAATCAAGGGGATCATCCACTTGTTCATGTGCAAGGTTGCAAGAGAAGATTCATGTAAGTGGGCTGGTCTCAAGATAAAGGGAGAGGTGATGATGATTCGAAATCGCATTGTCGTATTGCTTTTGACCGCGATCGCGCTGCTCATGCCGCTTCATGTGTTGGCGCAGTCCGAAAGCGAGTCAACAGGAACGAACAGCGAAAGAGAACTCGTAATATACCTTAATGAAGCGCTGTTAGAGTTGGAAGATCCATTGTTGACTGTGAATGGCAGGATTATGGCTCCGGTTAGGTTGCTTGCACAAACACTCGGCGGCAATGTAACATGGGAGCCCGAAGAGAAGGAAGTTCGCGTCGATTCGATATTGGGCGACGAGTATGCATTCGAGCCGGATAGTCCGATATTGCGTTTTAACGAAGTGGAATATCGGATGGATGTCGAAACGATCACCGTGGATGGCCACATCTATGTGCCGCTGCGCCATCTGGCAGAATTCATGAATGCCAGCGTGGCATATGAGGTGGAGACGTTGACCGTGAGTTTGACCCTGCAACCATACCATGTCGTTCAGGAAGGCGATACCGTGTCAACCATCGCTGCCCAATATGGCATCGAAGAGAGCCTGCTGATCGAACGCAACCAGTTGTCTGATCCAACTGTGCTTGAGCCCGGCCAGTTGCTGATGACCTTGATCCCGGACATCATGGCGAACAAGATCGAGGCCAAGCCGGAGTCTGAAGTGCACACGGCATCACAAACCTCCGCGTCCGCGTACAGCGAGGAGGAACTGTTGTGGCTGGCTAGGATCACGATGGTGGAGGCCGGCTATGAACCCTACGAGGGTCAGTTAGCAGTTGCCAACGTAATCCTGAATCGAGTGAAAGATCCAAGATTTCCGAATACGATCTATGACGTCATCCACGCTCCCGGCCAATTCCCGCCTGCCTTAAACGGCAAGCTGCAGGATGTCCAGCCGAGCGAGAGCGTCTGGAAGGCGGTCAGAGCGGCCGCAGCAGGGGAGAATAACGTGCCGGGCGCCGTTTATTTCCACAACCCCAAGGTTACTTCCGGCGGCTTCTGGAACAGCTTGACCGAGGTCGCCAAGATCGGAAACCATCGTTTCCTGAAGTAAACCTAAATCAAGCTGCCTCAACTGTTTCGTGTAAACGAACAGGAGGCAGCTTGTTTTATATTTGTGGGGGCAGGGGAGAAGGCCTCTTATTCGGTGATCAATTTCAGCTTACCAGACGACAGGATGTCGATCTTGACCTCGACCTCCAACGAATCTTTGTACAATGTCAGTTTCCGTTCCTTCAAGTGTTCTTTCCACCATTTGGTGTGCTTCAGGTATAATTGATGCTCCAGTTGATAAATATCGATATTCTTCTCCAGAGCGTTTTCGTAGGTGGTGAGGATCTCCTCCTTGGCCTGCTCGCTCGCTAACCTCTCCATCTCCCGTTCGGGGATTGGTTCAATCACTTCGATGACGAGCCCCTTCATCGTAACCAGCATGTGGAATCGGACACGATCTCCTTCGAAGATCGGTGTGATCTTCACCTTGGGGTTGCCCACAGAGACTTCGGAGTATACCTTATCTTGATGTCTGACCACAACGGGAGTCCGTTCAGTGGCCGGCGTCACATAGCGCAGTCCCAAGATCTCATCCATCCTGAAGAAACCGTTATACTTGTAGGAGTCAAAGGTGAAGATACCGTTCAACTGAAGCATCTCCTTCGCCTTCTTATCCTCCTTCCAATCGCTTTTGTTTATATCGATGGAGGGGAGAATGGCAGTCCGGCCCGGCTCACGGATATCCGTGAGAAACTGCCGCATCATCGTAGGAGGAATGAATGACTTCTGCCTGTATATCTCCTTCGGTTGATGCAGAATGGAAGCGAGGGGAGACAGATTGAAAAAAGGAGATACGTTCAACACTTCGTCCACCTTCGCCTTCGTGCCGTAAACCCATGGCGTATAGCGAAGTTCCTGATACCGGCTGAGCACGTCGAAGATGTTCTGCAGGCCACGATTCAACATATTCTCGCTGAACACGATGGCGCCTACATGGCTGTAGATCACGCGGCGCTGGACGGTGTTGTACAGATCGTTGAAGGCGCTGGCTGCGGTATCGCCCTTGCCCTTGCCAACCCATACAGTCTGATGCTCGGTTGGTTTGTCCGACTCCGGAGTCGTGACCGCTGCAAAATCAATCATCTGCGCATAGACGACAAATTGGCCATCCTCATAGTCGAAACCAAGCGCCATGAAATAGTTGATGTCCTGAGGGTCAACGATATCCCAGCAACCCGTCAGGAGCAAGGAAGAGGCGATGATGGGGGCGGCAGCCAAGAACATCCTGCGGAATCGTTTCATCATGGCTGATCACCGGGATCCGCCTTACCCGAATCATAGAGGAAATCGATCCGTTTGTTGCTGGATGTCGGCTTCTCCTTGAACAGGGCTGCGATTAAGTATTTCGGCCTGAGCGGGCTTAACGGTGCCAGGTATGGGACACCGAAGGATTCCAACCGGCTCAGATAAATGATGATGGTAACGATCGCCAGCATAAAACCGTACATTCCCAGGAAAGCCGCTGCCCCATTGACGAGGGTGCGAACGATGGTCACCGAAGAGCTCAGCGTTTGGTTCACCAGCGTAAATGTCGCAACCGCAGTGAGCGCTGCGACGATGAGCATCGTGGTGGAAGCAAGCCCCGCCCGGATCACGGCATCGCCGACGATGATGCCGCCTACGACGGCAATCGTCTGCCCAACCGGCTTCGGCAAGCGGATCGCTGCCTCACGGAAGATCTCGAACAGGGCAAGCATCAGGAAGGCCTCCACAGGCCCAGGCATCGGCAAGCCCAAGCGCGTATTGACGACCGTAGCCAGGAGCGGGAAGGGCAACTGCTCCACGTTATAGGAAGTCAGCGCGATCCAGAAACCCGGCAGGAACAGGGCGATCAACAGCCCGAAGAGGCGGATGCACATCTGAAAGGCGACGATATGCGTCGGAAAGTAGAAATCCTCCGGCGTCTTGATCAGCAAGGTGAGATTCACCGGAGCGATGATGGCGATCGGCGAGCCATCCACGAGGATCGCCAGCCTCCCGCGTATCAGGCATTCGACGACAAAATCAGGACGACCCGTATAGGTGAGCAGCGGGAATAAAGCGAACGAGGAGTCTGACATCATCTCCTCCAGCTGCGCGCTGCTGAGCAGAGAGTCCACCTGAATGTTGCTCAGCCGCTTACGCGCCTCCGCAAGGATCTCCGGCCGGATATATCCGTGGATGTAGAGGAGGGCAGCACGGGTCTCACTCTTGCGCCCAATGACATATTGCTCGTAACGCAGCGCATTGGTACGCAGCCGCTTGCGAACGAGAGCGGCATTGATCGCCAGATTCTCCACGAACCCGTCCCGCGGCCCTTTGATGGACAGCTCCGTATTGGCTTCTTCCGGCTGCCTGTCCGGAACCTTCGCCGCATCATAGGCATACAGCCTGTGCAGCCTCGTAAAGTAGATGACCAGTTGGCCAGCGAACACCTTCGTGATGATCTGTCCAACCTCATGGATTGATTGCAGATCAAGCTCGACGGCGGATTCCAGATCCGTGCTATAGTTACTCGGCAGATGGCGGAGCCTGGGGATGACAAACTGGTTGATCTGCATGACATCCGACATACCGTCACAATAGATCAGGACAACCTCGTCTGACGGATCCCCGCCTTGTATCTGATGCCTGAAGATTCGCACATCCGCGCAACCTTCGAACAGATCATGGAACCATTGCTCCGATAGTTGTCCGTTCTCAGGCAACTGGTCTGGATAAATGACCGGCACCTGATACTCGGATCGGCTTGCCATTATTCTGGTTATCAACTTGGAAGTCCGTTTCATCGGATTCACCCCTTGTTGCCTGTCGCAGATCGTCTCTTGGCTATCTGAAGCAGGATGAAGAAGATGATGGTGACGAGCAGGCCAAAGAATAACGAATACGGGAAATAGACATTCTTCATAAATTGCAGATACATCATGTCACTGATGGGCAAGACCGCGATGATCAGCAGCACAACAACCTGAGCGATCATGATCCGGTTACGCGTAATGGGAGATTGGATCGGCAACAGATCGGTGATGAGGAAGATCGACAGGGCGATGCGGATCACAGCTCCAGACACCCACTGATAGATCGACAGGAAATCGACATGCTGGATGTACTTGCCGATACTGACGAGCCGCCATTCTTCATAGGCAGGATAACGCAGGTCCGCTGCTTCAAAGGGCCCAAATTCGGCGATGGCACCGGTAACGGGGCCGAGGATCAGGACAACGAGGAACAACCCGATGATCATGAAGGTGCCAAGACGCAGGCGCGATTTCAACTTGTGCTGAAAGAGCAAGATGATACACAGTTCGGCAAGCCCCCCTGTGACGAAAATAGCGCTGTGAATGATGGTTTCCCAACCGTTTTCCAAGATCGGAAACATCAGCGAGTAGTTTTTCTTCGGCAGATTGGCACTCATCACGAAATCGCCAAACAAGATGACGAACGGCAGCAGAATCCCCGAGCTGATCGTGATGGCCCGGAACCCCCAGCGGGCGGCGAAATAACTGACGAGCAGCAGGGCAATCGCCAGGACGAAGATCGGAGTTCGATTGAGATAGGACACCTTCGTCCAGGTCGTCGTTTCCTTCAAGGTGATGGCGGCCATCATAAACAGATAGAAGATGAACCAAACGCGAACGACCCATGTGAACACCGGACCAAATTGCTCCTGCAGCCAAGTGATGAGAGGCGCTTGCTGTATGTTGTTCATGACCAGATGTAACAAGAAGCACCAGAGGAGGTAGGGGGGTGTAATCACGACAATCGTCAGCCAGGCATCGCGTCTGGCGACTTCCAGCAGCGGCGGGATGACGAGGACATGGTTCATTAGTCCAACGGTCAGGATCATCGTACTGAAGGCGGGTATGATGCCGATTCCGGTAGAGTTACGCATGCACTGTCCCACTTTCCCCAGATTTATGTCTCTCGGGATATTATTGCCAGAAGGACAGGGATTATGTGAACAAAAAAACTGCCCTTGCAACAAGGGCAGTTCTGGTCATATGGACTGCACAATATGTGCAGGTTATTCAACGGATTACTGGTTGGCAAAGAAATCAATGGCCTTCTGAATGAAGTGTCTGTCTTCCTCAGGCACGTCGTCCTCTTCATAGATGGCCGAAACTGGACAAGCAAGCTCGCAAGCTCCGCAGGAGATGCAAACGTCCGGATCGATAAAATATTGATCTTCGCCTTCCTTGATACAGTCAACCGGGCAAACTTCCACACAATCTGCTGCTTTCTCCCCAATACAAGGAGATGTGATGACAAATGCCATTTCAATTCCCTCCCATAGATAGTTCGATCATCCATCGTACACTTCTTCGTCTATCGTCCGAACTCTGGATCTGGCAGAAGCGATGTTCGGCCATAAACATGATTTCTTTAAACTTATTTTAAGTTTAGATGATCTTTTGACTTTTTTCAATATATGATCACAATTTTTTTGCGATAGACTCTTGACATTTTGGGAGAGAAGTGATAATCATATGAGAATCAATTGAATGACAGTGATTCTCAATACGGGCTTGTCTCAAGTGAGAATGCATTCATGAAAGATAGGATCTAACGATTTCGCGGATGCTGTGTACTAATTCTTAAGCGGACGTTTGACATCTGAACGGTTAACCGCCATAATAAGTATACATAAATATATAAAAAGTATAGGAATTGGCTGGTGAGAACATGAAATTGCTTGGCATCTCGGGAACGATCGTTGGCAGTAAGACCAAGACGGCAGTGCAGGCCGTCCTTGACAAGGTTAAGGAAGCCTATCCAGAAGTGGAAGTAGAGCTGCTGGATATGAAGGATTATCAGGTTCAGTTTTGTGACGGGCGTGATCCTGCCGATTATGATGGGGACACGAGAACGGTGATCGACAAGGTGGCAAGTGCGGATTTTTATGTCATCGGCACGCCGGTGTTTCAGGCGTCGATTACGGGTGTGCTGAAGAATCTGTTTGATCTTGTGCCGATCTCTGCCTTCTATCAGAAAGTGATGGGCTTCGTGGCGACGGGAGGCACATATCAGCATTATCTCATGGTGGAGAATCAGCTCAAGCCGATAGCCGGATTCTTCCGCGCATATGTGGCGCCTAGCTATGTTTATCTGCATGACGATCATTTCGATGAGCAGAAACGAATCGCAGATCCGGAAGTGCTCTCGCGCATCGAGCGGCTGGCCCATGAAGTGGTGAATATGCAGAGAGGACTGCGCGGGTCATGATGGTTGTGTGGCAGATAGGAACGATGATCGGTATAATCAACCTCTTGCGGAGCTTCGGGCCGCGAAGAGGTTGTTTTTTTATGGAATGGCACATAACATAGAAAAATATGGATTGAAGGGAAAGTTTGTAATATCATAAGGATTATTAATCAAAAATTGGAATAGGAAGGGGTACATCATGGCTTATTTCTACAGTGACAGGATCATGTTTCGCGAATATCTCGAGTCGGATTTGACGCATATCCGGGAGTGGGTGAACGATCCGGAGATCACCGACTACCTGTCTGACATTTTTACATACCCGCACACGCTGGCGTACTCCGCAGAGTTTCTGAACGACATGATCCAAGGCAACACCAACAGCAAGGGGTTCGTCATCGCGGAGAAGGATACGCAGAATTACATCGGACAGATAGATCTGGTCAATATCGATTGGAAAAACCGTACCGCCTCGATCGGGATCGTCATCGGCAAGAAGCAATATCTTGGACAAGGCTATGGCACCGAAGCCCTCCGGCTGTTACAGGAAGTTGCCTTTCATACCATGAATCTGAATCGCCTGGAACTGATGGTTTATGCGTTCAATGAGCGGGCCTATCGTTGTTACCTGAAGTGCGGATTCCGCGAAGAAGGCCGGCTTCGCCATAAGTTGTACCGTAACGGCAGGTACTGGGATGTCATCTGGATGGGGATCTTGCGGGATGAGTATGAACAGATCAGATCAGAGAAGGGATCGTCGTGAACATCAGAATCCAGAGATTGGCGCCGGAACAGGAGATCCCTTATGATCTTCTTCTGCTGGCCGATCCGAACAAGGAACTGGTTGATGACTATTTGGGCAGGGGACATTGCTACGTTGCCCTTATGGATGATGTGACCGTTGGTGAGTTTGTCCTGATCCGAACGCATCCTCAGACTGTCGAAATCGTGAATATCGCGGTCAAGGAAGAGTATCAGGGTAGAGGGATCGGTAAAGCGCTTGTGCTGAGGGCGATCGAAGAAGCCAAGGCGATGAACGCCAGGACGATCGAGATCGGCACAGCCAATTCCAGCTTCACGCAGCTGGCTCTCTATCAGAAATGTGGTTTCCGTATCGTCGGTGTAGATCCCGATTTCTTCATTCGCAACTATGACGAGGAAATCTATGAGAACGGCATTCAGGTGCGGGATATGATCCGCCTGCGGATGGTGTTGGAATAGGCGAGCAACTGATGCCGATTGATAATCCCATCTAACCAAGTATAAGGAGGAAATGAATGATGGAAACGAATCTGACCAAGCAAATCGCCAATCAAGGCCTTGGAATCAGCGGTTTGGGAGGGTGGCTTATTCTTGTTCAGATCGGGATCTTCTTGACGTTGATCATGACCATCGTAAACGTGTTTGTAAATATACTCCCGGTCTATGAGCATGAGACGTGGACCGCATTGACTTCCTCTGAATCCGTGGTTTACCACGAAATGTGGGCTCCTGTCGTTATATTTGAAACGGTATATAATATTGCGCTCATCGCTTATGTCATTTATCTCATCACCCAGTTTTATGGCAAGAAGAGAACGGTGCCCGCTTTGATGATCCTATTATACGTAGGTGGCTTTGTTGTAGGCTTGATTGACTATATCCTCCTACAGCAGATCCCATTCGCAAGGGAAATGGAAGGCGAAAGTACACTCAAGGCCTTATTCAGGTCGTTTCTTGCCTGTTGCATCTGGGTTCCTTATTTCATCAGGTCAAGAAGAGTGAAAAATACGTTTGTGAGATAAGAATGAGCTGGCAAACCACAGGAGGATTACCAGGAGAACAGCACAGATCATCAGGATTGACCATCGGTCTATAACCTTATGGTACAGATCAGGCGAGAGATACGCTCCATGTTGATACAGTAGCTGGTCCATATAGGTCGCGATCTGGCGTTTGCCTGTTTGAATGTTCCAACCTTGTTGCTGAATGGCGACTTGCAAAACCCGATTAGCCTGTATCACTTCTCCGATGACGGCTTCCAGAGCTTCGATTCGTATATAGTAATGTTGGTTGTCTTGTGATCGAGTCGTGCCATCAGCCAATCGAAACGGGCGGACATAGCGCCAACCTTGCACGTAAGTGGGGAAGCTGGTGAACCCGTATCCGATCTCATGCAACATAGAATTGCCGAATCTTTCGGAGATGGCGATGATATCCGTACCCTTCTGGATCACCAGAGCAGGCTCTGACTTTCCACTTGGAATCTCTGTGTAATAATGAAGAGTTATTGGAGAAGTGATTCGTGCAGTCAAGTCATACAGTGGTAAAGCCTGAACGGTTGGTAGTTAGGATGAGAAGAAGGCCAAATCCATCTCGTTCATCGGAAATCCCTGTTGGTAAGGGCTGGGATGTGCTCCTTCTACGAAAGCGATTTGTAATCGTTCATTATGAATGAAGGCTGAACCAACGCGATAGATGCTTGTACAGATGAGGACAGGACAGAGCAGTATGACGAACATCCTTAGGTAAGAACGGGATACGGGTACTTTAGGCATCACGAACCTCCCTGTGTATTCAGAAAAGTTGGGCAACGGATATCCCTTCAATCTGACCATACCTAAATGTAAAAAAAAGAAAGTTGGATATCGTGGTTTCAGCGAAATGTCACCGCCGGAATATAATTGACCCAGGAGCGCCGAAAAGAAAATGACCCACCCCTGTAGAATATTCTCCCTTTGAAGATACGGCTAATAGCTTCAGAGGGGAGACATATGCTAAGGAGTGGGACT